>ERZ808240.61-NODE-61-length-136246-cov-5.922388_pt1 | contig 136246 bp, 109 predicted proteins | sample MGYA00521084_ERZ808240 | MGnify/ENA primary metagenome ERZ808240 (study PRJEB31516, sample SAMN03275571) | gut metagenome | biome: mammalia-associated habitat; material: feces | host: Papio cynocephalus | place: Kenya | collected 2012-08-06 ...
ACACCACCACCAACGTGGCCACCGACCACAACCAGCTGACCATGGAGATCATGCAAAAGGTGGCCGCCCGCCACGGGCTGGTGTGTCTGCTCCATGAGAAGCCCTTTGCCGGGGTCAACGGCAGCGGCAAGCACAACAACTGGTCCATCGCCACCGATACAGGCGTGAACCTGCTGACCCCCGGCGAGACCCCTTATGAGAACGCCCAGTTCCTGTTGTTCCTGTGCGCCGTCATCAAGGCGGTGGACGACTATCAGGATCTGCTGCGGCTGTCCGTGGCCACCGCCGGCAACGACCATCGTCTGGGCGCCAACGAGGCGCCGCCCGCCGTGGTGTCCATGTTCCTGGGCGATGAGCTGACCGCCGTGCTGGACGCCATCGAGAAAGAAACGCCCTATAACGCCGCTGAAAAGACGGTGATGCGGCTGGGCGTCCATGTGCTGCCGAAGTTCACCCGGGATACCACCGACCGGAACCGCACCTCCCCCTTTGCGTTCACCGGCAACAAGTTTGAGTTCCGGATGCTGGGCTCCTCCAACAGCATCGCCTGCGCCAACATTATGCTCAACGCCGCCGTGGCGGAGTCGCTGAAAGTCTACGCCGACCGGCTGGAGAAAGCGGAAGACTTTGAGACGGCGCTCCACGATATGATCCGCAAGACCATCAAGGATCACAAGCGCATCATCTTCAACGGCAACGGCTACGACGATGCCTGGATCAAGGAAGCCACGGAGAAACGGGGGCTGCTGAACCTGCGTACCACCCCCGACGCGCTGCCCGCCCTGCTGGAAAAGAAGAATGTGGATATGCTCACCTCCCACAAGATATTCTCCAAGGCAGAGCTGGAATCCCGGTATGAGATCACGCTGGAGAACTATTGCAAGACCGTCACCATTGAGGCGATGACCATGGTGGACATGGCGCGCAAGGAGATTCTGCCGGCGGTGGAAAGCTATGCAAAAGAGCTGGCAGACACCTGCGCCGCCAAATTGTCCGTAGTACCGGAGCTGCCCGCCAAATATGAGCGGGGACTGATCGCTAAGCTGTCCGATCTGGCGGACGGTATTGCCGCCTCCACCGAGGCGTTGGATACCGCCATCATCCAGAGCAAGGGCATCGACGATATCACCACCCAGTCCTGCATGATCCGGGACGTGCTGCTGCAAAAGATGGCGGAGCTGCGGGTGGTCTGTGACGAGGCGGAAACGGTCACGGCTGAGAAGTATTGGCCCTTCCCCACCTACGGCGACCTGCTGTTCGGCGTACGTTGACCATTTGTGTGAAATAGAGGAAAGGAGACGGTTCCCGTGCAATTCAGTGCGGTTAACACCATTTGGGTGCTGCTGGGCGCAGCGTTGGTGTTCTTTATGCAGGCAGGTTTTTCCATGTGCGAGGCGGGATTCACCCGCGCCAAAAACACCGGCAATATCCTGATGAAAAATCTGATGGATTTCTGCATCGGCACTCCCTGTTTCTGGCTCATCGGCTTTGGCGTGATGTTTGGCGCCGGCACCGGGCTATTCGGCTGGATCGACCCGTTGATCCTCAAGGACTACAGCCACATTTTGCCGGAGGGCGTGCCCCTGTGGGCATATGCCATCTTCCAGACAGTGTTCTGCGCCACCTCCGCCACTATCGTCTCCGGCGCCATGGCGGAGCGGACGAAATTCAGTGCCTACTGCATTTATTCCGCCGCCATCTCCCTGTTCATTTACCCGATTTCCGGTCACTGGATCTGGGGCGGCGGCTGGCTGAGCCAGTTGGGCTTCCACGATTTTGCCGGTTCCACCGCCGTGCATATGGTGGGCGGCGTCTGTGCCCTCATCGGTGCCGCCATTCTGGGACCCCGCATCGGCAAATACGGCAAGGACGGCAAGCCCCGGGCCATTCTCGGACACAACCTGACCTTTGCGGCGCTGGGGGTGTTCATCCTGTGGTTCTGCTGGTTTGGATTCAACGGTGCCTCCACCGTGGGGATGGATACGGACGAAAAGCTGACCAGCGCCGGACTGATCTTCTTCAACACCAACCTGGCAGCAGCGGTCGCCTGTTGCACCACGCTGATCTTCACCTGGATTCGGTACAAAAAACCGGATGTGTCCATGACCTATAACGCAGCGCTGGCCGGTCTGGTGGGTATCACCGCCGGGTGCGATGCTGTCAGCCCCGTAGGTGCTGCCATCATGGGCATTGTTTTCGGCATTGTCATTGTGCTGGCAGTGGAATTCTTTGATAAGGTCGCGAAGATCGACGATCCCGTGGGCGCCATTTCCGTCCACTGTGTCTGCGGCGCGCTGGGCACCATCCTGACCGGGTTCTTTGCCACCGGCGTGTCCACAGAAAAGGGCGTATTCTACGGCGGCGGCTTCCACTTCCTGGGGGTACAGACGTTGGGCGTGGTTTCCGTGGCGGCATATGTAGCCGTCATCATCACCGCTGTGTTCCTGATCCTCAAGCACACCATCGGACTGCGGGCGGATGCGGCAGACGAGCTGGAGGGTCTGGATATCTCGGAGCACGGTCTGCTCACCGCCTATGCCGGCTTCGCTATGCTGCCGGATACCGCCGTGGAAGATGAGGAGGTTCCGGTAGTTGTGACCGGCGATGTACCGGTGGCGGAGGCGGTTCCGGTGAAACGGGAGCCCTCCTTTGACACAGCCGAGCCGGGCAGCCCGAAATTCACCAAGGTGGAGATCATCTGCAAGGAATCCCGCTTTGAGACGCTGAAAAAGGCGCTCATGGAGGTGGGCATCACCGGCATGACCGTCTCTCATGTGCTGGGCTGCGGGCTGCAAAAGGGCAAGCCGGAGTATTACCGGGGCGTGGAGGTCGAAGCCACCCTGCTGCCGAAGGTGCAGGTGGATATCGTGGTCAGCAAGGTGCCGGTACGCACCGTCATCGAAACGGCGAAAAAGGTGCTGTATACCGGACACATCGGCGACGGCAAAATCTTCGTTTACGATGTGGAGAATGTGGTCAAGGTACGTACCGGCGAGGAGGGCTACGACGCCCTGCAGGATGTGGAATAACGGGCGCACGCCGACTCTGTACTAATTGAAAGTTTATACCGTGCGCCCTTGAGAATGGGCATGGATTTTCTGAAAAACAAATCAGTCAACGGCGTTTGAGCCGGGAGAAGTAACGCAGGAGACCGCTTTCAGCGAGCGAGGGAGGGTGAGAGCCTCGCAGCCAGGGCCTGCGTGAATAACACCCGGCAAGCCGCAACCCCAACGGAGCCGTCCGCTCCCAGTAGGGACGCCGGGTGCCGCCCGTTACAGCGGCAAGGCTTCATGGGAGCCGACAAGAGAACAAAGACGGGTGGCACAGCGAGTTGATGCAGCACTTGCCCTGTCGGATGCTGATAAAGAAATCGTATCGGAGGTTTTTCTATGTGTTCGATCATGGGTTACTGCGGCTCCTGCGCCGCCCGTTCATCTTTTGAGGAGGGCTTCGCCGCCACCCTGTCCCGGGGGCCGGACGACAGCCGCATCATAGACACCGGCAAGGGGCTGCTGGGCTTCCACCGGCTGGCAATCATGGGGCTGACCCCGGAGGGGATGCAGCCCTTTGAGCTGGACGGCAGTTACGTGGTCTGCAACGGCGAGATCTACGGCTTTGAGACGCTTAAAGCAGAGCTGGCGAAAAAATACACCTTCCACAGCGGTTCCGACTGCGAGATTCTGCTGCCCCTTTACCGGGAATACGGCACGGATATGTTCCGGATGTTGGATGCGGAGTTTGCGCTGATTCTTTACGACGGCGCCACCGGCGAATACATCGCCGCCCGGGACCCCATCGGCATCCGCCCGCTCTACTACGGCTATGACCGGGCGGGGGTCATTCTCTTTGCCAGCGAGCCCAAAAACCTCGTGGGTCTATGCGCTCAGGTGCGCCCGTTCCCGCCCGGACACTACTACAAAGGCGGGCAGTTCGTCCGCTACGCCGACCCGGCGGCGGTGGAAACCGTCTGCCACGACGATGTGGAAACCGTCTGCCGGAACATCCACGACAAGCTGGTAGCCGGCATCGAAAAGCGGCTGGTCGCCGACGCCAAGGTAGGCTTTCTGCTGTCCGGCGGACTGGATTCCTCGCTGGTGTGCGCTGTGGCTGCCCGGAAAAGCAACCGCCCCATCCGTACCTTTGCCATCGGCATGAGCGAGGACGCCATTGACCTGAAGTACGCCCGGCAGGTGGCGGATTATATCGGCAGCGACCATACAGAAGTATATATGACCCGGCAGCAGGTATTGGATTCGCTGGAGGAGGTCATCCGGATCTTAGGCACCTACGACATCACCACCGTCCGCGCCAGTATGGGTATGTATCTGCTGTGTAAATGGATCCACGAAAATACCGACATCCGGGTGCTGCTCACCGGCGAAATTTCCGACGAGCTGTTCGGCTATAAGTATACCGATTTTGCCCCCTCCGCCGAAGAATTCCAGAAGGAATCGCAAAAACGCATTCGAGAGCTGCATATGTACGATGTACTGCGGGCAGACCGGTGTATCTCCGCTAACTCTCTGGAGGCGCGAGTGCCCTTTGGCGACCTGGAGTTTGTGCGGTATGTGATGAGCATCGACCCGGAGAAGAAACGCAACGTTTACGGCAAGGGCAAATACCTGCTGCGCCATGCTTTTGAGGGGGACTATCTTCCCCACGACATTCTCTGGCGGGAAAAAGCCGCCTTTTCCGATGCGGTGGGACATTCCATGGTGGATTACCTCAAGGAATACGCCGCCGGCTGTTACACCGACGCCGCATTTGAAGAAAAGCGAAAGCAGTATACCCACGCCGCCCCTTTCACTAAGGAGTCCCTGCTCTATCGGGAGATATTTGAGAAATACTACCCCGGTCAGGGAGAGATGATCGCGGATTTCTGGATGCCCAACAAGGAGTGGGCAGGCTGCGATGTGAACGATCCCTCCGCCCGGGTGCTGTCCAACTACGGCGACAGCGGCAAATAACCCATATCACAAAAAAGCCTGTCGGATCCAGTACGATCCGACAGGCTTTTTCTCTCAATATCCGTATTTATTGCGGCGCAGCAGCAGACAGACGCCGGAGATCAACAGCGCGCAGCCCTCCGCCGCCACGATCGACCACCAGATGCCGTTCAGCCCCCACAGCAGCGGCAGCAGCAATACCGCCGCCATCTGGAACACCAGCGTGCGCAGGAATGAGATGAGCGCCGAGGTCAACCCGTCGTTGAGGGCGGTGAAAAAGGATGAGGCATAGATGTTGAATCCGGCAAACAGGAACGAAAAGGAAAAGATCGTGAACGCCCGCCGCGTCATATCCAGCAGCTCCTCATCATAGCTGACGAAGATGCGGGACAGGGTTTCTCCGGACACCTCGCCCAGCCCCCACATTCCCACCGCCGTGATGCCCAGCAGCAGCAGACTTTTGCACAGCAGGCTGTGCAGCTCCCGATGGTTGCGAGCGCCATAGTGATAGCCGATGACCGGCGCCGTTCCCACCGAATAGCCGATGAAGATCGCCAGAAAAATCATATTTACATACATCAGCACCCCATAGGCCGCCACACCGTTTTCGCCGGCATAGCGGATGAGCTGGACGTTATAGAGCATCCCCACCAGCGACATAGACACATTGCTCATCAGCTCGGAGGAACCGTTGGTGCAGGCTTTCAGCAGCGCCTGTCCATCCCAGCGGGTGCGTCCCAGCCGCAGCAGGCTGCCGTTGGGGCGCAGGAAATACCCGAGCGGCAGCAGCGCGCCCACCGTCTGGCTCATGGCGGTGGCAATGGCCGCCCCTGCCAGCCCCCAGCGGAACACCGCCATGAACAGCCAGTCCAGCACCATATTGGTGACGCCGGCCGCCACAGTGGTGATCAGCCCCAAAGTCGGACGCTCCGCCGTCACAAAGAAGCTCTGGAACTCCATCTGCATAATATACGCCGGCGTCGCCGCCGCAATGATGCGGCCGTAGAGCACGCAGCCCGCCAGCATCTCGCCCTCCGCGCCCAGCGCCCGGGCAATGGCGGGCATCAGCGCCACCGCCAGCGCCGCCAGCACCGCTCCCAGCACCAGCGGCACATACACAAACAGCGAAAACAGCCGATTGGCTTTCTCCGGGTCTTTTTCCCCCAGGGTTTTCGACACCAGCGCGCTGCCGCCGGTACCGAACATGAACCCCACCGTGCCCAGCAGGATCAGCACCGGCATAATGAAATTCAGCGCTGCGAACGGGGTTTTCCCCACATAGTTGGCGACAAAAAAGCCGTCCACCACGCCATAGATGGAAGTGAATACCATCATCACAATGGAGGGCAGCGTAAACCGCAGCAGCCGAGGATAATCGAAATGGTCGGACAATTGGATCTTCATAACAAAAACACTCCCGCACCCGACCGTCCAGGCGATCGTGGGTGCGGGAGCCAGTATAGCACATTCACCGGGAAAGTGCAAGTCCATTTTGCGGCGGTCATGATAGCCGCGCCGCCGCAGTGCGAAAGCGGCAGACAGCGCCCTCATTGCTTCACATAGAAGGTCTGCTTCGGACCGGTGTCCTGCATCAGCGTATCCGGGCGGCGGAACCGGAACCGGTACAGTCCCGCATCGTATAGATCGCCCACGCAGCCGCCGATGTGCACGGCCAGCAGCAGGGCGGCGCCAAACCGGTCCCACGCCCCGACACACAGACAGGCCGGCAGCAGAAACACCGGAATGAATACCGCGAAAGGGGTCAGCAGCGCGATCAGCACCGTACGCCGGTATACATAGATATCCGGAACCCCGCAGAAAGCCACGGTGGCCGTCAGCCCAAAGGTCAACCGGCGGTGGGTCAGCAGCTTGTACGCTGCCCCGTGCAGCAGCTCATGCAGCACCGGGTACAACAGCAGCGCCCCGATCAGCAGCAGGCAGCGTCCCCAACTGTACCAGGCGGCGAAATCCGTGGGACGGATCACCGTCCAGGCAGCCGCCGCCACCAGCGCCGTCAGAGCCAGCGCCGCCACGTTGAGCCATAGTCCGACCCGCTTGTCGGCGGCATCCAGCGTATATATCGGCGCATACCCCTCCGGCAGAGACGTTTCAAACCGCCGCGCCACCCGTTCACGCATCCCGCAGTTCCTCTGCCAGCGCCGCGATCTGCTCCTCGGCGGCCTGATCCGGTGCCGACAGAATACGCACGCTGTTTTCGGCAAAGCGCAGCTCCTTGCAGCCCTCCAGCATGGTGCGCATAACCCTGGCCGCCGTCGGCGCCCAGGAGCCGTTTTCCATGAACGCCACCGTCCGGTTGCGGTAGTTCCGCTCGGTCAGATGCTGGATGAACGCCTTCATGGGCGGGAACACATCCCCGTTATAGGTGACGGATGCCAGCACCAGCCGGTCATAGCAAAAGGCCTTGGCCGTGGCTTCCGCCAAATCGCACCGGGCCAAATCGAATCCCTCCACCGGTGTGCCCTGCTCCCGCAGCCGCTCCGCCAGCCGCAGCGCCGCCTGCCGGGTGTGGCCGTACACGGAGGCATAGGCGACCACAACCCCCGCCTTTTCCGGACGATAGGCCGACCAGGTATCGTACAGCCCCAGATAGGCGGGCAGATTGTCCGTCAGCACCGGGCCGTGGAGCGGGCATATGGAGGCGATATCCAGCGCCGCCGCCTTTTTCAGCAGCGTCTGCACCTGCGCTCCGTATTTGCCCACGATGCCGATATAGTACCGTCGGCCTTCGTCCTCCCACGGCTCCTCCCGATCCAATGCGCCGAATTTACCGAAAGCGTCCGCCGAGAACAGCCGCTTTTCGCTGTCCTCATAGCTGACCATCACCTCCGGCCAGTGCACCATGGGAGCGGTGACGAAGTGCAGCGTATGCGTTCCCAGGGAGAGCGTATCTCCCTCCCCGACCGTCAGACGGTGCGCGGGGATCTGCTGCCCGAAGAATTGCTCCATCATCGGGAAGGCCTTGGCGGTGGCCACCACCGTTGCCGCCGGATATGCCTCCACAAACCGCCGGATCCCGGCGGAATGGTCCGGCTCCATATGCTGCACCACCAGATAATCCGGCTGCCGCCCTCCCAGCTCCGCTCGGAGGTTTTCCATCCACTGATCCACAAAATGCGTATCCACCGTGTCCATCACGGCGATCTTCTCGTCCAGAATGACATAGGAATTGTAAGACATCCCGTTGGGCACCGCATACTGCCCCTCGAACAGATCCACCTGGTGGTCGTTGACCCCGATATAGCGTACAGAATCGGAAATATACATCGCACAGACTCCTTAGATTTAATTTGCTCACAAATTTCGGTGTTCAAACAAGACACAGAGGGGCAGCCGTTTGCCGTCCTCTTGCGCCCGTAGGGCTGAAAATGAGACAAACCGGCCGGGAAAACGGGCCGTTTCCGGCGCGGTCGCTCCCGTGCTGCTCGGTTCGCCTCTTACTATATCCGTTTTTGCAGCGGCTGTCAATACAAAGCAGCGGCTGTCAGCAGAAAAACCCGGGAGCACCAACCGCGCCTGCCGGCTTCGCCCGGTACCGCGGCTCTCGTCGGACGCGGCGCCCGGCCTGCCCGGCGCCGCCCGTACCGACAAGCGCCAACGAGCGCCCGCCCATGATCCGGCAACGCAAACAGCCGCAGGCGAGATCGCCTGCGGCTGCACATTTCTGCCAAGCGTCCTTTGCGGTCTCCACCGGACAGTCGTCAATCGCTGTCCAACCGTCGTCGTCCGCTAAGACCGTTTTTATTTATGCAGGAATTTTTCGTGAGCCGCCCGCAGCTCCTTGGCGGTCTCCTCCGGGCAGGTGGGATTGCAATGGGCCCACGCGCCGGTTTCACTGGAGGCGTTGTACTTCACCTTGGTGGCGCTGCGCATCGGCGGATAGAAAGCGATGTGCCAATGGAACTGCTCCGACAGGTCCTCCCCGTTGACCGGTTCATTGTACATACACATCATGTAGGGGAATTTATAGTCGAACAGACTGTCCAGCATACCGGCGGTCTGCCGCAGCGTTTCCGCCAGGCAGGAACGTTCCTGCGGAGTGAACTGGCTGATGTTGGACTTGTGGCAGTTGGACATAATGTATACGCCATAGGGGTATTCCGTAAAGAACGGCAGAAACACCGTGAAATACTCATTGCGGAAAATGACCCGGCGGCCGTCCGCCACCTCATGATCCAGCCAGTCGCAGAACAGGCATTTGCCCTTTTCTTCATAGTGCTTTTTGGCGTTCTGCACCTCCAGCTCCAGCTTTTTGGGCAGGAAGGGATAGGCGTAGATCTGGCCGTGGGGATGGGGCATGGTCACGCCCACCACATCGCCCCGGTTCTCAAAGATGAACACATACTTCACCTTTTCGTCGGCGCTGAGCACCTCATACCGCTGTGCCCACAGATCCACCAGCTTGGTGATGTGCTCCCGGGACAGCTCAGGCAGGGTTACCGTGTGCTCGGGAGAATACAGGATCACCTCGCACTTGCCGTAGCAGGGCGCCGTCTCGAAGAAATCGTCCGCCACATCGTCGGGCTGGGGCGGATTCTGAGACAGAGCGGGGAAGTCGTTGTCATACTCGTACACATCGAAGTGATCCGGCACCTTGCCGCTGCCGGGACAGAAGGGGCAGTAGTCCTTGGGCATCTGCGGCCGGTTCTGCCGATGGGAAGCGATCATGATCCAGTCGTTTGTCAGGGGATGTTTGCGAAGCTCTGCCATGATTATCGTCACCTTTCCGAATGATTTACAGTTGATCCACACACACGCCGCCGCAGGGACGGATGTTCAGCACATGACAGGTGCCGGCGCCGAACACCGACTCGATGACCGTGCGGAATTCCTCCAGCTTATCCAGCGGCACAAAATTCTGGGTCGTGCCGCCGAACCCGCCGCCGTGGACGCGCCAGGCGCCGCATCCGTCCAGCACCCCCTGGGCCAGCGCCAGCGCCAAGCTCATGCCCTGTTCCTCCACCGCGCAGGGGGCATACACATTCTGGAGATACTCAAAGGAAGAATGCCCGGATTCCAGCACCAGACGCTTGAATTCCTCGAAATCGCCGGCCCGCAGCGCCGCCACCTGACGGGGCACCCGCGCGTTATCCCGCAGGAAGTGGATGGCCCGCAGCACCGCCCGGTCGCCGTGCTGCTTCCGCAGCGCCGGAATATTTTTCAGCAGCGTCTCCATATCGGTCTGCCGCAGATATTCCACCCCCAGCGAGCGGGCTACCGCTTTCATTTCGGCGGGCACCGCCGCATATTCGTGGGTCAGATCGGCGTGGTTGCCTCCCACGTCCACGATGCACAGGGCATGACCGGTCTTGGAAAAATCGAAATCCACCTGCTCGATCACCGGATGCTCGGTATCGGCAAAGTCGATCGTGATGATATTGCCCACGGAGGAAGCCATCTGATCCATCAGACCGCACGGCTTGCCGAAGAATACATTCTCCGCATACTGGGCGATCTGAGCCACCTCGACAGGGCTGACTTTTCCGCCGTTATACAGGTGGTTGAGGATCACACCGATGAGCACCTCAAAGGCCGCCGACGAGGACAGGCCGGACCCCTTCAGCACGTCGGAGGTGGTGTAAGCATCGAAGCCGCCGATGCCGTAGCCCAGCGCCGCAAATCGGGCGGCCGTCCCCCGGATGAGGGATGCGGAGTGATTCTTTTCCTGCTCCAGCGGCGTCAGATGATCCAGCGCCACCGTATCCATGGGATAGCCCTCGGATTGCACCCGAACGGTCCCCTCCGCCGGGCGCACCACGGCGATCACGTCCAGATTCACGCTGCCCGCCAGCACCCGGCCGTGGTTGTGATCGGTGTGGTTGCCGCCGATCTCGGTGCGGCCGGGGGCGGAAAACAGCATCAGCGGCGCACCGTCCTCGCCGAAAATAGCGGCGAATTCCGCCACCGCCCGCGCATACCGCTCCCGCTGGGCTTCCACCTGCTCGGCGCCGTACATCCGGGTGAAAGCCCCGTCGTACCCTCCGGAACGAATTTTCTCCGTCATGGTCGCTGCTGCTGTCATGTCCCATCATCCTTCCATACCGTATTCACAGTGTTTCTATACTTATCATTATAAAAGCGCCGCCGGAAAGGTCAATCCTTTTATTCGGCATTTGTATGGACATTTGTTGCATTGTGTGATACAATAGGGGAACGGAGGAGGGGATCGGATGAAGAAAGCTCGCTATTCCTTTAAGGACACGCTGAAAGAAAACGCCGGCCTGTCGGTCTATAATACCGGCTACGAGACTTGCGATGCCAGCCATAGCTGGGGGCCGGGGCTGCGGGATCATTATCTGATCCACTATGTATCCGCCGGTTGCGGCGTTTTTGTATGCAACAAGCAGACCTATTCTCTCCGCGCCGGCGATCTGTTTCTCATCGCGCCGGGACAGATGGTCAGCTACCGGGCCGATCCGCAGGATCCCTGGGAATACTGCTGGGTGGGCTTCAACGGCACCGACGCCCGGCGGCTGGTGACGATGGCCGGCTTCACCCGCAAAGAGCCGGTGCTGCGGGCTGCCGAGTCGGATACCACCTCCGCCCTGCTGCTGCGCATCGCCGAGGTCAGCGGCAGCACGGCCGCCGCCGATGCGGAGATGGTGGGATGCCTGTATCTGTTTCTGGCGCAGCTCATCCGCAACAATACCCGCCGCACCGCCGACGATCCCCATCAGGGCTATGTGGCCAATGCCCTGCGTTTCATTCAGTATAACTATGCCGGGGAGATCGGCGTCAGCGACATCGCCCGCTATGTGGGCATCAGCCGCAGCCAGCTATATCGGGCATTCCTGCAGGATTTCGGCGTATCCCCTCATACCTATCTGCAAACCTACCGCATCAACGAGGCGTGCAGCCTGCTGCGCAACCCCAATCTCTCCATTGCGGAGGTGGCCAGCTCCGTGGGCTTCAACGATCCTCTGTATTTTTCCCGGGTGTTCAAGTCCATCAAACAGCGCACCCCCTCCGATTACCAGCGGCAGGAATCCGAAAAAGGCCGCTGACCCAAAGTGGCACACATTGATTTGCAACATATTATTATTGATTTTCAATAAATTCATCGGTGCTTTTGTACTTTCTCTCTGTACAAAGCACCGATTTTTCTGTTTTTCGCGAATTTGTTATTGATTTTCGATAAGTTTAGCGGTATACTATTGCCCACAGGACATCGAGTGCCCTGTGCACCAAAAAAGTACGATCGGGAGGAACGACCTATGAATGGACCCTATACATCCCCGGCAGGGCAGCCTGCTCCCTCGCCGCAGCCGCCGACGCAAAACCCGAGCCCGTCGGCCTCGACCCCCGCGTTTTCCGCGCCGTCTCCGGCGGGATATTATCCACCTGTTTCCGGCCCCCGGCCGGTGTCCGACCGACGGGATATCGTGCTGGCGGTGGTGCTGGGATTGTTGGCGGTTCTCGGCGTCAATTTTTCGCTGTACGGCGGCTTTCAGTTGGGCTATGCTCTGGCCTGTGTCGGTGTGACGGTAACGGGCGGAATCTACCTGTTCCGCGCCGGACGCGTAAACGCGTACAGCGGCTTTTGCCTGCTCGCCGCCCTGGCCTGCGCCGGCGTGTTTGTCTGGCACACCGACCGGTTCACCCGATTCTGTCTGGGCGGCGGCATTGTATTTCTGCTCATGCTGGCGTTGACGGAGTATACCGGCATTCGCCGCCGGAGCGGCGACACTCTGGCCTGTGTCGCCGATGTGGTCTCCCTGTGGCTGACGCGCCCGCTCTCCCACTTGGGCATGGCGCTGAGCGCCATCTTCCGCCGGGAGCAGGACGGGCAGGTGCAGAGACGGCGTTGCGGCGGCGTGGTGCTGGGACTGCTGTGCGCCCTGCCGGTGCTGGCCATTCTGCTGCCGCTGCTCATCGGCGCCGATGCCGCCTTTGAGGGACTGATGCAGCTGACCGTACTGGATCACCTGGGGGAATGTTTGGCCAGCCTCCTGCTGGGGCTGGGACTGTTTTGTCTGATCTACGCCCGGCTGTTCGGGCTGCGGCACCGGCTGGACACGGCGGCTCCCGTAGCGAAGCGCCCCCTGCGGGGACTGGACCCGGCGCCGGTCTGCACCTTCCTCGGCGCCATCAGTCTGGTCTATATGGTGTATCTGGCGGCGCAATTCGCCTATTTCACCAGTGCGTTTTCGGGGATCCTGCCTGCCGATTACACCGCGGCGCAATACGCCCGGCGGGGATTCTTCGAGATGTGCGTCCTCTGTGCGATCAATCTGGGGCTGGTGGGCGGCAGTCTGGCCGTTTCCCGTAAATCGGAAGACAAAACTCCCCTTTCCACCCGCCTGTTCTGCCTGTTTATTCTGCTGTTTTCCCTGGGACTGGTCGCCACCTCCGCGGCAAAAATGGTCCTGTATATCCAATCCTTTGGGCTGACCCGACTGCGGGTCATGACCTCTGTGTTTATGGCCATGATGGCGGTGGTCATCGCCGCCGTGACGGTGCGGCTGTTCCGCCCCCGGTTCGCCTATATGCGGATGTGCGTGGCGGGGGTCGCCCTCATCGGATTGGTGACCGCCTATGCGGACGTGGATACGACCGTCGCCCGGTATAATGTCACCGCCTATCAGGACGGCCGGCTGAAAACCGTGGATGTGTCCATGCTGGAGGGGCTGTCCGACGGTGCGGTCCCCTATCTGGCCGTATTGACCGGAAGCCGGGATACCGATGTGGCCGACCAGGCAGCGGAGGCTCTGTTTCAACGTCTGGACGAGACCGGAGAATGGACCGAGCCGAGCGGCAAAAAGCCGGTCTGGACGCCCCGGGGCGCGGCGGACTTCCGTGCTTACAGCGTAGACGGACGACGGGCGCAGCGGCTGCTGCGTTCCTTCTCCGCCTCTTCTATGGCGCAGGAGCGGTACCGCGCTCAGCAGGCGTGGTGATCCCCCGCGCTGAGCGGACCGCATCCGCCCATCCGGGGTGGGTGCGGCCGCGGGATTCGTGGGCCCATCCTCCGGTCTGCCGCCGCAGCGTATGCGCAACAAAAACAGTTGCTCGGTGATCGCCATCCGCTTTCTGTGCAATGTGCTACTGAAATACGGCTCCGAATTATGACATTTTGAGACTTGACAATTCCCATGGATTGTGGTCTAATATGTAAGGGATGGCAAATGTTGTCTATCGCGTCTGTGTGGGGCGGTTTCGCCCGGCGGCGCTCTGCGGCTTTTGGAGCGGCAGGAGGGCCGTGCGCAGACGTCACGGAACATTTTCCACTGGGAGATCCCGTACATGAAGACACTGTTTCGTTCGACAGTGTCGCATAGAGCGGTGGCCCGTCGCGGTGGCCGTTGGGAATCTTTGGCAAGGAACGGAACGTCTCTTTGGCAACGACGCACTTCCCGCACACTATTTTATTTCATGGAGGAATCAGGATGCAAATGAAGAAAATGGTAGCAATTTTCCTGGCACTGGTCATGGTACTGTCCGTTGCGAGCATGAACGTACTCGCCGACACCACCCCCGCCATCACGGTGGAGAGCGCTCAGACGACTCCCGGTGGAACGGCCACCTTCAAGGTCAATATGACAGACTTCAGCGGTATCAAGGGTCTGGACGTGACCATCACCGCGACCGAGGGCGCGACCTTTACAGCCATTGCCTCCGACAGCATGGAGCTCACCAAGGACAGCAACTACACGCTGGAAGCCAATAAGATTCACGTTGTCAATCTGAACGGGAGCGACGCTTTGACTTTCAATGTGACCGCTACCGTCACCGAGGACGCCGATGTTCACGTTGAAGCTACACTGGCGACCTCCGGCACCACGCTGGCGGAGAATGTGACCGTTACCGACGGCAAGCTGACCGTTGCTGCGAACGAGCCTTTGACCAAGCCCCTGGGCACGAAGATCCGTTCGACCGGCGATGCTCTGCGTTTTGGCATCAGCGCATCCTGCGCCAATGCTAAGCAGGGCGAGAACTACGCGGTGGATTATAGTGAAGCCAAAGTTACCGTAAACGGCAAGGAGTACGATGTTGCCCGCGTCGGTGCGCTGGCTGCCCGCAAGGATCTGACCGAAGAAGCGGATCTGGTCGTTAATTCCACCGACAGCAAGGTCGTAGATGTGGAAGCGAAGAAGGGCTACAAGGTGGAGACCGATCATGTAGAGTACGTGGTCACGGCCACCGGTATTCCGGAGAGCGCTTTTGACACGGAGATCATGGTTCGTCCTTACGTGGCGTACTATGGTGAGGATGAGGCTCTCGTATATGTGTATGGCGATATTCTGAGCAGCAGCATCAACGAGACTAAGAACGCCGCCTGATCTGCTCCAACTGAATCCGTCAAGTACCATTCGGATACATTTTCACCCGCGGAAATCGTACACACGATTTCCGCGGGTGTTTTTTTTGCAAGGCCCCGGCGGTGTACACTCTTTTTCGGTGACACACGCCGGGGCCTTTTCTCAATTGTTTCCACCGGAATGCAGGCACTATATCCCACAGGATTGGTCTCACCGCCCTATACGGGCTCGCGGCGCCATCCCTGTGTTTCCCGACGTATTTTCGGATACACGGGAGAAATGCGAACCGATCGGCACATTCGCCGCACCGTTCCGCACGGGATTGTCTCAGAAACCAAAATACGCCTTAGCGTTATTGTAGCTGATATTTTCCACCAGTTTACCCAACACCGCCATGTCCGCCGGATACTCCCCGTTTTCCACCCATTTGCCGATGAGGTTGCACAGGATACGCCGGAAGTATTCGTGGCGTGTATAGGACAGGAAGCTGCGGGAATCGGTCAGCATCCCAATGAAGTTCCCCAGCAGCGACAGGTTGGCCAGATCGGTCAGCTGCTTTTCCATGCCGGTCTTGTTGTCGTTGAACCACCAGGCGGAGCCGTGCTGTATCTTTCCCGCAGCGCCGGGGCCCTGGAAACAGCCGATGATGCTGCCCAGCAGCTCGTTGTCCGCAGGATTCAGAGAATACAGCACCACCTTGGGCAGCTGATCGGTCTCATCCAGCCCGTTGAGCAGTCCGGTGATCGCCGTGGAGCAATCCCGGGTGGCGATGCAGTCGCAGCCCACATCCGGCCCCAATGCCCGGAACTTGCGCGCATTGGTGTTGCGCTGTACATTGTAGTGGATCTGCATCACCCAGCCGCGGCGGGCATATTCCCGGCCGACAAACAGCAGCATCGCCGTCTGGTAGACCTCCGTTTCCTCCACGGTCAGCGGCTGTCCGGTCAGCGCCTTACGGAATACCGTCTCCACCTGTTCATCCGGAGCCGGGCGGAACATCACATAGTCGATGCCGTGATCGGAAGCCTTGCACCCCAGCGCACCGAACCGGTCCATGGCCTTGGCCAGCGCCGTTTTCACATCGGCGGCGGTGTGGATCTCCACCCCGTTGGCCGTCCCCAGCTTTTCCAGATATGCGGCAAACCCGGGCTTGTGAATATTCACCGCCTTATCCGGCCGGAAGGAGGGAACCACCCGGAAATCGGTGATACCCTCCGCAGCGATGGCCGCATGATACTCCAGACTGTCCGCCGGGTCGTCCGTGGTGCCGATCACCCGCACATTGGACCGACGGATCAGCCCCCGGGCAGACATATCCGGCTCCCGCAGCCTCCGGTTGCACAGCTCCCATACCTCCTGGGCCGTGTCCCCGTTGAGGACCCCCGTATATCCGAAATACCGCTGCAGCTCCAGATGCGTCCAGTGGTACATGGGGTTGCCGATGGCCAGCGGCATTGCCTCGGCGAACCGCTGAAACTTTGTCCGATCGTCCGCTGCCCCGGTGATCTCCTCCTCCGGAACCCCGTTGGAGCGGATCATGCGCCATTTATAATGATCGCCCCCCAGCCACACCTGGGTGATGTTGTCGAAATGCCGATCCTCGGCGATCTCCTTTGGGTCGATGTGGCAATGATAGTCGATGATGGGCATATTCGCCGCATACTGATGATACAGCGTTTTTGCCGTCTCCGTTTCCAGCAGAAAATCCTTGTCCATAAATGTTTTCATGTTCTTACGCTCCTTTTATCAGTATCATTGAATCCGAAAGCTGTCCCGCTCCACCAACCGCGCAGGGATCACCGTGTGCGGCTGCACCTCCCGGCGCTCCGTCAAAGCGGCGAGTGTATCCAGCGCCGCCGCACACATTTCCTCCAGCGCGTTGTCCACGCTGGTCAGCTCCGGAGTGCAGCACTGTGCCAGGACGGAATTGTTGAATCCGACGACCGGCATATTGATGCCGATGCGCTGGAGCGCTTTCTGCGCCCCCACCGCCAGAATATCCTCCGATCCGATCACCGCATCGAATGTCACCCGCTGCACCAGAAGCCGCTTGATACACGCATTGACCGCATCCATGCGACGCTCCACCGTCACGATGCGGCTTTCATCCACAGCCTCCCCGCAGGCAGCGCAGCCGTCCCGATAGCCGGCGATCTTCTGCTGGCAGCTGTATGTCATGGAGTCGTGCAGAAGCAATATCCGCCGGATCTGCCGCCGGAACAGACTCTCCACCAGCTCCCGGACGGCACGCCGCTCGTCACAGGTGATGCAATACACCCCCGGCAGCGCCACATAGCCGTTGACGATGATCACCGGTACCCGCTGAGCCGCCCGGGCGATGTGGCGGTTGTCCGTGTCCTCCCGGAAGGCGGAGCCAATGAGGATCACCGCATCCACATTTTCCCGTACCATAGCCTCCAGCGCCGCCTGCTTATCCTCCAGCGCAGAACCGGTGCAGCGCAGGATCGCGTGCATCCCCTGCTGCCGCAGACGCTCCTCCACATAGCCCACCGCCGCAGCGTAAAAGGGATCCCGCACATCGGTGCACAGCACCCCCACCAGCCCCATGGAGCCGGAACCCAGGCCACGGGCAAAAGCATTGGGCGCATACCCTTCCTGCTGCATCACCGCCAGCACCCGCTCCCGGGTCTGAGCGCGTACATGGGGGCTGTCGTTCAGCACCCGGGACACCGTGGCGATGGAAACGCCGCTTTTTTCCGCGATATCGTATATATTCACCGTTCATTCACCTCCCTGTGCTATTGTAAGCCCTTACAAATTCAGTATACCGCATATTTTCAAAAAAGCAAGTCCCCGACACAAAATAGTTCGACAGAAACCGATTTTCTGCAAAAGCGGCAAGAAAACACTTGACCTTTTCTCAAATCGGCCTATAATGATACTGACCGATCCACGGACACGGACGATATTTTTAACCTACCGCAAGGAGTGACAGCAGTTATGCGTACAAAAGAGGAAGTATTACAGGCGATCAAGGGCGACGGCATGGTAGCCGTCGTGCGGGGCGAAACCTCGGAAAAGGCCATGGAGATCGTCGAAAAATGCATCGAGGGCGGCATCCGCGCCATCGAGCTGACCTTCACAGTTCCTTATGCCCACCGGGTCATTGAGGACATCAGCCGCAAATACGGCGAGCAGATCGTGCTGGGCGCCGGCACGGTGCTGGACAGCGAGACCGCGCGGATCGCCATTCTGTCGGGCGCGGAGTTCATCGTCTCTCCCCATTTCAACCCTGAAGTCACCCGGCTGTGCAACCGCTATCGCAAGGCCAGCATGGCGGGCATCCTCACCATCACCGAGGCGGTCGCCGCCATGGAGGCCGGTGTGGATGTGCTGAAGCTGTTCCCCGGTGATCTGTTTGGCCCGGCGTTCATCAAGGACATCCGCGGTCCTCTGCCCTACGCCCAGATCATGCCCACCGGCGGTGTCAGCGCGGACAATGCCGGCGAGTGGATCAAGGCAGGCGCGGTGGCTGTCGGTGCCGGCAGCAGCCTGATGAAAGGCGATGTGAAAGCGAACGCCGCCAAGTTCATGGAGAATATTCGTCTTGCGCGGGAAAGCAAATAACGGTTTTGGACAGGCAGAGGCCCTCTTGCAGATCACTGCGGGAGGGCCTCTCCTGCATTCTCCACGGTTCCGGGGAATGCAGCGGCAGTGCGCCGACCAAGCATCGGCGTGTTTTCTGTGTGCCGGTCGTTTTTCCGCCCGGGCATATGACGGGGAACCTGCCGCACACCGGCGCCGTCCGCCGTCTTTAGCCTCCCCCGCCATGACGATACTCCCCCGCCATGTTGACGCGCGAGCATTTCTCCAAAGCCCGAAATCCCGGAAACTGTCCCCCCCGGCATACTCCCCGGTTGCCGCCCCGGCAGTCGCTCTGACATCCACCCCGTCTGTCACCTCATCCGCCGCAGCAGCATCCCCCCAGTGGTTGCCTTGCCCTTCGACCCGGCGGTCTCCGATTGTCGCCGCAACCTTCGCCTCGGATGTCATCCCGACTGACCTCCGGCTGTAACCATGCATCCGCAAATGGAAAAGCTCCGAAAAACCCGCAAAAACCGCCGAAAACTTGCAGCAGTACCAAAAACCGTGTATAATGAAAAGAGCGACATTGAAAATACAACGGTAATGGGAGAGGGTTTCATGAGAAGAATTGCGGCTTTGATTCTGGTTGTGCTGACGCTGGCAGCGGTGCTGTGTGGGTGCGGCAGCACTCCCGACACCCCTGACAACGGCGACCCCGTATCCACTCCCGGCGCGGATAAAGCCGGCAGCGGCATTCAAAAAGGCGGCGAGGACGCCGTTTCGACCACCTTGCCCGGCACCTTTGAAATTGCGGCGACCGAGCCGCATTACATCATCGCCACCCCCGATTGGCATGCCGAGGGCTATGGTCTCGGCTTTGCTCTGAATGAAAAAGGAAATAAACAATATGCCATCGTGGTAGCGTGCGGCGCCGAGGCGGATGAGGGATCGTTGCAGGAGGCTTTTCAGACGCTGTACAACGATACCTTCAACGGCATTCTGATGCAGAATTACCGCGCCAAATACGCGGAATTCACCCCTGCAACCACCGAGACGAAGTTGGCGGACGGCAGCCCCGCCCTGCGTTTTGAGGACATTCAGCCCGCCAATGATTACGGCACCGAGCTGAATTGCCCCGTTTACGGATATGGTTTCCGCCACGACGGCCTGCCGTTTATCGTGGCCTATATCGTTGTGGAGGAATCCGCTGCCGACGACGCCAAGCGTGCCGAGATGCAGGGCTACGTTGACGAGATGGTGAACACCGTCCGCGCCGCCCGATAAAACGATTTTTTTCGACAGACTCACCGATCGAACCGCACGGCGGTACCGGGAAAGGGCTTTTCAGCCCACCGGTACCGCCGTGTTTGTGTTTCTGTCTCCGCTCACGGAATTCTCTCATTTTCCTCTTGACAAAACGAAATGACAAGAGTATACTGCATAATGACAATGATAATTGTCAATTTGACAAATAAGACCGTCAAGTTAGGAGAGCACTGTATGCTGTTGCGCAATCGTTTGAAAGAGCGAAGAGCCGCACTGAATGTAAATCAGCAGGAGATGGGACGCCTGTGCGGCGTATCCCGCCAGACGATCAGCCTGATCGAGCGGGGCGATTATTCGCCGTCTGTCACCCTGGCCCTGACGATCGCAAGGGTGTGCGGCGTGACGGTGGAAGAGGTCTTTTATTTACAGGAGGAGGTTACGGAAAATGGACAAGGATGAGATTCGGGCAGCCAACCGCAAGGCGCTGCCGAAATTTCTTGCCATCACAGCGGTTCTTTTAGTGACGGGGTATGTCCTGGGCTTTCTTGCCGCATGGTACGGGCTCAATACGTTGACCGCCACGCTGAAAAGCGCCGGGGTCTTTTTCGGAAGGTATGTTGCTCCGTGGCTGACGGTGGCGGTGGCGATCCTCATGCCGGCGGTCTGTATTCCGCTCTTCCGGAGCGCAAAAAAACGGCTGGAAGTATGGGACGGCGAGGACGAAAATATACCCGATACCGTCGACAGAAAGATATCCGCTGCGGTCTGGATTGCCGGCATATCCCTGATCCTGTCCTGCTTTCTTATGGCGGCGGCCTATTCGGGGGGATTCGCCATCTTTGAAAGCAGGGATTGGACGGCGCTGTATTTTATCTTTATCGCAGCGTTCATTGCCGTGGTGATTGAGATGCTGGTGATCGGCCGGAAATGCGTGGACGTGGCAAAGCAGCTCAATCCCGAAAAGAAAGCATCTTTCTATGATTTGAAGTTTCAAAAGAAATGGCTTGAGGACTGCGACGAAGCCGAGAAAATCCAAATCGGCAAATGCGCGTTCAAAGCATACGCCGCAACGAACCGGGTGTGTGCCGTGTCAGCAGTCGTGCTTGCCGTTTGTGCGCTGCTTTTTGAGACGGGCTTTTTGCCCTCTTTGGCGGTGTGTTTCATCTGGCTCGTCAACCAATCGGTGTATTGCCGGGAGGCCATGCGATATTCCAGAGCCGGAAATAAGGTCTTTTGATCGAAAAGGAGGAAAGAACTATGGCTAAGAGCGAGAATAAACGCTTTGTCCGAATCCTGTCGGAGGGCAGCCTCGGAGGGACCCGTATGCTGTATGTGGATAAAGAGACCGGCGTGACCTATCTGTTTATCCAAGCCGGTTACGGCGCGGGGCTTACTCCCCTGCTGGATGCCGACGGCAAGCCGGTCATCACAAAACTATGAACCGTGCGCGGTTGAATCGTCAGGAGGAGAAATGGACAGCTTTACCATCCTTTTGCTTGCCTTGATCGTCCTTGTGATCATCCCCCGGATAACCCGGCAAAGGCGACTGGCAGCCGTCAGACACATATTGAACCGAAGAAATCACCATAAGGAGAAGAACACCATGAAAGAGTTAGCTAAGCAGTTTATCGGCAAAGAGTGCATCCTCTACACCGTGATGAGCATGGATTCGGGCATTCAGGGCACGATTAAAGAGGTCACGGACGGCGGCATCATCATCGAAAAGAAGGACGGCCTCGAGGCGGTCAATCTGGAATACGTCACCCGTATCCGGGAGTGGCCCCGCACCGCCAAGGGAAAAAAGAAAGCGGTTTTCGCCTGAGGAGCGGATTCACCGGATTTTCCGATATGCGCCGGGAGTCAGCCCGGTTTTCTCTCGGAAACACCGACCGAAATGGCTGAGGTGGTTGAATCCCACCCCGGCCGCAATGGCGCTGATCGGTTCCTCCGTTTGGCGCAGCTGCTCGGCAGCTTTGGAGAGGCGGTATTCCATGAGATAGTGATAGGGCGTTGTGTGCAGCACAGCTTTGAAGCAGCGCAGGCATTCGGACGGGCTGACGTTGGCGCTGGCGGCGAGACTGTTCAGCGACACCTCCTCGCCATAGTGCCGGGCAATGTATTGCAGGAAAACGGCCGTCCGTTCCTCAACCGCCCGCCGCCGCTGCCTTTCGGGAACGGTGACGGTCTGACTGAACGCCAGCCAAAGACCGCATAGCGCAACCAGCACCTCATAGGGATCGGTTTCATTCTTCCGTTCTCCCAGTCGGCTCAGTTTGCGCAGCGCTTGCAGCGCCGGACGGTTTTCCTCACTGCTGCGGATCGCCAGAACCGGCAGCTCCGACTGCCCCACAATCCTGTCCACCAGACGCTCGGCCGGACCTCCCGGATAGAATTTCACAAACCGATCCGGAAAAATAAAGCTGTTGTAGTGACACGCGCCGTCTTTCCGCACCGTATGCACCACATTTTTATTGATAAAGGCTCCCTCCCCCGGCCGTAGAGAGATGCGGTCGGATAGGGTGGCAACCTCGACCGCACCGGACAACACATAGACGAACTGCAGATCTTCATGCCAGTGCATCACCTGAAAGCCCGGATTTCTCGGACGACTTTCATCGTTGATCACATCCAGCACCAGATACGGAAACTCCGTGGTGCTATTCAGATTGACAGAATTGATGTATGTATCCATGTTTCACTCCAAATTGACGATATATAGATACTATTCGGCGATATACAGATAGAATCTCGCAGTAATCTGCGATATAATAATAGCAGAGAAATCAAAAGCCGTCAATCGGAGGTGTACCGCGTGTATTTTGAATACGGAGAACCCGCCCTATCCTATCTGCGGCGAAAGGACAAGCGTCTTGGCACGGTTATCGACCGCATCGGACATATCGACCGCGTCGTTGACACCGATCTGTTTTCATCGGTCGTCCATCACATCATCGGTCAGCAGATTTCCACAAAAGCGCAGGCGACTGTCTGGCAACGGATGCAGGATACCCTCGGCATCGTGAACGCCGAAACGATTCTGGCGGCCGGTGTTCCGAAGCTGCAAGCACTGGGCATGACCTTCCGCAAAGCGGAGTATATCACAGACTTTGCCGAAAAGGTACATACCGGGGCTTTCGACCCGGATGCGGTACGGCATATGTCCGACGGGGATGCGATCCGGGAGCTGAGCGCCCTGAAGGGCATCGGCGTCTGGACGGCGGAGATGATCCTGCTGTTCTGCTTACAGCGCCCCGATGTTCTCAGCTATGACGACCTGGCTATTCAGCGGGGGCTGCGGATGGTCTACCGCCACCGGACCATCGACCGACGGCTGTTTGAAAAATACCGCCGCCGATTCAGCCCCTGGGGCAGTGTGGCGAGCCTGTATCTGTGGGCGGTGGCGGGCGGAGCCATCCCGGAGTTGCGAGACCCTAAGCCGCAGGGCAAATGACCGGGCAGTGTCACCCCACGCGGCTTGAGAAAACTCCCGTCCCGCCGGGATGGGCGCAGCCGCCGCGCCATTCCTGTGCGGATACCGTCCGCACACATCCAATACATTTTCCGAGGTGTGAACGATGACCTGCATACAACACTACGATTCGCCGCTGGGCGGCATTCTGCTTGCCGCCGACGAAGTCGGATTGACCGGATTATGGTTTGATGGAGAAAAGTATTTCGCCGACCATCTTCCCCCTGCCCACACGGAGCGGGAGACCCCCATTCTGGTGGAGACAAAACGCTGGCTGGATGTGTATTTTTCCGGTCGAGAGCCGGATTTCATGCCGCCGCTGCATCCCGGCGGCTCTGCTTTCCGGCAGTCTGTGTGGAAGCTCCTTTTGCAGATCCCCTACGGGCAGACCACCACCTACGGCGCGATTGCGCAGCTGCTCACGCGGCAGCAGGGGCTCGCCCATATGTCCGCTCAGGCGGTGGGCGGAGCCGTCGGCCACAATGAAATCTCCATTCTTATCCCCTGCCACCGCGTGGTCGGCACGAACGGCAGCCTGACCGGATATGCCGGAGGAATTCATAAAAAAGCAGCACTTCTGAAGCTGGAGCGAACCGATATGCACCGCTTTTTCATTCCGAAGAAAGGGACGGCACTATAATGAAAGAGAATAACCGGCTCGTTGCGACCGCGATACAACAGATGATCGCTTTCTATTCTGGGAACCTGCATGACATCGACCACTTCCTCAAGGTCTGGGCCATGGCCAAAACCATCGGCGAACTGGAAAAGCTGGATGCCCATACCCTCGCCGTGGTCGAACTGGCGGCGGTGGTGCACGATATCGCCTGCCCGTTGTGCCGGGAAAAGTACGGCACGGCAAGCGGCAAGCATCAGGAGCTGGAAAGCCCGCCGCTGATCGACGTGTTTTTTGCGGAGCTGCCGGTCAGCCCCGCCGATGTGGCGCGCATTTCGTGGCTGGTGGCCCATCACCACACGTATGCGCCGGTGGAGGGCATCGACCACCGGATTCTGCTGGAGGCCGATTTTCTGGTCAATGCAGGGGAAAGCGGCTACTCCCAGACGGCGATCCAAAATTTCCGCGCGCGCGTATTCCGCACGGCCACGGGCATCCAGCTGCTGGACAGCCTGTATCGGAAGAGTGCGGAAACTCCATGAGGATATCCACCCGCGCGCCGATCCGCCAGGCGTTCCCCGGCAGGCCGCCAAAGCGAACAGCGCCTGCAAAGACGGCTTATCGGGCTTGGGCGATGCGCCGACCGAGGCCATTGCGGGATTCGAGAGGATCGTTGTTCTTTTCCGCGCTCTCTTAGTCAGGACCTCCGACAGCCGGAAACTTAAATAAACCATAAAAGGACTTGTTACCCGCTGGTATTAAACGTGCGCTGAATCATCTGTCACTTGCATCAAACGCTCCGCCGCCCACAAGCGGGCGGATGCCGCTTTTATCGAGTGTATACGAATTCGCCGGATCGTTATTGCCGGCTCGCTTTGCTCGATACTTGAAACAAAAGCTTTTTACCGGGTACTTCCCCGAAGCCGACAACACAGCGCCCCCGACGAGCCTTTTCGGCTCGTCGGGGGCGCTCCCTGTTCGATTCAAATTTCGGCGGTTATTTTGCGTAATCCACCGCGCGGTTCTCCCGGATAAGATTGACCTTGATCTGACCGGGATAATCCATATTGCTCTCGATCTTCTTGGCGATATCGTGCGCCAGAATAACCATCTGGTCGTCGTTGACCATCTCGGGACGCACGATGATGCGCACCTCGCGACCCGCCTGAATGGCGAAAGAACGCTCCACGCCGTCGAAGCTGTTGGCCAGCTCCTCCAGCTTCTCCAGACGCTTGATGTAGTTCTCCAGATTCTCACGCCGGGCGCCGGGACGCGCCGCCGAGATGGCGTCCGCTGCCTGCACCAGACAGGCAACCACCGTCTGTGCCTCCACATCGCCGTGGTGGGCCTGGATCGCGTGGACGACCGCCTCGCTCTCCTTATACTTGCGAGCGATATCCACACCGATCTCGATGTGGGAGCCTTCCACCTGGTGATCCACGCTCTTGCCGATATCATGCAGCAAGCCGGCACGGCGGGCGATCTCCGGGTCGATACCCAGTTCGCTGGCCATGATGCCGGAGAGGAAGGCCACCTCCATCGAGTGATCCAGCACGTTCTGCCCATAGCTGGTGCGGTAATGCAGCCGACCCAGCAGCTTGACCACCTCGGGGTTGATGCCCCGCAGGCCGGTCTCCAGCACCGCGCGCTCGCCCTCGGCCTTGATGGAATTTTCCACCTCGCGACGCGCCTTGTTGACGATTTCCTCAATGCGGGCCGGATGAATCCGCCCGTCGGAAATAAGCCGTTCCATGGCGATGCGGGCAATCTCCCGACGCACCGGATCGAAGCAGGACAGGGTGATGGCCTCGGGGGTATCGTCGATGATCAGATCCACGCCGGTCAGCGTCTCGATCGCCCGGATGTTGCGGCCCTCACGGCCGATGATGCGACCCTTCATCTCATCGTTGGGCAGGGGCACCACCGATACGGTGGTCTCCGCCACCTGATCCGCCGCCACCCGCTGGATGGCATGGGAGATCAGGGTGCGCGCCCGCATATCGGCCTCCGCCTTCAGCTGGGTGTCAAATTCTGCCAGCTTGACCGCCTTTTCGTGCTCCAGCTCAGAGGTCAGAGAGCTGAGCAGATACTCCTTGGCCTGCTCCTTGGTGAAGCCGGACAGCCGCTCCAGCAGCTCGTACTGGCTCTTTTTCAGCGCCTCGGCATCCGCCATGCGGGCCTCCACCTCTTTGGCACGCTGAGCCAGAGCCTCTTCCTTTTTCTCATAGTTGTCGATCTTGTGATCCAGAGCTTCTTCTTTCTGCTGCAAACGGCGCTCCTGCCGCTGCACGTCCGCCCGGCGCTCTTTCAGCTCCTTTTCGGACTCGTTGCGCAGCCGATAGATCTCGTCCTTGGCTTTGATGACGGATTCCTTTTTCGCCGCTTCGGCGTTGGACTTGGCCTCTTTGATGATGCGTTCTGCTTCGGCTTCAGCCGATCCAATAGCTGCTTCAGCTTCTTTTTTGCGGTGAGCGATACCGGCCCGATAGGCGATCAGGCCCGCCACCACGCCGCCCACGACCAATGCGCCCAGACAGGCGAGGACGAGGACGAGCAGGGAAACTTCGTTCATTGGGGTACACCTCCTGTTGATTTTCCGCACAGGCGGATGCTCCCCGTAGGATGCGTTTTTCAGTTTTGAAAGCACAAACGGGCGCCGGACACGCGCCCGCAAACGATTCAAACGCCGGCAAAAACAGGCAATGAAATATACACCCACAGGGGGCGGCCGCAGCTTGCGGTCATAGAAACACCGGGACGGGCAAGCCCGTGCCGATGTGCAAATGACAATGCCGGAGACCCGGCAATATACATAGCGGTAAAGCAGCCAAAGCTTTACCACCTATATAGTACATCATAACAGCCTGTTTTGTCAAGAGAAAAGGAAGAATTCGGTAAAATGTTGTGTAATTTGCCGCAAGCCTCCGGACAGAAAAAGCCGGAGATGGCGGACAGCCACCTCCGGCGGTACTCTTTTTACCCTTTGATCAATTCCCGGTACATACGGATATACTCGTTGGCGGAGCGCCCCCAGCTGAAATCCTCGGCCATACAGCGCTGCCGCAGCTCGGCGAAGAAATCCCGGTTGGCATACGCCCCCAGCGCCCGGTCGATGGCGCCCAGCATATCCCCGGCGTTGTAGGTCTTGAAGGTGAAACCGAAGCCGCCCTCATCGCCGCAATCCCGGATGCTGTCCTTGAGGCCGCCGGTTTCCCGCACCACCGGCACGGTGCCGTAGCGGCAAGCCACCATCTGGGACAGGCCGCAGGGTTCGCTCTTGGAGGGCATGAGGAAGATATCGGCGGCGGCATAGATTTTCCGGGCCAGCTCCGGCACAAAGCCCACGCAATAGCAGAATTTCTCCGGATACCGCCCCTGCAGCTCCCGGAAGAAGTTTTCGTACACCCATTCGCCGGAGCCGAGGATCACCAGCTGCACATCCCGGGTCAGCAGCTCATCGGCGATATACCGCACCAGATCCAGCCCCTTGTGGGAGGCCAGCCGGGTGACCATGGCAATCATGGGCACATCCGGACGCAACGGCAGGTTGAGCCGCTCCTGCAGCGCCCGCTTATTGGCGGCTTTCCCGGCGGCGACAGTCTCGGCCGTGTATGTCTCGAACACGTCCGGATCCTTAGCGGGATCGTAGCTGTCGGTGTCGATGCCGTTAAGAATGCCCTGGATTTTCCACGCCCGCGCCTGCAAAATGGGATCCAGCCCCCAGGAGAACCAGGGATCGAGGATCTCCCGCGCATAGGTGGGGCTGACGGTGGTGACCCGGTCGGCGGTCTCAATGCCCGCCTTCATGTAGTTGACACAGCCGTCGTACTCGATGAGCTGACTGCACCCCTGCGGGACGCCCACCACATCCTCCAGCAGCTCCATGCCGTATTTGCCCTGATATTGAATGTTGTGGATGGTGAACACCGTCTTGATGCCCTCGAACCCCTCCCGGGTGGCGTAAAACAGGCTGTAATAGAGCGGGGTCAGGGCGCTCTGCCAATCATTGCAGTGGATGACATCCGGCTTAAAGCCGATGTAGGGCAGCATCTCCAGCACCGCCCGGGCGAAAAACGCAAACCGCTCGGCGTCATCATAGTGGCCGTACAACCCCTGCCGCTTGAAGTAATACTGGTTATCCAGCAGATAGTAGATCACCCCGTTGACCTTGGCTTCAAACACACCGCAGTATTGCCGCCGCCAGGCCACCGGCACCGACAGACTGGTGAGGAAGGTCATATGCTCCCGCAGCTCCTGAGGCACCGATTCATACAGCGGCATGGCCACCCGGCAGCCGATGAGCCGCTGGCGCATGGCATGGGGCAGGCTGCCCGCCACATCCGCCAGCCCGCCGGAGGCGGCAAAGGGGACGGCTTCGCTGGATACAAACAACACTTTCATGGTTTCTTTCACTCCTTACGCTGTATTGCGGGTCAGACAATGGTATCCTTGGCCACATACACCGGGTAGCTCTCGAATCCCTGGAGCGTGCGTCCGCTGCGGAATACCGCGTTTTTGTCGGCGACGATGCATTTGAGCACACAGCCGCTGTCCACCGTCACATCCTGCATGATGACGCAATCCTCCAGCACCGCATCCCGGGCAATGCTCACCCCCCGGAAGATCACGCTGTTGCGCACGGTGCCGTCGATACGGGCGCCGTCCGCCACCAGCGAATTGGTGACCGCAGCGTGCAATCCGTACTGCGCCGGGGCGCAATCCCGCACCTTGGTATACACCGGGCGGGTCTTGGGGAACAGCCCCTCCCGCACCGCCGGATCCAGCAGCGCCAGATTCGCCCGGTAAAAGCTGTCCAGCGAATAAATAGGCATCAGCGTACCGGTCAGCTCGCAGCCGTGAATCTTCAGCTCCCGCAGGCGGCCCTGCAAAATATCCCGCTCAAAATGATACTGGTTGCGCGCCACCGCCTCCCGCACGGTGCGCATGAGCCATTCCCGGCCCATGACATAGATACCCGCGCCATAGCAGGCCTGACGGGCCTCCAGCCGTCCGATGAGCATATCCGTCACCCGGCCGGCGGCGTCCGTCTGGATCTGCGGGATGTCGGCCAGCGCCGGCACCGTGCCCCGGTGATAGGCCATGGTCACATCGGCGCCGCTCTCGGCGTGCGCCTGGATTAGCGCAGCATAGTCGATATTGCCCACCATGTGGCAATCCGCCAGCACCGCATAGTCCTCCTTGGAATGGGAGAGAAACGCCATGGCGTCGTTCAGTGAGCTGATGCGCCCCTGATACATCTCGTCGTCGCTGCTGCGGGGCGGCAGGAAGAACAGCCCCTCGTTTTTCCGGGACAGATCCCAGGCTTTCCCGGAGCCGATGTGATCCATCAGCGAGTGATACCGGTTTTTGGTAATGACACCCACCTTGTTCAGCCCGGCATTGACCATCCCGGACAGCACAAAATCAATGAGCCGATACCGCCCCCCGAAAGGCAGCGAACCCATGGAACGCACTGCGGTGCAATCCCGCAGTGCATCGTCGTGCATATTGGCAAAAATCAGACCAACCGCCGTACACTTATGCATGAATGGTCACCTCCCCGTTTTCCGGAACATCGCTTTCCACCATCGCCTTGGCCTGTACCACTGCACCGGCGCCCACGCGGATGCCGGCGGCCACCACCGCCACGCCCCAGCGATTCAGGTCCGCGCAGTCCTCCGGGCTTTCGCCCACCCGGGCGTTCTCCCCGATCTCGGTGTTCTCCGCCAGGATGGCGTACCGCACCCGGGCGCCCTTGTGCACCACCGTGCCGGGCATGAGGATGGAGTCCACGATCTCCGCGCCCTCCTCAATGACCACCCCGGAAAAGATCACCGAATATTCCAGCGTACCGCTGACGGAGCAGCCCTCCGCCAGAATGCTGTTCTGCACCTGCGCCGTAGCCGATAAATAATGAGGCGGCAGGCCCTCTGTGCGGGAATAGATCTTCCAGGTGGGATCGGCCAGATCCAGCGGCACATGGGGATTGAGCAGATCCAGATTGGCTTCCCACAGGCTCTCGATGGTGCCCACGTCCTTCCAATAGCCCTCGAAACGGTAGGCGAACATCCGCTCGCCGCCCTCCAGCATGGCGGGCAGCACATTCTTGCCGAAATCGTTCTGGGAATGGGGATCGGCCTCGTCGGCAATTAAGTATTGCCGCAGCTTCTGCCAACTGAAAATGTAAATGCCCATGCTGGCGAGAGTGCTCTTGGGATGGGCCGGCTTCTCGTCAAACTCGTAGATGGAGTCGTCCTCCCGGGTGTTGAGGATGCCAAAGCGGCTGGCCTCCTCCTTGGGCACATCCAGCACGGCGATGGTGCAGTCGGCGTTGTTGGCCTTGTGCGCCGCCAGCATCTTGCTGTAATCCATCTTATAGATGTGATCGCCGGACAGCACCAGCACATATTCCGGATCGTAGCGCTCGATGAAATTCAGATTCTGATAGATGGCATTGGCGGTGCCCTTGTACCAGTCGCCGCCCTTGTTGCGCTGGTAGGGGGGCAGCACGTGTACCCCCGCGTCCATCCGGTCCAGATCCCAGGGCTGGCCGGAGCCGATATAGTCATTCAGCTCCAGGGGCTGATACTGGGTCAGCACCCCCACGGTCTCGATGCCGGAATTGACGCAGTTGGACAGCGGGAAGTCGATGATGCGGTACTTGCCGCCATAGGGGACAGCGGGCTTGGCGATGCGGCGGGTGAGCGCATACAGACGGCTCCCCTGCCCGCCGGCCAGCAGCATGGCGACGCATTCTTGTTTACGGAACATGAACGGTTCTCCCTCCTGTTTTGGAATGGCTCTTATCCGGGTCGGCGGCGCTCTTGCGGGCGCGCGCCGGCTTATTGGCAGGATGCGGGGTCGGCGGCCGCCGCCGGTTCTCCAGCAGCAGCACCGACAGCGGCGGCAGAGTCAGCTCGGCGGAATGCTCCAGCCCGTGCCAGGGCCGCTTCTGTACGGCGATCTTTTCATTGCGGGCGTTTCCGCCGCCGAATTCCGCCAGATCGGAATTGAACAGCTCCACCCAGACACCGCCGGACGGCAGACCGATGCGGTAGTGCTCCCGCTGCACGGGGGTGAAATTGCACACCGTCACGATCTCCTTGCCCTTGCGGTCGATGCGGCGGAATACGATGACGCTCTGGGCGTCGTCGTCGTTGGCGATCCACTGAAATCCCTCCCAGGAGAAATCGTTTTCCCACAGGGCGGGGGTGTCCCGGTACAGGTGATTGAGGGTGCGGACATAGTGACGCAGCATCCGGTGGCTCTCATAGTCCAGCAGCAGCCAGTCCAGCCCGTTTTCATAGTCCCATTCCTTGAACTGGCCAAACTCGCTGCCCATAAACAGCAGCTTTTTGCCCGGATGGGTCATCATATACCCCAGGAACACCCGGAACCCGGCGAACTTTTCTTCATAGGTGCCGGGCATTTTGTTGATGAGGGAGCCTTTGCCGTGCACCACCTCGTCATGGGAGATGGGCAGGATAAAATTCTCCGAAAAAGCGTACATCATGGAGAAAGTCAGCAGATTCTGGTTGCCCTTGCGGAACAGGGGATCCATGGAGGTATACCGGAGCATATCGTTCATCCAGCCCATATTCCACTTATAGTTGAAACCCAGTCCGCCGTCGGCGGTGGGGCGGGACACCAGCGGCCATGCGGTGGATTCCTCCGCGATCATCAGAGCATCCGGATGGGCGGCAAACACCGTTTCGTTGAGCTGCCGCAGGAAGGCCACCGCCTCCAGATTTTCCCGTCCGCCGTGGCGGTTGGGCACCCATTCTCCGTCCCGGCGGTTATAGTCCAGATACAGCATGGACGCCACCGCGTCCACCCGCACCCCGTCCACATGATATTCCTCCAGCCAGTACAGCACGTTGGAGATGAGGAAGGAGCGCACCTGAGGCTTGGCATAATCGAATACACAGGTGCCCCACTCTTTATGCTCCCCTTTACGGGGATCGGCATATTCATAGCAGGGGCTGCCGTCGAAACGGTACAGCCCGGCGGCGTCCTTGGGGAAATGGGCCGGCACCCAATCCAGAATCACACCGATGCCCGCCTGATGGCAGGCGTCCACGAAATACATAAAATCCTCCGGCGTGCCGTAGCGGGAGGTGGGCGCATAATAGCCGGTGACCTGATAGCCCCAGGAACCGTCGAAAGGATGCTCCATGATGGGCAGCAGTTCGATATGGGTATAGCCCATCTCCTGCACATAGGGGATCAGCTCCTCCGCCAGCTTGCGGTAGGAAAAGGGGTTGCCGTCGGCATACCGCCGCCAGGAGCCGGCGTGCACCTCGTAGATGTTCATGGGACAGTTGTAGACGCTCCCGGCGGCCTTCTGCCGGAACCAGTCTCCGTCCCCCCAGACGTAGCCGCCGATCTCACACACCTTGGAGGCGGTGCCGGGTCGGGTCTCCTGATGGACGGCAAAAGGATCGCATTTATCCACCGCCTGTCCGTCAACACCCACCACATGATATTTATAGCAGCTATACGGCGCAATATGCTGCAGCGTGCAGGTGAAAATTCCGCCCTCCAGCCGCTCCATGGGCTGGGCGTCCGGATTCCACGCGTTGAAATCGCCTACAAGCGATACCGAGCGGGCGGCCGGCGCCCAAACCCGGAAGGTGTAGCCGCCGTCCCCGGCGTAGTGACAGCCCAGCCAGCGATAGCAATGGCTGTCGGTGCCGTCGGTAAAGCGGCGCATCTGCTCCTGTAACCCTGCGCCGGTCAATTCCAGCTCCATGGCATTCGTCCTCCTATGCATTATGTGTCCCAATGGACCGTTCCCATCGTTTGCGCACATTTATTGTACCAATTAGTCGCGAAAAACGCAAGGGGTTTTGTGTAAAATATTGGAAATGATTTTGCTTATTTCCGGCAAAATTGGAAGTCGTTACAGAAGATGCACAAAAATGTTGGTTATTTTTCCAACCTGTCGAACCAACATCCGACCGACGGACGAAAAAAGACGGAAAGCGGTCGCTTTCCGTCTTTTTTTCGGTTTTCGGCTTTTTCCTGTCTTCGCCTATTGGAGCTACCGTTTTCTGCCTTTTTCGGGCCGCTTCGTCGATCGTTTCCGCCGCCCGTCAGCCTTTCGCCTCGTACCAGGTCTGACCGTCGTGCACATCCACCTCCATGGGGACCCGCAGCGACACCGCCGCCTCCATTTCCTCCTTGAGCAGCGCCGCCACCTGCGCCCGTTCCTCCAGAGGCGTTTCCACGATCAGCTCGTCGTGGATCTGCAGGATGAGCCGGGCTTGCAACCCCTCCTGTCGCAGCCGCCGATAGACCCGCACCATGGCGATCTTGATGATATCCGCCGCCGTGCCCTGAATGGGGGTGTTGCGGGCGGCCCGCTCCCCGAATTTGCGGGTCATGGCGTTGCCCGCTTTCAGCTCCGGCAGCGGGCGGCGGCGATGGAACAGGGTCTCGGCGTAGCCCCGGTCGGCGGCATCGGTGATGAGCCGCTCCATAAATGCCGATACCTTGCCGAAATGCTGCAAATACCGGTCGATATAGTCCTTTGCCTCCCCATAGCCGACCCCCAGGTCCTCGCTGAGCGAATGGGCGCCGATGCCGTAGATGATGCCGAAATTCACTGCCTTCGCCCGGGAGCGCATGAGGGGCGTCACCTCCGACTCCGGCACACCGAATACCTGCGCCGCCGTGGAGCGGTGGATGTCCTCGCCGGTGTTGAAAGCCTCCAGCATGGTGGGCTCATCGGCCATATGGGCCAGCACCCGCAGCTCGATCTGAGAATAATCCGCATCGCACAGGGTCCACCCCTCCCGCGCCCGGAAGAACCGGCGCATCTGCCGCCCCAACTCGGAGCGCACCGGAATGTTCTGCAGATTCGGCTCGGAGGAGGAGATGCGCCCGGTGCGGGTCTCGGTTTGATTGAATACCGAATGGATGCGCCCATCCGGCTCGATCTGCTTGAGCAGCCCCTCGCAATAGGTGCTGTTCAGCTTCGACAGGGTGCGGTATTCCAGCAGCTTCTCCACCGCCGGATGCACCCCCCGCAGCTTTTCCAGCACCTCGGCGCTGGTGGAATAGCCGGACTTGGTCTTTTTCCCGGCGGGCAGTCCCAGATCCTCAAACAGCGCCTGCCCCAGCTGCTTCGGGGAGTTGAGATTGAATTCATAGCCGATCTCCTGCCAGATCTCCTGCTGCAGAGTCGCGATGCGGGCGGACAGCTCCCGTCCAAAGGCGGCGATGCCCTCTCGGTCCACCGCGCAGCCCACCGTCTCCATGGAGGCCAGCACCTCACTGAGAGGCTGCTCCACATCGGTGAGCAGGGGCAGCATCTCCTGCCGCTCCACGGCGGTCCTCAGCGCATCCGCCAGTCCGGAGAAGCCCCGAATCGGCTCGTCGTCCGGGTCGCCCCAATCCCGCAGCAGCCGGGGCAGCGAATAGTCGGAGGACAGAGGATCCAGCAGATACGCCGCCAGCGCCGTGTCGAACACGAATCTGGCAGGCTGCTGTCCGGCGCTGAGCAGCGCCCGCATGAGGGGCTTGCCGTCATGGGTGCGTTTTTCCACCGCGGAATCGGCCAGCAGCGCCACCAGCGCCGGAAATTCCGGGGCGAACCGATCCACATGGGCGCATTGCCCTCCTGCCGCCAGAGACAGGCCGGTGATCTCCTCTCCCTCCACCTGTGCCAGCACATCCAGCCGTCCCTCGGCGCGGGCAGCCTCCAGCAGCGCCGGGGCCGCCTCATTGCCGCCCACCGGCTGCTTCGGCGCGGGAGCGGATTCTCGCCGAGCAGCGGCGGACTGGGGCTTCAGGTCCAGCTTTTCCATCCATTTATACAGCTCCAGCCTTTGCAGCAGTTCGGTCAACCGGGGCACATCCATGTCCCGCACCGCATAGGTCTCGGGGGCGGTGTCGATGGGGGCAGTGCGGCAGATGGTGCCCAGCTCCCGGCTCATATAGGCGCTGTCCCGACCGGCGATGAGCTTTTTCCGCAGGCTGTCCCGAATGTCCAGCGCTGCCGGATCGGCATAGATGGCCTCCAGCGAACCGAACCGGTGCAGCAGCTCCAGCGCCGTCTTTTCCCCCACCCCCGGCACACCGGGGATGTTGTCGCCGGCGTCCCCCTGCAACGCTTTCAGGTCGATGAGCTGATGGGGGGTCAGGCCGTATTTTTCCATCACCGTGTCCGGCGTATAGGGCACGGTTTCGGGATGCCCCATCTTCGTGGTGGCCAGCAGCACCGTCACCCGGTCGCTGACCAGCTGCAGGCTGTCCCGGTCGCCGGTGGCCAGCGTGCAGGACTGTCCCGCGCCCTCCGCCGCAGCGGACAGGGTGCCGAGAATATCGTCCGCCTCATAGCCTTCCCGCTCCACCAGCGTCAATCCCATGGCGCGCAGGATGGCTTTCAGCGGCTGCATCTGCTGGCGCAGTTCCTCCGGCATCCCCTTGCGCCCGGCCTTGTAGGCTTCGTATTGCTGATGGCGGAAGGTGGGGGCGTGCACGTCGAACGCCACCGCAATATGGGTGGCGGAGGACGCCTCCCGCAGCTTTTGCAGAATGTTCAAAAAGCCCACGATTGCATTGGTATACTGTCCGTCCCGGGTGGTCAGCGCTTTCACGCCGTAAAAGGCCCGGTTGACGATGCTGTTGCCGTCGATGACCAGCAGATTCATCTGTTTCCTCTCCTTTGGCATGGATTCCTGTTTTCTATTGTACTGGAAAACCGCAAAAAAATCCAGTCTTTTCTTGTGGATCGGGGTCATCGGGGAACGATCGGGTTTTCGGTCGATCCATAGACGTACCGGCTTTGCCGTTCTCCGCTCCGTATGCGCTGCATTCCCCGATCGGGCCGCCGCGCCGCAAAACCGTGCCGTTTACCGAAAATTCCGGTTCAAATGCGCGGAGCTTTTCGTCATGAAAGCGCCGGACGCAGCCACACTGCCCCGAATCATACGGTTCGGGCACACGGTCGACCTTCGCGGCCGCTTGTGTCTGCTCGCCCGCGTAAAGCGTCGGTGCTTTTTTATACCGTGCACCCTACTTTTCTGCATACGGCGCCCCGCAACGGGAAATACTGTCGAACGAGGTGAGAAATTTATGGCGGATACACAGGAGCAGGAGCTGCTGGAACAGATTTACCGCAATGCGGAGATGGGCCGGGACGGGCTGTATTACGTGATACGGCGCACCGACGATCCCACATTCCGCAAGGTGGTGGAGACCCAGCTCATGGAATATCAGAGCATCATGGATGAAGCGGAACAGAAGCTGCGGCAGCAGGGCAGCGCCCCCACCGGCGCCAGCCCCGCCAGCCGGGCGATGGTGCGCATGACCGCCGCCTGCAAGACCGCCCGGGACAATTCCCCGGCGGCGCTGGCGGATATGCTTATACAGGGCAGTTCCATGGGGGTCACGAAGATCCTGCGGCAAATTCGGGCCCACGAGAGCCGCAGCGAGGACAGTCTGGCGCTGGCCGACCGTCTGCGGGAAACCGAGGAGAACAACATCCGGCAGATGAAGCAGTATCTGTAACCCGGGCAGTCGAAAAGCCGGAGCTCGATGACCGCTCCCCTTAGACAAAACGATCCGGGGTCAGCGGTTTTTGCGGCTGAGCGGCGTTTTTATCGGCTTTGTCGGACGGAAACGCCGAGTCTGGCCCACGCAGGAAAAGCCACCGGTGGAGAATACACCGGTGGCTTTTCGCGTTACAACGGTTCGTTGGCGATAACGGTTATTTTACAGTTGCCGTATTTCTTTTCCAGCAGCGTTTCGGCGTCCGGGGCGCTGTAAGCCCGGATCACTTCCTCTGTGGTCACATTGTCCGCCTTGAACCGGATCCGATAGGTGCGCAGTGCTTCTTCCATAGCCATTCCCTCACTGTGCCCGCCGTTTCTTTCCGGCCATGACCGCAGCCAGCGCCACCAGCGACAGCAGCACGGCCGCCCCGCACACCGCCGTCACCCGGTCGGACACCCCCGTCGGCACGGCAGGGGTGCGGTCGGTAGCACCGCCGGTGCTGCCGTCGGAGGAACCCGCTCCGTCGGCGGCAGCGGTATGGCACAGCGCATAGGTGCTGAAATGGGTCAGCGTAGCGGTCACGGTTTTCGCCGTCGGGTCCACCGTGACGGGGATCGCCTCCGTGGTGCCGTCGTCGGCAACGTAGTACAGCTTCAGCCCCTCCGCTGTCCAAGAGGACGGCAGCGAAAAGGTGACCGTCACCCCGCCGAACGGCTGCAGCGGCTGTCCGTCCAGCAGCGCCTCGATCGTATAGACCGCCGTGTTGTCTCCGGCAGCCACAGAGACCAGCGCCCGCTCCACCGCCACCAGCGTGTTCGGGTCCTCCACCGGCGCCACCCGGACGGTCGCCCCCTCCGGGAACGCCTTTCCGCCGTCCACCCGGACGCCCTCACACAGCTCATAGGTGATCTTTCTTTCCCGTGGCTGGTTTGCCGTTTCGATCATATCGTCCGGCAGCCGATCCGTTGCTTCCATGCCGAGGATCTGCACACAGCCGTCATTTTCCCGGACCGTCACCTTGCAATAATCCCCCGCACGCCAGGCATAAAGGGGATAGTCCTTTGCGTTGATATTGATGTATGTTTTTTCAATGTAGGAACGATTGGTCTTTAACATTTCTTTGAATTCATCAATAGAATACCGGACATACTCACGATCATACCTCAACGCATTATAATTATCTGTGATTGAATCGTATTGCTCGAGCGTGTTATACTCATGCCTATCTCCCCATTCACGCTCAAGCCAGAGAAACTCTCCACCTTGATAGTACACGGTATAAGTTGCATCATCATTCTGTGTATAGCCCATTCTGAAAATACGCTCATCATATCCTCCTTTTCTATCTATGTCATCAATTAGGTATGCATTCATAGACTCGATATATAGCAGTTCTCCATCCGCCATATAGTCAGGCTCCCTTTCAGTCCCTTCCTCCTGAAAGGCAATCACCGCTTGGCGGTAATCGCCTTTGTATTGCGTGCACTTCATTACATACTCATCAAACTTGTCAGCTGGAACTTTCACCGTCCAATATTCTGTTGAATTCGCTGTAAACGTCTTTCCATCCCAGTTGCCGTAGACATAATCCGTTCCTTCTTCAGTACATTCCTCATAATTCATCAGCGTCCACCGGGTGATAACGCCCCAAAGATTAAGTGTATCCATGTCTGTACCCACAAAGTGTCCAAAGGATTGGTGCCAAACCATATCATCCAATGCCGCTGTCCAATCCCGTCCGGTTGTTTCTGCTCCGACGGACAGTGTGCCGCCCACCAGCATCGAGCAGAGACACGCCGCCGCCAGAATAATTGCCATCCATTTTTTCATTTTCATTACCCCTTTCGCAAAATTGCACTTATAAAATAACACTATGGCTTCAATTTGTCAAGATATTATTTCTTTGGTTGATTATAAAAATTAAAATAATTTATATAATAGTTATAAAAAGGAGGCACGCCTATGAGCGATTCGCTGCTGACCGATATGGGAAAACGCATTGCCGCACGGCGCAAGGAGCTGCGGCTGACGCAGGAGACCGTCGCCGAGCGTATGGGGCTGAGTCTGCAATCCGTTTCCTGCTTTGAACTGGGGAAAAAAGCCATTCGCCCGGAAAATCTGGTGAAGCTCTGCCGTGTGCTGGAGGTCTCCCCCAACTATCTGCTGACCGGCACACGAGAGCCGGAGACGCTGACCGCTCTGGAGCGGGAGCTTTCCCAGCTCCCGAAGGAAGAATACGCTCTGGTGGAATCGCTGGTGCATTGCCTGCACCGTAAAACGACAGAAAGCCCCCGCTGATGCGCCGCATCTGCGGGGACTTGGCTATTTTATCGGTTCTTTATAGGCGCCGCCCACGGTAAAAAGTGTTAAACCCCCGTTGTCCCTTGCGGGACAACGGGGGTTTGCTGTTCTCGGCAAGCGCTCCCGAAAAATGGCGAAAGCCCGGCTATTTTCATTCTCCAAAGGCGTGCCGCCGGCACCGCCGGTGCGCCTTATGCGCCCACGGTGGGGGTCAGCCCCAGATAGCGGCACAGCCCCTCATAGATGGCGTAGGCAAAGGCATACTGGTCGTTCACCAGCTTTTGCACATCGTTCTCGTTGGTGATATACGCCAGCTCCACCAAAATGGCGGGCATCCGGGTGCGGCGCAGCACATAGAGGGACGAATTCACCCGCACCCCGTTATTCTTCGTCCCCAGCCGGGCGACGATCGCCTCCAGCACCTGCTGCGCCAGCTCCGCCGCCACCGACCCCTGTCGGTACACATACACCTCTGTGCCGTTGGCGGCGGGGTTCTCGCTGGCGTTGCAGTGGATGCTGATGAAATAATCCGCCCCCCACTCGTTGGCGCCCCGCACCCGGGCGGCTAAGCTGGTGGCGTTGGAGGTGCCCAGCGATTCCTCCGGTGTGTTGCGGGAATTGCGCACCTCAAAGCGCCCGTCCTCCAGCAGAATATCCCGCAGATAGATGCCCACGGCGTAGTTGATATCCTGCTCCCGGTAGCCGAAGCCCTCCGCCCCGGCGTTGACCCCCTCCGGGTTATGTCCCTGGTCGATATAGATCTTTGTCGGCATGGAAAATCCCCCTTTCCCGGTATCTATATGCGGGAGAGGGGGATTTTATGGTACGCATCCGCGCAAAGTCGCGCGTCAAGCCCTGCGCCGCCGCCCGTTACGGCTCTTCCAGCGCCGCCAGCAGCTTTTCCAGTGTGCGGGACACCGGCTCATTCTCCGCCTGGGGCACCGTCACGGCGGCATACTGCCGATACAGCGGCACCCGCTGGTCGTAGAGGTCCCGGAACGTAAATCCCTCCGGGATCGCCACCCCCCGCACCCGGGGGTCGCCGATGCGCTTTTGCAGCGTGGGGAAGGAAATATCCAGATACACCACCGTGCCCAGCGCCTGCAAATGCTCCATGGTGGGGACATCGTAGATCACGCTGCCGCCGGTGGCGACCACCTGCTTTTCCCCCGTCACCGACAGCACCGCCTGCCGCTCCCGCAGCCGAAAGGCATCCAGCCCCTCCCGGTCGATGATGTCCTGCAGGGCGCAGCCGTTCTGCTGCTTAATCACCTCGTCGGTGTCCAGAAAGGTATACCCCAGCCGCCCCGCCAGCCGCCGTCCCAGAGTGCTTTTGCCGCTGGAGGGCATTCCGATGAGAATAATATTGTTATTCATCTGCTCGTTCCGTCCTTTTCATTCGTCTTGCGGGGGCGCTTCCGCCCCCAATGCCCGCTGCAGCGCCTCCGCCGCCGGGCGGGTCATCCCCTTGACCGACAGCAGCTCCTCCATCGACGCCTGCCGGATATTCTTCAGCGAGCCGAACCGTCGCAGCAGCTCCTTTGCCCGGGTGGGACCGATGCCGTCGATCCCCAGCAGCGAGGAGGAAATGCTGTTCTTCTTCCGCTGCTGCCGGTGGAAGGTGATGGCGAACCGATGCACCTCCTCCTGTATGGTGGACAGGAGAGTATACGCCGCCCGCTTCTGCTGGATGGCAATTTCCCCGCCGGAAAGGGCGATCGCCCGGGTGCGGTGGTGGTCGTCCTTCACCAGCCCGAACACCGGGATTCCCAGCCCGTAGCGGTCGATGACCGGCTTGACCGTCGCCACATGCCCCTCGCCGCCATCCAGCAGAATGAGGTCGGGCTTGCGGGCAAAGCCGGCGGTCTTTCCCTGCTCCTGGCCGGCTATATATTCATCCAGCCGCCGGGTAAGCACCTCCTGCATGGAGCCGTAATCGTCCTGCCCCACCACCGTTTTGATCTTGAATTTGCGATAGGCGCTGCGCAGGGGCTTGCCGTCCTCAAACACCACCATGCCCGCCACATTCTCGCTGCCGTTGGTGTTGGAGATATCGTAGCATTCGATATACCGGGGGGTATCGGGCAGATCCAGCAGCGCCCGGATATCCTCCAGCGCCGCGCTCTCCCGCCCAGTCATCCCCACCTGCTGGGCGATGCGCTCGGCGGCGTTGCTGCGGCACATTTCCACAAGCTGCGCCTGCTCCCCGATCTGGGGCTGCACGATATGCACCCGCCGCCCCGCCTTATCCGATAACCATTGCTCCAGCAGCTCGGTGTCCTCCGTCTCCCCATCCAGGGTGACGCGGGGCGGCACCCGATCCCGCATGGAATAGTATTGCTGCAAAAACTCCTGCCGCGCCGCCGCCGGGTCCTCCTGAGGCTCCAGCAGAAAATGCTCCCGGTCGGTCAGCCGTCCGCCCTCAAACCGGAACACCTCAAAGCACGCCTTACCGCTGCCCTGCGCCAGAGCGATCACATCCTGCTGAGGTATTTTCGACAGCACCACCTTTTGCTTATCCCCCAGCTTTTTGATGGAGCGGATGCGATCCCGCAGCCGTGCCGCCTGCTCAAAATCCAGCCGTGCCGCCGCCTCCTCCATGCGGCTCTGCAGCGCCGCCATGGTTTCGGCGCTGCCCCGGGTGAGGAACTCGATGGCGCCCTCCACCCGCTCCTGATAGGCAGCGGGGGACACCCGCCCGGAGCAGGGGGCGCAGCACTGCCCGATATGATGGTTCAGACAGGGACGTGCCGCCCCCGCCTTGCCATAGCTCAGCGTCCGGGCGCAGGTGGACAGAGCGAACACCCGGTTCGCCTCGTCCACCGCCTGCTTGACGGCGTAGCTGCTCATATAGGGTCCGATATACCGGGAGCCGTCCTCCGTTTTTTGATGGGTTACGCTCAGGCGGGAATAGGGCGGCGGGGATACCCGGATATAGTGGTAGCCCTTGTCGTCCTTCAGCAGAATGTTATATTTGGGACGGTGCTGCTTGATGAGGGCGCATTCCAGCACCAGCGCCTCAAACTCGCTGCCCACCACGATATAGTCGAAATGATCCACGTGCGCCACCATCTGGCGCACCTTTTCAGTGTGGTTGGTGTCCGAGCCGAAATACTGGCTCACCCGGTTTTTCAGTTTTTTTGCCTTGCCGATATAGATAATCCGATCGGCAGCGTCCTTCATAATATACACACCGGGCTGCAAGGGCAGCGCCATCGCCTGCTGCCGCAGGGCTTGCAGTTGGGGTTGGATCATCGCTCTACCTCGTTTGCCAATATTTCCGGTCTAAGCTGCGGTATTGCACCGCCTCGGCGATATGGGGTGTGTCGATCACCTCCGCGCCGTCCAAATCGGCGATGGTGCGCGCCACCTTCAGCAGCCGGTCATAGGCGCGGGCGGACAGCCCCAGATGCTCAAATGCGCCCCGCAGCAGCGTACCGGCGCCATCGGTGAGGGGGCAGAAATCCCGCAGCCGGCTGGTGGGAATCCGGGCATTGCTGGTCACACCGGTGCCGGCGAACCGCTGCCGCTGGATATCCCGGGCGGCATTCACCCGCTGCCGGATAGCGGCGGAGGATTCCCCCGGCTGTCTGGATGCCAGCTGGTCGTATTCCACCGGCGGCACCTCGATATGCAGGTCGATACGGTCCAGCAAGGGACCGGACACCTTGCCGAGATACCGCTGCACCGCCTGGGGAGAACAGGTGCAGGGGCGGGTGGGATGCCCGTAATAGCCGCAGGGGCAGGGGTTCATCGCCGCCACCAGCATAATGGAGCAGGGATAGGACAGGGACGCGCTCACCCGGGAGATGGTCACCCGGCTGTCCTCCAGCGGCTGCCGCAGGCACTCCATGGAGGTGCGGGAAAATTCCGGCAGCTCGTCCAGAAACAGCACTCCGTTATGCGCCAGCGATACCTCGCCGGGGCGGGGCGTCACCCCGCCCCCCGCCAGCCCTTGAGGGGAAATGTTATGATGGGGCGCGCGGAACGGCCGATGGGTCAGCAGCCCCACGCCCCCCGGCAGCACCCCGGCAATGGAGTAGATTTTCGTACATTCCAGCGCCTCCTCCCGGGTCATATCCGGCAGAATGGAGGGCAGCCGTTTTGCCAGCATACTCTTGCCCGAGCCGGGCGGACCAATGAGCAGAATATTATGGGAGCCGGCAGCGGCGATCTCCATGGCACGGCGGGCAGTCTCCTGCCCCATCACGTCGGCAAAGTCCGCCTGCTGCAGCAGATTCTCCGGCTCCGGGTCGGCGGGCTGCAGGGGCGCAATGGGCGTCACGCCGGTGAGGTGCTCCAACAGCCCCGCCACCGTCTCCACCGGATATACCTCCAGCCCATCCACCACCGACGCCTCCGCGCCGTTCTCCGCCGGGACATACACCCGGCGCATCCCGGCGTCCCGGGCGGCGATCACCATAGGCAGCACCCCCCGCACCGGGCGCACCAGCCCCTGCAGCGACAATTCGCCGATAAACGCCGCGCCCTCCAGCGCCGCCCGCAGCTGCCCGCTGGCGGTCAGTAGCGCCAGCAGCAGCGGCAGATCGTAGACCGAGCCTTCCTTTTTCACATCGGCGGGCGCCAGATTGACGGTAATGCGGCTGACGGGATAGGTGAATCCGGCGTTTTTCATCGCCGCCCGCACCCGATCCCGGGATTCCCGCACCGCCGCGTCGGGCAGTCCCACCACATCAAATCCGGGCAGCCCCTGGGACAGATCCGCCTCCACATCCACCATAAAGCCGTCGATGCCCCGCAGCCCCATACTTTTCAAGCTGGCAAACACGCTGTTTTCAGTCCTTTCTTGCGGAATTGTACCGGTTTCTTATTCCGAGCGGTGGCTCAGCCGCCGGAGGAGCTTCGTCAGCTCCATCACCAGGAACGGCGCCAGCGATAATCCGGCCACCAACCCCCAGGCCCGACCGCTCATCGCCGTCACCGAAAAAACGCTCTGCACTCCGGGGATGAGCAGCACCGCCAGCATCATCAGCAGCGACACGGCGAAAGCCCCCAGCATCCGACGGTTGGTACCGAAACCCACCCGAAACAGCGAATGCCCGGAACGCATATTGAAGGCATGAACCAGCTGAGAGAAGGACAGCACGGCAAAGGCCATGGTCTCGCCCAGCGGCACACTGCCCCACACCCGGGAGCCGACGAAATAGGCGATCAGCGTAATGAGGGCGAACATCCCGCCCTGCAAGGCGGTCGCCACCCAACCCCGGCGGGACAGAAGCGGCGCGTCCGGATCACGGGGCGCACGCTCCATCACGTCCGGCTCCACCGGTTCCAGCCCCAGCGCCAGCGCCGGCAGGCTGTCGGTGATCAGATTGAGCCACAGCAGCTGGATGGGCAGCAGCGGGCTCTCCCGCCACAGGAGCATGGCTACGAATACGGTGGCGATCTCTCCCAGATTACAGGACAGCAGGAACCGCACCGCCTTGCGGATATTGTCATAGATCCCCCGTCCCTCCCGCACGGCGGCGACGATGGTGGAGAAATTGTCGTCCATGAGGGTCATGTCGGCGGCGCCCTTGGCCACATCCGTACCGGTGATGCCCATGGCGCAGCCGATGTCCGCCGCTTTCAGCGCCGGGGCGTCGTTGATCCCGTCGCCGGTCATGGCGACCACCCGTCCTCGGCTCTGCCACGCCTTGACGATGCGAATCTTATCCGCCGGGGTCACCCGGGCATACACCCGATAGCGCTCGATATTCTCCTCCAGCTCCTCCTCCGGCAGCGCCGCCAGCTGCGCGCCGGTGAGGGCTTCTTCTCCCTCATGGAGAATCCCCAGCTCCCGGGCGATGGCGGAGGCGGTCACCACGTTATCGCCGGTGATCATCACCGTGCGGATACCGGCGGTGTCGCACTGCTCCACCGCCTGCCGCACCTCCGGGCGGGGCGGGTCAATGAGCCCCACCAGCCCCGCCAGCGTCAGGTCACACTCCAGCTCCTCCGGCACAAACTCCGCCGGGGGCGTATCCATCAGCTTATAGGCGATCGCCAGTACCCGCAGGGCGTTCCCCGCCATTTCCTCATTGGCGGCGGCGGCCTGCTGTATATGTCCCCGCACGCACAGAGGGAACAGCAGCTCCGGCGCTCCCTTGACGATCACCAGCGTCTGCTCCCCGGCCCGGTGGACGGTGGTCATTCGCTTGCGCTCCGAGTCAAAGGGCAGCTCCCCCAGCAGGGGCATATCCCGCAGCAGATCGTCCTTTTTCACCCCATGCTGCTCCAGCCAGACAAGGATGGCCGTCTCGGTGGGATCGCCGATCTCCACCGCCTGCTCTCCCTGCCGGGTCACCACCGCATCGGTGCATAGTGCCGCCATCTGCAGCATATTGAATACGCCCTCGTCGTTCTCCGTCTCCGGCTCTGCCAGCCGATGACCGCAGAACACCTGCCGCAAAGTCATCCGGTTCTGGGTAAGGGTGCCGGTTTTATCCGAGCAGATCACCGAGGCACAGCCCAGCGTTTCCACCGCCGGCAGGCGGCGGATGATGGCCTGCTTTTCCACCATCCGCTGCACCCCCAGCGCCAGCACGATGGTGACGATGGCAGGCAGCCCCTCCGGGATCGCCGCCACCGCCAGCGAGACGGCGGTCATGAACATGGACAGGAGCGGCAGCTTAAAGCACAGCCCTACCAGAAAAATGATCCCACACACCGCCAGAGCGCCCAGCCCCAGATATTTGCTCAGCTGAGCCATATTCCGCTGCAGCGGGGTGGCGTCCTCGTCCTCCCCTTTCAGCAACGTGGCCACGTGCCCCATCTCCGACTGCATTCCGGTGGCCACCACCAGCCCCAGCGCCTTGCCGTCGGTGACGGCGCAGCCCGCGTACAGCATATTGGTGCGATCCGCCAGCACCGTGATGTCGTCGTACACCGGGCTGGCAGCCTTTTCCGCCGGGACGCTCTCGCCGGTGAGGGCGGATTCGTTGCAGCGCAGGGAATGTGCCTCCAGCAGCCGGCAATCCGCCGGCACCAGATCGCCGGCCTCCAGCTCCACCACATCCCCCGGCACCAGCGTGTCGGCGGGGACGGTGGAAACCGTCCCGTCCCGGCGCACCCGGGCGTCAGGCGCCGACAGATCCCGCAGCGCCGCCAGCGCCGCCTCGGCGCGGCTCTCCTGCACCGCCCCCAGCACAGCGTTGAGCAATACGATGGCCACGATCACCACCGGGTCGATCCAGTCGGCGGGCTTGCCATTGATATAGTGGTCATACAGGCACACCGCCAGCGAAACGGCGGCGGCGATCATCAGTATGATCACCATGCCGTCCTTCAGCTGTCCCAAAAACCGACGGAACAGACTGACCGGTGCGCCCTCCTCCAGCCGGTTTTTGCCGTATTCCTCCAGCCGCCGGGACGCTTCCTCGGTGGTGAGTCCCGCTTGCCGGTCGCTGTGCAGCTCCGCCAGCGCCTCTTCTGCCGTGTGGCTATGCCATATCATGGGCGAACCCTCCGTTTTTCTGCTGAATATACGTTCACCCCGTATCATATCATATTTTCCCGCAAAAGCCAACACCGGCGTAAAAAAATTTCCGGGATTTTCGCCAAACTCTGCGAAAATCCCGGAGCGGTCAGTTCACCTGCGTTTCCCGCAGCTCAGCGCCGGCATTCAGCCCGAAGCTCACCTGCAGAGCGCGGTCTACCCGATTCATGGATACCTCATCCAGCCGACCCATGTGCTCCTTGAGCCGCCGCTTGTCCAGGGTACGGATCTGCTCCAGCAGCACGATGGAATCCCGGGCCAACCCGCTGCCGGCAGCCTGGAGCCGGATGTGGGTGGGCAGGGGCGTTTTGCCCTGCTGGCTGGTGATGGCGGCGGCGATCACGGTGGGGCTGAACCGGTTGCCCACGTCGTTCTGAACGATCAGCACCGGTCGAATGCCGCCCTGCTCCGAACCGACCACCGGACTGAGGTCGGCATAGTAAATGTCTCCCCGATGTACTGTCATGTGCTTCCACGCTCCTTTACACCGGAAGTATGGGCAAAAACCGTGCGTTTATTCTCCCCCATGGAAAAAACAGCCTGTCCGCCTCATTTTCAGTATATGCACCCGGGTAAAAAAGTGCGCCGCCGGATCTCAGCACCATCCGGCGGCGTGGGGTGTTCGGTCTTGCCGCACCCGGCGACAGGCGGCTTCGCAGACGAAAAAATCGTATATCCGCGGCCGCTTTCGGCTCGGGAACGGCCGTTCGGCGCAAATTCCGGCGGGCAGCGCCGCCGACTTTCAGAGACGGCGCCGATGCGGCAGCGCCCTCGTCTATGCGGCGATCTGGCTGGTGAATTTCGCCTGCAATCCATCCTCCGGCACCGACAGCTGATCCGGCATACCGGTGGCCGCATCGAACACCAGCGTATACGCCCGGTCGCCGATCTGCCCTGTGACCGCGTATCCCTCGTCCGTCCACTGTCCGCCGGAGGGAGTAGCGGCCAGCACGCTTGCCAGCAGCCGTATGAGGGCGCTCTGGGGCACCTTTTCCGGGTCCAGTCGGAGACTCATGCCCGCCAGCTCCATGGTGATCCCGGCGCCGTCATATCCCAGTGTGACCCCGCTGAGGGACGCAGGCTGCTCAAATTGCAGCCGCAGTGTCTCCTTATCGGGGCAGGTCAGCGTCCCCGCCACCGTCATATCGCCATAGGTGGCCTCCATCCGGCAGGAAAACCCGTCAGTCACCGGCTGCACCGGTTTTGAGCCGCCGCTGCCGCAGCCGCCGAGCAGCATAACGCACATACATCCGATCATGAGCAACACGCCGATCCGTTTCATAATACAGGCTCCTATTTCTCAAATTTCAGAAACAGGCCTCCCAATTCCCCCACCAGATCCGAGGGCAGCATGCTGTGCTGGGACAGACGGGCGGCGGCCGCATCCCCGGCGGCCCCATGGAGCCATACGCCGCAGGCCGCCGCCTCAAAAGGCGTCAGTCCCTGAGCCGCCAGGCTGCCGATCATCCCCGCCAGCACGTCGCCGCTGCCGCCGGTGGCCATGCCGGGGTTGCCGGTGGGATTGCGGAGGAGCGGCCCCTCCGGTGCCGCCACCAGCGTGTGATGTCCCTTGAGCGCCAACGTCACCCCATAGGCATCCGCAAAGCGGCGGGCGATCTCCTCCCGGCGCTGCTGTACCTCTCCGGTGGCAATTCCCAGCAGCCGGGCCATCTCCCCCGGATGGGGGGTCAGAACCGCGGGAGCGGAGGCTGTATCCTCTAACAGCATATGCGGCGTGATGGCATTTATGCCATCCGCATCCAGCACCAGCGGACACGCGCAGTGCCGCCGCAGTGCTTTCAGCCATTCCGCCCCGTTTTCCGGATGGCCCCAGCCGCAGCCGACCACCACGGCGGTCGCTTTTTCCGCCGCCGCCAGCAACACGGAGAGCGCCCCCGGCGCCAATACCCCCGGTTTCTGCTCCGGAAGCAGCAGGAATATCGCCTCCGGCAGCGCGGGGGCCAGTATCGGATAGAGGGATTCCGGAATCGCCAGCTCCACCAGCCCTGCGCCGCACCGCAGCGCTCCCCGGGCGCACAGCATAGCGGCCCCCGCCATGCCCCGGCTGCCGCACCAGAGCAGCACCCGTCCGAAGGTGCCCTTATGGCTGTCCGCCGGACGTGGCCGGATGCACCGGCGCACATAGTCCTCGGTGATCCATCCCTCTCCGGCCGGCTTTTCCGGGTTTTCCGGCTTCAGAACGGTCTCTACGATCGCCGCCGGAATTCCGATATCCAGCACCTCCACCCGGCCGCATTCCGGAGCGGCGCAGCCCGCCTTTTCCGCGGTCATGGTGAGGGTCACGTCTGCCGCCGGGGTCCCGGACGCCGCCGCGGCGGAATCGGCGGACACGCCGCTGGGCAGGTCGATGGCGTATTTCACCGCCGTGGACAATGCCATCTGCTCGGTCAGAGGGCGAATCCCAGCGGGCAGTTCTCCCCGGAATCCGATGCCGTACAGGCAGTCCGCCAGCACCGCCGCCTGCCGCACCGCACTGTGGCATACATACGGCTCTCCGGCATATTCCAGCACCGCCACCGTCTCCGGCAGCAGCGAGAACGCCCGGCGGGCATCCTCGGTCGCGGGCTGCCCGGCTGCCAGGATCACCGTCACCGGGCGGGTTGCCGCCAGCGCCCGGGCGATCACAAACCCGTCGCCGCCGTTGTTACCCTTGCCGCAGACCACCACGACCGCTCCTTCGGGGGTCAGCCGCTGCATCCGGGCGGCGGCAGCTTTTCCCGCCCGCTCCATCAGTCCGGCGTAGCTGTCTCCCGCCTGCACCGCCAGCTCCTCGATGCGCCGCATATCCGCTGCGGTTGCTTTTTTCATTCTCCGACACCTCCGATACCATCCAAAAACGCCGCCGCTGAATGTCAGCAGCGGCGCTCATTTTTCTTGCGTCACTCGCCCCGATGGGGGTTCTTCTCTACGGTGATCCCTTTTTCCCGCAGCGCCCGGTCGGTCTCCAGTCGCACGGTGGTTTGCAGGCCGCTGTACAGAGCGCTCAGCACCCGGTTGTCCGGCTGAAACACCACGGCGGTGTGGCCGTTCTTCTTGCTGTGATAGGTGAAATACCACAGCTCCGGCTCGTTCATGGAGGGGGCCGCCATCACCACCCGCTGATAATCCGCCTCCCGGAACCGTCCATTTTCAAAGGGCAGCAGCCGCTCCACCTTTTTCCCGGTCACGGACACGATGCGCTTGCGCTTACGGCGGCCGATGATGGTGTCAATATCAATGTCCCCATTGGTCACGGAATACTCGAATTCCTTATTCTGCGCCGTGATGAGATAGTAAGCGCCGAAGCCCGCCGCCGCCACCAGAATCATCACCAGCGGAATGACCAGCATCACCGCGACCAGCACCAGCAGCCCTACCACCGTGGCCACGATGATGGCGTATTCACCGGCCGTTTTTTTCTTTTGCACAATTTGTTCGTTAAATGTATCCATAGGAAAATCCTCCTGCTTTTGCACGTTTCTCTTGTTATTATAGGCGATACGGCCGCTTTTTGCAATCCCCGAAAGGATTTTTCGGAAAAAAGTTTACAAATAGAGCGGCTCTCTGTGAAGTTTTCACAAAGAGCCGCCTCTATTTCTGTTCATTGAGCGGGGCTCGGGACGATTCATCCCTCCGACTCCGCCAGGCTGCCCACATTATCCGCGATCAGGCACCGGGGGTTTTCGCCCCGCACATCCAGATTCGTCATCAACGCGCCCCGCTGCATGACGTTATCCTTCACCACGCACTCCCGGCAGCCCTCGATGATACAGCCGCGGTCGGGGCTGAGCACACCACCGCCGCCGTCGTTGCACCCCACCCGCATGGAGTTGCCGGACACCACCACGCCGTCGCAGCGGCATAGCCGCACGTGGCAGCTCATATCGGCATCCTCAAAGGGCTCCCCCTCCGGATGCGCGCCGCTGCGGCGGAACACATTGCCGGTCACCGTCGCCAGGCTTACCCCGCCGTCCGCGGCGCCCAGCTCCAGCGCCGGGCCGAAGCTGCGGTCGAAGAAATTGCCGGTGATGTTATAGCTGTCGCCATGGGGCAGCACGAATCCGCCCCGGCGGTTCCACTCGACCCGGTTGCCGGTGCAGGTGACGGAGGATACAATCGGGCCGCCCCGGATGCCGCCCCCGCCGTTGTTCGAGAACCAGTTATCGAGAATGAACGCATCCCAGCCGTCGATATACAGTCCGGCGCCGCCGTTACCGTGCAGCATGGAATGGCGCACCGAGAAGCACCAGATATGGGCGAAATGCAGTCCGTCGCCGGAAAAATTGCCGATCCGGCAATCATCGACGGTGGGAGTATCCTCCTCGCTGCCGCCGTTGTACTTCTCCCACCACAGCTTAACGCCGTGAACCTTTTTGCCCAGCCGGCAGCCGTCCAGGCACATCCCCCGGATAACGCAGCCGAATGCGCCGCTGATGTCGATCATGCAGTCGGTGTCGGCGGTGTTGAGCCGGAACACCGACGCGCCGTCGGAGCGATAGCTCCATGCGGCGCACCCCTCCAGCGCCACACCCTGTCCGTGGAGACGGAGATGCCCCACCATGTATACGCCCGGCGGCACCGTCACCTTCCCCCGGCAGCCGGACGCCGCCTCGATGGCCTCCTGCACCGCCGCGGTGCAGTCGGTGCGCCCGTCCCCCACCGCGCCGAAGGCTGTGATATCGAATACGTTGGTCATGCGCTCTTCCTCCCGCTCCTCTGGATGTATGGCCACCGGGGCCCGGCCCCGCCGGGTCGCTTATTCGATGCTCATGGTAGCCGCCGCGTTCAGCTCCATTCCGGCGGTGTGTCCCGCCAGCAGCTCATAATAGCCCTGTGCCGCCACCATCGCCCCGTTATCCCCGCACAGGGACAGGGGCGGTGCAAACAGCCGATAGCCCGCCCGGGCGCACGCCGTTTCCATCCCGGCACGCAGGCCGGAATTCGCGGAAACGCCCCCCGCCAGCACGATCGTGTGCGCCCCAGTGTCAGCGGCGGCGCGCAGGGTGTTCTCCACCAGCATCTCCGTCACCCGGTGCTGAAAGCTGGCGCACAGGTCGGCTTTATTCACCGTCTCGCCCTTTTGGCGGGCGTTATGCAGCAGGTTGATCACCGCCGTTTTCAGTCCCGAAAAGCTGAAATCGTAGGGGCTGCCCTCCACCCGGGGACGGGGCAGCGTATAAGCTCGGGGATCCCCCTCTGCCGCCAGCCGATCCAGCGCCACGCCGCCGGGATAGGGCATTCCCATCGCCCGGGCGGCTTTGTCATAGCATTCCCCCGCCGCATCGTCCCGGGTATGGCCGATCACCCGGAAACGGGTGTAATCCTCCACCTGCACGATGTGGCTGTGTCCGCCGGACACCACCAGACACAGAAAGGGCGGCTCCAACTCCGGGTGCGCCAGATAATTGGCGGCGATGTGGGAACGCAGGTGGTGGGTAGGGATCAGCGGCTTGCCCGTGGCCAGCGCCAGCCCCTTGGCAAAGCCCACCCCCACCAGCAGCGCCCCGATCAGCCCGGGGGCGTAGGTGACGGCGATGCCGTCCAGCTGCGCCGGCGTTTTTTCCGCCTGCTCCAGCGCCTGCCGCACCACCCCGCTGATGGCCTCCGCGTGGCGGCGGCTGGCGATCTCCGGCACCACGCCGCCGTAGAGCCGATGCTCCTCCACCTGAGAGGCCACCACATTGGACAGCACCCGCCGGCCGTCCTCCACCACGGCCGCAGCCGTCTCGTCACAGGAGGATTCGATCCCCAATATGTACATAATTCACGCACCTCATACCTTCGCGTAGTATCTGGAATAGATGGCGGCGTCCTCCCGGGGCTGCCGATAGAATCCGGGGCGCACCCCGTCCCGCACAAAACCCGCGCCCTCATAGAGCGCGACGGCAGGCGCATTGGATACCCGTACCTCCAGCGTCAGGCGGGACAGACCCCGCTCCCGCGCCAGCCGATCCAGCGCCGCCAGCAGCGCCCGCGCCACCCCCTGCCGCCGGGCGGCGGGCGCCACCGCCACATTGGCGATCTGCCCCTCATCCGCCACGCAGTATAAGCCCACATAGCCCAACACCCGGCCGGTCTCATCCACCGCCACCTGAAAGGCGGCGTGGGGGTTCTCCAGCTCCTCCGCCAGCGCCGCCGCCGACCAAGGGACGGCAAAGCAGGCGCTCTCGAGGGCCACCAGCGCCGGAATGTGCTCCTGTGCCATGGGTACGACGCGCATACCCGCGCCCCCTTTCCGACAAAAAGGGGCAGAGAAGCCCTCTGCCCCTATACCGTCCGCAACGGCGGTCATTACATATTCTCTTCGATGTACGAAACCAGCTGACCCACGGTGTGGATCTTCTCGATCATCTCGTCCGGCACCTCGCCGATATTGAATTCGTCCTCCAGCGACATGAGCATATCCACCAGATCCAGAGAATCCGCGCCCAGATCGTCCACAATATCCGTCTCCGCCGTGATGGATTCCGGATCCACCTCGAACTGCGATGCCAGGATCGCTTTCAGCTTTTCAAATACCATAATCCCCATTCATCCTTCCGAAGCCCCGTCGGCCAAGGGAACGACCCCGGAGCGTAGTTATTGTCGAAAGGCCCCTTGACCTTTCTGCCCTTCAATATTATGCAATGCAGCGGCGTTTGTCAATCCCTTTTTCGGAAATTTTCATTTTTTATCGGACGGCCCGCTGCTTTCGGGCGGTTTTTCTTCAATGGGATCGGTCAGATAATCGTTGGAAACATACACCACCGTGCTGTCCCGCAGCACGATCCGCGACCAGCCATTTTCCACGTTGATACCGGTGCGGCGGAACCGCTGCCCCCGGCGTCCGGTGCCGTAGCGGTTGGGCAGCGCCGCATCCGGCGACAGGCGCAGTCCCAGATGGTCGGAGGTGGCCGCCACCGTGTCCTCCACCCGCTCGAATTCCATGGTCACCGGCCACTCCGGCTCCTGCACATACGGCTCGGCGCACCGATACAGATCATCGTAGGCGATGTTGACGTCCACCGGCCCGGTGATGCCGTCGATCTGCCCGTTGCTGGCGCATTGCCATATGGCGTGGGGACCTCCGTATCGCTTCGAGGACAGCTCATTGACGTATTGCGCCATCCAGATGCGGTATTTCCCCATCCGTCCGGTCTCAAACCGGCTCCACAGGGTGTTCCGATAGGTATACAGCATGGGCGTATACCCCGCCTGAATGATGTATTCCATGAAAGCAATGGCGTTATCGGTGACGTCCGTATAGGAGGTGACGCGGCCCTGGGTGGCCAGGAGTTCTTTCTGGTGCTCGGTAGGATTCTCCGGCGGCTCCAGACACAGTTTCACCCGTCCGATGTCAAACACCTCAAAATCGTAGGCCACCGGCCAGGTGATGTGCTCCCGGTACGGCTCGATCCTGTCCAGCACAAACTGCGCTTCCTCCAGCGCCTCGGTCTCGGTAATCGCCGCCGAGAAGAAATACACCCCCACCTGAATTCCGGCGGCGATGGCACCCCGGATGTTTTCGTCGAATTTGGTATCCTCATAGATGCCGCCGTTCTCCGGATCGGTCCCATAGGAGCGTCCGCCGACCCGAATGAGGGCAAAGGTGATTCCCGCCGCCTTGACCTTCTGCCAGTCGATGGGGGTATCGGCGGCCGTCTTGCGCCACACATCCACGCCCAGGATCTTTCCGGCGCCGCCCAGCTCCTGCCGTATCTGCTCCAGCGTTATATGATCCGCTTCCGACGACTGGTCGGGGCGCTCCACCTGTTCCTGCTTGGGATCCGACGGCGGGGCCACCGGAACGGGCGCCTGCACCTTCGGGTAGGTCCGGGAGGTGGCGCGGCTGCGGGTGGTGGTCGTAGCCGTTTCCGTGGTGGTTTCCGCCGCGGTGGTCGTCGTCTGCGTGGTGGCAGGCGGTGCGCTGTCCGCACTCACCGCCGACGCCGTCGATGTCCACGCGGGCCGCGCCTGCCGCCGCAGCCAGACGCCCACGCCCCAGACCGACCCCGCCGCCAATGCGGCAGCCGCAACCCCGGCGATCACCGGAGCGATCCAGCCGGGTCTCCCCGCTCCGGCCGCCGTATGTATTCCGGCAGTTTCTTTCATATGTCCCTCAGCCTCCATGCTCATTCGATCTGCGGCGGATACGTCCGCCCGGCCGGCTCTGTGGGCAGCGCGGCCGCCGCCGCGGGCCGCGCTGTGTTGTCCCTATGTCCGACAGTATACCAGCTTACGGAATAAAATTCAACCGGTCATTCGACCGTGTAAACTCTTACACGGTATCGGATGTGAAGAATTATCACATACCGAGAGGGGGTTTATTGATTGTACTTTCCACACATTCATGGTATGATGGTATTAGTGTATCCCGATGTACCGTTGGTTGCACGAAGCGGACTGGGCCGAACCGTATGCGGTGGCAGCCTCCGCTCTGTCCCGCCGCGGTGCAAAAACCGGGGATCACCGGAAACGTATCCACGTATTATCGACAGGATCATGCCGTAATCGGTATGCAGAGAGGATGGCTTCTTATGGAGACAGAGGACCGGCTGGCAGCATTTCCCGCCCGTCTGCGCCGATTGCGTCAGCAAAGCGGTATGACACAGCAGGAGGTTGCCGACGCACTGAGCATCCATCGCACCACCTACACCAAGTATGAGACGGCGCGCGCCAACCCGGATCAGGAGAGCCTGCTGGCGCTGGCCCGGTTGTTTCATGTCACCGTTGACTGCCTGCTGGGGCAGGAGGATTCCCCGACCGATGCCGACGGGGTGTTGGAGGACAACACCGACCGCTCGGGGCTGACCCCCCGGGAGGCAGAGCTGCTGGAGGCTTTTCGCCGGTTGTCTGAGGAGGAGCAGAAACGTCTGCTGTCCCAGGCGCACACCCGGCGGCAGGCGACCCGGCGTACGGCACGGCGGGAGAAACAGCCGTGACACCGTTGAGCTGCGTTCCCATCGCCCGGATCCGTACGGATTTCCCCGATAAATTCGGCATCCCCCGCCAGAGCGGGGTGGTGGCGGAGCTGGAAGCCGCCGTGGTGTTCGAGCCGGACTACCGCAACCCGGACGCCCTGCGGGGGCTGGAGGGCTTTTCGCATCTGTGGCTCATCTGGCAGTTCTCCGAGGTGCACAGGACCGGCTGGACGGCCACCGTGCGCCCGCCCCGGTTAGGCGGAAACACCCGCATGGGGGTGTTTGCCACCCGCTCCCCCTATCGGCCCAATCCCATCGGCCTGTCCTCGGTGCGGCTGGAACGGATCGTGCCGGACACGCCGGAGGGGACGGTGCTGCTCGTCCGCGGCGCCGATCTGATGGACGGCACGCCTATTTTGGATATCAAACCGTATCTCGCCTACACCGACAGCCATCCGGACGCTGCCGGAGGGTTTGTGAGCGGTCTGCCGGACAGCCCCCTGACCGTGGACTGTGCACCGGAGCGTCTGGCTCTTCTTCCGGCCGCCAAGCAGAAAGCGCTGCTGGAGGTGCTGCGTCTCGATCCGCGCCCCCATTATCAGCAGGACCCCGACCGGATCTACGGCATGGCTTTCGCCGGATTTGAGGTCCGTTTCCGGGTACGGGACACGGTTCTCACCGTGGTGGATATCGCGCCGAAAAAATAATGCTTGACAAATGACGGTTTTTGGCGTATCCTGTCAGATGTTGACCGATGGAACGGTCTCAACTGAATATGGCTACGAACAAGGGGTGCTGCCATCCGGCGGCTGAGAGAACGCGTGAGCGTTCAACCCTATGACCTGATCCGGATAATACCGGCGGAGGGATGTTTCCAGACGGTGCGGCACGATGTGCCGCCGTTTATCGGACCTTCGCTGTGGCGGAGGTCTTTTTCCTTGCTTCGCGGCCCTCGTGAAGGAGGAACTATCCCATGAAAGAAAATTCCAAGGTATTGCGTCTCGTCGAGAGCGGTTTGCTGCTGGCGATCGCCACCGTGCTGAGCCTGATCAAACTGCTGGAGATGCCCTACGGCGGCAGTGTGACCGCGTGCAGCGCTCTGCCTATCCTGCTCATCGCCTATCGCTACGGCACCGGCTGGGGGCTGTTCAGCAGCCTCGTATACAGCCTGCTGCAGCTGGCGCTGGGCTCCAGCGCTCTGTCCTATTGCACCACCCCCCTGTCGGTGGTGGCGGTGATTCTGCTGGACTATGTGCTGGCCTTCGCTGTATACGGGCTGGGCGGTGTGTTCCGCAAGGAGGGACGCCCCCAAGGGCAGGCGCTGGTGCTGGGGGCTCTGCTGGTGCAGGGGCTGCGGTTCGTGTGCCATGTGATCTCCGGCTGCACCGTGTGGGCCGGCCTGTCCATCCCCACCAATGCAGCGCTCCTCTATTCCATCGGTTATAACGCCACCTATATGCTGCCGGAGATGCTGGTGACGATGCTGGGCGCCTGGTACTTCTCCCGGGCGGTGGATGTGAACGGCCAGCGTCCCGCCCGCGCCGCTGCCAATCAGGGCTCTCCGGTGCTGGGGGTGCTGTATCCCCTGACGCTGACCGCTACGGTGATCACCGATATTCTGCTGATCTTCGCCCATCTGCAAAACGCCGACGACGGCAGCTTTACCTTTGCCGGGTTGAGCGAGGTCAACTGGACGGCGGCCGCCATCGTCACGGGTGTCGGCCTGCTGGTGACGCTGGTGCTGTATCTGCTGGGACGCAAGCAGAAGGCTGTCAATGCCTGAGAGCGCCCACAATTAATTTTGCCTTACCTCATTGTTTTCCTCTTATATGCCGCCGCTTCGGATCATTCCGGGGCGGCGGTCCCTTTTTCATGTCCTGCACACACTGCGGCTGACGCCCTCAAGGTCACGCTGCATGATGCGGCCGAACACAGACGGCCGGGGAGATCCCGCGCCGAGCGGCTATGGGAGCGAGACCGAGCGCACCAGCCGCGGCATCGCCGCTCAGACGACGCATTTCCGCATCGCGGCCGGTGAAAAGCGCCTGTATTACGGGCCGAACGACGCATGTCTCCCGAATGACGAGGGGAGGTCATCCGCCTGCCGGGGCATGGATCGACCGGCGACGGAGGGCACGAGGGCGACGGACCTTCCGGAGACTGCCGGGTGTTTGTCCATACCGATTTTTCGATGGTGGGGATCACGCGCCGCACCCGGGCGACAGCGTCGAACCCTGTGCGATCTCCCACCCGGCCAAGTTCCTGCACCCCGGTCAGACGGCGGTGAAAAGGGCACCGTCCGGCAACGGGAGCGGAGTCGCCCACGACGGCCGGATGGTGACATTTCAGGGCCGTCGCCGCCTTTCGGGGCTGACGGCTCCGGGAACTTACAGTTTTGTCACATTCCAGTAATTACCTTGACGCCGGAACGATTGGTATGGTATACTGCCCATTGATGTTTCCATGAAAGGAGGATTCCATGCGCCGTACTCTGCGGCAATGGCTGCAAAGCTATCCGCATATTCTGTGGCTTCTGCTGTTTCTGCCCTTGGGCGGGATGTATTTTCTGTCCCAGCATCTGGGGCTGAGCTATCATGTGGTGCATACGGCGCTGGACGACCGGATCCCGTTCCTGCCGATTTTCATTGTGCCCTATATCCTGTGGTATCTGTACATTCCTCTGCCGATGGTGTATATGTGTTTTCGTGATCCCGTCGTGTTCCGTCGGCAGGTGGCCACTCTGTTTTCCGGGGCGCTGCTGGCCACGGTCTTTTTTCTCCTCTATCCCACCTGTGTGGATTTCCGGGCGGATGCATCCGGCGACGGCGTGCTGCTGTGGCTGTGCCGGATCATCTACCGCAACGATAGCCCCGTGAATGTGCTGCCCAGTCTCCATTGCTATGAGGCCACCGCCATCCATCTGGCGACCTTCCGGGGGGATTTCGGGCGGCGGCATCCGTGGCTGCGGGGCGGTTCCGCCGCGCTACTGGGGCTGATCTGTTTCTCCACGCTGTTCGTCAAGCAGCATTCCGTGCTGGATGCTGCGGTCGGTTGCCTGTTCGCCGTGCTGGTGTACGGCGTCGTGCGCCTGATCGAAAGAAAGAGAGGAATCCCGTCTTGATTATTCGACCCTTTAATCCTGTGTTTTTCGGCCTGCTGGCGGTCATCGTGCTGGCGCTGGCAGGGATCCGGCGGTTCGGCAAGACCCATGCGCTCCGGCAGCGGCAATGGCTGCTGATCGGCCTGAGCGCCGCCAATCTGGTGCTGTTTTTCGTCTATAAGGGCTGCCTGTCGGTGGACCGGGAGTTTCTCGCCCTGTCCGGACTGGAGCGATTCAACTGGTTCAGCGAGTTGCCGTTGCAGCTGTGCAACATCAATCTGTTTCTCATCCCCCTCGGGGTGCTGACCCGGCGGCGGTCTCTGCTGGGCTTTTCCTTTTATGTGGCGCCGCTGGGCGCGGCCATGGCGTTGCTGTTCCCGGAAGCCCCCTTCACCGGTTTTTCCCTGTTCACCCCCCGGATTCTGGGCTTTTACCTGACCCATTCGCTGCTCATTATCTGCGGGCTGGCGCTGGCGCTGCTGGATCTCTACCGTCCCACCACCCGGGACTATCCCGGCGTCGTCGGCACCTTTGTGCTGCTGGCACTGGGCGCGCATCTGGTGAATATCCTGCTGCGCGCTACCCTTTGCCCGGGCGCCAACTATTTCTTCACCTTCGGCGCCGATGTCAGCATCCTCAATCTATTCTGGCGGTTCATCCCCCATCCGTTTTTCTACGAGCTGCCCTCTTTGCTGATCCTGCTGGGATATATGGGGCTGGTGCAGCTGGTGTTTTGGGCGCTGGAAGCGCCCGCCCGCCGGAAAAACAAAGAGCAGGAAGAAATCACCGTGTGACCGACCCACGCCCTCAAAAGGACCGCCGGTGCGTATGTTGCGCACCGGCGGTCCTTTTTGTTTCGATTCGGTTATGCGGTAGCACGGTTCAGCGATTCTTTTCTGCCGCCAGCTCGTGGAGGGTCATCGCCCGGGTGTGCGCCACCGGCTTCCATTCCACCGGGCGGAACAGCGCCGCCACCGCAATGGGCACATAGGTGAGCATAAACAGCGGAAACAGCAGATAGTACAGTAGCTTTTTCCAGCCGGGAGCGGGGATGCGCTTCCACTCGGTCAGCAGGGTGATGCCGCCCAGCAGATATAAGGTGCCGCCCACCCCCGCCGCCATACGCGCAAGGCTCAGCAGCGCCGGCAGAGGCGATTCCCCGGCGATGAGCAGGGCGGCGATCTCCGCCCCGCTGACCAGCAGCTCCGCCAGCGTCAGCGCCAACGCCGGGAACATACTGGCAAGCACATCATAGCAGGCAAAGCTGCCCCGGCGGATGCCCGCCATCAGACGGCCGCCCTCCTGCCGCAGCACCTGCAGGAAACCCTTTGCCCACCGCATCCGCTGCCGCCAGGATTGAGAAAACCGGGTGGGCTGCTCGTCATAGAGGATCGCGCCCTCGCAATAACCGATGGAATCCCCCGCCGCCAGATGCGCGGCGGTGAACTCCAGATCCTCCGTCAGCAGGTGGTAGGGCCAGCCGCCGCCCTGCCGCCGCAGAATTTCGGCGGTGAAGGCAAAGCCGGTGCCGGAGACAAAGCAGCCGGTGCCCAGCCGATGGCGGGGACGGTTCAGCTGCTGGCTTTCCCGCAGGAACCACAGCCCGTAGCCGGCGCTGATCCAGTTATCCCCATAGTTTTTGCTGGCGCGGTAGCCGGTGACGATGGGGTATCCCTGTGCCAGCGTGCGGTTCATCTGCTCCAGATAGGCGGGGGACAGAAGATTGTCCGCATCCAGCACCAGATAGGCGTCGAAGTCGGTTTCTCCCGCCGCCGCCATTGCGTGCAGCAGATAATCCAGGGCATAGCCCTTGCCCACCTGCCGGGTATTGTGCCGCTCGAACACGACCGCCCCGTGGGCGGCGGCGACAGCGGCCGTATCGTCGGTGCAGTTATCCGCCACCACAAAGACCGCCCGCTTGTCCGCCGGATAGGTCTGGGCGTTGATGCTGTCCAGCAGCTGCCCGATGACCGCTGCCTCGTTGCGGGCGGCGATGAGCACCGCTATGCGCCGGGGCGCCGCCGGGGGCGGCGCTGCCTTGCGGCGGAACAGCAGCGGCACAATCAGGTAGAAGAACTGATAGGCATACAGCAGAAAAAACAGCACCCCGAAGCACCGGTGAAACTGGTCGGCAATGAGATGGATCACAGTTGTTCCTCCTTTTCCAGCGGCAGCAGCAGAATGACCTTGAACAGGTCTCCGTCCACCGCCAGCAGCAGCTGACCGCCCTGCAGCTCCGTCAGACTGCGGGCGATGGACAGCCCCAGCCCGCTGCCCTCGGTGTTGCGGGAGCTGTCTCCCCGCACAAACCGCTCCATCAGCTCCTCGCTGCTGATATGCAGCGGGCTGCGGGAGATGTTGCGGAAGGTGATGCGGGCGCATTCCTGGGTCTCGGCCAGATCCAGATAGACCCGGGTGTCCGGCTGAGCGTATTTGCTGATGTTATTCAGCAGATTATCCAGCACCCGCCACAGATGCCGCCCGTCCGCCCGCACCGTCACCGGCGTTTGGGGCAGGGTCAGCATCGGCGTGAGCGCCGCAGCGGCAAATTGTTCCTCATATTCTCCCACCACCTGCTCCAGCAGCACATTGAGATTGCAGGAGGCCAGATGCACCGGCAGATTGCCGGTGGAGGCTTTGCTGGCCTCCACCAGATCCTCGATGAGCTTTTTCAGCCGGGCGGACTGCCGTTTCAGCACCGCCAGATATTCCTGCACCTGCTCCCCCTCCGGGTGGGCTTTGTCCAGCAGGTCCACATAGTTGATGATGGAGGTGAGGGGGGTCTTGATGTCGTGGGATACGTTGGTAATCAGCTCGGTCTTGAACCGCTCGCTCTTGAGCCGCCCCTCTACGGCGGCGGACAGCCCATCCCCGATATGGGACAGGTCCTCCGCGGTGCGCCGCTGCTCCGGACTCATATACCGGGTGTCGATGGCATAGCCGAGATTGCCCCGGGCGATCTCCCGGGCGGCGGTCTGCAGCCGCCGCAGCCCCAACGCATAGACAATTCCCAGAGGGATGATCACCGCCTGCGCCACTAAGATCAGCACACTGTTATCGCTGATCAGCGCCAGAAATTCCAACAGGGTGAACCCCACCAGCCCCAACGCGGTCTTCCACACCAGCGGCAGCCCCCGCAATGCCGTGCCCAGCCACCGCAGCAGCCATCCGATGAGGGTGTTGTGCCACAGGGTGCGGGTCTTGATGCGGGTGGCGACGCTCATGAGGAACGCCAGCAGCAGGCACATATCCAGCACACCGCACACCGCCAGCAGCGCCAGCGTCAGCAGCGGGTTATACACGCTGTCCAGCACCAGCCACTGGAGCACGACAAACCCCACCAGCAGCGCCAGATACAGGTCGAAGGGAATCCGATCCGCCGCGTTGCACCGGGGGCTTTCTTCCCCCGCCCGCCATCCGGCGGCGCGCAGCAGAAACACCGTCAGCAGCAGCGCCCCCAGCAGGCACACGCCGCTGCTCGCCAGAATGGCGCCCCAGTGCCGGTACCAGCCTTCCACCAGCGTGAGCAGCGTGCCGTTCCAGCCGGTGGCGGGGGCGGGCAGATACGCGGTCACGGTCATATACTCTGTCCCGTCGATATAGAAGCCCTCCGAGTCCAGATCCTCCGACAGATAATAGGAGGCATAGACGGAGGCAACCGTCGGCTCGCCGTGATAGTTGCTGAACACCACGGCGCCGTTGCCGTCGGTGACGGTATAGTAGAGATTCTCGTCCAGCGAGGGGGTGGGGTCCTGTCCCCGGGAGCACAGATTCACAATATGCTCCAGGTACAGATCCCGCCGATACAGCAGCCATTCGCCGGTGTGCTCCACCGCCGCCTCGGGGGTGTTCTGCTCCCCCGCCAGCAGCAGCACCACCGCCGTGCCGCCGATGCCCGCCAGCGCCGCCATGGCCAGCAGCACCGCCAGCACAAAGGCGGCGGTCTTGACCGCCAGACGGTCAATCAGCCTTGTTTCCGTCATGTCGGATACCTCCCGTCTCCAATTTATATCCCTGCCCCCAGACCACCTTGATATAGCGGGGGTCGGAGGGGTCGATCTCGATCTTTTCCCGCAGGTGGCGGATATGCACCGCCACCGTGCCGTCTCCCGGGGTGGGGGCTTCCTGCCAGACTTGCCGGTAAATCTCCGCCGGGGACAGCACCTCCCCAGGACACTGCAGCAGCAGCCGCAGGATGTCGTATTCCGTGGGGGTGAGCCGCACCGGCTCTCCGTCCAGCGTCACCCGCTTTTGCTTATCGTCCAGCGCCAGCCCTCCGGCGGTGTAGCGTCCGGCGCCCGCCGGCTCCGGGCAGCCCCCCAGCCGGGTATATCGCCGCAGCTGGGAACGCACCCGCGCCAGCAGCTCCACCGGGTTAAAGGGCTTGGTCACATAGTCGTCTGCCCCCACATTCAGCCCCAGCACCTTGTCGGTGTCCTCGCTCTTGGCGGTGAGCAGAATGACCGGAATGTTCCATCGCTCCCGCAGCTTTGCCATGGCGGTGATGCCGTCCATCTCCGGCATCATCACATCCAATAGCACCAGCTGCACCGGCTGCTGCTCCAGCACCGCCAGCGCTTCCCGCCCGGTATAGGCGCATACGGTGTCGTAGCCCTCCGCCTCCAGATAGATTTTCAGCGCCGACACAATGTCCCGCTCATCGTCGCAAATCAGTATCGTCATCGTATCCCTCCCGTTGTATTTACAGTATACCGGATTATTTCTTAATTGAAAAGAGGGAGGTTGTTTAAGACTTCATTAAGATGAGCAGGATGTCGGCGGCCGCCGGATTCGGGCGAATTTTTGCGATTTGGGGGAAAATGGTCCGATTGGCTCTTGCAAGCGGGGCGAAAATATGCTTTAATGGTCGTGTATATTGTGTATGGAAAGGGGTCGCCCTGTGGATTATATTGAGAATGAGAGCGGCAAGCGGCTGGTGTGGATCTTCGACCATGTGATCGAAGGCCCCATCACCTTCAAGCGGCACCATCACGCGTTTCTGGAGATGTCCTGTGTGCTGCGGGGCACCGGCACCTATCAGGTCAACGGCGAGGACTTCGATATGCGGCCGGGGGACGTGTTTCTGTTCGCCCCCACCGACCAGCATAATCTGCTGCTGGGGAATGAGACGCTGGAGCATATCGTGGTGCATCTGGACCCCTCCTTCATTTGGAACGCGCTGGGCAACGATATGGATTATAAATTCCTGATGGTGTTCTTTCAGCGGGGGCCGCATTTCCGCTGCCGACTGGATCGGGACAACCCGGCGGCACCGCTGCTCAGCCAGTGGTTCCGGGAGATCTGGCAGGAATGCCGGGAGCAGCGGGACTGCTACGAGCTGATGATCAAAATTCGCATCCAGTCGATTCTGGCGCAGATCATCCGCAGCTACGATTGCATCGACACCGCCGCGGCCGACCGGGCCGCTCCCAGCGGCGAGCTGGAGCACATGAACCAGGTGCTCCAATACATCGACGATCATCTGGGCGAGGAGCTGCGGCTGTCGGAGCTGGCGGCGGTGGCGCACGTCAGCCCCTCCTACTTTTCGGCGCTGTTCAAGCGCTATAACGGACTGCCCCCGGTGGAATACGTGGTGGGGCAGCGGGTGCGCCGGGCGGTGCAGCTGATCCGCACCACCGATCTGTCCCTGTCGGAGATTGCGTCCGTCTGCGGCTTTAATAACAATACCAATTTCTATAAGGCATTCCGGCGGGTCACGGGACGTACCCCCGCCTCCTACCGCAACGCCGGAGAAACCGCCTCCACCGCCCTGACCTCCGGTACGATGAACATTGCCCGCTCGGTTTATACCGCCCCGGCGGCCCCGGCGGCAACTCCGCCTGCGCCCGCGCCGGAGCCTGCGACCGTGCCGGATTACAGCACCGACCCCTGTCAGCTCTGCACCTTCTGAGTGTGAAAGCGGGCAGAAACACCGTCCCCGCCGGAAAAACACGCCCGACCCGATGCCGCCGGCCCCCCGGGTCCGGACGGCTGCGGAGGGTGCCGTGTTGCACGGCATTTGTATGAGACCATCGCCGACGCCGCCCGCGGGCGGCGTCGGACCCATGGAACGCCGGGGGGCTGTCCTTGTGGGCAGTCCCCTTTCCGCAAAGCGGAGAAAGGACAGTACCGCCATGTATACACCCGCCGCCGAAACCCATGAGATTTCCGTTTGCTCCTTTGCCGCCGCGCTGGCGGAGCCGACCCCCGGCACCTATGACGACTCCCGCTGGCTGTATGTGCCCTGTCGGCTGGAGCCATACCGGTATATTCTCGGCACCCGGGGGGAAAATCCTCTCATCTGCATCGGCATCAACCCCTCCACCGCCCAGCCGGACGATCTGGACAACACACTGAAATCCGTGGAGCGCATCGCCACCGGCAACGGCTTTGACAGCTTCATTATGTTCAACGTATATGCCCAGCGCGCCACCGACCCGGACGATATGGACACCGTGCGCAACGATTTTCTCCACCGGGAGAATATGGCGGCGTTCCGCTATGTTCTGTCCGGCTGCGGCGAGGGGATCACCCCCACCGTCTGGGCGGCGTGGGGCACCATCATTGAAAAGCGCCCGTACCTGTGGGATTGCCTGCGGGATATGATCGCCATCGGCGAAGAATACGGCGCCCGCTGGGTCACCGCCGGACGGCGCTCCAAAAAGGGACACCCTCACCACCCGCTGTACCTGCGGGCGGACAGCGGGCTGGACGATTTCGATGCCGCCGCTTATCAGCAGGAGGGAGAGCTGCGCCGATGATCCGGGTTCTGTATGAGGACAAGAGTTTAGTGGTGTGCGAAAAGCCGGTGGGGGTGCTGTCCGCCCCCGAACCGGGAAAACGGCGGGATATGCCCGCCCTGCTGCAAAAGCAGACCGGCGCCTACCGCATCGACGTGATCCATCGGCTGGATCAGCCGGTGGGCGGGGTGATGGTATACAGCAAGAGCGACCGGGTGACCCCGGGGCTGTACCGGCAGATGGCAGGGCACCACTTCATCAAGGAATATCTGGCGGTGGTGTGCGGCGTTCCCGCCCAGCCCGCCGGCACATGGACGGACTGGCTGCTGAAGGACCGCCAGCGGTGCAAATCCCGCACGGTGCGCCCCGGCACGCCGGGGGCAAAGGAGGCACGGCTGACCTATCGGCTGCTGTCCACCGCGCAGACCCCCCAGGGAGCGCTGAGTCTCCTAAAGGTGCGGCTGCACACCGGCCGCACCCACCAGATCCGGGTGCAATGCGCCAGCCGGCGGCTGCCCCTGCTGGGAGACGAAAAGTACGGCGGACGGGCGGACGACGGCTTCCGGGGGCTGGGGCTGTGGTCCTACCATCTGGCATTCCGACACCCGGTGGGGCGGCAAACGGTGGACGAAACCTGTCCGCCGCCCCGCACCTATCCATGGACGCTGTTTGACCCGGCGGTATTTTCCCAACCGATTGACACAAACCAGGAGCCGAAAGCGGCAGAAAAGGAGCGGTAAACCATGCCGGAGCTGTTTGATTCCCGGGATTTAAGCTACCGCACCCCCTTTGGGGCGGTGGCGGTGGGGACAGAGGTGCTGTTCCGCATCTGTCTGCCCCGGAATTGGGGCTGCCACGCCGCCACTCTGCTCATCACCCAGGACGGTCAACCGGAGCAGTATAACGGGATGTTCTGGGCGGGGATGTGCGGCGACGACCGCGAGTGGTGGGATGTGCGCTTCACCCCCACCGAGGCGGCGGTGTATTTCTACGGCTTTCAGCTGGAGCTGGCGCTGGGCACCGGCTGGCTGGTGCGCCGCCCCGACGGCCGGGCAGAATATTCTTATGTATCCAAGACCCCTCAATGGCAGTTGACCGCCTATGCGGCGGAGTTCACCACCCCCGATTGGCTGGCGGGGGGCATTTTCTATCAGATTTTTCCCGACCGGTTCGCCGCCTCCGGGCAGCCGAAAGCGAACGTCCCCGCCGACCGGGTGCTGCACGAGCGCTGGGACGAGGAGATCGTCTGGCAGCCCGACCCACAGGGACGGGTGCGGAACAACGACTATTTCGGCGGCGATCTGGCGGGGATCATCGACAAGCTGGACTATCTGGCGGGGCTGGGGGTCACCTGTCTGTACCTCAACCCCATTTTCGAGGCCCATTCCAACCACCGTTACGACACCGCGGACTATACCCGGGTGGACCCGCTGCTGGGGACGGAGGAGGATCTGCGCCGGCTGACCCGGGAGGCGCGCCGCCGGGGCATCCGGATCATTCTGGACGGCGTATTCAGCCACACCGGCGCGGACAGCGTGTATTTCAACCGGGAGCGCCGCTATCCCGATGAGGGAGCGTATAACAGCCTGTCCTCCCCCTATCGCAGCTGGTATCAGTTCAGCCGCTGGCCCCGGGAATATCACTCCTGGTGGGGCTTTGACACTCTGCCGGAGGTCAACGAGCTGGACCCCGCCTTTCTCCGGTATATCACGGGGGAAGCCGGTGTGCTGGAGCAATGGCAGCGGGACGGTACGGCCGGCTGGCGGCTGGATGTGGCGGACGAGCTGCCCGACGGCTTTCTGGACGCCCTGCGGCGGCGGGTGAAAACCACCGACCCGGACGCGCTGGTGCTGGGGGAAGTCTGGGAGGACGCCAGCAACAAGGAGAGCTACGGCCACCGTCGCCGGTATCTGCTGGGGCAGCAGCTGGACAGCGTGATGAATTATCCCTTTCGTCAGGCGGTGCTGGGCTTTTTGCTGGAGGGCGGCCGGGCGCACTTCTTCGACCCGGTGCTGTCCATTATCGAACACTATCCGCCCCAGGTGCTGCGGCTGCTGATGAACCACATCGGCACCCACGACACCGAGCGGGCGCTGACCCTCTTGGGAGGAGAGCCCAGCCGGGGCCGAGGGCGCAGCTGGCAGGCGGCGCAGACCCTGTCCCCCGCTCAGCGGCAGACGGCGGTGGCCCGGCTGAAGCTGGCGACGCTGCTGCAATTTTCTCTGCCGGGAGTCCCCTGCATCTATTACGGAGACGAGGCGGGCATGGAGGGCTATAAAGATCCCTTTAACCGGCGCACCTATCCCTGGGGCCGAGAAGATGCGGAACTGCTCGCCTGGTATCGGACGCTGGGGCGCTGCCGGCGGCAGCAGCCGGCGCTGGCGGAGGGAGCGTTTCAGCCCCTACCCTCCGGTGAGGAGATCGTCGCCTATATCCGGGGCGAGGGGGCGCAGGCAGTGCTGTGCGCCGTCAACCGGGCGGATACGGAGCACACCCTGCTGCTACCCCAGGAATGGGCGGACGGCCGGGTTCTGTGCGGCGATGGCGCCTGCCGGAAACGGGTGCTGTACCTGCCTCCCATGGGCGGCGTATGGCTCCGAAAAGCGATCGAAACAGAAAGGAATCCCGAAACACCATGAAGAAACCTGCCTATCGGAAAACCGTGGCCTGCTGCTATATCGGGTATATCGTACAGGCCATCGTCAATAATTTTGCTCCTCTGCTGTTTATCACATTTCAGCAGCAATACGCGATCCCGCTGGCAAAGATCACCCTGCTCATCACGGTGAATTTTCTCATTCAGCTGGGGGTGGACCTCTCCTCCGCCTGGTTCATCGACCGCATCGGTTACCGGGCCAGTATGCTGATCGCCCATGGCCTGTCCACGGCCGGGCTGTTGCTGCTGACGGTGCTGCCGGAGCTGCTGCCCGACCCGTTTGTCGGCATTCTTCTGTCGGTGGCGGTATACGCCATAGGCGGCGGATTGCTGGAGGTGGTGGTCAGTCCTCTGGTGGAGGCGTGTCCCACCGAGAATAAGGAGCAGTCCATGAGTCTGCTCCACTCCTTCTATTGCTGGGGACATATGGGGGTGGTGCTGCTGTCCACCGGCTTTTTCGCCCTGTGCGGGATCGAACATTGGAAGCAGCTGGCCCTCCTTTGGGCGGCGGTGCCGCTGATCAATCTGGTGCTGTTCACCCGCGCCCCCATTTATACGCTGACCGAAGAGACTACACAGGGGCTATCGGTGCGGCAGCTGTTCTCCCGGGGCTTTTTCTGGCTGCTGATGCTGATGATGCTGTGCGCCGGAGCCAGCGAACAGGCGGTGAGCCAGTGGGCCTCCGCCTTCGCCGAAAAGGGGCTGGGTCTGAGCAAATCGCTGGGCGATCTGGCCGGACCGATGACCTTTGCGGCGCTTATGGGAATATCCCGGCTGCTCTATGGGAAATACGGTGCGCGGCTGGAGCTGCGCCGCAGCATGGCGGTCAGCGCCCTTTTGTGCGTCGCCGCGTATCTGTGTATTGCGCTGGTGCCGTCCCCGGTGATGGGACTGGTGGGCTGCGCCGTGTGCGGCTTCTCGGTCGGGATCTTCTGGCCGGGCACATTCAGCATCGCCGCCGATTCCCTCAAGGGCGGCGGCACCGCCCTGTTTGCGCTGCTGGCGCTGGCGGGGGATCTGGGCTGTGCCGGAGGCCCCACTCTGGCGGGGCTGGTATCCAGCGCCCGCGGCAACGATCTGCGGGCGGGAATCCTGGCGGCGCTGTGCTTCCCGGCGGTGATGCTGGTGTGTCTCCTCCTGTTACAGCGTAGCCGTAAAAAGGAATGACGTTGCATCAATTATCCATGCGTTTTCCCTTGCCTTTTGTAGGAAAGTATGGTAGAATTTCCTTATATTACAGTAAACAGCGCCGAAGGAGATGGAATTTCATGTCAATCCAATTCTGCAGAGAACGAAATCAGTTCTATCTGCACACAGCGCATACCAGTTACATTATCGAGCTGCTGGACGGGCGCATTCCCATGCACGCCTATTGGGGCAAGCGGCTGGAGGATCTGCCGCCCATGCGGGAATGGCACTCCCCGCACGTCAACTGCTTTACACCGTTCGATACCGGAGCCGATGACAGCACCACCTATGGATGCACCGGTAATCTGCCGCTGGAATTTCCGGTCTACGGCACCGGCGATTATCGGGAGACGGCTCTGCTGCTCAGCAACGCCGACGGCTCCCGGGTGAGCCGCCCGGAATATGTACGCCATACCATCACCCCCGGGAAGCCCCGGCTGGAGGGACTGCCCGCCACCTATGGCGAGGCGGAGGAGGTATCCACGCTGGTGCTGTTTCTGCGGGATGCCCTGACCGGGCTGGAGGTGGAGCTGTCTTACAGCGCCTTCGAGCAGGAGGACGCCATCGCCCGCAGCGTGCGGGTGACAAACGGCGGCGACGCGCCCATGCGGCTGCATAAGCTGTCCAGCGCCTGTGTGGACGTCGGCGACGGCAGCGATCTGGAGCTGCTGCACCTCCACGGGATATGGGGACGAGAGCGGCATATCGAACGCAAGCCCCTCATCACCGGCATTCAGAAGATCGACTCCAAGCGCGGCTCCAGCAGCCATGCCCATAACCCTTTCCTGGCGCTGGCGGACAAGCATACCACCGAGACCGCCGGCGATGCCTACGGTTTCAGCCTGGTATACAGCGGCAGCTTTGAGATGGGCGTGGAGCGGGACACCTATATCGGCACACGGGTGCTGATGGGGATCAACAGCTTCGATTTCGGCTGGAAACTGGAGAGCGGCGAGAGCTTTCAGGCGCCCGAGGCGGTGCTGGTGTATTCCGATGCGGGTCTCGGCGAGATGTCCCGCCGATTCCATCGGCTGTATCGGCGGCACCTCTGCCGGGGCAAATACCGGGACGATCCCCGTCCGGTGCTGGTCAACAACTGGGAAGGCACCTATTTCGACTTCAATGAGGAAAAGCTGCTGGCCATTGCCGAAAAAGCTAAAGAGCTGGATATTGATATGCTGGTGCTGGACGACGGCTGGTTCGGCAAGCGCAACAACGACGACTGCTCCCTGGGCGACTGGGTGTGCAACACCGAGAAACTGCCCCACGGGCTGAAGGGGCTGGGTGATAAGCTGAACGCCATGGGGATGCAGTTCGGCCTGTGGTTTGAGCCGGAGATGATCTCCCCCGACAGCGACCTGTACCGGGCGCACCCGGATTGGTGCATCCATGCGCCGCACCGCTCCCGCAGCGAGAGCCGTCGGCAGCTGATGCTGGACCTGTCCCGGGACGAGGTGTGCGACTATATCACCGAGGCGGTGGCGTCGGTGCTGGAGAGCGCTCCCATCGCCTATGTGAAGTGGGATTTCAACCGCAATGTGGCGGAGCTGGGCAATCCGGAGCTGCCCGCCGACCGGCAGCAGGAGCAGCTGCACCGGTATGTGCTGGGGCTGTATCGGGTGCTGGAGACCCTCACCGCCCGGTTCCCGCACGTGCTGTTTGAGAGCTGCTCCGGCGGCGGCGGACGGTTCGATGCCGGTATGCTCTATTATATGCCCCAGACCTGGTGCAGCGACGATACCGATGCCGTGGAGCGGCTGTATATCCAATATGGCACCAGCATGGTCTATCCGCCGGTGACGATGGGCTCCCATGTGTCCGCCTGCCCCAACCATCAGGTGGGGCGCACCACCCCCTTCAAGATGCGGGGGGATGTGGCCATGTCCGGTCAGTTCGGCTATGAGCTGGATCTGTCGAAGCTCAGCGCCGAGGATCTGGCGCTGGCTAAGGAACAGGTGGCGTTCTATAAGGCCTATCGCTCGGTGGTGCAGCAGGGGGATATGTACCGGCTGCTGTCCCCCTTTGAGAGCGATCTGGTGGCGTGGGAGTTCCTGAAAGGGGACACGGCGCTGCTGTGCACCTTTGTGCAAAAGGGTACGCCCGCCACCTGCCCGGAGCGGGTGCGGCTGCAAGGTCTGGATCCCCGGGCCACGTATGTGCAGAAGGATACCGGCGCGGCCGTTTCCGGAGCCTTCCTCATGCAGGTGGGGATCGCCTGCAGTCATTGGCGGGATTATGAGAGCCAGATCCTGGTATTTGAAAAACAGAAATAGGCAAACGGCCGGGACGGTGTTTTACCGTCCCGGCCTCGTCTGTGTGGAAGCAGCCGTTCCGTCGGAGTGGCTGCTCCTTTTTCTGTTTCCGGCTCCCGACCGACGCCCCGCCGCCCGGCGAATCATCCGACCTCTTCGCCGTAGGCTGCACGCCGCCGTAATCGGTTCCCGCCATCCGGTATGGCTGCCCTGCCGCTTGTATTACCGCAGCAGCGCCGCCAGCAGCAGCGCATACGCATAGCGGAAATTCATGCGGGGTACGTCTGCCGCCGCCCGCACGGGGTATTCGCCCACGGTATCCTCCCCTACCGTCAGCCGGAAGGAGCCCACCACCTGCCCGGCCGTCACCGGCGCTTCCAGATCCTCAGCCAGTTCCCAGACCGGCTGCACCTGCTTTTCGCTCCCCTTTTTCAGCAGGATCGCCTCCGGAATATCCGCCGTCACCGCCACCTGCTCCGCCTGTCCCCGCAGCACCGGAATAGGCGCGGCCTGCCGCACCTCCTCCGGGGGCGTATAGCTGACATAGGAGGAGAATCCATAGTCCAGCATCGCCCGGGCGCCGCCGAACCGGTCGGCGGTGGTGGCGCAGCCCAGCACCACCGCCACGAACGCCGTGCCGTCCCGTTGGGCTGTGGCAGCCAGACAGTGGCCGGAGGCGCCGGTGGTGCCGGTTTTCAGCCCGGTGGCGCCCTTATAGTGACGCACCAGCTTATTGGTGTTCACCAGCTGGGATTTGCCGCCCCGCAGGGTGTCCATCCAGATGGTGGTGAATTCCTGTATCTCCGGATGGGTCATCAGCTGCCGGGACATCACCGCCACATCCAGCGCGCAGGAATAGCCGGTGTCGTCCAGACCGCTGCAATCCTTGAATTGGGTATCCGCCATGCCCAGCTGCGCCGCCCGCTCGTTCATCGTCGCCACGAACGCCTCGATGGTGCCGCTGATATGCTCCGCCAGCGCGGCGCAGGCGTCGTTGGCGGAGACCACGGCGGCCGCCTTCACCAGCTCCCGCACCGTCATGGTCTCCCCCGGCTCCAGCCAGATCTGGGACCCGCCCATAGAGGCTGCCCGTTCCGAGCAGGTCACGGATTCGTCAAAGGACAGCCGCCCCTCCCCGATAGCCTCCATCACCAGCAGCAGGGTCATCACCTTGGTCACCGAGGCGATGGGCAGATGCACGCGGGCATCCTTTTCGTACAGCACCGTGCCGCTGCCCTGATCCATCAGCACCGCCCCCTTGGCCCGAATATCCAATCCGGTGGCGGGGGTGGCCACCGCCGGCCACGCCGCCTCATCCTCCCCCAGCAGCTCCTCCAGAGCAATGCCGCTTTCCTCATCGTACAGCACCCGCCCGGCGGCGCAGACCGACCAGCCGTTTATCAGCACCGCCGTTACCGCCAGCACCGCCATCCATTGGCGCAGTTTCATACTCGTTTACCCCTTTCCGCTTCCGTTCTGCTTCCATGTATATGGACGGCGAGCGAAAAAAATTGCACAAATCCGCCAAAAGGTATTTATTTTTGCGGCGGAAAGCAATATAATGGATAGGAATTGATGCAGAAAGGAATCTGAATCTATGACCGATCTGAACCACCCGCTGGATGGGGTGCGCCGGGTCCATTTCGTGGGCATCGGCGGCTCCGGCATGAGTCCGCTGGCAGAGATTCTCCATGCCAGGGGCTATCAGCTCACCGGCTCTGACAATAACGAATCCGACAACCTGAACCGCATCCGGGCGCTGGGCATCCCGGTGACCATGGGACACGCCGCCGAAAACATCGACGGCGCGGAGCTGGTGGTGTATACCGTCGCTATCCCCGCCGACAACCCGGAGCTGGTGGCCGCCCGGGAGCGGGGGATCCCGCTGCTGGAGCGGGCGAAACTCCTGGGCTGGATCACCCGGCAATACAAGACCTCGGTAGCCGTGGCGGGCACCCACGGCAAAACCACCTCCACCTCCATGCTCAGCCAGATTCTCCTGCAGGCGGGCGCCGATCCCAGCCTGTTCATCGGCGGGCGGCTGCCTCTCATCAGCGCCAACGGCCACGCCGGCACCGGCGATACCATGGTATGTGAAGCCTGCGAATTCAAGGATCACTATCTGGAGATGACCCCCACCGTCGGCGTGATCCTCAATGTGGACGCCGACCATCTGGATTATTTCGGCGATCTGGACGGGGTGATCCGGTCGTTCCACCGGTTTGCGGAGCAGACCACCGACACGGTGATCTATAATGCCGACGACGCCAACACCCGCCGGGCGCTGGAGGGCATCACCGGCAAGACGCTGATATCCTTCGGGCTGTCCGACGGCTGCGACTGGCAAGCCAAAAACGTCCGCACCGAGCGGGGTGCATTTGGGGTCTATGACCTGTGGCACGCCGGAAAGCGGCTGGGCGAGATCCATCTGGGGGTACCCGGAATGCACAATGTGGGCAACTCGCTGGCGGTGGCTTCCGCCGCCCACCGGTGCGGTATGGATTTTGCCGCCATTGAGGCGGGCATCCGCGCTTTTCGAGGGGCCGGACGGCGGTTTGAGTTTCTCGGCGAATACGCCGGGGTGACGGTGGCGGACGATTATGCCCACCACCCCACCGAGATCGCCGCCACCCTCAAGGCTGCCCGCGAATTAGAGCACCGCGAGGTGTGGGCGATATTCCAGCCCTTCACCTATTCCCGCACCGCCCGCCATCTGGAGGGCTTCGCCGAGGCGTTGGATCACGCCGATCATGCCGTGGTCAGTGACATCATGGGCAGCCGGGAGGTCAACGAGTGGGATGTCCACGCCCGGCAGATCACCGACCGGATGCAGCATGGGATATACCTGCCCACCTTCCCGGAGATCGCGGACTATGTAGCGGCGCGGGTACAGCCCGGCGATCTGGTGCTGACCATGGGCGGCGGCGACGTATATAAATGCGCCCGCATGGTGATCGCCAAACTGAAAGAGAAAGAATAAAGTCAGGGCTACGGTCATATGACCGCAGCCCTTTTGTTATGCTTGTGGATGAATTTTCGCCGCCACCCGGCAGGCTCGCTTATATGCCTCGGTCAGGTAGTCTTCCGGCTCCATGCGGGCATAGGCGTCATTTTCCCGGCGGTTCGGCTTGGAACGGGTGGTCAGCTCAAAGGTCAGTACCTCCGGGCAGCCACAGCGCCGCAGGCGGGCGGCATTGTAATCCCAGTCGGCAATGCCGTCAAAGGGCAGCAGGTGCAGATCGTCATGCCAGGTGATTTTTCCCGCATGGTCCCGGATGCCCAGATTATCATCGATATGGGTCGCCAGCAGCCGGTCGCCGTACCGTGCCAGCAGGTCCCGGGAATGGTTATAACACATCTCATGACCGGAATCCCAGCAGAATCCCACGGTATCGTCGCCCGGAAAGGCGTCCAGCAGCGCAAACAGGTACTCCTCGCCCTCGGTGTTTTCCACCGCCAGCCGTACACCGGTGCCCTGTGCCGCCTGCACCACCCGCCCGAACCGCTCGATGCCCCGCTCGTTGGGCGTATGCTCGTCAAAGCCGATGAACGCGTGCAGCACCAGCAGCGGCACCTCCGCCCGCCGGCAGCGCTCCAGACTGTCCAGCAGCTCCTGCACGGCGGCGTCGCCCGCCGCCGTATCCTCGTGCCACAGATCCGCCGCTTTCCCAAAAGGGGCGTGGATGGATTGATAGAGCAGTCCGCAGTCTCGCCCCAGCCGTGCCAGCGCCTCCGCCGGCAGTGCCCGCTGCGCCGGGTCGCTGTCGTCGCTGAAAAAGGCATCAAAGCCCACCCGAGCAAAGGCTTGCAGCTGCTCCGGCACGGATAACCGAAAGCTGTCGGACAGCCCCAGCCCCAATTTCTGCTGCCACATAGTGTTCACTCTCCCTTTCCGATTAAGAAAAAGCCGCAAGGAGGCTCCCGGACAGCCGCGGACTCCGGAAACCTCCCTGTGTGCTTTATTTTTCTTCGATTTTCGTCTTACCGCCCATATACGGCTGCAGCGCCTTGGGAATCCGCACACTGTACTTTTCGCCGTCGAATTCCAGATTGTTCTCCAGCAGGGCGATCAGCATACGGGGCGGTGCCACCACGGTGTTGTTAAGGGTGTGGGCCAGATATTTCTGTCCGTCGGCGCCCTTGACCCGGATGCCCAGACGGCGCGCCTGGGCATCGCCCAGATTGGAGCAGGAGCAGACCTCAAAATACTTATTCTGCCGGGGCGACCACGCCTCTACATCGTAGGATTTCACCTTGAGATCCGCCAGATCGCCGGTGCAGCATTCCAGCGTACGCACCGGAATATCCAGCGACCGGAACAGCTCCACAGAGTAGCTCCACATCTTGTTGAACCAGTCCATACTCTCCTCGGGCCGGCAGATGACGATCATCTCCTGCTTTTCAAACTGGTGGATGCGGTAGATGCCCCGCTCCTCGATGCCGTGGGCGCCCTTTTCCTTGCGGAAACAGGGAGAATAGCTGGTGAGGGTCAGGGGCAGCTGCTCCTCGGGGGTGATGGTGTCGATGAATTTGCCGATCATGGAATGCTCGCTGGTGCCGATAAGATAGAGGTCCTCGCCCTCAATCTTGTACATCATGGCGTCCATTTCTTCAAAGCTCATGACGCCGGTGACCACCTTGGAGCGGATCATAAAAGGCGGGATATAGTAGGTAAAGCCCTTGTCAATCATGAAATCCCGGGCATAGGCGGTGACGGCGCTGTGCAGCCGGGCGATATCCCCCATCAGATAGTAGAAACCCTCGCCGGCAACCCGACCGGCAGCCTCCTTATCCAGCCCATGGAACCGCGCCATAATATCCGAATGGTACGGCACCTCAAAATCGGGGTGGGTGGGCTCACCGAACCGCTCCACCTCCACGTTTTCGCTGTCGTCCTTGCCCACCGGCACCGACGGGTCCACGATGTTGGGAATTTTCATCATCCGCTGGGTCAGCGCCTGCTCCAGCTCGGTTTCCTGCTCCTCCAGCGCCTTCAGTTCCTCCGCCTGCTGGCTGACCAGCGCTTTCTTCGCCTCGGCCTCCTCCCGCTTGCCTTGCCCCATGAGCATCCCGATTTCCTTGCTCACCTTGTTGCGGTTGGCACGCAGCTCGTTGGCGCGGGTGTTGATCTCCCGCTTTTTGGCGTCCAGTTCAATGACCTCGTCCACCAGCGGCAGCTTCTTGTCCTCAAATTTTTTGCGAATATTCTCTTTTACCAGTTCGGGATTCTCCCGGATCAACCGAATGTCCAGCATTGCATACGCCTCCGTTTATTTTTGATGTAACGATTACTTCTTTTCCTTGGTAGCGATCTCTTTCAGCACCTGCCCGATGAATGCATCCAGCGGCATGGTGCCCAGATCGCCGTCCTTGCGGTGCCGCACGGAGACCACATTCTGCTCCGCCTCTTTGTCGCCGATGACCAGCATATAGGGGATCTTGTCCACCTGCGCCTCCCGGATTTTATAGCCCATCTTCTCGTTGCGGGTATCCAGCTCCGCCCGAATGCCGGCGGCTTTCAGCTGAGCGGTGACTTCGCCCGCCTTATCCAGCAGCCGCTCGGAGATGGGCAGCACCCGCACCTGCTCCGGCATCATCCACAGGGGCAGCGCGCCGGCATAGGTTTCGATCAGATACGCCAGCGTCCGCTCGTAGCAGCCCAGCGAGGTACGGTGGATGATATAGGGCAGCTTTTTCTGCCCGTCGGCGTCGGTATAATACATCCCGAACCGCTGCGCCAGCAACATATCAATCTGGATGGTGACCAGCGTATCCTCCTTACCGTAGACATTCTTATACTGGATGTCCAGCTTGGGGCCGTAGAACGCCGCCTCGTCGATGCCCACGGTATATTCCACGTTCAGATCCTTGAGAATCTGCGCCATGGTGCTCTGGGCGTGCTCCCACTGCTCCGCCGTGCCCTCATACTTGTTCTTCGGGTTGGCGGGATCCCACTGGGAGAACCGGAAGGTGCATTTATCCAGCAGCCCCACCGTATCCAGACAATACTTGGCCAGATCCAGACAGCCCTTGAATTCCTCCTCCAGCTGGTCGGGGCGCAGCACCAGATGTCCCTCGGAGATGGTGAACTGCCGCACCCGGATCAGCCCGTGCATCTCGCCGCTGTCCTCATTGCGGAACAGCGTGGAGGTCTCCCCCAACCGCATGGGCAGGTCGCGGTAGGAGCGTGCCCGGTTCAGATATACCTGATACTGGAAGGGGCAGGTCATGGGCCGCAGGGCAAAGCACTCTTTTGTCTCGTCATAGGGGTCGCCCAGAATGAACATACCGTCCAGATAGTGATCCCAGTGACCGGAAATTTTATAAAACTCCCGTTTCGCCATCAGCGGGGTCTTGGTGAGCAGGTAGCCGCGCTCCTGCTCCACGTCCTCCACCCAGCGCTGGAGGGTCTGGATGACCCGGGCGCCCTTGGGCAGCAGGATCGGCAGCCCCTGCCCTACCACATCCACGGTGGTGAAATACTCCATCTCCCGGCCCAGCTTGTTATGATCCCGCTTTTTGGCTTCCTCCAACTGGGTGAGATATTCCTCCAGCATAGACGCCTTGGGGAACGAGATGCCGTAGATGCGGGTGAGCATCTTATTCTTGCTGTCTCCCCGCCAATAGGCGCCGGTGGCGGACAGCAGCTTGAAAGCCTTGACCCGTCCCACATCCGGCAGGTGAGGACCGGCGCACAGATCGGTGAATTCGCCCTGGGTATAGAAAGAGATTTCCTCCCCCTCCGGCAGATCGCGGATCAGCTCCTGCTTATAGGGCTCGTCCGCCATCTTCGCCAGCGCCTCATCCCGGGGCAGAGTGAACCGGGTGATCTCGCTGCCCTCCTTGACGATCTTCTTCATCTCCGCTTCGATGGCCGCCAGCACCTCGGCGGTGACGCTCTGCTCGATGTCAAAATCGTAGTAGAACCCCTCGTCGATGGAGGGACCGATGGTCAGCTTCGCCGCCGGATACAGCCGCTTGACCGCCTGCGCCATAATATGGGAGGTGGTGTGCCAATAGGCCTTTTGTCCGTCGTGGTCGTCAAAGGTCAGAATTTCCACCGTGCAGTCCGCCGTCAGCGGGGTGCGCAGATCCGCCACCGCCCCGTCGATACGGGCGGCGCAGGCATTGCGGTACAGCCCCATGGATATGTCGCGGCACAGCGCATCCACGGTGGTGCCCTCCGCCACCTCCCGGATGTCTCCGCCTTTTAATGTGATCTTCAGCATACGTCTCTCTCCTTTTGCTAAAATATCGGCAAACAAAAAAGCTCCCGCCCCTGCATAGGGACGAAAGCTGTACGCCTCGTGGTTCCACCCTGCTTCTGCCGCACCCGGCGGGGGCGGCACTCGTTGGTAAGCCCGGTAACGGCGGCTGACCGGCGCATCTTATGTCGATGCACGCTCCGGGGTGGTAGGCACTGGCTGTGCGCTTTTATGTCCTTTCACCAGCCGGACACTCTCTGCAAAAGCGACGCAAGCCGCCGTCCCCATCAACGCTTTTTCTCAGTGTAGCACCGCTCCGGCGGAATGTCAAGAGATATTTTTACCTTTTCCATCGGGAGAACTTCCGGCACAATCGAAAAGCTCCCGCATACCGACTCCATCCCCCGTCTGTCAAAGCCTGCCATTCTTGGAAGTGCGGAATTGGATGCCTAACTCTTGACAAACCATTCTGCCTATGGTATAACGACGGCGCGTATACTGAAACGCCTTGGCTGGGCACGAAAAGATGTCCGCTCAGCTATTGACATGCCCCTGCCAAATTCATTTCACCGAAAGGAACTTATCTGCGATGAAAGAAACCGTTTTGAAAATCGGGCGGCTTACAGAAAGCGACACGCTCTACCGGGCGGATCGGGCGCTTTATTCGGTGCAAGAAACCGATTGTGCCGTTGTGACCAATCCCTACTGCGTCAATTTTTTCTATGAGACCCTACCGCAGCTGCACAGCGCGGTCTATGCCGAGCGACTTCAGAATGTGGTGGTCGATTTTGGCGGAGCGACGCTACACCTCAACGGCAATCTCCAGCCAATCAACTTCTTCCGGTGCGAAAACATCCGGCTGTGCAATGTCAACATTGAGTATGATCGCGGTCTGTTCAGCGAGGCCTCCGTGCTGGAGGTGGGTGCGGATTACGCCCGCGTGCATTTCCCCGAAGAGTTCCCTTGCCGGGTGGAGGACGGGCGGCTGATCCCGTACGGCAACTATTGGGAAGACGATCATCTGTTTGAGCGACAGATGTTCTTTCAGTTCTTTGATCCCGTCACCGCTGACGGCCTCGGCCTTTCGCTGGGTATCGTGGGGCCCCGGATACCGCCAAAACAGGACAGGTGCTTTAATCCCGCCCACTATGTGGTGGAACAGGACGGCGACGACGTAATCTTCCGTATGGCGAACCGGGACGAGACGTTACCCGATGTCTGGAAGGTCGGCTCCACTCTGGTGATTGAGCATGGCGGCCGTTTCTATCCCGGTGTAATCCTGCAATCCTGTCGGAATGTAACCCTGGAAAATGTGCGGCTGATCAATACCAATTCGATGGGTATTCTTCCGCTCCACTGCGAAAATGTCTGCATGCGCCGTCTGCACCTGATGCGGGATGAACGCTCCCATGGAATCGTTTCCAATTCCGCCGACGCTGTTCATGGAATCGCCAATTCCGGCGACTTTCTGATCGAGGACAGCGTTTTTGAAAACATGCTGGACGATGCGCTGAATATACACGGTCAGTTTCTGGTGGTGACCGCCTGCGTTGGGAACCGCCTCACCGCCCGAATCACCTCCCATAGCATCACCCAATATTGCAATCTGGTCGACGTGGGAGATGAGCTGGCGATCCACGCGGAGACCACCATGGTGACCCGCTCGACGCATCGGGTCACCGCTGTAAGGCTCGTGGATCCCTACACGGCGGAAATCACGCTGGACGGAGTACCCAACCACGTATGCGTCAACGATCTGGTGGAAAACCTTTCCGGTAACTGCCGCTTGACACTGCGCCGCTGCCGCTTTGCCAAAGCCAACAGCCACCTGCGGTTTCAAACCCGCGGGCGGGTGCTGGTGGAGGACTGTGTGACCGAGCTGCCCTTTCTGCTCACCGGCGACGCCAACTTTTGGTTTGAATCCAGCCCGTGCTGCGATTTTACCGTGCGCAACACTTACTTTGCCAAGGAGCGTGCCATCCTTGACTCCTGCCCTGAATTCACCCCCTGCGCAGCGGAGCCGTACTATCACAAGCATATCACCGTGGAAAATTGTTTGTTTATACATGAAACGCCGCTGAAAGCTCGCTGCACCGACGACATTCAGTTTCATGCCAATCGCCAGGTGTTTGGACGCCCCATGACTCTGGAAACAGTAAAATGCGGCGCCGTGGATGCCCCCGGCTGTGCCGTACACCGCAAGGACGGATAAGCGTATACTCGGCGTCAAAGGACACACCCGCGACAAGGCAGCGGCGCTTGCATAATCCAGGCTCTGTGTTATAATACATCTAACCTATCATACGAGAAGAAGGGCGGGAATCCACGAGCACTATGAAAAAGCTTCTGTGGCAGATCGTAAAATTCGGCGGCGTGGGGGCGCTGTGCTTTCTGATTGACTATGGGCTGCTGTGCCTGCTGACGGATTACGGCGGGATGCACAGCGTGGCTGCCTCAGCGGTGTCCTTTTCCGTGTCGGTCGTCGTCAACTATCTCCTCAGCGCCTGTTTTGTGTTCGATACCCGCCAAAGCACCCACAAGGTGCGCGGCTTTGTGCTGTTCATCGTATGCAGCGTTATCGGGCTGGGGCTGACGGTGGGCATTATGAAGCTGGGAGTGGACGTATGGGGGCTGCACTATAAGCTGGTGAAGATCGCCGCCACCGGCATCGTGATGGTGTATAATTTTGTCTCCCGCAAGCTGTTTATGGAGCGGTAAAAACGCTTATACCGATTTATCTTCTCCGGAAACGGAGAACCGCTTCTGATATTCCGTCGGAGACAGGCCGGTTTTGCGACGGAACTGCGTCGAAAAATAAAAGCTGTCGGAAAACCCGCATTTCGCCGCCACATCCCGCACACTGACAAATGTTTCCTGCAGGAGGAGTTTTTTCGCCAGCGCGATCCGCAGATCGGTCAGGTAACCGCCGGGAGTTTTTCCGGTTTCCGCATGGAAACTGCGGCGGATATAGTCGATATTATAGCCTAAGTACGCCGCCATGTCGGCCGCGCTGAAATCCGGGTTGGCCACATTCTCGCAGATATAGTTCTTCAACCGATATACGAAGGGATGTCCATGGGCATCCGCTTCGTATTTTTTTATATACTGACAAACCGTCTCCAGCAGCGCGTCGCATATCTTGCGATAGTTGGCATCCTTCTGCCAGAAACAGCGCAGCAGCATTTCGGACAATGCCCGAATGCTCCGGTCATAATCGTGTATCACCCGTATGTCGTAAAAATCCAGTTCCTCCGCCTGTATATACAGATCGGTGTATTCCCCCTCCGATACACCGTCGTGCGGCGTTCCGGGCGGAATCAGCATCACATCCCCCGGCTGAATTTCATAGACTGTGTTTCCGATCGTCGAGCGATTCGACCCGGACAGCTGATAGATCAATTCCCATTTCTGATGCGTGTGCAATTTACAGGATCGAATCGGCAAGGGCGTTTTACTGCAAAAATACACGTTCATGGCTGCATTACCTCCACTTCAGACAAAATCACCGGGGTGCAATCGTTTTTTAGCTGAACCCGCAGGCGCATTGGCTTTGTTCCCCTCCGCTCGGAATATGACCATATTCCCTGGTCCGGCCTTTCCGCCGCCTTCGGCACACGGTTTGCCGGAAATCCATACCCCGGCACGGGATACTACACCGTTTTGTAAACGGTTGTATCTGATGGTTCGGTTTAACCATATCGCCAAAAGTCGTTTTTGTCAAGGCTTTAGTCGCAAATGTCCATTCCATCACCCGGCGGCATCCAGTATACTGACAGCAGGAGCGGACACAAAAGCTCCACTACATGAAAGGATGCGTGAGGTATGAAAAAGATTGTGACAACAGCCCCGGGGAAGAGCCATCTCGTGGAGACAGACATGGTGCAGCTGGGCGACAGCCATGACGTGATCGTAAAGCTGAAATACTGCGGCGTGTGTATGTCGGAGCATTACGACTGGGCGCACACGGAAAAGGAAATCAGCTTCGGACACGAGCCCATCGGCGTGGTGTATGCGGTGGGTGAACAGGTCACGAGGGTGCAAGTCGGCGACCGGGTCAGCGGTCCCTTTGGCGGATGGAGCGAATACAGCTGCACCAACGAAAACAATCTGATCCGCATTCCGGACAATGTCCGGGACGAGGAGGCAGTCATTGAGCCGCTGGGTTGTCTGTACAGCGCCGTCAGCAAGGTGCGCATTCCGGTGCTCGGTGATCGGGTGGCTGTGGTCGGCTGTGGTTATATGGGTTGCGGCGCCATCAGCCTGCTCAAAAAGCGGGGCGCTTACGTGGTGGCGTTTGATATTCGCCGGGAGTGCCTGGAGACGGCCCGAAAATACGGAGCCGACGAGGTGTATACACCCGACGAATGGCTGAAAAACAATGTCGGCAGTCTGGCCAGCACCGGTGTCGGCACCTGGGGTGCCGCAGGCGGTTTCCCGTTGGTGATGGAATGGGGAGAAACCAACGAATCGCTGGATTTTTCCATCCGCATCACCGCTATGTGCGGACAGCTGGCCATCGGCGCTTACCATACCGGGGAAAAGCGTCTGGTGGACGTACAGCAGCTGAACGTAAAAGCCATCGACTGCCTGAGCACCCACCCGCGGGAGTGGGATCTGCTCTTGGCCTCCTGCCAGAATGCCATGAATGCGCTGGCAGCAGACGATTGGAACTATAAGCATGTGCCGACGAAGGTGTATCCGATCACTCAGTTCGACCGGGCGCAGGGCGAGTTGACCGAAAAATACGGACGCTATATGAAAGCGCTGGTGGACTGGACGAAGCTGGAAGGGGAGCCGTACATAATCGAATGAACATGAAAATTGTCATCGGCAACGACCATACGGCGGTCGAGCTGAAAAATCACCTCAAGGTCTATCTGGAAAAACGGGGCTACGAAGTGTGCGATGTGGGCACCGACAGCACAGAGCGGGTGGACTACCCCCTGTACGGAGAACGGGCGGCACGCAAGGTGGCCGCCGGCGAATGCGCACTGGGCGTCCTGATTTGCGGCACGGGGATCGGCATTTCCCTCGCCGCCAATAAGGTGCGCGGCATCCGGGCAGCGGTGTGCTCGGAGCCGTATTCCGCCCGGCTCGCCCGGCAACACAACAACGCCAACATGATCGCTTTCGGCTCCCGTGTGGTCGGTACGGCTATGGCCGAAATGATCCTGGACGAATTTTTGGCAGCGCAGTATGAGGGCGGACGGCACGAAGCCCGCGTGCGCATGATTGCTGCCATTGAGCAGGGAGACACGCTATGTACAGAATCGGTGTAGACATCGGCGGAACAAAGCTGCACGTAGGTCTGTTCACGGATGACGGGATCCTCCTGTGCAGCCGCAAGCACCCCATCGCGACGATCTCCGATCTGGCCGCGACCGTGGCGGCTATCGTCGCAGAGCTTGCACAAACAAGCGGTGTATCCATTACAGATATCGGCAGCTGCGGCATCGGTATTCCCGGCACAGTGAGCGAGGACGGTCGCAGCGTATTGATGGCCCCCAACCTCCCCATTTTGCACGCAAATATTGCCGATGAGCTTGCTGCCGCCCTCGGGATACCCACCGGTCTCGTGCAGGATTCACGGGCGGCGGCATGGGGCGAATACTGTTTCGGCGCCGGACGGGGGAAGCGTTGCGTAGTCTGCGTCACCCTGGGGACCGGAGTCGGCTGCGGTATTGTGGTGGACGGAAAGATTCTGTCCGGAGCCCTGGGCAGCGCCGGAGAGATCGGCCACATTCCGGCAGTGCCCAACGGGCGTCCCTGCGGTTGCGGCAAATGCGGCTGCGTAGAAAAATATGCGGCGGGCGGCGGTCTGGACAGAACGGCGAGCGAAATTCTCGGCGTTGGCAGGACCGCAAAGGATCTGTTTGCCGCCGCCGTCTCCGGCGACGGGCGCTGTCAAACAGCGCTGACCGATGCGGTCGAAATGCTGGGCAATGTATTAGTGTCGGTCATCAACACAATATCGCCGGATTGCCTGCTGTTCAGCGGTGGACTGTCGGAACAAACGGAGCTGTATATTCGGCCATTGACCGAATACATTACCGCCCATTGTTACAGCGCCGGTGCCCTGCCCGTCATCCAAACAGCCGCTCTCGGCGCAAACGCTCCACTGTATGGTGCGGCGTTTATCCCCATCCGGCCCGAGCGAAACGCCATCCTTTCTGCCTCTGTCATGTGTGCGGATATGCTCCATATGGAGCAGTCGCTCGCCGAGCTGGAACGGGCAGGGATAGACTGGCTCCATTGCGACATCATGGACAACCATTTTGTCCCCAATCTGATGCTTTCAGCAGAGATGCTGCGGCGATTTCGGACGGTGACGCGGCTGCCCTTTGACTATCACATCATGGCGGAAAACCCTGAACGCATCTTCGAAACCCTGGATTTGCGGGAGGGCGACACCGTATCCGTACACTATGAAAGCACCCGTCATTTGCAACGGGTTATTGCACAGATTCGGGAAACCGGTGCCCATCCGTGCGTGGCGCTGAATCCGGCGACCCCCATTGAGATGCTCTCCGAGATTCTGCCCGAGCTGGACATGGTGCTTCTCATGACGGTCAATCCCGGGTTCGCGGGGCAGCCGCTGGTGCCCGGCGGGCTGGATAAGATCGCCCGGCTTTCCGCGCTGCTGAAAAGCCGGGGACTGACGCACATCCTCATCGAGGTGGACGGAAATTGCAGCTTTGAGAATGCCGCAGCAATGCGACAGGCCGGGGCGGATGTGCTGGTTGCCGGCACATCCAGTATCTTCGGCCGCGACACGACCGTTGCCGCCGGCACACAGCGGCTCCGCCGTCTGCTGGAACACTGAAAGGAGGCACCGCTTATGACACATAGCAGCGTATGCATCGAAACCGTCTTTCCGGAGCTTTCCATTCCCGAACGGATCGCACGGTGCAAGCAATCCGGTTTTTCCGCTGTGGAATTCTGGCACTGGCACAACAAGGATATGGATGCGATTCGCGCCGCCGCGCTCCGGGAGAACGTCCGAGTCTCCGCCTTTTGCATAGACTCCGCGGATCCCAAAATCGCCACACGCATAGCTCAGAGAGCCCTGAATGACCCGGATGGAGACGGCCTGCAATGCGCCGTTCAGGAGAGCATTGCACAGGCTATTCGTATCGGCACACACCAATTGATCGTCACCGTCGGCGACGCCATTCCGCAGATCCCCGAAACGCAGCAGCGGCAGACGGTGATACACAATCTGCGTCGCATACAGCCGTATCTGGAGGAAGCCGGCATCACACTTTTGGTGGAACCGATCGACCGGCAGGAGCGACCTGGCTATCTGATTCCGACCGTTGAGGGCATGATTTCCGTCTTGACGCAGGTTGGCTCCGAGAACATCCGGATGCTGTACGATATTTTTCACCAGAGCGTTCAGGGCGATTTTTCGGTGGACGGGCTGGTTCGGGCGCTGCCGTACATCGGGCATATTCACGTAGCCGACTTTCCCGGACGCGGAGAACCGGGCAGCGGTACGTTGCCCTATGCGGCCATCTTCGATACCCTGCGGACACACGGCTACGACCGGTCGATCGGCTTTGAGTTTTTCCCTGTCGTCCCAATGCAACCATTCCGTTTTCTGGAACAGTATTGCCTGTGACCGACAGCAATGGTCAACGAAGAATACAAACAGACCGGCGGGACATCCGAAAAGGATGTCCCGCCGGTCTTTTCCTGTTTACATCGGCTTTGCCAGCTGCGCCATACGCGCCTCGATGCGCCGCAGGGCATCGGCGGGGTCGGTCGCCTCCGCCACCGCCTGCTCCATGGGGCAAAGCCCGGTGTCATCCCGGTTGCGGATGGTGGGGGTGAGGGTCTCCCACTGCACCGGAATTCCGTGGCGGGTGAGCAGCTCCCGCCCGCCCTCGGAGAGGGTGGCGGCGTACACCGCCCGTACCCCGGCAAGGATAAACAGCCAGGCAGCAGCCTTTCCCACCACCCGGTCGGCGGCGGCATAGCCCTCCAGTGCCCGTCCCTCCCGGAGGAACGCCACCATGGGCGCCACACCCCGGCGGTCGCTGGTGAGCACCTCTCCATCCCGGCACAGCGCCAGCGTATGGGGCGGCTGCAGGGCAGCCATCGCCCGCTCCAGATCCGTCATACCCGGCTATCCTCCCGCAGAAAATACCGCAGCCCGATCACCATACCGGGCACCGCCAGCAGCTGCAGCACCAGCCCCGGCCAGCCGGCAGCAATCTGTCCGGCAATCAGCGCCGGAGTAAAAGGAACCATCGCCTGAAAAACAGCCACCAGCAGCAGAAACAGCCCCCGGCCGCTCAGCTGCGCCAGCAGCACCGCCGGAAACGCCCATGCGCCGTTTCGGGCGATTTTGCCGGCAAACGCGCCGCTCACCAGCCCGAACACCGCCAGCTCCGCCATCATAAAGGGCAGCCGCACCGCCGCCGGCATGGGATTGCCCGCCAGCGTAGTGCACAGAAAGCTGCACAAAGGCGCCGCCAGACCGATACCGACGCCCCAGCGCACCCCCAGCAGGCAGCCGCCCAGCAGCACCGGCAGATACATCGGCAGCCACCGCACCCCGGCGGGGGCACCCACCAGCAGGTGCGCCAGCTGGGGCAGCACCACCGCCAGCGCCACGATTCCGGCGGAAATCAACGCCTTAACCGTCAGCTTCATCTTCACAGAAACCTGTTTTCTTGTCAATACCGATTCAATCATAGCTCTCATTCTCCTTTACTGAAATAGGCAGCGATGGTGTGCATCCGCGCCTGCTGCGCCACCCGGAACGGGCAGCGCCGGTCGCAATGACCGCAGCTGAGACAGGCGTCCGCCTGCACCGTCAGCTTACTGTAATGATTGTGTGCCATCCGATCCCCCGCCAGAGACAGATCGTAATATTTATTCACCAGCCCGATATCAATACCCGCCGGACAGGGCTGGCAGTGGTTGCAATACACACAGTGCCCCACCGCCGCCTGAGGGGTAAATTCCCCGATGACGGAATAGTCGTTCTCCTGGGGTGTGGCGTGGAGAAAACTCAGCAGCGCCTGCAAATCCTCCAGCCCCCGCACCCCCGGCACCGCCGTCAGCACGGCGGGACGGTCCAGCACATATTGGAGACACTGATTACGGGTCAGCGCCGTGCCGAAGGGCGACGTTTCCGCCGCCAGCAGCTGACCGCCGTGAAAGGGCTTCATCACCGAGATGCCTACCCCCTCCGCTTCGCACCGGCGCATCAGCTGCGCCCGCTCGGAGGCGGTGCCGATGCCGTATTCGTCCCCCCGCTCCAGATCGTAGGCGGGGTTGACGGAAAAGAGCATCATATCCATCAGCCCGGTATCCAGCAGCCGGTGCGCCACGGCAGGGGTATGGGAGGAAAAGCCCAGATGGCGCACCGCCCCCTGCTCCTTCAAGCCCTGCACATAGGCGAGAATGCCGCTGCGCTGGATGTCCTCCCAGTCGCTCAGCTCATCCACACAGTGGAGAAAACCGAAATCCGCATAGTCGATCCCCATGGTGCGGCGCTCCCACTCAAAGGTCTCCCGCACCCGGCTCAGCTCCCGCGACCAACCGTATTCACCCCGGGCGTTGTAGACCGCCCCGAAATGCAGCTGAAAATACACCGATTCCCGCCGCCCGCGGATGGCGCGTCCGAACGGCTCATACACCGCCGCGCCGCCGGCGCACAGGTCAAAGAAGTTGATGCCCTGCTCCAGCGCCTGCCGCACCACCGCCTCAATTTCGGCGGGCGGGGCGGCTTGGACGCCGCCCATGCCCAGCCCCAGCGTGCCGATGCGCTCCTCACCGTGGGGCAGCTTCCGATACTCCATCATACCGTCTCAAACTCCTTTGCCACATCCTTCAGCAGCGCCCGGATGGGCAGATGCTGGGGGCAAGCATTTTCGCACTTGCCGCAGGCGATGCAGTCGGACGCCTTGCCGTGGTTGGCGGTGTAGATGCCGTAATAGTAGTCGGCATTCCAGTCGTGGTGCAGCTGCTTGGCGTTCAGGCAGGAGAACAGATCGGGGATGGAAATATGCCGGGGGCAGCCGTCGGTGCAATACCGGCAGGTTCACCAGGCTGCCGCCCTTGACCGGCTCCATAACGATGACCGGCTTGCCGTGCTTACAGCAGACCTCATAGCACCGCCGGGACTGCACCGCCGGATCCTCAAAGTCCAGATAGTTCAGCTGGATCTGCACCACTTCAATTTGCGGATACTCGGTGAGGATTTGCTCCAGCACCTCCGCCGTATCGTGGAAAGAAATGCCGAAATGACGAATTTTCCCCTCCGCTTTCAGCTGCAAGCCCTGCTCATAGGCATGGCAGCGCTTGAATTTGGCGTAGATATCCTTATTCTGGGCGTGCATCAGGTAAAAATCAAAGTAATCCACCCCACAGGCTGCCAGCTGACTCTCGAAGAAAGGACGGATATCCTCCTCTTTCTCGAAGAAATTGCCGGTGAGCTTATCGGTGAGCAGATACGCCGAACGGGGATAGCGTTTGGTCAGACATTCCCGCAGCGCCGTCTCACTTTTGCCGCTCAGATAGCCATGGGCGGTGTCGAAATAGTTGAACCCGGCAGCGAGAAAAGCATCCACCATGGCGCACATGGCCTGTCCGTCCACTTTCTCCCCCTGCATAGGCAGCCGCATACAGCCAAAGCCGAATTTACGCCGCATCTCCGGAAAAGCATTCATACACATCGCTCCTTTACTATTTCACCTGCACTGTATACCTACACTACATACCCTAAAGCGCCCTTTCCGTCAAGAACTGCCGACAAAAATCGTCAAAATTCCCACCCAACGGCGAATTTTTTGCCGGTGATTTTTCACCAGTGATTTTTCACCGGTTTCGCCGGTATCGGGCAGGGTTGACAAATTTTGCGGAATCCTCTATACTGGAATCGCACCGTAACTTCAAGGCCGCGTCCACCTGGAGTTACCGGGGTACGCCGAAAAAGCAGAGATTTACGCGTTGTAAGCGCTTACATCCAGTTCTTCCCCCTCTAATACCGCCCGTAGAAGGGTGTCGGCGGCATCGTACTCCAGCTTGAGAGAGAAAAACGAGGCATCCTGCTCCAGCAGCTGCAAAAAGATGCGATCCCCTGCCCATGTGGGCAGCGCCGCCACCTGCGCATCCGGCACCCATTCCAGCGTGCCCTCGTCGCAGTCGGTCAGCGCACCGGTGAATCCGTCGGCGGTGAAGAGATGCATATATTCCGTCTCGTACACCGCCGATACAAAAGTGACAATGCCTCGGCAGCGATAGCGGGTGAGGGTCAGTCCGGTCTCCTCCCGCACCTCCCGCAGCAGACATTCCTCCGGGCTTTCCTTATCCTCGAATTTACCGCCGACGCCGATCCACTTGTCGCGATTCAGGTCGTTCTGCTTCTTCACCCGATGGAGCAGCAGTGTTTCGCCCCGGTCGTTGTGAATGTAACATAGTGTGGTGTTGCGCATGAGATCCATCACTCCTTTGAATCAAACGATCCCTGTACAGACGCTTTTCCGGTGAAAGTGCATGATACGCGATCCTGCGACCGTCTCGGAAAGCGGTCGTGTCTCAATCGTTTTGTTTGTGACGCCACCGCACCGGGCCGATACGGTGGCGCCCTGAACTAATCTAAAAAAACAGGATGGTGACAAGAATGAAAAAATTGATCTTAGTGCTGGGATTTCTGTTTCTCGGTCTCGGTGTAGTCGGATTTTTCTACGGTATCAGCACCGAACCGGTGAACGCTCTGCTGTGCCTGGGGCTGTTCGGGCTGTTTGCCGTCCCCTGCTTCGCGCTGGTGGGGACGATGGACCGGGTGGACCGGCAGGAGGAGCAGCTCCGAGAGCTGCAGGAAAAACTGCATCGTCTGGAAGAAACCCGGCCCGCCCCCGCAACTCCGGCCGCAGCGGACGAACCGCAGCGGGCCGTGCCCGCCTATAAGCCGGAGGCGCGGCATCCATGGGACTGCGTGCGCTGCGGCACGGTGAACAAGGCGGGCACCACCGCCTGCGCCCATTGCGGCGCGGCCTACGACGAATGGCGGGGCACCTCCCGATGAACCAAAAGCCGATGGGATGCCCCCTCCGCAACACACCGGGTCTGCCCGCGTTCTGCGCCGCTGCGTCGGCGCGCAGCCAGGCTCCGTCGGGCGATCGTTCTGCCCTGCCGCGGAGTGCGGTCACTCTGCCGCTGTCCGGGGCTTAACCCAGCATAGCGGAACTGGAAGCCGCTGGGATGCCCCCCGCAACGCACCGGGTCCGTCCGCGTCCCACGCCACTGCGTCGGCGCGTAGCCAGGCTCCGTCGGGCGGTCGTTCTGCTCCGCCATGGGGTGCCGTCGCTCTGCCTTTGCCCGGGACTTAACCCAGCATGGCAGAGCCGAAAGCCGACGGGATGACCCCCTCCGCCGCAGGGCGCCGTTGCTTCATCAGCCAATCGACCGGTGGGGTCGTTCACACGAACGACCCCACCGGTTTTCTTATTTCTTTGTCCAGGTCGAGGGGCTGAGCAGGAACAGCAGCGGATAGATCTCCAGCCGTCCGAACAGCATTTCCAGCGACAAAACGATCTTGGAAAATGCCGAATAGGCGGTGAATCCGCCGGCCGGTCCCACCTCGCCGAAACCGGGTCCCACATTGTTCAGGCAGGTGATCACCGCCGTCAGATTGCTCTCCATCCCGAACGGTTCAAAGCTGATCAGCAGGAATCCCAGCGCCAGCAGCGCCGCATACAGCGCCAGATACGCTCCGGCCCCCTGCACCGTGGACTCCTCCACCCGTTTGCCCTCCAATCGGACGGATACCACGCTGCGGGGATGCAGCGCCCGACGCAGATCCCGACGGGCGGAGGCAGCCAGCAGCTGCACCCGCGCCACCTTCAGACCGCCTGCCGTGGAACCGGCACAGCCGCCCACGAACATGAGCAGCAGCAACACCGCCTTGGACAACCCCGGCCAGAGGTTAAAGTCGGCAGTGGCATAACCGGTAGTGGTGATGATGGAGGATACCTGGAACACCGCCTGCCGGATGGTTTCACCAGCCGTGGAATACAGCGCCCGGATATTCCAGGCGATCAACCCGGAGGCTCCCAGCACCAACCCCAGATAGACCCACAACTCCCGGCTCTTGATGGCGGAGCGGAAATGCCGGGCCAGAATGAGATAATACAGGTTAAAATTGACGCCGAACAGCAGCATGAAGACCGTGACCACCCATTGTATGTAGGGAGAGAACCCCGCCAGGCTGTCCCGATACACGCCAAATCCACCGGTGCCCGCCGTGCCGAAAGCGTGGATGAGGCTGTCATACAGGCTCATGCCGCCGCAACACAGCAGCACCACCATCAACGCCGTCATGCCCATATAAATGATGTACAGAATTTTGGCGGTGTCCCGCACCCGGGGCACCAGCTTCCCCACCACAGGGCCGGGCATCTCCGCCCGCATCATGTGCATACTGCGCCCGGAATCCGACGGTACGATCGCCTTCACCAGCACCAGAATCCCCATCCCGCCGATCCAGTGGGTGAAACTGCGCCAGAACAGCAGCCCCCGAGGCAGGCGCTCCACATCGGGAAGGATGGAGGAGCCGGTGGTAGTCAGTCCGCTGACCGTCTCAAAAAAGGCGTCCACATAGGAGGGCACCGCCCCGCTGAGCACGAACGGCAGCGCCCCGATGGCGGACAGGCACAGCCAGGCCAGCGCCACCGTCACGAAGCCCTCCTTGGAAAAGATCAGCCGACTGCGGGTACGGGTCAGCAGGATCAGCAGAGTGCCGACCAGCAGCGCCAACCCTCCGGTGAGCAAAAACGCCCGCAGACAGCGGCTCTCGCCGTACAGTCCGGCCACAAGGGCGGGCAGCATCAGCAACACCGCCTCCAGACGGATGATCTGTCCCAGCGTATTGAGGATCATTCTACGATTCATAGATCTGTTTCATCCGCTCTTTCCGTCATGAATTGAGGTCATTTCAGGATATCGGTGAGATCCTGCAACCGGTGCTGGGCGGCCAGCACCACCACATTGTCCCCCGCCATGATGCAGTCGTCGCCGGTGGGGATGATGGGTTTGCGCTCCCGGATGATACCGGCAATGAGAATATGGGGCTTGATCCGCAGCTCCTTGAGGGGAATATTCACAATGCGGGGGTCCTCCCGCACCCGGAATTCCACCGCCTCCGCCTGATCGTCCATGAGAGAATACAGCGTCTCAATATTGCTGCCCAGAGAATTCTCCAACGCCCGGGCATACTGCACCAGCACATCGGCGATGATCTTGCGGGGGGACACGATGCAATCCAGCCCCAGCCGCTCCGCCAGAGCGCTCAGCTCGTCCCGGTTCACCTTGGAGATCACCTTCGGCACCTGCTGGGAGGACGCGAAGAAGGACAGGAGAATGTTCTCCTCGTCCATGCCGGTCAACGCCACAAAGGCGTCCATGCTGCGCAGGCTTTCCTCCAGCAGCAGCTCCTGCTGGGCGCCGTCTCCGTGAATGATGGTCGCCTTGGGCAGGGATTCGCTCAGCTCCTCGCACAGCTCCCGGTCGATCTCGATAATCTTCACCTCGCTGCCGGAATTGAGCAGCCGCCGCGCCAGATAATAGGCCGTGCGGCTGCCGCCGAGGATCATCACCGAGCGCATCTGGCGCTGCACCTCGCCCATCGCCTTCAGGAGCTTCAGCAGCTCCGCCGGGGGCGCGATCAGACCGATGCGGTCGCCGTCCTCCAGCACAAACTGGCCGTCGGGGATATACACCTTGCCGCCCCGCTGGACGGCGCAGATGAGGAATTTCGCCGCATAGCGATTGCGCAGCTCCGTTAGGGGAGCCCCCAGCAGGGGGGAGCCGCTCTTCAGCCGCAGCTCGATCATCTCGAAATTCCGCCGGGAGAAGGTCTCCACCTTCGCCGCCGACGGCAGCTTGAGAATGTGATACAGCTCATGGGCCGCCAGCTGCTCCGGATTGATGGCCATGGACAGCCCCAGCTGCTGCTTCATGAATCCGAGACTGCGGTCGTTATATTCCGGCTTGCGGATACGGGCGATGGTGTGGCGGGCGCCCATGCGCCCCGCCAGAAAGCAGCTGAGCATATTCACTTCATCCGAGCCGGTAGCCGCAACAAACAGCTCCGCTTTATCCACGCCGGCTTCCTCCAGCGTGCTGCAATCCGCGCCGTTGCCGCAAACCCCGATCACGTCATGCACATTGGTCACTTCGTTCAGAGCCGCCGGGTCGTTGTCCACGGCGGTCACGTCGTGTCCCTCCGCCACCAAACTTTCCAAAATAGTGGTGCCGATCTTACCGCAGCCCACAACCATGATATTCATACGCTCGTCCTTCTTTCCTGGCCTACTGACACTTTGTACAGAGTTCTTATACGGGTATTGTACCACGCTTCTGCCGGTTTTGCAACCCTGATCCGCCGACAAACGCAGAGCCGTTTCGCCAGCAAAACCGGCTTCGCGTTCCACAGGATCATTGCGCACGGTGGGGAAACAGAATATCCCGCGCCACCGGCTGATAGAACAGTTCCGCTGCCCGGTCAAAGTCCCGGGTCTGCCCCAATATCCACATGAGCTTTGCCAGCGCCGCCTCGGTGGTCATATCGTAGGCCTCCAGCACCGGCAGGGCGTTTTTGAGCCGTCCGCCCACCTGATACACCTTCAGATCGCTGCCCTCGTTGGGCACCTGGGTGGTCATCACGATCAGCTTGCCCTGCCGGGCCGCCCGCTCCACCTGCTCATACAGCCCGTCATACTGGGGCAGTCCGCCCACGCCGAAACCCTCTAAGATCAGTCCGTCGTATTGTTCCAACAGATACGCCGCCACCGCGCCGGAGACCCCGGGGGTGAGCTTCAGCAGCCCCACATTGGCGTCCAGCGCATCGTAGAACACCGGTCTCTCCCGGCACTCGCAGCGGATATATTGCAGCAGCGTGCCGTCCCGCAGCACCGCCAGATCCGGGTGGTTGACGCTGGAAAAAGCCTGAAAGCTCTTGGTGCAGGTTTTCCGGGCGCGGGTGCCTAAGATCACCTGCCCGTTAAAGACGATCTGCACCCCGCCGCCCCCCTGACAGGCATAGAGAAACGCATCGGTCAGGTTGCGTTTGGAGTCGGTGCCGTCGAACCAGATGGGCTTTTGCGCGCCGGTGAGGACGATGGGCTTGGGGCTGCCCTGCACCAGATAGCTCAGCGCCGCCGCCGTATACGCCATCGTATCCGTGCCGTGGCAGATGACAAAGCCGTCATAGGCATCGTAGTGTTGCCGCAGAGTTCCCGCCATGTCCAGCCAGTGCTCCGGGCGAATATTGGTGCTGTCCAGGCTGCACAGCTGCACGCAGTCCACCCGGCACAGCGCGCCAATCTCCGGCACAAACTGGAGCAGCTGCTCCGTATTCAGCTCCGGCGCCAGCCCCTCCTCCGACATCTCTGAGGCGATGGTGCCGCCGGTGCCGATCAGTAAAATGCGTTTTTTCTCCATCGGTATACCCCTTTACAAAACAGTAGGGATGCGGTCCGCATCCCTACTGTTGATTATTTCAGTCCGTTGGCCGCTTTATACTCCAGGAAATCGTCATAGGTCATCATCTTATCCAGCAGCTTGCCGTCTTTCAGCTCCATGATGCGGTTCGCCACCGTCTGGATGAACTGGTGGTCGTAGGAGGAGAACAGCACATTGCCGGGGAAAGCCGTCAGACCGTCGTTGACCGCCGTGATGGATTCCAGATCCAAATGATTGGTGGGCTGATCCAGCACCAGCACATTGGAGCCGTACATCATCATCCGGGACAGCATACACCGCACCTTTTCGCCGCCGGACAGCACCTTCACCGGCTTCAGCACATCGTCGCCGGAGAACAGCATCTTGCCCAGAAAGCCCCGCAGATAGGTCTCGGTATTGTCCCGGGAATACTGGTTGAGCCACTGGAGCAGGTTCATATCACACCCCTCAAAATAGGCGGTGTTATCCTTGGGAAAATAGGACAGGCTGGTGGTGCCGCCCCATTTATAACTGCCCGCATCCGGCTCCAGCTCGCCGGTGATGATCTTAAAGAGGGTGGTGGTGGCGATCTCATCCTGCCCCACAAAGGCCACCTTGTCCCCCTTGTTGATGCGGAAAGAGATGTTGTCCAGCACCTTCACGCCGTCCACGGTCTTGGACAGCCCCTCCACCGCCAGAATTTCCTTGCCGGCCTCCCGGTCCATCTGAAAGCCCACAAAGGGATACCGCCGGGAGGAGGCGGGCATCTCCTCCACCGTCAGCTTATCCAACAGTTTGCGACGGGAGGTCGCCTGCCGGGATTTGGATTTATTGGCGGAGAACCGCTGGATAAAGCTCTGCAGCTCTTTGATTTTTTCCTCGTTCTTGCGGTTCTGCTCCCGCATGATCTTCTGCACCAGCTGGCTGGACTCGTACCAGAAATCGTAGTTGCCCACATAAATTTTAATCTGGTTATAGTCCACATCCACGATGTGGGTGCACACATTGTTGAGGAAATGCCGGTCATGGGACACCACGATCACGGTGCCCTCATAGTCCATCAGGAAATCCTCCAGCCAGCGGATGGAGTCGATGTCCAGGTGGTTGGTGGGCTCGTCCAGCAGGATGATGTCCGGATGGCCGAACAGCGCCCGCGCCAACAAAATCTTCACCTTTTCCTTGTCCGCCAGAGCGCTCATAGGCTCATACAGCTTATCGGTGGGCATCCCCAGGCCCTGGAGAATCTGCCCCGCCTCGGTCTCCGCCTCCCAGCCGTTCATCTCGGCAAATTCGCCCTCCAGCTCCGCCGCCAGCGCGCCGTCCTCGTCGGAGAAATCCTCCTTGGCATAGAGGGCGTCCTTTTGCTGCATCACTTCATACAGCCGGGGGTTGCCCTGCAGGATGGTGTCCAGCACCGTAAACTCATCGTAGGCATAGTGGTCCTGTTTCAGCACCGACATCCGGGTCTTGGGGTCAATGATGACCTCGCCGGTGGTGGGCTCCAGATCGCCGGACAGAATCCGCAGAAAGGTGGACTTGCCGGCGCCGTTGGCGCCGATAACGCCGTAGCAGTTGCCGCCCACAAATTTCAGATTGACATGCTTGAACAGATCCTGTCCGCTGAAATTGATTCCTAAATCGGAAACGGTAATCATACTTCTCCCATATCCTCCTAATCAGACAAACTCAAAAAATCGCATACTTGTTTAGTATATAGGAAAATTCCGGAAAATGCAACCCGTCCCGGCAAAAAAGCCGCCGGAAATTCGGGCAGACATACGACCCCGCCGCCGGTCTCACCCTCGGCGCGACTTGGACGGCAGCGAACCGGTGATCCGCTTATAGTGCTTGGAGAAATAGCTGTAATCGTTGTACCCGCACAGATAGCATACCTCCTGCAAAGGTCGTCCCTCCATGATATACTTTTGCGCGAGGTCCATCCGCTCCCGAATGATTAGGTCGAAAATGGTGATGCCCAATTCCCGCTTCACCAGATAGCCGCAGTAGGTGGGGGCGAGAGAAACGCTCTCCGCGATCTGCCGGAGGGTGAGTTTTTCCGTCAGATGGGCGCGCACATAGTCCATCACTGCCACCACGTGGGGATTGAGCGCCTGCAGCTCCAGCTGCTCCCGCAGAACGGCGAGTATCAGCTCCACAAACAGCGACTGCTTGTACGGCTGGAGCGGTGTGCGGTTTTCGCTGGTAGCCTCCAGCAAACGCAACAGCCGCTGTACCTCCGCCGTGAGACAATCCACAATCTTCTGAGAAAACTGCGGACACTCCTCTGCAAAAAAATTGATGCTGACATATTCGGTCTGCAGCTGGGTGGTCCGTCCACACACCCGATGGCTGCCGGGAAGATAAAACACGGCATTTCCGGGCGCAATTTCGGTCATTCTTCCGTCAATCAAATAGGAAAGCGAACCGGACAGCACGAACGTCAGGTCATAATAATTGGGGAAATCGTCAAATGCAGCGTTTTCCCAAAAATTATGTGTGAAATACCGCACCCGGAACCGTTCTTCCGCTGAATTTTCGGCCTTGGCCGAGTAAAAGGTCGAACCGATCATACTCTCACCCCCTGCGCGACTTGGACGGCAGCGAACCGGTGATCCGCTTATAGTGCTTGGAAAAGTAGCTGTAATCGTTGTACCCGCACAGATAGCATACCTCCTGCAGGGGCCGCCCCTCCATGATATACTTTTGCGCGAGATCCATCCGTTCCCGGATGATCAGATCGAAGATGGTGATGCCCAATTCCCGCTTCACCAGATAGCCGCAGTAGGTGGGGGCGAGAGAAACGCTCTCCGCAATCTGCCGGAGGGTGAGCTTTTCCGTCAGATGGGCGCGCACATAGTCCATCACCGCCACCACGTGGGGGTTGAGCGCCTGCAGCTCCACCAGCTCCTGCAAAGACAGCAGCAAAAGCTCCACCAGCAGAGATTGCCGACGGGCGCGCAGATCGGTATGGTTTTTGGACACCGACTCGAACAGCCGCAGCAGCCGCTGGATGTCGGGCGTCTGACAGCCGACAAGCTGCTGTGGAAAATCGTACACCGGCTCGTCGGTGAAGAAATTGATGCTGAAATACTCGGCGACGGTGTGGGAAACATTGGTGCGGATGCGGTGGGTATCCGGCGTATAGAACACAGCGTTTCCGGCGGGAACCTCGGTCATTTCATCCCCGATCAGATACCACAGCGAGCCGGACAGTACAAAGGTCAGATCGTAATAATTCGGGAAGTCGTCCAACTGTGGGTAGTCAGCCCAATCATTGTGGGAATACACGCGGATGCGAAATTTTTCGTTGTTCAAAGCGTTCACCTCTTGCGGAAAAACCGCAAAATAGTACAAAAACAGTCGGCAAATGCGGGATATCGTCTCTTGTGGCCAATGCCCTTTAATGCTATGATTGTACTATAAGAGTTTTCACGGGAAAAGTCAATGAAATATTTCGATTTTATCGGAGGCAATCCATATGAAAAGGCAAAAGGCCGCAGCCTACGGCCTGCATATCCTGCGTTCGGTCATCTACGGCAGCACCTTTCTGTTTTCGGAGCGGCTGCTGCAATCGGCGTCGGTGTTCGACGTGCTGGCGCTGCGATTTCTGATCTGCGCCGCCCTGTTCGGCGTTTTGGCGGCCTGCGGCGTCATCCGCATCTCGTACAAAGGAAAGCATCTGCGGTGGCTCATTGCCACCGCTCTGTTTGAGCCGATTCTGTATTTCATCCTGGAGACCTACGGTCTGCGGGGGATCTCCACCTCTCTGGCGGGAATTCTGGCGGCGGTCAGCCCTATCATCATCGCCGGGCTGGAAACGGTGTTCCTGGGAGAAAAAACCTCGCCGGTGCAAAAGCTGCTGCTGGGTGTCGGCATCGCGGGGGTGCTGCTGGCGACCGTATGGAACACCGGCTCCTCCGGCGTCAACACCGTCTGGGGCATCCTGCTGATGCTGGGCGCACAGCTGTCGGGGTGCCTGTTCTGCATCACCTCCCGTAAAACCTCCCGGGAGTTCTCCGCTATGGAGATCACGTTTTCCACCACCATGATCGGAGCGGTGGTCTTTAACGGCATCAGCCTGGCCGGACACTGGCGGGCCGGCACGGTGTCCCAATATTTCGCCCCGCTCCTGAGCGTCCCCAACCTCGTCGCCTTTCTGTTTCTGAGCGTGGTATCCTCCTTTGCGGCGACGGTCATGAACAACTATGCTCTGTCCAAAATACAGGCCTCCTCCCTGTCGGCGCTGGGGGGAATCTCCACCATCACCGCCATTGTTCTGGGGATCGTTGTGAACCACGAAATAATACATTGGTACCAGCTGGTGGGGGCGGCGCTCATTTTGATCGGCGCAGGCGGTGTTAACTACATATCGGTGAAAAATGTCGAAAAATAACTCTCTGTATTTTAACAAAACTGCCTTTTGATCGAAAGACCGTCCGTGCAATTTATGCAAACTGTCAGAATTTTACAGGAAAAGACGCCGCATCCTCCCAGCGGCGTCTTTTCTCGCATAACGGCGTCGGCAAAGGCACGTCCAGCGTAATATAACACCAAAACAGGCGAAAACTGCATAAGATAATCAATTGACGGAAATCACCAGATTGTATTATCATAGAATCACAAAATTGTGCTGAATGACCGCCACGGATGTGTGGCGCGCAGAGGGGAGGAATGGACGCTCCGACAGACGCTTTGGCATTTTGGCACCCCCGCTCCAACATCCCCCGTGGGGAAATCTATAAGGAAATGAGGTTCGTCAAACATGAAAAAAGCAACCCGGCGGATACTTTCGCTCATGCTCAGCGTTGCCGTGATGCTGTCGGCGATGGTATTTGCGTTTCCCGCCGCGGCCGAGACCTACGACGCCGACGCCGCGTTCATGGCAGGAAAATACGGCATTTTTCTCCATTATCTCGCTTCCAAAAACAGCGACGGCACGACCGAGGGCTGGAATCGGTCGGTAAACTCCTTTAACGTCAACGAGCTGGCGAGGACGGCGCATAACGTGGGCGCCTCCTGGGTCACGCTCACCCTGACCCAGAACGACGGCAAATACTGCATCCCCATGCCGGAGCTGGAGGAGCTGACCGGCATCGCCGATCTCGGCACCGACCGGGATCTGGTGAACGATCTGTATACGGCCCTGTCCGCATACGGCATCAAGCTGATGCTCTATTGGATCCCCGGCGCGCCGGCCGGCACAGACGAGACGGCCACGACCATCGCCGCCAAGCTGGGCGCCACCGAGCGCACCGGCGCACAGAAGAACGGCGGCTGGGCGCTGAACGACGAGACCGTAGCCAATATGGCCGCCGTCATGCGGGCCGTATCGGAGCGGTACGGCGATAAGATCACCGGCTGGTGGATCGACGGCTGCTACGACGGCGAGACGAATTTCACCGCCGCCTACGCCACTGAGGAGGCCGCCGCCCTGCGCGCCGGCAATCCGGATGCGCTGGTGGCTTTCAATGCCGGCACCCGGTACGGCGACTGCCGTTTCCCCGTGGAGAGCTACACCGCCGGCGAGACCTGCCATTATCTGCGGGTGAACGACGACCCCTTCACCAACTATTCCGCCTCCGGGCAATACAGCGAGAACGGGTATCAGCGGCATTTCCTCACCTTCCTCGGCGATAACTGGGGCAAGAGCAACTGCATCTACGATACCGACACGCTGGCCCGGCATTGCTACGACAATATTCTGTCTAAAGGTGCGGCCATCACCTTTGACGTGGGTGTGGCCAATGACGGCACCATCGCGCCGGAGCAGGTGAACCAGATTGCGGCGCTGGATCAGTATATGCATCGGTCGCTGGCGCTGGCGCTGGACTTCGAGGACGGCTATAATCCGTATATGTGGACGGACAACGTGACGGCGGATTACAATTCCTCCGCCTCCACGGAATACAGCGCGCTGGTCAGCGGCACAGACGCCCTGAACGGCAGCTATTCTCTCAAGGTGACGCCGCCCGTCACCAACACCGGCCGCACCGACATCGTAGTCGGCACCGGCACAGCCAAGCAGAACATCTCTTTCAAGGGAGACCCGGCGTTCAGCAAGACGGATTTCTCCGGCTGCACCGGTATTATGCTGCGGCTGAAGATCGACAATGACACCTCCGGCTCCTCCCACAACATCAAGCTGAATGTGATGCAGGGTAATCTGCCGGTCACGCGGCTGTCCCGGGGCGCTTTCGCCTTTGACATGGCGGGGAACAAACTCAGCGTCAGCGGCGGCAGCTCGAACACGACGCTGCCCGCCGGGTTCGACGGATTCGTGTTCTTCCCGTTTGAGACGTCCCAGAGCGATCATGTGACGGATCCGGGACGGTACGACGATTACGACAACTATCCGGAGAATCTGGCGGATTTCTCCCAGAATTTCAAGATGAACATCATCCTCAACGATGCCAGCTGGAGCGGGCAGACCGTGCTGCTGGATGACATCCGTTTCTATACCGGCACCGAGCAGAGCGCCCTGTGCGATATGCTGCGGGAACTGGGGTATTCCTCGGTGGTGTATAAGACCCAGCCGGATGCCTATACCTTCCCCATCGACTTTGAGGATTGCCAGACCCCGCTGACGAAGGTGAACACCACCGGCAACCTCCGCACCCGCACCGATGAATCGGCGGCCTGGACGTGGAAAGCCTACTATAATCTGGACGGCTCCGCCGCGCTGACCAATGACGCGGATCGGGTGCTGAGCGGTTCTCTTTCCTATGCGATCCGGACCGCCGGTGTGCCGGCGGAAACCGCCACCGAGAAATACGACAACGCCCGTGTGGATACGAACTACTTTACCGTATCCGGTGTAGCTGCACTGGCAACCAGCGCCATCACCTCCGCCGATTATGCCTATCTCAAGCTGCGGCTGAAAGCTCCGGTAACGGCGGACGGGTCGTCGCTGGAGATGCTGGTGGGCATCAAGCAGAACGGCACCGACTACGGCAATCTGGGACGGGGTGCCATCGGCTACGATATGCAGTATCGGTCCGTTTCCGCTGTAACTCAGGGACAGTACGGCGGCCACGGCGCATCGTTCTATGTTCCCTCCGGATTTGACGGTACGGTATATCTGCCGATCTACAACCTGCGCAAGAGCTGGAAAGGCGTCTATGCCAACGCCGACGAAGCCAAACCGGATCTGACGCAGAATTTCCAGATGTATTTTTCTTTCATCTCCTCCAATTGGGTCGGAGCCGAGATTCTTCTCGACGACATCGACGTGGTGTATCCCTCGAACGGTCTGCCCATGAATTTTGAGGAAGCCTGCGACCTGAAGATCTCTTCTCTGAACAATATTTACAGCGGGGCGGAGCATCCGGGCGACACCGCCTCGGTGACGCTGGCCCGCGGAGACGAGGCCCTGCACGGCAGCACCTCCCTGCGGCTCTCCATCCCCTCTGCCAACAACAATTCCCGCACTGAGACCGACTATGTGACCGTGGCCGGCAACCCGGATTACACCGCCGACGATCTGACGGCGGTGACGGGTCTGTGGCTGCGGATGAAGGTGACCGAGCCGGAGGGCTATACCGGCGGCGAGCATACCTTTGCCGTGACGACTATGCAGAGTTCAAAGGTGAACCGTCGTTTCAGAAGTAACGTCGTTCTCTACGACAACACCGGCAAGCGGCTGGAGTATAACCGGGGCGGCAACGATCCTCAGGGCTTTAAGATTCCCGCCGGATTCGACGGATTTGTGTTCATGCCTTTTGTCGGCCAGTATAACTATGCCAATTGGCACGGCTTCGGCAGCAACCCGGACAATTTCGCCGACTTCGCTGAGGATTGGCAGCTGTCGCTGTATTTCTCCGACAGCGGCTGGAACGGCTGCACGGTGCTGGTGGACGATATCGCCTATTTCTCCAGCTATGCGGAATGGGACGATGCCGGCCAGCTGGCCGATATGGACGCGGACGCCTGGGAGACCATGCGGGCGGCAGGCTATGCCATCACCCGCAATCCCCAGCCGGAAAGCTATTCGATTCCGCTGGATTTCGAGAACGGCGAGATTCCGTTCGCATCCGTGAAATCCTACTATTCCGGCAACGGCTCCTACCCCACCGTCACAGAGAATCAGGACATCACCGCGGCGGCGGACGCGCTGCACGGCAATGCCTCCTTTAAACTGCACGTGCCTGTCAGCAGCAGCTATACGGCGGAGAACGGCTATACGTTCATCCGCGCCGAGAGCAGCAAAGCGACCTTTGACGGCATTGCGGAGATCTCCTCCGAAAAGCTGGCCGCTGCCAATGCCGGCTACGCCTATCTCAAGCTGCGTATGAAGCTGCCCGCCACGGCGGATGGCTCCGCCTATCGGGTATTCTTCGGCTTCGAGCAGGAGGGCAATGACTATACCACCGTGCTGAAGGGCGGCTACGGCTACACCGCCAGCGGCCGCTATGTGGCCATCTCCACCGAGGATCTGTATACGCTCATCCCCTCCGGATTCGACGGCACGCTCTATATCCCCGTGAAGAACCGGATGACCTTCCTGAAATCCAACCAGCAGTCCCGGGGCACCACCGAGAACGCCGTTGATTTCGGCGAGAGCTTTACGATGTGGCTCAGCCTGTACGGCGCCAACTGGGCGGACACCACCATGCTGCTGGACGACATGGAGATGGAGTATACCGTCCCCGGCGATGTGAACGGCGACGGCCGCGCCGACGCGGACGATCTCGACGCCCTGCGCCGGGAGCTGTTGACCGGCTCCGGCAGCTACCGCCTCCTCTACGATATCAACGACGACTCCGTGGTGGATATCCGCGATCTGGTGCGGCTGGACGAACTGTTGCAGGCGTGAGGACCGCCTGACATAGAGCATCTTTTGTGAACGGTGCATTGCAGGGGCAGGCTTGCGGGCTTGCCCCTGCAACAAACCGCAGAATCTGCCGGCCGGCTGCCACCGGATCGGCGCACCGAAATTTCTGTCTGAACCGGAGGAACGTATGAAATTATCGCATCGGCAAATCCTGTGTATCATCCTGACGGGCGCTCTGCTGCTCGGCGCGGCTCCGGTCTCGGCGCAGATAGCCAGCACCGCCATCCGGGATGCGGCGGAATATCCCGCCTACGACGCGTGGAGCGCGCAGGCGCAGGAGAATTCCGGCGCATCCGTGATCCTGACCGCCGACTCGGTGGTCTCCGCCACCGAGGACGTGGAAATACTGGACAACTGGCAGGGCATGGACGGCAAGAGCCTGTCCACCGGCGAGAGCAGCGCCGTTACCTTCCGGGCGGACGGCGTTTCCGGCTGGTACACCCTGCAGCTCACCTACTATCTGAAGGATTGCCGCTCGGGCGCTGCCCGCCGTCAGCTTTCTATCAACGGCGAAGTGCCCTTTGAAGAAGCGGCCGATCTGGCATTCTATCCCGCCTATATCGACGAAAACGGCATCATGCGCGACTACTACGACAATGACATCCGTTCGGCACAGGTGGCGTCTCCCCGCTGGATGACCGCGGATGTGTACGACCGCCGCCAGTATGAAAGCGAGCCGCTGAAATTCCGGCTGTCGGACGGCGACACCCTCACCCTGACCGGTCTGCAGGAGACCATGGTGATCCATTCCCTCACCCTGCTGCCGCTGCACAAGACGGAATCCTATGAGACTGTGACCGCCGCCCTGCGCGCCGCCGGAGTCAAAGAGATCCCCGGCGTGTGCACCGTCTATGAGGCGGAGAAGTGCGACTGGAAAACCGCCCCCACCATCGTCCCCACGGCGGACAGCAGTTCCTCCACCTCCCCGCACAGCAATTACGCCGTGCGGCTGAATACCCTGAGCGGTTCCAACTGGAAGACCGCCGGGCAGACCGTTTCCTGGCGGGTGAATGTTCCACAGGACGGGCTGTACCGCATCTCTCTGAAAGCAAAACAGAACACCCGCCGGGGTCTGTATTCGACCCGTCGGCTCTACATAAACGGTCAGGTTCCCTTTGCCGAGGCCAATGACCTGCGCTTCACCTATACGGGCGGCTGGGAAAACTACACCCTCGGCACGGAAAACGGCGATTGGCTCTTTTACCTGAAACAAGGCGACAACGACATTGCGCTGGAGGCCACGCTGGGCGCGATGGGCCCGGTGCTGCGGGAGGTCGGCGACATCCTCGACGAGCTGAATACCGTCTATCGGGAAATTCTGACGATCACCGGCTCCTCGCCGGATCGCTACCGGGACTACCAGCTGGAGAAACTCATCCCGGACACGATCGCCAACCTGCAGACCCAGAGCGCCCGGCTGACCGCCGTGCAGCAGGAGCTTCTGCGCATCACCGGGCAGAAGGGCAACGATCTGTCGATCTTCGACACGCTGACCCGCCAGCTGGACAGCTTCACCGCCGATGCGGATAAGATTCCCACCGGTTTCAGCTATTTCAAGACCAATATCGGCTCTCTGGCCACCTGGATCACCTCGGCGCTGGAGCAGCCGCTGACGCTGGATTACATCGTCGTCAGCAGCGCCGACGCCGCTCTGCCGAAGGCCACCGTCGGATTTTTCCGCCGTCTGTGGGATTCGGTGGTTTCCTTCGCTGCCTCCTTCACGGTGGATTACAATAAGATCGGCAATCTGACCGAGAATAACGACGCGCCCATCACCGTATGGATGACCGCCGGACGGGATCAGATGCAGGTGCTGAAGGTGCTGGTGCAGAATTCCTTTGTGCAGCAGACCGGCATCAATGTGCAGTTGGAAAATGTGGAATCCGGCGCGGTGCTGAAATCCGTCGCCGCCGGCAACGGCCCGGACGTGCTGCTGGGCGCGTCGGTGGCGGACCCGGTGAATTTCGCGCTGCGCAGCGCCGTCTGCCCGCTGGACGACTTCTCCGGCATCGAATCCATCCGGGAGCGGTTTTACCCGGAGACGCTGGTGCCCTTCACGCTGGAGGGCCGCCTGTATGCCCTGCCGGAAAAGGTGAGCTTTAACGTCCTGTATTACCGCAGCGACATTCTGGAGCAATTTGATCTGGCTCTCCCGGAGACCTGGGACGACGTGGTGGAGATCACCTCCATCCTGCAGAAAAACAGCATGACTTTCGGCCTGCCCATCGGCAACATCATCGGCACCTATGCCACCTTCATGTATCAGCATGGAGGCGAAATGTACCGGGACGGCGGCAAGGCCTGTCAGCTGACCGCCCAGAAGAACGCCGACGCCTTTGAGCAGATGACCGATTTCTTCAAGAATTACTCGCTGGAGCTGTCCTATAACTTTGTCAACCGGTTCCGCACGGCGGAGATCCCGCTGGCCATCGAGAGCATCGAATCCTATAACAATCTGAAAGTGTCGGCCCCGGAGATCGAGGGACAGTGGGGCATCGCCCTCCTGCCCGGGGTGCGCCGGGAGGACGGCAGCGTGGATCGCTCCGGTTATGTGAGCGCCACCTCCTGCTTCATCCTCAGCAATTCCGCCCAGAAGGATAAGGCCTTCCGGTTCCTGGATTGGTGGACAAACGCCGACACGCAGGAGAGCTACGGCCGGGAGATCGAGAGCATCCTCGGTCCCTCCTCCCGCTATATGGCGGCCAACCGGCAGGCGTTTGAGCAGCTGCCATGGACACAGGCGGAGCTGGAGGTGCTGCTGACCCAGCTGGCGGATTCCCGGGCGGTGCCGGAGGTACCCGGCAGCTACTTCCTCGGTCGGCACCTGAATAACGCTTTCCGCGCCGTGGTCATCAGCGGAAAAGACCTGAAAGATACGCTGGAGAAATACGGCACGGTGATCGACGACGAGCTGACGGTCAAACGCCGGGAATTCGGAATGGAGGAAGTCGCGCAATGAAAAAAGAACAGAGACTTTCCCTGCGCGAACGGCTGCATAACGGCTGGACGCTGGCCCGGAAAAACTACGATTGCTACTTGTTTCTGCTGCCGTTTGCGGTGCTGTTCATCACCTTTGTGGTGATGCCGGTGGCCATCTCGATCTTTTACAGCTTCACCGATTTTAACCTGTTGGAGCAGCCGGTATTCATCGGCGTGGAAAACTTTCGGCGGCTGCTGGTCAACGACGAGGTATTTTCCATCGCATTCCGCAACACCATGATCATCGCCGTCATCGTGGGGCCGGTGGGGTATTTCGCCTCCCTGATGATTGCCTGGCAGATTAACGAGCTGGGACGGGCGGCCCGGGCGATTCTGGTGACGGTGATGTACGCCCCCTCCATCTCCGGCGGCGCCTACGTGATCTGGCAGTATATTTTCAGCAACGATTCTTATGGCTGGATCAACAGTATGCTGATGGGGCTGGGGTTCACTCAGGAGCCGATCCAGTTCCTGTCGGACACCCGGTATATGCTGACCATCGTGATCATCGTCATGGCGTGGATGAGCCTGGGCGCGGGATTCCTGTCCTTTGTGGCGGGACTCAAGACCGTGGACCGGACTTTCTACGAGGCCGGCTATGTGGAGGGCATCAGCAGCCGGTGGCAGGAGCTGTGGTTCATCACCCTGCCGACCATGAAACCCCAGCTGATGTTCGGCGCGGTGATGAGCATTACCGGCGCTTTTTCGGCGGGGGCCGTGGGCACGCAGCTGCTGGGCTTCCCCAGCACCGACTACGCGGCCCACACCATCATCAACCATCTGGAGGACTACGGCAATTCCCGGTTTGAGATGGGGTACGCCTGCGCCATTGCGACGGTGCTGTTCGTGCTGATGATCGCCGTCAACGAGATCGTACAAAGGCTGTTAAGTAAGGTGGGTAGCTGACCGTGAAGCAGAATGAAAAAGTCAAACGCATATCCCGTGCGGGACTGGCCCGCTCCGTGGGAGGAGATATCGTCAATTTCCTGCTGCTCTGCGTGATCGCCGCTTTTATGGCGCTGCCGCTGCTCTATGTGGTGAGCAACGCCTTTAAGCCGCTGGACGAGATCTTCGTATATCCGCCCCGGCTATACGTGATCCACCCCACCGTGAGCAATTTCAGCGATCTGGCGTCGCTGATGTCTCAGTCCTGGATTCCCTTCTCCCGGTACATATTCAACTCGGTGTTTGTCACGGTGGTGTCCACCTTCGTGCAGATTCTCTTTGTATCCATGGCGGCCTACGTGCTGGAGAAGCGGGAGTTCCCCGGCCGGAAAGTGTTCTTCAAGGTGGTCGTGACCTCTCTGATGTTCAGCGGCTCGGTGACCGCCGTCCCCAACTATATTATCATGAACGGGCTGGGGATGGTGAACACCTATTGGGCGCTGATCCTCCCGGCGATTGCCTCCTCCATGGGGCTGTTCCTGATGAAGCAGTTTGTGGCCACCAGTGTCCCCACCGCCATTCTGGAGGCGGCGCGGGTGGACGGCGCCCATGAGCTGACCATCTTCTGGCGGATTGTGATGCCGCTGGTGAAACCGGCGTGGCTGACGCTGATCATCTTCGCATTCCAATCCATCTGGGCCACCAACGGCAATGGCTATATCTACACCGAAACGCTCAAGCCCCTCCACTATGCGCTCAGTCAGGTGGTGTCCGGAGGCGTAGCCCGCACCGGCTCGGCAGCGGCGGTATCGCTCATTATGCTGCTCCCGCCGCTGGCGGTCTTTATCATCACCCAGAGCAACATTCTCAATACAATGGCTTCATCCGGTATCAAGGAATAAGGAGGGACGGCAGCGTGAAGCATTCGAGTTATCTGCGGCGGACGGCCGCGGCCTGCGCCGTCCTTGTTCTGCTGCTGGCGGCGACGGCAGGGGCTGCATCGCCCAACCCCAGTTTCACCTACGATCTGGAGGATAAATCCATTGCCGCCCCCGAGGCGGCCCAGTGGGTATCCGATATCACCGGCGAGGGGATGGGCACCGCCCGGCTGGCCGAGCCGACCGATGTCTGCACCGACCGGGACGGAAACCTGTACATCGTGGATAAGGGCAACAACCGCATCCTGAAAACCGACAGAAACGGCCGCCTGCTGCGGGTGGTGGATTCCTTCGGCAACGGGGAGGAAACCGGGCGGTTTTCTTCCCCGGAGGGCATCGCCGTGACGGCGGACGGGGATGTGTATATCTGCGACACCATGAACGCCCGGATCGTGCAGCTGGACAGCGCCATGCAGCTGAAACGGGTGATCGCCGCGCCCCGGAGCAATGTGCTCGGCGACGATTTTGTGTTCACCCCGGTGCGCATTGCGGTGGACGGGCTGAACCGGATCTACGTGGTGTCCCGGAATTTCAATTCCGGCATCCTGGAGCTGACCAAAACCGGCGAATTCAACCAGATTTTCGGCGCCATCAAAACCCAGTATACCGTAGCGGAGATCTTCTGGCGCGCCATCTCCACCAAAGCGCAGCGGGAACGCACCACGGCGCTGATCCCCAATGAATACAGCAGTGTCTGCGCCGATGAAAAGAATTTCCTGTACGCCTGCTCGGCGTATTTCGACACCACCACCGGCAGCCGGGAGACGGTGAAAAAGCTGAATGCCCTGGGCAACAACATCCTCGGCGACGTGCCGAATCCCTACATCAATCAGTATTCCAAGGGAACCTACCGCGGCTCCGAGACCTATACCGACATTCTCCCCGTCGGTAACGGCATCTATGCCCTGCTGGACAATACCCGCGGACGGGTGTATGTCTATAACGACGACGGAGATATGCTGTTTGAATTCGGCGGCAAGGGAGATTACAGCGCGACCCTCGGCTCGGCGGCGGCGTTTTCCTATTATGACGGGGCGTTTTACATCGCCGATTCCAAGAATGACCGTATCGCCGTATTCCGGCTGACAGACTACGCGCTATTGTACCTGCAGGCGGCGGAATACCATGCCGTCGGCGATTACAACGCCGAGAACGAGGTATGGAAAAGCATCTACCGGCTGAATAACAACAGCGTCTGCACCATCCGCAGCTTCGGACGGGTCAATCTGCGGGAGAAGAACTATCCGGCAGCCATGACGTATTTCAAGCAGGCCAACGACCGGCAGGCGTATTCCGAGGCCTTTTCGGCCCAGCGGAAGATCTTCATGAACGAGCATTTCACCCTGCTGTTTGTGGGCGGGATCGCCGCGGCCGTGCTGCTGATCGCGCTGCTGATCCGGCGCAGTCGACGGGTACCGGCGGTGGGCGATCGGTTCACCTACCGCGCGACGCTCGGCTATGCGAAGAAAGTCATCTTCCGCCCGGTCAGCGGTTTCTGGGATATGAAAAAGGAGCATTACGGCAGCACCCCGGCGGCCGTCACGATCCTGGCCGCCGCGACCCTGTTCTATGCGCTGTTCAACAGCCTCAAGGGCTACATCTTCGGCAGCGGTACGCAGGGCGCCAGCTTCTGGCTGAGCCTGCTGACGGTTCTGGTGCCGTTCTTCCTCTTTGTGATCTGCAACTGGTGCGTTTCCAGTCTGATGAGCGGCGAGGGCAGCTTCAAGTATATCTTCATGGGCACGGCCTATGCTCTGACGCCGCTGGTGCTGCTGCTGCCGGTGCTGCTGGCTCTGTCGCACATCATGACGGAGGATGAAAAGGGCATCTATTCTCTGATCCTCTCCATCGCGCTGCTGTGGACGCTGCTGCTGGTGGTATGCGCCAATATGCAGGTGCACGCCTATACGATGGGAAAAACCGTGCTGGTGCTGATCATCACACTGGTGATCATGGTGGCGGTGGTCTTTCTGGCGGCGCTGGTGTTTGCGCTGCTGCAGGAAATGATCGGCGTGGCCGGCGATATGATCAACGAGCTGTATCTCCGCAGATGAAAGGGCAGGGCAATATGAAGAAACTGATTTGTTGGCTGGCGGCGGCACTCCTGCTGTTTGCGACAGGCTGCGGCAGCACCGCAGAGCCGGAATCGACCGCCGAAAAAAGCTATACGGAATACGGCACCACCACAGCGGAGCCCGACATCATGGAGACGGTGGCGGAAAACGATGCGCTGATCCTGCGTCTGAACCGGGCGACCACCGATATCGAGCTGGTGCAAAAGGCGACGGGCTATGTGTGGTCCTCCCGGGGCAACAACGCCACCGACGGGGACGGCCGGCCGCTGTCCTTCACCTATCTGGACAATACGGGCACGGTGGCGACCATGGACACGGCGGCGGACAGCGTCGCCAAGGGGCAATACACCGTCGAGCTCATGGAGGACGGCGTGCACATCGCCTATTCCTTCGGCGATGTGGTGAAAGATCTGATCTATCCCACCTACATCACGGCGGAACGGTTTGAAGCCTTCACCGGGAAAATGAACGCCCGGTCGGCGGCCACCATCACCCCGCTGTATCAGCATCTGGTGGAGGGACTGTACGACGACGATACCTATGCCGATATGCTGCGGAAATACCCCCATGCCAACGGCAAGGACGCCTACGTGATCCGCAACTCCGATATGCTGCTCAACGTAAAAAAGGAGCTGGCGGCGGCTTTCTCCGAGGCGGGCTATTCCGCCGAGGATCTGCAAAAGGACAACGGGGACTTCGGGCTGTCCGGCGGCGTGGCATCGTCCCAGAGCGTGCAGTTCCACATCGGTGTGGAATACCGGCTTACGGGGAACGACCTGACGGTGCGGCTCCCAGCGGAGGAGCTGTATTGCTCCGCCGCCTCCACCGGCATCGAGACACTCTCCCTGCTCCCCTATTTCGGCGCTCCGGCCGCCGGGGCGGACGGCTATTTCTTCCTGCCGGACGGCTCCGGCGCGGTGATGGAGTATTATAACGGCACGGAACACGCCGGACAGGTGATGTTCTCCGAGGTCTATGGCGAAAATCTGTCCGTCACCAAGGAAGAAAAAATCTATACGCTGGAGCAGACGATCTTCCCCGTCTACGGCGCCAAGACCGGCAGCAGCGCCTTCCTGGCCGTCATCGAAAAGGGCGACGCCATCGCCCGGCTGAATGCGCTCCCCGGCACAGACACACTGGCGGCGCGGGCCTGGGCAGACTTCAACATCCTCGACACCCAAATCGTATACGCCAAATCTCTGGCGGGCGCCGGGGATATCGCCAAGAACGCCTATACCAAGGAGCAGCCCGCCCCCTATGCCGGGGATATCGCCATGCGGTATCATTTTCTGGCTGACGGCGACGCGGATTATTCCGGCATGGCGCGGTATTACCGGGACAGTCTGTTCCCGGAAAAGAATGCGTCGGGCGGCACGACGCCCTTCTATCTGGAGGCACTCTCCGCCATAGATTATACCAAAAAGCAGGCGGGCTTCACCCGCCATACCGTCAGCACCCTGACCACCTTCGACGAGGCAGCGGAGATGGCGGAGACCCTCAGCCGGGCGGGGGTGAGCCGTCAGAAGCTCATTCTTTCCGGCTGGCAGAAAAACGGCTGGCAATCCGGCTATGCCACGGCGCAGACTGCCAATGCCGCCGCCGGGGGCGAGACCGGGCTGCAGGCTCTGGCGAGCACGCTGAAGGAACGGAACATCGCCTTTTTCCCGGAGACGGACGTACAGCTGGTGTATCCCTCGGCCATTTCCGGCGGCGTGAAAAAAGCGCTCACCGCCCGCACTCTGGTGCAGCAGCTGACCCGGGTATTCGACTATAAGCAGTCGGATTCGCAGAAAGACGGCGTGATCGCCTACGGGATGAACGCAGCCTATACGCAGGACGCCATCGACCGGGCGGCCGCCGACGCGGTCCGGCTGGGCAGCGACGGCCTGTCCCTGCGCTATGCGGCGCAGTATGTGATCCCGGACTACAAGGACGGTCAGGTGACCGACCGGGCCATGGCGATGGACGCGCTGGCACAGGCGACGGCTCAAGCAGCGTCCTCCGGGGTGCGCCTGCTTTCCAGAACCGGGAACGTGCCGGTGGCGGTGCATACGGGCGACATCGTGGAGCTGCCGCTGTATTCCAACGGACAGTACAACTGCACCTACGCCGTCCCGTTCGCCGCCATGGTGTACAGCGGCAGCATCGACTATGCCGGAAAAGCCGCCAACCTTTCCGGTTCCGGTGCCCGGGATGTGCTGAAAATGATCGAATCCGGCTCCGGCGTGTATTATGTCCTGGCCAAACGGACGGACAGCCACATCCGCAGCAGCGCCTTCGACCGATATTATTCCATCCGTTTCGACGATCTGGCGGAGACGGCAGCGGAAACATACAAAACGGTGGCGGCAGCGCTGGACGGCGTATACGGCAGCCGCATGGAACGGCACGAGCGGCTGGAGCCGAACGTGTATAAGACCGTGTACGAAGACGGCACCTGGTTCATCGTGAATTATAACGACTATGCGGTCACGGCGGACGGCGTGACGGTTGCGGCCACCGGCTATGTCAGGGGGAAGAACGGATGAGCAGAATGACAAAAACTACTTCCTTTGAGAAAAAGCAGAATCGCTGGGGCTATCTTTTCTGCCTGCCGTTCATGCTGGGCTTTGTGCTGCTGGTGGCGTATCCGCTGGTGAAAATGGTTTTCTTCAGCTTTCAGGAGCTGAGCGTCGGCGCGGTCACCTACGACACCCAGTGGGTGGGCTGGCAGCACTACCACCGGATCCTGTTTGTGGACCCGGATTTCCGAAAGACCGTGGTGGCCTCTCTGGGGGAGATGGCGGTGAATGTACCGGTAGCGGTGCTCTTCTCCTTCTTCATCGCCAGCATCCTGAACCAGAAGTTCGTGGGCAGAACCGTTTTCCGGGCGATCCTGTTTCTGCCGGTGATCCTCGCCTCCGGCATGGTGGCGTCTCTCACCGCCGGAGACTTTATCAGCAGCAATATGCAGAATATCGGCAGCCTGTCGGGCAGCGCTTCGGATTCCCTGTTTTCCGGCAGCTTCACCGATGCGCTGCTGGCCATGAATATCGACCGGGGCATCGTGGAATTTATCGAAGGACTGGTGGAGCGTATATCCGATATCACCACCATGGCGGCCGTGCCCTCGGTGATCTTCCTGTCCGGGATGCAGTCCATCTCTCCCAGCATTTTCGAGGCCTCCTATATTGAGGGAGCTTCGGCCTGGGATGTATTTTGGAAGATCAGCTTCCCCATGGTCAGCCCGCTGATCCTGGTGAATGTGATCTACTGCATCGTGGATTCTTTCACCAGCGCCACCAACACGGCCATCACCGCCATCCATTCGACGCTGTTCTCCAAGATCCAGTACGGTCTCGGCTCGGCCATGTCCATCCTGTATCTGACGCTGGTCGGCGTGATCATCGCGCTGGTGTATCTTGTGATCCGGAGGTTGATTTATTACTATGAATGACATACCGATGCATGAGACCTCCCTGGAAGCCGCCCGCAAGGCGGCGGCACGCGCCAAGCGGGTCCGGATGGCGGGACATCTGGGGGTGTCCGTCCTGCGGTTTATCCTGCTGTTCGGCATCAGCTTTGTGATCCTGTACCCGATCTTTTCCATCATCTGCGGCTCCTTCATGTCGCTGGACGATCTGGTGGATATCACCGTGAAATACTTTCCCAAGCATTTCACCCTGCAAAACTACGCGGACGCCGCGACGGCGCTGGGGATGCCGGACACCATGGTGCGCTCGCTGGCGATCTTCCTGCTCACATCGGCGTTGCAGGTGATCTCCTGCACGATGGTGGGCTACGGGCTGGCGCGGTTCCGGTTTAAGCTGAACGGACTGGTGTTCGTCTGCGTTATCATCCAGCTGCTCATCCCGCCGGACACCATCATGCTGACGCGGTTTATCAGCTTCCGGTATTTCACCGGCTTCGGGCTGCTGCCGCTGCTGGGACTGGAGCCGCTGAATCTGACCGCCTCGGCGCTGCCGCTCTATATCCTGGGCGCCACCTGCACGGGGCTGAAGAACGGCCTGTTTATCTTCATCCTGCGCCAGTATTTCAAGGGGCTGCCGAAATCGCTGGAGGAGGCGGCCTATGTGGACGGATGCAGCCCGCTGCGGGCATTCGCCTCCATCATGCTGCCCGGCGCCCGGACGATGATGGTCACCGTATTTCTGTTTTCTTTTGTCTGGCTGTGGACGGATATGACCATCGCCCCGGCGCTGACCAAGTCCAACATACTGGTGAACATGATCTATATGCTTCAGGGAATTCTCTACGATAACAGCGGCGGGCTGCGGGTATCGCTGCTGAAGAACGCCGGCATCATGCTGATCATCCTGCCGGTGATTCTGGTGTATCTGCTCTGTCAGAGAGCATTTGTACAAGGCATCGAAAGTTCCGGTCTCACAGGCACTTAATACGGGAAAGGAGTCAGGCTATGTTACAGTTCCATCTGCGCAAGGATATCCGAAAGGCGGTCTCCGTGGTGATGGCGGCGACGCTGCTGCTGACCAGCGTCGTGTGCGGCTTTTCCACCCTGGCGGGGGAAACCGGAGAGACCTTCCCCCTCCGCTTTGAAGACGGCATCAATCCCATCACCCAGATCAATAACGTCTATTCCGGCAAGGATCATCTCACGACGGAGGGAGTCGCTCTGCTGGCCGGCGATGAGGCGCTGAACGGCGGCGGCAGTCTGCTGCTGACGGCGCGCACCGGAAACAACGCCTATGCCGAAACGGCGCCCCTCGCCATGGCGGGGGTCAAGGGTTTCTCCGTCAAGAGCTTCGAGCAGGTGACCGGCATCATGTTGCGTCTGCAGCTGCGCAACGACAACGACGCCAAAGCCCGCCCGTTCAGCGTGGTGCTCTCTCAGGAGGGGCTGTCCAACAGCACTTTTCTGGGCAAAGGCGCCGTCGCCTACGACATACAGGGACACGCGCTGGAGGTCAAGAGCACCGATCTGCAGATGACGCTGCCGGGCGGCTTTGACGGCTTTCTGTTCCTGCCGCTGGAGACGGCCCGCAGCGAGAAAAAGACGCGGCCGAACGTCTACGACCAGTATGCGACCTTCCCCGACAATCTGGTGGATCTGTCGGAGAGCTTTACCCTGTCCCTGCGTCTGACGGGACGCACCTGGGGCGGCGTGGAGGTCGTCGTGGACGATATCTCGGTGTATTCCGGAGCCTCGGCGGCGGAAAATTTGCAGCACCTGAAAGCGCTGGGCTACACGGTTTCGGCCGAGACGCCGGACGAGGAGGTGGCCGGTCCCTATCTGCCGGCAGCCGCCCAGCCGACCCGCTACGATCTGCCGCTGAATTTCGGGGACGGCATCAACCCCTTTGTAAAAATCGAAGACATTGATAAAAACTGGAACAAAGTGCCCCACGAGGGCGATATCGGCATGGTGGGTGCGCCAAAGGCGCTCATCGGCGCCTCCTCGCTGGAGGTATGGAAGCTGTCGGCGGGCTGCAACCGGGTCGATCTGAACACGGCCCTCATGAACGGCATCGCGGGCTTCTCCAAGACCGATTTCAGCCAGACGACCGGTATCCTGCTGCGTCTGAAGCTCACCGGCGGCAGCAAGGACACCGTCAAGTATTTCGCCCTGAGCGCCACTCAGTCCGGCGTTGCCAGAGCCACCAATCTGGGCAAGGGTGCCGCCGGGTATGACCTGACCGGCAAGCCCGTCACCCTGACGAATTGCAATCTGGGCATCAAGTTGCCCGGCGATTTCGACGGCTATCTGTTCCTGCCTTTCAAGACGGCCCAGAGCGAGACTGTCACTGTGGCAGGCACCTACGACAGCTATGTGGATCACCCCGAGAGCATGGTGGATTTCTCCAAGGATTACAGCCTGCAGCCCATGTTCAAGGATGACTGGAGCGGCACCACCGTGTATCTGGACGATATGCAGGTGTATGCCGGCGACGAGCACATCAACTTCCTCAAGAGCCGGTATTCCGGCATCACCTATGTGCAGCAGCCGGAGCGGTATGCTTTCCCGCTGACCTTTGACGACGGGATCATGCCCTTCAACGCCGTCAACGACATCTATAACTGGGAGTCCCACTGGAAGAATACCGGCGTCGGTCTGACCGGCGACGCGCCGCTGTGCGGCACGGCCTCCGTGCTGGTGGAGGCCCTGCGGGCGGGCAACAACCGCACCGATCTGAACGATGTGAAGATGACCGGCATCGCAGGCTTCTCCAAGACCGATTTCAGTCAGGTCACCGGCGTCATGCTGCGGCTGAAACTGGACGGCGACGCCGCCACCACCCGGCACTTCCGCATCGGCGCCACCCAATCCGGCGTTGCCAGAGCCACCTATCTGGGCAAGGGCGCAGCCGCCTATGACCTGACCGGCAAGCCGGTGACGCTCCACGGCGGCAATCTGGGTATCAAGCTGCCCGGCGATTTTGACGGCTATCTGTTCCTGCCCTTCAAGACGGCTCAGAGCGAGACTGTCACCGTGGCGGGCACCTACGACAGCTATGTGGATCACCCCGAGAGCATGGTGGACTTCTCCGGGGATTACACCATGACCGTCACTTTCTGGGAAGATTGGGGCGGCACTACCGTGCTGCTGGACGATATGCTGGTCTATTCCGGCGATGAGCACATCAACTTCCTCAAGACCCGGTATTCCGGCATCACCTATGTGCAGCAGCCGGAGCGGTATGCTTTCCCGCTGCTGTTTGACGACGGCCTCATGCCTTTCAATGCCGTCAATGACGTCTATAACTGGCAGTCCCACTGGAAGAATACCGGCGTCGGTCTGACCGATTCCGATGCGCTGTGCGGCAGCACCTCGGTGAAGGTGGACGCCCTGCGGGCGGGCAACAACCGCACCGACCTGAACGACGTGAAGATGACCGGCATCGCAGGCTTCTCCAAGACCGATTTCAGCCAGGTCACCGGCGTGATGCTGCGGCTGAAGCTGGACGGCGACGCCGCCGCGACCAAACACTTCCGCATCGGCGCGCACCAGGACGGGCTGGTAAAAGATACCTTCCTCGGCAAAGGCGCAGCCGCCTATGACCTGCAGGGAAATGCCGTGATGCTCCACGGCGGCAATCTGGGCATCAAACTGCCCGGCAATTTCGACGGCTATCTGTTCCTGCCCTTTAAGACGGCCCAGAGCGAAACCGTCACCGTGGCGGGCACCTACGACAGCTATGCGGACTATCCGGAGAATCTGGTGGATTTCTCCAAGAATTACATCATGACCGTCACCTTCTGGGAAGACTGGGGCGGCGTATCGGTGCTGATGGACGACTTCCGGGTCTATTCCGGCGACGAGCACGTCAACATCCTCAAATCTCTCTATCCCGGCATCACCAATGTGCAGCAGCCGGAGCGGTATTCCTTCCCGCTGCTGTTTGACGACGGTCTCATGCCTTTCAATGCGGTCAACGATATCTATAATTGGCAGATGCACTGGCGCACCAACGGCGTGGGGCTGGTGACGGGGGGCGAGGCGCTCTCGGGCACCACCTCGGTGAAGGTGGACGCCCTGCGGGCGGGCAACAACCGCACCGACCTGAACGATGTGAAGATGGCCGGCATCACGGGCTTCTCCAAGGACGATTTCAGTCAGGTCACCGGCGTCATGCTGCGGATCAAACTCACCGGCGGCGACCCGGCCGCCCAGAAGCATTTCCGCATCGCCGCCCGGCAGGACGGGCTGGCAAAGGATACCTTCCTGGGCAAAGGTGCCTCGGCCTACGATCTGGCGGGCAATAAGGTGGCGCTCACCGGCGGCAATCTGGGCATCAAGCTGCCCGGCAATTTCGACGGCTATCTGTTCCTGCCCTTCAAGACCGCCCAGAGCGAGACCGTCACCGTGGCGGGCACCTACGACAGCTATGCGGACTATCCGGAGAATCTGGTGGATTTCTCCAGGAATTACACCATGACCGTCACCTTCTGGGAGGATTGGGACGGCACCACCGTGTATTTCGACGATATGCGGGTATACAGCGGCGACAAGCACATCACCATTCTCAAGGAGCTGTATACGGGCATCCAGACGGTGCAACAGCCGGAATACTACACGCTGCCCTTCGCCTTTGACAAGGGGATGACCCCCTTCACCTTTGAGATGGACGGCGGCCGGTATGCCCAAAAGGGCGTGTATGGCACCGGCGGCAAGCTCTCCTACGGCAAGAATTCCATCGGCACCGGCCTCACGGTGCAGTTCGCCCCCGACCTCACCGACGCTTACAGCGTGTATACCTCCAAGGCCAAGGTGAAGATCCCGGCCGGCTCCTTGGGCTTCCTGCTGCGGGTCAAGACCAACGCTCCCGAAAGCGCCACCATCGGGATCATCTCCAACTACTGGACAGAGTCTTCTCTGGAGTTCGGCAAGAATGCCCTGCTGTACGATCTGGAGGGCAATGCGGTGGAAAAGCCCTTTGAGAGCAATCACTGGCTGGGCTGCAATCTGCCGGAGGAATTCGACGGCTTCGTGTTCATTCCGCTGGATTCCGGCTTTAACGGAAAACAGCAGAAGTATTACCGGGACGCCAAGGGCCTGAAGGTGGACGACAAGATCGTGGATCTGCAGCTCATTTTCTACGGCGAAAAGCAGTGGGCGGGCAAAACCTTTGAGGTCGAATACTGGGGTACATACAGCGACAAAAACTACGTGGGCACCATCGAAAAGCTGGGCTATGAGCTGGATGTGGATAAGGGGCTGACCAGCAACGCCATCCTGGGCGACGCCTCCAAGCTGTTCTTCTATGTGCAGCGGCTCAACGAGGGCTTTGACGAGAAGAATCTGGCCAAGCTGAAAAACTGGATCCTGCTGGATACCACCGATTCCAAACTGCTGAACAGTTACAGCCCGGACAACGTGTCCATCGGCAACGGTCTGCTGACCCTCAAATACGCCAAGACCGCCAAGGACGGCAAGTCCTATACCACCGGCGCCATCCGCACAAAGGAAAAAGTCAGCTACGGCTACTATGAGGCCAACCTCACCTTCCCGCAGCTGGCCCGAGCACGGTCGGTATTCCGGCTGGTGACGGACGGCGGCTATGACGAGGGCGGCACGGCTTTCGAGGTGGATATCGCCTCCCTCAACGAGGCTTTCGAGCTGATGACGGGCTATAAATATATGTCCGACTACAAGGCTCTGCGGGATGGCGGCACGGAAAAGGACGGCGCCGAAAAGGTGGACTCCAAGGACACCTTCTACGGCACGAGCCATACCTACGGCCTGCTGTATACCTACGAATACCTGCGGTTCTACGTAGACGGCATATTGGTGCGGGAGATCGAAAACACCTTTGCCCGGGGCGGCGTATTCATCGAGATAGCCGGGACGGTGACCGCGGAGATCACCGAGCCGCTGACCGCCGACAATTCCGAGATCGTGGTGGATTACGTCCGATATTGGGAGATCGACCAGGATGAGATGGCAAAATACGACACGGCGCTGCTGACGGAGAAGCCGGCGGACGTGGACCCCGGGAAAGACCCCGCCACCGTGCGGGTGGATAAGACCAGCACCCCGCTGCTCGTCGCGGCCTGCGTTCTGGGGGTCGTGGCGCTGGCGGCAATCGTACTGCTGATCCTGCTGGTGCTGCCCCGCGGGAAAAAGAAACCGCGTGCCGATGAAACGGAGGTTTGAACTGATGAATAAGCACTTGAAGAAGATCCTTTCCTCTGCGCTTGGCTGTCTGCTCGCCGTGGTTCTGCTGGTGGGCACAGCGGCACCGGCATCGGCGGCCAAATACGATCCCGACACCGACTGGATCGCCGGGAAATACGGCATCTTCCTCCACTATCTGCTGGAGCGGCAGGGCGGCGGCAATTCTCTGGAGGGCTGGAATCAGGCGGTCAACTCCTTTGATGTGGATCGCTTTGCCAAGGATCTGGACAGCGTCGGCGCCTCCTGGATCACCATAACCCTGACCCAGGCCAGCGGCTACTTCCCCATCCCCATGCCGGAGATGGAAGCGCTGACCGGCGTGAAATGCGGCACCGACCGGGATCTGGTGGCCGATCTGATCCGGGCCTGCGAGCCCTACGGCATCCGGGTGATGCTCTACTGGTCTCCCGGTTTGCCCCAGAACAACCTGCCCATGGCCCGGGCGCTGGGGGCGGTATTCCGCCAGAATCAGGGAGACGTCTCCGTGGGGCAGGGCGCCAGCGGCGACTGGATGCTCAACTATACGGCAGCGAAAAATGTCTGCTCAATTCTGTCGGCGCTGTCCCAGCGCTATGGCGACAAGGTGCACGGCTGGTGGTTCGACGGCTGCTACGACAATGTGGGTTTCAACGACCGGCTGGCGGAGCTGTACGGCGACGCCGCCCGGGCGGGCAACCCCCACACGCTGGTGGCGTTCAATGACGGCATCCGGTTCGCCGACTGCCGCTTTGAGACGGAGAATTACGCCTGCGGCGAGACCTGCCACCCGGCTTTTCTGGATACCACCTCGTTTTTGACATACAAGGCGGACAGCCGCTGGACGGAAAACGGCTATCAGGCGCACCGGCTCACCTTCCTGGGTGAAAACTGGGGTCTGGGCGGCACCATCTACGACACGGCGGAGCTGGCGAAGCACTCCTATGAGGCCTTCCTCAAAAACGGGGCGGCCATCTCCTACGACGTAGCCATCAGCGCCGACGGTAAGATCGCCGCCGAGCATATGGCGCAGCTGAAGGCCATCCACGACTATGTGCAGTCCCAGCCGGCGCCGGTGATCGAACCGGCCCCCACCCCGTCGGATACCCCGGACGACAGCTCCACCACAAGCGATCCGGAAAAGCCCGACACTCCGGCGGACGACGCCGTGAAAACCGAAGAGGTCGTCAGCAAAAACCCGCTGCTCTTCGCCATCCTCGGTGTGGAGTGCGTCGTGATCCTCGGCGTGGCGGTTTTCTGGCTGGTGCGGAGAAAGCAGACGAAATAAGGCGCGAGCCGGAATCGTCACCATACACGATCAACCATGTGAAAGAGGTCAAAGATACCATGATAAAAGTCGGCATTGCAGATTATGGGCTGAATTGCTGGTACGGCGCCCTGTACGATTATGAGCAGCGGTTCGCGCTGCTGAAGCAGACCGGATACGACGGTCTGGAGCGGCTGGAAGCGCGCTCGGCGGCGGAGGCCATGGACATCTCCGCCGCCGCCCGGCGGCAGGGGCTGGATTTCGCCACCTGCCGGGGCGGCACCCCTCTGGAGACCCTGCGCTGGTCGGCGGCGCTGGGCAAGCGGTATATCTGGGTAGAATCCCAGGACAAGGATTTTTCGGTGTTCTGCCGGCAGGTGAACGCCCAGATTGAGGCGGCGGCCGCCTACGGAGTGGACGTGGCGCTGCACAACCATCTGGGGCTGACGGTGGAGACACAGGAGCAGCTGGACGCCTTCATGGCGGCCTGCCCGAAGTGCAAGCTGCTGCTGGATGTGGGCCATCTGGCGGCCGCCGGGGGCGACCCGGTGGAAACGGCCGCGCGGTATGCCGACCGACTGGCGGCCGTCCATCTCAAGGACTATGTATACAAGGACCGGTCGGCCAAAAACTGGTGGGATCGGCTGCGGTTCTGCGAGCTGGGTGCCGGCGAGATGGGCGACCGGAACACGCAGATCATCGAAACGCTCAAGAGCGTGGGCTATGACGGCTGGCTGCTGGTGGAGCACGACACCCACCTGCGGGAACCGGCAGAGGATCTGGCCGTCAGCCGGGAATACATTCGCCGATTGGGGATTTAAGAGGAAAAGGAGCACAACCATGAGCAATCCGATCAAAATCGGTCTGGTCGGTCTCGGCCGCGCCGGCTGGGGCATGCATCTGAGCGAACTGGAGAATAAAAAAGACAAATTCGAGGTGGCGGCCGTCTGCGACATTCTTCCCGAGCGCACCGCCATGGCGCAGGAGCGGCTGGGTTGCCGGGCATACGGCAGCATCGACGAGCTGCTGCGGGACGACGAGGTGGAGCTGGTGGATATCGCCACCCGCACCTGCGACCATTATGAGCACGCCGTCAAGGCGCTGGAGGCCGGGAAACACGTGCTGCTGGAGAAGCCGGCGTGTATGTCGGTGGAGCTGATGCGGGATCTGTATGCCCGCGCCAATCAGCCCGGTCTGCCCCGGCTGTTCGTGCGGCAGAACCGCCGCTTTGAAGTGGTGTTCAACCGGTTTCTGGACACCGTTCGTTCCGGCAAGCTGGGGAATGTGTTTGAAATTCAGATCGCCCAGATGGGCTATCAGCGCCGAGACGACTGGCAGACCATCGCCGCCTTCGGCGGCGGCCAGATCCTCAACTGGGGGCCCCATATCATCGACCAGGCGCTGGTGCTGCTGGATGCGCCGGTGGCCGAGACGGCCTGCGAGCGCACGCTGGCGGCGGCCGGCGGCGACTGTGAGGATCATTTTTCCGTCGCTCTGCGGGGCGAAAACGGCCGCAAGGTGAATCTGTGGATCAGCGGCAGCGCCGCGCTGAACGGCGGGCGGCGATACACCGCCTACGGCGACCGCGGCTCCATGGAATGCTGCAATAACGAGCTTGTCACCCGCTATATCGACCCGGCGCAGGAGCTGCCGCCGGTGGTGGCCGACCCCGGCACACCGGCCATGTCTTTCGGCGCCTCCGGCACCTTTGCGGCAGCGGTGGAGCCCCGCTGGATCGAGGAGCACGACCGGGTGACGGCCGAGGACCTGTCGGTCATCTGGAACTATCTGTATGAGAGCCTGCGAAACGGCGCGCCCTACCCCATCCGGGATGAGGAGGTCATCCGGCTCATGCAGGTCATCACCGACGCCCGCCACACCCCGTTGATCAAGGCCAAAGCCATCGGAGAGGACAGTATATGAACCGAAAAACCTATCAAATCCGGGCATACGACCCCGCTCCGACCGTGAATGACGGCATCGACCGTCTGCCGCCTCCGCTGAGCACGGTGCGGATCGCCGCAGAGGACGGCTGGCAGAACCGGAGTATGCCCATCGGCAACGGCTATCTGGGCGCGGTGATATGCGGCCGCACCGATATCGAACGGATCCAGATCACCGAAAACAGCTTTTGCAACCCCCTGTACGAGCCGACCTGCGGAGCCGGACTCAATAACTTTGCCGAGCTGTGGCTGGATCTCGGCCATACGGCCGTGTCGCAATACCGTCGCTCCCTGTCGCTGAATGACGCAACGGTGCAGGTGAGCTATTCCTGCGCCGGTGTGCGGTATGAGCGGGAGTATTTCGCCTCCTATCCGGCGCGGGTGCTGGCGGTGCGGCTGACGGCGGATCGCCCGGGAGCGCTGGCCTTCCGGCTGCGCGCCGAAGCCCCCTTTGTCCGGGACTGGTGCGTGGAGCCAGGGGACGGCATGGGCAAGACCGGCCGCGTCACCGCCGCCGGCAACACCCTGACGCTGGAAACGGCGCTCACCTATTATGACGTGCGGGGCGAGCTGCAGGCCACGGTGGTCACCGACGGCGTATGCCGGGCGGAGGGCGATGCCCTCGCCGTATCCGGCGCGCAGACGGCGGTGCTCTATATCGCCGCGGCGACCAACTATCGGCTGGAGAGCCGCACCTTCACCGAGCCAAACCCGCAGCGAAAATTGGCAGGCAACCCGCTCCCCCACGAGACGGTGTGCGAGATTCTGGCGGCAGCGGTACAGACGGGCTACGAGACCGTCCGGGCCGAACACATCCGGGATCACCGGGCGCTGTTCGACCGGGTAGGCTTTGACATCGGCGGGGTCGATACCGGAAAGTCGTCGGCGGTGCTGCTGGATACCTTGCGCCGGGGAGAGAACGAACCGCTGGCGGAGGAACTGACCTTCCATTACGGCCGGTATCTGCTGATCGCCTCCTCCCGCCCGGGGACGCTGCCCTCCAATCTGCAGGGCATCTGGAACCGCTATGCCGAAACGCCCTGGAGCAGCGGCTATTGGCACAACATCAATGTGCAGATGAACTATTGGCCGTCCGGCCCCTGTGACCTGACGGAGCTGTTTGTCAGCTATGCGGACTATTTCGAGGCGCTGCTGCCGCTGGCGAGACAGCGGGCGGACGAGTTTGTGCGGCAGTATTTCCCGGAGCGGTTCGCCGGGGACGGCCGGAACGGCTGGGCGCTCGGCACCGGTGCGTGGCCCTACAACATTTACGGCATCAGCACGGAGGATCACTCCGGACCGGGGACAATCGGTTTCACGGCGCTGCTGTTCTGGGACTGGTATGACTATACCCGCGACCCGGCGGTGCTGCGGCGGGTATACCCCATCCTGTCCGGAGCGGCGCTGTTCCTGTCCCTGGTGATGGATGAGCACGACGGCACATGGCTGATCCGCTATTCCGCCTCGGCGGAGCAATTCCGGAACGGCAAGCCCTATCGCACCACCGGCTGCTCCTTCGACCAGCAGATGTGCCACGAGGTATTCCGGCACACGCTGGAAGCGGCGGCATGGCTGCATGAGTCGGATACGCCCCTGCTGCAAACTTTGCGGGAGCGGCTGCCCCGGCTAGATCCCTACCCCATCGGCACATCCGGCCAGATCAAGGAGTTCCGGGAGGAGCAGGCATACGGCGATATCGGTGAACGGAATCACCGCCATATGTCCCACCTGCTGGGCATCTACCCCGGCACCGGGCTGTCCCCGGAGGATACGCCGCTGCGGGACGCCGCGCGGACAACGCTCACCCTGCGGGGCGCGGGCGAATGCGGCTGGGCGTCGGCCCATCGGGCGTGCCTGTGGGCGCGGGTCGGCTGTCCGGAGGAGAGCTATCGCAGCCTGCGGGAGATCGAGGACCGCTACCTGTTGGATAATTACTGGAACGGCTACGGTCGGAATTCGGACGTCTACCAGATCGACGGCAATTTCGGCGCTACGGCAGCCATTGCCGAGATGCTCCTGCAGGGGGATAACGGGGTGCTGCGGCTGCTGCCCGCCCTGCCGACGGCCTGGCCGGACGGCCGCTTTTCGGGGCTGTGCGCTCGGGGCGGCTTTGCAGTCAGCGCCGCGTGGCAGGCCGGGAAGCCAACGGCCTGTACGGTGGAATCCCGCGTCGGCGGCACCCTGCGAATCGCCACAGTCGGCTGTGCGGTGGCCGCCGTCACGGCGCAGGGCACGCCGGTGCCTTTCTCGTCCGAAGGGGGCGTCGCCACCCTGGAAACCCGACCGGGAGTCACCTACGAATTCACATGGATGGAGGAGCGGTTATGAATAATCCGGCAATCGAACGGTTCGTATCGAAGAAATGGGGCGTATTCAACCACTATCTCAACGGGATGCAGAACGGCAGCTGGGCGCCTCGCAACCCCAGCGGAAAAATCACCACCTGGAACGAGTGCGTCAATGAGTTCGACGCCGAACGACTGGCGTACAATCTGCACAAAATGGGCGCCGGATACTATTGCATCAGCACCATGCAGGCCAGCCGCTATATGTGCTCCCCCAACGCCACCTTCGACCGCCTCTGCGGGACGAAGCCGGGGGAGGCCTGCTCCCTGCGGGATCTGCCCATGGACATTGCCCGGGCGCTGGAGAAATACGACATCGACCTGTTTCTGTATATCAGCGCCGATGGTCCCTGGATGGCCACCGATATCGGCGATACGCTGTCCATCGGCAATCCCCGGCAGGAGGTGACGCCGGAATTTGTGCAGAACTGGGCGTCGGTGATGCAGGAATGGGCGGAGCGCTACGGCAGCCGGGTCAAGGGCTGGTGGATCGACAGCTGCTATACATGGCTGGGTTTCAATGACGAGCTGCTGGAATTCTATCACCGCGCCGCCAAGGCGGGCAATCCGGACAGTCTCATTGCCTGCAACCGCACCGGCACCCGGGTGTGCGAGCGGGGGCTGTCCACCGAGGAATTCACCTGCGGCGAGCAGCTGAATTTTGAGTGGATGCCGGAGAGCCGGGACGTGGGCGGCGCTCAGGCGCACCTGCTGATCCCGCTGGGGGTGCACCCGGAGAACGGCGACAAAGGACATACCTGGTGTATGCCCGGCGAAAAGGCCACCCGGGAGGAAGTGCTCGCCTTTATGAAGCAGGCGGTGGCGCGGCAGATCCCCGTTACCTTTGACATCGCGGTGTACCGGGACGGCAGCTTCGATGGGGAGCAGCAGGCATTCCTAACGTATGTGAACGAGCATCTGTAAACGATCGAGGAGGAAATCCATGTCGAAAGCAAGCGAACGGTTCGCCGCCCGGAAATGGGGCGTGTTCAACCACTATCTGAACGGGATGCAGAACGGCGGCGACCCGTGCCGCAATCCCTCCGGACGGATCACCGACTGGGATACCGCCGTCGGCGAGTTTGACGCAGAAAAGCTGGCGTACAATCTGCATAAAATGGGCGCCGGATATTACTTCATCACCCTCATGCAGGGCAGCAAATATCTATGCGCCCCCAACGCGGCCTACGACCGCATCTGCGGCACGCAGCCGGGAGAAGCCTGCTCCCGGCGGGATCTGCCGCTGGATATCGCCCGGGCACTGGAAAAATATGACATCGACCTGTTCCTGTATTATACCGGCGACGGCCCTCATCTGGACCCGATAGCGGGGGAGCGCATGGGCATGGGCGAGCCGCGGGTACCGGTGACGGAAACCTTCCTCGCCAACTGGTCGTCGGTGCTGCGGGAATACGCCGTACGCTACGGCGATCGGGTCAAGGGCTGGTGGATCGACGGCTGCTACGGCTGGCTGGGCTACAATGAACAGACGCTGGACTACTATGACCGGGCGATACGCGCCGGCAACCCCCAGGCGCTGATCGCCTACAATTTCGGCGGTGCGGCGGGCGGCAAACTGGTGGCAGCTCCCCACAAGGAGGACTATTTTGCCGGGGAACGGAACGATTTTACCGACATCCCCTCCGCCGGGGTCATCGACGGCGAGCAGACCCATATCTTTGCGCCGTTGGGGGTGCTCCCGGCGGGATGCGGCGGCGGCGCCTGGGCGTTCCCGGGGGTGAAACGGGACCCGGCCTATATGCTGGACTATATCCGCCAGGTCAACGCCGTGGGCGCGCCGGTGACGGTGGATATCGTCGTATACCGGGACGGCAGCTTTGATCCGGAGCAGCAGCGGCTGCTGGAATATGTGGGACAACATTTATAAGGAGGCTACGACTTATGGCGACAAGCGAGGCGCTGGAGCGGTTTTCCAAACGCGGCTTCGGCGTATTCAATCACTACATGAATCCCATGCAGAACGGCGACTGGCCGGTGCGCAACCCCTCCGGGCGGATCACCGACTGGAGCACGGCGGTGGAAGAATTCGACACCGAAAAGCTGGCCTACCATCTCCATCAGATGGGCGCCGGGTACTACTGCATCACCATGATGCAGAGCACCAAGTATATGTGCGCCCCCAACGAGACCTTCGACCGCATGAGCGGCACGAAACCGGGGGAAGCCTGCTGCAGGCGGGATCTGCCCGCCGACCTGTATGCGGCGCTGTCCAAATACGACATCGACCTGTTCCTGTATTACAGCGCCGACGGCCCCATCTGGGCGACCGATATCAAGCCTACGCTGGTCATCGGAGACGGCAGCCATAACCTCAACACCGGCAAGGTGAACGAGGAATTCGTCGCCAACTGGGCGGCGGTGATGCAGGAATGGGCGGAGCGCTACGGCAGCCGGGTCAAGGGCTGGTGGATCGACCGCTGCTATGGAGAGATCGGCTATACCGACGCGCTGCTGGAATATTATCACCGGGCGGCCAAGGCGGGGAATCCCGATTCCCTCATCGCCTGCAACAAGATGGGCACCAGCAAATGCGCCCCCGGTCTGTCCACAGAGGAATTCACCTGCGGAGAACGGCTGGATTTTGTCAATCTGCCGGAGAGCCGGTTTGTGGACGGGGTGCAGGCACACCTGCTGATCCCGCTGGGGGTGCACCCCGGCAACGGCGACCGGGGACATACCTGGTGTATGCCGGGACTGAAACGCTCCAAAGAGGAGCTGCTGGACTACATCGGCCGGGCCAGGCAGATCGGCATCCCGATCTCGGTGGATATCGCCGTATACCGGGACGGCAGCTTCGATCCGGAGCAGCAGGAGGCGCTCAGCTTTGTGGGGAGGAATCTGAAGTAACATGACGTCCCATCCGAATCTATACCGAAAGCTGACGGAAGGGCGGCCGATCTCCGTGCTGGTGGCGGGAGACAGCATCGCCTACGGCAGCTCTTCCTCCTCCCCCGATACGGCGTTTGCGGCGCTGTTCGCCCGGGAATTGCAGAATATCTACGGCTGCCGGGTCAACCTCACCAATGTTTCGGTGGGCGGCACCGATTCCCTGTTCAGCTTCGCGGTACTGAACCGGCAGGCGTTTGCCCGCCGATTCGATCTCGTGATCCTGTGCCATGGGCAGAACGATGCGCCGGAGGTGTTTGCACGCAACTATGAATCCCTGCTGCGCACGGCGCTGCGGCAGAACCCCGGCTGCGAGGTTTTCTGTATTCTGGAGAGCGCCCAGCGGGAATATACCGACAAGCTGAAAACCATCCTCCGCCTGGCCGCCCACTACGGCTGTGCCGTCTGCGACACCCTTGCCGCCTTTCAGAATAGCGGGAGTCCCTATGAAGCGCTGGTTTCCGAGGACGGGGTACATCCCAACGACGCCGGCCATCGGCTGTACGCCCGGACGCTGCTGGAAACGGCGGCGCAGGGAATCGCCGCAGAAAAATCGGCAGCGGGGAGCCGCCCCCTGCAGGAGCCGCTGGCGCAGCCCTTCCGCACCTTCCGGTATATCCCCCGGAACAGGCTGAAACGCGAGGAGCTGGCGCTGTCGGTCACCGCCACAGGGCAGATCTTCTGTCTGCATGTGCTGGAGGGACCCGCCGGCGGAACCTACCGAGTAACGGATGGGAACGCCGTTTTGGCAGAACGTTCCCTCCGCCACGATTTCAGCTGGATCTGGGAGCGGATGTATCCCCTGCCCGGCGGAGAAAATCGGCGAAAAACGCTGAAATTTCTCTTGCAAAACGCCAACGATTTAGATAGAATTGTAGGTGTATCGGTTATTGGCTGAGCGTTCAGCCATCACATATGAAAAGGAGACTGTGTATGAAAAACCTGTTGAAACGTTCTCTGGCGCTACTGCTGGCGGTATTGATGCTGGCGGCCATCAGCGGCTGCGGGAAAGAACCCGCGGCCAGCCACCCCAACACGGACAGCGACACCTCCGGCGGCACGACCTCCGGCGCCGCCCATGTCAGCCAGGAATTTCTGGACTCGCTGAAGGGCACGCAGATCAAGATCGCCTATCCGGACAAGATGCGGAACCCGGGGCAAAACCCGCAGGATGACGAATGGGCGATGCTGGTCAATAAGGTGGCTAAGGAATACGGCGTCACCATCAAGGAGGAATACTATACCAATAAGAGCAACGGCGCGGCGTTTATCGCCGACAGCCTGTCCGGCAACAATCTGGGCAACATCGAGATCGTCTATTGCGACGTGGTTTTCCGGGGCGTGCAGAAGAACGCCTGGGCGAATCTGGACGAAGCGGCCAAAGAGGCGGGCATCGACTTCACCGCCAAGCATTATTATCAGCCCTCCATGAAAGCCACCCACATCAGCGGCGCGCACTACGGCCTGTCCTACAAGACCCAGTTCATCCAGACCGACGCGGTGTACTATAATGTCAACATGGTGACGGTAGACAACAAGCTGGAGGACCCGCTGGACCTGTATAACCGGGGCGAGTGGACCTTCGACAAATTTGAGGAATACTGCAAAAAGCTGACGAAAAAGGATGCCAACGGCGACATCTCCGTATATGGCTGCCAGTTGGAGGCCAATGCCTCCATCAGCGTGTTCGTCAAGGCCAACGGCGGCTCGCTGGGCCGCATCAATGCCGACGGCAAATGGCAGCAAACTCTGTCGGACAAGAAAACGTTGAACGGCTTTAACTACATACAGAAGCTGTTCAGTCAGGATCAGTGCATCTATGTTCCCTCCGGCAGCTGGGGCACCAGCCATAAGAACCTGTATGCCGGCAGCTGCGCCATGCAGATCGGTGCGGTCTCCTCCGCATCCGACGCCTATCTGCAGCAGAAGGATGCGGGCGGCATGGGCTTTGTGCCGCTGCCCCTCGGCCCCGACGGCACCAAAGACGATCTGTATAAATCCAGCGGCGGTTTCTATTATGTGGTCCCGGCGGCCTATCAGAAGGATGCGGCCAAGTATCTCTTCATCCTCGACGAGATCAGCCGCCGCTGGTACGAGCAGTATCCGGAGATCTTCAAGAAGCAGTTTACTGCGATTTTCAAACAGGATAAATACATGGATGCATTCTATGGCTTTATCACCGGCGACACACTCACCGGCATCAACGAAGGCGCACTGACGCTGGTATCCGACAGCTCCGGATACAGCCAGACCCTGCTGACCATGGAGATTGCCAAGGGCGTGTCGGTGGCCACGGCCGTGGACCGGTTCGCGACCGCCATGCAGAATGAGCAGAACGATCAGGCGGGCGATACCCGCTACACAGGATTCGGGAATTAAGCGGCATCTAAATGAATTCGAGTAGGATGCGGCGCTCCGGGCAGCCGTTGTCCGGGGCGCCGCTTCTGTGCTGACGCAGAAAAGGATCGGAGGAGTTTATGCACTATACAGAACCGGTGGGTACGGGGAACGCCTATCGCACCGCCTATCAGCGGGATTTGGAACAGCTGGTATGGGCCAGACAGCAGCAGTTTAAGGAGAAGAGCCTCGCCGATGCCGCCCGGTTCCGGGATGGCGACGGGATGCGGGAACAGTTGATCCGGCGACTGGGCTGGCCGCTGACGGATTATGCATTTTCCGTTCCCGCCGTGCGCCGGGAACGGGTGGCCGAGGAGGACGGCATCACGATCTATCGGATGCAGATCGAGGTGCTGCCGGGATTCCGGTTCTACGGCATCCTGTTCGTCCGGGAGGACGGCACGCCGCGCCCGCTGGTGATCGCTCAGCACGGAGGCGACGGCACACCGGAGCTGTGCTCCTCCCTGGAGCCGCTCGGCTCTTCCAACTATAACGACATGACCCGGCGGCTGTTGGCACAGGATGTCAACGTCTTTGCGCCGCAGCTGCTGCTGTGGAATGTGAACAAGTATTTTCCGGACAGTGAAAGTCCCGACTTACAGCGGCATCAATGGGATAACCGACTCAAGCAGTGCGGCGGCTCCATTACGGCGCTGGAAATCTATTGCCTGCGGAGATCGCTGGACTGGCTCAGTGTGCAGCCCTTTACCGCCCCGGGAGAGATCGGCATGGCGGGGCTGTCCTACGGCGGCTTCTACACGCTCTATACCGCCGCCGTAGAGCCGCGCATCCGGGCGGCGCTGTCCTGCGCTTTCTTCAACGACCGGGGCGCTTACTGCTGGAACGATTGGACCTTTTTCAGCGGCGAGCCGTGCTTTGACCCCGAGGTGGCCATGCTGTGCTATCCCCGCCTGCTGCTGATCGCCGTGGGAGAGCATGACCCGCTGTTCCAGATACAGACCGCCCGGGCCGAGGCGGATCGCCTGCGGCAGCTGGCGCAAGCGGCCTACGGCAGCACCGATTGGTTTGTATTCCGCCCCTTTGACGGCGGCCATGAATTTATACGGGATGATCGCCTGATCCCCCAGCTTATCCGGAAGATCCGGGAGAAAGAGGAGACCATATGAAAAACACCGCTATACTGACCTCCATCAGCGGAGAATCCATTGAAACCCGGGAACAGTGGGAACAGTTCCGCCGGCCGGAAATTTTAACGCTGTTCCGGGAATATGTGTACGGCCGCCGGGCGGTAGAGCACCCGGAGGGGATGACCTCCACCGTTTCCGAACGGGTCGAGGGCTATGACGGGCAGCCCATCACATACGAAAAGCTGACCGTCCGCATCGGGGATTACGCATTTGTCGTCCACAGCTATCTGCCGGAGCGGGCGCAGCGGGTCCCGGCATTCGTATATGTGATGCACGAGTATCAGGAGGACAATTCCGATTTCGCTCACATGACCGAAAACACGTTTGTCCCTGTGGGGCAGATCACGGCGCGGGGCTATGGGGTATTTATCCTGCCCACCAGCGGCATCTATCCCGACTGGGAGCATAAGGATCGTTACCATTCCGGTGTGTTCGCGGCGTTCGGCCCCGCCCCGGATAAACGCACCGGCTCCGACTGGGCGACCATCGCCGCTTGGAGCTGGGGTGCCTCCCGGGTGATGGATCATCTGGAGACGGACGAGCGCATCGACCCCGCCCATGTGGCGGTCATCGGCCATTCCCGGGGCGGAAAGACCGCCTTCTGGTGCGCCGCCAACGATCCGCGCTTTGCGCTGGCGATCTCCAACGCCTCCGGCTGCATGGGCGCCGCTTTTCTGGACGGCAAGACCGGCGAGCATATCAAAGATATCAACTGCACCGACTGGTTCTGCGGAAATTTCCGGAATTTCAACGAACATGAGGAGCTGCTGCCGGTGGATCAGCATATGCTGCTGGCAGCGCTGGCCCCCCGCCTGGCGTATGTGGAGAGCTGCTCGGAGGATGATTGGTCGGATCCGGTGGCGGAGCGCCGCTCCTGCCGACTGGCCAGCCAGGTATATGAGACAATCTACGGCATCCCCGGCGCGGTGCTGCCGGAGGAACCGGTTCCCGTTAATACGCCCTATCACGCCGGCAACATCGGCTACCATATGAAAGAGGGCAAGCACACCATCTCCGCCTATGACTGGGAACAATACATGAATTTCTGGGATGAAAAACGGAGGTAATAGCATGAAGATTCTTTTCGGCAGCGACGTGTCCTTTGAATGTCAGGATGGCGGCATCACCCCGGAGAATGCGGCCGCGCGGGTGTGCTCGGTAAAACCGGTGTTCGACGGGGCGGATTTCCGCATGGTGAATCTGGAAAATGTGCTGTATGAATCCCCGGGGGGCGAGATCATCAAGGGCGCCCCCCCGCGGCGCCCCTCCCGCCACTGTGTTTCTTTTCTCAAGGCGCTGGGCGTGGACGTCGTGGGACTGGCCAATAACCACTTCGGCGATTTCGGTGAGGCCGGTATGCGCTCCACCTGGGAATGCCTGCAGGAGAACGGCATCGCCTGGGTAGGCGCCGGAGAGACGCTGAGCGACGCCTATCGGGCGCATCGGTTCGAGAAGGACGGCATCCGCGTGGCGGTCATCGCTGCCTGCGAAAATGAATTCGGCACCGCCTCCCCCACCGCGCCGGGCAGCGCCGGATACGAACCGCTGCTTCTGGCGAACCGGATTGCCGCCGAAAAGAAAACGGCGGATTATGTGGTGGTGTATTTCCACGGCGGCAACGAGCGGGATCCGTTTCCCTCTCCGAAAAAGAACGATTGGTATCGCCTGTGGACCCGCCTGGGCGCGGATGCGGTCATCGCCATGCATACCCACTGCCCCCAGGGATACGAGCTTTACGAGGGCAAACCCATCGTATACAGTATGGGGAACCTCTATTTCCCCGGCAAGCCGGAGGCCTATGCCGCCGCACCGAACAGTTCCTGGTACTATGGGTATCTGACGGAGCTGGAGTTTACGAAAGCCGGCATCGCCATGCAGGTACATCCCTACCGCTTCGGCTCGGTGGAGGATCCGCTGACCCGGCTCGCCGGTGAAGAAAAGACGCGGTTCGACCGCTATCTGGACGCCCTCTGTCGGCCGATCGCCGACCGAAACGAGCTCTTGCGTTTATTCAAGATTTGGTGTACAATGGCCGGTGTGGATTATTCCCACATGGTGGAGTTTCACCCGGAGATGTTGGAGAACGGCGCCGAGGCGGTCAAGCACCTGCGCAATATCTTCTGCTGCGAGGCCCATAATGAGCTGATCACCACGCTGACGGAAATGTGCTATCACAACGAGGTCGGCGCTTACCGAGCCTTGCAGGCGGAGATCCGGGACAGACAAACCATACGATAAGTGAGAGTAGGAGAAACGGCATGAGCGAAGTACGGGTCGGGATCATCGGGATCGGCAATATGGGATCGGCGCATCTGGACTGCCTTTACAAGCAGAAGGTCGAGGGGATGCGGGTCACGGCGGTGTGCGATACGGCGCCGGAGCGGGGCCGTTATGTGCGGGAGAACTATCCGGGCGTGGCGGTATACGATACCGATGCAGCGTTTTTCGCCGACGCGCCCGTGGACGCCGTGATCGTGGCAACGCCCCATAAATTCCATGCCCAGCTGGGCATGGCCGCTCTGGAGCACGGCCGCCACCTGCTGGTAGAGAAGCCGGAGGATGTCAGCGTCAGCAAGGCGCACGCGCTGAATGTGGCGGCCAGGAACAGCGGCAAGGTGTTCGGGATCATGTTCAATCAGCGCACCAACCCGCTGTTCGCCAAGGCGCGGGAGCTGGTGAAAAGCGGCCAGCTGGGCGGCCTGCGGCGCTCCGTATGGATCATCACCAACTGGTACCGCACCCAGAGCTATTATAATTCCGGCGGCTGGCGCGCCACATGGGACGGCGAGGGCGGCGGCGTGCTGCTCAATCAGGCCCCCCACAATCTGGATCTGTGGCAATGGATCTGCGGTATGCCGGAGACGGTCACCGCTTTCTGCGATGTGGCGAAATACCACAAGATCGAGGTGGAAGACGACGTGACGATTTTCGCCCGCTATCCCGGCGGCGCTACGGGCACGTTCATCACCTCCACCGGCGAATTCCCGGGAACCAATCGGCTGGAGATTTCCGGTGACCGGGGCAAGCTGGTGCTGGAGAACGGAAAGCTGAAGTGGTGGAAACTCGCCCACTCCGTGCAGGAAACCATCGGCGCGTCGACGGAGATGTCCGCCAGCATTCCGATGGACTATACAGAAATTTTGCCTGACGCGCCCGAGACGGCCCACCGGGGCATTCTGCAAAATTTTGCCGATGCCATTCGCCATGGTACGCCGCTGCTGGCGCCCGGAGAAGAGGGGGTCAACGAGCTGATGATCTCCAATGCGGCGTATTGCTCCTCCTGGAATGGGAATATTGAGATTCGCCTGCCGCTGAATGCAGAAAACTTTGACACGCTGCTGGCGCAGCACATCCGGCAACGGACCTCCGACGCCGCCAGCGGCAAATCGGAGCAGAATCATGAATACAGCAAACGCTGGCAGGTCTGCTGGTGAGGCACACAGCCGCGAAACCGTTTGCGGCAATAGCGTAAACGAAACAGGGTTATATAGGGGGTGCAGCCGCAGTACGCGACTGCACCCCTTTGCGTTGCGTCTCTCCGCTACGGTAAGGCGGCATTATCCCGAGCACACCGGGCGATACAGAGACCGGCGGCTCATCCATTCGTGTGCGTGGCCGTGCCCCGCGATCCGCCCGGATCACCGCACCATTTTCCTTGTCTCGTTGCAAATATCGGTCGATGCATCGTCCGCATAAGTGCGGGGCAGCAGCGCATCCATTTGGTCAACCACGATGCAGAGACCGGCGGCTCTTTTCCGGCAGTCGCTGACAGCCACATACGCCCCACCCAGCCACACCGCCAAATGCCACACCAAGCGCCTGTCAAATGCCGTGTAATTTTTACGGCGGCGTCCCTTTTTGTAAAAAAGGACTTGACATTGATCGGTTTTGTGGTACAATATCACTCGTGACTGACGAGCCACCGCTATGGGCCTTTAGCTCAGTTGGTTAGAGCAACCGGCTCATAACCGGTCGGTCCCGGGTTCGAGTCCCCGAAGGCCCACCA
>ERZ808240.62-NODE-62-length-135902-cov-5.454040_pt1 | contig 135902 bp, 130 predicted proteins | sample MGYA00521084_ERZ808240 | MGnify/ENA primary metagenome ERZ808240 (study PRJEB31516, sample SAMN03275571) | gut metagenome | biome: mammalia-associated habitat; material: feces | host: Papio cynocephalus | place: Kenya | collected 2012-08-06 ...
CTGTCACCGTTTTAAAACTGATCTGCCACGACTCCATTGAGGAAAAGGTTCTTCTCCTCCAGCAATACAAGAAGACTTTATACGATGAATTGATTCGTTCTGGCGAGAATGCGATCTCTTCTCTCTCAGAAGAAGACATTGCTTTCTTGCTTTCTTAGTGTTGTCTCTTCCGAAGAATGATAGAATAAGATAGTTTCATAGAAACTATTTTTGATATGGCGGAAAAAGCGGAGAAAACAAGGGAAAAAACAAAGACGAAGAAATCCTATGTGATTTCTTTTGCTTTGGTGGTTATTCTAACTTTGGCCACCCTCTTTATTTCCTTATATAGCGCTGGGGAAGGGGATTTCCTTTTGGGCGCCAATCAGATATGGGACGCCTTAACCACCTGTTCGCCATTTTATCTGATCGTGATCGCTTTGGTTATGGTTTTGACTTATTGCATCGAAGCCATCGTCATGGTGGTTTTCTGCCGTCTCTATACCCGCCATTATTATTTTCATCAAGGCTTGGCGAATTCTTTCATCGGGGCTTTTTATAATAACGTCACGCCTGGGGCTTCAGGGGGGCAGGTGATGCAAGTCTACACCTTGAAGAAGCAAGGGATAGAGGTCTCCAATGCCGCTTCGATCATGGTTATGTGGTTTATCATTTACCAAATGGCGCTGATTTCATTTGATGTTTTTGCCATCCTTTTTGAGTGGCGCGCGATTTCTTCCATCGGCTCCTTTAAGATTCCCAATGTCGATTTGTTTGGTTGGGATGGCACCGTTACTCTTCTCCCTCTTATCGTAATCGGCTTTGCTTTGAATTTAGGCGTCATCGTCGTTCTTTTCTTGATGAGCTATTCCCATCATTTCCACAATTTCATCATGCATTATATCGTGGGCTTCTTAGGGAAGATCCATATCTTGAAGAATCCGGATAAGACAAGAGAGAATCTTCGCGTTCAGGTGGAAAACTTCAAGATAGAGTTGCGCCGTCTTCAATCGAATGTCCCTGTGACGGTATTTATCTATTTATGTCTTCTTCTGGTTTTGGTTCTTCGTTTCTCGATTCCTTATTTTTCCGGTCTTGCTTTGGGTGCTTTTGGGCCAAATGAAGGATTCGACATTCATATGTTCTTCGATTGCGCTTTCCGAAGCGCCTTCCATCAAATGATCACGGGCTTGATTCCTTTGCCTGGTTCAGCAGGGGTTTCCGAGCTTTTCTTTAACGCTATTTTCAATGGCTTCTATGTTGAAACGCAAGCCGTCGTTGATGGCTCTTTGGTAATCACAAGAAACGCCTCATCGAATATTGTTGCTGCCCAGATTCTTTGGCGTGTGGCAACTTACCACCTTGTCGTCATCGTTTCGGGCTTTGTGGCCTCTTTATACCATTCCCGCCCAAAAGAGAATTATACTTACGCCAATCGCCAGACTTTCGTGAATCTTCAGCTCGATACTTATGAAGAAAGAAAACGTTCTGTGGATACCATGTTTGAAACAAGGCAGCTTTCCCGTTCCTCTATTCGCAAGAAAATCCTTTCGAACACCATGGCTAAAGATTTTGGGCAGGAAACAGGGGATGATTATATCGTGACGAGCTTGCCGAGTAAGAAAAAGAGGAAAGACGAATGAGGCCGATTATTTTTTCTGATACCTTTCCGCCAGAAATCAATGGGGTTTCTACTTCCGCAGGAACCCTTTACCAGGCATTTAAAAACCATGGGGAGAGCATCATGGTCTGCACGACTAATTTTTACGCGAACGAAATGAATTTGGATGGGGACATCCTTCGTCTTCCTGGCGTCCGCATGAAAATGTACGATTATCGTTTGGCTGGCTTATATTCTCTCAAAGGGAAGAGACTCATTTCCGAATTTAAGCCGGATGTCGTCCATATCCAAACTGATGCCGGAGTCGGCCAATTTGGTTTTCTTATCGCAAAACAGCTAAAGATACCCGTTGTCTATACCTTTCATACCGCTTTAGAAGACTATACCTATTATGCGACGAGGGGATATTTTGACCGTATCGCGAAAGGAGCGGTTCGTTCCTACGTGCGTTATAAATCATCGGAAGCGACGGAATTTATCACCCCATCCTTGAAAACGATGGAATATATGCGCTCCATTGGCGTCGATGCCTATATCAATGTCATTCCAACGGGCATTGATTTCTCAAAATTCGCCAAAGAGAATGTCGATTTGAAGCGCGTTGAAGAAATCAAAAAAGAACATGGGATATCATCTGATACTTTCGTGATTCTCTCTTTAGGGAGAGTCGCTAAGGAGAAGAGCATCGATGTCTGTTTGAGAGGGTATGCGCGTTATTTGGCATCTTCGCCAAAAAGAAAGACGGTGTTTGCCATTGTTGGCGGGGGACCTGCGTTAAATGAGCTTAAAGAACTTGTCAAAGAGCTTCATATAGAAGAGCACGTTCTTTTCTTTGGGCCGGTAAAGCCGACTGAGACTCCGCTTTATTATCAAATCGGCGATCTTTTTGTGAGCGCCTCTATTACCGAGACACAAGGTCTTACTTTCATGGAAGCGATGGCTTCCAACCTTCTCCTTTTAGCTCGATACGACGATACCCTCTTGGGAACGATCCATGATGGGAAAAACGGCTTCTTTTTCCTAGATGAGGAAGACATGGCTAAGAAGATGGGCGAAATTATCTCTCTCCCCGAAAAAGAGAAGGAGCGGGTTCGTTTAGAAGCGCTCAATGGTCTTTCGGAATATTCCCTTGATAAATTCTATGAACGCGTCAAGAAAGTCTATGAAAGAGCCATCCAGAGGAATTGGTAAATGGAGAAAAGGGTCACAAGCATCAAGGAAGATAAAAAGAAAAAGACCTTTGAGGTCTCTTTCGGCTTAGAGAAACTGACTCTATCGGAGGATGTTTTCACCGATTATCTTCTTTATGTAGGAAAGGAAATCGACTCTTCCCTTTTTCTTCGCATGAAAAAGGAAGCCGAATCCGAGGGGATATACCAATATGCTTTATCTCTTCTTAGCAAAGGCTCCTATAGCACCTATGAAATCGAAGAGAAAATCAAAAAGAAACTCCCTGAAAGGATGAAACCTTATGCCATCATAAAACGTTTGCAGATGAACCGTTTCCTTAATGATGAGGAATACGCTAAAGAATACAAAGAAGAGAAAGAAGAACAAGGATATGGATCTATCCGTATCCGGGATGATCTTTTGAAAAAGAAGAGGATTTCCATGGATATCGTGGATTCCCTCTCTTTCCAAAACGAAGAGGAGAGAGCGAAACGCCTTGCTTTCTCTTTCGAAAAAAGGCTCGAGACATATCCTTTAAAACAAAAAAGAGAGAAAGCAATCGCTTCTCTCCTTAGGCGCGGTTACCCAATGGAGGTAGCTCTTGGAGCCGTTTCCTCTTTCCAAGAAAACAAAGAAGAAACACGAAAACGCTTAGAAAGAGACTATATTTCGCTAAGAAAACGTTATGAAAACAAATATTCGGGATACGCTTATAAGCAACATCTGTTTGAAGGCCTTCTCCGAAGAGGATATAACAAAGAAGACATACAAGAAATGATGAAGGAGAATAACTATGATGATTAAAGATTTGAAAGACGGGGATCATATCGTAAGCCAATATCTCGTCGTTAATTTCGCCAAATGCGTCACGACTGCTGGAAAAAGCTATCTGAATTTAACTTTGCAAGATTCCACCGGCAATATAGATGGCAAAAAATGGGATGTTGATGAAGAAGATTTAGATACGTTCTTACCAGGGAATATCGTTTCGATCGAAGGAGATGTGCTCAATTACCGCGACCATCTTCAAATAAAAATCCTATCGGGAAAGAAACTTGAGCAAGAGGAAATCGATGTGGCTCGTTTTGTGCCAACCGCCCCCGTTCCAGAAAAGAAGCTAGAGGAAAAACTCAACGCCTATATCGATTCTTTAAAGGATTCGGATTTAAAAACAATCACCAAATATTTGATTCAAAAATACCATGATTGCTATGTCTCTTATCCAGCGGCGGTAAGAAACCATCATAATTTTGCCTCAGGTCTTCTATACCATTCCATTTCCATGGCGGATATGGCGGAAAAAGTCTGCTCCCTTTATCCTGAAATCAATCGGGATTTCGTTGTGGCTGGCGCCTTAATCCACGACTTAGGAAAGACCTTGGAATTATCAGGCCCTATTGCAACAAAATACACCCTTGAAGGCAAACTTCTCGGCCATATCTCGATTATGGTCGCAGAAATACGCATGGCCGCCAAAGAGCTTCACATTGGCGGTGAAACCCCGTTGTTATTGGAACATATGATTCTTTCCCATCATAGCAAGCCGGAATTCGGCTCACCCGTTCCTCCATTGACGAGGGAAGCCTTCGTTCTTGCTTCCATCGATGATTTTGATGCCAAAATGAATATCATCCTGAAAGCGGAGGAAAACCTCCAGCCAGGGGAATGGACGGAGAAAGTCTTTGCGATGGATAATCGCGCTTTCTATATCCCGGAATACAAGCAAAATCCAAACAGCAAATAAAAGAGAGGCCAAAAAAGGCTCAAGAGTTGTTAATTCTTGAGCCTTTCTTTATTTCAGCTTCTTGGCGATTTCTTCAGCTAAGAGAGGAAGATTCATATGGGAGGTGTCTTGCGGGCGCATCTCAATTTGGAATCCAGGATCTTTGCCTAAGTATCTAGGAATCACATGGACATGGAAATGAGGCACGCTTTGTCCGGCGGCTTCGCCCACGTTGGTGAGAATATTGATTCCGGAAGCGCCAAATAACATCATTTCGGCTTGGCCGATTCTTTGAGCGACATCCATGACTTTATGCATCAATTCCTGAGGGCATTCTAGGATATTTTGATAATGCTTCTTTGGCATGACAAGGGTATGGCCTTTTGTTGTTTGAGAGATGTCTAAGATAGCTAGGACATCATCGTCTTCATAGACTTTAGCGGAAGGAATTTCACCATCCACGATTTTGCAAAACACATCTTTCATTTCGTTTACCTTCTTTCAAAAGAAAAGGGGCAGAATTCGTCTGCCCCTTAATTATAGTGCTTTTTCTCAGTCAAAGAGATCTGGGAATTGGCTCTTGAAATATTCATAGACGTAATCGTCATGATACATCATGGCCATTTGTTGCACGTAATAGGTCTTGGCGTCGTTTTTCCAAGTATCGATGCTCGATAAGCTATAGGCAACCTTACGGGCGATTCTTTCGCCTTCAAGGAGACTACGGGTATCATAAACGCCATTTTCTTGGAATTTAGCGGATTTGGTGGCTTCTTTCACTAAAACGATGTAGTAATTGGTGCCATCCTCGACAAGATATGGGAAGTTATTGACCTCAGAATATTTAGCTGGGGTAAGGAAATAATTTCCTTCGATATAGCGGCCATAAGTGCCATTCCCGCCCTTATATCCTTTTGGATTTTCCTTGTTTATTAACTCCGTGTCATCGACTTCGTTGGCGACGGCTGCTTTGAAGATACGGGTATTCAAAGAAGATGGAAGAGAGCCAAGACCGCCGGCCGTGTACCAGCCTCTTGTGGTGTGTCCTTCCGCGATCAAAGTGTTCTCTTTGATCATGAAGCCCGTTTCTTTGCTATAAGCGCCGGAATTGGTGAAATCGCTATAAACGGAATTGGCGTTGCTGTCATCGCGAGAAGTTTGATTGATAATCGTTTTGTATTTCTCGCAATTCGTGCCGAAGGAAGATTCCTTATAGTAATTCACCGTTCCGCGCCCAGCGACATTGATAGAAGCGTGCGTCCAGCCTGCAGCAGCATAGATTGCTTTCGCGAGTTTGCTTCTTTCGCTTGTTCCCTCAAGGTTATTCAATTCCTTATCGGCACCTTTATACAAAGCGCTTAAGAAATCAAAGCCGTATTCGCTCATTTTGCCTTTTTCGATAACTTGGGCGCAATATTGACGCATGAGTTTCAAAACGGCATCGGTGTATTGAGCATTAGCGGAAAGGTTGATGTATTCCACTTCACGAGCGGCGGTCAAATTGATCTGAGCGTCGTTTTGGGTATACATATATTCCGTTGTAAGTTCGTTGCGGTAGATATCAGGAAGAATATTCAATTCGATATATTCTTGATAAGTGCCCCAAATATTCTTGAAATACTTGTTGATGATGGCGTTATTTAGCCCATCGACTTCACCAGGGTTTTCCTCATTGATAGCCATATCGCCTCCAACTTGGATGTAATTTTCGAAATATTCTTCCCCTAAGGTGTAGTAGTTCTTCAATTGCGCATCATAGAACTTCTCTTCGTTGAATTGGTTTCTTTCTTGATAAGTGGAATTGGTCACATAGCCTAAGAAAGTATTATAGATACGGAAGAGAATGTCTTTGTAGATGTTTGTGACACGCACTCTGGAAGAAGCGTAGTCGATCTTGCCATCTTTTTTCACTTGCAAAGCCTTATGAGCATCGATAAAGGAATCGATTTCAGCTGTGTTGGAAGTGGAAACAAGATAGGTTGCGACCACATCCTTCAATCCTTTGGTCTCACCTTCCGAGAAGAAAGAGCCGAAAGTGGATTTGGCATAGAGATAAAGGATATTGTTCAAAACCTTTTCGGAATTGGTGTTGCCGCTTGTGATAAGAGCATCATAGATGTCTTGAATGGTGTTGGCATCAATATCATCAGAGATGTTTAAGATTTTGTCGTTGCCAATACCGCTTGGCAAATCCGCTTCGATCTTGTCGCAAGAAGCGAGCATCGTCATGGAGCAAACAAGAGCTCCGAAAGCCATTAAATGTTTCTTAGTCATTGTTTGATGCGTAGTAGCACGCCCCTCCTTTTTGCCAAAGCTTGCTAGAGCTCTTCTTTGGCATGCCGTACTCAATAGCGGCGGCTTCCGTAATGAGTTTAGAAGCTCCGGTCGCACCGGTTTCTTCGTAACCGATGCTTCTTTCTTCATTTTGAGCAACTAATTGCTCAGCGTATTCTTTCCAATTGTCAGACCAAGTCTTATAAGAAGAATCTTTCGTGGATTTACGTTTGATCTTCACATAATTCTTGATGGAAGTGGCAATTTCCTCATTCTTGAATTCGATTTTGCCGTTTTCAACCAAATATTGGAATAAATAGGTCGAGATATTATCCGAGAAGGAAGACTTGATGGCGCTTGAGATCCATCCAGCACGGGTGGCGTAGTCGGAATTATCGTGGACGTTATAGTTCACGTAAGTAGACATCTTATTGCCATTGACGGTTGGGTATTTGTTGCTATCTGGAGTGTAGATGGTGTAGTAATCGGAAAGGGATGGAGAATCCTTTGTATAAGAAATCTTGCCTTTTGTTTTCGTTCCGACGTCGCTTAAGGTATTTTCCTTAACCACATTTCCATCGAAGCTTGTTCCATATAAGGATAAAGCAGAGCGCTTGATGGTCATTAAATGAATACCTTGATAAGAGGAAGCGCCTGCGCGCACGGCTAAGATGATTTCGCCTGCGCTATCAGTCAAGACATTATTCGTGAATTGAGGCAAAACGTCTTTGGTGTTCACTTGGAAACCAGGAAGCTTTCCGAATTGTTCGGAGTAAACGCCATCGGTGCTTTCCTTACCGACTAACTTATTCTCATTAGACGCATTATAGAACTCGTCACGAGCTGCTTTTGCGGCCGTTTTGGTGTTTTCATCTGCCCAGGAAGCGCGATAATTATCGGTGGCCACACCATCGTCGTTGTAATAAGTCGTGGCGTTATAGGCAATGGCGTTTGGGGTAATGACGCAAACGTTGTGCTTATTGAAATATTTGTTATAGATAACATTACGCGGGAAGAAGGATTCATTTCCGTCGTTGACCTTGCCTTTTGCAGCAGAATCATCGGTTTCGATCTTTCCGGCATCGGCAAGGGCCATAACCGCGCCGAATGGGATTGAACCAATTCCTTCATTGCTGAAATAATCGTAAACGGTTTCTTCTTTGCCATCTTCCGATAGAACTGTCAAATTCTTATTCACGGAGGAGTCATCGCTAGCGGTTGGCATGGAAGTGGCGTTTTCGCTCAAACCAGGAGCAATACGGTAGGAATTAGCGGCACCGTATGGGTTCTTTGTGGAATCGTTATTTCTCTTGTTATAGAGGGATTCGAAAGCGTAAATGCCATAGATGAATTCGTGGACTAATTCAGAGTTTTGGCTCTTGGTCATCGGACCTTCGCCCGACTTGGAATATTCGCCGAAAGCGGCTTTGGATCCGTCATCATCCGAATAGCTAGATAAAGAGTCGAATGTGCTTCTATCTTCGCTGTCAACGCCAACGAGCATATTGCTCGAAGGATCGATGGTTGCGCCAGCCAAACCTTTAAGCACGGTGGTAAGTTTCGTTACTTCACCGCCTTCGCCAGTGGCGGTTGGCTCACTGATCTTATCGGTGGTGTAATTCTTATTCGAACCGGAATTCAATTTCACCAAGATATGGCGGATTTCATATGGCATTTGGTTTAAAAGCCAGCCATCCTGGACATCGCCATAGGAGGTGTCTTTGAAATCGAACATCTTTTTCTCTTCGCCATTGAGCGTGTAATAGCCATCGCGAAGAACTTCATAGCCATTGACGCCAGAGCTGGAACCAAGGTTGAAATTTTCGTAAAGATCGTTCTCAAAGAGGTCTTTTTCTTTTTCGTAAAGATGCTTATCCCAGAGCTCGGAAGCGTTGTCGACATTGTTCGTATCTAAAATCGACTCGAATTCCTGCTCGAAAGAAGTGCCATTGTTGGTGGCGTTGGTCTGAGCGGTCAGTTTGTCTTTCAAGACAGCTTGGGTTGCTTCTGATTGCAAAGTCGAAAGTTTTCCTTTGTTTTCGCTTTGCTGATAATAGTGACGAATTAAAGCTTCATAAATCTTGTCAAATTCAGAACTCAAAGAAGAGCTGTTTTGACGGTAGTTCTTTAATAGGTCTTCAGTTGTGTAGCTCGTGCGATACCCATTGGCATCGGTGTAAGTGAAAATCGCTCCATCGTTGCTTTTGGTTGCTTTATCGCAGCTAGACAATCCCGTTATGGCGGCGAGAGCAGCTACAAAACCGAGGGCACATTTTTTATTTTTCATAAGTGTGGACTCGTTCCTCCTTCTACAAACATGCGTGATTAGTTTATTCTCATAAGAGAATTGGTGCAAGCAAATTCACGCGTACGTGAGTGAAAGAGCGAGAAAACGTTTTTTCTGAAAAGGGAACGGCCTTTATCTGAAAAACAGCAAAAATGTTTTATCGACAAAGAAAAAACTGGTTCATATAAAATAGTCAATACAACACATATAGCACCCATCACATGAAGCAATGTAAGTCGTCAAAATAAATGTTTCATTAAGCGTTATGTGAGGGCATTAAATGTCATATTCGCTAAAGCATTCGAGATTGCCAAAAAGATATGATTTGGAAATATATATGGTCAATATAAAATGATTTTTCATTTTTTCTTATCGTTTCATTTGCTCGCACGCATACGTGGGAATTAAAATACATTGCGATTTAGGAGGGAAGATATGTCTTCGTTAGTGATAAAAAATCTGCATGCATCTGTGAAAGATGTGGAAATTTTAAAAGGTGTTAACCTGGAGATAAGAGATGGCGAAACGCTTGCTTTACTCGGCCCAAATGGCCATGGCAAATCAACTCTTTTGGCTGTTATTATGGGAAATCCTCGTTATACGGTAACGGAGGGTGAAATCACTTACGAGGGAAAAGACGTTTTAAGGATGACTCCTGATCAAAGAAGCAAAATCGGTCTTTTTCTCGCGATGCAATATCCTGCAGAGATACCGGGATTGAATTCCGCCGATTTCTATAAAGCGGCCATGAACGCCCATCGCGAAAAACCATTGAGTTTATTCCAATTCTATAATTCTCTCCAAACAGCATATAAAGATATGGGAATTCCTTTCGAGATGAGTAACAGAAATCTTAACGAAGGATTCTCTGGTGGCGAGAAAAAGAGAAATGAAATCCTTCAAATGGAGCTTCTTGAGCCAAAGATTGCCATGTTGGATGAAATCGATTCCGGCTTGGATGTGGACGCGATGAATGTCGTTGCCGAGGTAATTAGGAAGCAACAGGCCAAAGGAACGGCCTTCCTGATGATTTCCCACTATGCAAGACTTCTTGAAATGGTCAAGCCAACAAGGACCGCCATTTTAATCAATGGACGCATTGTCTTAGAAGGTGGGCCGGATTTGTATGAAAAAGTCGATAAGCAAGGATATGAATGGCTGAAATACGAACGGAACATCAACATCGAGAAAGAAGTGGGCGCGACAATGAATGACGTCTCCATTGGCGCTTGCGCTACGAGAATAGGGACTAGCAAAGATGGAAAATAATGAGCAAAAATTGTCTTTATACGTGGATTCTTTGCCAAAGGAATTGACCATCGAAGTTCCTGAAGGAGACGCTTTTCATTTGAACATCGCGTGTTTTGAAAAGCTCGAAAAAGAAATCAATATCACCGTCAATGTCCACGCAAACGGCGTCTTAATCGCGGCTATGGCAGACTTCGCTCCGCTTTCATGCGACTTTCATTTACAAGTCAACCTTCTTGGCGAAGGAAGCAAAGCGGAATGGCATCTGGCTACTCTTTCAAGCAAAGATGCGAAGAAGATATACGAGACATCCGTCACCCACAAAGCAAAGCACACCGAAGCTCTTATGAGCAATTACGGCATTGCAAGGGAGTCTTCCAAAGTCACTTTCACAGGAGTTTCCTCAATTGATGAAGGCGCCGATAAAGCCAAAACGCGTCAGGAAGCGAAAATTATTGTTTTTGATCCCGATGCCGACGGCCTTGCTTCTCCGATTTTGAAAATTTCCGATAATGATGTCTTAGCCTCTCACGCTGCCGTGGTTGGAAGGCTAAACGAAGAGCACCTTTTCTATTTGGAGTCTCGAGGCCTTTCGGAAGAGGAAGCGAAAAGGCTTATTGCCCTTGGCTATTTAAAACCGATTGAGAGCTATTTTGCCGATAAAGAAACCGTTCAGAAAATCGACTCCATCATTGAAGGAGGCATTTAATATGTTTGATCCAAAAGAAATTCGCAAGGATTTCCCTATGTACCGAAATCAAGTGAAAATGCAAGGGAAGCCACTTGTTTTCCTTGATAACGCATCTACGACATTTAAGCCAGATTGCGTTCTTGACGCGATTAAGCGTTATTACGAAACGGAAACGTCGAATTCTCATCGAGGCGACTATGATCTTTGCTACAATGTCGATCAGGTTGTTTTAAACACCAGAAAGAAAATTGCCGGCTTTCTTCACGCTGATTCCGGAAAAGAGATTGTTTTCACCAATGGCGCGACCTCTTCTTTGAACTTAGTCGCTTATGGGTATGCTGCTAGCCATCTTCATGAGGGTGATGAGATTCTTATCGATGAGGCCGAACACGCATCCAATGTTTTGCCTTGGTATGTTGTCAGCAAACACACAGGCGCGGCAGTGAAATTCATCCCTCTTGATAAAGAAGGCAAGGTTACGGTTGAGAATTTAAGAAAATCCCTGACCCATCATACGAAAATCGTCTCTTTGGCTCACGTTACAAACGTCTTAGGCTATGTCCTTCCGGTGAAGGAAATCGCAAAAGTCGTTCATGAAGCCGGTGCCGTTTTTTCCTTAGATGGGGCTCAATCTGTCCCGCATATGAGAATGGATGTCAAAGATTTGGACGTGGATTTCCTTTCTTTCTCCGGGCATAAGATGCTTGGGCCTACAGGAATTGGCGTTGTCTATGGGAAATACGATCTTTTAAGAGAAATGGATCCTTATCTCGTTGGCGGGGGGATGAATGATAAGTTCAACGCCTGCGGTTTGTTCACCTATTTGCTTCCGCCTGAACGTTTTGAGGCCGGAACCATCAATCTAGAGGGCATTTACGGTCTGTCTGCGGCGATTGATTATCTTTCTTCTTTAGGGATGGATAACGTCAATCAGCATGAAAAAGAGCTTAAACGTTATGCGATTCAAAAGCTGAAAGAGACGGGGAATGCGATTATCTATAACGAAAATAGCGAATCAGGCATCGTCACTTTCAATATCAAGGACGTTTTTGCCCAAGACGCCGCGACCTTCCTTAATAGCAGAGGCATCGCTTGCCGAAGCGGCCAGCATTGCGCCAAGGCCTTGAATGAATTTTTAGGCACCCCTGCAACCGTACGCGCCAGTTTCTATTTGTATACTACGAAAGAAGATATTGATGCTTTGGCGGATGCCGTGAAGCATGGAAAGGATTTCTTAGATGCCTACTTTTGAATTAACCCCGATGATGATGCGGGAAATCATCATGGATCATTATTCCTCCCCAAGACACAAAGGGATTCCTTCCAATGCCGATGAATATGAGAAGCTTCATGCTTCAAGTACCAATTGCATCGACGATTTCGATCTTTATCTTCTAGCAAAAGACGGAAAGATAATCGACGCCGCTTGGGAAGGGGTGGCTTGCACGATTTCCAGCGCTTCGACGGATATCATGTGCGATCGCGTCATCGGCTTAGATTATGAAAAAGCTCTTTATACGATAAAGCAATACATGAACATGATCGAGGAGAAAGAATACGACGCTTCCGTTTTAGATGAAGCCCTTGTCTTTATGAACACGGGCAAACAGGCTGCTCGAATTCATTGCGCGACCATGGGATGGACAACGATGAGAGAAATGCTTGAAAAAGATGAAAAGGAGGGGAAATGATGGCCAATGAAAAAGACACCTCGTTTCTGGAAGACGAATACAAATACGATTTCAAGACCAAAGCCAACTCCATTTTCACGACGGGGAAGGGCTTGAATGAAAAAGTCGTAAGAGAGATTTCCCATATCAAAAACGAACCGGAATGGATGCTGGAATACCGCTTGAAGGCCTTGAAAGCCTTTGAAAAGCTCCCTCTTCCGAATTTCGGGCCAGATCTTTCTTTCCTGGATTTCGACTCCTATACCTATTACACCCGTTACGCCCAATCCGACAAGGCGAATTGGAATGAAGTCCCTAGCGCCATTAAAGACACTTTTCAAAAATTAGGCATTCCCGAAGCAGAGCAGAAGTTTCTTTCTGGCGTTACCACCCAATATGAATCGGAAGTTGTCTATCATAACATGCTTGATGAAGTCCAAAAGAAAGGCGTCATTTTCCTTTCTACGGATATGGGCCTTCAATTATTCCCTGAATTGTTTAAAAAATATTTCGGAACGGTTGTGCCGATCGGCGACAATAAATTCGCGGCTTTGAATGCGGCTGTTTGGAGCGGCGGTTCCTTTATTTATGTTCCAAAAGGAGTCCATTTAGACAAACCCCTTCAATCTTATTTCCGCATCAATAACGAAAAGTCGGGGCAATTCGAACGTTCTTTGATTATTTGCGATGAAGGCTCTTCCATCAATTATGTGGAAGGCTGCACGGCACCGATCTATTCAAAAGAATCTTTGCATGCCGCTGTTGTGGAAATCGTTGTTTTAAAAGACGCAAGATGCCGTTATACGACCGTCCAGAATTGGTCTAACAACATCGTGAATCTGGTTACCCAAAGAGCATTGGTTATGGAAAATGGGCTTATGGAATGGGTGGATGGCAATATTGGTTCCATGCGCAATATGAAATATCCTGCCTGCATCCTAAAAGGGGATGGGGCAAAGGGAAATGTCATTTCCATTGCCGTTGGCGGCAAGAATCAATTCCAAGATAACGGATCAAGAATGATTCATATTGGCAAAAATACCTCTTCTAATGTGATTTCCAAGTCCATTTGCAGAAATGGGGGCGTGGCAAATTTCCGCGGAACGGTGCGTATTATGCCTACAGCGGAAAATTCTCATTCCCATGTCGAATGCGATACCCTCATTATCGATGATAAATCGAGATCGGATACGTTCCCAAAGAATGAGATCCGCAATTCCACCAGCTTCATCGAGCATGAGGCAACCGTTTCAAAGATTTCCGAGGATGAGCTTTTCTATTTGGAATCGCGCGGCATTTCGGAAAAAGACGCGACCCAGATGATCATTATGGGTTTCATTGAGCCTTTTGCGAAAGAACTTCCGATGGAATATGCGATTGAATTGAATCGTTTGATTGCTTTGGATATGTCAGACTCGATAGGATAGTCTTATGGATTTTGATTTTGACATCATCGTTGTTGGCGGAGGACATGCAGGAGTGGAGGCTGCGATGGCGGGAGCCCATTTAGGCTTGCGCACTCTTTTATGCACCCTGAATAAAAAAATGATCGCAAACACGCCCTGCAACCCTCACATTGGCGGTTCAGCCAAAGGGATTGTCGTTCGTGAGATTGACGCGTTAGGGGGAATGATGGGCAAGTTTGCGGATCATCATCCTCTTCAAATCAAGATGCTGAACACCGGTAAAGGGCCTGGTGTTCAATGCCTTCGCGCCCAAGTGGATAAACATGCCTATCCAGCTTATGTTCAATCGGTGTTAGAAAAGACAGACAACTTAACCATCAAAGAATGTCAGGTCGTCTCCCTTCTTCACGATGATAAAAAAGTTTTCGGCGTTGTTTTGGAAAATGGTGAGAAAATTACCTCCAAAGCCACAATCATCACCACCGGAACCTATATGGAGTCCACTTTGATTTCGGGAAAAGAAGTCGTTCCTGGTGGGCCAGATGGCGAAAAAGCGTCTCATGGATTGGCTTTTTCCTTGAAAGAGATGGGTTTGGATCTTTTCCGCTTAAAGACGGGGACTCCTCCGAGAATCGCTAAAGAGAGCATCGATTTTACAAACGCTCTGATTCAGCCAGGCATGGATGGAGAACTTGCTTTCTCGTATGAAACGAAAGAGTTCACCCCCTTAAAAGATCAATTGCCTTGCTGGCTAATCTATACTTCCAAAGAAACCAAGAAATTGGTTTTGGACAACTTGCAAGAGTCCGCTCTTTTTAACGGAACCATTGTAGCCGCAGGGCCCCGTTATTGCCCTGCCATCGAATCGAAGATGGTTCGCTTTAAAGACAAAGAGCGCCATCAGTTATTCCTTGAGCCCGAATTCCGAGAAGGCAATTCCATCTACCTTCAAGGTTTTTCGACGGGTTTCCCTCACGCTTTCCAAGAGAAAATGGTTCATTCTTTGCCAGGATTGGAGCATGCGAAGATTCTGAAATATTCCTACGAAATCGAATATGAAGCCATCCGCCCTCTTCAATTTGACTATACTTTGCAAATAAAAAAATACGAAGGGCTTTATGGCGCGGGGCAAATCTGCGGAACTTCCGGCTATGAAGAAGCGGCTGCCCTTGGCTTGATGTCTGGAATTAACGCCTCTTTGAAGATTTTAGGCAAAGAGCCTCTCATCTTAAGGAGAGACGAAGCCTATATTGGGGTAATGATCGATGATTTGGTAACAAAAGGGACGGAAGAGCCTTATCGTCTTCTTTCTTCCCGCGCGGAATATCGCCTTTTGCTACGTCATGACAACGCTGATCTCCGTCTTACGAAGCATGGTCATGATATCGGCCTTATTTCCGAAGAGCGTTATGCGCATTTCTTAGAGAAATATCAAAAAATCGATGAGGCTATCGACGTTCTTAGCAAAACCAATGTTTCCGATAAAGAAAAAATCAACCGCTATCTTTTAGAGAATGGCTATACCGACATATCGGTTGGGCATAAAGGATTGGAGTTACTCAAGCGACCGAATCTTCATTACAAGGAGATTGCTTCCGCAATGCCAGAGATGTCTTCCTTCCATTTTGATGATGCCTCCGTTTTATCCTTGGAAACCAAAGTGAAATATGCCGGTTACATCCAACAAGAAGTCAAAGACGCGGAGCGTGCCATGAAATTGGAGAATATCCATCTTCCCAAGAATTTAGACTATATGCATATCGATGAGCTTGCCATGGAAGCAAGAGAAAAACTCACACGTGTCGCTCCAATTACCTTAGGGCAAGCTTCCCGTATTTCTGGAGTAAACCCTGCCGACATATCCATTTTGATTATCACGTTGAAGAAAAGAGGTATCTTATGACATATGAGGAAATGGCCGCCCTACTCAAAGAAAAAGGGATTCTTCTCACTGAAGAATGTTTGCAGAAGCTTGATGAATACCTTCATCTTTTGATTGAATGGAATGAGCGTTTCAACCTCACTTCCATCAAAACGGAAGGAGAAATCATTGAGAAACATTTCTATGATTGCTTGCTTGCTAGTGACCCTTCTCTTCTTAAGGAAGGGAAAAAGGTTGCCGATCTTGGCTCTGGCGCAGGTTTTCCGGGATTGGTTTGGGCCATATGCTTCCCTAAGGCCTCCTATACCTTGATCGAAGCCACGAAAAAGAAATGCACCTTCCTAGAGGAAGTGGCCCGTGTCTTAGGACTGACGAATGTGACGGTTCTTAACGGAAGGGTGGAAGAACTTCCTAGCACCTACAAGGAAAGTTTTGATGTGGTGACGGCAAGAGCGGTAGCGGAGCTTCCTATTCTTGCCGAATTGGCCTTGCCTTTTTTAAAAGTGAACGGAACTTTCGTTGCTATGAAAGGCGCTCATGGCGAGCATGAATTAAAAAATGCCGAGCACGCTTGCAAAGTTCTCGGCGTCAGTAAAATCTCTATTTCTTTATCTTCTCTTCCTAATGATGAGGGAGAAAGGTGTAATATATATCTTCTGAAAGGCAAAAAAACCGACAAACGTTATCCTCGGAAATATAGTGATATCCTGAAGAAACCTCTTTAAGCTTCTATGCGCCTGTAGCTCAATTGGATAGAGCAACAGTCTTCGAAACTGTCGGTTAGGCGTTCAAGTCGCCTCAGGCGCGCCAAAAAAAGAGTGGACCCATGTATGAGAATTGCATTCTTCGTGGGTCTTTTTTTCTTGGAGGTTTTCCCTCGTGGCAAAAACAAATCAAGGTCAAGCGTTTTTCTTTTTCGATAAGAGTTGTAAAATCATTGCATGGCACGCGTTATTTCGGTTGCAAATCAAAAAGGGGGAGTGGGGAAGACTACGACAGCCATTAACCTCTCTAGCGCTTTAGCGCAAAATGGGAAAAGAGTCCTTCTCGTTGATTTCGATTCCCAAGGGAACGCCACGCGCGGTTTGGGTTTGCAAGTCACCCAGATGCCTCTTACCGTTTTCGATGCGGTTATAAATTCAACGGATATTAACCTAATCATTAAGCGAAGCAAGGTGGACAATCTAGATATTGTTCCTGCAAACTTACGTTTAGCCTCTTTGGATACCTATGTCTCTTCGCATAGCCTTCCAAAGCCTTTTTATCTTTTGAAAGATTGTTTGTCGAAGATCAAAGAAAAATACGATTTCATCTTGATTGATTGTCCTCCATCGTTGGGGCTTCTTTGTCTGAATGCTTTGGTTGCCTCCGATTCGGTTTTGATTCCCGTCCAATGCGAATATTTCGCAATGGAAGCCGTTGCTTCCATCCTTTCTAGCATCACAAAGATACAAAAAGACTATAACCATTCTTTAAAGATCGAAGGCTTTCTTCTGACGATGTACGAAGCGAACACTTCCCTTTGCACGGAAGTGGCTCAGCAAGTCAGAGGTCTTTTCAAAGAGAACACTTTCTTGACCACGATCCCTAGAAATATTTCCATTCCTGAAGCAAGCGCCCATGGGGAAGCGGTCACTACTTACCGTCCTTCCGCGAAGGGCTCCATCGCTTATTTTGCTTTAGCAAGAGAGATTCTTGATTATGCCAAAAAAGAAAGCTAACCCTTCATTAAAAGACCTTCTTAGCCGTTATTCCCAGAATGACGTTATCGCGGAAATGGAACGCGAATATGCGTCCATTTCATCGAAAAACATCCCTCTTTCTTCCATTGACGACAACCATGTTGTAAAAAAGGTGTCCTTTCCTAAAGATATGGTTCATTCTCTCGGAGAATCCCTAAAAGAAAAAGGCTTCTTTTCCCCTTTGCTTGTGCGTCCTTCGGGAACGCATTACGAATTGATTCTTGGGAGAAAGCGTTTTGTCGGCGCGAAGGAAGCCGGATTGAAATACGTCCCTTGCATTATCCGTGATGTTTCCGATGAAGAGGTTCTCCTTACCCTATTGGCGGATACCCGCGATCAAAGAGAAGGCAACGTAGTGGAGATGGCCCTTATTTTCGAAGCCCTTCAGGAAAAATACAAATACTCCCAGAAGACCTTAGGGAAAGTAGCTCACCTTTCAAGAAGCCAAGTTACCAATATTCTTCGGCTGTTGCATCTTCCAGACGAAGTTTTAAAAGAAATCATGCTCGGCACCCTTTCTTATGGGCACGCAAAAGCGATTGCCTCCTTGTCTGATAAACGTATTTCGGATATCGTTCGTAAAATTCATAAAGAGCATCTTTCCGTTCGAGAAACGGAATATCTAGCCAAACGAATACAGAATAATGAGAGTCACGTTCCTTCTTTGGAAAAAGCAAAAGAAAAATACAACGCCTCATCCGTGGTGGTTAAAAAGAAATCTGTCACTTTGTATTTCGCTTCTGAGAAGGAAAGAGACGAGTTCCTCTTGGAAAAGGATTTAACAAAATAAAGGGAATAGGCAATAAGATTTGAATGCCAGACCCTAACAAAGAATCTGCAATCCTTCCTAAGAAAAGAAACATAACGAGCAACGGTCGAGTGAACTAAGATGTTTCTGCCTCTTTGAACTCCATCAAACCGGAAATAGATTTGAAATGCTTCTCCCATGATTTTTCTTAAATCCATATTTTTGTTTCTGCTTTCATTCCTGTGCATTAAGTAAGTGCCACACAAAGGCTTTTGAAAAACGAAGGGATGTATACGAATTGACAGCATAGCAAAGAGTGCTAGACTTTTTACGTACTTCAGGGTGACGTGAAATTCGTCAATTGGTGGTAAAGCCCACGAGCGTAAGCACGAACTGGTGTGATTCCAGTGCCAACGGTAAAGTCCGGATTGGAAGAAGAGCTATTGCATTTTCCCCTGAAGAATTCTTCGGAGGTTTTCTTTTTATGGGTCAATTTTGGAATTATTTTTCTGTCGCGATGACGATGGCTTTTCTTGTGGCGCTCCTCAAGGTTTATAGTCGTTTTCAGCCAAACCGTGAATTTAATTGGGTGAGATTTGTGGCGCGCGTTGGTGTTTTTGCAGCTATCTCAACGATTTTGTATGTCGTTCCTATCTTTCAAATAAGCTTGCCATTCGTTCCCTCTTTCATGAACCTTCATTTCGATGAGGTCCCTGCTATGATCGCAGGATATGCCTATGGTCCCATTGTCGGGGAGGCGGTTTTGCTTGTGAAAACATTCATCAAGCTTCCAATGACAAGCACGATGTGCGTGGGCGAGATAGCGGATTTTATTTTCTCTTCTTTTTATGTTTTGCCTGCCGCATGGATCTACAAAAAGATGAGGAACATGAAAGGCGTCTTCATCGGTTTTGGCTTTTCCACTGTCGTTCAGATCCTTGTTGCGATGTCTCTTAACGTTTATTGGATTTTGCCATTCTACATGAATGTTATGGGTTTTCCTGCCAATGAGCTTCTCCAATTATGTCAAAAAGCCGTGCCTTTTATTACCGATTTGGGGTGGTCTTACGCTTTCTTCGGCGTCATGCCGTTGAACATCATCAAAGACATATCCGTCTTTTTTATCACTTTCTTGGTTTATCGCACGATCCGGAAGGCCCTTCATTGGGAAAAGGCTGCCTCAAAATAAAAAACGACCGACTGGGTAGCTTTTCTTTGCATTTCGATTCTTAAATTCAGGATTGGCTATATGCATTAGGCGAAAAGAAGCCTCTAATTCTCTTTATTAATGTGGGAAACTTCTTGAAGAGCTTGGCTTGGAAGGAATTCCGTTCGGAAGATTTTCCTTTCCGTAAGCAAAACCACGGGTATATAAATAACGTCAACGATAGCCCAGCTTAAAGGATAGGTGAAATAAAGCCAGAAGATGGTATGGAAATAATCCAAACGGAAAAGAGTGTAGAGGAAGAGAATTCTGCTTCCTGTTATCCCAATTAAGGTAATTAAGGCTGGAGCGGTGGAACGTTTCATTCCTCTTAAATATTGCCCATCGACATCCATAAAGCCATCAAGGCAATAAGTGAGCATCATCAAGACCAATCTTTCTTTGCCAGCGGCTAAAGCGTTCGAACGGTTGACTCCCTTGCCGTCGGTGATAAAGATCCCGAGGATTTCTGTCGGCCAAATAAGCGTGATGATGGTGCATATACCCCACCAAATCAACATCCAAATCATGGAATACCAGAAAATCTTACGAATGTTTTCTTTCTTCCTTGCGCCATAATTTTGGCCGACGAAAGAGACGCATGTCATAGCGGCCGCGTCAATAAAGGCATAGACGTATCCCTCGATTTGAGAGGAAGCGGAAGACCCGGCAATGATTTCTGTCTGAGAGATAAGGACGCCGTCAATCGTGTAATTCGTAATCGTATATAAGCTCGATTGAATCAAAACGTTCGGGATGTTGAATCCTAAAGCCTGAATGCCGGCTGGCAAACCGATTTTAATGACGCTAAGAAGGGATTGTTTATCCATTTTCATTCCTTTGAAAGTCAGGTGGATGTACCCCTTTTTGTTAATCCATAGCCATAAAACGGTGAGTATTGCGGATATCGCCTCGGAAAGAACGGTCGCCCAGGCAACGCCAGAGACATCCATGTCGAAAAAGATAACGAAAATCAAATCGAAGGCGATATTGATGATGCCAGAAATAATAAGGATATACAAAGGCCTTCTGGAATCGCCTAACGCCCTTAAGCATTGCGACCCGAAATTATAGACAAGGAGAAATGGCGCGCCAATGAAATAGATCTCCAAGTATTCGACGGATTTGGCGAAGATTTCCTCAGGGGTGCCCATTAATTCCAAAAGATAAGGCGCAAGGAAATAGCCGCCGATGGCCACAACCAATCCAACAAGCAAAGAAAAGACAAGAGAGGTGTGCAAGACTTTCTCCGCGACGTCTTTGTGATTGGCGCCTTTTGCGTTGCCTAAGGCGACGTTTGCTCCAACCGCAATCGAAACGAAGAAAGACACCAATAAATTGATTAAAGCGGAATTGCTTCCGACAGCGGACATGGAATTGCTTCCGCCTCCAAAATTAGAAACGGTATATAAATCAACAGTCGTATAGAGCAGCTGCAAAATGGTTGTCAATGCCATCGGAAGAGAGAAAAGAGGTATTTTCCAGAAAAGATTTCCGGTTGTTAAATCCATTTCTTGGAAGTGATTTCTCTTTGTGTTTTCCATAAATACCCTTTCGCCTTTCCTTTTTGAGCAAACGTTTGATATTTTAATCTTTCTAATTTTCTTTTCAACCAAATCGGGCAAAAGAAAAAAACTCCCAAATAAAATGGGAGTTTAAATGCTATATCGAATTAGCGGCTAATGGCACCGACTGGGCAAGAAGCGATGACATCATCGATTGTTGCTTCATCAGCATCAGCGATAACGACAGATTTGCCATTATCATCAAAAGCGAAAACGTCAGGCATGCTGGAAATGCAAAGACCACATCCGATGCAAGCATCTGCGTTAACTGTAACTTTAACCATATAAAAATCCTCCTATAAGGTGAACTTATTCTAAGCCAACCTTTTTTGAATGAAAATAGCAAAAAAAGTGCCGATTTTATTGTTAGTTTGATATAACTTTTTAAATGGTGGACAGTTCTTGCTTTTCTAGTGAAAAAAGAAAAAAAGTTTGTCTGCTTTAATTTTTATGCCATTAAACGATAACCCTTTTTTCATAATGAAAAAGACTCCTGTTTTAGGTAAAATATTCGGGTATGAAAACAAGGATGGAGAAATATAAGAAATATCGGGAAAGAATTCTTAGAACCCCAGATGAGAAATTCGAGAATAAGAAAACTCGTCAAGTGGAGGTCTCCAAAGAAGAAATCCAAGCGGAAACCCCTTATACGGAATACCGTAGAAAAGAAATCCGTATGTATTCTCTGAAGGGGTGCGTTCTTTTCCTCGCCGTCATCCTTTTTATCCTGTTGTATCTGTTTTGGGTGAGGAAGTGATTATGAAACACAATATCTCAATTGCCATTGATGGGCCTGCTGCCGCAGGAAAAAGCACGGTCGCAAGAAGAGTTGCTCGCGCTCTCGGTTTTACCTACATTGATACGGGTGCGATGTATCGCGCTGTGACGTATGCTGTTTTGAAAGCGGGTTTAGATCCTAAAAAAGAAGAGGATGCCCTAGCTGTTTTAAGAAATCTCGATATTGATTTAAGAGAAGATGGGAAAGTGTTTTGCAACCGCGAAGATGTGACGAAATTAATTCGTAAAACGGACGTTTCCGGGAATGTGAGCTACATCGCTGCGATGAAGCCGGTACGCCTCGCGTTGATTGAAATGCAACGTCATCTAGCCGATAAAGAGTCTGTCGTGATGGATGGAAGGGACATTGGCTCTTATGTTCTCCCTCATGCCGAGGTGAAGATTTTCCAAATCGCTTCCCCGGAAATTCGGGCAAAACGTCGTTATGACGAAGATCAAGAAAAAGGGATTGCGGCTACATATGATGAGGTTTTAGAAGAAGTCAAAAAGAGAGACTATATAGATTCGCATCGCGATTTCGATCCTCTTGTTGCAGCCGAAGATTCGATTTCATTGGACACTTCCTCTATGAGCGTTGAAGAAGTTGTGGACGCCATATTGAAGATCGTTAAAGAGAAAACGGGATTGGAGAGAAAAACATGTCATTAGGAACACTTGCTTTAGTGGGTTCCCCTTCAAGCGGGAAGTCCACCATATTCAATCGTATTTTAGGAGAGAGAAAATCCATCGTTGAACCAACCCCTGGCGTAACAAGGGATAGGATTTATGGCAAGGCAACGTGGTTGACGAAAGAGTTCACCATCATTGATACGGGCGGGATTGAGGTGGCAAACGCCCCTTTTCAAAAATCCATTCGCGCTCAGGTCGAAATCGCCTTGGAAGAAGCGGATGTGATCGCTTTTGTCGTCGATGGCAAAAAAGGCTTATCCGGAGACGATCGTTTCATTGCCAAGATGCTTTATAAAACCAACAAGCCGAAGATTTTGCTGGTAAACAAAATCGACAATGTCCAAGAAGTGGGCAATATGGCTGAGTTCTATCGCCTCGGCTTGGGCGATCCGCTTATTTGCTCGGGCGCCCATGGCATCGGCATTGGCGATTTCCTTGATAAAGTCATTAAAATGCTTCCCGAAAAAGAAGAAAAGCAATACGGGGATGCGATAACCTTCTCCATCATCGGACGTCCGAATGTCGGAAAATCCTCTTTGACCAACCGCCTTTTGAAATCAGAACGCGTTCTTGTCTCTGATATCGCCGGCACGACCCGAGATTCCGTGGACACCCCATTTACCTTCCAGGATAAAAACTATGTCGTTATTGACACGGCAGGCCTCGTTAAGAGAGGGAGGATTTTCGAAGCGATTGATAAATATGCGGCTTTAAGAGCTCTTTCCTCAATCGAACGTTCCGAAGTCGTTTTGCTTGTCATCGATGGCTCCGGCCCGCTTTTGGAGCAAGATAAGCATGTTCTTGGCTATGCGATGGACGCCAATAAAGCCGTCATTGTCGTCGTCAACAAATGGGATCAAGCTCAGAAGGCCAACAAACAGGAATTTACCAAAGAGATTCGCACCCAACTGAAATTCCTGGATTACGCTCCTATTGTCTATACCTCTGCTTTGACGGGCGCTGGCGTGCAAGATTTGTTGCCTTTAATCAATCATTGTTACGAGGCTTTCCATCGTCGAATTCCAACTCCTGTCTTGAACGACATCGTTCGTGATGCCCAGGACATGAATCCAACGCCGGAATTTAACCATGGCCGTTTGAAAATCGTTTTCGCGGAAGAGGTCGCCGTTTGCCCTCCTACCTTCGTAATGTTTTGCAACAACCCAAAAACAGCCCATTTCTCCTATACGCGTTATTTGGAGAATAGGATTCGTGACTCATTTGATTTTGAAGGGACGCCGATTCGCATCATCTATCGCGCCAGGAAGTGAGCGAAACTTTCTATTTGGCGCAAAAATCCGCTTTTTCTTTGCCTTTTTACAAAGTGTAGGTTTTATCGGTATTTCTAGAATAACAAAAGCAAAAACATTCGATAAAATCTACTTTTTTGTTTTCATTTCAATAGAAAGCGCTTCCAGAAAAGTATCAAAAATTGACTATCTATCATAAAAAAGCACGATGCTATGTGAAGTTTTTTCTTGTAAATAAAGGTTCAGAGTGGTAACTTTTAAACAGAAAATTTAGCAAGGAGGATTAACCATGAATAAAGCTGAATTAGTTGAAGCAGTTGCTGTTAAGAGCCAAGTCGCAAAGAGAGACGCAGAAGCCGTCATTGACGCCGTTTTCGAAGTTATCTCTGACGCCATCGCAAAAGGCGAAACCGTGAAAATCTCCGGTTTTGGCATCTTCTCCAAAAAGGAACGCGCTGCCCGTGAGGGAACCAACCCATCTAGCGGTGCCAAGATTGAAATCCCAGCCAGCAATTCTGTCGGTTTCAAAGTTTCCAAAACCCTTAAAGAAAAACTCAACTAATTACCCATTAGGAGTGAGATTTCGGCCATTCTTCGGAATGGTCTTTTTCTTTTCTATGAAGAGCTATGCTAAAATCCTTATTATGAAAATAAAGGTCTTCGACGAATTATCCGAAATCTACGAAAAGCATGGCCATTCTCTCTATATTGTGGGAGGAACCTCACGCGACCTTCTTTTGCATAGGCCTTTCACGGATTTGGATTTCGTGAGCGATGCTACCCCCGAAGAAGAAAAAGCCTTTCTTCCTGAGGCGAATTATGTCTTCGCCAAATACGGTTCCATCCGTTTGAAGAGAGATGGTTTGGAAGTGGATATCACCACTTTGCGTGAAGAAAGCGATTATATCGATCACCGCCATCCTCTGAAAATCATCTTCGTCCGCGATCTGGAAACCGATTCTTTAAGACGAGATTTCACCATCAACGCGATTTATCTTGACAAAGCCTATCAAATATTCGATTTTCACCAAGGAAAGGCCGATTTGGAAAAGAGGATCATACGTTTTATCGGCGACCCCGACAAAAGAATTCAAGAAGATCCCTTGCGAATCTGCCGAGCTGAGCGTTTTGCCCGTTTGCTGGATTTCAAACTCGACGCTAAGACGGAAGAGGCCATTCAGAGAAACCGATATCTCTTGAAAGAAATAAAACCTGCTAAACTAGATGAAGAAGAACGGAAAGGATGGAACAGAAAATGAATCAAGGGAACTCTTTAATCAATGCCGTAAGCTTTGAATATCTGTTGCTGGATTGCTATTGCAAACTCGGCTTAAGCGAAAATGAACTTGTCGTTTGCTTAATGATTGAGCATCTTTCGAAACAAGGCAACGCATTTGTGAATTCGGATATGCTTGCCCTCAAAATGAATCTCTCCACTAAAGAAATCGATGAATCGATGGCCTCTTTGCTTCAAAAAGGCTTCCTTGTCTATGACCATGACGAAGACAATAAATTAATCATCTCTCTCCTTCCTTTGAAAGAAGAAGTGAAAAAAGAATTTGCTTTTTCCTTAACGAGGGAGCAAACGAATTCCATGAACAAAGAAAGGGAAGAGAACATGACCAAGCTTGTCTCTCTTTTCGAAGAGAAATTCGCCCGCACTTTGGCTCCCCTGGAAATCTCAACCATTACCGACTGGCTCGATAACGGCTATGGCCTAGACGATATCAAAAACGCCTTGCTAGATGCATTGAATCAAAACAAGAAGAACATCCGCGCCGTGAATAAAATCCTCGTGAATAGAAGAAAGCAAGACGATATTCAAAAAGAAGGAGCTTCCGCCGTAAGCGATCGTTGGGATAAAAGCGTGGAGGAAACCATTCAAGCTGCCAAAAACCTTTGGGGCGATGCTCATGACAAATAAAGAAAAAGAGATCGTTTCTTTCTTAAAAGAGGAATATCCTGAAGCAAAAGCCACTCTGATTTTCCACAATCCCTTAGAATGCCTTCTCGCCATCCTTTTATCCGCTCAGACGACAGATAAGTCGGTTAATCAAGTGACGCCCCCTCTTTTTGAAAGATTCCCTACTTCCAAGGAGCTTGCAAACGCCAACGTGAAAGACATCGAAAACTGCATCCGCTCTATAGGGCTTTACCATAACAAAGCCAGAAATATTCACGCTTTGGCAACCGTTCTTGAGGAAAAATACGGGGGACGTATACCAATGAAGAAGGAAGAATTGATGAAATTGCCTGGCGTAGGAAACAAAACAGCCGGCGTCTTTCTTTTGGAAATGGGCAAGGAGCCATATTTTCCGGTGGACACTCACATTAAACGCATTTCCACCCGCCTTGGCTACGCTAAAAAAGAAATGGAACCCCTTGAAATCGAAAAAAGGCTGGAAAAGATATTCCCTAAGGAAGAATGGGCTTATCTTCATCACGCTTTCATCTATTTCGGAAGAGATATATGCAAGGCCATTCATCCTCTTTGCGAGAAATGCAAATTGGGCAAATACTGCGTCTATTTGAAGAAACATTCATCCACGACGGATAGATAATCCAAACGGGGTAGATATTTCTCTTCCACAGGGAAGCCGTTTTCCTTGATCTCTTTGACGGGGATGGATTCCCTTGGTTTCTCTTTGTAAAAGTGGCAGACGAATTCCGCTGGAAGCAGATAGACTTCGTTTAATGGGACGATTTCAATCAAAAAGAAAGCGACGGCTCCTAATTTTAATACGGCTTCCAGATGCTCGATTTGCTGGTGGGGGATGTTTCTTAAAGGAAAAGCGGTTTTCGAGTGTGTGCTCTTTGCTTCAAAATCAATGTATTTCCCTTTGTAAATGCCATTGTAATCAGTGGTAGAGGGCTCTTGGAAAAAGGCTTCTACGATTTTTGCGCCATGGGAATAATCAACCTTCACGATATTGATTGGGGTGGGTTTTTTGTGGATGACCGCAACGCCTTTCGACAAATAATAATCGTTGCTTTGGTTGATTTCATCCTCAAAGCGCATGCCGCGGTTTCCGGCTTGAACTTTAAGACGGTATTTCTTGCGAGGCGTTTTTTCTTTTGCTTTTTTTAGAGCGGACTGAGGAACCTTCACCCCAGCCGGGTAATGGATGCTCATTTGAAAGTACCCTCTAACAATGCGTCAAACATCTCTGGCGTGACGGTTTTCCCTTCGCTAAGCATCTGAATGATTTCCTTCACGACGGGACGTGTTTTTGCTCCGCAAAGGACGTTTTTATATTCTTTGACGAAGATTTCCTTTCCTTCTCTGGCGACTTTGTATAAGTCTAATAGATTTAAAGCGTCATAAATCGCATCATGGGCTTTGCCATCAAATTCCAGACCGAAGATTTTAAGATAATTCGTCAAAGAATAGGGATTCCCATTCTGATCTTGAATGTAACGGTCGAGAAGGCGTTGCAAATCCAAATGATGGCGATAGATATTTCTTGCATAAGAGGGGTTCAAATCCCGGTATTGCGCCATGGTGTTTTTCAGAATCACCATGTCGTGTTCCGAGAAAGTCACAAAACGGCAGGAATCCCAGAATCTGCCGACGTATTTGCGAAAAGAAGAAAGAACGTTAGGGAAATCCTCCCCTTCGTTTCTTAATTTCTCATCGGTGATTCCAGTCAATCGGGCAACATGGAAACCGACTTGATGCTTCGCCTTGACGTAGCGTTTAAAAGGCGGGTGGATTTTTCTAATGGAGCCATCTTTATTGATTTCAGCCAAATAGGCGCCGATTTCAATCATTTCGGAAGTAAAAGATGTGGCCTCAAGATCGATAAAGACTAAGGCATTTACGTTTTTCGTTTCTCTGAGGAAAATTTCCATAATGGAATTGTATCACTAATGAAAATGGAAAACTCCTAGGGGAAATAGGCAACGGACGATTTCAGGATTCGTCCGTTTTCGATTTTCGATCTGTTTCGGTTTAACGGCGGCAAAGATGAAGAACGCCTTTTTTCTCTCGGTGGAGGTTTGTGAATCGCCCTTCATGAAACCCTCTTCGATAAGCGTCTTCCAGCTTATTGTCAATTTAGGCGCGTGTCTTTTTTTCTAAGGGCAGAGGGGCGAGAAACGATGGCATTCAGATGAAAATAGCGTTTCAGAAACCAAAAAAGGGAAACCTCGCCTTGTTTTGCCCTTACGGATGGAAAATTCTTTAAAAAAGATGAGCATTCATCTTCCCTATTTGAAAGCACTTCAATATAATTGAAGAGCGCTATGGCAGAGAAAAGAATATTGACCGAAAAAGATATCTTGAATAAAAAGTTCAAGAAGGACATAAAAGGATATGACGCCCAGGAAGTGGATTATTTCTTAGACGAAGTCATAAAGGATTATATTTCTTTTCAAAAAGAAGAAACTGCTTTTAACGCCGAGATTGCGACTTTAAGAAATCAAATCCATCAGGCGGAATCGAAAAACAACAAACCCGATGTTCTTGCCTTAAAGAAACGCATTCACGATCTTGAGCTTGAAAACGCCAGTTACAAAAACAAATTAAGCGGGCTCCAAGCGGGAGATAAAGTCAACGTTGAGAACTTTGATTATATCAAACGCATGCGCTTGCTTGAGAATTTCATTTGGCAGCTTGGCTTCGACCCTCAGACGTTCAAGAAAAGAAATATGTAATCCGGTCCAGGCGATTGCTAGGAAACTAGAGGAAAGTCCATGCTCGCACAGTCTGCGATGGCTGTAGTGATTGCGCAAAGCCAATAAATAAGCTTTGGCACGTAGGAGTACGTGACGGCGGCGAATTAGCTCACGTAGCTAAGGAACCATAAAGTGCCACAGAGACGAGCTTGTTAGCGATAACAAGGTGAAACGTTGGTAAACCCCACAAGCGAGAAACCCAAATTTGGTAGGGGAAGAAGGGAAAACGAACTGAAGTCAACCCTTCCAGGGAAACCTGAGATTAATTGTCGCCCTCGACAGAACATGGCTTATCGGGCCGGACACTCACTAAGGAATGAATCTATGAATATACCAACAAAAATTACAACGGCGAGAATTGCATTAGTGGTTTGTCTGTTATCTTTTTTGCTTGTCTTTGATTTCTTGCCAGAGAGCGTTTATAAGCCGGTTTATTTTGGGCCAAATAATTCAATCAATCTCGTTTATTTTATCGCGATGGTTGTCTTCGTGATTGCTTCTTCCACGGATTTTGTGGATGGATATTTAGCGAGAAAATGGCACCAAGTCACCGATTTAGGGAAATTTCTTGACCCTGTTGCGGACAAACTTCTTGTGAATTCCATTTTGATTTACCTGGCGATTTCCCGTTATGGCAACATTTCTATACCCGTTTTCGCCATCATCATCATGATCGCGCGTGATTTGGTTGTGGATGCCCTTCGGTTTGTGGCGGCAAGTAAGGGGATTGTTTTGGCCGCGAATATCTTCGGCAAGCTGAAAACCGTTTTCCAAATGGTCGCCATTCCTGTGGTTTTGCTAAATGGCTGGCCTTTCTCTTATTTCGATAATGGATGGAATCCCTATCTTTGCGTTGCCAATATCCTTATTTATTTGGCGACCTTGATGTCTTTCTTATCGGGCCTTATTTATTTGTGTCAGAACGTATCCGTATTTAAGGAGAGAAAGCATGATTAATCGCGATAAAGCAGAAAAAGTAATCAAGGCTTTTGCCCAAGAGAAGCTCACTCTTGGATCCGTTGAATCTTTAACGGGAGGCTTGTTTGCCTCTACGCTTTGTTCTATTCCTGGCGCAAGCCAAGTTTTCCGCGGAGGCCTTGTGACGTATGCGGCCGATTTAAAAACGAAATTGGACAACGTACCGGAAAGGATTATCCGTGAATATGGCGTCGTTTCCAAAGAAGTGGCCGATTCGATGGCCATCAACGGAAGAAAAACCCTGAACACCGATGTTTGCGTTTCTTTTACGGGGAACGCCGGGCCCACCAAAGAGGAGGGATTTGCCCCTGTTGGAAGGGTGAACATGTGCATTGCCACAAAATACGGCATCATTGAGATGCAGCAAGATTTCGATCTCTCCCGCAATGAGATGAGAGAGGCTTGCGTGGATATGATGCTTGATCGTTTAATTGCGATTTTTGAAGATTAATTTTGTCCTTTTTTCCAAAAGGGCGTCTATTTATAGTTGAGGAGAGCAAATATGGCAAAAAAAGAAACAGAACAACTCACTGCTGGAAAAGATAAGGATGCTGCTTTAGAAGCGGCCTTGCGTTCCATTGAGAAAGCCTATGGCAAAGGATCGGTCATGAGAATGGGAGAAAAACCCCATGTCAATGTAGACGTGATTCCTTCTGGGTCCTTGCTTTTAGACCAAGCAATTGGCATTGGCGGATATCCAAAAGGGAGAATTATCGAAATCTTCGGCCCGGAGTCATCGGGCAAAACAACTTTGGCTTTACATGCGGTTGCCGAAGCGCAAAAGAAAGGCGGTAGAGCCGCCTACGTTGATGCAGAGCATGCTATCGATCCGGAATACGCCCAACATTTAGGCGTCAATATCGATGAGCTCATCCTTTCTCAGCCAGACTCGGGGGAGCAGGCATTGGAAATCGTGGAAATGCTTGCTGAAAGCGGAGCCATCGACGTGATTGTCGTGGATTCCGTCGCCGCTTTGGTCCCACAACAGGAACTTGATGGCGTTATGTCCGATAATCAAGTTGGTTTGCAAGCGAGATTGATGTCAAAGGCAATGAGAAAGCTGGCGGGTATTCTAAGCAAAACGAATTGCTTGGTCATCTTCATCAATCAGCTTCGCGAGAAAGTTGGGGTGATGTACGGGAATCCCGAAACGACGACCGGTGGCAGAGCGCTGAAGTTCTACGCTTCCGTCCGCATTGATATTCGAAGACAGGATGCCATAAAACTTGGCACGAATATCATTGGCAACTCGGTTCGCGTGAAAATCGTGAAAAACAAAGTTGCCCCGCCATTTAAGAGCTGTTCTATTGATATCATCTACGGTCAAGGAATCTCCAAAGAAGGGGAAACGGTCGATCTGGGCGTTCAGTTCGGATTTATTCAAAAGACCGGGAACTGGTATGACATCAACGGCGAGAAAATCGGAAACGGTCGAGAGGCGGCGAAAGCTTACTTCCATGATAATCCTGAAAAAATGGAAGAAATCAACGCCAAAATCCGTGAAGCTTTCAAAGGCGGAGAAACTCTTCCTGAAGAAAATACATCCGCTCAAGAATAAAAAAACGGTCATCTTTCAGAAGGTGACCGCTTTTTTCAATGATTAATGGCAAAAATAGAAAACATTTTTCGTTTTTGTCTTCTTTATTTTTCAATTGAACTTATAATGTATTCGTACTGATTGAGTACTGCCCATAGATTTTGGGAGTTTTATTACCGGGAAAACCGTTTAAATAAATTTTTCTGAAATAGCAATTATTTTGCCTTGTCTATGGGGAAGGCTATTTTTCAGTTAGAATAGGAGCATAAAACATATGATTTTTCTACAATCAGGACTTCTTGATTGGTGGTGGCTATTAATCGTTGGCATTGCCGCTCTTTTAATTGGCGCCGCTTTCCTTTTCCTTATGATGCATCTTTTTGGGAAAGGAAAAATAACCTCCGCGACAAAAGAGTCCAAACAGATTCTTCGTGATGCCGAAGTGAAGGCCGAGCGCATTGCAAAAAACGCTCAGATCGATGCCAAGCAGGCAACTTTTGAGATGAAGCAGCAAGCTCAAAACGAAATCCGCCAAATGAAGCAAGAGGCCCAACTCCAACAATCCAAATTGGATGCCAGAGAAGATGCCATTGACGCTAGAGACAACGCTCTTTTGGCGAAAGAGAACGCCTTGGATCAAAAGAATGACGTCTTAAATCGCAAAATCGCCGAAAATGATAAAAAGAGCAAAGAACTCGATGAGAAGATTGATGGGATTCTTGCTGAATTGGAAAAAGTTTCGGGCATGTCGGTTAAGGAAGCGCATGACGAAATCATGAAACGCGTCGAGAGCAAGATGCAAGTCGAGATTGCGCAATTCATCAAGAATGCCGAAGACGAAGCGAATGATACAGCCGAAGCAAAAGCCAGAGACCTTCTTTCCTTGGCTTGCGATAAATACGCTCAAGATGTTGTTACCGAGCGTAGCGTCGCCGTCATTGCCCTTCCTACCGATGAATTAAAAGGAAGAATCATCGGTCGTGAAGGAAGAAATATCCGTGTATTGGAGCAAACCCTTGGCGTCGACCTTGTTGTCGATGATACTCCAGAAGTGATCACGGTTTCTTGTTTTAACCCAATTCGCCGCGAGATTGCCAAACGCACTTTGGAAATCTTAGTGAAGGATGGAAGAATCCAGCCTGGAAGGATTGAAGAGGTGGCCGCTAAGTGCAAAGCCGATGTGGATAACGATTGTTTCAAAGCCGGGCAGGATGCGGTTAACCGTTTAGGCTTAGTCCGTATGAACCGTGACTTAATCGCCCTTTTAGGAAAGCTCAAATACCGCACATCCTTTGGACAAAACGTCTTGGAACATTCTATTGAAGTTGGCTATCTTTGCGGAATTATGGCTGCAGAGCTTGGCTTAGATCAAAATCTTGCCCGTCGCGCCGGACTTCTTCACGACATTGGCAAAGCCGTCGATTATGAGCAAGAGGGAAGCCACGCTTCCTTAGGCGCGTCGATTGCCCGCAAATATGGCGAAAACGATGTCGTCATCAATTCTATTGAAGCGCACCATGGCGATGTTCCATGCACTAGTGTCATTGCTCATCTTGTGATTGCCGCCGATACTTTAAGCGCTGCCCGTCCAGGCGCTAGAAGCGAAACTCTTGAAACCTATACGAAACGCATTACGCAACTTGAAGATATCGCCAAAGAATTTGACGGCGTGCAACAAGCCTATGCCGTTCAAGCTGGGCGCGAAATCCGCGTTATGGTCATTCCAGAGAAAGTCTCTGATGCCGAAGCGGTTAAGATGGCTCAGCAGATGCGTGAGAAGATTGAGAACACAATGACGTATCCTGGAACCATTAAAGTTTCCATTATCCGCGAATATCGTGCGGTAGAAACGGCTAAATAATGCGTATTCTCTTTTATGGGGATGTTGTTGGGAAGGTGGGTCGCAATGCGATCCATCTTTCTTTGCCTAGACTCGTCAATAAGTATCAAATTGACTTCGTGATCGCCAATGGCGAAAACGCTTCTCATGGCAAGGGATTATTGGAAAAGCACTACAAAGAATTGATCGATGATGGCGTTGATTGCATCACTTTAGGCAACCATTGGCATTCCAAAGCCCAAATCGATTCCTATATCGATGAAGCGGATCAGCTTATTCGCCCTTTGAATTTGCTGAATTATACTCATGGCGTCGGGAGTGCTCTCTTTGACGTCGGCGGAGTTCCTTTGCGAGTAACCAACATCCTTCTCCAATCTTTCATGAATGAGGAAGTGGAACAGCCTGTTTCTTCCTTGAAAAAACTTTTGCTCGAGGAAAACGAACCCTGTATCCATTTTGTGGACATTCATGGAGAATCCACCTCCGAAAAACAAATATTCGCCTATGAATTTCAAGGACTTGTGACGGCTATTGTCGGCACTCACACTCACGTCCAAACGAATGACGCAAGAATCCTTGAAGGTGGAACGGCTTATTTAAGCGATGTTGGGATGTGTGGGGATCCCGATGGAGTGATCGGCTTTGAAAGAAAATCCGTGATGAACAAAATACTCGGCGGGCAAAGCGGAGCCTTCCAAATCGATGAGAATGCGAAAATGATGGTCAACGCCTGCCTCATCGATATAGACGAGGACACATTCGAGGCCACAAAGATTCAAACCATCCATCAAATCGTAGAAAGGTAATGATATGAGAAAAGTAATTTATGAAAACGTCGCTTCGCAAAAAGACGCGGCAAAACGTCCTGAAGTAGAACGCTCCCTTTCCCAAAATGAGGTCGCGCCTATTTTGAAAAACTTTGCCCAAGGTAAGCTTTTCTATATCCGAACATATGGCTGTCAAGCCAATGTTCGCGATGAAGAGATCATGGCAGGCTATCTTTCTAAGGCGGGATTCAGCCGTACGGAAGATCCTAGAAAAGCCAACCTTGCCATTATTAATACCTGCGCCGTAAGAGAGAACGCGGAAGAAAAAGTCTATGGCGAAATCGGCTCCTTTAAAGCGAATAAAGACAAGGATAAGGACTTCATGCTTGTTTTATCAGGCTGTGTGATGGATGAAAACGATATCGCTCAGAAACTGATGCAGACCTATCCATGGATCAGTTTGGTTATTGGCACCCATGATATTAGCAAATTGAACGAATTGCTTGCCTCCTCTTTAGAAAAGAAGGCTTCTATCGTTTCCGTCCGCTCTTTTGCTAGCGAAGTTGTGGAGAATATGCCTTCTGTTCGTTTGAATTCCTCCCAAGCTTTTGTGAATATTTCCTATGGCTGCGATAAATTCTGCACGTATTGCATCGTTCCCTACACTCGCGGGAGAGAACGTTCTCGCAAAATGGAGGATATCGTCAAAGAATGCCAGGAATTAGTCGACAAAGGATATAAGCAAATCACTTTGCTTGGGCAAAACGTGAATTCCTATGGCTTGGATTTCAAAGATGGGACGACCTTTGCGAAATTGCTGAAAGCGGTCGCGGAAACAAACATCCCGCATCTTCGTTTCCTAACCTCCTATCCTTCCCAGTTCACAGACGAAATGATCGATGTGATGGCACATTATCCGAATATTGATCATTGGCTGCATTTCCCTGTTCAATCCGGTTCAAGCAAGATTCTCCAAAAGATGGGGAGAAGGTATACACGAGAGGAATATCTCGAAATCGTTCATAGAATTCGCCGAAAAATACCGGATATCGCTTTAACGACAGACATTATTGTCGGCTTCCCTTATGAAACGGAGGAGGATTTTCAAGAAACGCTTTCTTTATGCAGGGAGGTTGGATATTCCAGCGCCTTTACATTCATTTATTCTCCTCGTCCTGGAACGCCGGCCGCGAAAATGGAACAAGTTCCGCCAGAGGTATCTCACGAAAGATTCATGCGTCTAAAAGCGCTTATCGATGAATTGACCGCAAAATCCTCTGATGAATGCGTTGGCAAAGAATTTGATGTTCTTGTCGAAGGGGAGTCAAAGAAAAACAAAGACGTGCTTTCTGGGTATGCTCCGAATGGGAAACTGATTAACTTTCCGGGGCCAAGTTATCTAAGCGGTTGTTTTGTAAAGGTCAAAGTCAATCGTTCCCATGTTTATTCTCTTTTTGGCGAAATGGCCGAAGACCCTCTTATTGCCAAGGCCAAAGATGTTGCCTTCCTTCTTCAAAGCTCTCCTCTTATTAAGGAATACCTCGCCTTAGATAAACAGATACAAAACGATCCGGAGATTCATTCAATGGCTGAAGAACTTGTGGAGAAAAAGAAGAAGTTGGCTTTATCCATCGCTAACAAAGAAGAACACGCAAAAGCCAAAGAGGATTACCAGGAGCTTTTGACGCGCATCCATAATCACCCTCTTTTGAACAACCATGATGCGTTAAAGGAAATGGTAGAAGGGGAATTGCTCCTTGTGAGGAACCTTTTGAAATGATTCTTGTCCTTACTGGCCCAACCGGCACCGGAAAAAGCAAGCTTGCGATTTCCTTAGCGAATAGAATCAATGGGGAAATCGTGAATGCGGACGCTTTTCAGGTGTATGAAAAACTAAGAATCGCTACCGCCTCTCCAACCGAAGAGGAAAAAAAGATGGCCCCTCATCATCTATATAATTTCATTCCTTTGACGGATAGATACGACATCTCTCGCTATCAAGTTGACGTCAGAAAATGCCTTCAGGAAATTCTTTTGCGGAAGAAAACGCCTATTCTAGTCGGAGGAAGCGGACTTTATATTCGTTCTGCTTTGTACGATTATGATTTGTCAATCGATACCTCCTTAATAGACATGTCCTCCTATGAAAGCAAAACCAATGAGGATTTACATGCGATTTTAGAAAAATTAGATCCGGAAGAGGCAAAGAAAATCCCTTATCAAAATAAGAGGAGAGTTCTTCGTGATATTGCTATATGCCTTGCAGCGAATGAAAGCAAAACCTCTCTTTTGGCGAAGCAAAACCATGAGCCGATTTATCCGACTTTGTTCTTTTCTTTATCCCGAGACAGGAAGGAGCTTTATGAGCATCTTGACCGTCGCGTTGAGGAAATGTTTCAGGCAGGCCTTTTAGAAGAAACCTTGCCTCTTATTAAAGAATATGGGGAGAGCATGGCCGCTTTCCAAGCAATTGGGGTGAAAGAGCTCATTCCCTATATTCATGGCGAAACAACTCTTCCGGAAACCATCGATAAAATAAAATTGGATACGCGTCATTACGTAAAAAGACAAGAGACTTTTTTCCGCCATCAATTCCCTGTTCGTTATGTTTCTGGCGAAGAGGAGATTCTTTCTTTTTTAGAGGAATCGTCTTCCTTTTTAATAAAATAAGCCGTATCTTACTCTAGAGCAATAAAATAGGAGGGCATATATGAACCTTTTGAAGATTCAAGAAGTTGCTAAAAAAGCAAACATACCTGAAGAATATGTTGAGCCCTATGGTTTTTATAAGGCGAAGATCGATTACTCTTTATATGAGAAAATCAAAAACAATCCAACGGGGAAATTAATTCTTGTCACAGCCATAACTCCTACAAAAGCCGGTGAAGGGAAGACGACGATGTCGATCGCTTTGCAAGAAGGCTTTGGCAAAATCTCAACGGAGGCTATGCTTTGCCTTCGCGAGCCCGCTCTAGGCCCTGTCTTTGGCATTAAAGGCGGAGCAACGGGAGGCGGAAAGGCTTCCATCGCTCCCAGTGAAGACATCAATCTTCATTTTACGGGGGACATGCATGCGTTAACCTCATCCATCAATCTTATTTCCGCCATCATTGATAACTCCATCTATCATGGAAATCCTCTTGATATCGATCCAACGCGCATCGTTTGGAAAAGAGCGATGGATATGAATGACCGTGCCCTTCGTCAAATTACCATTGGGGAAGGGGATAAAAAAGCGAGCCCTAGGCAAGAGGGCTTTCTGATTACGGTCGCCTCCGAAATGATGGCCATATTCTGCCTTGCAAAGGATGAATCCGACTTCCATGAAAGGCTATTGAAAATCATTGTGGCTTATAACAAAAAAGGAGATCCGATTACGCTGAAGGATCTTCAATGCTCCCATGCTGTCATGCGTCTAATGAAAGAAGCGTTAAAACCGAATCTCGTGCAAACAATCGAAGGGGAGCCGTGCCTTGTTCATGGAGGGCCATTCGCGAACATCGCACATGGCTGCAATTCCCTTCTTGCGACGCGCCTTGCTTTAAAATTGTCTCCCATTGTCATCACGGAAGCGGGGTTCGGCGCTGATTTAGGCGCTGAAAAATTCCTGGATATCGCTTGCCCAGAAGGAGAGCTTCAAGCGGATATGGCTGTTTTAGTCGCGACCGTTCGTGCCCTTAAGATGCATGGCGGCATTCCTTTTGAAGAACTCGCTATTGAAAACGTTGATGCTTTGAAAAAAGGCTTTGCGAATCTCGAAAGGCATGCGCGCAATCTTCAAAAATACGGCATACCTGTATTCATTGCCATCAATCATTTCTCATCGGACACGGAAAAAGAGCTTCAAGCGCTCATTGACTGGTGCAAAGAAAAAGGATACGAATATTCTTTTGTGGACGCTTTCGAAAAAGGAGGGGATGGGGCTATCGACTTTGCCAAGAAAATCAAAACCATGCTTGAAAAGCTGCCCTCTCATTATCATCCGCTCTATAAGAAAGGATCCCCTTTGAAAGAGAAAATCGAAACCATTTGCAAAGAAATCTATCGTGCGGGGTCTGTCGAATATTCTCCTTTGGCGGAAAAAGAGCTGGCTCAGTATGCAAATATGGGTTTCTCGAACGCTTATATCTGTATGGCAAAAACGCCAAACTCTTTTAGCGATGATCCAAAACTTTTGGGTGCCCCAGAAGGATTCCCGATTCACATCCGCGAAGTGAATTTATCTGCCGGTGCAAATTTCGTTATTCCTTTAACGGGATCGATTATGACGATGCCTGGGCTTCCAAAAGAGCCTGCTGCAATCAAAATGGAAAAAGAACCATGGTAATCACGCAATACAATTTATTTGACGAAGTGGAGATGAAAAAAGCTCATCCGTGCGTTCATCATTCGAAACGTTTCCAAATCGTTCGTCTTGGGGCGGACATCAAAATCAAATGCCTTGGATGTGGGAATATCATCATGATCGATCGCGATAAATTCAACCATTCTTTGAAAAAAGTGATTGGCCCAATGAACGAAAAGAAATAAAAAATGGCATTTTTCCATAAACCCCGTCTTCTTATAAGTGGGGTGAAAAATGTTTCGAGCGATTTCTTTAAGCAAAATTTACGGCAAAGGCGAAAAGAGGGTCTTTGCTCTAAAGGATATTTCTTTCTCTTTGCCTGAAAAAGGCCTTTTTGCGATTGTCGGAAAATCGGGTTCAGGGAAATCCACATTGCTGAATCTTCTTTCTCGCGCGGAAGAAAAAACAGAAGGCGATCTCTTCTATGGGGATGAGGATTTAAGCAAATTAAAAGGGAGGAAACTAGAAAACTATCGCCGTTTTGTCTGCTCCTTTATTTATCAGCATTTTGAGTTATTGGAGGATTGCTCTGCTTTTGAGAATGTGCTTCTTCCCCTTAAAATTCGGGGAGAAAGCGAGAAAGAAAGCAAAAAGAAGGGGGAGAGCCTCTTTCGAACTTTTCATTTGGAGGATTTAAAAAACAAAAAAGCCTCTTTGCTATCCGGCGGAGAAAAGCAAAGGGTCGCTTTCTTACGCGCCATCATTACCGAACCAAAAGTGATTTTCGCGGATGAGCCAACTGGCGCTTTAGATAAGCAAAACGAAAGGCTTTTGATGGAAGCCTTGAAAAAGATTTCGAAAAATACGTTGGTTTTATTCGTGACCCATAATGAGAAATTGGTCGAAGAATACGCCGATGATTTTCTTCGCCTCGAAGACGGGAAACTTTTGAAAAGCGTTGATATTCCGACCCCTTCTTTAGAAACGATCCCCCTTAAGAAAAAGAGACGCAATACATGGTTTGTGAAATTGATTTTCCGCAATTACAAAAAGAATTTGGTTAAGAACATCCTTTCTTTTTCGAGTGGCTTAATAGGCTATCTATCTTTGCTCATCGGTTTCGGTTTTTATGCAGGAAGCGAATCTTCGCTAAAAAAAGAGCGGGGACATACCCTTAGTTATCTTCAAGCAAGTCTTTCTAAGCAGGTTCTTTATGAAACGGAGGGATCACCGCTTTCCTTGATAAGAAGTGAGAAACCAACCCTTCAAGAAGCAGAGGCTTTCTTTCAAGATTTCCCCTCTGTTTCTTTTGAAAACGATTATTCTTATTTCTTTCCGTCTTATCATTCTTTCACGTTGAACGGCTTTTCTTTCGAGAGCGTGAATTTCGTTCCTTTGAAAGACATCACCCTGCAAGATAGAAGCGCTTCGTTTTTATCGAAAGGGGAACTGCCTTCGGGAAATTCTTTGAATTATTGCTTGGTGAACGAAGAATTTGAAAAGCTTGTGCAAAAAGACCCAATCGGAAAAAGATTAAAAGCGAGCAATACGGTAACAATCTCAAGAGATGGGAAGGTAGATAACGTATCGATTGATTTCTCTTTTCTTGTTCTTGGCGTGGTGAAAGAGTTTCCTTTTTTGAATACTCCGAAAGTCTTTTTTTCCTTCCCTTCTTTTGAAAGGAGCTTAAAAGAAAAAGAATTAGAAAATCTTTCGATGGATATAGGCGAGTTTTTAGAAACGGAAGATAGAAATTCCGCTTATTATTCTTATGCTTATCAAATTTTCTTTGGCGAAGAAGACGCCTTTGAATTAGAGAAATACTCTCAAGACTTAGAAGAAGCTGGGAGCGAGTTTGTGATTACTTCTTCCTCTTTTGCGGTGAATTCCTCTTTTCAAAATCTGTATGAAGCCTTTTCTTCTTCTTTGCTTCCTTTTGCCTTTATTGAAATATTGGGCGTGGCTTTTATTTTATCTTCTTTGACCTATCATTCTTTTTTAGAAAGAAGGAAACAAGCCGCCATTTTGACCTCCTTGGGTTCTAGCAAAAGAGAAATCGAGAGAATCTACGGATCAGAGCCTCTTTTAACTAGTTTGCTAAGCGTCTTCCTTGCTGTGCTCCTTTCTTATCCAGCAAGCTTATTGGCATCTAAATATCTTGAAAAACGCGTAGGCATATCATCGTTGGTCCATATTCCTTATTTCTCTTATCTGGGGGTCCCTTTTTTTCCGATTGCCCTTCTTTTGCTTTTCTCCCTTTTAATCGCTTTCGTGAGTGGTTTTCTTCCTTTATGGGTTTCTAGAAAAAGGAATTTGCTAGAGGAGCTTAGAGACGAATGAGATGCCTTGAGATATCCAATCTTTATAAAAGCTATGGAAAGCAGAAACTCTTTGAGGGCGTCTCTTTCTCTTTTCCCAATAAAGGTCTTTTCTTTGTTGTCGGGGATTCTGGAAGTGGGAAATCCACCTTATTTGAAATCCTATCTGGCATCGATACCGACTATACGGGCGACGTCCTTTTCTACGGCAAAGCGTTTCAAGATTTGACGGAAGAGGAAAGAAACGATATCCGCCTCATGGATTTTGGCTTTATCAGACAAAATTACGATTTGTTGGAATTAGAGAGCGTTCTTGAAAATGTGATGTTGCCGATATCGGGGACGCAAAAGAAAAAGAAGCTCAGGAAAAGAAAAGCGTTGGAGACCTTAGAGTTTTTAGGAATGGCCGATAAATGGAAACAATGCACGAATACTCTTTCGGGTGGGGAAAAGCAAAGGGTGGCCATCGCAAGAGCCTTGGCAAACGACCCCAAAGTGATTCTTGCCGATGAGCCTACCGGTGCATTAGATAAGAAAAATAGTGAGGACGTGTATCGAATATTGAAAGAGGTTTCTAAAAGATGCTTGGTTATCGTTGTTTCCCATGATCTCGATGCGGCTAACCGTTACGGAGATGAGCTTCTCACTCTCGCGGAAGGAAAAATCTCTTCGGAAAAGAAAGACAATCCACCAACAAAGGAACATTCTTTTGTGAGTTTTCTTCCTCCAAAAAAGGAAAGGATATCCTGGAACCCATTCCTTTGGATCAAACATGCCATCCATTTGTTTCAGGCAAAGAAAATTCGCAGCCTTCTTACCGTTTCCATCGTTTCTTTTTCCTTACTTGCCCTTGGCTTATCTTTATACGTCCAAAGAGACCTTCAAAAAGAGCTGAATAACGCTTTTGGAGAATGGAGCGGATCGAAAGGCGTTATCATGGAAAGCAATAGCAAGAATGAGCAAACTTTCCAACGGATTATCTCCGCAAATGAAAAAGAAGTCGTTTCCTTAAAAAATGAATATCCGGAAGAAATTAAGGACTATGGGGTTAGCTATCTTTGCTCGTACGAGAATTATTTCAAGGATGAAAACGAGTTTTATTTTGATTCATTCGGCAAGAAAAGCAAAATCCCAGGTTTGGGCGTAAGAAATATTAACGAATACCGTTGGCTCGATGAGCTTCCTTTGGAAACAATCGTCTATCCTGAAAGGCCAAAGGTTATGGAAAACGAGCAGATCGTCTTGTCATTGCCTTACCCTTCTATGGTAAGCATGTGCCTCGCCTTGCAAATTGAGCGGTCCTATTTCTCCCTTGGAAAATATCTATTGGAAAAACCATTGGAAATCCTTCTTGAAACAGCGAATGATTCCTGGGGGTATTCGGATGTGCAGCTATTTTCTCTTGTCGGCGTTTTGGAAGAAAATAGCCCGACCATCTATCAGTTAAATCATTTTTGGAACGAATATGTTCTGGAAGATTGCATGGGTTTCCCGACAAGCGATGAAGAGGATTCCTCCGTGCCATGGCTTCTTAGGAAGGTTTACTTCCTTCTCCCTAGGGATGATGAAGAATCCTTCTTTTCAAAAGCAAGAGAAGGAAAAACATTAGACCGATTCGTTTTCGAAAGAGACTCTTATGATTTTGATCAAAGCCATAACGAAAAGAATAAAAACTCTTCCAGCAACCGCCTTTATGTTTTTCAAGCGGACAAGCAAGCTCTTTCTTATAGGGATATAAAAGAAATCGCAGACCGCTTTCATCTTTCTGACTATTCCGTTTTAGGGGAAGCTTCTTACCTTTCCATTTCTGGAGCAATGGTTTCGGGATTCGTGAATCCGTTCTTTTTGGGCAGCGCGCAAGAAAAAGTAGTTAACTTATCGGAAGGAATGAGCAAAACGGAAAAAGATAAGCCTTATGCGGATTTAGCTTTGCCAGATGATGTTTCTTTTGGCCAATATTTGTACCGGAGAGATAAAGCGCTCACTATTTCCAGCGATTTTTCTAATTTGGTGAAGGGCAAAAAACCTACGCGAAGCGACGAGATATGCGTTTCGGAAAAGCTTTTCCGCAAATTCAAAGGGAAAGAAACCCTTTATTGTGCTGGGGTTGTTTCGAATAGAGACAAAGGGGATTTTATCGAAAATGATTTTCGAATAGGGGAACTCCATGTGGTTGGTCTCGTCAAAGGGGAGGAAGAAACGATATACGTCACGTCCAATTGGTCTATTGATTATTGGAGAGATGAATTAGGGATGAGCTCATTTTCTTTAGAGGCAAAAAGCGTTGTTTTTCATTGCGATTCCTCAAAAGCGAAACAAATCCTTCCCTTCTTATCCGCCTCCTACCCATCGATGCGTTTTAGCGATCCTTCTTTAACTATTGAGTCTTCCGTTAAGAACGTGATCGATTACGTTCAGATTATTCTTCGCTTCGCAAGCTTTCTTACTCTTTTGACCGCAGGCTTCCTCTTTCTGACAAACGCCTTGCTTTTGTCTTTTGAAAATAAAAAAGAAGCAAAACTGTTTTTTGAACTTGGCATAAGAAGAAAGACGATTGTTGATGCCTTTGGCAGCAATTTGCTTCTGTTGGGCTCATTGTCACTGCTTATCGCTTGTTCGTCATTAATAAGCGTGGAATTCACGCTTCATAAAACATTGGAAGAGAATTTTGGGAAATCCTCCTCGTTCTTCCAAATTGACCTTTACCCAGCTGTTTTTATGTGTTTTTTCTTGTTTTTTGGTGTTTTTGTTTCCATTTTGTTTCTACTTTTTTGGATTCGGCATAAAGATTTCTCTAGAAAGTCTAATTTTTAGTCAATGATAAAAAACTTCACTATTTTTTATTTGATTTGGCTTAAAGGTGGTAGAATTACATACGGTCTTTTATTCAAGAAAAGGCCAGGAAGGTTAGGTAAATATGAAGGGAACAGTCAAAAAGTTCTTCAAGGATAAAGGCTTCGGCTTCATCCATGGAGAAGACGGAAAAGACTACTTCTTCCATTATAGCGCTATCCAAATGGATAACTATAAAACTGCTGAAGTCGGTGAAAACGTTGAGTTTGAACCAGTCGAATCTGATCGTGGCTTACGCGCTAATAGTGTTAAGAAAATAGACTAACCGATTTGTGTTTTAGTCTTGAGGCGTCATTTCTTGGAGCAATCTTTGAAGTGACGCTTTTTCTTCGTTTCAATTCCCTAGGCTTAGAGATATAATCTCTAGCGTAAAAAGGAAGTTATTTGATATGTCATTAAAAGCTGGGATTGTTGGCCTTCCTAATGTTGGCAAATCCACCCTATTTAACGCCATCACTAATTCACATGTTTTGGCGGAAAATTATCCATTTGCCACTATTGACCCTAATAGCGGGGTCGTTGTTGTGCCAGATGAACGTTTGGATTATCTTTGTTCGAAATACAATCCAAAGAAAAAAGTAAACGCTACCTTTGAATTTTATGATATCGCCGGTTTGGTGAAAGGCGCTTCAAAGGGTGAAGGTTTAGGAAACCAATTCTTAGCCGCCATTAGAGAATGCGACGCGATCGTGGAAGTCGTTCGCTGTTTTGAGAATGCCAATGTCGTTCGCTATAACGACGATCCTGTGAATCCGAAGAATGATATTGATGTCATTAATCTGGAACTTTCGATGTCTGACTTGGAATCCGTCAATAACCGCATCGGAAAACAAGAAAGCAAAGCAAGAATCACCAAAGACAAGGTTGCTTTATATGAAATGCCGATTCTCCTTGCTCTTAAAGAGACTTTGGAACAGGGGATACCTGCAAGGCTGACTAAAGGGCTTTCCCAAGAACAAATGGACTATGCAAGAAAGAATTTCTTCTTGCTTACTTTGAAGCCGATTCTTTACGTCGCAAATGTCGCCGAAGATGATTATGGCGATTTGCCAAATTGCGCGAATTATCAAGCTGTGAAGGAAATCGCGGACAAAGAAAATGCAGTTTGCATCCCTCTTTCGTGTGAAATCGAATATGAAATATCACAATTATCCTCTCCCGAAGAAAAACAAGAATTCCTTGAAACGCTCGGCGTGAAAGAATCCGGGCTTGATCGTTTGGTGAAAGCTTCCTATAAATTGCTCAACCTCTCTACTTTCCTTACTTGCGGAGTGGATGAGTGCCGTGCTTGGACTTTTCATAATGGAATGTTAGCCCCTCAATGCGCCGGTATTATTCACACTGATTTTGAAAAGGGGTTTATCAAAGCGGAAGTTTATCCGTTTGAAGAATTTAAGAAAGTCGGCGATTCTTTGACAAGCGATACTTTTATTGGAAACGGCAGCGTTGGAGACCGTATTGAACAAATGATTCGCGAAGCTGGCAAAATTCGTTCAGAAGGAAAAGAATATGCGATGAAAGATGGCGATGTCGTCTTTTTCCGTTTCAATGTTACGAAAAAATAAAATATGAGAATTGGCTACGGAGAAGACATACACGCTTTAGCAAAAGGCAGGAAATTAATTCTTGGCGGAGTTTGTATCCCTTATGAATTTGGCTTGGATGGGCATTCTGATGCCGATGTGGTCTATCACGCATTAAGCGACGCGCTTCTAGGGTCGTTAGCGTTAGGAGACATCGGAAAATATTTCCCTCCGGCTGATGAGAGCATCACAGGTATTTCTTCTAGCGTTATTGTCTCTTCCTGCTATAAAATGCTGCGAGAGAAGGGATACCATATTGTGAATCTGGACATTTCTATTTTGGCTGAAAAACCTCATTTAGCAGAATATATCCCCCAAATGAGAGAAAACATTTCCCATCTTCTTCAAACCGATATAGATAACGTCTCTATTAAAGCCATGACAAACGAAGGCTTTGATGCGATCGGAGAAAAGAAAGCCATCAAAGCGGTCGCTGTTACGCTAATTGATAAGGAGTAATTATGACAAACGAAAAGGAACTACAAACTATTCTCGCCGCAAGCGCAAAAGAAATTGGCTTGGATGTGAAGCCCGAAGAAATCACCATCGAACAAACAAAAGATAAAACTCATGGCGATTATGCGAGCAATCTTGCATTGAAGTCTGCGAAAACTTTGCATAAAGCCCCCAAAGCCATCGCTGAGGACCTTCTGAAGCACATCTCTTCCCCAAAAATCTCAAAGATTGAAATCGCAGGCCCTGGTTTTATCAATTTTTTCCTTAAAGCGGACTCTTTGAACTCCATCGTAACCACCATCCTTGAAGAAGGGGAACATTATGGCGATGGGGAGAAAAAAGATTTCCGCATCAACGTGGAGTTTGTCTCCGCCAATCCAACTGGCGATCTTCATTTAGGACACACCAGAGGGGCGGCTCTTGGGGATTCTATTTCCAATCTCTATACGAAAGCGGGATATGAGGTCACAAGAGAATACTATGTTAACGATTGCGGCAACCAAGTGGAGCATCTAGGCCATTCTATCCGTGAAAGATATCACGAATTATTTGGCGAAACCCCAAACTTCGGAGAAGATGACTACCATGGCGTCGATCTTATTAAAATTGCGGAATCCATTAAGGAAGAATACGGCGATAAATATCTTGAGGACAATCAAGAATCCCACGACTTCTTTATCCGTTATGGCATTGACAAAGAACTTGGAAAAATCAAAAAGGATATGGCTGACTTTGGCGTTCATTTCGACCGTTTCTCTTTTGAATCCGATATTCGTAAAGGAAGCACCATTACCGATACAATCGAAGAGCTCCGTCAGAAAGGATACGTCTACGAGAAAGATGGCGCGACCTATTTGAAAACGACCGCTTTCTTAGATGACAAAGATAGGCCCATCATCAAAAAAGACGGCAAATACACCTATTTCATGCCGGATATTTGCTATCACTACAACAAGCTTTCTCGCGGTTACAATCTTCTTATCGATTGCCTTGGTGCCGACCATTACGGTTATTTGAACCGCATGCGCAGCGCTTTGATGATGAAAGGCTATTCCAAAGACGTCATTGACTTTGAAATCTATCAAATCGTTAAGGTTTATAAAGATGGCGAAGAAGTCAAAATGTCTAAACGCACTGGCAAAGGCATCACTCATCGTGAGTTGGTTGCCGAAGTAGGCAAGGATGCCGTCCGATATTTTTTCTGCGAAAGAAGTTCGGACGCTCATTTAGACTTCGATATGAACCTCGCCACATCCAAAAGCAAAGAAAATCCGGTTTATTACGCTCAATATGCCTATGCACGATGCGCTTCTTTGCTGGAAATGGGCAAAGATATCGGCATTGATTCCAGCGCAAAAGGCCTTACAAACGAGAAAGAAGGAAACATTTTAAAACATCTTTCCGTATTTCCTAGTATGATTATTACCGCAGCCAATGCGAGAGCGCCTTATAAAGTCGCGGGTTACATTCATGAATTAGCACGTCTCATTCACGAATATTATGCAAGCAATCGTATCATCGATAGGGATGATATTGCTTTGACTTCTTCCCGTTTGGCTCTTGTGAAAGCCTGTCAAATCGTCCTCAAAAACGCCTTAGCCTTGCTTGGGGTAAGCGCACCAGAAAAGATGTAAAGGAGAAACATATGGACAAACAAAGCATGATCGATGTTGCTTATGCAATCATCAAAAAAGAAGGAAAAATCTTCACCTTCAAAGAACTCTATAACGAAGTTGCCGCCAACCTCGAGATGGATGATGCAACAAAAATGAAAAACATCGGTGAATTCTACACTCAGCTCACCATCGATGGACGCTTTGTCGCTCTTGGCGATAATACCTGGGATTTAAGAGAAAGACATACCTATGAGAAATCCCATGATGAGTCCATCAACGAAGTCTATAAGGAAGTTGAGGATGATTCCGACGTTGATGCCGTCGATAAGCAAGAAGAAAAAGAATATAACGCTGAAATCGAAGGCAAAGAGATTGTCGAAGAGGAAAGCGATGATGAGGCTTCTTCTGATTCCGATTCCGAAGAGGAAGAGACAGTCAAATACACAGACGAAGACGTTTCTACTTTAATCGGCAAATAAACAAATAAGAAACGAAAAGCGTTGCCATCTCGCGCAACGCTTTTTTCATATCCTTAACGGCTATTTGCTCTCTTCTTTACGAAGGAAATATTTCTTATTCACCTTGATAACCTGGACTTCTTGGACTCCCGGATCAAGAGTAAGAATGGTAACAGGCCTCTTGTACTCGTTTTCAACTTCCTTCTCCTCTTCCTTTTCTTTGATTTTCAAACTGACGAGATCGTTTTCATCGTGTTTCTTAGCGACCACATAGAAAAATTTAGGCAACTCCTTATCCTTATCTTTAGGCTCAATCACTAAAACAGAGCTGAAAGGAATGTCATTGTCTTTTAATTCTCCATACAATTCCACGTGGGTTTCGTCGAGGATTTTTCCATATTTGGAAATTCCTCCAAAAGTGGAATCGTCTTCATAAATGCTAAATTTTCGCGCGTCTTTCGTATAGGCGTTTTCTAATTTGGATTCCCTATTGGCGTCGCTAATGCTTTTTCCTACCTTTTGGAAAAACTTGGTAAAACCGTTTTCTTTTTTCTTTTCGGACATCTTCTTTGGCCTTCTTTCCTTTTCATTATATGGCGAAAAACAAAAGAATCTTCCAATAAAGGAAGAAAATTTCTAAGAATTGAGTAAAATAGTGCAAGTATGAAACTATTTGTATTTGATGTTGATGGGACATTGGTTCATGATGGAGGAGAAATCTCTCTTCCCGTTTTGGAAAGCATCCAGCATCGTTTAGATTCGGGGGACGCTATCGCCATTGCCTCTGGTCGTCCTTTTATCGGCATTGACAAGTATCTTTCCTTGTTTGAGGGAAAGAACCGTTATGCGATAGGCTCTAATGGCGCCATTCTTCAAGATTCTACTGGGAAGGTTCTTGGAAGAGTGGGCTTGCAATTCAAAGATTTATTTTCCATTCGGAAGGAATTTTCCTGGATCGAAAAAGATGGAGGAGCTATCTACGCTTACGATAAGAACGGCAATGTGATTGCTCTTTCCAAATCGATTTGGACGGATTGTGAAGTAAAATACAACGGCCTGTCCGTAAATATTATCGATGAACATAGTTTTCCCGAGGATGAAATCATTTTGAAGGTTATGGTTGCCGCCTCTTCTGAGTTGATTTCCTCCTTGCGCATATCGGAAGAAGACAATAAACGATTCAATATCGTAAAATCCGATCCTAAATATTTGGAATTCATGAATCATTTGGCGGATAAAGCGACAGGGGTCGCTTATCTTATTAAAAAATTAGGCATCAAGAAAGAAGACGTTTACACATTCGGGGATGAGCAAAACGATCTCCGTATGATCGAAGACTTTCAAGGAATTGCCATGGGCAACGCCATTGAGATATGCAAAGAAAAAGCAAAGTTCGTGACAAAAAGCGTTTATGAAGATGGAATCGCTTATGCGTTAAATGAATATATCAGATAGGGAGGAGAAAAAACATGTACGAAAAAGAACTCAACAAGATGATTGAAGCCGCAAAGAAAGCTCAAGAATTGATTCTTGATGTCTATCATACCGATTTCGAAGTAATCACGAAGGAAGACAATTCCCCTGTGACCAACGCCGATAAAGGAGCCGATAAAATCATTCGCGAGATTTTATCCAAAGAATTCCCGGATTATGGTTTCCTAACAGAGGAGAGCAAAGACACCAAGGAAAGACTCACCAAAGAATATATCTTCGTCGTTGATCCGGTTGACGGCACAAAGGAATTCGTTTCTAGGAATGGCCAATACACCACAAACATCGCCCTTATCCATAAACATGAGGTCGTCGCCGGCGTCATTAATATCCCCATGCTCAATACCGTTTATTTCGCAAGCAAAGGCAGTGGCGCATATAAATTAAAGAGCGATGGGGAGAAAACACGAATCCATGTTAGCGATAGAACGGAGAATCTGCGCGCTGTCCGTTCTTGCTCATTTTTTAACGAGAAAGAAAAGAGCGTTTACGATAAGCATCCGGAATTATACGCTTCCATAAACCCGCTAGGAGCCGCTATGAAATTCTGTTTCATTGCCGATGGCCAAGCGGATATTTCTTATCGTTGTTCGGCTGGAACGAAAGAGTGGGATGTTGCGGCAGGGGATATCATACTCACGGAAGCCGGAGGAGTTATGCTTGTCCCACCGGAGATGAAACCGATGACTTACAATCGCGAAGACGTCTATAATCGCCAAGGCTACGTGATAGCGAACAAAAAAGAGAACATCCATTATTAAAAAAAAGTGGCTCAGCCACTTTTATTCTTTTTTAGGCTCCTCCGTCGGAGTTTCCATTTCTTTTTCTTTCCGGGCTAGATATTCATTCATCACATCTTCAGGAAGATTCATCGACGCATCGCAACGAATCACGCCAGGAACTTCTTCCATCAAGATGATTTCCACGCCTTGAGAAATATCCGCATCGGCATACAAACAGCCATTGCACGCTCCAACCATCCGAACATATACGACTCCATCTTTGAAACCGATATATTCGATATCGCCGCCTTCTCTTTTTAAAAAAGGGCGGACCTTATCCAATACTTCTTCTATTTGTTTATCAATCGTTTCTTCTGCCATAACGGAAACTATTCTAGTTTCTAGGCTCGATTATCGCAAGGAATATAACCTATAATAAATGAATGGAAAGAAAGATAACGCCAAGCAAAATAACTGTCCTCGACGCGATTTACACATTAAATAAAGAAGGATACCAAGCAACCCTAGAAGGCCTCGCCTGTCTTCTTTTGGGAAACAAAGAAGGGGAAGCTCTTTCATCCAGCGCTCTATTTGGTTATTTGCCTTCCCTTTCCTCAAAAAAGATCAAGAATCGCGTCCATTATCTTCTGCAAAAAGGCTATATCGTTTTGATTTACGATTCGCAAAAGGATGTCCATTACCTTTCTCTTTCTTCCAAGGGGAAAGAAGGCAGAAAATTGCTCGTTAGGAAGAGCCCTTCGACAAAGAAAGAAAAAGTTCTTTTCGCTCCAATAAAATAAAAAGATGGCTGTTTTTACCTGTAAAGAGAAAATCCTACCAGTTATCTTTTCGTTGTCTGAAATTCAGCAATAAAGAAAGTTTGAAATGACGTATGGCAATATGTGGCAATATGTCAATAAAAACGATTTTAAAAATTGCTTGCACTTTCTGAAAATAAGTCTATATTTAACGTTCCTGACTAAAATTTTCAGGCAAAAAGAAGGAGGAAAAACGCATGATAAATAAGAAATGCAATTCACAGACAGCTTATGAAGATAAACAACGCGACGATAACAGATTATCCGTTTTTGCGTCCTGCTTGTTTGATGATTTCATTGATAGTTCTGATTTTATGAACAATTAGCGAAAGCACTTCATAACAATAAAAGTGGCCCTAGAGCCACTTTTATTTTTCGCCAAGTTTTTTCAAAGTTTCGTAAATTATGGGCAATGCCTCTTCGGGAGTTTCTACAAGAGAAGTGGCTTCTTCAACCGGGCAATATCCATCTTTTTGATGATTATAGATATGTTCTACAAGTTTTTCATAATCAACATGGATTCCGTAATGCCGGAATATCTCTAAGGCAGGTTTCGAGATGATATGGCAACTCACGTTTTTGATTTTCAAAAGAATGTAGAGGAACGCGGCTCCTTTTCCTATCACTTTATCGGCAGCGGAATAAGAAGAATAATCCTTCCCCATACGATTTAATAAAGGATGGACGCCTCTTAGCGAATCCGTTTCAATTTGGTCTTTGCTCACAAGAACGAGAGTGTAGTTCCCTTTTTCAAGCAGCTCTTTTGCTTTTTCTGAATCAGTCATAAAGATCCCCGTATTTCTTTTTGAGATAACGGATGAATGGCTTGCTTGTTAATTCTTTTCCTGTTACTTTCTTTATCCAATCCTTTGGTTCCATCCAATCGTAGGCATAATCGTTTTTTGCCAAATAAGCGAGAATCTCATCCATTTTGCCCTCTTGGATCAAAGAACGGGCATGGATGTCCTCCTCCATTTTTTCAAAAATCATCGCCCCATATAGGTTTCCTAATAAATAAGATGGGAAATAGCCGATTTCATTATCCGTCCAGTGGATATCTTGCATGCACCCTTCTCTATCATTGGGGACATCCACGCCAAGATATTCCTTATATTTGTTCTTCCAAATCACAGGGACATCTTCGCATTCGATGAGGCCGTTAATCAAATCCCTTTCGATTTCGTAACGGATGATGATGTGCAAAGAATAGGTAAGCTCATCAGAATCGCAACGATTGGCGATAGGCTCGACATAATTGATCAAACGGTAGAAGTCCATGATGTCCATCTCTTTGAAAGATGGATCGAGATTCTCGGCGCATAGTTTTTTCAAAGTGGGCATGAATTCAAGAGAACGCCCGATGATATTCTCATAAAGGCGTGAATGAGTCTCGCAAATCCCGGCTGTATTGGCCGATTCCAAATAATTGTCATACATTTCTTGCGGTTTATTCTGGAATTCAAGAGCGTGCCCTGCTTCATGAATCTCAGAATAGAGAGCGTTTCTCCAATCGGAAACGGAATAATTAGTGGTGATTCGCGTGTCGTTTTGGGAGATATCGGTCGTAAAAGGATGCATAGACTCCCTCATGCAGCCTTTGCTCAAATCGTATTTCTCCCAACTTAAAATGGCATAAGCCAATTGTCTTTGCTTATCGATGGAGTAGGGTTTTATCTCACTTTTTGGAAAACGAGATTGTTTTTCTAGAACCATAGGCAAAAGAGTTTTGATACAGTCTTTTATCGGTTCGAAGATACGATCTAAATCCTTGCTTCTTTCTCCAGGCTCATACATATCCAAAGCGGAATCATAAGGGCTTTCCATGCCTTCTTTCATCATGAGCTTGTCGATTTTTCTAGCATAGGCGATGCATTCTTTCCAGTATGGGAGCCATTCGGAAAATTGGTTTGTTTCCTTGAATTTCCTCCACATCTCATTTGATTTTGAAAAGGCTTTTCTTGCCTTCAAATATTCTTCCAAAGGCATTTTTTTAAGAAGCGTTATATTAAAAGAAAGAGAGTCAGCCAAACGTTTCTCCTCTTTGGAAATGGAAGGGAGATTCGTTAAGGCTTCCACTTTGGAAATAAAGTCAGGGGAAGAGAAAATCTTTGCTGCCTCCGCATCTTGCTCATTAATGAGCTCAGATTGCGATTCGATCGCTTCCTCAGGACAGGCTGTGGCCAAATCAAAATAAAGCAGACTCGAGAGATAATGAGCGTGTCTAATTTGTTTCAGATATGGCTCCAAAGCCAGGAATTCTTGTGTATGTTTCATTGTTCTCCTCCGTCAAAGAAAAAAACTTCTTTTATTATAGTTTTTCTATAATCGCCTGTCTAATTGTGCTAAATTACACGTAAGGAGGAAAGAAAATGAAAGATTTTTGCAATTGGCTTGACGGTCAGTCAAAGCTTGTTAAAGTTATTCTTTGCATTTGGATTTTGGATATCGTTTGGGCAATCTATCGTATTGGCGGCGCTATCGCGAATAAGAATTGGTTTCACTTGATTCTCGCCATTCTTTGGGTTGCTATGTCATGCACCGTTGGATGGATCCTTGACGTTGTCTCTATTCTTTTGACGAATCATATCTTCTGGTTCAAAGAATAGTTATCTTTCCCGCAAAAAGAAAAAGTGGCCATCGAGCCACTTTTTTCTTTTTTCATTAAACGGTTTTAGCGAAGACGATAGTCGCTTATGCCATAAAGCAAAGGGATGGTTGATAGGACTTCTAAAAAAGAAATCGCGAGATAGAAGGCTCCGATTAATGCGTCATCCTTCAGGAGAAGAATCCCGTTTGCCGAAGCATAAAGCCCAACGGAAAGAATGAAACAGCCAATCGAAATGATGCCAAAGCAATAGGATCGATAACCCTCTTCCTTTCGCAAAATGCTACGGATGATGATTCCATTAAGAAGAACCGAGGCAAAAGCTAAGATGGCGGAAATAATAGAGACTGTGTAAGCCAAATCAAACGCAACTTTTGCTTCTTTCTCAAAGACAGGGTCTAAGATGCTAGAGAGCAGATACAAGCCAAATACGGCACTTGCTATGGCTAGGAATATCGGGAAGAGATTCTCTTGTGTCTTTTTCTTTTTAAGGACGTCTATAAGAAGAAGACCTCCTAGAAGAAGCAAGAGAAAGGAAACCATCGCGATAATAAGCAAATCCTTATTTCCATAAAGCATGCTCTTTCCTTCCTCGTCTGGGTAATAGCCATTCAAGGCGGTAATGATATACGCGGTTAACGCAACTATGAGAGAAATACCAGAAGAAAGAAGGATTCCGACGGATTTAAAATAACGATTTTTTGGATTTTGCATCATTTTATTTAGCCTCCTTTTGCTGAGAAATATTCTTTATCTTCTTTTCTGGAAGAACGATCTTTGGCCAAACGCTCACCAATAAGCACGTAACAACCGTGGAAAAGAAGATGTCCGGACCCATATAAGCAATATTGTAAATAAAGGAATAAGCCCATGGATTGATGCTCGTTCCTTGGAAAGACCATGCGAAGCTTGCGCTGTCATTTCCCCAGAATATTGCCCCAGAAAAAACGTGCGACATGTATTTGGCTGCTCCGCCAACGAGGCAACCGAGAATGATGTAGAAAATCATTTGTCCTTTATTCTGCGCTTTTTTGATAAAAACAGTAAAAATCCCGCTAAGAGCGACTAACGGATACGCAATCCAATAATCCAACGCGACTTGAGCGAAAGCATAATACCAGGCATGACCGGAAACGACATAAAACCCATCGGCCAAATCCAGAAGACCCATAATCAAGCCGGTGATAAGCCCTGGCAAGAAACCGCGACGATAAGAGATGATGAATACGCAAACCATTGCGATTCCCAATGAGCCGCCATTAGGGAATAGCGGGCTGGAGTAAATCCCCGCCAGCATGTCAAGAACATAGCCTAAAGCAGCAAAAATGGCGATTTCGGCAATGGTCTTAACGCTCCATGTTTTTTCTTTTTCTTCCATAAAACCCTCCCAAAAAAAGAAAACCGCTCATCTAGAAAATGCGCGGAGAAAGGGTTTGCTTACCTACGCTAGCATTACCTAGATCAGGTTTATGGGTCGCCACGAATTAGTGGCCTCTCAGCAATCTTTTGGATGCTCCCCAGGTCATTGACCGCTCTTATTCTAGCACCGACTAAACGAGAGGGTTATCGTTTTTGCTTAAAAAAGATAGCACTTTGCCGGAATAAACGATGACTTCGGCCACGTCTCGCTTTATCTCATTGGAGATTCCGAGGCCATCTCCTTTGGAGATCACCCTATGATCGATATCATAGGCAAAGCCTTTTAAGGAAAGGCACGCTTTTTCATCTACGGGGAAAAAAGAAATGAATTTATACGCAGAAGGATAGAATTTCTTCCTTCCGCTCAAAGAGAAGATTTCCGTCGTATCGTCTAACAAAGAAACTCTTTCGTCTTTCATGACAAGCTCTAAATTGGCGTAGAAATGCTCAATGCGTTTCCCTTGTATGCCTCCTAACAAGACAAAAGAAACGTCTTTCTCATCTTTCCATAAATCGTAAGCGTGTTTCGTATCCGTATCGTCTTTGATGGGGTTTAAGGGAATTATATGGGGGACGTGTAGTGAAATAAGCCGTTTCTCTTCCTCGTTGCATGAATCAAAATCTCCGATCGCGTAATCTAAGGAAAGATGATTTTTCAAAGCAAGGAGACTGCCATGATCAATGCCCACTTTCAAAGAATCTTCTTCAAAAGGAAAATTCTTCAAATCGACATTCCGCCCGATGATAAGATAAATCTTCATTTTTAATCTAGAGAAAGGGTGATGGATTTCAATGCGAAAGAAGAATCAAACACGACAAGCAACTCATAAGTGACATTTTCCTGTTCGAAAGAGAAAGATTTGTCGTCGTTTATCTTAAAGCCAATAGAAGGCGGAACAATGAATTTATCAGCCGTGTAAGAAGAATTCTCATCCTTATCCGTTAAGCGGTAAACGTAATTTTTGTCATTGACGGTAAAACTTATTTTATATGCGTAATCCTCATTCGCATACATTTGCTGATAATCTTGGGTGATGTTCTCAAAAGTGTATTTGTTTATCAAAGAATCATTCGAATACATCTCAAGAATAGGCGTATGTGCATCCACATTCCAATATTCCTCGCTACCAAAAGAAACGCCCGGGAAAACGCTTTGTCCATAGAAATAGGAACTGCTCGTTTCGGAATGGGAAACATTGCCATCTTCCAAAGGATTGCCAAAATAGTCAGAAAGATAATCCACATCTTTTATGACATGGAGCTCTTTTAATTGATATTCATCGTCGACCTTGTCCAGTTTTAGGGAAGAAATGTTGCTTGTGACACTGGTGACGCTTTTCGTCTTATCATAGCTATAAATCGGGTTGGCGAGGATAGAACGCGTTGAGGAAGAATATAAAGCGGTAGTCGCCCCTTCTTCATCGCGGAAAAAATTGAAAGGGGTGGAAGAGATGGAATCGTATTTGTTCAAAAGATAATTATTCCATTTGTAATCAAGGGTATCTTCGTTGGCGAAATTGCCGTCAATCAATTTGTAAGAAACCCCAAATTCCTTGGCGGAAGAGGCTTTATAAAAAGTCTTCTGATATAAACCATAAGCGGTGGAAACCTTTCCTTTGGCAAGAATATCCTCAGGGTTTTTCAAAACGGCAACCATTGTTTTTGTTTCATGGGAGTCTGTTATTTTAATGCCGTTTGACGTAGTGGAAGCGGTGGCGATTTCATTGTCCACGATGATTTTGTTGGAATAAATCGCAGACACGAGGCTCGTGCTTTCTTCGGTTTTCTTAAAAGCCTTCGAACCATTTTGGGCATATAGTTTTTCGTCGTCTTCCGATGTTGTATAAGTGGATTGGATGCCAGAAAGAGACAGGATACTTTCCAAAACGCTCTTTTTCACGAGAATCTCTTCATAATCGTTCAATGGGTTTTTATATTCATCTGCAGCCTTCCCGTCATTTTGCTCCCCTCCGCAGGATAGAAGCAAAGAGGTAACGGCTAACAATGGCAAATACTTTCTTCTTTTCATAACACATACATTAAAGCACAAAAAAATAGTCTTGAGGAATGAAGAATGTAAAAAAGAAAACGCCTCAATTCCTAGGAATTGGGCTTCAAAAATGGTATAGTGCATACGCTATGGCACTTTTGGAATTAGATAACATTGAATTCAATTACTCGGATAAAGAACTATACAAAGACGTTTGCTTGAAGCTGAATCAAGGGGAGCATTGTGTTCTTGTTGGCGCAAACGGAACGGGAAAAACCACGCTTTTGAACATCATCGTCGGGGATTTATCTCCGGATAAAGGAAAGGTTCTTTGGGAAGGCGGAACCACATTTTCTTATTTGGACCAGCAATTAAAGGTGGCCCAGAATATGCCTGTCCATCAATATCTTTATGGCGTATACGAAGATTTGTTCGAAAAGGAAATCCAAATGGAAAAACTTTATGAGCAAAGTGCTTCGGATCCCGATAATTTCGAAAAATACCTTGCAAAAGCGGAACGGATTCAAGAAGAACTTGATGCGAAAGGCTTCTACGCTTTACAAGAAAAGGTAGGCCGTTTGACGGATGGCTTGGGATTTGACAAAAGCCATTTAGAAGCCCCGCTTATGGAACTCTCTTCCGGCCAAAGAGAAAAAGCCTATCTCGCAAAGATGCTCCTTGAAGAGAAAGACGTTCTAATCATGGACGAGCCAACAAACTTCCTTGATCAAGGGCAAGTCGCTTGGCTAGCCAAATTTTTAATGACTTATCCTAAGGCTTTCTTAGTTGTTTCCCACGACCAGGAGTTTCTTCGAAAAATCGCCACCGTGGTTTTCGTTTTGGAAAATCAAACCATAACGAGATACAAAGGGGATTTCGACCATTATCTTCTCCAGCATGAAATCGATAAGGAACAGTATAAGAAAGACTACGTCGCGCAACAAAGGTATATCAAAAAAGAAGAGGATTTCATTGCTAAGCATATCGTCCGCGCCACTTCCGCAAAGGCCGCAAAGTCCCATCGTGCAAGATTAGCCCATTTGGATGTCATGGAAGCTCCTGGAAAGGAAGAAGGAAATGTTTTCATCAATTTCCCTTACACCCATCCCGTTGGCAAAATTCCCCTTCGCGTCGAAGAGCTTGTGATTGGCTATAGACAACCTTTACTGGATCCGATTTCTTTTGAACTCGTTGAAGGGGAGAAAATTGCCATCCTTGGGCAAAATGGCGTTGGAAAAACCACATTCTTAAAAACGATTTTAGGGGATTTGCCTGCTCTAGGAGGAAGCTTCTCTTTCTTACCAGGCATTGTCGTTAACTATTTCAACCAGGATGAAAAGATCGATTTGAATATGTCCCCTTTCGATTATATCCACGCCCATTATCCGGATTTGAACAACACGGAAATCCGCAAGGCTTTAGGCAATTGCGGCGTCCGCAAAGAAATCGCCCTTCGTCCGATGAAAGAACTTTCGGGAGGGGAGGTCGCCAAAACGAGATTCGCCCTCATGACTTTCAAAAAGAGCAATTTCCTTGTTTTGGATGAGCCTACCAACCACCTCGATCAAAAAGCAAAAGACGCCATTTTCGCTTCGATTGAAAGATATCCGGGCTCCGTCATCATTGTTTCTCACGAAAAAGATTTTTATGATGGCTTAGTCGACTACGAACTTCATTTTTAAGGAAGACGCTTGATTTCCTTGAAACGAAGCACCAAGAACCAAAAACGAAATAATGGTGTTTTTCTCCAATATTCGTATCCTAAAAGATCGCTGTTATATATGGCGGCCGTTTTACGATAGTTCGCATCCAAATCGTTCAGAATATCAAAATATTCTTGGAATTCCTCGCTTTTTCCGTACTCGTTATTATTGGCGAACAAAACGAGTCTTTTTTGCAAGGAAGAAAGCAAATTTAAGCAATTCTCGATTTCTTTTGGCTGGAGCTTATTTATCTTTAGCCAGCGAACTTGAGTCGCTTCTTCTTTCGTGGATTCATCTTTGATGTCTTTTTCCATCAAGGCAAGCATCGAAAGCAAGACGTCCTTCTTCTCCGATATCAAAAGGGAGATGGCCAACGTGCGTTTTTTCAATCTCGAGCGGAAGGTAATCAGCGATTCTAAAGCGTAGAAAAAGATAAATACGTATATGACGAGAATTATCGAGATTACATATAGCAAAACCTGCCACCATTCCATGCTACTAGTTTATTTTTTCTACCCAAAAAAGGCAAATTTCTTTAAAAACAAGCTTAAAAACTCGTATTCATCGAAAGAATTTGACCTTTTTCTAGAAGTGCCTTAAACTAAGGTCACTCATAAGAGTGAAGTTATTATGAAAAAACCGATTGTTGCCATTCTCTATGATTTCGATTCCACCTTAGCCAAAAGCGATATGCAAAATTTTGGGTTCATCCCCGCTTTGGGCTTAACTCCCGAACAATTCTGGGCTAAGACGGGAGATTTTTGTGAGAAAAGCGGGATGGAAAGGACCCTCGGCTATCTTTACGTCATGCTTAGAAGCTGCGAAGAAAAAGGCATCAACATGACAAAGGAATGGCTCCAAGAACAAGGCAAAAAAATCGAATATTGGCCAGGTGTCATCGACTGGTTCGAGCGCATTAATGAATTCGGCAAAGAAAATGGCTTGAAAGTGGAGCATTATCTGGTTTCCTCAGGCAATAAAGAAATCATTGAAGGCTGCTCTATCGCAAAGGAGTTCAATGTCATTTACGGTTGCGAGTTCTATTATGACGAAACGGGGAAGGCCGTATGGCCAAAGCTTGCCATTAATTTCACTCAGAAAACCCAATATTTCTATCGCGTCTCCAAAGGCGCCGTCGATGCGACTGATGATAAGGGCGTGAATGAGAAAACCCACGAACGTCGCGTTCCTTACACCAATATGGTTTATATCGGAGATGGCATGACGGATATTCCAGCGATGATCGTGGCTAAAAATTCAGGCGGAAAATCGATTGCCGTTTATCCCAAAGGGAAAGAAGACCGTGTTGCCGAGCTTTATCAAGATGGGCGCGTGAATTACGTTTGTCCTGCGGATTATCGCCCTGGAAAAGAGCTTGATAAGATTATGCATCTCATCATTCAAGGCATTGCCATCAACGAAAATCTAGCGAAGCGCGAGAATCCGAATTCCGCCATGGATTAATCTTATGAATTTTGAAGAAGAGAAAAATATCGCCGTCATTCTCATGGCTGGAAAAGGGGAACGCTTTTCTTTCCTCTCTCCCAAGCAATACCTTTTCATCGGCTCAAAAGAGCTATTCCTTTACGCGACAGAGCCTTTTCTCGCTTGTCCTTTGATTGACTTCTTGCTTTTTGTTGTTCCCCCTTCTTTTGAAAAAAAGACGGAGGAGATCCTCGCAAAAAACAATATCTCCAAAGAGCATGCCGTTATCTCAGGCTCTTTCTCCCGCGAAGAATCCTCCTACCAAGCCATACGATATCTGAAAGAGAAGAAAACGAATCCTTTCTCGACGATCTCCTTTCAAGATGCAGATCGCCCTTTCGTGGACGAGAAAATCATTTCGGAAAATATTTACTCCGCGAAAGAATTCTCTGCGGTTGTCACCGCTTTCCCAGTCACCGACTCCTTGGCTTTATCCGAAGATGGCTGCGCTTTATCTTCTTATCTTCCTCGGGAGAAAATGTATTGCTTGCAAACTCCTCAGACTTTTTCTTTCTCTTTGCTTGACAAAGCCTTTTCAGAAGCAAAAAAGCCTTTGAGGAATTATACTGATGAGGGTTCTTTGGTTTTGGATGTTCTTGGGAAAAAGCCCCGCATCCTTCTTGGAAAGAAAAAGAACGTTAAAATCACCTATCCGGAAGACATCGCTGCCTTTGAGGAGAAAATATGAAAATTGAAGTAGGGGACATTTTAGAAGGAACCGTCATCAAGGTATATCCTCGTTACGCTATCCTTCTTTTTGATGAAAACGTTACGGGATTGCTGCATATAAGCGAAGTGTCCAACCATTATATCCATTCTTTCACGGATTTTGTGAAAGTGGGAAATATCTACAAAGTCAAAGTGATTTCATACGACGAAAAAGGACCTTCCATGCGCGTGTCTTTACGAGCTTTGAACACCTTCGAAAAGAGGGAATCTATTGCGCACTATAGCGTAAAAGAAGACAATATTTCATGTCAGGTTCTAAAAGAACGCCTTCCGAAATGGATCAAGGAAGAGAATGAGGAAAAGGATTTATAGCCATGATTATCGAGACAAAGACCGACCATTTAGTCAACCATGTTGATTTCGCAAAGTATCAAGCTAAGGTAAACGAGATTAATGACATGATTAACAATCGCACTGGCGAGGGGAACGAATTCCTCGGCTGGCTTGATTGGCCTGTCAATTACGACAGAGAAGAACTTGCTAAAATCAAGAAAGACGCTGAGTATATCCGTAAGAATTACGATATTCTTGTCGTTTGCGGAATCGGCGGTTCTTATTTGGGGGCGAGAGCGGCAATCGAAGCGATTAAGGGCACTTTCCGCAACAACACCCCTGAAATCATCTATTTAGGGCAAAGCCTTGATCCAACCTACATCCAAGAAAGCATTGAATATCTTCAAGATAAGAAATTTGCCGTAAACGTTATTTCCAAATCCGGCACGACCACCGAAACGAGCGTTTCTTTTCGCCTTTTAAGGGAGCTTCTTGAAAAGAGGGATGGCATCGAAGCGGCTAGAAAAGCGATTTTCGCCACGACCGATAAAGCAAAAGGCGCTTTGTTTACCTTATCTAAGCAAGAAGGCTATGAGATGTTTGTCATCCCAGATGATATCGGTGGGAGGTATAGCGTTCAAACGGCCGTCGGTCTTCTTCCCATCGCTGTCGCCGGCATCGATCCAGAAGAAATCCTTAAAGGCTCTGCTCAAGCGCGTTTGGATACGATGAATCCATCTTTGGAAAAGAATGAGGCATATAAATACGCCGTCATTCGCCATGTCCTCTACAAAGAATATAAAAAAACCGCCGAATTCTTTATCACCTACGTTCCTTCTTTCGTGCAATTAGGCGAATGGTGGAAACAACTTTTTGGCGAATCGGAAGGAAAGGATGGCAAAGGCCTTCTTCCTGATTCCGCCACCTTTACCACCGATCTTCACTCTTTAGGGCAATTCATCCAGCAAGGAAGCCATTGCTTCTTTGAAACGACCCTTCATTTGACGCACCATCGCCATTGGATCAAAGTCCCTCACGACGAGCAAAATCTCGACAATCTTAATTTCCTCGAAGGAATGGGACTTGGCAGCATTCAAGACAAAGCCTTCGAAGGAACCTTGGAAGCCCATACTAAAGACGGTCATAACGACAATGTCGTTCTTGAGCTAGAGAGAATGGATCCGTTCCATTTGGGCTATCTCTTCTATTGGTTTGAGAAAGCTTGCGCAATGAGCGCCTACCTCAATGGCGTTAATCCATTTAATCAGCCAGGCGTCGAAATCTATAAGCACAATATGTTCCATCTCTTAGGAAAACCGGGATATTGATTTAACGGCTTCTTAGGGGCTCTTCGGAGCCCTTTTTCGTTGGTCTTAGGGAAATATCATTCCGCCTAAAAGGATTTAAAATATGGCTTCTTTTGGCCCTTTTGAGAAAAATTAAAAATCGTTCGATTATTAATTGACGAGGTTAGGGGTATTGGGTAGAATAATACACGCACGTTTCGGCGAGCACCCGTGGATGCTTAGCTCAGCGGGAGAGCATCGCCCTTACAAGGCGGGGGTCGCAGGTTCGAACCCTGTAGCATCCACCATCTTGCAATAAACGTGTGAAATCATTACTTGGGCGAATAGCGAAGTGGCCAAACGCGGCTGACTGTAAATCAGCTCCTTCGGGTTCGGTGGTTCAAATCCATCTTCGCCCACCATCTTTGGTTCTTGGGGTGTAGCCAAGCGGTAAGGCAACAGACTTTGACTCTGTCATACACTGGTCCGATCCCAGTCACCCCAGCCAACTCAATTTCCTCCGTTAGCTCAGTGGTAGAGCACTTGACTTTTAATCAAGGGGTCGAGAGTTCAAGTCTCTCACGGGGGACCAACCTTCGTGCCCGAGTGGCGAAATGGTAGACGCAAAGGACTTAAAATCCTTCGGGCGAATAACCCATGCCGGTTCGACTCCGGCCTCGGGCACCAGAATTGCATCTATGTCTGATATGAAATATCGGACTTTTTTTATTAAAAAATGTAAATTTTTATTTAATTTTTTGAAATGCGTTCTCTAACGTGTTAATAATTAAGCCATGAGTGAAGAAATAGATAAAAAACAGCAAAAAGCCCTTGCGAAAGAGGAAAGAAAAAACAGAAGAGCAAGAAGGATCGCTTCCTTCCGCCATTTAAAGAATTTCGGATGGTGGCTCTTCGGGTTCTTGTCCTCGTTTGTCATTGTTGCCGGGACTGCCGCCGTTTGTATCACCTTGATTCCTGCAAATACCCTTTTAGGAAAGAACCATGCGGATTATATCGATGAAGAAACCGGAGAATCCACCATTCTTCAGATCCTTCAGAATTATTCCGATTATTCCGTTTCCAATTTCCCTATCATCCAAAAAGCCTTGGAAAACGCTTTATCTTCTTCCGGCTTGGACCAATACATGGAGATTGACTATCAAAAACTTTCCGAAGTGAAGTTCTCCGACGTTAATTTCGAGAACATCTTCAACAACTGCATTACCATCACCGCCACGATAGAAAATCTTGGCGTAACCTCCTCCTTAGGCGATTTGGCTAAACTCAAAGTAATGACGGAAAACACTCCTGCCGATCTTCCGGATACGAGCGATCCTTCTTTTGATCCGACCATCTATTATTATCTTGATAACAACAACAATTTAAAATGCGCCTATAAAACGGATAAGACCATGGTCAAAGAAGCGGAAGGGAAACAGCTTTATTTCCCAGCTCTTCTTAGAGTGCCACTTGATAAGATGATCCAGCTTCTCCCAACCCGCATGGGGCAAGAAGAGGTCGTCGATCTTCTTAGCATCTTCACAAATATCCAAGATGGATCATTGCTGAAGAAGATTTTCGATGGTTACACCGTTAACGGATTAGGGAGCTTCGATCCCAATACCATTCTTATTAGCGACATTCTTACCTTAAGCGATGAGAATAAGACGCTTTTCGACATTCTTTGCGCCGCTTCTGTCGTGGGCGAGGGGGAAGAGGAACCGACTCCTGAAACTTTAAAGATCGGCAATTTAAATAACATCGACATCAATAAAGTCCATATTGTGGATATCGTTGCCCCCAATGAAGAGAATGAGGATATCTTCGCCATTCTCCGCGATGCGACCGGGAAAGGGCAAAATGAGGAAATCACCGTTGGAGATATCGCCAAAGCCAATTTGGATGATGTGAAACTATCTTCCCTCATTCCGGATGATGATGCCCATCATTCCCTTTGCACGATTCTCGCTTCCGCAACCGGGAAGGCATCCTACGATGAAGTAAGCCTGAATGATTTATCTTCCTTCGATGCCAATAACATTCTTTTAAAAGACGCCATGCCTTCTTTAGAAGAAACGTTAAAAGACGTCTTAATCAAAGGCTGTAATGTTTCGTCTTTTGAAGTTTTGAAGATCGGAGACCTTTCTTCCTTTGACATGAATGCCATTCCATTATCTCTTTTACTCAAAGAGGATGGCAACCAAACCTTAACGAAGATTCTTCTTCAAGCGACAGGCAAAACGTCTTATTCCGACGTTCTCGTCGGGGATTTGACTTCTGATTTCGATATCAATCGAATCACCTTGAAAACGGTAATTGGGGAGAATGAGAACCTCTTTAATATTCTTACCCAAGCGACAGGCAAAGGGGAAGAAGAGCTCAAAGTCTCCGACCTTTCTTCTTTCGACATTTCCAATGTGAGACTCAATACCATCATTAAAGACAAAACGAATAACCAGCTGCTTGATAAGTTATTATCCCAGGATGACGTTACTATCTCTAACATCGGACAAAAAATCAATGAGATGAGAATCTATGACATCTATGGAGAAAGTTGCTGGACGAGTGATTCGAGTAATTCGACGATCCCTTTAGATGCCTATTCTTTTGATAAAGACACGAAGACTTATACCTATGTCCCTGAAACGGATAGAGTAACGGGAGGGGAATATTATTACGTTTCAAAGAATTCCGGTATTTTGCTGCTCCTTTCTTATGATGTCACCTTAAAAGATGATACTAATGGCAGGGCCAAGACATACACCCCATCCGCATATCGATATGTGGATTTGGAAAACGGCTCGGCTTCGACTGATATCGTTAGAAACGCAACCGTCTATCAATTGATTGCAACCGGATTTTTATCCGACAGAAATTCCGAAGGAAAAGCTTATTCCGATAATCTGAAGAGAATGACCATTAAGCAATTAATCGATTTGGCCGATCAGATTCCTTCCAGTTATTTCCATTCTTAAAAAATAGAATAAAAATACCCAGGATTTACAGGGTATTTTTCGAATATTGGAAAAATCAAAGGGGTTTTTTGAACTTGTTTTTGTAAGTGCAAAAGCAAATTTCGTGACCGTTATCCTCTTGTTTTTCGCTTGAGGAAAAAAGCTCAAATGAAGGATCTTCATCAATGTTGGGGAAGAAGACTTCTGCTTGCCCGTCTTCGTTTACCTTCGTAAGAAGAACTTCATCTACATAAGGCAACATTTGGCGATATATGGAAGCCCCTCCAATTATAAAGACATCATCTTTCTCCAAACGTTTCTTGATTTCCATTTTGAAATCGTCCATGGAATGAACGTTGATTACATCTTCATAGTCATGCTTTTCATCTTGAGAAAGAACGATATTGATTCGATTCTTTAAAGGCTTGGAGTTTGGAAAAGAAAGAAGGGTATTCTCGCCCATCGCAACCGTATGCCCCTTCGTCGTTTCGCGGAAGAACTTCATATCCAAAGGAAGATGAAAAAGAAGGCCATTTCTTTTTCCGATCCCAAAATTTTTGTCACAGTTAAGGATTGCCACAAGTTTTTTCATCTTAGATTGCCACCGGGATTTTCTTTCCTAATTTCTCAAATTCATAATCTTCCAATTCAAAACTATCCACTGTGAAATCATAGAAATTCTTGATGCTTGTATCCATCTTTAGCTTTGGGGCCGGATGTTGGGGTTTTTGCATGACTTCTTTTACTAAATCGATATGGCGGTCGTATAAATGAGCATCTGAAATGACGTGAATTAAAGTCCCTGCTTTTAAGTCAGAGACTTGAGCGAACATCATCAACAGCAAAGAGTATTGCAAAACGTTCCAATTGTTTGCCGTCAGCATGTCATTCGACCTTTGATTCAAAATGCCATTCAGCGTATCTCCGGAGACGTTAAAAGTCATAGAATACGCACAAGGGTATAGGTGCATATCATGCAAATCCTCAAAGTTATAGATATTTGTCAGGATTCTTCTAGACGCAGGATTGTTTTTTAAGTCAAAAAGCACGCGGTCGACTTGGTCAAATTCCCCTTCAGGATAGATGGATTTCTTGGCTAGTTGGTAACCGTAGGCCTTGCCAATGGAACCGGTCTCATCTGCCCAAGCATCCCAAATGTGAGAATGCAGATCATGGACATTATTGGATTTCTTTTGCCAAATCCAAAGAATTTCATCCAAGCAATTCCTAAAAGCGGTTTTGCGGATGGTTAGGATAGGAAGTTCTTCTTGAAGGTTGTAACGATTTACGATCCCAAACTTTTTAATCGTGTGAGCGGGCGTTCCATCTTCCCAATGCGGGCGGACTTTGCAATTCGTATCCCAAACTCCTTCCGTTAATATTTCCTGACAATTTTGAATAAAAATCTGATCTGCTCGAGACATGCCTTTTCTCCATTTCTTACTTACAATATCATACCGATTTTCATGCAAAATCAGTAGAAAGAAAAACGATATTTCATTATTGAAAACCACATAAAGAAAAACTGGCGAACGAATCGCCAGCTTCATTTTCATTCTGGTGCGGGAAATCGGACTTGAACCGACATGGGAATCCCATACGCCCCTCAAACGTACGCGTCTACCAGTTCCGCCATTCCCGCAGCGTTCCTTATTATAAGGAAACGTTTTTCTTTAAGCAAGAAAAAAAGATAGGAATTAAGCGTAAGATGGGAAGAAAAGGCAAGCCATTCCAAAATAAATGAGCAACGTCGTGACATCCATCACGGTTGTTAACATTGGCTGGGCAAGAAGAGCCGGATCTTTTTTAATGGCCGCAGCTCCCATGCAAAGGCAGGTTCCGATAAGTTTGGAAAAAACAATCGCGAAGAACATCGTGATAGAAACAAGAGCGCTAAAGGTGAAAGCGTGAGCCGCAAAGGCCAGAGCATACTCTCCCGTAAAGACGCTGCCATTCCAAATATGATAGTTTGTAAAGTTGTAAGAGTGGCCAGGATCGTTGACTTCGCCCAAAGAAACGATGCCGGTGTATTGCTCAAAACTTACCCATAAGAAACAGAAAACGGAAACAAAGGAGGCAACGATTAAAGCGCTCCTGAATTCCTTCCAAAGAATTCTTAGGGTGTCTTTTGGCCCGAATTCATCGGTAGCCAAACCCCGAATCATCAAACCGGTGGTCTGTCCGCCAGCATTGCCACCCGTGTCCATCAAAGTAGGAACGAAAGAAATCAAAATCGGCAAAGAAACGAAAATGGTCTGGGCTTCCAAACGGTTTAAGACCATTGTTGTGAAAGTTCCTAAAACAAGCAATGCGATAATCCAAGGGATGCATTTCTTCGCGCTTTCCCAAACGGTGGATTGCGTATAGGTTTTTTCAGAAGGGACGACATTCGTCATGTGAGCGATATCCTCATTCGATTCCTGAGTGATAACATCCATCGCATCGTCGACGGTGACGATGCCGAGCAAACAGTCGTCTTCATTTAAAACGGCCAAAGCGTTTAAGTCGTATTTCCGGAACATGTTTGCAACATCCTCTCTATCCGTATTCACGTGACAGAATGGGGCGTCTTTATTCATGATATCCGAAAGTAGCTGATCTGGTTTCGACCAAATCAAGTCATCCAAGTCGACCGTGCCAACGAACTTTCTTTTTTCGTTTTTAACAAAGATGGTATAAACGGTTTCGGCTTCACGGCCTCTTTTGCGGATGTGATCTATGGCTTTTTGCACCGTCCAACCTTCTTTTAATTCGATGAATTCGGTGGTCATGATTGCGCCAGCCGTATCCTCTTTATATTTCAATAATTGGTTGATGTCCTGACGCATCTCAGGATCGGCGGCAGCGAGAACCTTTTTCGCTAGGTTTGCAGGCATATCTCCAACCGTATCAGCCAAATCGTCCGCATACTGCTTATTGATTAATTCGACGAGTTCCTTGTTGGTCATGGCTTGAACAAGGGATTCTTTCATGTCTTGCGACAATTCGTCATACAAGGATGCGTTTTGCTCCGATTTGGTGTCGCGGAATAAGGTAATGACATCTTTGATATCCAAATTCTCACAGGCTTTCGCGATATCCGCATCTGGAATGGTATCGAAAATGCGTTTTAATTCTTCTATGTTGTGACTACGGATGGCTTTTAATAAAAGATCGCTGTCAAAAGAAGCTTCCGTAATATCTTCGGAGGTGATTTCATCCAAAGGGACATCGATCTTTTCGATGTCGTTGTTGCTTATCTCATTCTCATCTTTCTTCTCTTCTTCCATAGGCCTTTCCTCCTGCTAGACCTAGTGTAGGCTTTTTCTTAAAAATAGAGAACAAAAAAATGAAAATGAAGAGCAACCTTTTTATTGCTGCACTATAATATGGAAGACATGAGAGGAGTATTTAAATGTCTGAATTAAAATTCATTGTTGAAACAAGCGCCCGCCACGTTCACCTTACCCAAGAGGCGGTTGAAATTCTTTTTGGCAAGGGACATGTGCTGACCCCACGCAAATTCCTTTCTCAACCCGGGCAGTTTGCGTCTACTGATAAAGTCCAGGTCATTGGCTATAACAAGAAGGATCCAAACGGAGTTCGCCCAAGCGCGATGTTCTCTATTCTTGGACCAGTGCGCAAAGCCAATCAAGTTGAAGTGTCTTTTACCGATGCCCGTAATCTTGGCTTGAGCGCCCCTGTACGTGAATCTGGCGATATTGCCGGATCCGGGAAGTGCACCATCAAAGGACCTGAAGGCGAAATCGAGCTCCAAGAAGGGGTCATTGTCGCTAAACGTCACATCCATATGACACCAAAAGATGCGGAAGATTTCGGTGTTAGCAATGGGCAAATCGTTTCCGTCCGTATCGATGGCACAGGTCGCTCAACGATTTATGGCGATGTCGTTATCCGTGTTTCCGAAAAGTTCTCTTTAGCTATGCATATCGATACCGATGAATGCAACGCTGCCGCTGCTTTTGGAACTGTTTACGGAACGATTGTCGATAAAAAATAACATGGCCGTCTCTTCTTTTACCTACATCCCGAAGAACGTTTGCTCGAGGCAATTTGTATTCACTTTTGATGGGGATACGATCCTTTCTTTGAAAATCACCCGTGGATGTCCAGGCAATACGCAAGGCATCTCTAGGTTAATCGAAGGAAGAAAGATAGACGAAGTAATTCCCTTATTAAAAGGAATCGTATGTCCCTCTACAAGGGAGGCGAAAACTTCCTGCCCCGACCAAATAGCAGAGGCTTTAATGACTTATAAAGCGCAAAGAAATGGCTAAGATACTGGTTTTAAACGGTTCTCCTCATTTGAAAGGCAATACTTCCGCAATGGTTGATTCCTTTCTTGCTGGGGCTAAGAAAGCTTCGAATGAAGTCATTGCTTACAATGTTGCATTCATGAATGTTCATGATAGCATCGGGGAAGAAAGCGGACTAATTCACGATGATATGGCTCAGATTGAGAAATCCCTTTTATCTTCGGATTATGTCGTTCTTGCCTCGCCACTTTATTTCTTTTCTTTCAGCGGCTATCTAAAAAACGTGATTGACCGTTTTGCTTCTATTAAAGACATCGGAAACAAAAAGCTTTTCGTTTTCATTTCCATGGGTTCGAATAATAAGGAATCTTTGAAGCCGGTAGAAGAGCAATCGAAACTCATTGCCAGCCATCTAAAATGGTCGTTTGAAGGTTTCTCCTATCTTTCTTCTTGCAAGAATGAAGAGGATTATAAGAATCATTTCGGAGAGCTGGAAAAGCCTTTCCAAATGGGTTTGTCGATCCATTAGCGAATAACGCTCCGTAAGGGGCGCTTTTTCTTGCAAGAAGCAGGATATTTCCCTAGAATATATCCACGACGAAAGTCGAGTATCCAGAAGCGGTTACCAAGAACTGAAAAAAACCGCTAGCAACTCCAATCTAAATCGATGGTAAGTGCTTGTTCTTAGAGGGCTCCACACGCCCTAGCGATGCTCGAGGTAAGGTAAATTCCCTTCCACTGCGTGTGGAAGGTTTTTCGTTCTTAGAAGGAGAATTTATGCAAAAAGTCTTATTTACCTCAGAATCCGTTTCCGAAGGCCATCCGGATAAAGTTTGCGACAAAATCGCCGATTCTATCCTTGATGAATGCCTCCGTTTAGATCCCTATGCCCATGTTGCTTGCGAAGTTTTTGCGACTACCGAATATATTGTCATTGGTGGCGAAATCACCGTTCATGGCCATGTTGACTACGAAGGAATCGCAAGAAAAGTTCTTCGTGAAATTGGCTATGTTTCTCCTGAGATCGGCATTGGTGCCGATACTTGTGAAATCGTCGTCAAAGTGAAAGAGCAATCCCCTGACATCAATCGGGGAATTGAACGTCAAAACGAATTGGAAATGGGCGCTGGGGACCAAGGGATCATGTTTGGCTATGCCACAAATGAATCCGCCGGCTATATGCCTTTGCCCATTTCCATCGCGCACAAGCTTGTTAGAAGGGCAACCATTTTAAGGAAAAACGGTGAATTCAAGCACGCTAGGCCCGATATGAAGTCGCAAGTCACCATTGATTACACCGATCCAAAACATCCTAAAATTGACAATATTTTGATGTCCATTCAGCATGATGAGGAAACGGATTTAAATGAATTCAAAAAATACGTCCATGAAAACATCATGATTCCGGTTGCGAAGTCCTTTGGAATGAACGTTGACTTTTCTTATTTGGTGAATCCAACAGGCCGTTTCTGCATCGGCGGTCCTAAAGGAGATACAGGATTAACGGGAAGAAAACTTATCGTCGATACCTATGGCGGCTCGGCAAGACATGGCGGGGGCGCTTTTTCTGGGAAAGATCCCTCTAAAGTTGATCGCTCCGCTTCCTATTACGCAAGATATATCGCAAAGAATCTCGTTGCCGCTGGGGCAGCTGACCGTTTAGAAGTCCAGCTTTCCTATGCTATTGGCGTTGCAAGACCTTTATCCGTTGGCATCAATACTTTTGGCACAAAACATTACTCAGACGATTTGATTCTCGAAGCCATCGACAAATTCTTTGATGCCAGACCAGGTGCCATAATTGAAGCCTTCTCGCTAAGAAAGCCTTCATTCAAATACGCTGACACAACCAACTATGGCGCTTTTGGTAGGCCAGACCTTTCTCTTCCTTGGGAAAAGCTGGATAAAGTAGATGAATTGAAAGCTTTCTTTAAAAAACACGCTTAAACCCCCTTTTAACGTCCCTCTCCCCGTCTTTCGTTATGAAAGATGGGGTTTTTATAATCTTAATGTAAGCGTTTACAAATTTACAATTACGAAATTTGATAGACGATATCGAAAGAAAAAATATCTATTATTTACTTTTTTCGTGCCTTCTTTATTATGTAGTTGTAAGGGATTTAAGTCCCGGGAGGTACATATATGAATGTTCAGATTGTCGGTAAAAACGTTTCGATTACCGACTCTATCCGCGCAAGCGTAGAAAAGAAGCTCGCTCGCATGGATAAGTATTTCGTCAAAGGAAATGACGATGTGCTTGCGAGAGTAGTCGTTGTCGCCTATAACGTAGGCGCGAAAGTGGAGATTACAATCTTCACTAAAGCGATGGATTTCCGCACTGAAGTAAGAGACAACGACCTTTATGCAGCCGTTGATTTAGCCATTGATAAATTAGAAGATCAGATGCGTCGTTTAAAGACGAGAATGAATCGTGCCAAGGACGCAGGAAAAGGCTTAGGATTGGGTCGGTCAATCGCCTTTGAAAAACTCGAAGACGAGAAAGAGGAAGAGGAGAATGAGGAGGTTGTTAGAACCAAGTCAATCTACCTTGATCCAATGTCCCTTGATGATGCCATTACCAGAATGGATGCGTTAGGTCATACCTTCTTCGTTTATCTTGATTCCGATGACAATAAAATTGCTGTTGCTTACAAGAGAATGGATGGAGGATACGGCGTCATCGAAATTGAAAACGATTTAAAATAACGTTCAATCAATTATTAAAAAAGATTAGAGTTCTTCGGAACTCTTTTCTTTTTATCTATAAAGTATTAACCAACAAAACAATTATGTTGCCTAATACATTCTTCGGGGTTAAAATAAGGCTATGAAAAAAACGCTAACAAGAAAAAGAATCAACGGACACGATTATTATTACCTTTCTTATAGAAAAGGTGAAAAAGTGGTAAGCCAATACCTTGGTTCTTCTTCGTCAACCAAATATAAAAAATACCTCTATTTGCTGACCCACAAAGCCTCGAAATATGGGTTCGATAAAGTTCGTCAAAATAACTTTAAAAAAGGCATCCCCATTGCCTACGTTGAGGATGGTTATTTGGTTTACGAATTTAAGAACGGGGCTAAACAATATTGGAACTCCAAAATGCAAATTGTTAAGGTGATTCGCCATGGAAGAAAATCAGAATTGTAAAGAGCTTATATTGGTTTGCGGCGTGGATGGTAGCGGACGTTCTACCTTTGCCCAATGCTTCAAAAATTCCTTCATGCAGTCTTTGCCGATTGAACCCCTCTACCAAGGTCTATTGGGAGGGTCTTCCTTTGTGGCAACCTCGAGCCTTATCGATCCAAAACATATCGAGTACATCAAGAGAGCTCATTTGATGGGGTATAAGATCACCGTCTACTATCTTTTCGCTGGGAAGCTCCTTTCTATTGCCAGGAATCGTTTCCGCCTTCTAGCCGATGGTCACTCTTTCGATGAACAAGAATTTAAGAAAACCTATGAATCCTCTTACAAAGGCCTTCTTGAAATTTATGAATATATTGACTTGGTTTTCTTTATCAGGAATCAGAAAGAGTTTGAGTTCCTTGTTGCTTATTCGAATAGTGAGACCGATTTTGATGAATTTAAAGAAGGGGTTAAAAAAACCAAAACTTTCGTTGACCGAATTAAATGATGGTTTTTGCATTGCATAGAAAAATTATCCATTTCCATTTCGTTGTATTAAAATATTTTTTATGGTTTCACCAGAAGTAATCGCAACAGACCTTGACGGAACGCTTTTCTACCCGAAAAGAAAAAAAGGTCTCATCCCTGCGAAATCTATTAATTTTCTCAGACACTACATTAATGATGGCGGACGCTTGCTAATCGTGAGTGGAAGAAGCCATTATTTCGCTGATAAAGTGCGCGAAGTTTTAGGCTGCCCGGTAGATGTGGTGGGCTGCAATGGCTCTTTTGTTGAATCTAACGGGAAAATCATCAAAGAATCGTTCTTTGAATCCGAAAATCTTAAAAAAGCCCTTACCGAAATTCGTAGAGAGCAACGCCTGATGTTTATTTCGCTTTTCTGCAAAGATTATAACTTTGTCGTGGATATCTCCATGTTGAATCTCTTCCCTCGGATCGGCTATCGCCTTTATGAGCTTTCTCAAGGCGCATATAGAGAAAAGGCGACAAAAAGCGAAAAAATCTTTTATGAGCAGTTGGAAAAAGGCCAGGTGTATAAGGTTCTCCTCTTCATCGGGCCATCCAAAAAATCAATCCGTCGATCCGAAGAATTAACCAACTTGTTGGCTCTTCGTTACCCCGATATGGAATTCGCTTTCAGCAATCAAGTGATTGAAATCACCCCGAAAGGGTGTACAAAATCCTCCGGGATATCTTTTTATCTTGATTACAACCACTTTTCTAACGATAATGTTATAGTCATTGGCGACTCTGGAAATGATATTTCCATGTTTAAAGCTTACCATGATCAAAGCTATTGCATGTCACACGCTCCATTAAGCGTCCGTCAATATGCCAAAACTACCATTAAGCATTTCTACGATTTGGAATCTTATATCTATCCATCGGCGGAGACAAAATCTTCCAAAGAAAAGAAATGAACATTTGAAGAAAGGATTTCACACTAATGAATCAAATTTCAGAAGTAATTACCACACTCGAACATTACAAAGTGGTGATTAGAGACACTCTTGAGTACACTCTCCCTAGAGATAAGTACGATATGGATGCTTATAATGAGAAAAAAAGAAGCATTCTCATCGAACTCGATCAAAATACGCCATTAAAGAGCATTATCACAAACTCTGGTGAAAACGGCGCTAAATTAGAGAAAATGATCCGTGACTTCTATGAAGAAGTTTATGGTGAAGGTTCCACTATTTTAAAGGCGGCAGAAGATGGCTTACGTGTTGACCACGCTCAGCATTTGGCGATTTTCAAGGGCGTTCTTCCAATTCACGAAAATATTGAAGGCATGGTCCGTGGAATCATTGCTGACGCTAAGAAAAACAATCCTAACGTTGACTTATCTAAAGTTGAGAACGTCGACCTTTTAGAAGAAAGAATGTACCGCACTGTCGCATATCTCACTCTCTCTAACCAATTAATCAAACTTTTCAGCGATTATAACCAAGCCCGTCGTGAGGCGAAGGGCGAAGAAAGCGCCGCTTCCAAATTTATCGGCAATGACATCAATGAAGTCATTGGCGATTTAAATATGGTCCGTGCCAACTCCCGCATCACGGATACCCGTTTCATGGGTGTTCAGGATAAAGTCTTCGAGCTTGTTGAGTTTATGACCGGCCGTCGTGATTTGCCTACTGGCAAGGGATTTGGCGACGTTATCCGTGAAACCCAAGATTCCGTGGGCGGGCTTATTCGCGAAGTCGAACCTGCTTTCCGTGATGCTTATGTTCCATTATTGAACGAACTCATCGAGCAAGCGAAGGCAAACAACAACAAAATCGGCGGTGGACAGGAAGCAGCTCCAGCCGCTAATGAAAATAAGGCTGCTTAATTAATGACAAAGTGGTGATACCATGGCAGAAGCAACAGTTAAAACAAAGAAAGTTCATAGCAAAAGGTGGCATGCCCTTTGGCGTAGCATCGTTTGCACTCTAGACGGTGTTCTCGCTCTTGGCGGAATGATCATGATTGCTTTAGGCATTATTTCTGATTATTTGCCAAAGAAGAATAGCGATAATTGGACTGGCAACGCTGCTTTTGAAGCGGCAACTGGCATGGATTATCGCTGGTTTGGCTTTATCCTCATCGCTTGTTCGGTTGCCTTGATGTTCTTAGCCTTTAACGTGATGGCTCATCATGATGCCTCCGACAAAGAACGTGAACTCAGGAGACAGGAACGAATGAAAGTTCTTGCCGCCTCTGAAGAAGCGAACCAGAAGAATGAGCAAGAAGCGGTTGTTGTTACCGTAACGGAAAAACAAAAATAGTTGCTTGAAAAACCAAAAATCCCCTGCAGAAGTGGGGGATTTTTTTGTTTTATCGAAAGAAAAAAGCGCTCTATTTCAAGCGCTCTTATCGTGATGAACTTATTTAATGGTCCCAAAGATACGGTCACCGGCATCACCCAATCCGGGGCAAATATAAGCGTTCTCGTTTAATTCGCGGTCCAATGCTCCAATGGTAAGGGGCACTTCTGGGAAGACTTTTTCAAAAGCTTCGACGCCTTCCGGAGCTGCGATAATGCAGATGAAGTGGAGGTGCTTGGCGCCATGCTGTTTCAAAAGGGTTAAGGCGTCTATCGCTGAACCGCCCGTTGCTAGCATTGGGTCGACAACGTAAACTTCGCGATCCTCTAGATCATAGGGGAGTTTGCAATAATATTCATGGGGAATATGCGTTTCCTCATCCCGATATAAACCAATATGGCCAACTTTAGCCGATGGGACCAATTCTGTCATCCCATCAACCATTCCCAAACCTGCCCGAAGGATAGGGACGAAGCATAATTTTTTGCCAGAAACCATTGGCTGCATGCTTTTTTCGATTGGCGTTTCCACTTCAACTAAGTGGGTTGGCAAATCACGCAAGGCCTCATAGCCCTCCATAATCGCGATTTCTTTGACAACACGTCTGAATTCGTTCGTGCCTGTGTTCTTATCACGGAGGATGCTGATTTTGTGCTTAATCAAAGGATGGTCAAGCAAGGTGACGTTGGGATACTTAGATAAGTCCATATAAATGCCTCTTTTCAGCCCTTTACTATATCATATGCAAGGAATATTTCACGAAGATTTTTTAAAAGAAAAAACTCCCTTTTCACCACGATATTTGTTTGTATAATAATCGATTGTGAGGTAAAAACATGGACTATTCAAAATACATTGGTGTTACGCCGGATTTTCCTACCGCTGGGATCTCCTTTAAAGACGTATCCCCTTTATGTGCCGACCCTGTTGCGTTCAAAAATGCGATTGATGATTTAGCTAAAATGGCCGAGAAATATCATCCTGACGTGATTATTGGCCCTGAAGCGCGTGGATTTCTTTTTGGCTCTGCTTTAGCTTATAAAATGGGATTGGGATTCATTATGGCCAGAAAAGCGGGAAAGCTTCCTGGGAAAACTTATTCCATCGAATATTCCTTAGAGTATGGAAAAGCAAAAATCGAAGTGCCTGCTTGCGCTTTAAAGAAAGGCCAGCGTGTTTTGTTAGTCGACGATCTTCTTGCCACTGGCGGTTCCTTAAAGGCCTTAGGCGAATTAATCCGTGAGGCGGGCGCCCTTCCAGTTGGCGCTTTAACCATCATCAACTTAAAAGAGATCGAAGGTTGGAAGAAACTCGATTTCCCTTGCGAATGCCTTGTTGAATTAAGCGCCCTTCACGCTTAATGGCGGTCGCGTTTCATAAAAATGGCTGACAGTGATATCAGCCATTTTCTTTTGCCTTGAAACGCTCTGCCATATACAACAGCCAAATTCTTACGTGCAGGGGTATGATGTATTTAGGATCTTGGAAGAGAGACAGACATTCCTCGATGGGGACGAATTTGGAATCGATATCTTCAAATTCCTCTAATGAGGCAGAGGCGGTTTCTTTTACCTCAGCCATAAGGAAAGCGTTGCATTCATCAGACAAACCGCTCGATGTGGGGCTAAAAGGAGTCAGGACTTCAATATTTTCAACGCTTGAAGCACCAACCTCCTCCCTTATTTCACGTAGGAGTGCCTCATTTAGGGTTTCTTTGCCCTCTATTAGCCCCGCGGGCACAGAAAACACATAATTCCCTATCGCCGGTCGAAATTGCTTTGTTAAAAGGATTTCGAGCCTGCCTTTATGGAAACGGTATAAACCAACGACAACGGCATCCGGATTCGTGTAATCATGAATTAAAGGCCTTAAGTCATTTTCCTTCTTTCTTGAAGCGAGAAAGTAACGATGCTCTTTATGAGAGCCTTCTTTTAAGACATCGTAATGAAGAACGTAAAAATTCAAGAAAGGATGATCGGTTTCTTTCTCGAGGGAAGAAAGCCTCCAATTCATTTTTCCTTGTTTCACGTCAAAGAAAGAATCACTCATGTTTTTCCTCCTTTTTAGCAAGGATATCTTGCAAAACGGATTTATCATAAGAATAGGATTTCCCGCAAAAATCGCAGCTTAAATCAATCGGTTTTTCCTCATTGAGCAAATCTTGGAGATCTTTGCTAGGCAAGGATGAAAGAATGCGTAGCCCTCTTTCATAAGAGCAGTTGCATTTCCAAGTAACGGCTTTTTCCTCTTCAAAGATGGGATTTAGGCCTTTCATAAGTATTTCCAGCATCCTCTTTGGAGAATCTCCGTTTTCTTTTAGCATCTCCGTCACGGTGGGGGTGTTCTTTAGGTTGTTTTCCAAAACGGAAATCGTTTTTTCGGAGGCGTTTGGCATCAATTGGATCAAGAAGCCACCGGCGTGATCTACGATGACTTTTTCTTTATCGAAATGAACCCCAAGCCCTATAGCGGAAGGAGTTTGCTCGGATTGGGCGAAATAGTAAGCGAGATCCTCAGCGATTTCTCCGCTTTGTAAATCGGTTTGGGAGATATAAGGGGTCTTTAAGCCTAAATCTCTGATAACAATGAGATGGCCCTTGCCAATAGCCCCGCCGACATTAAGGTGCCCCGCTTGGTTTGGAGGCAAGATAACGGAAGGATTGGAAACGTAAGAACGAACCTCTCCCGCATTATTGGAAATCGCGCTGATATGGGATAATTCTCCATCGCCCGCAATTTCTAACGTGAGGGTGTCGCTTCCGTTTTTTAGCCAATGCCCCATCATCAAGGCAGCAGACATCAATCTTCCGATTGCGGCGGTGCTGATAGGGGAAAGGTTTTGCAAACGTCTCTTATAGTCCACCAGGTTCTTGCTGGTGATGGAAATGGCTTTGATTTCGTCATTTTCGCTACGTGCGGTAATTAGATGATCTGTATCGTTCATATTTCATTTCATTCGAAGGCAAATTGAGAATTATAGAGAGAGGCATAGAATCCGCCTTTTTTCATTAACTCTTCGTGATTGCCTTGCTCGATAATGTTACCATCTTTCATAACTAAAATCATATCGGCGTTGCGGATTGTCGAAAGGCGGTGGGCAATCACAAAGGACGTCTTGTTCTTCGTGAGTTTATCCATCGCTTCTTGAATGACTTCTTCGGTTCGCGTATCCACATTCGAAGTAGCTTCATCAAGAATCATCATCGGAGATTTTCTAAGCATCGCCCTAGCGATCGTGAGAAGCTGCCTCTGCCCGCCGGAGATGCTGTTTGTATCTTTGATGTAATAATCCAAGCCGTTTGGCAAAGTATCCACGAAATGATCTAATTTCACCTCTTTAAGAGTTTCAAGAATCTCCTTATCGGCTACTCCTTTTGAATTATAGATAAGATTGTCGCGGATGCTTCCTTCGAAGATCCACGTATCTTGCAAGACCATGCCGAAAATGTCGTGGATTTCTTTTCTCGGCAGTTCTTTTGTCGAAATGCCGTTAATGGAGATCTCGCCCCCATTGATTTCGTAAAAACGCATAAGAAGGTTGACCATGGTGGTTTTTCCTGCCCCAGTAGGGCCAACGATGGCCACCTTCATCCCCGGCTTTATATCGGCGGAGAAATCATGAATGATCTCTCTGCTTGAATCGTAAGAGAAAGAAACGTCTTTAAATTTCACTTCCCCGCTGAAAGGGACGTTTCTTTTAAACAGTTTATAAGGCATGTCATTTTCATCGGACATCTCTCCTTCGTTTAAGAAATCAAAAACGCGTTTCCCTGCCGCTAAAGCCGTTTGCAACGTATTCAAAGCCTGGGCAATTTGAGTAAATGGCTGTTGAAAAAGACGGACGTAAATCATAAAGGCTGCAATCGTCCCTAACGTGATGCCGCCCACTTCATTGGCTATGAAAAGCCCACCGCCCACGATAATGGCTCCGTAACACAAATAGGAAATCAAAGAGCTCACAGGCATCATCAATCCGCCAAAGAACTGCGCTTTGAACATGTATTCCTCCAAAAGCCGATTTTTCTTTTCGAAAGCAGCATTTTCTTTCTTATCGGCATTGAAAAGCTTTACGACTAACTGACCAGAAAATTTTTCTTCAATGGCCCCCTGTACCACGCCAATTTGGCTTTGACGTTTAGAGAACTGGGGCATGGCAAGTTTCATAATCATGCCAATGAATAGAAGCATAAGCGGTATAGAAACCATGGCAATCAAACCGAGTTGCCACGATTTGATAAACATTCCAGTTAAGGATGCCACTAACATAAAAGCGGCACTCAGCAAAGAAACAACGGCCGTATCAATGGACTGCGATAAAGAATCCACGTCGTTTGTGACGCGGGAAAGGATGTCTCCAATTTGCGTTCCATCGAAATAGGCGAGAGGAAGAAGGTTGATTTTCTTCGTGATTTCTTTTCTCAGCGAATTTGCGTAACGCTGGGTTATGGTGGCGACAATGAAAGAGGAAAGATAGGAGCACACAGCGCAAGAAACATACATCAAACCTAAAATCAGAACGTATTTTCCTACCAAATTAATATCGATCGTCTTCGTTGCTGCGTGATTGGAGATTTCGTTTGTCAAATCCTCGACGTAATTCGGAGCCAATACGGCAAGAACAACGTTGATTAGAATAAAAATGGCTGAAAGCAGAATCGGAAAAATGTATTTTTTCAAGGAAGAAAAAAGCTTGTTTATGGTTTCTCTTCTTTCTTCGTGAGTTAGTTTCTTTCCTGGTTTTTTGAAATTTGGGCGCGGGCTCATAAACCTAATTCCTCCTTTGAGAGCTGTGATAAGGCGATATCTCGATAGGTGAGGCAAGCATGTAACAAATCTTTGTGCTTCCCTTGTCCAACGACTTGGCCATTTTCCATGACGATGATCTCATCCGCATCCATGATGGTTCCGATTCTTTGGGCGACGATGATTTTTGTAACCTTGGGCAGGAATTTTTTGATGTTCTCGCGAACTTGCAAATCCGTCTTGAAATCAAGAGCGGAAAAAGAATCGTCGAAAACCATGATTTCCGGATCGATGGCCAAGGCTCTGGCAATGCAGATTCTTTGCTTTTGGCCGCCCGACACATTCGTTCCTCCTTGAGCGATGGGGGCGTTATATTTTTCGGGCATTTCTTCGATAAAAGAGCTCGCGCAAGTGATATCCGCGACCCTTTTCATCTTCTCTTCGCTAAGGGAATCGACCCCAAAAGAGATGTTGGATGCAACCGTTCCAGAGAAAAGCACTCCTTTTTGAGGGACGAATCCAATTTTTGATCGAAGAGTCTTTTGCTTGATATCCTTGATGTTGGCTCCATCGATTCTTATCTCGCCGGAAGTCACATCGTATAAACGCGAGATTAGATTGACAAGAGAAGACTTGCCACATCCAGTCGCACCGATAATCGCGATGGTTTTGCCAGCCTTGGCATGAAAAGAAAGATGGGAAATAATCGGTTTCTCTCCGTCGGGATATTGGAAGGAAACGTCTTTGAATTCAATTTCTCCTATGCTAGAAAGGGCTGCCTCTTTTTCTGGGTCTTGAATGGAGGTTTCCGTAGCTAACAACTCATTAATGCGTTTTGCGGAAACCGATGCTCTTGGCCAAAGAACAAACATCATTAATAACATCATGAAGGACATGACGATTTGCACCGCTAAAGTCGAGAAAGAAGAAATTGCGGCATAATCGCTTCTTCCTTGGTTGATAACGTAAGCGCCAACGCCAAGAATTCCTACCGTTACCCCATCCATAACGATGGTCATGACCGGATTTAGCATACCCATTACCCTAGAAGTAAAGAGGTTAAGCTTCGTTAGATCATCATTGGCTTTTTTGAATTTCTCCTCTTGATAACTCTCCGCATTGTAGGCGTGAACGACGCGGATTCCGGAAATGTGTTCTCTCGTGATTCCGTTTAATCTATCCACGATTTGCTGGGAAATTTTAAATTTTGGAAGCACTAAAACCATAATAAGGCTCAAGGATGCGACCAAAATCAAAATGGCGATGATTGTCGTTAAAGTTAATTCGTTTGAAGACGCTTGGATTTTGCAAATGGCCCAGACGGAAGTAATGGGAGCGGCAAACACCATTCGGAGCATCAGAAGAATGCACATCTGAATTTGTTCGACGTCATTTGTTGCCCTCGTTATTAAAGAAGCAGTGGAAAAACGGTTGATTTCCGCTAAAGAGAAGGATGAGACTTTCTCGTTGATGTCGCTACGAAGCTGAGTGGCAAAATGAGCGGTGACGGCCGAAGCGATGACCGAAATCAGCATTGCAGTCGCGGTGTATGATATGGCATATAAGACAAAATAGCCGGCGTGGATCCAGACTTTGCTCATAGAGGCGTCTGCAATGTTTTTAATTGCCTCAACCATGGATGGCTCTATTCCGGGAAGAGAGGAGATTCGATCCTTTACAAGGTTCCAATCCGAATCGCAAGTTTTAAAGAAGGCATAAACAGCCTCGCCTAACAAAGAAGGATCTTTTTGGTAACCGATATAATTGATTTCTCTCATGAGGTTGGCTATTTCATCGGTTAATTGCATAGTGCACCATACCTGAAGAATCGTGAAGCCAACAATGAAGACGATGAAAATCCAATCTAAAGGTCGAAATTTCTTGAACAATCTGAACATCGGATGAGCCTCCCTAAAATGGTTTGCATGCGAACTATTTTAGGTATTTCGTATCTTTTGTCAATGCTTAGAAAATGTTTTTAAAAAAAGAATATAAAAGAATAAAAGCAAAGCTATTTCACGATACGTTTTACTTCCGAAATGATTTCTTCTTGCGGAGAAGAGACGATTTCGAGGTAGGCTTGTTTACCTCTGACTTCATAAAGAGAGAATTCCTGGCCTTTGTAATTTAAGCGGGTCTTAATTTTTTCCTCCGCTTTGGAAATCTCAAAACCGTTATCCAGAAAAGAGAAAATGACGTCATCGTTTGAAGACCAAACGGAGGAAATCTCTTTTTCATCAAGCAAAACGTTGATGGGACGAATGATTTTGTTATCCATACGGAATTTTGGCGCGCCTTTATGAACAAGAGACCCTGGTATATACGTTTTTCCTCCATCCAAAGACCTTTCGCGGAAACGCAATAGGTTTTGGTTTTCTTGTTTTTCTCCTGGAACGGTGAAATAAAAATCTTTTTGATAGGAGACGTTTTCGATCTTGGAGCTCTTTTTTAACAGCGTAATGGCTTCCATGTTTTGCACAGGGAAGGTATCCCTTGAGGTGTATAAGTCGCCCTCTCTTAATTCATGGAAGGAAAAATCGTTTTCGAGAACGATGTCGGCTTGATTTTTATTCGGCAAAATGCTCTTGCGATAAGAATCCAAAATATATTTGAAATAGAGGCTTATTGTAAAAGCGCTACTTGCTGAGGTGAGTTTCTTATCACGGATGATTCTTCGAAGGAAAAGGGTTTTAGGGTTCCCCTCAATAAAGTTCTTGACTGGTGAAAAAGAGGCGACCCGTGTAACGAAATTCGGGTTTAGAGCATAGATTCCTTCGACGATGATAACGTCATAATCTTTTCCATCCCACAGAATATCGCTTGGCATTCTTTCACTGGTAATCTTGGAGTAGTTTTTCGAATAAATCGTTTGATTGTCAAATAGAAGTCTAATATCTTCAGCCGCTTCGGGGAGGTTGTAAACCGTAGGCTCATCAAAGTTCAATTTCTTCCATTCCTCATTTAAAGCAGAGACGAAAACGTCCAATTTGTCTTCTGACAATAGATCTCTGATGCTTTCTTTAATTTTTGGAAGAACGTCCCAATCGTATTTCTTATCAAAGGGCACATTCATGATAATGTTTTTGATGCGTTTGATGATTTCAGGCATGTTTTCCAAAGAGGAATGGAAATAATTTAGATTCACTTTATTCGGAATGATTCCCGAAAGGCCGAAGTTATATTGATCCAATGAAAAAGTAAGACAACGTTTCCTTGCCCCTTCAAAAGCCTTTTTTAATGAGGAAGCTAAGAAAGATTTGCCCGAAGAAGAAGCCCCTGCGATGATGATTAAGGCTTTAGGACTTTTTTCCAATTGTTCTTCAGCAAGATCCATATTGGCAAAAATCCATTTATCTGTGTGGTGGCAAGTATATTTCATAATCGTGCTCCTATGGCTAACATTCTAGGAAGAAATATCTCTCTTTGGAAGAAAAGATGCTTAGATTTGCTACATTCTTTTTCTCTTTTCTTTTAGAATGATATTAAGTATGAAAATGAGCGAATTAGAAAAAATGACTGCGGGAAAACTGTATGATGCAGGGGATCCTTCTTTATCAAAAATACGGGATAAGGCCCATTCTTTGGCCTTTCGTTATAACCAACTGGATGAACTTCATAAAGAAGAAAGAGCGGAGATTCTCAAAGAGCTTTTGCCCAATTTGGGGAAGGATTCCTCTCTAACGGGTCCTATCTATTTTGATTACGGTTTTAATTTTCATACTGGCGATCGTTTCTATTGCAATTTCAATTTTGTTTGCCTTGATGTATGCGAAATTGATATAGGGGATGACGTATTTTGCGGCCCAAACGTTTCTATCAATACCCCCCTTCACCCTCTTTTGGCAGAGGAAAGAAACCAATATTTAAGCGAGCACGGAATGACGGATAAAGAATACGGAAAGAAAATCGTTATTGGCTCAAATTGCTGGATCGCTTCAAATGTAACCATCTGCGCTGGGTCCCATATCGGTGATAATTGCGTGATTGGCGCGGGGAGTGTGGTTGTTGGCGATATACCGGAGGGATATCTCGCTTATGGGGTGCCTGCCAAGCCAATACGGAAAATCGCCAAAGAAGACTCTGTCTATTTGAAAAAGGATTTATTTTGATTATGCCTATCTTAGCAGCCTTCATGGTACCTCACCCGATCCTTGCCGTTCCGGAAATAGGCAAAGGAAAAGAAAGCAATCTGTCTGCAACGATCGCTTCTTTTAACCTAATAACAAAGAAAATCGCTCAGCTTCAGCCAGACACCATTATTTGGATTTCCCCACATGCGGAAAGCTACGCCGATTTTTTTCAGATTGCGGATGGAGACGTGGGAATTGGCTCATTTAAGAAATATGGGGCCCCTGATTTATCTTTCCGCATGCTTTATGACAAAATCCTTGCCCGTGAAATCTCCAGGGAATGCAAAATAAACCGTCTGCAAGGCGGAACGGAAAACGGGACGGAAGGAGAAATCGATCATGGCACCATGGTCCCTTTATATTTCATCAATCATGAATTTCGTGATTTCCTGAGTGTTCGCGTAGGCGTTTCTGGCCAATCTCTAGCGGAGCATTACCGCTTTGGGCAAATCATTAAATCCTCAGTGGAGCAATTGGGAAGAAAGGCTGTGGTGATCGCTTCAGGAGACCTCTCGCATTGCCAACTGAGAACCTCTTCTTATGGGTATCGTCCAGAGGGCGCCATATATGATGAGCAAATCATGCGCGTCATGTCCAAAGCCAATTTCGGAGAGCTCTTATCCTTCAATCGCTTTTTGCTTGGCGAAGCCATTCAATGCGGGCATGCGGCCTTCACGATACTTGCTGGTTGCCTTGACAGAGAAGATGTCGATTGCCTGCGCTTGTCTCACGAAGCGCCATATGGCACAGGATATGGCTTTTGCTGTTTCACCCCAAAAGGAGAAAACCAATCTCGTGCATTCTTGAATCTTTATCAGGAAAGAGAGCGCCTTTTAGCCAAAGAGAGGATGGATAGGGCAGACGTGTATGTCCGTTTGGCACGCCAAGCCATTGAGACTTTTATCGCCACCAAGCGTTTCTTGAAGCCTTCCCAAACCTTGCCTCCCGAGCTCAATAAGGAAAAAGCGGGCGTTTTCGTTACCATCTACCGCGAGGGGGAGCTAAGAGGATGCATTGGCAGCATCAAACCAAAAAAGAAGACGCTTGCAGAGGAAATCATTGCTAATGCGGTTGCTGCCGCTTATAAGGATGAGCGTTTTGAACCCTTGAATGAAAATGAATTGGACAACCTCATTATCGTCGTAGATGTCGTAAGGAATCTAATCCCCGTCCTTTCCATCACCGATTTAGATTCTCAGAAATATGGCGTCATGGTTGAATTTGAAGATAAACACGCTGTTCTTTTGCCAAAGCTTCCAGGCATAGACACGCCTGAAAAGCAAATCGAGATATGTAAGCGCAAAGCGGGCATCCCCCCTTACGAAGACGTTGATCTTTATCGGTTTGAAACGGAACACCACGTATAAATCTTTAGTGACGAGTTCTAGAGCGGTAGGTTTTAGGATAAAGAAATTTGGCCATTTTCAGGTACATGCCCCCGTCCTTTTCAACAAATTCACCGTTATTTGAAATGTGATAGCCGTTTTTCGAGAAGAACTCCTTCATTCCGTAAGGAACAAAAACAATTGCCCATCTGCCTCCCAATTCTTTGATTTTCGTTTCCATGAATTTCAAAGTGTAGGTCCCAACTTTTTTATGACGACAGCGATCTTTTACGGTTAAGGAAATAATCTCCCAAGTTTCTGGATCGATTTCCAAAAAAGAAGAGACCCCTATAGGTGTTTTCTGCAAAAAAATGGTTAGAAACCAAGGTTTATTTTCGGAAGGGGAGAAGGCTTCCCTGTCCAAATAAGAAACCTGTTTTTTCTCTTCTTTTGTTTCCGATGTTTCCTGGTGGGAGAATTTAAAATCAATCATATTCCAAGTATAGTGGAAAATATGTATAATTGGCACTATGAATAAAGGCATCATTCTTCAAAAATTGAAATACCATTATAAAAGGTATTTATCGATTCTTTTTGCGTCCATTGGTTTAGCTTTGCTTGTGGGGGCTATCGCCTATCTTTTGATTACGAATAGGCAGGATGGTTATTCAGTTTCGGAATCTATTTGGAATTATTTGATTCTTCTTGTTTCGTTTATTTTTATCCTTTGCGGAACGGTTTCTGGGACGGGTTTGGCTTATTCTGGCATCCTGATGTTTGTTTTCTACATTCTTTGGGATTTTGGCGAATACATTCTCATTTTCTTGATTAGCGGTTCTTCTTTGGGAGATTTATTTGGAGGCTCGGTTTGGAGCATACTTTATAATGTGGGTTTCCTATTGGGCAGTGTGGCGGCTTTTGTTATTGGCATTTTGCTCTATATTCGTTTAAGGCAATTCCTTGTAGGGAAATACCCTTCGTATGTCGGTTTAAGGAATTTGGCATTGGCTTTTATGATTCTGGCGATTATTTTCAACGGTTTCTTTCCGATGCTCATGCTTTTTGTTGAGCCTTCCCTAAAAGTCTTCCTTACGCTTCTATGTCCTTTCGCCGTTATTTTTGAAGCCCTCGCTTCTTTCTTCACGGTCACGCGCCTTAAGTCTGAATACTGATATTCTTGAAAGAAGCCCGCGATTGTTTTATATTTATCAACGCGCCGACATAGCTCAGTTGGTAGAGCAACGCACTCGTAACGCGTGGGTCGTAGGTTCGATTCCTATTGTCGGCACCAGTTTCTAAATGAAGCCTAATATCCTGTTAGGCTTTTTTCTTAACAAGAGAAGGGAGACATTAGGTTATATTCAAACCTGTATGTCGTTAGAATCGTTTCTGAATAAATAATGAATCATGCAAAAAAAGAAACATGAAAGTCATAAGCAAGATGGATTCATCGGCGTCTTTTTATTAAATTCCTCCCTATAAAAACACCCTGATAAAACACCCTCATATTTTTCTTTAAATTTCTTTTTAAAGCGTGTATCTTCTCTAAGGGATATTGATACCATGAACAAATATGATGTAATTATTGTCGGTTGCGGCCCCGCAGGCATTTTCACTGCGTTGGAAATGCTAAAAAAGGGCAGCAAAAAGAAGATTCTGATGATTGAAAAGGGGCAAAGCGTGGAACATCGTTTTTGTCCAAAGGCAAAACTGGGCAAGTGTGCGCATTGCGACCCTTGCGCCATCACGACGGGTTTCTCTGGCGCTGGCGCTTTCTCCGATGGAAAGCTCTCTCTTTCCTCTTCTGTCGGCGGGGCTTTGCCAGAGCTTTTAGGCTACGGAACAATCGACGAGCTTATCAAATACGCCGATTCTATTTATTTGTCTTTCGGTGCTGACAAACATATTGAAGGGGAAAAGGAAACCGACGAAATCCGTCAGATTCGTCTCCGAAGCATTGAAGCGGGCCTTCGCTTGGTAAATTGCCCGATCCGCCATTTAGGTACGGAAAAAGCACATGACATCTATTTGGCCATTGAAAAGCATTTAATCGAAAACGGCGTGGAAATTCGTTTTGGATACGAATGTAACGACGTCATTCTTGACGGAAAGAAGTGCATTGGCATAAGAGCGCATAAATACCATTCCGAATCCGAAGAGGAAATCTATGCGCAGGATATTGTTATAGCCGCTGGAAGAAGAGGTGCTGATTGGTTAGAAAAAATCTGTGCCAAATATGATATAGCTCACGCTCCAGGACCGGTTGACATTGGCGTTCGCGTCGAAGTCCGTAACGAAGTAATGGAGCCTCTGAATAAAAACCTTTATGAAGCAAAACTCATCGGCTATTGCGGGCCGTTTAAAGATCGCGTCCGCACTTTCTGCCAAAATCCGGGTGGATTTGTCGCGCAAGAAAATTACGACGGGAACCTTGCTGTCGTAAACGGGCATTCTTTTAAAGAGAAGAAATCTCCGAATACCAACGTTTCCATTCTTTGCTCTCACAATTTCCGAGAGCCGTTTAACCAACCAATCCTTTATGCTCAGAAGATTGGCGAATTAACCAATATGCTTGGAAATGGTCACATCATGGTTCAGCGTTTCGGCGATATCTTAGACGGCAAAAGAACTTGGCAATATGAATTAAATCGCTCGAATATCACTCCAACTTTGCCTGATGCCATTGCCGGAGACATTACTGCCGCAATGCCATATCGAACGATGACGGACATCATTGAATTCATCAAAGCGGTGGACCACATCGTTCCTGGATTCGCTTCGAGCGAGACGCTTTTATATTCTCCGGAAATCAAGTTCTATTCGAATCGCATAAAGATGGATGAGCATTTAACGACAAATATCGAGAACCTTTACTGCTTGGGAGATTCTTCTGGCTGGACAAGGGGGCTTATGATGTCTTCCGTCATGGGCGTCGTCTTGGGCAGAAGATTGGCGGCCGAATAAAAAGAAGGCAAAGGGAAACGCGTCGTTTTGATGCGTTTCCTTATGCATGGGTTTCCTCTTTTTAGAAAGAAAGCGCCTTTGCAATGAAAACTTTGAAAATTCCCTTGCTTCAATAATTGCTCATCACTATAATAATCAAGCGACTTGAAGAAGTCGTGAAATACGGTTGGGTAGTTAGCTCAGCTGGGAGAGCATCTGTTTGACGTACAGAAGGTCAGGAGTTCGAGCCTCTTACTACCCACCAATCGCAATTGACTCAAGGAAAACTTGAGTTTTTTTATTTCTTTATCTTAATATTCTCGTATGGAAAAAATTGCTTGTGAGACCATCGTGTTCGATTTCAACGGAACTTTGATCGATGATTTGAATATTTGTTTAAGGCTTTTGAATGAGATGCTTATTGAAAAAGGGCATCCTGGGAACATCGATAAAGAGAAATATCTTTCTGTTTTTACTTTTCCCGTGATGGATTATTACATTCAATGCGGTTTCCGTTTTCCCGAAGACGATTTCCCTGCCTTAGCCAAAGAATTCGATCAAAAGTACAGAGACGCTTTCCCATCATTGCCTTTATTTTCGGATGTCATGGAAGTCCTTGCTTTTTTTAAAGGAAAAAAGAAATTGATTGTTCTTTCCGCTACAAAACAAGAGAACCTCGAAGAAGAATTAAAAATCAAGGGAATCTCCCCCTTCTTTGACAGGATAATCGGCGTTAAAGACATCTATGGCCGCTCAAAAATCGCCGAGGCGAAAGAATACTTCTCTAAGCAGAATCAAGATTTAAGAGAAGTGGTTTTTGTCGGGGACACCCTTCATGATAATGAAGTGGCTAAAGAAATAGGCGGCGCTTCCATTCTTATTGCTAGAGGGCACCAAAGCAAAGAGAGACTTCTTAAAGCTAAAAACGCTCTGGTTTTGGGGACTTTAAAAGAACTTGAGACAATTCTCATTTAGTTACTGGTAAATTGGTAATTTATTTATTAAAATAAGTTTAATAAAAGAGGAAAGACAAATGGCAAAAAAGATTGAGAAAGCGGAAGAAAAAACTTCTGTGGAAGAAAACTCTAAAAAAGGAGCCCTTCAGGAGAAAAAAGAAAAAGAAGGCGTCAAGGTCTATCACGTCTCCAAAAGATCTTCGGACAATAAATGGAAGGTCTCCATTCGTGGAAGCGATAAGGTCATCAAGCTTTTTGACACGAAAGTAGAAGCGGAAGAATATTGCACGAGGATGGCGAAGAACCAAGGAGCAACTCTTCAAATTCATAATTCCAAAGGCGCTAACAAAGGAAAAATCAGCAAAGCCATCGTCAAAGGCGGAAAGAAATAGCAAATCGTTGTCGACAAATGAAAGGCTCTCGCTATAATTAAAGAGCCTTTTAAGGCGTGCATCTGTAGTTCAGTGGCAGAACCTTAGCTTCCCAAGCTAATGATACGGGTTCGATTCCCGCCAGATGCTCCATTTGAATCTTAGTCGCACTCGGGAGATGCTCTATGGTGGTAGATTTACTTGGTTCTACCACTTCAAACCAGCAACTCACGAGACGCGGTTTAAAATAAAACTCAATGAGCATAAATCACCGAGGGATCGGTGTTTTTTTGTTTGTTGAAGCCTTCATTTGCATGGCGAAGGCGGCTAGAGCGCTTTAATGATGGAAGACAAACTTTTAAAACGACGAATATAACATTCAAAGATGGTTATGTGTTTTTCTCCAGCCGTTATTCCACCATATCGAATCCTTGATCAACGAAGACATTCCCCGGATCGATAAGGCGAAAAAATATTCAATTTGAGAATCATTGAAATAATGAGATAGAAGCAATACTTTAGCTGGATAGCCGAAAAACCCCTTAGCGCGTTGCGCCTCATTTGTGTTTTGCTAAACGCGACGCATAAAAGAAAAGATGACATTTTCGCGTTTTCTACGAGGGTCTTCAAAGCATAAGGGCATCCAGAATATTAATCCTCTCTCTAGTGGCCTTCGACCGCAAAAACAGCAGACAGTTCTTCTATGGTTTTCTTTTTTCCATTTACGAACATTTGAAATATAGATACGCTTTCCATTTGAAAAAGCATGTAAGGGCTTTTATTATTAAAAAACAAAGGAAAACGTGTATTTTCCTTAATGGAAGTCATGACTAAATTCAAAGTGGCAATCGTGGAAGACGACAAGAACCAGTACCAAGTTGTTTTTGATTTGCTCAAAGAATTCTCCAAAAAGGAGCACGAAGAGGTTGAGTTCCTGCCTGTTTATTTTTTCGATGGAATGGACTTCTTGAATAAGTTCGATGGCTCATTTGATTTGATATTCATGGATATCGAGATGCCGCGTCTTGATGGCTTAAGCGCCTCTAACAAGCTCAGGCTCATTGATGCGAATGTCCCTTTGATTATCATTTCCCGCTCTCCAAAATACGCGGTAAAAGGATACTATGTGCAAGCTTTTGGATATTTGGTCAAACCGATTTCAAAAACCGATTTCGAGTTCTTATTGAAGAAAGCAATCAATGAAATCAATAGAAAAAAGAATTCCTTTTTGCTATTGGAAAGTAAATCCGGCATCCAAAAAGTCCACACCAAAGACATCCTTTATATCGAAGTCGTTAACCATTATTTGTCATTTTTTCTAGCGGATGGGAGTTCCTTGCAAAAAAGAGGCAAGATGGCTGATTATGCTGACCGTTTGGAAAAAGCTGGGTTTGCGCGTTGCAACGAATGCTACCTTGTCAATCTCGCATTTGTCACTAAAATAGATTCGACGAAGAGTCTCGTGTACGTGAAAAACAATGCCTTGTCCATCTCAAGATTGAAGAAAAAGAATTTCATCGAGACCTTCACGAATTTTTTAGGCGAGAACGCGCAAAATGTATGAGGATTTTACAGCCGCTAGTGCGATAGGATATTATTTCATTCGCTTTGTTATCCCTCTTTTTGCTGCGGAATCGCTATACGCTTTCACCCTTCCGAAGCGCAAAAACTATTTGCCTTTGTTTTTGAGTTCCTCGCTTCTATATTTCTCTTTAAGCATGATTGTCGTCTATTATGACGTCGATTTTAAAATAGGATGGTTTCGGACGCTTTTCCTATTTATTTTCTTTTTGTCGTTGCTCCCGATGTTTATTTATTACCCCTTGAAGCCAAAACAAATCATTCTTTTCGCATTAAGCGCATACACGATACAGAATTTCGGGGACAATCTATCGTCTTTGTTTATTTTTCTTTTGGGCTTCGGAAATGCGAAATACGAATTATATCAATGCCTTATTTATGTAGGGACGTACTTGCTTGTTTTTGTTCCTTATTTCTTCCTATTTGTTAACAAGCTTAAAGGTGAGATGATTCCCGATTTGATTGAGGGGAATGTCGTGTATGCATTGACAATCGCCACCTTGGTTATTGTGTATTTGGTTTCGATGTTTGCCCAATCCACAAGCGATTTCGTTGGATTTGTGTCTTCTCGCATCTATGCGCTTATTGCATGCTTATTCCTGATTTTCGCCCATTACAATACGTATTATCGGAAGAAACTTCAAAGTCAAAACGCAATGCTAGAGCAGATCGTCCATAACGAGAACGAAAAATTCAAGCAATCCAAACGGAATATGGACTTAATCAATATGAGGGTTCATGATTTAAAACATCAAGTGGAGGGCTTAAAAGAATTCGCGAAAACGAGCCAAGAATTGAATGCATTGAGCTCATTGGAAAAGGAATTGCACATTTATGACAATGCGATAGAGACGGGGAATGCGACAGTTGATTTTATCCTTGCGGAAAAATCGCTTTACTGCAAGAAACATCAAATCCGCTTTTCTTCATTAATAGATGGGGAAAAGCTATTCTTTATGGCCAATGCGGATATTTATTCGCTTTTTGAAAACGGCTTGGACAACGCGATCGAGGCGGTTTTAAAAGCCGAGAAACCAAACAGAACGATTACGATTAACGTCGTCACAAAAGGAAATTTCCTAGTGATTCATATCGAGAATTTCTGCGTGGAAGAGGTGGTGTTTCACGATGGGCTGCCCATCACGAAAAAAGACAAGACCTTCCATGGATACGGCACGAAATCCATTCAAAGGGTTGTCAAGAAATACCATGGATCTCTCGCCTTTCAATGTAAGAACAATATTTTCTCTTTAAACGCTTTTTTCCCGCTAGATGAGATAAATCGCCTTAATTAATTACGACTTTTTAAAACATAGATACGCCAAAAACGCCAAAAAGCAGGGGGTCTAATTATAATGTAAGCGCTAACAAAGCGCATTTGCGTCTTTATTCGTATTGAAATGGGCGCAGATAGAAAGGAAAAAATGAAAAAGAAGATTATCAACGCAATCGCTTTCGGCATTACGGCGACAGCAGTTACGGCCGGTTTGATCGTGGGGAACCAAATGGCTTACCGCTATGAAAGCGAAATCAATTCGCAACTCAACCCGCCGCTCATCGACAAGGAAGCGCTTGAGCAAAGCGCCACAAATGGGCAAGAGCTCTCAAAAAAGCTTATGCAAGAAGGCGCTATTCTGCTTCAGAACAACGGCACGCTGCCACTTGATTATGGCACGACGAAGAAGGTGAACGTTTTTGGCTGGAGGAGCGTCGATTGGGTATACGGGTCGGATGGGAAAAACGCTTCCGGAAGGGTTGCCCCAGAAGATGGTGACTATACCAAGAATATCGACTTAACAAAAGCACTTCAGTCATATGGGATCGAGACCAATACGCGCTTATACGACATGTATCGCGCTTTCCATAAACCCATGTGGGAACTCGTCGATACCAGAAATACCCATATCAACGAAATGACCCCTCTTAGGGAACCGAATATCATGAATTATTCTGGCTCCGAGAGCGATGGGAATTACACAAGCGAATTGCTAAGCTATTGCAAAGACTTCTCCGACACCGCATTTGTCGTAATCGGGAGGATGGCTGGCGAAGGCATGAATTGCAACCCTAATACCCAAACCAAAGAGGGCGGAGGCAGCACAAATGACTCAACTCGCCACTATTTAGAAATTTCAACAGAAGAAGAGGCGCTTCTAAAATATTGTGGCGAAAACTACAAAAACGTTGTCGTTTTCATCAATGCTGCCAATCCCTTCGAGATGGGCTTCATGAAGAGCATTCCAGGGTTAGACGCAGCTTTCTATGTTGGATTCACCGGAACGAGAGCTGCAAGCGCACTCCCAAAACTTATTTATGGCGAAGTTTCTCCTTCTGGCAGAACCGTGGATATATTCCCTTATGATATGTTCACGAATCCCGCCAATATCTATTTGGGTGGGCAGCAATACCTTGACTACAATAGAACCTACTCTGATGCAATCGAGAATGTGTATTTAGGCTATAAGTGGTATGAAACAGCCGATCAAGAGCATTATTGGGATAGTGCCTCTAACGAATACGGAAAAGGATATGATGCGGTTGTATCCGCTCCTTTCGGCTATGGACTTAGCTATAATGACTATAGCTGGAGTGTTGGCGAGATCAAACTTAAGACGAATGACGAGGAAGAAGGCGCCCTCTATCAATCCGGGGCAGCTTTTACGGATAAAACGAAGATTGAATTCCCGGTTACCGTTACCAATAATGGCAAAGTCCCTGGGCAAGATGTCGTGGAAATCTATGCGATTGCCCCTTATTATGGGCATACTCAAAATAGCGCAATCGAAAAACCTTACGTCAATCTTGCGGGATTCGGCAAAACGAATATCCTACAGCCTGGTGCTAGCGAAACCATCACCATAACGGTAGATCCTTATGATTTTGCCTCGTATGATTGCTATGATCGAAACGAAAACGGCTTCAAAGGATATGAATTGGAGCATGGCGAATACACTTTGTCGTTGCGCATTAATTCCCATACAGTAAAAGAAGTCAATTATGCTAACGAGATGACAGCTGGCGACTTCAAATTCAATATCGCGGAAGATATTAAAATCGATAAAGACCCGGTGACGGGGAAAACCGTCAAGAATTTATTCACCGGGAGCGATGCGATTGACGTTACCCCGATCGATGCAACCGAGAAAGACGGCTCTTTTGATCCTGGCATCCATTGGCTATCCAGGAAGAGCTTCACAAGCATTGACGATTTAAAAACTTCCTATAACGCAAGAAGAAATGCCACGCCTTCTGCAAAGTTCTACCAATCCAACACGGAGCGAATCAAAGCCTGGGATAATGCAACAGGCACCGACGAATTCGGCGAAGCCATCCCAACGGAGAATCCTATTTGGAATGCCTCCAATGGTTTAAAGGTTGCCGATGATGGCATCATCAATGAATACGGCGAGAAACTCGGCGCCGATTATAATGCAGAGGAATGGGAACCTCTTCTCAACCAACTCAAAATGGAAGAAGTCATCGACATGATCGGTGGCTACTATGGAAGCAAGTCTTTGGCTTCGGTTGGCAAACCTTTCTTGACCGACCTTGACGGTCCTTCTCAAATCAAAAGCTTTGCTGGCGCTTTGCCTCGTGGGACAGGCTATCCAACGATGACAACGATTGCTGCAACATGGAACGCTAAGCTTCTATACGAATTCGGCAAATCCTTCGGTGATGACATGATCGGCGTAGGCGTTATGGGGGATTGGGGCTTTGCGATGGATTGCCATAGAACCTCCTTCTTTGGCAGAAACCACGAATCGCCATCCGAAGACATGATGCTCGCCGGAACCCTTATGGCACAAGCCGTCAGAGGCTTAAGCACAAGAGGCCGCTACAACATGATGAAACACTTTGCCCTTTATGGATATGGTGGCGAGCAAATCTATATGACCGAGCAAGGATTGAGGGAAAATTTCCTTAAATCTTTCCGTAAAGTCGTTCTTGATGGAGGATGCTTAGGGGTTATGACGACTTATCAAGGTGTTGGATCTGAACACTCGGAAACGACACAAGCCCTTTTGCGCGGCGTGCTCCGCAATGAGTGGGGATTCAAAGGCGCAATCACAACAGATTATATTGGTCATAACCCATATTGCGACACCTTATTGCGATGCGGTGGTGATTTCGGGATGGGCGTTAAGCCTGGAACAATCGAAGGCGTGAAATACGACTATTCTTCCTCTCCGCGTGTCCAACATATGATTCGCGAAGTCGCCCACCACGTTCTATATATGTGGTTGCGCGCCGATTATTACCAAAAGCAATACTTAGCGAATCCTGGGACGGACGACGATAAGTTCTTCTCTTCCACTTCCATTGATTCTTGGTGCTGGTGGAAACCATTGCTTCTAACAATCAATATTACCGCCGGTACCCTGTTGACGATGTGGGGTGCAATGGTTATTGTCAGCTTCTTCACCAAAGATCCGGAAAAGAAACAAAAAAAGGCTAAGGAGGCCAAATAAATGAAAATCTCTCGCAAGTTATTGAATACGATCATCGGGATTACCGCCGGAGTGGCAATTGTCTCAACGGCAACTACCATTATGGCGACTTCCTACAGTGACTATATTAATTACTACAACCGAGTCCTCGAGGAGAAGGAGCATCAAAAATATTTGAATAGCCTTCCTCTTGAGCTTCTTGGAATCGATGCCTCTTTGAAAAGCGGCGTGAACTATTACGACAACGGACGAGCAAACCCTAAGGCAGACGATTTCCATGTCGTCGCCCATTTCACGGAGAAAGGCAAAGAATTCGATTCGATTCTCCAAGCGAAGGATTATGCGATTGAGGTACCTGAGGATTTTAAGGATAATGGCGGTACCGTGAAGGTGAGTTACACTTACACTTATGAAGAAGAGAAAAAAGAGGATGCTAGCTCATCTAGTAGTGAAGAAGCACCTTCTGAGCCAAAGACGGTAACGAAAACCGCGGATGTCGATATTTCCCTCACCGCCATCAAATTGGATCATCTTGTTCTGATTGAAAATCCATATCGCGTTTATTACAGGGAAGGTATGGCTTTCTCCAAAGAAGGCATGAAAGCCAAAGTCGTTTATAATGATGGCAGCGAAAAGACTCTTGACGCCTCTTCAATCGCAATTGAAGGCAATGATTCGCTTACTGTTGGCATGGAAAGCGCAAAGGTCTCTTATCAAGAAGGGGATGACAAAATTACCCTCGAGGTGCCGATTACCGTTGTGTCGGATGACGAATATTCTGATGGCAATATTGTTGCGATCGATGCTGAGGGAACACCAATTTTAAAAGAAGGTGACCCCCTTTCTAGCGCGAATGTAGCTGTACGTGCAAGCTATAGTAATGGAAATCGTTTGATTCTTGACCCAAATTCATATACGAAGACCAGCAATGTCTCAAAGGCTTCCTTCATGAAAAACTGCATTTTGACGATTAAGACCAATGGCGCCAACCCTGTTGAGACAAGAATCGCAGTTAAAGTGAATAACGGTTATTCAGCCGATGATATCAAAACCGGAGGCACTTCCTCAAAGGTCCCTTCCTTTATCAACGGCTCAAAAGAAGAGACGGAGTCTGTTGTCGTAACAGGGGCCGCTTCTTTCGCCTATGAGATTGACGTTCCGTATGTCGCAAAGACCAATTTCACAGTTCGTTTGGCCAATATCGGCAATGAGATGGTTTCTCTAGGCAAATCATTATCCTTGAAAGTCAATAATATCGATATTCCGTTGAATCAGACGCAGATGATTCCTTCTGGTGAAGGGCAATATTGCCTTAACGATATCGCTCTCCCTGATTTGGTCTTGAAAGCAGGGAAGAACAAAGTCGTCTTGTCGTTGAAGAACAATGGCGATACGCTTGCGATTTCTCGCTTCGATATGTATACGATGTATCAAGGAGAAGTCTATTCCTCTTTGGATGAATATATGGGAAAAGTCGCTAAGGAAGGCGGCACGTTTGACGCAGATTTGTCTCAAGTAGTGGATTGGGGAAATGAAGTCGCTAGCTATTGCCATGGCCTAGCAACGGATGGCACTTACATTTACGGAACCTTTACTAATTACTCTACCTCTGCGCGAAAGATGAAAGTCGCTAAATATAGCCCGGATGGAACGCTTCTCGCCACTAGCGCATGGACGAATGCGAATTATTTAGAAACGTGCGCCGGCGTCACATATTATGATGGCAAGCTCGTCCTTTTCCATTCCGGTGGCGGGCAATCATATTTAGAAACGAAAGATTTAAAGGATGGCGCTAGCTTCATCGAATGCAAAGAGGGGGAGGAGATCTTTTCCTTCGAAGGATTAGATGGAAAGACAATCCGCGACGTCTATTACAACGCCAATATGGAGCGTTTCGCGGTTTTAGTCGATAACTCCATCACTTTGTTCACCAAAGATATGCAAAAGATTTGTTCTTTTTCTCCTAAAATTGTCGGGGATTATGGCAACGCCGTGAGAATGAGCGGGGCAGGGAGATACATTCTTGTCAATTATTCGAAGAATGGCGTTAATCAGCCAGTTATTGCCGTTTATGATTATGAAGGCCATCGCATCGGGCAATTCCAAATCCCGAATTCTCTTTCTGATATGGGCGGGGAAACGGCACTGCCTAAACCAAACTGCATGAACACTCAGGGTTTCACATATCTAGATGGTACATTCTATTTCTCTCTCATCCGATTTACCCAAGGAAAGGTAAAAGACGGCACTAGCATCATGACAGCCAAGCTCAAAATGATCAAAGATGAGCTCGAATCAGATTTCAGCTTTGGCGAATACATCAGCGCTTGCGGCGATGATTACGATGTCAAAACTGAAGCGAAACCCGTTATTGGACAAAAAGGGAATATCCAAAAAGGTGGATACCAAATGGGTTTGGCGGCGGATGGAGAATATATTTATGCGGCGAAAAACACGTATGGCAACGCCAAGACCGCACTTTATAAAATCGATCCTGCGACTTGGGAAGTAAAAGAGCAAACCGCGGAGTTCTCCACTATGCTTCCTAGCGATGGCCCAACCGACGACAATTCCCAACTTATGGTGAAGGATGGGAAGCTTTACACCTTCATTTATCCTGATTCCGACAAATGCCGCGCTTTATCTATCCCTTTAACGGAATTCGCTTCGGGAACTCCAAAAGAAGAGAAACTTCCTTTCGAAGGGAAAACAGAAGCCAGGGTAAGATCCTGCTACTATAGCGAAATCACCGAACAATACGCCGTCGTCGACGATAATAAGAAACTTTATTATTTCGATGAAAACGGTGATCAAGTGGGAGAAACGAAAAACCTTGTCGGTTCTGCTGGCATGAATGTGCGTTCTATCACCGGGGACGATAAATATGTCTATATCTCGTATTCGACAAACAATCAGGCTTCTTTGCCAATCGAAACCTATACGTTAACTGGCGACTATGTTGGGCTGACCCCAATTCCAGGAATTAGTCTAGGTGAGTTGAATGGTCAAAAGCAAGGCTTCAATATCCAATCTACGGTTTGTTATAAAGGCGATTTCTACGCTGGAGTATGCACTTGGCAAGGCGATTTTGGCCTCAATATTTGGAAGGCAAGCGTTGATCCTGACGTTTTCACGATGCCAAGGCTTTCAAGGATCGAAGCAAGTTCTGACACAAATCGTTTCTTAGACGGAGAAGAGATCGCAAAGCACCTTACTGTTACCGCATACTATGAGGATGGAAGCAAAGCGAAAGTGGAGGATTTCACTGTTTCGCCTTCTCTCGCCACTAGCGGTTTGACTTCTTTCACGGTTTCTTATACCGAAGGGAAAGTCACTAAGACATGTGAGATTAGTGGCTTTTCGGTTGTTGCTCCGAGTAGTGGATCATTGGGTGATTACTTTTTGACAAACGGAGAAGAGGGAATGAAAAATCTCGCCTTTAGTGATGTCTCCATTGACAATGAAGTAAAACAATACGTTATGGGCGGCGCATACTATAACGGCTACATCTACCTCGCTTCGGCTCAATCTATTAGCAACAATACCAAAACGTACACCATCGTCTCGAAGATTGATCCAAAAACTTACGATGTCATCAGCAGCAAAAAAATCGATCATGCCGATTTTGGTGGCGATGGCGCGAAGCTATTCATTAAAGGAACGAAATTATATTTCATTACTTCCGCTCGGCTTACAAATTCTGCCCCTTATGAGCTTTGGAGCATCGATTTAGATGACAAAGTAAATGGTTTCGATAGCGAAACCGGCGCTTTCGCAAAAGTCGATGACTTCCCAATCTCAGGAGCGAGCTCAATCCAATATAGCGCGACCAACGATAAATATGCACTTCTGCAAGATAATAATCTCCTGGTGGCTGATAAAGACGGGAAAAACTTAGCCTCCGTTAGTTGCTCTTTAAGCGGTTATACACCTTCTAGCGTTTTCGTGGATGACAATTACATCTATGTCAGCTATAAGACGGATAACCAAAAAGCAGCGCCAATCGCCATCTTTGACTGGAGCGGCGATAAAATCGGAACGGCTCAAATTGGAGTGCCTAATGGCTTAAGCAAATATAACGTCCAAGCCATCTTCAGCAATGGCAAAGATATCTATGCGGTTATTTGCAATTGGGGCGGAACCTCTACCAAGCTTTGGAAACTAACGCTTGTTTAAGAAGCGCCTAGCTTAGAAAGGGGCTGTTGAAAAACCGTTAGGTTAATCAACGGCCTCTTTTTTCTTTGCCTAAAAGACATTAAACATTAAAGGCGCAATGGTAATAACCAAGGGGAGAAGGTGTTTTTGGCTTCTCCGTTAAAAATTGAGGGTCGAACCCATAACACTTTTTAAAGAGGGCGATGGCAAATTTCAAGAACGGCGCTTTCGATGAAGTTGATAAATTCATAAAAGTAACGAATGTTTCGAAGGAAAAAGAACGTTTCTCCTTTTAAAAGGTCAAACTTATTGATATATTTAAATTTGTGAGGGACTTTGTCCTTGTTTTTTTGCGGGAGAAAAGAAAAATGATGAATTGGCAATATCCTTTAGCGGGTTATGGGTTCGACAATCCGGCCGGAATTTGCTCGTTTGTCTTTGGCCTTCTTTTCCTTGCGCTTTTTGATTTTGCGATTTTCCAGCTCGTAAAGAAAATATGGGTTTGGGCTGTCGCTTTGGTTTTAGAGTTCCTGATTGTCATATCAGCCGGATTCGGCATGTGGTTCTTGTCTCTGATTGCCTGCTTGATTCTTTTGATTTTCGGAATGCTGCTGTTTATTGTGAATCAAAATGAAGTGCGCTCTTTTTTTGAAAACGCAAATTGGAAAAAAGACATGAAAGCTTTTTTCCATAAAGGCAAGAAAGTAGAGCCTGAATATATTTTCGATCGTGAGAAAGTCTATCGCGAAATTTATCGTGCGGTGGTGGATATGTCTCAAGAAAAACGTGGAGCTTTGATCACTGTCATGAAAAAAGATAACATTCTTGATCCTTCCAAAATAGGAACGGTGATTAAACAACGCGGCGTTGATTTGGATGCCCCCGTAAAAGCGGAATTGCTCGAAACAATTTTCTATGTTGGCACCCGCCTTCATGATGGGGCAGTCGTAATTAAAGGGGATAAGATCGCCAGGGCTGCCGTTTTCTTTCAATCTACAAGACAGGCTTTAACGGGGAAATACGGCTCTCGTCATCAAGCAGCGTTAGGAATTTCCGAAAACTCCGACTCTGTCACCATTATCGTATCGGAAGAAACGGGCCGCATCGGCATTGCTTTTCAAGGCGAGCTCATCCCGGTGAATCCGGATAATTTCATGAGAATCTTCACGGAATATATGGCCTATGAGCCAACCGTTTCGAATTCAGAAGAGGGGAAATAGAACCTTGAGGTTCTTTTTTATTCCCGTCTTCGTTTTCTTTTTCTTTGTTTAAGGCTAAAATGGAGTTTAGTCAGTCAGGAGGAGAATTATGCCCACACCACATATTGAAGCAAAAGCTGGAGATTTCGCGAAAGTCGTTTTAATGCCTGGAGACCCAAAACGCGCCGAATGGATTGCGAACACGTTCTTAAAGGAAGCTAGACTCGTTACATCTGTCCGTGGAATCCTAGGATTCACCGGAAAAGCGCCAGACGGCTCTTTGGTTTCAGTCATGGCTTCAGGAATGGGCATGCCTTCTATCGGTATTTATTCCCATGAGCTTTATACGAGCTATGGCGTTGATGCCATTATCCGCATCGGGACTATCGGCGCTTACCAAGAAGGAATTGAATTGAAAGATATTTTGATTGGTCAAGGCGCTTGTACGAATAGCAACTGGATGGGGGAGCACTCCCTTTATGGTGGGACTTTCTCTGCCATTGCCGATTATGATTTGCTTTCTTGGGCCGTCGAATCTGCAAGAAATAACCATTTTAGGAATCACGTCGGGAACATTCTATCTTCCGACACTTTCTATGGTTATCGTCCCGAGGCTTGGAAAAAATGGGCCAATTTAGGGGTCATGGGCGTAGAAATGGAAGCTTACGCACTTTATGAGACGGCCGCTGAATTAAAGAAGAAAGCCTTAGCTATCTGCACGGTTTCCGATTCCTTCCTCTTTAAGAAGATCCTCACTCCAAAAGAACGCCAAGAAGGCTTGGACAACATGGTCAAAGTCGCTTTAGACGTCGCGATGAAATATAACGCATGCCATACGAAGTAAAAATAACGATTTTCACATTGCTTGCTCTTCTTGTTTTTGGAGGAATTCTTTTTTGGTTCCTTTTCCCCCTCGTTCGTAAGAAACTCTTTTCGTCTCGCTATAAACGTTTTTATTACGACTATGTGAATCATGTGGTGAAATACAATGATTTTTATTTGATCAACAATCTTGCCTTTGATGTGGGAGACGCCCAAACATTGAACATCGACCATTTGATTGGCGGGGATAAATACATCTACGTCATTATTGATTATTATGTGGACGGCGGCATTCGCATCGAACCTCTCAAGCCGATTTCCTACGTGTATAAAAAAGATGATAAGAAATTTGAGATTGCCAATCCTTTGCAAGTCGTCGCGCATTCTATGAATAAACTCTCTTCACTTTCCGGAATTTCTAGCGAATTTTTAGTCGGCATCGTCTTGCTTAACGATGATTGCAATGTAGTTTCCGTTGAAAATAGCTCATCTCCTGTTAATATTGTTAGGCTTCGTGAATTATCTAAATTCATCGAAAATTATGAAAAAAGACCGGTAAAACCATTCGTCTCAAGACAACTTTGGCAAGCCATCCAAGATTTACACACCATTAAAGAAAATGTCCAATCCAGAAAAAAACAATAATCATTCAGCGAATGAAAGCATTCTCGTGACTTCTTTTAAGGAATATCCTAAAACCTTAAAGAAAATTTTGCCGTGGATCATTAATTTCATTTTCGTCGTCATCGCTGCTTTGGCTTTGGCTTTTTTGAGCCCATTCAGCCTTTTCTTCAGCGTACCTTTGGTGATTATCCCTTTCTTTTTCGCCCTTCAGGTATCCGTTTCTTACATTCATCTTAAAAACGATTTGGATAACAGGCGTTTCAGCGCTTATCTGAAATCTTATTTTTCACCCACGAGTTTTGGCTGTTATCGCATCGTTCGCTCAGCCTTATTCAGCTTTTTGATTTCTTTGGGCGCCGCTTTCCTTTTCAGCTTTGCGTATATCGAAATCTCCATTTTGAACGGCGTGGATATGAATGCGATTTTGAATGATTTCCTGGAAGTCTACCAAACGAACGATTTCAATGGGATGAATGATATTTTGAATTCTGAGCCTATTCTTTCCTTGATTACATGGATGGGAGTGGTTGAAAGCGTTTCTTTCGCCCTTTCTTTCCTTTTCCATCTTTTCCGCTATGGCGTTCTTTGCTATTTTCATTTCTCCTTGCAAGGGGCGGATACGAGATCGGTGAACGCCTTCTACAAAGCGGCATTACGCTCCACTCGCTCTAAGGGTTATAACAAAGATTACCTCTCCCTTATCTGGCCAATGCTTCTTCTGAGCGTTCTTTCTTTGGGGATTGGAATCTGTTTTGGCTATCTATTGACTACAATTGAAAGCGTTTCTTCCTTCTTCCAAAATAACGATTACTTCCAAAGCAGCCAACTCATTTCTTTAACGGGAATTCTCACGATGCTTCTTTTTGTTATTTTCTTTTTGCCTTATTATTTTGACTCAATGATTCTTCTTTATAAAAAATATGAATTGTCTTTCGGACAAGCAGCCTTGGAGTACGCTCAAGAAGCGATCAGCCAATTAAAAGAAACCGAACAATTCACCAAAGAAGAAAGAGAAGAAATCGAAAAGAATCTCTCGAATTTAAAGAAGCAGCAAGATGAACTTGCAAATAAAGAAAAAGAAGAGAAAAACAAAGATGATTCTTCTGATGATGAAAATCGTGAATAATGCTTTCTGAAAGCAACGTAAGTGGCTGTTGGTAACATCGTCACTTTTTTGGTCAACTCAAGTTTAAGGAAAGAAAAAACCTCTCAAAATATTAAGAGGCTAAAAATAAAATGGAGCAGGCGACGGGAATCGGACCCGCGTATCCACCTTGGCAAGGTGGTGTTCTACCATTGAACTACGCCTGCATCACGTCATTTGACGCGAGGATTATTATAGCCATCCAAAAGCGAACACGCAATAGCAAATTTGCGGCATCTGTTTTATAATCTTTTGCGTTATTTAGAAGGAGCGAATATGGCTACATACGAAGATTTAGCAGAATTATTATTCCCTGAGGTCCGCGAGACGATTGACGATTTAGAAAAACGTTTTCCCGAGCGCCATTTACCCGAAGGGGCTCAAGTGACTCGTTTTGCTCCTTCGCCAACCGGGTTCCTTCATACTGGCTCCCTGTTTACCGCTTTTATCGCTTATACCTTAGCTAAGCAATCCCATGGCGTTTATTTTTTTCGTTTGGAAGATACGGACACAAAACGCACCATCGCTGGGAGTGCGGATGAGCTAATTGAACAACTGGCTCAATTTGGCATTGTCGCCGATGAAGGATATTTCCCAGGCAAAGATAAAGGCGATTACGGGCCTTATCAGCAATCGAAACGCGCCAGCATTTATAAAATCGTGATCAAGGAACTTGTCCGTCAAGGCATGGCCTATCCTGATTTCATGAGCGCGGATGAACTTGCGGCCTTAAGAAAATTTCAAGAAGACAACAAGATTCTTCCGGGTTACTATGGCCCCTATGCCCGAGATAGAAAACTTTCCGTCGATGAAGCCATCGAAAAAATCAAGGCGGGCACACCATGGGTTATCCGCTATAAATCCATGGGCGACCATAATAAGAAAATCAAATTCACCGATCGTATCCGCGGCACGATTGAACTTGCGGATAATGATGTGGATATCGTCATCTTGAAAAGCGACGGCCTCCCAACCTATCATTTTGCGCACGTCGTTGACGATCATTTCATGAGAACGACGGTTGTCACAAGAGGCGAGGAATGGATCCCTTCGACTCCTATTCATCTTCAGCTTTTCCGCTCTTTGAATTGGAAAGCCCCAAAATACGCTCACCTTCCAGTGATTATGAAACTGGACCACGGCAATAAGCGCAAACTCTCCAAGAGAAAAGATCCTGAAGCGGCCGTCTCCTTCTTCTTAAAAGCAGGTTATCCTCCGAAGGCGTTGCTTGTTTACCTTATGAGCATCGCCAACTCTAATTTTGAGGAGTGGACCCTTTCGAATAAGAGCTATGATTATCACGCCTTCCAATTCGCTTTTTCCAAGATGTCTCTTGATGGAGCTCTTTTTGACCAAAGCAAATTGAATTTCTTCGCGAAGGAAACGATTGCGACAATACCAACCCAAACCCTAGTTCATGACGTGACGGAATGGGCGAAGAGTAACGATCCTGTTTTAAACGCCAAGATTGAGAAGGACCCTGCCTATTTCTCTAAAGTTCTCGGCATCGAGAGAGACCGCCCGAATCCAAGAAAGGATTATGCGAAATATTCCGATATTGAGCCTGCGACGAGATTCTTCTATGACGAAGATTACCAAAAACTCATTGAAGGTCCATTGCCATTCAGCCCTAAATTCAGCAAAGAGTTCCTGAAGGATTTCTTAGGGGAAGTCGCTTCAAAGATGGCTTATGGCGTAGATGAATCCACCTGGTGGAATAGCGTTAAAGAGGTTGCCTCTGCAAATGGCTTCGCCATTGCGAATAAAGATTACAAAAAGAATCCGGAAGCTTATAAAGGTTCGGTCTCTGATGCCGCGGAGATTATTCGCATTGCCTTAACCGCTTCAAAAGATTCCCCAAATCTTCACGAGGTCATTGAAATCTTAGGGAAAGAGCGTGTCGTCCACCGTTTGACCTCCCTCTTTTAGGCAAAATTGACAAGGCTGTTGAAAGACAGTCTTTTCTTTTTAAAAAATGAACCCAGTATCTCTATTTTTAGTTAGGATAATCTAACCAAAAACATTGCAAAAACCTACCTTTTTCCGACTTGCAAATATATAATATTTAAGCCTTCACGAAGGTTTTAGAAGATGATGGAAGAAAGAAGGACGATTATCCTTGGCACAAACGTTTTCGAAGCGGTCCAAAAAGACGGCGACGAATTACGAAAAGAGCTGAAGAAAAAGAAACTCTTTCTTATCAATGTCATGTCTGGCCCTGGTGCAGGAAAAACAACGACGCTTATATCGCTGATTCAAAAATTAAAAAAAGAATTTCGCATCGGCGTTGTTGAAGCGGATATAGATTCCGATGTTGACGCAGTGAAAGTAAGCAAGGAAACGGGCGTCCCTTCTCTTCAGGTGCACACCGATTCCCTTTGTTACATTGACGTTGACATGGTCCGAGAAAGCTTGGCTCATTTTGAAAAGATGGACTTAGATTGCCTCTTCTTGGAAAACATCGGAAATATGGTTTGCCCTTCTACGTTTGATACGGGAGCTTGCTTAAACGTTTGCATCCTCTCTCTTCCTGATGGAGATGAAAAACCATTCAATTATCCAAGCATGTTTGAGGGTTCCGATTTGATTTTGATTAACAAAATCGATGCGTTGAATTTTTTTCCCTTCGATTTTGGAAAAGTGGAAAAATTCATCCATGAAATCAACCCTCATGCGACGATTCTCCCTTATTCGGCGAAAACGGGTCAAGGAGTGGGGGAAATCGTTGATTACTTAAGTTTAAAAATTCAGGATTGGAGGAAATAATATGCCAGAGCAGTATAAGCAAAAACCTGAAACGATTTCTAAATGGCAAGGATATGAGCCAAAAACGGAGGCAGAAAAGAGACTCACGAAAAAGTTTTTGAAGCTCGCCGCTAAAATCACCGACAATGTGGAGACCAAATTGCACCCAACCACAGATTGCCCAGAATTTTGGGCGATGAGAGAGCTTCTTTCGGAAGATGAAGTGGACATTCTCCTTAGCATTAAGCAAAGAGTTTGGTATACCTTCGAAGAGTTTTACGCCAAAAACAAAAAGATGGATCCGCTGGTTTTCAAAAAAGCCTTGGAAGATTGCGTCGAACACGGCATCATCGAATACGATTACGGCGACCATTATAACGATGACGGCCCAATTCCAGGCGCCAACCCAAAACATGAGAAACGTTATCGCGTAAGCTACTACGTTCCTGGCAGCGCTGAGCTATTCAACTCCACCATTGACCGCATTGACAGAAACCCGCCTGTCGCATCCGGCTTTGAAAGAATGACTTTCTTGCCTCTTGCGAAAATCACCTCCATGGTCCCAGAGGGAGGGGATGGCATCGGCATGCACGTCATTCCGGTCGAAAAAGCCATTTCCAGCAACAATGAAGCCATGAAATTAGAAAAGATTTCCTATTGGCTTAAGAAATATAGCGGCCATCTTTCTGCAGGCATCTGCTCTTGCCGCTATTCCCGTGCCAAAATCGGTGAAGGCTGCGTTGATGATCCAAACGATTGGTGCATTCAGCTTGGCGATATGGCCGATTATGCGGTTGAGACAGGCCGTGCCCACTATATCAGCAAGGAAGAAGCCCTTGATATCTTAGAAAAGGCGGAAAAGAACGGCTTCGTTCATCAGATCACGAATATCGACGGCGAAGATCACATCTTCGATATTTGCAATTGCGACGTGAAAATTTGTAACGCCTTGAGAACCTCTTTGCTATTCAATACGCCTAACCTTTCCCGCAGCGCCTATACCGCTAAGGTCGATCCGAAGAATTGCGTCGCATGCGGACGTTGCGTTGAATCTTGCCCTGCAGGTGCCGTAAAGCTTGGCCAAAAGCTCTGCACGAAAAAAGGACCTATCCAATATCCTCAAGCCCCTCTCCCGGATAAGATCCATTGGGGAAGATATGCTTGGGATGAAAATTATCGCGACACCGCTCGTTATAATACCTATCCTACTGGCACCGCTCCTTGCAAAACGGCTTGCCCTGCCCACGTTGCCGTCGAAGGGTATCTCAAAATGGCCAACCAAGGACGTTATGATGAGGCTCTCGCTCTTATTAAGAGAGAGAATCCATTCCCAGCGGTTTGCGGAAGAATCTGCAACAAGCGCTGCGAAAAAGCCTGCACCCGTGGAAGCGTTGACGAGGCGGTTGCCATTGACGCCGTGAAGAAGTTCCTCGCCGAAAGAGACCTTGATCCAAAAACGCGTATCTTGCCAGAGAAAACAATCGCCAAAGTCAATGGCGATTTCGATGAGAAGATTGCCATTATCGGCGCTGGCCCAGCCGGTTTGAGCGCTGCCTATTATCTTGCCTTAATGGGATATCACCCAACCGTTTTCGAAAAGAACCAAAAAGCGGGCGGCATGATGATGTATGGAATTCCTTCTTACAAGCTCGAAAAGAACGTCATCGACGCGGAAGTGGAAATCATTCGTGAGCTTGGCGTCGATATCAAATTGGGCGTTGAAGTCGGTAAGGATATCAGCATCGATCAATTAAAAGAACAAGGCTACAAAGCCTTCTATATCGCCATTGGCTGCCAAGGCGGGAAACGCCCTAATGTCCCTAACGATAAAGCAGAAGGGACCGAAATAGCCGTTGAATTCTTAAAAGGCGCTTATGAGAATCAAAATCAGACAATCGATGGCGATTGCGTCATCATCGGTGGCGGAAACGTTGCTATCGATTGCGCTCGTACCGCCCATCGTTTCAAAGCCAGCTCTGTCTCAATGTATTGCTTAGAGTCCCGCGAAAGCATGCCAGCCACGAAAGAGGAAATCGAAGAAGCGGAAGAAGAGAACATCAAAGTGAATCCAGGATGGGGTCCAAAAGAAATCCTTGTGGATGAAAAAGGCCATGTTCGCGGCATCATCTTAAAGAAATGCGTTTCCACGATTGATCCTGTCACCAAACGTTTTAACCCTCAATATGATGAAAACGAGACCATTGAAGTCAAAGCGAATAAGATTGTCTTTGCCATCGGCCAAAGCATTGAATGGGGCGACCTTTTGAAGAATAGCAAAGTGACTTTCTGGCATGGGAATTATCCGATTGCCGATAAATTCACCTATCAGACAGCGGACGAATCCATCTTCGTTGGCGGTGATGTTTACACGGGTCCTAAGTTTGTTATCGATGCGATCGCCGAGGGGCATGAGGCAGCAGAATCCTTAGCTCGTTTCGTCTCTCCGTTTAACGCTTCTCTTACCATTGGACGTGACCGCAGATATTTCATTGAGCTTGATAAAAATAATCTTGTTATTGATGATTACGACCATGCTGGCAGACAAGAAGCCGGCATGGAAGAAGGAAAAGATTATAAGAATTCCTTCCGTGATTACAGCAAGACCCTTACCGAAGAACAAGTGAAGATCGAAACGTCGCGCTGTTTAGAATGCGGCGCCTCGATTGTTGACCCGCATAAGTGCATCGGTTGCGGAATTTGCACAACACGTTGCGATTTCGATGCGATTCACCTGGTGCGCGATCATCCGAAGGCAACCACAATGCGCAATGCCGATGATAAGATCGCCGGCTTGATCCCATACGCCTTAAAACGTGGCTTCAAGATTATGTTCAACTCCGCTTCGAAAGAAGCTCGCGAGATGCGTAAGAAACGTAAGGCCTACAAGAAAGCGCATAAGAACGATCCGAATAAGAACACGGGTTACGCTGTTCCGCCGATTGAACGTTAATGCATGAATTAGGTATCGCCTTCCATGTGGTGAAGGAGATTGAAGATTTCGCGGATAAAAACAATATCGGAGACATTGCGGGAGTCACATTGGAAATCGGCGAAGTTTCCGGCGTGGTTCCTCAATATCTATTGGATGTTTGGCCATGGGCTTGCGAACACCGTTCTAAGCACTTAAAGGGCTCTAAGCTCAATATCGTTGAACTAAAGGCAATTTCTTATTGTGAGAATTGCAAAGAGACCTATGACACCGTCCCTCAAGGAAAGAAATGCCCTCGTTGCGGCGGAGGCAACACTTACCTTGTAGAAGGAAACGAAATCAAAATTCAATCGATTCAAACAAAAGAGAAAGAACCATCGGATGTCTGATGGTTTTTTCTTTTAACGTGTACAAAGCCTTGAAATAGCGGGTTCTACCAAAATGCGGGCCTGGGGAGCGGTCTTAAAAGAACTCTTTTCGTTGTCGATGGATGTTTCTTTGTTCAAGGGGTTATATACTTTATCCGATTCCCAGGATGAAAGGCGATGGCATGAGAGAAACCCTTTTGGATAAAGACTTCAAACCGATGATCGATTCTTTCGAGTCCTTTCAAAGAGAGGCAAAAGAGCCAATCACTCTGACAATAAAAAGAGGGGAAGAAGTGGTCTTTCCCTTCACGATGAGAATTACTTCGAACTTCGATAAGTCTTATTTTTATGTGAAAAGAATTCTTTTGAGCCTGCTTTGGATGGTGGGAGGAGAGAAAATTCTCTATCATGGGTCCTCTCTTTTCTATCATTATCTGGAAAAACGCTTCCAAAAAGATGAGGAAATTCTTTCTTCCTTTAAGGAAATGAAAAAGATCTATAGTCGCCCTATTTCCTTTGAAAGAGTAGAGGAAACTCCTAAAAGAAAAGACAAAAACAATCCTTTTCGCATTTCTTTTACAGGGTGCCGCATTGGGCTTGATCTGGGTGGAAGCGACCGTAAAGCCATCGCTCTAAAAGACAAGAAAATCCTTTATAGCGAAGAGATCCTTTGGTCCCCGAAAGAGCAAAGCGATCCTCTCTACCATTATTTGGGCATGCTAGATTCCTTAACAAGAGCGAAAAAACATCTTCCTCATGTGGATGGGATTGGCATATCGACAGCGGGAATCGTGGAAAATAACGAACTGCTTCTAGGGGCTTTGTATGCCAAAGTTCCCGAAGAGAAAAAACAAAAAGAAGCGAGGCATGTATTCGTAAACCTCATGAAAGAGCATTTTCCTAGCATCCCTTTCCAAGTTCAGAATGACGGAGATGTATCGGCTTTAGGGGCGAGTGCCCTCTACCATAAAAACAAAGTATTGGGATTGTCATTAGGGACTTCCTTGGCGGGTGGATATGTTAAGGATTCTTCCTTGAACGGCTGGATTAACGAATTATCAAAGGTTCCTATCGATGTTTCAAAAAAAGCAAGAAAGCATTGCGTTCTTGGAATGGAAGGAGCCGCTTCGGAATACCTTTCCCAAAAAGGAATCGTCTTTCTCTTAGAAAAGAACGGCCTTTCATTAGAAGGCGACCTCCCACATAAGCTTCTTCAAATCCAGAAACTCGCGGAAGAAGGGGACCCCCTTGTCTTAAAGGGCTATCACGATATGGGCGCATACCTTGGAAGCGCCATACGTTATTTCTCTCTTTTCTATGATATAGAATCCGTCTTTCTTCTAGGAAGGGTCATGAGTGGGAAGGGTGGAAAGATCTTATTAGAGACGGCTTTGGAAAATTTACGGGAAAAGAAAATCCGTATCGACATTTTTAGCGCTTCCGAAGCTTTCAAACGCTTAGGGCAAGCCTATATTGCCGCATCTTTGCCGGATATCGGGAAATAAGCCTTCCTTTTTTGAGAGAATCCGTTATAGTAAAAAAACATTAGGTGGTCTAAATGAAGAAAAGAAAAACGATGAAGGACGATATACTCGAAAGAGAATTAGAACTCTATCGCAAATATTATGAGGTGGACGAGGAAAATAGAATCGTCCGCATCGTTTTGCATTATGAAACGGCGGAGGATCTTCTTGAAAAAGACGTCTCTACTTTTGAAAGACCGCAAATAAAATACGAAATGCTTGAAAGGATGAGCGATCTGGTTCGTACCGTCCCAGAAACCTATCGCAGCGATATTTCCTTAGAGATTAAGGACTATCAAGGATATGACAGCGAAAAGCTGATGGAAGCGATGAAAGACTCTATCGAATTCGCCCGTTATAAATCCGATAAGGAAATCAAACGCAACTGGGTCATCGCCTCTCTTTTCACTTTAGTTGGTTTGGTGATTCTTTTGGTTGCCGCTTTTCTTAGCTCTTCTTCCTTTTCTTGGATGGATTCGACAAACGGCGCCATCTTCAAGGAGATTCTCGATATCGCTGCTTGGGTCTTTATTTGGGAAGCGGTGACGATTCTTTTTATCTCGCCGAATCCGGAAAAAATAGTGGAATCCTCTCTTCGTCTCCGTCTCCGTTCCCTTTCTTTTTCAAAAGCGGGCAGAAACGGAATGCTTTCTGAGGGAAGCTCTTATTTTCTGGATTTCAATCCATGGAAAAAAGGACAAAGAAAAAAAGCTGGGCGTTATCTATTGCTGATTTCAGGCTTCTTGATGATCGCGACAGGAATTGCCAGCGTGTTTTTCCTTTTTGCCTCTTTATCTCCTACAATCCAGGCGCTTCTTGATGGAAATGCGATTGAGAATGGCGATCTTTCCCGTGAAGCCATGATTGCCCTCATCGTTTCCGTTTCTGTCCTTTCCTTTATTCTCCTAGGCATCAGGATTCTTGGCGGAGTGGCGGGGGTAAGCCGCTTTATCGGACGTGGAAAACTTCAGAAATTTGTCGCCCCGTACTCCATTATCATGCTCATATATCATATGGTCGCTTTCGTAGGATTGGCTTTAGGAGGAAACTCTTCAACAATAGGCTCTTGGCTTTCATCCGGGTTTGGCTTGGTTATGAATTTGGCCTATATTGCCGGGTATTTCTTAGATCGCTTTGAATAACGTTTGCCTTTTTTGCTACAATTCATGAGTTTGAAGGAAGAAAAGATGGCAAGTAACGATAAAATGGGCACGGAGAGGATAGGGAAACTGCTCTTCCGTTTTTCTTTGCCTTGCGTTATCTCTTTGCTTATCTCATCCCTTTATAACCTTGTCGATCAAATCTTTGTCGGGAATTCTTCTTTGGGCTATTTAGGGAATGCGGCAACGGGAGTTGTCTATCCGATCGTCGTCGTCACCCAGGCTTTCGCTTGGGGCTTTGGGGATGGGTGTGCCTCCTTTTTGGCCATATGCCAAGGAAAAAAGGAAACTTTAAAAGCCTCAAAAGCAATGGGGACGGGCATCAGTCTAACGTTTGTTTCTTCTCTCTTTATTCTTCTTTTTAGCTTGTTCTTTTCCGATCCCGTTTTGAGATTTTGCGGTGCAAGCGAAACCACTTTGCCCATGGCGCGCTCTTATTTGCGGATTCTTGCGTTCTTCTTTCCTTGCTATATGTTGCAGAATATGCTCAATAGCATCATCCGAAGCGACGGCTCTCCGAATTTCGCGATGATCACAACCGGTGTTGGCGCGCTTCTTAACATCATTCTCGATCCCATTTTTATCTATTTGTGCGATTGGGGAATCGAGGGGGCGGCATGGGCAAGCGCAATAGGCCAAGCAATCTCTTTCTTGCTTTCTGCCCTTTATTTTCTGAAGCCGAAAACCTTTCGTTTTGCCTGGAGGGATTTCCTTCCTGATTTTAAGATATACAAGGAGCCTCTCTTATTGGGCGCATCTTCTTTTATAACACAGTTATCAGTGGTAATCATAAATCTCGTTGGAAACATGGTTATCACGAAATATGGCAATCTTTCTATTTATGGGCAAGACATACCTATTTCCACCACGTCGGTTGAAACGAAAGTGTTTTCTCTTGTTTTGAATATCGTGGTGGGGATCGCCTTAGGAAGCCAGCCGATTATCGGCTATAATTTGGGCGCAGGGAAAGTTGAGCGAATCCGTAAGACCTATTGGCTTATATTGGGCTGGACTTTGGCAATCGGCGCTTTTTCCACTTTGCTATTTGAGCTTTATCCGGAGGGGGTTTTGATTCTTTTCGGCGGTAAAGAATCGGAGCTTTATGTCGAATATGGAAAATTGGTTTTCCGCCTTTTCCTAGCCACGACAATCCTCACTTGCTTTATTAAGATGTCCTCCATTTTCTTCCAAGCATGCGGGGAGCCTCTTAAAGCGACCGTTTCCTCTTTGATGAGAGACATTCTTTTCTTTGTTCCGCTGGTGATTATTCTTCCGATGATTGCCGAAAGCAAAGAAAAAGGGACGGGGGTTGTGGCTTTGCTATATGCGCCAATGATTGCGGATCTTTTAGCGGTCTCTTACGTCTTATTCATTACGATAAAATTATTCAAACAGCTTAAAAAATACGATAAAGGATTTTCAAAGGCTGAATAGGCGCATTTTTGCTTTGTCGCTTTAGCTTTGCGTTCCCTCCAAGAATGCCAAAATCCGTGACTGATTCCTTTTGCTTTCTCTTTGATAAAACCAACTCATTTTCGACTAAAACCATCCAAATCCGTTACAATAAGTTCAATCAGAGAGGCATCAAGATGAGTATTTATTACACGAGGCACGGAAAAACATCATGGAATGAAAGCCACCGAATTCAAGGAAGAGTGGATGTTCCCTTGTCTATAGAAGGAAAGGAAGAAGCGAATAAATTAGCCAACGATCTCAAAGAAATACCTCTCGACCTTGTCTTTTCTTCTCCGCTTTCTAGAGCTCTTGAAACAGCGCGAATCGCTTTGGCGGGAAGAAATGTAGCCATAATCCAGGACAAGCGGATCATTGAATTGAATTACGGTGACTTTGAAGGTTTTTCGCATGAGGACGAAAAAATCCTTTGCAAGCGTTCTTGCTTCGCCTCCCGCTATCCGAATGGCGAAAGCTATTTGGATGCCGCAAAACGGATTTATCTCTTTTTCGATGAGCTGAAGGAAAAATACCCGGATAAAAACATTTTGGTCGTGGGGCATCTAGGGATTGCGCGAATCGTCAATTCCTATTTTCTAGACATGAGCAATGACGAATTCATCCATTTTCAAATCGCGAATTGCGAGCTTCTTAAGTACGAATTTCCTCGAAAATAGCCGTTTTGACTTCTATCCTCACGATTTTTAGCGCGCTTCCTTTTTTCAGGCATGATAGCGAAGGCATTTTATAGGGAAAGGGAGATGGAAGACTTTTTGCTTTTAAAGAGTTTCCTGAAAGTAATGTTTTTGTAAAAAAAGAAGCGCTTAGGAGAAAGCGCCATCTCCATTATGTAAAATAGAAAACGCGATTATGACGCAAGGGGAGAAGTATGGATTCCAATATCATAGAAATCAGCAACCTTAACAAATCCTATAAAGACGTCCACGCCGTAAACAACCTTTCCTTTCATGTCAAGAAGGGCGAGTTCTTCGCTTTTTTGGGCGTAAACGGCGCAGGAAAAAGCACGACCATCTCAATAATGACTGGGATAAACAACAAAGATTCGGGGACGGTTGTAATCGATGGGAAAAACATCGATGACGGCTTTCTTCCTATATCGAAGGAAATTGGCGTTGTCTTCCAAGATTCCGTCTTGGATTCATCCCTTAGCGTCAAAGACAATCTGGAATCCCGGGCCGCTTTGTATGGAATATGCGGGGACGATTTTAAAAAAAGACTGCAAGAGCTTTCCAGCCTTCTTCATTTCGAAGATCTTCTTAAAAGGGCGGTTGGAAAATTATCTGGCGGGCAAAGAAGGAGAATCGACGTGGCCCGCGCATTGCTTCACGAGCCAAAGATTCTCATTTTGGATGAACCGACTACCGGCTTGGATCCTCAAACACGAAAAAACCTTTGGGAGGTCATACATTGGTGCCGCAAAGAAAAAGACATGACCGTCTTTTTGACGACGCATTATATGGAAGAGGTAAGTGATGCCGATTACGTGGTGATACTGGATAAAGGGGCTATCGCGGCGGAAGGAACGCCTCATGACCTCAAAAATAAGTTCACCGGCGATTTCATCGTCTTATATAGTTTCGACGAGGAAAAGATAAAGGCCCTTGGAATGCCTTACGAGAAAATCAAAGATGCGATAAGGATTGAGGTTAAAAACACCGCTGAAGCCAAAAAGCTTATCGTCGAGCATCCGGACCTTTTCGACGATTTCGAAATAACCAAAGGCAAAATGGACGATGTTTTCTTATCCGCAACAGGCAAAAACCTTGAAGGGGGCAATCTCTAATGAAATCTTTTCTCTATCTTGTAAAAAGAAACATAAAAGTATTCTTCACCGACAAAGGCATGCTTTTCACCTCTATGATCACGCCGGTGATTCTTCTCGTTTTATATGGCACTTTCTTAGCTCAAGTTTATAAAGATTCCTTCGCTCTGTCCATGAAGGATTTTGGCTTCACACTCGATGAGACCTTGACGAATGCCGTGGTCTCTGGCGAAATCGTCTCTTCTCTTCTGGCGGTTTGCTGCGTCACCGTTTCCTTTTGCTCAAATACCCTTATGGCCGAAGACAAAGTAAGGAAAATCATCGATGACTTTTTGGTTTCGCCAGTCAAGAAATGGGTTTTGCAGCTCTCTTATTTCTTTTCCACTTGGCTTTCTACTTTGATTGTGAACTTTTTGGCATTTGGGGCATGCTTGATTTATGTTGCGATCACAGGATGGTTTTTATCTGTTTCGGATATTTTCCTTCTTCTAAGCGACATTCTTCTCCTTTCCGCTTTCGGAAGCGCTTTTTCTTCGGCGATCAATTTCTTTCTTACCTCGCAAGGACAGATTTCGTGTGTCGGAACCATTGTCTCAGCCGGCTATGGTTTCGTCTGCGGGGCCTATATGCCTTTGGCTTCTTTGTCGGAAGGTTTGCGTAACGTCTTTATGTTCCTTCCTGGAACGTATGGCACTTCCTTATTCAGGAACCATGCTTTAAGAGGGGCTTTATCCGAACTTCAGGAGAAACATAATCTTCCTAATGATGCTATAGACAAGATCAAAGCTTCAATGGACTGCAATATTAAATTCTTTTCCTATGATGTTCCTCTTTGGTCGATGTATCTTGCTTTATCCATTGGGATTGTTCTTTTCTTGGCGATATATATAAGCTTCAGCATGCTTAAAAAGAAGAAAAGGAATTAATACTGCCGTCTTCTTCTTTTATAGAACAACTCCATAAAAACTTTCATACCGTTTGGCTTACTCCATGCCCTTGCAGAAAATGAGTGCAATAAATGCCAGTCATTTCTCTCTTGCTGAGATGCTGGAGTGGAGAATGGATGGAAGTTTTCTTTTTTCAAAACTATCAAATCGCACCTCTTTAGATTTGCATTGCCACAAATCTTTGCGGGTGGGCCTATTTCATTCCTGGTGAATCTATTGATTGGCTTATGCACATTTCCAGAACGAATAAAAACGCTTTCATAATGAAATTATGTAAACGATTCATAAAAACCGACGTGTTTGATTTGACTTTTCGATTCAGATTTTTAAAATACTTCAATCGGAAGGTGAGAAACTATGAAAAAAAAGTATATTGCTCTTGCTTGTATCTTAGGGGCTTCTGTCTTAAGCACCTCTATCGTTTTATCAGCTACAGCTCTTGCGTTTTCTGCCAATAATAAGACCATTGAAGGACCTAAGGGGGACAAAGGAGATTCTGCCCTAACCGCTTGGTCTAATACCATTCTTCCTTCTGAAGGTGGCAAAGTTATAGTGAATGTTGGAAGTGCGACTGTCGGGACGGATGTCACGTTCACTTTCATTCCGGACGAAGGCTCCAGACTTGTCTCAGCGGATGTTTACAAAGGTGGCGATTTAACGACTTACCATGTCGGAAGCGATGGTGAAATCGCTCATAACGCTTTGACTTTGCCTATGGTTGAGAATGGATATGTCGTCAAAGGCAATTTTGATAGCGATCCTGAAACTGGTTACCTTAATGGCGGCGATGGCTCTCGTGATTATCCATATCTTGTTGGCGAAGAGGATATTGATAAATTAAGCGATACGATCAAAGCCAAAAACAAATCGAATACGTACGCTTATTACAAATTGGAAAAAGCCAACACGAAGATTACAAACTGGCCAATAGGATTATCCTATGGAAGACTCTATGGAAGCTTTGATTTCAACGGCGCTTCTTTTGAAAACAGCAAGTCCTTTGTTTTTTGCTACATTCGCGGGACGGCGGAAAATCCTGGAAAGGTTTCTAATCTAACGATAAATAATCCAGGCGTTTCTTCCAATTTCGGTGCGGCTCTTGCTTATAGTCCTGATGGAAGCGTCACTGTCGAAAATGTTCATATTAATGGCGGTACCGCTACTGGGTCTTATGGGGCGGGCTCCTTCTTCGGCATTATTCAAAAATCAGACAATTTGAATATAAGCGGGGTCAATACCATCGATTTCGTCAATTGCTCCTCCAGCTTGGATCTTACCGGCGCGGTGAATACGATTGCCGGCTTTGTCGGACCATATCGTATTTCGAGCGGAACCGAAACAGGTTTCAAAATGGTTATTAATGTTGATAAAAATTCTAAATATACCGGCAAATTGTCCTTTGTGAATCCTAGCTCCGCCGATTTGGATAATGAATCAGACTATGTTATACCTGATGATTGGTACGGCCCAGTTTATGAGAATTGCGAAGTCAAAGTCGAAGATGTCGATAAATTAGAAAACGTGACTTCTAGAAAACGTGATGATTATCCAGATTACACGATTTATAACTATAAGAATTACGTCGCTTTGACTAAAACATCCATCTACAACACCACAGATGGGAAAGCAAAAAGCGATGCGAATGAATATAAGACGGAAATCACTCCTTTCAAAACGGCTAAAGTCGATGGTGCCGTAAAAGCAACCTTTTCCATTACCGTTGGCGTCACTAAGAAAAATCTCGTCTCTACGGTGCAGCTAGAAGAATTGACCGCGACTAAAACAGAAGATGGCAAAGAGTACTTTATCGGTGAGAAAGCCAAAACTTATAAGATTGGGTTAAATAATCATTTCTTTGACCAAAACGGCAATGAAATCACCACGGATAAACCGGAATGGAACTTAACGGCATATGACAACGTAGTTAACTATGCAATCAGCGAAGATGGCAACTATTTGATGTTGCAAGGCCCTGCATCCAATGAATCCGCCTGGAAAAAGGAATTTGGGTTGTATGGAGCCGAAGGCCTGATTACTCAATATGATAAAAATGAGAACATCATTGGCCAAACAAGCATTTACTTTGCTGGCAAATCTTCCTTTGCCGATATTGACTAATAGCGGAAAGACGACCAGCATGGATATTTGCCAACGCATTTATGCTTATTCACCATTTCTTTATGTAAATTATCAAAGGGCTGAAATATGAAAATGAATTTAAAAAAAGATAAATTGTCTCGTTCCTTTCTTTGGTGCCTATTCTTTGGCGTTTGCGTTTTAGTATCTAGCTGCCTGTTAGATGCTTCCTTAATAAACTCCGGAATAATTGCCAACATCCTTCAATCTCTGCACATTCCTTCTGTCGATGCCGATTATCGCGGTTGGCTTGTCGTCCTATTTACAACGGTTTTGTCGTTAGGGAATTTCTACGCCATTCTCCTGGAGAGGAATTTGGCTAAAAAACAAGGCAAAACCCTTTCCGACGATCGCTGGTTCACGATTAGCTTGGCCACGGGTCTTGGTCTTTTCATTTTAATGGTGCAAGTGGATGTCTTATCATTGCTCCCTTTAACTATGGATAGTTTTAAGAATGCGATGATTTTCTTAGGAAGCAGCTATTTATTCGGCTTATTCATTTTTGTCGCTCTTTCCCTCGTCATTCTGGCAATCTATTACTTCTTAAGAAAAATCATTCAAGATAGCATCGATAAAGAGCTTTCCTTGGGTAACATTGCGGGTAATGCCGATAACGAAAAGATAGAAGAAAAAGGAGAAGAAGAGGCTATGCAAACAAAAGAAGAAATTTTCCCAGGCTTATGCTATGTGGATTCTGAATTCGAGAATAAGAAACCTTTGGAAATCAAAAACACGGAAATAAGCCTAAAGGATTTTGTTTCGCGCTTTAGACTTTATCTTGCCCAAGAAGAGAAATTATATTTCGAAGAAACTATCTTGCGTGAATTTATCGCAGGCATGGCTTCGAGCCATTTAATTATCTTAGAAGGCCTTTCTGGCACTGGTAAGTCGTCTTTGGCTAGACATATCTCTTCCTTTATCGGCGAGCAATCCTATTTTGAATCCGTCCAGGCTTCTTGGCATGACAATACCTCCATTCTTGGCTATTACAACGATTTCTCCAAGAGATATAAGGAAACGGAATTCCTAAAGAGATTATATGAGTTCACCTATCGTCCGAATGAAGTCAACATTATGGTCTTAGATGAAGTCAACATCTCCAGGATCGAATATTATTTCGCGGATTTCCTTTCTATTTTGGAATATCCTGCGGACTTATGGAAAGTAAAGATCATGGAACTTCCTTTTGGTTTCGTTCCGCCTCATCATCTTCAAAATGGCTTTGTGAGGATTCCGAATAACACTTGGTTCATCGGCACCGCGAATAAAGATGATTCGACTTACACCATTACGGATAAGGTTTATGACCGTGCCATTTCCATTTCCTTTAACAACATCAACACCCCGTTTGAAGTAAAAGAGGAAATCAAGCCTTTAAACATCTCTTTTGATTATTTGAACGGCTTATTCGATGAAGCCAAAAACAACAAAGCCAACCAGCTCAGCGATAAAGATATCGAAACCTTCCAAAAGATTACGAACTATATTTATGAAACTTTCGATATCGCCTTCGGTAACCGTGTTTGGAATCAAATCGTCACCTTCGTCCCTGTCTTTATCGCTTGCGGAGGCACTAAGCTGGAAGCTTTGGATTTCTTGTTAGCGAGAAAATATCTCTATAAGCTGCAAGGAAGATATGAAAGCTATATCAAACCCGGCGTTTTGAACTTACAGAACATGATTAGGGCGAGCTATGGCCAAAATAGCTTTAAACAAACTGACAGGTTATTAAACAACATTCTTCGTAAATTATAATTATGATTAACGATTTTTTAATTAACACTTTAGGAAAAATGAAGGACTCATTAAAAGGTTCTTCTTTTTTGAAAGCAATTAAAAACGGTGACATACCTTTATCTACCATTTATAGCGAGGTTGAATTGAAAATTAGGCTTGATGAACTTTTTATTTGCCTGGAAAAGATTCTAAGCATAGCCAATAAGCCGCATTTCCAATCCAGCAAAGAAGACGTTATAAAATTAAGCGTAAGCGCATCCGCCATTTCTTCCGATCAATTCTTAAAAACCATCAAGCAGCCCTCGTTGTGGAGAGAAAACGACAATGGCGTTTATCCTGAGAAAGTCTATACTTCGGAAAAAACCGAAACCATAAACATTTATGAGAATCGTTTTATCATTTTGCTCTTATCGAAAATAGTTGACGAGGTCACCTTCATAAATCAGGAATACAATTCCAACCATCAAGCCCTTATCTCAAGAATGACATCAAAGAGCTTAACCTTTGAGTCCACCAGCCCCTTCTCCTATTTCGATTTCTTGGAATTCCCATATGATTTTAAGATTTCAAGTCTTAAAAACGACAATGAATTGGAATCGAAGCTCTTAAAAATCCAAAGCATGATAGCGGTGATCAAACAAACCAATTTCTATTGCCTTTTATCTAAGCTTCCTCCTATTGAATTCATTAATCCAACCAATATTTTGATACACGAATTGTCGTATAACTATTGTTACAAATTCTACGTAAAAAACTTTTTGAACAAAACGGAAAATAACGACAACCTTTATTACGATTTCGTCATATTGACTTTGCTTAGCGTCTTGCCATTCCCCGTGGACGATAAAAGAGTGAATCTCAGATTCGATGAATATGACAGGCTTCGTTTTGAGCCATCAAGAGTTAAAATCGGCAATGTTATCCTACGGCTCTCAGAAGATAAAAAAGGCCTCGGCTTTATCCTCAATACGCTTATTGCCGATAATGGTGGCAAGATCATTGACTATTCTACTTATTACTTATTGGTTAGCAAAAATTACAATAGCGAGAATATGGCGATTATCAATAACGCCCTAAGAGAGAAACAAAATAGATTTGATGATTGCTTTATCATAACTTTAAACAACACCACCTTAAACCAAGATCACATTTTGAATATAAGGTTCTCCAATAATAGCTTTAAGCTCATTTGGGAGAATTTCGTTAAACAAATGACATTCTTCATAGATGTGGAGGATGATTCCTATTATTTGAATAATTGCCCTGTCTGCGGCAGCGATTTAATCATCAAAGGCAATCAAGAAAAGGTTTGCTTCACCTGCAAGAGCCATTTCCATTTAACTGACATTGGCGGTAAAAAGCGGTTGTGGGTGAATAGTTTCTTCAAAAAAGATTATTCAAAAGAAGCGTAACGAAAAACCAATGCCGAAATTCAAGGCTTTGCAACCCGGCTTTTCCAAAATAAAAAATCCCAGATCCCCTGGGACTTTATGATTTAACCGCGCTTACTGATAAGGAGATGGATTAACTTTGATAAATCGCGAAGTCAAAGTGGTTCCAACAAGAATAAGTTCGGCAATAATCGAAATGGTGACCCAGCCGGGAATCGAACCCGGGATTCAACCTTGAGAGGGTTGCGTCTTGAACCGCTTGACCACAGGGCCGCACGAACTATTTAAGCATGATTTTCTCTTTCTTTCAAGATTTATGGAAAAATCCCTGAAGAAATTGTAAAATACTCTCTATGAGTGGGGAAAAGAAATATTTTAATGATGCTCTGATTTTCCGGGGGGGGATTTTATAGAGTCTATAATACCGGAGATGCTGCGCTTCTATCTTTCGAAAAATCCAACAAGCGCATTAGCTGTTTACCATTTTAAAGACAGCCGTTTTTCCTTCGTTGATGGAAATGATTCTTTTTCTTCGTTTTTTGGCGAAGACATCTCTCATTTTCCCGAAGCGTTTGTATCGGAGAAGCATCTTTGTCCTGGTGACAAATCTTCTTTTTTGAGTTTTTTCAAGAATCTTGAAACGGCAGAAGAGGAAACCTCCCTTTCTTTTTCTTGCTATTTGCCTTCTGGGAGTCGGAAGCTTTTCGAGATTATCGCCAAAAAAGAAAAGGACTTCTCCATTCTCTTGATTAACGATAAGACGGAAAGTCGAAGCAAAGCTAGAAAATTCCAACTCTATCAAGCCGTTGTATCAGAAAGATCGCTTGCCTGCTTGGAAATCGATTTGATTGATAATTTCGCGATCCTTACCGGTGGAAAAGAGAAGGACCGCATTTGGGGAACGAATCGGGATGAAATGTATTACACGGAGTTCCTAAATCATTTCTTATCCTTGATAGATGATAATGAGGAAAGAGAAAACGCAAAAGAGCAGTTTAGCCTTCAAAGCCTCATTAATAGCTATAAGCACGGTCAGAAAGACGTGGGGATTATTTTCTCTTCTTTGAACTTTCTAAAAGGGAAAAAATGCCGCGCTTTGAACCAGCTTGTGGTGAATTCTCAAAATGGGCATATATGTTCTATTTTCAGCGTCATCAACGTCTCTCCCTTCTATTCGAAGATCGAGGAGCTAACGGTTATCGCCGACACCGATCCTTTGACGAAACTTTATAACCGTTACGCATTTGAGAAAAAGACAAAACCCTTTTTCGAAGATGGGGACACCCATGTTCTTCTCTTAATGGATATCGATAATTTCAAAGACATCAATGACCAATATGGCCATATGATGGGCGATAAAGGGCTATGCCTTCTTGCCAACCTCTTAAATAAGACTTTTGGAGAAAGGGGGATAGTGGGCCGTTATGGCGGTGATGAATTCCTTATCGTTTTAAAAGACGGTTCCGACTTTCTCAAAACAAAGAAAACCGTTCAGCATTTCCAAGAAGAAATCAAAGAAGTTTTCCATAAATCGGGCCTTCCTTTCGATGCGACCGTTTCTTGCGGAGCCACTTTCTTTGGCAAAAGGGCGCGTAAATCCTACGAAACGGCTTTCCGCGAAGTGGATAAAGCTCTTTATTTTGCTAAATCCTGCGGAAAGAATTATGTCTTCTTCTATGAGATAAACGATTAATGCCATTTGTCAAAAACGTTTCCTGGCCTCTTTAAGAAACGAAAGAGAGAAAAGCCAATAAATGGATGAAAACTCTCCAATCGTTTAAGGAAAGGCCTTTTTAAGGCTTCCTTTGCCCTTTATAGGCTATAGAAGAAATAAAATTGGGCCATTAATTAATTATCAGAACGGGAGAAGCCGTTTTTCATAGCCATAGAGGCGACGTAGACTAAATTGTTGAGGACCTTCTGCGTTTCCTTTTCTGCCATATCCGCAAGCGCCTGATTCGCCTCCTCGAGAAGAGAAGGATCTTTTAAATCGTCATATTTATTCAAAATGGCCCTGGCTTTGTTCATCACGGAGTTTTGGTAACGCTCAATATGAATGGAAGAAGAATTGAAGTGCGGATCGGACAAAACCCCAAGCAAACGGGATGCCCAATAGAAATTATCGGTATTCACATTCATCGTGGTGTTTCCGAAATAGGAAGGAATCCTCTTCACATTCGCATATAAGGGGACAAAGGCGTTAAAAACATTCGAGCCGAAGGCGACCCATTCAACGCAGGCTAATTCCGAAGGGAGGTCATTCCGTATTTCCAAACATCCTAAGAAAGACGTTCTCGAAATGCCAATCGGGCGATAGATGCCTTTCCTTGGGTCGTTTATTTTGCTATAGGGGTCATATGGAGTTCCTTGATAATGAGAAGAAAGGATGTATTTGACATCCTCAATGGTAATTTTTCTTTCGGGGATTAAGGACCATGGCAAATCATCGTCTTCGGGAGAGAAATCGGGATCGGTTCCATCAAAAGAGAAAGTGCGTGGGTTAAAATAGCGCGCCATATACCAGGCTCTTGGAGTGTTATACACGTGATCGGAATCGTCATGTGACCCAAAAGAGAGACGCGGATTGAACTCCTCGTTCTTTTGATTCAAATCCAAATGATATTTACGGATAAAGTCCTTTAAATCGGAGGAACACATGTATTCTTTTTGATTCACGTAGGCGTCATCGAAATCAAAATGGTCCAAGCCAAATTGGTTAGGCATCATAACATAGACATCATCTGGTACCCTTCTTGCAATCCAATGGTGCCCTCCAATGGTTTCCAGCCACCAGATTTCATCATGGTCCGAAAAAGCGATTCCGTTAGGCTCATAGGTGCCATATTGCTCTAAGAGCTTTCCTAAACGGATGACGCCTTCTTTGGCGGAATGGATGTAAGGCAAAACTAAGAGAACCAATTCCTCTTCGCCAAGGCCGTTACTCACGTAAGGATCGGCCCCTAAAACCCGGGAATTGGTGGTGATAGTCTCGGTCGCGGACATTCCGACATTCGCGGCATTAAAACCGGCTGCCGGCCATACGCCTTCGGTTGGATCGACGTTCGGCATCATCGTATAACGCATCGGATTATCGGGCAATTCGATGACAAAGGCAGAGCTTTTTGCCTCATAGTGGCGGGGTTGTTTGCATGGGTCGACGACGACCATCTTTTTCACATGGAAGGAGCCAGAAGGGGAATCGTCATTCCTAGCAACGATTGTGCTTCCGTTATAGGACGCTTTTTTCCCGACTAATATTGTTGTGCACGCCATAAGAAATAACCTCTTTTCTAACTATGCAAATTTTAAGGTTTCTTCTCTTCTTTTTCACGAAAAATGATGGATATGGCATCTTTTTCCTCTTTTTCATCCAAAAAAGAGAGCGCGGAAAGCCAAAAAGCAAATTAAAGAAGCTTAACTTAGATGCTATTAACTAGGAAGAAATATAAAAAACGGAAAAAAATCATCCCTATGGAAATCTATCGTCTAAAATATAAGCGGTTAAAAAAGACAAACGGAGGAAAACGATATGGAAGAAAAGAAGCTCGTTCAATACACCCTTAGTATTGACGGAATGAAGTGCGGGATGTGCGAAAGCCATGTAAACGATGTCGTAAGAAGAGTGAAAGGGGTGAAAAAGGTGAATTCCTCTCACTTAAAAGGGAACGCTGTCATCGTCATGGAAGAAACGACTTCCAAAGACGATATCAAGAACGCGATTGAAAAAGAGGGCTACCATGTCTTGAAAGAAGAAGAAAAGCCCTACCAAAGAAAAGGATTCTTCTCCATTTTCAAAAAATAGGGCAGACGTGTATCAATCTAGGCGGCTTAAGTCGCCTTTTTTGATAAAAAGAAAAGCCACATTGACGTGTGGCTTAGTTTTGCTTTTGCGCTTTCTTTAGAGCTTTCTCTTTTCGTTTTTCTTCAGCTCTTTTTTGGATACGATAGAGACGTACAAGGTCTTTTCCTGAAAGATGGGGCTCATCATCCAGAATTCGGTGGCCTTTCCTTTTCTCGCTAATCCAATAAGCAAAGACGAAAAGGAGAGCCAAAAGGATAAGGGCAAACACAAGATAAGCGATCCATTCCATATAAAACCCTCCTTTTTAATCTTCTATTAAGCGTTTAATTGAGCAGTTTTCGCTTTGACGTGGCGATCCCAGAAATAAAGGCCAAGTCCGCCAGCAATGATAAGTCCAACTGGGAGTATCCATCCCCATTCATACCATTCGAAGGTAACATAGGTGATGCAACCTAAGAGATAGGAAGCGATAAGCCAGAAGGCAATGGTTCCGAGATAGTCTTTTCTATTGGCTAATTCGCCTTTTGCGGTTGCAACCGATGCAAAGCAAGGGATGGTCGTCATATTGAAGATAGCAAACGCGGTAAGAGAAGCGTTTGAGATGTAGTTTCCTCTAACGAGGTCCTTTCCGGCGTTAGAAGCGGCAATGATGGCTTCCAAGGCTTTCAAGTTCTCGCCATCTTCGATGGCAGCGTTAATTCCTGGAAGGTTGGCTAATTGGCCTAATGTGGCAACGACATTTTCTTTAGCGACAATGCCTTGAACAGAGGCAACCGAATACATCCAGGCGAATTGTCCGCCTTGGACGTTGCCAAATCCCATCGGAGTGAATAATGGGGCGATGATCATGCCGATATGAGCGAGAATGCAATCCGCTTCCGTCAATTTATCGGAGACGGGGATAAATTGCCAATCAGGCGTGAAGGAAGACAAGAACCAAATGATGACGGTGGAAGCAAAGATAATGGTGAAGGCTTTCTTTAAGTAATGCTTACCACGATCCCAAACATGCAAAGCAAGAGCTTGGAGCTGAGGGAAATGATAGGCAGGAAGCTCCATGATGAATGGCGGGACTTTCTCGCGTTGAGTTGTCTTATTCATCACGATTACGGACACAATGGCGGCAACGACGCCGAACATATAGATCAAGAAGGTGAAAGCGCCTGCATCGAGCCCGCCGAATTGAGCAACGGCAGCGGCGATGACGACTAAGAATTCCGTTTTAGCACCGCAAGTGAAGAAAGGAATGACACGGATGGTCTTCGTTCTTTCTTTGTCGGAAGCAAGAGTACGGGTGTTAATCATGGCAGGGACGCCACAGCCAAAACCCATGATCATTGGCAAGAAAGCTCTTCCGGAAACGCCGAAACGGCGGAAGATACGGTCTAATACGAAGGCGATACGGGCCATATAGCCAGAATCTTCGAGAATGCTAAAGAAAGCAAACAGGAGAAGAATCTGAGGAACAAAGCCTAAAACCGAGGAAATGCCGGCTAAAACGCCATCATAAACGAAGGAAATCAGCCATTCAGGGGCATTGCACATCAACAAACCTTGCTTGATGCCAATGCAAATCATCCCTTGAAGTCCGGCATCGTTTCCGCTGCCGAAAAGGCCTTGCAGGATGGCGCCTAAGCTATTTATGCCGCCATCTGTGTAGAACAACTCAGCGAAAGGAACGACATCGACTGCCTCTCCTCCCTCCGTATAGGTCCAGTGAATCAAGCCTTGATAGCCTTTACCGAAATTGACGCCCATTGCGCCCAAATAGAACAAATCATCAGAGAATGTAAGGTGGAAAATCAAGAAAAGAATGACGATCATGATTGGGATTGCAGCCCATTTATTCGTCAAAACCTTATCGATTTTATCGGATTTGGAGAGCTTTTCCTTTTCTTGCACTGGAGCGCCATGACGATAAATGGCAAGTTCCGAGCTGATGTATTTATAACGCTTATCCGCGCTATCGGCTTCATAATTTTCGTGTTGGTTATAAAGAGCATCGACTTCTTTGTAGGGGGTAGCGTTTTTCTCTTTTTCCAAATCATCGCCTTCAAGAGCTTTGATGGCGTGGAAACGAGGATCTTCAATTCCCATCCCTTCATAAGATTTGATGGCTTTCTCAATTAAGGCTTCATCCTCTTTTCCAGCCCAAAGAGAAACGCCTTTTCTTGGGGTTTTCGCCGTTTTCACGGCTAAATCCATTAAATCATCAAGGTTACGTTTTCTCAAAGCGGAAATGCCAATGACTGGAACGCCAAGTTTCTTTGAAAGAGAATCCACGTCGATGGTTTGATTGTTTTCTTTCAAGGCGTCCATCATGTTCAACGCGACGACGACTGGCACATTCATCTCTAAGATTTGCGTGGTCATATAGAGGTTACGCTCTAAGTTGGTCGCATCAATGACGTTAATCACCAAATCCGGTTTCTCTTCCAAAATATAGTTTCTGGAAATAACTTCCTCTGGCGTATATGGGGAAAGGGAATAAATACCAGGGAGGTCAACGATTTCCACCCCGCTTTTGCTTCCTTTCTTCTTATAGATGCCAGAACGTTTTTCAACGGTGACGCCTGGCCAGTTGCCAACATAAGCGGTGCTCCCTGTCAAAGAATTGAAAAGAGTGGTTTTACCGCAGTTTGGGTTACCGGCTAAGCAGAATCTTAATGTTTTTTCTTCGCTCATAATCTCTCCCTTTCTACATAGGATCCTTGGCACTTAAATCAGTGACGCGGATAACTACATGCGAGGCCTCTTCTTTTCTTAATGTCAATTCATAGCCACGCAACGTGATTTCGAGAGGGTCGCCAAGAGGGGCTTTCTTTCTTAAGAAAACTTCTGCTCCTGGAGTCAATCCCATGTCAAAAAGACGTCTTTTGATCTTTCCTTCGCCTTCGATACGGATGATTTTTCCACTCATTCCGATACCAAGGAGGTTTAAAGAAAGCTCATCTCCTAGCTGAATGTCGCTAGGGTTCAATTTCTTTTCTTCTTCCATAGTTTTTCCTATCCAATTACAAAGCTTCCACTAAAATCGCGCGGGCAATGTCATTATCAATAGCAAGACGCGAATCCCCAACACGCAAAATAACGCCGCTCGCTTCTTGAGAAAGCAATGTAATTTTCATTTGGGGAACGATGCCTAATTCGCGGAGGTGTTTCATTGCTTTATCGCCCCCGGTGATTTTCATTACCGTTAATTCTTGATTCAGTGGTGCAATCAATATTGGCATAGTTAGTTACTCCTTATGCCGCTATTATAATCTCGGCTATTAAGAAATCAATAAAAAGTTAGTACCATAAAACTAAAATAATTGTTAGAATGATGTTATCCTATTAAAGAAAGAGGTATGAATTATGGCAATTGACGCTTTAGAATCAGCAGAGGACTATTTAGAGAGAATCTTGATGCTCCAAGAACAGGGGATGAAAGAAATACACGCCGTTGATTTGGCTTCTTCCTTTGGCTACTCTAAGGCATCGATTTCAATCGCCCTCCACAAATTAGAGGAGAAGGGGTATGTTGCCCTTGGATTAAAAAGTCAGCTTTATTTAACTCCAGCCGGTTATGAAATCGCTAAAAAGGTTTATGAGAGGCATCAGATTATCTCCAATTGGCTCATTTCCATTGGCGTTAGCAAAGAGAATGCGCTAAAAGACGCCTGTCGGATGGAGCATTTTATCTCCGATGAGTCCTTCCAAGCCATTAAAGCGCTGAATTCAAAAGAAGATAACTAATCGTTTTCGTTTCCTAAAAGCAAAATGATGGCGCACTTTAAAGTGAGTGCGTCATTTTTGTTACGACCCTGGATGACGGAGTCTTTCCCTCAGACTATGCGTATCAAAACGTCAAAGTCCCCTCGGATTTCAAGAACGCTTTAGAGACCCTCGGCCTCATGGCATCATTATCGGAAAATTGATAAATGCTTTTTCTTTTATGAAGAAGAGGGAAGAACGTCAGTCGATTTCTTTTCCTTTAGGCATTATTTTCCCTTTGATAACATAATGAATAATGCCATAAAGCATTACCAAAGCAGCCAAGCACCAGGCGAAGCTGTCCGAGAAACAAAGACCGATATAAGCTTTATCCGAAATAGGATTCGCAGGATCGATAAGCCTAGGGATGAAAGTGCATATGAGGCTTCTAGCAATCAATTCCGCAAAGCCACTGAGCAAAGGAAATACGGATTTCCCTATTCCTTGCAACGTATTTCTGAAAACGAATAGGCTTCCTAAAAAGAAATAGAAAGCGGAATCGATGAAGATATAGGTGGAAGCGTAGAAACGCACGCGATCGTTTAAAGAAGAGGCGCTCAAAAAGAAAGAGGCGAATGTGCCATTAATCGCCAAAAGAGCGGCCGCTCCTCCGAAAATGAGATAGAAAGCGAGCATCAAAACCATGGAATTTTTGAAGCCTCTTTGGATGCGTTTCAAGTCACCGGCCCCAAAATTTTGCCCCTGATAGGAAAGAATGGCGGCCCCCAAAGCGTTAAACGGAGTCATCATCAAATCGTTGAATTTAACGGCTACGCCATATCCGTTTTGACAATTTTCGACACCGGACAGGTCAAAATGGATGACGGCGCTTTGCAAAATAATCAAGCCTATCGCAAGGATGGAGAATTGAAAGGCCAAAGGGAGACCAAGCTTTATATGAAGCCAAATATCGCTAAGAGAAAAGCGAAGATCCTCTTTTCCTAATCTCAGTATCGGATAGCGGAAGTAAATATAAATAAAGGATATAAAGGCGGCTAAAAACTGAGAAAGGATGGTCGCGAAAGCAGCGCCTTCCACCCCAAAATGGAAAACGACGATAAAAAGGACGTCCAAGATGATATTTATGATCGTTGAGCCAATCAAAAACATAAGGGGAGCCAAAGAATCCCCTATGCTTCTAAGAACCGAAACGGCCAAATTATAAAATATTTGCGTGAAAAGGCCGGCATAAATGATAAAGAGATAGCCATAGGCGTACTTATAAACGCTGCTATCTTCCTTTATTCCAATGATGCCAAGAAGGTTCTCCGTCAAAGGAAGGACGATGACGGTCAAAATAAGCGAAATCAAAATGCATAGGAATATCTGCACGGCAAAGCTTTTCCTCATCCCTTTTTCATCTTTGGCTCCGGCTTTGTTGCTTGTGACGACGCTAAAACCAGCCGTGCAGCCGAAAGCAAACTGGATGACGATATAGAAAAGCCCATAAACGTCATTGACGCCGGCTACTTCGCTAGAAGAAAGATTCTGGCCGACGATCGCCGCATCAGAAATCGTATAAACTTGCTGAAAAAGAAGAGAAAGAAGAATCGGCAACATGAAGATGAGAATGGATTTGAGCGGATTCCCCTTGGTCAGATCCATCGGTTTGAACAGATTTTTTATTTTTTCGGAAAAATTCATAGAATTTGCCTCTCGGAAAATATTTTAGAATCATTCTCCGTAGAGGATGACGAATTTTTGCAAATCTTTAACGATTTCTTGGCACTGAAAGTTAAAAAACACGCCTTTGGAGTGCTTCAAATTCAAGAGGACGTCACTCCCAATCTAAGGAGCAAAGAGGTCACCAACAAAGGATGACGCCTATTCATTAAAGATATTCTTTCCTTTTTCAAAAATGGGGATAGACTTTATAAGTAATAAGTCAAAATCCTTATTACATTGAAAGAAAGAAGGATTTTTATATGTCAACTCTCGCAATTCAAGGCATGCAATGGGGCGATGAAGGAAAAGGCAAAATTACGGATTATTTTGCCACGAAAGCCGATATTGTCGTTCGTTCCCAAGGAGGAAACAATGCGGGGCATTCTATCGTCGTTGATGGAAAACGCTTTGCTTGCAGGCTTCTCCCATCCGGCGTTTTCCACAAAAACACGGTAAACGTTATCGCCGATGGCGTCACGGTCAATCCAACCGCATTGATCGAAGAGATGGATACTTTAGATACGCAAGGGATCAAAGACATCAAGCTTCTTATTTCCAATCGTGCCACGATTTTAATGCCATACCATATCGATTTGGACCGTGCCCGTGAAAACGCTTTGGGAAAGGCGAAAATCGGCACGACGGGAAGAGGCATCGGCCCTTCCTATGAAGATAAGGCTTCTCGCCTTGGACTTAGAATGGGCGATATCCTTGACGAAGATTATCTTCGCGAAAGATTAGAAGAAGTCCTTCCGATCAAGAATTTGGAATTAAGCGCATTCGGCGCTAGAAAATATAGCGTCGAAGAATTGATGGCCTATTTCGTCCCTGTAAGAAAACGCCTTGCCGGTTTAATCACCGACACATCCCTTTATTTAGATGAGCAGATTGCCATGGGCAAAAAAGTGCTTTTCGAAGGAGCTCAAGGCGCTATGCTTTGCTTGACTCATGGCACTTACCCATATGTCACCTCCTCCTCTCCTTTAGCGACCGCTATTCCTCTTAATGCCGGTCTCCCATTCGATATGGCTCCGACCATTTGCGGCATTACCAAAGCTTATTGCACTCGCGTTGGCGCTGGTCCATTCCCAAGCGAAATAACGGGGGATGAGGCGAACGCCATTCGCGAAAAAGGGCATGAATACGGCGTTGTCACCAAACGTCCAAGACGCATTGGCTGGCTTGACATCATGGAATTGAAATACGTGAAAAGAATCACCGGCGTCAAATACAGCGCTTTGATGCTTTTGGATGTCCTTTCTGCCGTGGACACAATTAAACTCTGCGTCGGCTATACCTTAAATGGAAAGGCAATCAACACGATGCCATCCACAGTCAAAGAAGTGGGCCAAATCAAAGCGCAATATATCGAACTCCCGTCTTGGAAAGAAGATATCTCTTCTTGCAAGAGCTTTGACGAGCTCCCTCTCAATGCGAAAAACTATGTCAATAAAATCGAAGAGCTTACCGGCATCCATTTTGCCTTAATTTCGGTTGGACCAGACCGCGAGCAAACCATTATTCGCAAGGAGCTTTTCAATGATTGAGCGCTACGCCCCAAAGAAAATTGAAGCGCTTTTCACGGATGAATCCCGTTTCGACGCCTATCTTGAGATTGAAATTGCCGTTGTCGAAGGATGGAGCAAAATCGGCCTCGTTCCCGAAAAAGATCTGAAAGCCATTCAGGAAAAAGCAAAAACAAACGTCGCGAGAATCAAAGAACTGGAGCAAATCACCAAACATGATGTGGTCGCTTTCACCCGTCAGATTTCTGAAACCCTTGGGGAAGAAAGAAAATGGATCCATTATGGCTTGACTTCAACGGATGTGGTGGACTCTGCCTTGGGGCTTCTTTATAAGAAAGCGGATGATTTGATTGCCAAAGACTATCTCGACTTTATGGAAGCCTTGAAAGAGAAAGCCTTGGAATATGAATTTCAGCCATGCATCGCGAGAACGCATGGCATGCATGCGGAAGTATATTCTTTCGGCTTGAAATTCGCCAGCTTCTATGATGAAGCCAAGCGTTCCTTGACGCTTTTTGAAGAGGCGAGAAAGCAAATCGAATGCGTCAAGCTCTCCGGAGCGGTGGGAACATATGCGAATATCGATCCAAGAGTGGAAAGATACGTCGCAAAGAAACTAGGGCTAAACAAGCCTTCTTGCGCCACGCAAGTCCTTTCAAGAGACCGTCACGAAGAATACGCTTCCGCCATCACGATCGCTTCTTCCCTCATTGAAAAGGTAGCCGTGGAAATCCGTAATCTTTCCCGCACGGAGATAGGGGAGGTTGAAGAAAGCTTTTCAAAAGGGCAAAAAGGCTCTTCCGCTATGCCTCAGAAAAGAAATCCGATTTCCTCCGAAAACCTCACCGGCGCCGCAAGGATGATGAGGGGCTACCTTCTTCCTATATTGGAAGACAACGCCCTTTATCATGAAAGAGACATCTCTCACTCCATCGTCGAACGCGTCAGCCTCATCGATATGATTGAGCTTTTCGACTACATGCTTATGAGAATGGCAAGAGTGGTTGAGAATCTTTCCATCTTCCCGACCCGTATGGAAGAAAACATCCAAAAGACACATGGCGCCATTTATTCTCAAAGGGCGATGAACGCCTTAATCGAAAAGGGACTTTCGAGGGAAAAAGCATATGATTTAGTCCAGCCTTTGGCTATGAATTCCGTCACCAAAGGAATGGAATTCATTCCCCAGCTCTTAGAAAATCAAGACATTCTGAAATATCTCTCTCCCGAAGAGATTGCCTCGCTAACTAGTGTTGATTATTATTTCAAAAACATTGATTACATTTACAAAGAAATAGGCTTGAAATAGGCCTTTTCTTTTTGTTTAGAAAAAAGTTAGATAACCTAAACATATAGAAGGTATGCCGACTTTTGTCTTTTTCTTTGTGTTAACAACCTCTTTTTTCATAGTAAAATAATCACGTTTTGAAAGGATGTTTTCTATGGAAACGAGTAAAAAAACAGCTCAGGTTTGCATCCGTTGCGCTCGTTGCATCGACGCTTGTCCTATGGGGTTGAATCCTGTCAATATCATGACAACGATGAAAACCATGCCCGTGGACAAAGCAAAGATTAAGCTTCTTAATCCTTGCGCTTGCGATGAATGCGATAAATGCAACAATGTTTGCCCAAGCAATATTGATTTAGCGACAATCGTGAAAAGAGCGAAGATTGTTGCGAAGCTTCCTTAATGAGGTACGTTTATGAGTGAACAAAACATTCAAACTAATCTGAAAACGGCTGCGGTTGCAGCAACTCCTAAGAAAGTCCATAAGCAATCTGTCGAATGGATGCTCTATGACGTCTTGATTGCTTTAGCCCCAACCGTCATTTATGCCATTTTGGCTTATGGGGTCTATGCAATTCGGAACATTTTCCTCCCAGCCGTTACGATGCTTGTGGCGGAAATGGTCTTCGTGCTGATTAAAAATCGTAAGGTTCTTTTTAGCAAAGACGAGAAAACGAAGAAAGGATTCTTTGATGTTCTTGCACCAACGGATATCGTTTCTCCTTTGATCTCCGGCATCATCTTTGGCTTAATGGTTTCGAATAGGGACACCGATCCAGAAGGATTGATTTATTTCATCCTTATCGTTTCTGCTTTATTCGGCATCATTTTCGGGAAGCTCTGCTTTGGTGGCCTTGGGAAAAACATCTTTAACCCGGCTGCCGTTTCCTTTGTCTTCATGCTGATTTGCTTCAGCGGCAAATTCACCGGTGCTTATCACTATAATACCTGGGGCCTTTCTTTCTTAGGGAATGCCGCATTCGCGACCGATTCTACCCCTTTGGCCAACGGCTTTAGCACCTCTTTCTATACCTTAGATAATGTGCAAGCCCTTTTCTTTGGCCAAATCAATGGCGGTATTGGCGAATCTTGCAAGATTCCTCTCCTTATCGGAATGATTTATCTTCTTATTAGAAGGGATATTGATTGGAAGGTTATCGTTTCTTTCATCTTAACTTTCCTATCCGCGAGTTTGATTGCCGGATTGTTCTTCATGAACGAGAAGGGCGTCAATCCAGGCATGTATGTGCTTTATGAACTTCTTTCTGGTGGGGTTCTCTTTGGCATGACTTATATGATTAGTGAGCCAGTCACCATGCCTCTTACCTCTCCAAGCCGCGTGATGTATGGCATTATCATTGCACTCATCGTGGCTTTTATTCGCACTTTTGCTTCCGCTCCAGAAGGAATGGCCTACGCCATCTTAATGGGCAATGCCTTAGGTTGCTTCATTGACTATTACAAATGGAGCCGAACCAAATTCAGCTGGAAGAGCTGGGTGGCGATTGCGGCCATTGCCGTTATTGGCTTAGGCATCTTTGCCTGGTGTATGAATGGCTTTAACTATGGAGGAAATTGATATGAGCGAAGAAATCAAAAAAGATACGCTTCCTTCTCCATCTCCAAAAGTAGAGAAGAATGGCCTTGGAAAATGGCTCAAAATCGGCGGCATCCTTTGCGCTATCGCTGGATGTAGCGCTCTTCTTTTAACCGCCTTAAACCTTGTGACTGCTCCTATTATCCAACAACATTTGGATGACAAACAAAATGCTGGCTATAAACAAGTCTTTAGCAATTGGGCTGCGAATGGCGAAACAATCGCCATTGAAGATAACCCTAATCTTGCTGAATATCATATCGCTTATTCCGATACTGCCAAGACGCAGCAAATCGGCTTTATCTATACGACGAAATCCCTTGCTGTAAAGTCTTATGGAAATTTGAAAGCCATGATCGGCATTAGTGGAGATACCGATTCCCCGGTTCTGGGCAAGGTTTATATGCTTGAAAATAGCCTTTCCTATAAAAGCATTTTAGAGACCCGCTATATTGAGAAATATAATCAAAACCCATCTGATGCAACCTTAAATAACGTCAAATGCGGTGCTACTTATGGTGCCGAAACTCTTCAAGGGATGATTAATGCCGCAAGAGATCATTACACTTCCATTGGCGACCCTTTCAAAGAAGATCTGGCTCAAGATGTCAAAGACATATGGGGCGAAGGAGGTGCTTATACGGTTGAAAACTCCAAAGAAAG
>ERZ808240.63-NODE-63-length-135826-cov-6.319280_pt1 | contig 135826 bp, 108 predicted proteins | sample MGYA00521084_ERZ808240 | MGnify/ENA primary metagenome ERZ808240 (study PRJEB31516, sample SAMN03275571) | gut metagenome | biome: mammalia-associated habitat; material: feces | host: Papio cynocephalus | place: Kenya | collected 2012-08-06 ...
AGCTCTTCACTGCTTTTCCTTCTCATTAGCTTTCTCCTTTCCTTCGTGGTATGATAATTAAGCAAGGAAAGCCGTTTAGGGTTTGAACCCCCTAACTAGTTACTTGCTATAACTAGTAATCGGATAGCCTCATTACTGTAAGGCCGCTTCTAGCGGTCCTTTTTTCTTTTAGAAAAGAAGAAAGATACAACAATGAGGATGATAAGAAGGCCTAGAAATTATATCAAGTCTTCCATATCATCACCTCCCTTCTGTGATAGCCTACTCACGATTTGAGGCCATCCAGTGTTCGGAGACTCTACCCTTAAACGGCTTTGGCTAGGTCTTCCCTAACCGTGAATAATTACGCTATATAGCGTTCGCTATTGCAATGGTTTTTCTATAATTTGCGATGATTATCGGAATAATTCAAAAAAAGAAAAGACCTAATAAAAATACCAGGTCTTTTTTCTACTATTTCCTGCTCAGTTTCACGGCAGCTTCCTTGCTTTCGAGAAGCTTGATTTCGTTGGCAATGGTCTTGCCCGTACGGAAATCGGAAATGCAGGCCTTGAGGAAAACGATAAAATCGGGATTGCGCTGGAGAGCGAGGACGGTGCCGTTGGCAACCTTTTTGGAATAGGTCTCACTCTGGCGGAGGAGACGACTTCTCCGATTTCGGCATCGAACCGTTCAGTTGTGGAGACGGAGGCTATGCTCCAGCAACAGTTCTGAACTGCCTTTCTGTTTAGTTTCAAAATAATTTTTACTTCCTTTTTTTACTTTTTCGGATTCGTTACCTAGAAGGAAGGCGGAGAAGGAGACCGGAGTACCGCACATCCGTGTCCACGACCTAAGACACAGATATGCAACATATCTGATCAGCAGCGGAGTTCCGCTCACTGTAACATCAAGGCGGCCACAGATCCGTGAACATCACATGGAAGGAGTACGCCTCCATCATGCCGAAGACGATGGAAGACGCGATAAGCGTGTTCGACAAGCAATAAAAAAGAGGCTCTTTCAAGCCTTTTTATTTTGAAAATATCCAGAAAAACATACTGAATCACTTGGCATAGTATATACAATATGTTATAATATATATGTAAGTTGAAAGACTTACATAGAAGTTACCGCTAGGGTTGTGAGCCTCTCATTTGTTCCGTTCCATATTCTCATCCACACTGATTACAATAGGAGACAAGATTATGAAACAATTGAAGCAGATTCTTAATCGGCTGGTTGCCATATTAATCCTTCTTCTTCTGAACAAGGAAGACTGAAGTACCAATTCTTAAGGCGACAATCCAGCACATTGTCGCCAAGGGCTCACAGCCCGGCGGTTCTTCTTTGCTTATCATAGCATAGGAAAGGAACCAAATCAAATGGAAAAGGAAGAAAGAAACAAGCAAATCAACGATTGGAAGAGGAAGAACGTGAGAAGGGTGCTTCTGGAAATCTCGAAGGAGCAGGAACAGGACATCCTGGAGAAGCTGGAAAGCCAGAAGAGCATGAACGCCTACATAAAGGATCTCATCCGCCAGGACATTGCAAAGGACAAGGAAAAAAGGTAGAATCATATCCGTGAGCGACAGTGGTCTCCCGAAAGGGAGGCCATTTCGTTTGCCCGGATTTTTCTGTTATTTTCACCCCATATTCACCCGTTTTTCCGAAACCGGAAGAAACGGAATTTTTCGTCAAAAACAGAGACACTCCTAAAAAGTGCTCAAAAAGTGTGGGTAGAAGTGTGGGCGCAAAATTCGTGGCATGAAAAAAAGCCCTTAACTAAGGGCTTTTTTTAGATTCTAGATGGCGGAGCGAGAGAGATTTGAACTCTCGCACGATGTTACTCGTCTATGAGCTTTCCAAGCCCACCTCTTCAGCCTCTTGAGTATCGCTCCATCAGTAACGCGTCTTTCACGCAAAAAATATTATATCGGAATCAAATACAAAGTCAAGAAAAATTTTAATTCTATCGACATTCAAAAGCTTTTTTCATCATGTCGGCGCATTCCTTTTCTATTTTCCTCATCCTATTGTATAATTGAGTTATTATGAAATATACCATTACAGAACTAGAACAGAACCAAAGAATCGACAAATTCCTCAAAAGAATGCTGAAAGACGCTCCCTTGTCTTTCATTTACAAAATGTTCCGTCAGAAAGACGTCAAAGTAAATGGGACAAAAGCAAAAATCGATTATATCCTGAAAGAAGGAGACGTCGTAGATATTTACTTAAAGCAGCAATTGTTGGATGAATTTCATAAAGAAGCAAAATTAAGACCGGTAAAGGCGAATTTTGACATTCTCTTCGAAGACGAAAACATCCTGGTCATTGACAAACCAAAAGGAATACTCGTTCATGGAGACGAAGGAGAAAAAAGAATCACTCTTCAGAACATGGTCCTCAATTATTTGAAAGACAAAGGCGAATGGGACCCAAACAGCTTGGACGGCTTCATCCCTTCTCCATGCCACAGACTAGATCGGAACACATCCGGAATCGTCATCTTTGCCAAGAACCTTCCTTCGCTCCAACAGCTTCTCGAACTCTTCCGTGAAAGAAAAGACATCGAGAAAAGATATACCCTTTTAGTACGAGGAACCATTGATTCCAAAGGAGAAATCAATCTCCCTCTGATCAAAGACAGCGAAAAACGAATGGTCAAAGTAGGAAAAATCGAAAAAGGGGCAAAACCTGCACTAACCAAATATAGAAGACTGAAAGCCTATCCTTATGGATATTCCCTTGTCGAAGCTGAACTGATGACAGGAAGAACGCATCAACTGAGAGTCCATTTTGCAGCCATTTCCCATCCGATAGTTGGGGACAGCAAATACGGAGATTATAAAGTCAACGACTTCTTCGAAAGGATGTATGGACTCAAAAACCAGTTCCTCCATGCTTCCTATTTCAAGTTCGGAACCATTCAGGGTTACCTGTCCTATCTTTCCGGAAAGGAATTCGTTTCTCCACTCCCTGAAAAACTGAAGAAGATACTCGAAAGTATCTCCTCTTTGAACTAGACTATGACATTGACCGGAGTACTGGCTTTCCTAATCCCTCTTTTCATCCTCCCTGGGATCCTTTTGCCTCTCAATCGGCTGAGAGTCTTTTCCATCGGCACAGTCAGTGCTTTCATACCCGTTTCCTTCATTTATCTCCTCAATCATTGGATGGGTCAGAACTTCATCGAGCAGGGTATCGGAAATGCGTTTTATCCAGTTTTCAGATTTCTTTTTCGGAATCCGGAAATTTCGTCGGCAGAAAAGAGTCACCTTTCTTTTACGTTTTTCCTTCTTTTCCTATACCTTTTTCTCTATTTGATCCTATTGATATTCACAAAACATTACTATGTAGGAAGTAACCCCTCTTTCCATAAGAATTTAGGCAAAATCTACAAGATTCCGCTTTCCATTGTCTTCTTTCTCACCTCCTATACCATCGTTTTCCTTTTCCTCATCAACATCAGACTCATACTTCCCATACAAGACGGACTTTTCCAGGATTTCTTTTCCTGGATATATCCTTTGGAGGCTTGACCATGAAAGACGAGCTCAGATTCAAGCTCTTCAGCGAAATCGTCGGAAATGACGAAAGAAATTCCATCAAGAACTATGACAGCATCCTAAAAGGAAGCGAAGCCTATAAAATCCTGTCCTACAATATCATAGATGCCAGAAAATCAAGGACAAGAAAAGCAAAAGCTTTGGTGTACAGCTTTGACAACCTCACGTTCAAACCGAAAGACGTAAAAAACGCTTTCAAGCTGGAAATCATGCTTAACTACCTTGCTCTCCATTCATTTCCGGAATATTACCTGAATCCACTTGCCATCAGCCCAAACTACCAGGGAGAAGTAAACTCCATCGGAGATCTATATATCGATTATCCAAAAGGAGACAGAACCATAAACTCCATCATCGAGAGCCAAGAAGAGACTTTGAGCGAAAAGAAAGAACAAATCAAGAAATATATCCAATACTGCAAAGACGACATGTCATCCATCATCCAGGAATCCCTTGACACCATACAGAGATCCGTCTTCCTCAAATCAGACAAAAAAATCATCTTTTTGCAGGAATACCTAGAAGACTTCCTCTTCATCTGTTTCAATTTCTTCCTAGTATTCTTCCTTATCTTCCCATTCGAAGATTTCCAGAACCTCTACCTCTACTTCCGCCCCGACAAAGTCTCCGGCTATATTGCCTGGATTTATCCCCTGTTTACCTTCTTTTACGACATCATATTCATCATCTTCCATTCCTATAAAGCCAAAATCATGGAACCTTTCAATTATGCAAGACGTTTTTTGAAAAGAAGCGAATTCAAAATCTATCAGGATGTAGAGCAAAAAGGCAATGCCCTCTATGACTACATCTATGGAGCCGTAAAAAATAGAATACAATTAAAAAACGATATTTTGGAATTCTCCATGCTATCTTCATCCTACATCGATTACGAGGCCATTCTGATGGCAGAAAAGAAAAAAAGGAGCAGACAGTTCATCCTACTCAAAAACTTCCTCTTCTCCACCAGTATCCTCGAATTCCTCTTCCTAGTCGCAGCTCTCTTCGTTTATTTCTTCGACCTAGTCTTCTCGACTCTATTATAGAAACATGAAATACACATATCAGAATCATATCTATTCCAATCTCTTCGAACTCGGAAAAGACATCTATCTCTTCCAGGAAAGCTTTACCAACGAGCTGAAAACCAATCCCGAACTAATGGAAATGATCAAAAAAGAAGACGAAAACAAATATCTGAGACTGAAAAAACTTCTCCGCATGTCTCTTTCTGACGAAGTCGTTGCCTTCCGTGCCTCTCTGATCTTCAATCCCCACATTGAATTCTCCTATCGGAAGAAGAAATTCGACAGTCTAAATGACATCGGAAACTATCTTCTTATGAAAGCTCCGGAAACAGATTCCCTGGGTCTAGAAATCATCCATTACAATCTATTATCCACGTACATGCTTTTCACCCACCTGGCTTCTGAAAACAAAGAGCAGTACGAAAACATAACCGAAATCGAAAAACTCGCAGAAAAAGACATCAACTATTCCTATTTCCTGCTCGGATACTATCTAAGCGGAAAGAAAACGATCCGATATCACAACGAAGAATACAAGGACATCTATTCCCTCCTCTATTTTCTGAAGAAGGAAAAGAAAGACGAAGCCAGCCTCGCCATGGAACTCATCCACAGCCCGTACTTAAAGGCCTACAGTCGGTTCAGCAAAGACAAAGACAAAATCGAAACCTTCCTCCATCTGAACGAAGAATTGGATCATAGCGAAAAGAAGCTGAACGACTTCCTGAAAAAAAGAGACGAGTCCATCCAAAAAGCAAAGCAGTCCATTCATCGGTGAATTATAAAGAAATACATACGTTGTGTATTTGTTTTTGATAAAATAATATTAGTGCAAGGAGATAACTTATGAGTTACCAAGAAAAAAAAGACGCATGGCTCAATTCTAGTTGGGTCTCAGAAGAAGACAAGGACTTCATCCGCAAGCAGAACGAAGAGACATTAGACGAAATGTTCTCTACCGACCTATCGTTCGGAACGGCAGGGATGAGAGCCTTGTTAGGTCCCGGAAGTGCAAGGCTGAATATCCTCACAGTCAGAAGAGCAACCATCGGTGTCGGACTCTTCCTCAAGCAGAAATATGGTCCTGTCGCCCTCAAAAGAGGCGTAGCCATCTCTTTTGACAACAGACATTACTCCAAAGAATTCAGAGACATTGCTACCAAGGTTCTTCGGGAAATGGGATACAACATCTTCACCTTCAAAGATCCGCATTCCACACCGGAACTCAGCTATACCGTCAGAAAGAACAACTGTGCCGGCGGACTCATGATTACCGCAAGTCACAACCCAAGAGAATACAACGGATACAAGTTCTATGACGAAAAAGGATGCCAGGGAGTCTATGATACCATCGACGGACTGATTGAAATCATCAAAGGACTCGATGACGAACTGACCGTCACTTATGAGAAAGTCGATCCAAAAGAATACGGAAGCGTAACCTTCCTGGATGAAGACGACGAATACGATGTCGAATTCATCGACAAAGAACTTACAACTTCCCTTTACAAAGATGTTTTCACCGGTGAAAGACTGACAAAGATCATTTTCTCCCCGGAATGCGGATGCAACTGCAAGACCGGACCGATGATTCTAAGAAAAGCGGGCTACACAGTCCAGACCGTTCCGGGACAGGATTTCTTCGATCCGGATTTCAAGGGAACCGACAACCCGAATCCGGAAACCCTCGGTGCCTATACCGGAGCCATCCGTCTGATGAAGGAACTCAAGGACAAAGGCGAGACCTACAATCTCATCCTGGTCACCGATCCCGATGCCGATCGCTGCGGAATCGCCTTCCTGGATAGAAACGGAAATATCAGACGCTATACCGGAAACCAGACCGGAGCATTGCTGATCGACTATGTCCTTTCCACACTCAAAAAGAGAAACCAGCTTCCGGAAAACGGAGTAATCTGCAATACCTTCGTCACAGGCGGACAGGGAAGCAAAGCCGCAAGCCTCTATGGAATCAAGACAAGAACCACTGCTACCGGATTCAAATACATCGGTAACATGGCAGACAAGATCCATTCGCTTGGCGAAAAATACCTCTTCGGATACGAAGAATCCTATGGATACCTGCTTTCCGATTTCGTCAGGGACAAAGACTCCCTCCAGTCCATATTGGCCATTGCCGATATGTGCGAATACTATCTCCGTCAGGGCAAGACCTTGGATATGGCCTATGAAGAGCTCAATCAGAGAACCGGAAAATATTTCAATGACCAGGTCTCCGTCTTCTTCACCGGTGCCGATTCCCTTGCCAGAATGAATTCCGAACTGAGCAAACTCCGTCTCAATCCTCCGAAAGTCATTGCAGGAACGAAAGTCGAAACCCTCTATGACTACAAGACAAGAACCATCTACAATTTCAAGAACCTTCATAAGGAAAGCCTCAACGATCCGGATATCGATACCACAAACTGCCTCCGCTTCAACCTTGACGATGGTTTCATCGCCGTCCGTCCTAGCGGAACAGAACCGAAAGTGAAGTTCTATTTCGAAATCAGAGGAAAAGAAGACGAAGAAGCCAAAGCCATCATGAACGAAAGAGCAAACTATCTCAAGAAGCTGATGGGACTCGAATAAACTGAAAAATCAAAAAAGACCCGGAAACGGATATATCTTGTTAATAGCTCCAACAAGACACACCAATCCTCCGGGTCTTTTATATTCAGCCGACAAATAACATACCGATTATAGGCAAAAGAAAAAAGTATCAAAAAGTCAATCCATCAAATAGAGAAACCAAAGCCAAGCTTTTTACCTACTCTTCTTTTCCGAAGAGATCTAAAAGCGCGTAATAGATACCTTCCTCGTCATTTGTATAGGGTGTGACATAACTGGCAGCTTCCTTGATTCCATAAGCCCCATTCTTCATAGCAAAGGAAATCCCTGCCCTCTTGATCATCTCGATGTCGTTCATGGCATCTCCGAAACAGATGACATGCTGCCTGTCGAGATGATACTGCTGGGAAATATAATCGATACCTGTTGATTTGTTGACCGAATAATGGAAGATTTCGCCGAATCTGGGAGCATCGTCCCAAAAACGGATGGAAAGACCATCATACTCCGACTCGATCCAGTCCTGGATTTGATGGCTCATATTCAAGTCCTTGAGTTCAATCACCATAGAAAGAACATCATTATGAATCGTCTCGAAGACGGAACCATAGGCATGCTTGATTCCTTCCGGACAGAAGAAGAACTTGTATTCCTCGTTGTAACGAAGATAATACTGGGTGTCTTCGTCTTCAATCATGAAATTCGAGAACAGATGTTCCGGGAACTTTCCGAAGAACCGATGGACAAACTCATTCTTTATCATCTTCTTAAGAGGCCTGAAGCCCTTCTCATCCGGATTGACGACCAAGGCACCGTTGCAGCAGATAAACGGGCCAGTCAATCCCAGCTCGTCGAAATAAGGTTTGATGGCTCGCTCCGGCCTTCCGCTGGCGATGGTAATGATATTCCCTAATCCTTTAAGTTCAAACAGAAGTGACTTCGTCAAAGGGCTTATCGTCTCCTTGTTGTTGAGCAAAGTCCCATCTAGGTCAAAAACAAGTAAGAACCTCTGGTTCTTGAATAATTCTTTGTTCAGTTTTTTCATACAAAACTATTTTACTGAAATAAAATGATATTGTCACCAAAAAAGAAAAAAACATCGTAAAAAAGAAGCGACAGAATCCAAAAAGATCTTACAATCAAATTCAATACAAACCTATTGATAAATAAGAGCAATCAAATATTCAGCAATAAAATAGAATATATCCTAAATTTATTTATGTTTAGCAAAGAGCCAACTTAAAAATCAAAATAAAATTTATTTCATCACAACGGAGAAAAGAAGATAAAAACAAAATAAATATTTCCCCAAGATGAAAATTCGATTAAAATAAATGTGTATGAAAATAAAAACATTATCCTTAGCCATTCCGATGCTTCTTTCTGCATCCGCAATGACCATAAATCCGAATCAGGCAGCAAAGAAAGAATTCGACGGAAAATATTACGATTCTACCCAAAAACTCGATTTTTCCGATGACCATCCCGATCAAGTCTACCATTATTACGGAGATATCCAAGACAGAAAAGGAGACGAACTAAAAGAATATCTCTATGGAAAGATTTCCTGTCCAACGGAAGAATTAAGCAAATATTATCTCAATTACGGTTCCGGTATCGATGGAGTCGGAAAATGGTATCAGATTACAGACCGCAACTGGGAACTGTCCGAAGCCATTGATCCGGACAACTTCAAATTCATCACCTCAAATTCCGACCCAAGATGTAAGAATACCTTCTTCTACAACACCTATATCTCCGATGCTTCTAACAACGACAGGACAAAAGCCTATTCCAATCTTTCCAATGGATTCAAAGTAGATGCCACTCTAAAGTCCATCGATTTCGAAAACAAGAAAAAGCCCAGCGGAATGATCCGCATGGACAAAGAACACCTTTGGGCAAAGAGCCATGGATTCGAAGTCACGGACAACAACTTCACCATCGGAGCCCAGACCGATCTGCATCACCTCGTCACTGCCGACGGCAATACCAACAGTGCCGGACATAACAACTACGCTTTCGGAGAAGTAGACAAGACAAGCGATAAGATTACCGTCATCCAGAATTACCTTGCCGACGGCTCCCGTGAAGTCAGCGGATGGCTGGACAGCAAAAGCAAGACGTTCGAACCGACCGACGAATGGAAGGGCGATATCGCAAGATCCCTCTTCTACATGGCAACACGGTACTCGGAGAAGAAAGAGAAAAACACCAAAGAGGAACCCTACCTTATCCTGACAGACGATACAACTATCCAGGACGACAACGAAAAATGCTATGGTGTGCAGTACAACCTCACAACCCTCTTGAAGTGGAATGAACAGGATCCCGTATCCCAATACGAAATCCATCGAAACAATCTCATCTACCACAACGTGCAGAACAACCGCAATCCCTATATCGATCACCCGGAATGGGCTAGACGAGTCTTCGCTCCGGACAGCTTCGACACCACCTTCTCCAACATAAAGAACAGCTACAACATCCATATGGATGGTCCTATAAAACTCGACCTCGATTCATCGAAACTTACCCAGGTGACCATCGACGATCCCACCATAATCAAATTCGAGGACAATACCATAACCCCACTCAAACCGGGGAAGACGAATCTATTGCTCCAGAGCGAAACCAGTGCAAAGACAATCGAAATCAACGTCAAGGAAGCAATAAAAGTAACCAAGAAGCCAAGCGAGACAACGACCATCCTAGAAGGAAAGAAAAACATCGATCTGAATGACGAATTCGAAATCGAAAACACCTTCGCCAATGAAACACTCGTCTATGAATCCTCGAATCCAGACATCATCTCCGTGGACGAAAACGGAACACTGACGAATTCCTATTTGCCGGGGAAGTGCACCATAACGGTCTATCTGAAGACAGAAAAAGGAAACCTCAAGATTGCAACCCTGAACTATGAGAACCGTCTTTCGAAGAAGACGATCATCCTGGTTATCGTCCTTGTCGTGGTCTTGATCTTCCTTCTCATCCTGTTCATCGTGATATTCTCGAAAATGAAGAAAAGAAAACGCAGACAGATGATGAAAAAAAGCATCCAAGGCCATAAAAAGTAGTACAATGAAGACCAAGAAAGGAAACAAGAAAAAATGAGTGAAGAAGTAAACGGCCAATACGAACCGAAGAAAGAGGAAAACAAGAAAGAAGAGAAGAAAGAGAACTGGTTCTCCAAGACCTTCAGCAAAGTCAAGAAGGGAATCGAAGACACAAACCGCGAAGGAAAACTCGAGAACGAATACCGGAAAGATGCCCTGGAATTCTCCGTCTACACCGGTTCACTCCTCTGCAACACCTATTACGGAAAACTGAGAGAAGACAATACCGCAGAAATATACGGAATCCTGACCGAAGAGAACATCCCGTTCTCATCCATTTTGGAAGTCGAAAAAGACGGCAAGAAAAATCTCTACTACATTTCGGCCATCAAGCACTACGATGACGACCAGGTGAAGCTCACCATCAAGGAAAAGGTCAATGACAAGGAAGTGGAAAACACCTACTCCAGACCGATATCTATTGTGACTTTAGATCCGAATATGCAGGAAGTCGATGTCATCAAAGTACATGACAAATATTATCTGAAGCTGAAAAAGTAATAAAAAATGGACGAGAAATCGTCCATTTTTCTATTTGAAACATTTTTCAACTCAGAAGACCACTCGAGTAAAAAGAGCATAGAAACCAACCATCATAAAGAGTAGGCTTTGTCGATTGCTTCAAGAAGATAATAGGGAGGAAGATAACCCCGTCTAACCAGAACACCTTTCTCTTGGAAAAACTCGCGTTTGAAACCAGGATGTTTCTTTTTCTCGATTTCCTCAAGAACAACCTCAGCCCTCAAAAGGTAAACCTCCTGGCTTGTCTTGAAGGACACCAGGAAGAAACCGATTCCTCCCAAGGAGATGATGGTTTTGAGATGCCTGAACTGCTGTTCACGGATCATGTGATACGGGATGGAGTCATGGATGGTCTCCTTGCATTCGAAGTCGATATACTTTCCCTTGTAGATTCCGACAAAGTCTGTCGTGGACTTTTCCATGAAATAGGCTTCCTCTATCATCCCTGGATGCGTCTTGCTCATCTTCACGACCTTGATCGGAGTAGGCCTCTTATAGATGTCAGCCACTCCAAGTTCACGGAAATAATCGCAGGATTTGCTGACATCGCTTTCGAAGTTCATGCCCATATTGGCTTTGACATACTTGTCCCTTGCCCTATCGGCCTCGCTTCGGTTCTCCTTTTTCCGATGATCAAGAGAATCCTTTTTCTTCGGCAGTTCCATTTTCCTTCCGTCGGGATAATTGATTTCCTTCATAAGTTCTTGAAAATTCCTTTCTGCAGATCAGTCTCCGGATAAGAAAGACAGGATCTGAGTTTCGGATTCACTTTGCAGTTTTCGCGCACCATCATCCGGATCTCCTCCTGATGGGAAACATAGTAGGCGAAGATCTTATAAAGACAGATCGAATCATCCAGAGGATTATGAAACTGAACCGAATTATCGGGTAAAGAGAAAATTTCCATCAGACAAGCAAGCGAAAAAGAACCGCCCTTTTTCCTGACAAGATTCTTGCTCAAATAATCATGAAAATCGAAGAAACGGATCCGATCAAACAGAGCAGGGTCTCGATCCGGGAACAGGGATTTACGAAATACTGCCCTATCCATTTCGCCATAGGATACAAAAGCCACCCTTTCATAGGGACTCAATAGAAAACGTATTTTCTCTTCTGCAGTTTCTCTTTCAATGCCGCATTCAAGATCATCCTGGGAAAGCTTGGTGATTTCTTCCACCTTTTTCCCGATTCGGACCTTATGTTCCGGCTTCAGGACAAAATAAAGTTTTTGGATTCCATCAGAAGACAAGGACAAGGTATGCCTTTCCTTTTTCACAAGAACCATGCCAAGAGAAAGCAGTTCCATACGATACTGGCTGGCTTCCACATCGAAAAAGCAGAGTGCATCGGCATGGGCAAGAGCACGATATAATTTCGGAAAAGACATCTATTCCCCCAAAGAGAACTTCTTCAAAGTATCCGTCATCAGATCCGGGGAACTGGATTTCTCCAGAATCCGGAACAGATTTTCCGTATCCTGATCTCCAAGAATCTTGAACCAGGAAGCAAAAAGATACATCAGCTGAAGATTACATAAGGCAATATACTGATTTCCCTTTTCCGTAAGAGTCACATAGACCTGTCTGCGGTTAGCCTTATCCACATCCCGTTCAATGAAACCTTTGTTCTCGAGATTTCTGAGATTGGCGGCAATATTCGGTCTTGTCACCTTCAAAGAATCAGCCATATCGCTAGGATGGGCATCAGGAAACTTGGACAAATAGGAAAGAATCTGAAAATCCGTTTGGAAAAGAGTCGAAAAAATCTGAAGTTCCCCATTATCCCGGATCTTGCTGACCAGACCCATAAGCTTCTCGATCTTCTGTTTCAGTTCATCATCGATTTCCGTATTGAAAATATCATCCATGACAAAACCTCCTTACTCCATTATTGTAGCATCCTTTAAAACAATTAAAAAGAAAAACCATTCACTAATTTAACCCAGTCCATCTACGAAAATCAGATGCCAACCAAAATTCCTCACTCAACTAATCCCAATCCGATCCAGCCAATCCGTCCTTTCCGACAGAAAAGAATTCAATTACTTTTTGTTTTCCGTCATATCTTGAATAAATAACACTTCGGCAAAGAAATAGCAACCGCAAGCAGCAAAAGAGGAACTCCGATATTCCTGAAACACAAGTCTTTGAAACCATTCAGCCAAAAAGAAGTATCGTATACATTTTCCGCCTAATACCGATTCAGTCATTGAAATGACGGAAATACATTTTCAAACCACAAAAAATGGTGCAAGCACCTGACTCAAAATAAATGCTTGCACCTCGTATCAAAGGAATGTTAATGATTAGTAATGTAATGGTCGATTGCAGCCGCTGCTTTCTTGCCGGCACCCATAGCCAGAATAACCGTAGCAGCACCTGTTACCGCATCTCCGCCAGCGAAAACACCATCCTTGGTGGTTTCGTTGGTTTCTTCATGGACGATGATGCATCCATGAGGATTGACCTGGATACCAGGAGTCGTATCCTTGATAAGAGGATTCGGGCTGGTTCCCAAAGACATGATGACGCAATCGACATCGAGGACGGATTCCGATCCCGGAACTTCGACCGGGCGACGTCTTCCGCTGGCATCGGGTTCACCAAGCTTCATCTCGATGACCTTAATGCCTTTGACATATCCATATCTAGGATTGAAATCTGGCTTACGGGGAGAAGGGCTTCCCTCTCTGTCTTCCAGAATTTCAACCGGATTATGAAGCAAATAGAAATCGACGCCTTCTTCTTCGGCATGCTCTACTTCCTCTCTACGGGCAGGAAGCTCAGCCATGCTTCTACGATAGACGCAATAGACCTTTTCCGCGCCCAGACGAAGCGCACTTCTACAAGCATCCATGGCAACGTTTCCGCCACCGACGACGGCAACTCTCTTCGGATGTTCGATCGGAGTATCCGAATCATCCTTGTAGGCCTTCATAAGATTCATACGGGTAAGGAACTCATTGGCGGAATAGACGCCAAGAGCATTTTCTCCAGGAATTCCCATAAATCGAGGAAGTCCGGCACCGGTACCGACGAAGCAGGCTTCAAAATGATACTCTTTCATCAGATCATCGATGGAAAGGACTCTGCCGATAACCATATCGGTCATGAATTTGACACCCATATCCTTAAGGCCTTTGACTTCAGCCTGAACGATATCTTTCGGAAGACGGAATTCCGGAATACCATACATCAAAACACCGCCGGCAACATGCAAAGCTTCAAAGACAGTGACATCATAGCCAAGTCTTCTAAGATCGCCAGCACAGGTAAGACCGGAAGGACCAGAACCGATGACGGCAACTTTATGCCCGTTCTCCTTGATTAATGCCGGTTTGGCTTTAGTATGAGTACGATGCCAATCGGCAACAAAACGCTCCAATCTACCGATAGCAACAGGCTCACCTTTGCAAAGATTGCCATTGGCATCTTTCTTCGGCTTGCAGTTCTCCATGACAGGCATCTTGCCTCTCATGCACTTACCTTCACATTGACTTTCCTGAGGACAGACACGTCCGCAGACAGCCGGAAGGGCGCTGGACTTGGAAATAATCTGGTAAGCAGCTTCGAAATGACCCTGGCTTACCTCAAGGATAAAGGCAGGAATATGGATCTGGACCGGACATCCCTGAATACAGGCCGGATTATTGCAATCCATACAACGCTTGGCTTCATCAATTGCCATCTCCTCGGTATAACCGAGAGTGACTTCTTCAAAATTATGAGCTCTGACCTTAGGATCCTGGCTAGGCATCGGATTCTTAGTCGGACGTTTATTGTAATTCGGATTCATGATTACTTGACCTCCTTCTTGAACAGATTGCAGGCTTCCTCATATCTCTTGTGTTCGAAATCGCGATACATTCCATTACGAAGCATGGCGGAATCGAAATCCACATCAAAGGCATTGAAATCAGGACCGTCAACACAGGCGAATTTCATCTTGCCGCCGACCATAAGACGGCAGCCACCGCACATACCGGTTCCATCAATCATGATAGGATTCATGGAACAGACAGTCGGAACATTGTATTTCTTTGTAACCGCAGTGACAAACTTCATCATGACCAAAGGACCGATGGTAATGACCTGATCATATTTTTCACCATTTTGGATTTCACTTTCCAAAGCAGCGGTGACAAGTCCCTTAGTTCCCCAAGTACCATCATCGGACATACGGATGAATTTGTTGGAACAAGCTTCGAATTCCTTTTCAAGAATGACAAGATCCTTCGAGCGGAAACCACAGATTGAAGTAACATCCGCTCCCATTCTATGAAGCTCCTGTGCAAGGGGAAGAGCGATGGCACAGCCAGCTCCGCCACCGATGACGCAGACTTTCTTCAATCCTTCCAATTCAGAAGGTCTTCCAAGAGGACCGACGAAGTCCGCAAGCTCATCACCTTCCTTAAGATGATTCAGCTTTTCCGTAGAAGCACCGACGACCTGAAAAATAACCTCGACGCTTCCTCTTTCCGGATCCGTGCCAGCGACAGTAAACGGAATTCTTTCTCCGTCCTTGTCGACACGAAGAATGATGAACTGACCCGGCTTGGCTTTTTTGCTGACAAACGGAGCTTCGACTTCGATGCGGGTCACCGTCGGATTCAAAGCTTCCCTCTTAAGAATACGATACATGAGAAATTTATAACCTCCTGTAATAACTACCTTGCATATTTTAATCTTTGGTGAAAAGAATGAAAAGGGTTTCTTTAGTTTTTGCCAATTATTAGAAAAATGTAAAGCATTATTTCAAAGTAGAAGGTGAAACATGGAAATATCATTATAGAGAAAAAAGAACACAAAGATTAAAAGAATTCCATAAAATCAACTATTCTTAATGAATTGACTTTCCAAATGTCTTATAATAGCTAACGAGGTGAAACAAATGCCGAATCTTAAGCTCTTATTGGACTCCAACAAAGTCTATCACAAGGAATTCGTCGGAACAAAACCCGGCTATGATGCCCTGCAGGTAGACTCGTTTCTTGATATCGTCATCAAAGACTATGAATCCTTCGAAACATACCAAAGCGAATGCGAAAAGGAAATCAGCCAACTCAACCAAAAACTGGAAGTCCTGAACAAGCAGCTAAGCGATGTCGAAATCGAAAACGTGAAACTGAAGAACAAAGTGAGCGGAATCGATTCCAACACCGAGCCGTCATTGAACAATCTCGAGCTCCTGAAACGCATCAGCAAACTGGAAAAAGCCCTTTCAAGGGCAGGAATCAATCCAAATACGATAGAATAATAATATCCGGCTCAGATGACTGCAGGCTGACCTAGTCAGTTTGAGGAAAGTCCATGCTCGCACAGGCTGTGATGCCTGTAGTGTTTGTTCCAAAGGAAATAAATGACTTTGGGTAGGGAGGAGTCCCTAACGGCTTGGAAGAATCTAAACGAAAGCATGATGTCTTCCTACTAAAGCTCCACAGTGACGAAGCCTTGGGAAACCAAGGAAATGAAACGATGGAAAGCCCAACAAGCGAGAAACCTAAATTTTGGTAAGGGAAATCAGAAGCGGGAAAAGAACTGCGACTGGTGGGTCACTTGTGACTCAGATAAATTGTCATCCTCGACATAACATGGCTTACAGAGCCGGAACTCTCTTAATAAATAATCAAGGAAAGTACGTAACATGAATCTACCGAATAAAATCACGTCCATCCGACTTGGACTTGCGTTCCTAATCATCGTCCTCTTTTCGCTTTCCTTCATTCCGAACGCCTCCAACACCTTCAATCCGGAACTCACGATATCTGCCTTCCATTTCGGATTCAGCTGGATCGACCTGGTCTGCTGCATTCTCTTCATCCTGGCAAGCGTCACAGACGCCATAGACGGACACATCGCAAGAAGCAGAAACCTGATTACCAATTTAGGAAAATTCCTCGATCCCCTTGCCGATAAGTTCCTTGTCGATTCCGCCTTCATCCTGCTTTGCTCTCGATCAGACTTTGCCGGCCACACCCAGGTTCTTCCTCTCTTTGCCGTTCTCTTCATCGGAAGAGACCTTGCCATGGACGGATTAAGGTCAATAGCCGCAAAACAAGGTAAAGTATTGGCTGCCAATATCTACGGAAAAATAAAGACCGCTATCCAAATGGGCCTGATACCGGTGCTCTTCCTCAACGGATTCCCCTTCTCCCTTCTCAATTTCACAGGAGGAGTCGACAGCTGGCTTAGCACCAGATGGAATGGCACATATCTTGTCACGAACGTTCTCGTCTTCATCTCATTATTATTCTCATTGTTATCGCTTATCATATATTTTGTGAAAAACAAAGAAGTTCTCAAGGAGGAAAAGAAATAATGGAACGCAAAGAATTATTGGACGCACTTGTCGAACACAAACTCACGATTTCTTCCATGGAATCCATCACCGGAGGATTATTCGCCTCCACATTCACTTCGATACCGGGAGCCAGCAATGCCTTCAAAGGCTCTGCCGTCACCTACCAGGATGAAGTAAAGGAATCCTTCGGAGTCAAAAAGGAAACCATCGAAAAATACGGGGCCATCTCCAGTCAGACGGCCAAGGAAATGGCAATCAAGGCCAGTGAGTTCTTCAAAAGCGAAGTCTCCGTTTCCTTCACCGGAAATGCCGGACCGGATGCCCAGGAAGACAAACCTGTCGGAATGATCTTCGTCTCCATCCGCATCAAGGACAAGCTCTATACCTATCAGCTTGCCCTGAAAGGAGAAAGAGAAGCCATCCGCAAACAGTGTGTCGATTTCGCATTCCAGACCATCTATGACAAGATCAAGGATGCAAATCCCGTCAAAACTCTGGACGAGCAAGCCCGATAAGGTCCATTCTTATTGAAAGGTGGATCTATCCAAATGAAAAAAACAATGAAAGACGACAATAAATCACCCATGGAAGAAGACAAAGACGAAGCCCTGGAAGCGACAATGAGGGATATCCGGTCCTATTTCAACGACAAGGGTATCATCATGAAGATGGGCGAACAGCCAAGCGTCGATGTCGGTGTCATCCCAACCGGTTCGCTCCTCTTGGACGCCGCACTTGGTGTCGGAGGCTATCCGAAAGGAAGAATCATCGAAATCTACGGACCGGAAAGTGCCGGTAAGACAACCTTTGCCTTGGAAGCAATCGCAGAAGTCCAGAAAATGGGCGGAAGAGCCGCCTTTGTCGATGCCGAACATGCCATCGATCCGGACTATGCCAAAACCTTGGGCGTAAACATCAACGAACTCATCCTCTCACAGCCCGATTACGGAGAACAGGCACTGGAAATCGTCGACATGCTGGCTAAATCCAATGCCATCGATCTGATCGTGGTGGACAGCGTCGCAGCCCTGGTTCCGAAAAGCGAACTCGAAGGAAGCTTCGAAGACAATTCCGTCGGCCTCCAGGCAAGGCTCATGTCCAAAGCATTGAGAAAACTTGCAGGAATCCTTTCAAAATCCAGCTGCTCGGTCATCTTCATCAATCAGCTGAGAGAGAAAGTCGGAGTCATGTACGGAAATCCGGAAACGACAACCGGAGGACGCGCCCTCAAATTCTATTCCACGATCCGTATGGAAATCCGAAGAGGAGAAGTCATCAAGCAGGGCGATAGCATCCTCGGGAATACCGTCAACATCAAAGTCGTCAAGAACAAGGTGGCTCCGCCTTATAAATCCTGCAAGATCGACCTCATCTACGGAAAAGGAATCTCCAAAGACCATGAGCTTGCCCAGCTTGCCGTAGACTATTCCCTCATCGAGAAAAGCGGATCCTGGTTCAGCTACAATGGGGAAAGAGTCGGTCAGGGAATCAACTCGCTTTATAACTGGATGGATGACAACCCGGACATAAAGAGCAAGTTGGAAGAAGATATCCGAGCTCATCTAGCTCCCAAACACCGGGAAGAACCCGCTGAAGAACCAGAAAAGGAATAATCCAGGAAGGCAGATAAAAACGTCTGCCTTTTTTTGTGTTCCAAGTCAGGAAATCCTTGAAACTGGATAAAATAGTCCTACTAAAATAGCCCTTTCTGTTTTATAATAATTTGTAGCATAGGTGAAAACCTATGTTTGATATATAAAGATACCATTTCTCATAGATAATTCTTTTTAGATAAACAACAAACTGCAACTTTTGGGAATCTATTTTTAGTGTATCAAAGTTCCAGACACAGGGACCTTTTTAAGTGTGTCAGAAAGAAAGGGAAAGAAATGAGTACACCAATCGTAATCCTTATTGCTTTGCTTTGCGCTTTGTTAGGTGCCGGCATCGCCTCCGTCTTCTTCATCATCATTCCTAAGAAAAAGAGGGAAAAAGCTGGACTTGAAGCCGACCAGATCATCAACAATGCCAATGCGAAAGCCGAGAAAATCCTCGAAAACGCAAAAAAAGAAGGAAAGCAGACCGTAGACGAATTGAAGAAAGCCTGTGACAAAGACATTGCTGAACGCAAAACGACCATCATCCAGAGCGAACAGAAGCTCGACCAGAGAGAAGCAAGCCTTGACAAGAGGGAAGATGCCATCATCAACAGAGAAGAAACCCTCGACAAAAAGAAAGACGAACTCGAAAAACAGAAGACCGCCTATGCCGAAAAAGAGAAACTGCTCCAGGAAAAGATCGATTCCGTCCTCTCCGAAATCGAAAAGGCAGCCAATATGACCGTCGAGGATGCCAAAGCAGAACTCATGAGGAGAGTCGAAGAGAAGGAATCCAAGCGCATTGCCTTATATAAGGAACAGATGGAAGAAGAAGCCCAGTCACAGGTCGAAGACAAAGCCAAAAACCTCCTCGGCTTCGCCATGGAAAAATTTGCCCAGGAAGTCACTTCGGAAAGATCCACCTCCTCTGTTACGCTGCCAAGCGATGAAATGAAGGGAAGAATCATCGGACGAGAAGGAAGAAACATCAAATCCATGGAAGCCCTCTTCGGCGTCTCGCTTATCATCGACGATACTCCGGAAACCATCACCGTATCCTGCTTCGATCCGATCCGCAGGGAAAAAGCCAAACTGACTCTCGAAGCCCTTATCAAGGACGGAAGAATCCAGCCTGGAAGAATCGAAGACCTCTACAACAAAATCAGCAACGAATTCGAGGACTCCCTCCGCAGAATCGGCGAACAGACCGTATTCAAGCTCGGACTTCCGAGAATCTCTGCCGGACTCTATCCGTATCTGGGAAGACTGAAATACCGTACTTCCTTCGGCCAGAATGTACTCGACCATTCCATCCAGGTGGCTTATCTTAGCTCCGTCATGGCCAGCGAACTCGGACTCGATCCGATCATGGCAAAACGCGCCGGACTGCTCCACGACATCGGAAAATCCATCGATGCCGAACAGGAAGGAAGCCACGTCCAACTAGGAAGCCAGCTTGCCAAGAAGTTCAATGAGCCCGATATCGTCATCAACGCCATCGAAAGCCACCACGGAGATGTGCCGAAGAAATACCTCATTTCCGAACTGGTTACCGCAGCAGATACCCTTTCTGCCGCACGTCCGGGCGCAAGAAGCGAAACCCTGGAAACCTATATCAAGAGACTCGAACAGCTCGAAAGCATCTGCAAGAGCTTCAACGGTGTCCAGTCAAGCTACGCTCTCCAATCCGGAAGAGATGTCCGTGTCATGGTCGTCCCGGAGAAAGTCTCCGATGACGATGCCAAGGTCTTAGCCATCCAGATCAGAGACAAGATCGAAAGCGAAATGCAGTATCCTGGACAGATCAAAGTCAGTGTCATCCGCGAAACGAGGGCAACCGAAATTGCAAAGTAAGGATGATTTCACCCTCTTATTTCTCGGAGATGTCGTAGGGCCCATAGGAAGAGAGGCCGTCAAGACCTTTCTAAAGGGAAAAAGCTACGACTTCGTCATCGCAAACGGAGAAAACGCCACTCATGGACATGGACTGAGCTATTCCCATTACAATGAACTTCTCTCCTATGGCATCGATGCCATCACCAGCGGAAACCATTTCTTCAACTGCAAGGACATCTTCAACGAGAAATACCATTTCGACAGGGAAGTAAGGCCATACAATTTCGACCCCATGGCTCCCGGTAACGGAACCAAGGTATTCGAAAGCAAAGACGGAAGCAGGATCAGAGTCACCAACTTCATCGGAAGAGTCTTCACCGGAACCCTGGCCCAGACGTCTCCCTTCTACGATTTCGATAAAATCGAAAAGGAGGACGAAATGGACAAACCCTTCATCCACTTCGTGGACTTCCACGGCGAGGCAACCGCCGAAAAGCGCGTCTTTGCCGAATATGTGGACGGAAGAGCGACCATCGTCGTCGGAACCCACACCCACGTCCAGACCAACGATGCGAAACTTCTATCAAAAGGCACCTTCTTCTTGACCGATGCCGGCATGAACGGCGAATACGATTCCTGCCTGGGAGACGACAAAGAAGCTGCTCTCCATAGGACCATAACCGGAATGCCAGCCTCTTTGCAAGTCAACCGGACCGGGAAAAAGATGGTAAATGGTGTAAGCCTTACCATCGACAGATTATCAAAAAAAGTCAAAGAATTCCATCTGATCAATGAGGTTTTCGACTGAAAACGATGCCTAAAATCAGGTCTTGGAGCAATCCAAGGCCTTTTTCCGTACCATAATTAAAGTATTTCTTGCATTGAAACGTTTAATCGTTTAAGATATTCACGGAAAGAAGGAAAACCAATATGACAACATTAAAAGCGAGTGGAAACACCCAGATTCAGAAGTTGGCAGGCGCCATTGCCGGCAACATTCGTCAGGAAGGCGAAGTCCAGATCTCCTTGGTCGGAGCTTCTGCACTCAATCAGGCAATGAAGGCTTGCATCGTTGCAAGAAGATTCTTGAAGGATGATGAAAACAAGTGCGACATCGCCATTCAGCCGGAATTCGTCATGCAGAATTTCTCTGACAATGCTTCCGCTGAAACCCGCGAAGTCACAACCATCATGCTTCACATCAAGAAGGTCGATTTCGACCCGGAACATGCTGTTTCTTCTGATGTTCCTAAGCACGAAGAAGCTCTCTAATTTTCAGATATGAAACACATCCGTTTGGTATCACTCCCAAATCTAAGGGATGCCGCCAAAAGGAATCCGGAATTCAGTATCGAATACAAGAAGGCTGATTCAAAGCCTACATCTTTCCTTACCTCTTGGGGTAAAGGAAAGATTTTTGTTATCCGCACTTATGGCTGCCAAGCCAACGTCCGCGATTCCGAAATCATACGTGGCTATCTTCTCGCTTTGGGCATGGAGGAAAGCGACAGTTTCGATAATGCCGATTTCATCCTTTTCAACACCTGTGCCGTCCGCGAAAACGCGGAAAACCACCTCTATGGTGAACTAGGACAGGCAAAAAGAAGATACGATAAGAACAAAGAGACAGTAATCGCCATCTGCGGTTGCGTCATGCAGGAAGAAGTTCCCGTCCGCTATGTCCTTGACCACTTCCCGTTCATCTCCCTGATCTTCGGAACCCACAACATCCCGGCCTTCTATTCCCTCTTGGAAGACAGCATCAAGAACAACGTGCTGATCGTCGACGTCAAATCCAACAGCAACCAGATCATCGAGGAAACACCTCAGGAAGAGAAGAAAAGTTCCAGAGCATCCTCTGTTACCGCCTTTGTCAACATCATGTATGGATGCGACAAGTTCTGCACCTACTGCATCGTTCCCTACACCAGAGGAAAAGAAAGAAGCAGAAAAGAAGAAGACATTCTGAACGAAGTGAAATGCCTCAAGGAAGAAGGATACAAGCAGGTCACCCTTCTAGGGCAGAATGTAGACGCCTACGGTAAGGACTTCCAGGACCACTATGCCTTTGCCGGACTCCTTGAAAAAGTCGCCGAAACCGGAATCGAAAGAATCCGGTTCACGACCCCATACCCCAGCGATTTCAATCCCGAAGTCTTCAAGGTCATGGCCAGACACAAGAATATCATGCCGAGTATCCACATGCCACTCCAGAGCGGAAGCAACACCGTCCTCAGAAGAATGAACCGAAGATACACAAGAGAACAGTATCTCGAAATCATCCGCCAGCTCAGGGAAAGCAATCCGGACATCTTCATCACTACCGACATCATCGTCGGCTTCCCGCAGGAGACCGAAGAAGAATTCGAGGAAACCCTTTCCTTGGTAAAGGAAGTCAAATACGATGCCGCCTATACCTTCATCTTCTCTCCTAGACCGGGTACACCGGCCTATCACATGAAGAACGACCTCACCGAAGAAGTCGTCCACAAAAGGTTCGACAGACTGAAGGAACTTATCGACAGACTCACCGAAGAAAGAGCCAAGACCTTCGTCGGAAAGGAAGTGAAAGTCCTCTTCGAATCCGTATCCAAGAAGAATCCGGACATGATCTCCGGATACGAGGAACACGGAAAGCTCGTCCATGTCAAAGGAACCAAGGACCTCATCGGTCAGATCCGTACGGCTAGGATCGTAGAATCCCACACCTACTCCCTGTTAGGAGAACTTATGGATGACTGAAAAAGAAGAACTCGAGAAAGATACAGACAAGCTCATCGAGGATTTCAGAAATCTCGATCTCTATAAGCGCTATATTGCCCTGAAGAAGGCCGTCAAGGAAGACAAGCACCTCCAGGACCTCAGAAAAAACGAGGAAGACATCAAAAAATCCCTCAAATACCTGAAAAACAAAGAAAAGCAGGATGCCATAAGTAAGGCAAAAGCCTACCTTGACGAATACAACAAAAGCGAACTTGTCACCAACTACAATGCCGTTAAAAACGAACTCCTCCAGCTACTCAAACCGTTGGATTCCATCCTCTGATCAAAAAGCCGTCCTTGAAAAGAAAGGGCGGTTTTTTTATCTGAAACCAATCCAAACAAAGCAGACATTCTTTCCCGTCTGAAGCATAATCGAAAGCCAAAAATGATATAATGAAACGATAGGAAATCAAAAATTATGGCAAAGAAAACTAGCGAAACACAGAATTTTACACCGATGGTAGAACAATACCTGGAAGTGCACAAACAATATCCGGACGTCATCCTCTTCTTCCGCATCGGTGATTTCTATGAAATGTTCATGGAAGATGCCGAGCTTGTCAGCCGTGAGTTGCAGCTCTTCCTGACGAAAAAAGCCTGCGGAAACAACAAATTCATCCCCATGTGCGGAATTCCGCACCGCGCCTATCTGAGCTATTGTCAGAAACTGGTCGACCGCGGCTATAAAGTCGGAATCTGCGAGCAGGTCGAAGATCCTAAACTTACCAAAAAACTCGTCAAGAGAGACGTCATCCAGATCATCACTCCCGGTGCCAACCTGGACTTGGTCACAACGGATAACAACTTCACGGCAAGCCTTGGAATCTATAACGGCTTTGCCGTTGTCTGTTATGCTGATTTATCCACCGGAGAAATGAACTGCATCAACCTCGAACCGACAAAGGAGAATATCCTCGAAGAACTACTTTCCATCGATGCCAGGGAATTAGTCTGTCCGACGAACATCGATGCTACGATCGTCCTCTACATCAAGAAGAACAGCAACATCATCATCTCCTATTACAACGACAGCAAGACATCGCTTGAAATCGATCCTCTCTTTGAAAACCTCAAGGACGAAAGACAGATCGACTGTGCGGCAAGGCTGTATAACTACCTGGTCAACATGGAGCGCAGGAATCTGGACTACTTCAAGCCGGTCAAGAACCTGATGGGAATCAAGCGGATGAAGATCGATTATTCTGCCCAGGCCAATATGGAACTGGTCAAATCCCTGGACGGAAAAACCTTCGGAACCCTGTACTGGCTATTGAACAAAACCATGACACCGATGGGCTCAAGATATCTGAAAAGCCAGATTCTAGAACCAAGTGCCAACGAAGAAGAAATCAACCGAAGGCTCGATCTTACCCAATGTTTCGTCGAGCATTATATGGAACGCGAAAGCCTGAGAGAAGACCTCTCCTTCTGTTTTGATATGGAGAGACTTATCGCCAGGATGGGATACGAAAACTGCAACGGACACGACCTCCTCCAGCTGAAGAAATCCCTGCAGATCATACCGAAGCTTCAAAGCCATCTCAGCCAAATCGTATCCATCCAACCCCTTGAACAGATCAAGAAGGATCTAGGGAACTATGACGAGCTCACTGCCCTTTTGGAAAAAGCCATCAGCGAAGACTGTCCGATTACCATCACCGAAGGCGAGATTTTCAAGAAAGGATACGACCCAAGACTGGATGAACTCATCGACCTAACCACGGATGCCAAAGACTGGATCACCAAATTCGAAGTCCAGGAAAAAGAGAGAACAGGAATCCACAATCTCAGAGTCGGATACAATACCGTATTCGGCTACTACATCGAAATCAGCCAAGGTCAGCTTGACCAGGTAAAGTCAGAATTCGGCTACATTCGAAAACAGACCATCAAGACAGGCGAACGATTCATCACTGAAGAACTCAAGGACCAGGAAAGCAAGATCCTAAGAGCAGGTGACGAAAGAAAGTCCTTGGAATACAACTTATTCAAGAATCTCAGAAAATACATCTCCCAATTCACCAATAAGATACAGACAACTTCCATTGCCTTAGCAAAGTTAGATTATTATATGACCTTGGGGTATGTAGCAAGCGAAAACAATTATATCCGACCTAATTTCAATCACGAGAAAACCGTTTCCGTCCTCGAAGCCAGACATCCGATCATCGAAAAAGCCTCACCAGACACCCTATTTGTCAGCAATGACTATCGAATGGACAAGGATACCGACATACTGATCATCACCGGTCCCAACATGGGCGGAAAATCCACCTACATGAAAGAATTCGGTCTTATCGTCTTGATGGCCCAGATCGGAAGTTTCGTTCCCGCAAAAGAATGCTCCATTCCGGTCTTCGATTCCCTTTTCACCAGAATCGGAGCCAGCGACAATCTGATCAAAGGACAGTCCACTTTCATGACCGAAATGAGCGAAGTGGCCGAAGCACTGAACAAAGCAAACGACAATTCCCTATTCCTCTTCGATGAAATCGGAAGAGGAACGGCTACCTTCGACGGAATGGCTATAGCCCAAAGCATCATCGAATACATCGTCAAGCATGTCCACTGCAAGACATTCTTCTCCACCCATTATCACGAAATCACCAAGCTGAGCGAGAAAATCTCGCAGGTAAAGAACATCCACTGCGAAGTCAAGGAAGAAAACGGAGAAGTCACTTTCCTCTACAAGATGAAGGAAGGAAGCATGGACAGAAGTTATGGTGTAAACGTAGCCAAGCTCGCCGGACTACCGGATGAAATCACCCAACGGGCAGGTGAACTCCTTGCCTCCTTAGAAAGTCAGAGCAAGATCCATGATTCCCAGATACGGGAAATCAAGCCCGTCCAGGAAAAGAAGGACGAAATCAAAGAAGAACTCAAAGCCCTCGATCCGATGACCCTCTCTCCTCTGGATGCCCTGAACTATCTCATCAATCTCAAGAAAAAGGTAAAACAATGAGCAAAGTCATGTTAATGAAGCCGGAACTGGCTAACCTGATAGCCGCCGGCGAAGTCATCGAAAGACCGGCCTCCGTCATCAAGGAACTCGTCGAAAATTCCATCGATGCCGGAGCAAAGAACATCTATATCGGAATCACCGATGCCGGAAAAGGAAAAATCCTGGTCAAGGACGACGGCTCCGGTATGGACAGAGAAGATGCCAAAATGTGTTTTCTGAGGCACGCTTCCTCCAAGATAAAGACCGAATTCGATCTCAATCGGATCCACACCCTCGGATTCCGAGGCGAAGCCATCCCATCCATCGCCGCCGTAAGCAAAGTGACACTGATCACCTCTACCGGAGAAAACAGCGGAACCAGAGTCACCTCCTATCCCGACAAAGACCTCCTTGTTGAAAACGCCCCTTCCAGAAAAGGGACCATCTTTGAAGTGGAAAACCTTTTCTTCAATACACCGGCCCGACTCAAATACCTCAAATCCAACCAAACCGAAGTCAGTGCCATCATTGAAATGGTAGAGCATCTTTCCTTAGGATTCCCCAATATCTGTTTTTCCTTTGCCGTAGATGGAAAGGAAGTCCTATCAACATCCGGAAGAGGAGACCTTCTTGAGACAATCCAGAAAATCTACGGTAACGACAGGGCCAAATCCCTCTACCCAATAAAGAAAGACGACATCGCCTTCTCCTATTCGGGATTCATCTCCAAACCGGAAGTCAATTTCTCAAGAAGATTCAACATGATGTTCTTTTTGAACCACCGCTACATCTATGATTACAAGTTGAATAAAGCCTTAGAAGATGCCTATCGAGATTACCTTCCGCCTCTCAAATATCCATTCTCTGTCATCTGTCTGGATATCGACCCATCCTTAGTAGACGTCAACGTCCACCCAACCAAAAAAGAAGTCCGTATCTCGATGGAGGACGAGATGGCAAGAAGCATCCGCGACATGGTGATAGAAACACTGAAGCAGAAACGTCCGATCTACGCGGCAGGCGAAGACGAAAAGACCCAAAAAGACCTCAAGATCGATGAACTCTTCGATGTCGAAGACATAAAGGAAGACGAGAAGAAGAAAATCGAGGAGACGAACAAGGGCTATTTCAGTCCCATCCCACCAAAGGAGAACTACCTCCAGGATACCATACCCTTCGAACCTAGCTATTCCTCAAGACCCATCAAAAACGAAGACTACAGTCCCATCATCACACCAACCACACGCTTAGAAGACAAAGTCGTTCTCTCAAAGCCAAAAGAGGGAACCATAGATACCAATCTCAACACCCCGATGATTCCTACAGAGGAAAAGACCGAGAAGAGTTTTGACTATTCCACCATCTTCCAAAACGAATCCTATTCCAACAAGCTTCCCGAAATGCATCCGATCGGACAGGTACTGGACACCTACATCATCTGCGACGGAATCGACTGTTTCTATCTCATCGACCAGCATGCCGCTGCCGAACGGATCAACTTCGAAAAGACCGAAGCTCTATTTGCCAATGTCAGAAGCAGGATCGTCCCGCTCCTACCGATTACCTTGGATCTCTCCTTCAAGGAAAAGGAGAACTACGACGAAGTCCACAAAGCCAGACTCCTTTCCCTGAACATCCTGACCGAGCCTTTTGGAGACAGGACCATCAAAGTGACCGAAATCCCATCCTTCCTTTCCACCATGGATGACGAAGAAATCATCCGCGACATGGTCACCTCCATCCTGAACGATGCCAAAATCAATACCGTCGATCTGCTTAGGCTGAACATTGCAAACATCGCCTGCAAGAAGTCCATCAAGGCAAACCACAGACTCACTCTCCTGGAGATGGAAAAACTTCTGGAAGACCTAGCCAAATGCAAGAACCCGGCAAACTGCCCGCACGGAAGACCGACCCTCATCAAAATGACCAAGGCGGACATCGAGAAGATTTTCAGAAGGAGCGGATTCTGATGATCTACGTCATACTAGGACAGACGGCCAGCGGAAAGACCTCCCTGGCTTTAAAGCTTGCCAGAGAATACCACCTTCCCATCATCTCCGCAGATGCCTACCAATGTTACAAGATGATGCAGATTGGAACAGACAAGCCGACAGAAGAGATGACAAAAGGAATCGAATACTATTTCTATGACGAATATGCTCCCGATGTCGACATGGACGTCTCCACCTTCCAGAAGAAGATGAGACCGATCCTAGAAAAATACCTCGACCAAGGAAAAGACATCCTGGTCGTCGGAGGCACCTTCCTTTATATCAAAGCCCTATTATTCAACTACGTATTCAGTCAAAAAGAAAACGTCTCATCCATCTATAGAAGCATGGATTTAGAAACCCTGCAGAAGACACTGGAAGAGAAAAACGGCGAAATCTATCATCTCATCGACAACAAAAATCCCAGAAGGCTGATTCGCGCGCTGGAACAGATCGACGAAGGAAAAGACCGGAAAAAGATTCTCCAGGAAAACGACAACGTCCCTCTTTACCCCACCACCTTCCTAGCCATAGACATAGACAAGGAAGAAGGAAACACCAAAATCGACAAACGCATCGACGATATGTTCCAAAAAGGCATCGTAGACGAAGTGAAACGGCTATTATCCCTCTATCCAAGGACCTGCCACAGCTTCCTTGCCATCGGCTATAAAGAAATCATCCAGGGACTAGACGAAGGAAAAAGCCAAGAGGAGATGAAAGAACTCATCAAGATCCACACCCATCAGTATGCCAAGAAGCAGAGAACCTTCCTCAACCATCAGTTCGACAACATCTACCGCGGAACAAAAGAAGAAATCGAACAAAGGATACGTACAGATATCGGATTCTTCCAGCGCACCAAAATCCTGTTAAAACCAAAAGTACTGAATAAAATCCGCATGGAATCCTGCTACTTCGTAGGACTTGGCGGAGTCGGAGGAAGTGCGATACTTTCCCTATTAAGACTCGGAATCAAGGATTTTGTCATCCAGGACGGAGACATCGTCGATGTCTCAAACCTCAACCGTCAGTTCCTCTATACCGCAAAAGACATCTCAAGAAACAAGGCAGAAGTCGCAAAGGAAAGACTCCTTGAAATCAATCCCCTCTGTCAAGTAGAGGAAATCGACAAGCAGATAGAAACAGAGGATGACATGACAAAGCGGAAATGCAGCCTGATCATCGACTGCATCGACGACTGCAATGCCAAAGTGCTCCTCTATGAAAAATCCACCCGCGACAAGTCCCTGTATCTGACCAGCATGGGAGCCGGTTTCCATATCGATTCCACCAAACTAAGACTCGGATCTCTCAAGGATGCCTTCGATCCCCTGAGCAAAAGATTCAAGAAGGCGCTTGTGGAAAAAGGACATTCCGAAGAAGAATTCGCTTCGATAAAAGTCGTCTATGTGACCGATGCCGCCATCAAAGGACAAAAGAATTCCAAACTCATAGGATCCATCTCGATGGTTCCCAATGCCGCAGGACTAGCCTTAGCAACCTATTACCTCAGAACCAGAAGAGAAGAAACGACAACAGACAAAGGAGAGTGAACATGGAGTACGATATCAGACCCGTTTACGAAAAGCTAGGACTCAGGGAAGAAGACGTCATCCCCTACGGATACGACAAAGCCAAGATCAGAACCGAAAGAGTCAAAGGAAAAAGAAAAGGAAAACTGATCCTCTGCACCGCAATCACTCCGACAAAGGCCGGCGAAGGAAAGACGACTACGGCCATCTCCCTTGCCGACGGACTGAAGAAGCTTGGACTCAATGCCATGACCTGCCTCCGCGAACCATCCCTAGGTCCGGTTTTCGGAGTCAAAGGCGGAGGAGCAGGAGGCGGAAACAGCATCCTCGAACCCACAGACGACATCAATCTCCATTTCACCGGAGACTTCCATGCCATCACATCCCTGAACAACCTGATTGCTGCCGTAATCGACAACGAAGTCTACCAGAACTCAGAACTTTTAATCGATCCGGAAAGAATCCTTTTCCCGCGCTGCATGGATATGAACGACCGCGTCCTAAGGGACATACTGGTATCAAGAAACGACAAGCATGAAAAAGAACATGAAAGCAGCTTTGTCATCACTGCCGCAAGTGAAATCATGGCCATATTCTGTATCAGCAAGGACATGGAAGACTTCCTTGACCGAGTAGAGAACATCCTTGTTGCCTATTCGAAAGAAAACAAACCGGTCTATGTCAGAGATTTGAATCTAAGAAATGCCATGGTCTATCTCATGCACGATGCTTTGTATCCAAATCTCGTCCAAAGCAAATACCATACGCCAAGTCTTGTCCATGGAGGTCCCTTTGCCAACATCGCCCATGGAACAAACTCCCTCATCGCCACGGACCTTGCCTTGAAACTGTCCGACTATGTCGTAACCGAAGCCGGATTCGGATCCGATCTCGGGGCCGAGAAATACTTCGACATCGTCTCAAGAAAACTGGACAAACACCCGGATTTAGTCTGCATGGTTGTCACCGTACGGGCCTTGAAACTCCATGGCGGAGTCCTCTATGAAGATCTCGAAAAAGAGAATGTCAGCGCCATGCTGAAAGGAACAGAGAACCTGAAGAAACATCTAGACAACATCGCTCTTTACCATCTTCCGGTCATCGTAAACATCAACCGCTTCAAGACCGACCATGAATCGGAATTGAAGGCTCTTACCAATTATCTAGATGAAATAAATATGCCCTATGCTATCAACACGTCCTATACGGATGGAGAAGATGGAGCAATCGGCCTAGCAAAGAAAGCAAAGGAAATCCTGGATAAAAATACCATGGACGATTTCCATCCGATTTTAAACGATACCATGACGGCAGAAGAGAAGATCAGCACGATTGGAAAAAACATCTACGGAGCCAAGGACGTCGAATATTCAGAAGAAGCGAGAACACAGCTAAAGGAAATCAAAGAACTCGGATACGGAAATCTGGATATCTGCATGTCCAAAGTACCCAATTCCTTAAGCGACAACCCAAAGCTTATCAACGTACCCAAAGACTTCACCCTCCATGTAAAGAAATTCCGTCTCTTCACCGGAGCCGGATTCATCGTCCCGCTGACCGGCGATGTCTTTACCATGCCAGGTCTACCCAAGATTCCGTCCTGCAAGAACATGAAAGGAACCCAACACTGATGAAAATACTCTCCGGAAAAGATCTCAAAGAGTCCCTCAAAGAAGAGATTCTCAAAGACGAAAACACCAGAAACCTGGTATTCTATCTCTACTCCTCAGAAGAAAACAAGCCCTCCTTCTATTACCTGAAAGGAATCAAGAAGCTTCTCGACTCCCTTTCCATCTCTTACTCAGAAGGGTTCCTTGACAAGGAAAAGACAAAAGAAGAGAATCTGAAACAATTCGAAGAGGAAAGCAAAGGAAGAATGGTCATCCTTGCCCGTCCCCTCCTTGTCGATTACGAAAACGAGTTCATATCCAGAATCCCAGCCGATTACGATCCCGACATGATGAGCTTCGAAAACCGGGGAAGACTCTATAGCGGAGACCTAGACTACCTTCCGGCTACCGCAAGAAGCGTCAAGACGATTCTGGACCGCTATGAAATCGATCTCGTCGGAAAACGATGCCTTGTCATCGGAAGAAGCAACACCGTCGGACTTCCTGTCTTCGAGCTGGTCAACCGCTATGACGGCTTAGCCGTTCTTGCCCACAGCAAAGTCAATCCGGCAGTTCTCAATCTCGAAGCCGTCGAGTCCGATGTCATCTTCCTCTGCTCCGGAAAACCAGGGCTCATCCAGAAAGAATACCTCAGAGACGACCAGATTGTCATCGACTGCGGATTCAACCCCGAAGGCGGAGACTTAGGCTTTGTTCCGGAAGAAAACGAGCTCTCTGCCTATACCCCTGTTCCGGGCGGAGTCGGCGCGCTTACCTCCTATTGCCTCATCCTCAATGCCCTGACATTGAAAAAGAACAGGAAATAAATACGGACGGCCTAAAAAGCCGTCTTTTTCTGTGGACAGAACAAAAGAAGAAGGTCCATTCTCCTTGAGGATCATCTATGGCCATAAAATTCGAAGACGTCTCCTTTTGCTATGACAAGGAAAAATACATCTTCTCCCACCTTGATTTCCAGCTCCCGGAAAAGGGATTCCTGGTTCTACTAGGAAAATCCGGTTCCGGAAAGACGACCTTCCTGTCCCTGCTCAAAGGAGAGCTTGTACCTACAGAAGGAAAAATCACCGGAAACGAAAAAGACATGCAGATGGTCTACCAGTCTCCGCTTCTTCTTGATTATCTAAGCGTAAAGGAGAACATCCTCCTTCCTCTTACCCTGTCAGGAAAAGACGAGAAATACAGACAAGAACGGCTTAAAAAAGTCCTAGAGCAGGTCCACCTGGAAGGATTCGAAGAAAAAGAACCGGATACGCTAAGCGGTGGCGAAAAGATGCGGGTAAGCATCGCTCGGGCACTGAGCAAAGAAGAGAGCGTCCTGATTCTAGACGAACCCACCGGTCAGCTTGACGAGGAGAATTCCAAGGATATCTATAAACTGCTGAAAGAAATCAGTCAGACGACACTTGTCCTTCTTGTCACCCACGACGAAAAAAACGGAACCATGCTTAGCGACAGCATCTATCTTCTCGAAGAAGGAAAGCTGATCCCGAAGAAAAAGAAAGACCAAGAAGAAGAAACGAGAACTAAGACAAAAGAAAAAGAAAATCAAGGAAAAATCCCCATGAAGGACTCCCTGTTCCTCTTGTCAAAATACCTGAACCGGCATCCACTTAGAGTCTTTCTTTCCACCTTCTTCCTTGCCTTCTCTTTGACCATACTCTATCTAGGACTCAACCTCTATCATAACATCCATACCGGCCTGAACACGCTTCTCTTTTACCACTACAACAGCAATATCGCCTCTTTTTCCCTCAAGGAAGAAGTCGCAGACAGCGGAAACATGAAACTCTCCCGCTATTCCATACCCGATAAGACGACGCTTCATAACCTGAAGATAGAAAACAGCTACCCGTGCCTGGAATACTTTCTTCCCAGCTATAACGAAATAAACGTCAAGAAAGAATATTGCGATATCCGATTCGAACCGGTATGGAAAGAAAACAAAAGCAAACTCTTGATAGGAAGAGGAATGAAAGACGAAGAAGATATCGTAGTGAACAGACTCTTCCTAAAAACATTCTCATTATCCGAAGACGAAGCGCTCGACAGACAAATCACATTCAGCCGTTCCACCTTGATCTATTCCACCCAGTTCAAGGCAACGGATATGATCCAGTTGGACTTTTCCTTCAGAATCCGGGGCATCTCCAAAGAAAGCAGCACCTTCAACGAACCCATCCTCTATTACAACTATAGCAAGATCAAAGACAAAATCGGAAACACGGTACTACCGAATCTATCCAAAGAAAGAGAAAAAGAAACCACAATCGACGACCTATTTGATGACGAAGACTACCTCGAAGAGGATTTCCTCTGTCAGAAAACACTGATCGAATCAGACGATATCTTCCAGCTGAAGAAGGACATCGAAACCAAATATCCCGGAAAGACAAGAATCGAAAGCAAGACCCTATCCATCAAAGAATCCGTCGACCAGATTGTCTCTTCTTTGATCAAGATCGGAGCCGTCTTCCTCTTCCTGGTCCTCCTATCTGCCTTCATGCTCGAATTCATTGCCGTCTATTCCCTCTACGATGAAAACATCCGCCTCTTTGCCTTGGTCACATCGTTCTCCCGGAACATCGAGAACCGGATAAGAATCACCTTGTCAAACGGACTCTGTTTCTTCTTCTATACGCTAAGTCAGCTTTTTGTCCTCTCAAGTCTCCTTTCCCTTTTCATCCGCCTATTTTCAAAGCACAATTCCCTTCCTGATTTCCTTGCTCTTTTTGACCCTCTTAGCTTTCTATTCGTCCTCCTTATTACCCTTACCATCTCCATTCCCGCCAGCCTACTTCCCTTAAGGAAGATCAAGACAAAGAACATCAAGAAAGAACTCGAAGGAGAAGACTGATGCTGCAAATCAAAAACTTGACGAAGAAATACCCAAAAAACAAGGAGAATACCCTGGAAAACATCCATGTCACATTTCCAGAAACAGGACTCTATTACATCCTGGGAGCATCGGGAAGCGGGAAAAGCACGCTCCTTTCCCTGATCGGAGGAATGGACTTTGATTATCAGGGAAGCATAAAGTACAACAAAGAAGAACTAAAGGAGATGACGGAAAAAGAAAGATCGGATTATCGCCTCTTCACGATTGCCTTTTCTTTCCAGGACAACAAATCCAATGACAAGGAAAGTGTCGAAGACTGCATCCTGAAATCCCTAAGCATCCTAGACCTAACCAAAGAAGAAAAAGAAAAAAGAATCCAATACTACTTAAAAAGACTGCAGCTAGAAGACAAACGGAAAAGAAAGATGGAGACCTTGTCCGGAGGAGAAAGAAAACGCATTTCCCTCATCCGAGCCCTAGTCAAAAAATCCAATATCCTCCTCTGCGACGAACCCCTCTCCTCCCTGAACAAGGATCTGAGAAAAACAACCACAGACGTCCTAAAAGAAGAAAGCAGAGAACGGCTAGTCCTCATCATCACCCACGAAAAAGACGAAATCCCAAATGAAAGCATCCCATACAGACTCGAAAACAAGGCCCTGACAAAACTCAAAGAAGAAAACGAAGACCAAAAGAAGGAAAAAAGGACTACCCATCCAAAAAGAAAGAACTATTCCGGATTCACCCTCATGAGCGACATCATAAAAGGCATCCGAAGAAAAAGCGAGTTTTTGATCATCACCCTGCTCTCCTTGTCCATCTCCCTTTTTGCCATATCCTTCTCCTTCCTTCTCTCCCACGGAGTAAAGGACTCCCTGGAAAAGACGCTAGGTTCCTATATGAGCGACAACTGCATGGTCATCGAATCCAAGGAATCCAGATTCGAAGACGAGAAATACCAGACAGCCGACTATGCCTTTCTTTCCCTGTTGAAACGAAACTATCCAGACCAGGTAGCAGACATCTCACCCTTCTATCTGGAAAACCTCGACGACCTCTTCAAAAAGGAACAGAGAATGACCCTCAGAAACGAAAACAGGACCATCACACTAAACAGACTGAGCGTCACCTCCTTTCTGGAATACCAGACCACAAGGGAACTAGGAGAGGATGAGGAAATCCACGGAAAGAAGGAAAACCTGAACTACGACGAAGTCATCCTCAAAGTCGATTACTCAAGCATCGCCTCCATGTATTTTCTGCTCTATAACCGTCTCATCCCCACCATCAATGATGACACGCTGAAAGAAATCGTCGAAGCCACGAAAAGAAAGAACATCGGACTGAGAATCCAGCTGTCCATAAACGAATACAATTACACCCTGGACCATATGGTTTCCATCGTCGGTCTTGTCTTTTCCAAAAGCACCGGAATCGTCCACTCCGAAAGCGACTTCAACGAACACTTCCTGAAGGACATCATGCACTTCAAGGACTACTACGAAGACGAGGAAGAAAAAGAACGGACACCGGTGGAAATCCCAAAATGCCTGGGAATCAGGATCTATCCGAACAAACTCTCCCTGTTTCTCCGTTCCTTCCTCTTCGATAAAAAGGCTAACCGCTATACGCTCAAGCCTCTGGACAGTCAGACCTACTATCGAAAAGAAGACAAGACGACCCACAACCGCTTCGGCGTATACAAGGATTACCTGAACAAGGTGAACCCCAGCGAAATCCTGGAATTTGCCTTGGACAACCAGGACAAAGTCGAATCCATCAGCTATTCCACTCCCGTCTTCACCTTCACAGCCTCCGGATATATCTCCGGATTCACAAAGCCGTTCTTCTTCAGCAAATACAAGGAAAAACTGAACGATATCCAGGACAGCTACCTCCACACCTCCTTGAACCTCGGGCAGTTCCAAGGCTCCCAGATCAAGACAAAAGAAGGCGTCATCAAAGGAGACCTGTTATCCTCTTCCGAAAAAGACGGACTTCGATATTATTCCCTGGATCAGTCAGACAAAGTGCCCATACTAGGAACCATACCAAAAGACTACAGTGAAATCGGAATCAGCAGACACATGGCAGAATACCTGTTCGGATCCATCCAGGATGCCCTAGACAAACCCCTTCAGGTATTGATGCTTGTCGATACCGTAAAGACGGAAGAAGTCTATGACAACATCTTCGACGAAGGCATGCTTGAAATCAAAGGAATCTATGACGACAAGGAAAACGCCATCTACCAGGATTCCCTCTTCCCGCTTTGCTACTGTTTCGAGAATTCCAGGCTGAAGATGGAAGACATCAAGATCAACCAGGCTATATTGAAAGTCGACCTCACCCATACAAGCAAAGACGATTACCAGAAGAAAATCCGGAAGTACGGAGACTACAGGATCTCCTTTCCCATGATGACCATCATGGAAGAAATCGAAAACACCATGGATAACCTCTCCAAACTCTTTCTCTTCTTTGCCTCGCTCTCCTTAGTCCTTGCCTCCTCCCTCCTTTTTTTATCCATGTATCTCATCCTCCAGAAGGACAGAAAGGAAATCGGAATCCTTCTCTCTTTAGGATACCGGAAAGAGGAAATCTCGAAATACTACATCCTCTTCTCTCTGACCGTCGGAACACTGGGATACCTGTTGTCACTGTTTATCACATCCATGGCAGAAAAGATCCTCCAGAAGACGCTGGTTGACCTCCTCTCTGTCTATTCCTATTCCCTGAAACCCTACCTCATTTCCTTCCTGACCTATTTCACAATCTCGTTATTACTAGGTATCCTGCTCTCCATCAGAATCATGAAATCTTCACCGAAAGACGCGTTTTTAAAATAAAAGCACATAAAAAAAAGGCATATGGATGGACAACCATATACCTCTTCGTTTCAAAGGTTTAGTCTAAACGTCTAGAAATTCGTTAAATGATACGACTATAGAATCCTAAGGTAGAGGTAATGGCTGTATCAATAATATTTGTTGTAATAACAGCCGCATCAGTTCCTTCATACCAAGCCACACAATAAACATCTAGTGTAGTATGATCTTTATCTAAAGTTCCAAGGTATTCATTAGTAGAGGTAAGTTTGTTGTCTTTATCGGAAAGAGGAACATATTTAGCATCCGTTTGGAAATATTTATCAAACGAATCCTCATATTGAGAAAGATCATAGGATCTAGTGTAATAAGAAGTCTTATTACCTGCAGAAGGATTCAAAACTTTAGAATAAGTATCTCTATCGTTATCTTTCGTAAAATATTCAGTTTCAGCATCGAAAGACGCGGATTCAGTAACTTGTGTATAAGAAGCTGTTACAGTTCCTGCTGATTTGACATGCTTTTTATGGTTGTCATTTCCAAAAACAAGAGACTTATCAATGGAATTATCGGATAAAGTAAACATTGCTGTTTCAAAACCAGCATTTACTTTTTGGCTATTAGAATAATTTGAGGCAGAAGGATTAAACAAAACAGCAATTTTTTCTGAATTAGAATTAAGCTGTTGAGAAAAAGTGATTTTCCAGGAAACCGCATACCAAACTTTATCGTTAGTACTATTTCCAGCAGCTTGCCAAGTATTGATCGAAGTACTTTTATCGAAAGCACCTACAGAAGAATAGCCGGTAACATAATTATCACTAGCCAAAGCAGTAAAAGCAGTTTTTGATTTCAAATCATAAGAGCCATGAGTTAACAAGCCATCTACAGCAATCGACTGAGTAGAGCCAGCTTGAGTAGATCCACCTGTTGTACCAGTCAAAGCGGTAACAGTCATTTTTAAACTAGAATCAAGTGCTTTAGCTTGAAACTGAGCGCCACTCAAAGTGGCAGCTCTGTTGGCAGTGAACCAAGCCACAGTACCAGTCACAGAAGCAACACCGGTCAGAACCAAAGTAGCAAGAGCAGGAAGAATAACGAATTTAGACTTTTTTACGACGTTTTTCATTTCTTGTTTTTTTCCTTTCATTGAACAAAACAAGCAAAACCTTTGAGATAACATAAAAACTGCAATCCCAAACGTAAGCTTGGGACAATAGTGAACCTATACCTAAAACCAGGATGGACAACCCAATTTCAAGCTAAAGGTCTACCATTGATTTTAAAATAATTTTTTCAAAATACAAGAGCAATCTCACAATTTCAATCAAGAAAACAAAACAATGACGAACAAAGAAAAAAACATCATCATTTCGATAATATCGCAGTTTTAACCGCTTACATCAAAAAAGTCAAAAATATTTTCGCTATTGAAGTCCAATTATGATATATTTTGTATAGCGTTTTTTAGAAGCGCTAAGAAAGGGTCTTTACTATGAAGGGTACTGTTAAGAAGTTTGACAAAGAGAAGGGCTATGGATTCATCACTGGTGAAGATGGAAAGGATTATTTCTTCCATTATTCTCAGCTTATGATGGATGGATTCAAGACTGCCGAAGTCGGTCAGAAGGTCGAATTCGAAGAAGCTTCTACCGAAAAGGGTCTCAGAGCCAACAACATTCATTTCGTCGACTAATTATCATGAATGAATGGCTCTTAGCGCTAATCTATTGATATAGTGGCTAAGAATCAAAAGGGCTGCATTTCCAGGTAACTGGATTGCAGTCCTTTTTTTATGTTCAATAACCGCGAAGACAAATTCTCAAGACTTTTACATTCATCAAAAACAATGCCTGTTTTTCGATCCCCAATCCAAAATCAAATCTATTTTCCTGTCTCAATCGGAAGAGCAGAAACAACCACATTGTCGTCTTGATCCAACAGTGGGAGTAATTCCATTACAGGCACATAGATAGTTGACTCCTGTCAACCTATCGATGAAGACAATATGTCCACCACAGCATCCTCACGATAATCCTCAATAAAACGGCTTTTGGGTTTCTTCATTTTCCATTATTTCCTTTGCTGATGAAAACAAGAATCACCTCAGCACCAGTAAAATGAAACTAGATCATCACTCACTAATAAGCAATAACGACCAATCAAATAAAAGCAATGATAACTTCTATTATGTCCTAGATAACCTTTATTTCACAAACCCATTGTACCATTCCAAGTCAAATAAAAATGTAAAGAAACCATAAAATATGACGTCCAACCCAATTTACCAGCCTTCAAGGACAAAAAAAATCATAAAACATCTGTTTTCAGGCCACGCCAAAACACAGTAGAGGATTCCCTACTCAGTCATTTCAAAACCGCTCCATGAACGTCATCAAAACAATTTGAAATTGAAAAACGCATCAAAAGGAATTTCGATACTGTATTTTTCGCAGAACATGCCGATGAACTTATCGGAAAAAGGCTTCTTCTTCAGGCTCTCCTTGTAAAGATCCTCTTTCATTGCTTCCACGATCTTATAAGGCTCCGTATCAGGATAAGTCGAGCCATAGAAATGGGGAGCAATGAAGAAAATCTCATATTTCATTTCCGGATCATCGTCGTCTTCAGACTTATAAAGCTGAACCTCGATGATGTCGTCCAACAAATAGTCGACAAGCATATACTTACCATTGTAGTGTCTACGTTTCTCACTGAAATAATCCGTGATTTCTTTCCATTCTTTCGGCATGTTTCACACTCCTTTATCCAATCTAGTCCCTATAGAAGAATAACATGAACCCAACCAAGGCCAAAGAAGAAAAAATCTCCACTATCTATCTTGCATCCTTGAAGGAAGAACCGCCCACAAATTCCCGGACAACGGAATTGCAGGGAATATCCGAAATCGGAATCGGAACGAAATACCTCACCATCTGCTTCAGACGGAAGGCAATCTGATATTCCTTGTTATCCGGTCTCACTTTTTCCAGAAGAGGAAGAGCAAAGTTCCTCAAAGCACAAAGCTCATAATGCATAAAGGAATCAAAGACAAAATCCGCATTCTCCTGATTCGGATAAATATAACGGAATTCCCCTTTCCTCACATTGTCCCACATATCGATGGTTTCCCTGGCATCCGAATTCCTCGTCCTGCTGTCCCGGACGATTCTTCTCAAAAGCCTCATATAGGTCATGCTCAAAGGCGTATGGTTATCAAGATTCATCTGAGGCTGAGGAGAAATATAGATGCGGAATTTCTGAATCGGGGAAATCTGGGTGATCAATCCCGGATTCAGAGCATGGATTCCTTCGATGATGAGAGGTTCCTTCTCTCCGACCTGAATCGCCTTACGATAGCTTCTCTCATGCTTCTTGAAATCATACTGGGGAAGACTAACGCTTTCTCCGGAAACAAGCCCGGAAATCAAAGTGTTGAAAAGCTCCACGTTGATGGCTTCCACGGATTCGATGTCCGTCTTTTCATTCATTTCCTCCGGAATCTTATAGAAATCATCCATGGAAATACGGATTGGCCTAAGACCATGGCTCATCAGTTCGAACATCAGCCGATTGGAAAAAGACGTCTTTCCGGAGCTTGACGGCCCGGCAATGCAGATACAGCGGATTGTTTCCGGATTCGATAAAATAATCTCGCCAAGCTTAGCCAGCTGATTGTTGAATCTCGTCTCGCAAACATTGATCAGAGCCATGCTCCCATAGTTCTTGACAAAACGATTGATGCCGACGACCGTATCCAGTGTATTCTCTTCCGCCCATCTGGAATTTGTCGACAGCGCAGAAGCGAAGTTGATCTCATCCTTGAATTCCGGAATATCCCCGTTGAATTCGCTTCTGGGAACCTGAAGCATCATCCCGGGAGCATAAAGGAAAAGTTTGAATCTGGAAAGACAGCCCGTCGACATGACCATCTTCTCATAAAGATAATCGGAATACACGATACCATCAAACACAGCCTGATAAAGATGGACGAAGTCCTCCTTACGATATCTGAGAACCTGGATCTTGTCCTGGAAGCCAAGCTCGTGGTAAATGGACAAGGCCTCATCCTTTTTGACCTTCACCCGTGACAAGGGGACGTCGGCTTTGATGATATCTTCCATCTTCCTCTTCACCTCATCCAGAAAAGCCTGGTTTACCGAATACGTCTTCTTCCCCTGAACCACGCGGATGAAAAAGGAACGAGAAATGTTGTAGAAGATCCTCACATCCAGCTTCGGAAAGCAGAGCTTAACCGCCATCGAAACAAGAAAACGAAGACTCGTGACATAAATCCTGATTCCCTCCGGATCCTCAACGGACAGGAATTCCACTTCCGCTTCGCCATCCCTTTCAAAGACATGGGAAAGCTCATAGATCTTTCCTTCGATCCTCGCACAGACAAAATCGTTTCTCTGCTTCTCATCAAGAAGGGAAGCCAAAGTCTCTCCCTTCCTCAGTTTCAATCTTTCCTTCATAAGACCTCCCATACATACAAGGAATTTCATTATACGGATTCCGCCATCGAAAAACAACAAAGCGCTTACAAACCAAGCAAGACCCAACAAACCGAAGAACATTCTTGCCAAAACCAAGAAAAAGTAGAAATATTTGACTCTCCGGTATGATATAATTGATAAGCTAGTTTTAAGGAGAGTTCATATGGCAAATGAAAAGATAACCAAACAAGGAAAAAAGGATTTAGAAGAAAGATTGCACCAGTTGGTTTCCGTTGAAAAGCCGAAAGTCATGGAGGACCTCAACCTCGCCCGTTCCCAAGGCGATTTAAGTGAAAACGCCGATTACGATGCCGCAAGAGAAAAGCTCCAGACCATCGAAACCGAAATCAGCCGCATCCAGTATACTCTCGATCATGCCACCATCATCGAAGAAGTCACCGGAGGTGACAGAATCTGCAAGATCGGCGGCGAAAGAATCCACACTACCAACCTTTCCACCGGAAAGACATACAGCTTTGTCATCGTCGGTTCCGCAGAAGCCAAACCGAGCGAAGGCAAAATCTCCAACACCTGCCCAGTCGCCCTTGCCGTCTTAGGAAAAGAAGCCGGGGACGAAGTCGAAGTCGAAGTCAAGAAACCCTACATTCTGAGAATCGACAGCATCGGAGACTGATCCTAACTTCCGACAGAGAAAAAAACAAAAGCCCATTACTAGACAAAGACATCCCATGAGGTCCATTCTTCATGAGGAGGATAATGCCATGTTCAAAGTCATTATCATAGGTCTTATAGTCACAGTAGTGGGCCTTTTTGCATTTGCAGCCGTGGACAACGTCACATCCGGAATGGGAGACACATCAACCAAGGTAAACGGATATTCCACAAAACAGAAGGACGACAATTCCGTCAAAGTCAGCATCTCGGGAGAAATCAACCATCCCGGTGACTATTACGTTCTGACGACGGATACATTGGGAAATCTCATCATCCAGGCAGGCGGTGTCACCCAGAAAGCAGACACCAAAGCCTATAACACAGGATTGGTCATCAACACCCATACCTCTTTCTATATCCCACCGGTGAGCGAAACACCGACCACCTGCGTCGAAACCGTCATCGACAAAGTCAACATCAACAAAGCCTCGGAAAGCGAATTAGTCAACATCGGCTTCAATGCCAACCAGGCCAAAGCCCTGATCAAATACCGCGAAGAAAACGGAAACTTCGAAGCCATCGACGACATCACCCAAGTCAGCGGAATCGGTCTATCCACGTTCAACAAAGTCAAGAACAAAATCACGATCAGCTGATGGAAGCCTTCTTTCTCTTTCTTTTCTTTCTGATCGGACTAGTCTCAAGCTTATACTCCTACTTCCTTCTTGCCTTTCTTGTCCCGCTGATTCTCTATCTTTCCCTATACAAGAAGAAAAAATGGAAAGTGCTTCTCTACCTCTTTTTCACCCTGTTCGGAATCCTTCTTCTGCTTTTCTATCCCAAAGGAAAGGAAGGAAGCATAGAAGAATTCGGAATCATCCTCTACTCCAAGGAAAACTACTATCTCCTGACGACAATGAAGGGGACCTATTACATCTACGAGAAGAACCACGACCTGGGAATGTTTACCATCGCGAAAGTCAAGGGAATCGGAGAAGAACTATCCTTTTCCCATTACGAATCCGGATTCGATTTCAAGGATTTTCTGAAGACAAAAGGAGTCTTTAGGAAAATAAACCTGACAAGCAGAAAAATACTCTTTGACTCCCCCATAAAGAACACCATTCTTAAAGAATACCTTCTGAAGTATCTAGACTTTGACAGCAGAATCATCGTATCATCCCTGCTTTTTGGGGATTCCACATCTTCAATCTCCCATACAAGCCTCAACGACCTGAATCTCTTTACCATCGTCTCAGTATCCGGACTGCACATCTCCTTTTTCCTTCACCTGCTGAACAATCTATTGACAAAACATCAACGGAACAAGACAAAATTGTTTCCCATATTGTATGAGACATTCTTCCTTTTCCTAACCGGATTCAGATATACCATAAGGCGAATACTCCTTCTTGAGATACTCAAACAAATCCCTCTGAAAAACAAAAAAAGACTCACTTATCTAGAGAGGCTATCCATCAGCGCATTCATCCTTCTTTGCTTTGAGCCCTATTCATTGCTAAGTCAAAGTTTCTATTATTCCTTCCCCTTTCTCTTCTATCTTGCCTTCAAGCCGAAGAAAAAGGAAAAGCGGAAACTTTCCTTCCCGCTTCTTATCTTCACCTTCTCCCTGATGACGACATGGATAAATAAAGGAGGCTTCAACCTCTTTTCCCCGCTTTCCCAGATCCTCATTCTTCCCATCTCCCATCTTCTTTTCCTCCTCTCTTTTGGCCTTTTCCTTCTGCCGCAGATTGCCTATCTCATCAACCCCATCGTAAAAGCCATGTTCCTCATTCTCGACGGATTCAACAGCCTCTCCTTCTTTGTCACTACCGGTTCGCCTCCTCTGTATTTTGTCATCCTCTTCTATCTTTTTTACACACTCCTTCCCCTTCTTGAAACATACCATTACCAAAGAGAAAGAAAATGCCTTTTTTTCCTACTGACCATGTCTGTCCTTCTTTTTTCCCTACCCGACCCCTTCAAGCATTTTTCCTTCCATGTGATCGACGTCGACCAAGGACTTTCCACACTGATAAGGGAAGAAGACAAGAACATTCTGATCGATACCGGCGGACTTACAAACAAAGATCTCGCCACCGAATGCCTGATTCCCTATCTCCACAAGAAGAAAATCCGAAAACTCGATGCCGTGATCCTCACACATGCCGATTACGACCATTGCGGAAGCCTTGAAAGCCTCAAAGAGCATTTCCCCGTACAGACCATCCTCTGGCAGAACGACTTTCTAACCAAAGAGGAAAACAGCATCAGCTTCTCCGGACTGAAAATCGAAAACCTGAACGACTACCACATCACCAAAGACGAGAATTCCCAAAGCGGAGTCTATCGGTTCGCCATCAAAAACAAGACCTTCCTCATCATGGGGGACGCTCCGAAGGAAATCGAGGCGAAGCTGATGAAAGACAAGAAAGACAAACTGGCTTGCGACTACCTCGTCATCGGACATCACGGATCAAATACCTCTTCCTCGGTAGAATTCCTTCGCCTGACCAAAGCCAAAGAGGCCATCATCTCCTGCGGGGAAAACAACAAGTACGGTTTCCCGCACAAGGAGACCATCCAGAATCTTCAAAAAGCAGGAATCCCGTATCATAGGACCGACACAGAAAGAACCATCGACATTCTTCTATAGGGAATATCCTGTCCATCAAAATTGCTTTTTCCGAAAATTCCTTTTATAATTTTCGTGCTATGAACCAACAGAACATATTCCTCGATATCGGTAACACCGCCATCGACATGAAGATCGAAGGAAAAAACGGGACAACATTCCAAAAATACAGCCTAGAACAGCTGCATCCCTTAGAGGAAAACCTAGCCAAAGCACACAGAAACCAGCCGATGACCTGCTACCTTTCAAGCGTGAATTTAAAGGCCTCAGAAGAACTCCGTTCCTTCCTAGGAAAAGAAAACATTTCCCACTTCTTCATCGACAGCAGAATCATGGAAGAATACTCGAGAAAGAACCACTACCGCATCGACAACATCGCCTACCTCGGAAGCGACCTCTTCTGCGACATCATCGCCGTCGAAAACAAAACAGGACTCATCGTGATCGACTTAGGCACTGCCACAAAAGTGCTCTACCTAGACAAAGACAACCGGTTCCAGGGATCCAGCATCCTTCCTGGAATACGCCTGTTTCCGAAAACACTTTTCCAGGACACATCCCTACTGGATGACTATCCGCTGATTCCCAACCCTCCTTTAGTTTCCCTAAAGACGGAAGAATGCATCTCCTCCGGCGCCATCCTCGGAACCGGATATGCCGTAAAGGGAATCGTAGAAGAGCTTCTGAAGAAAGCTCCGGAATGCGAAATCTATCTGACCGGAGGAAACATGGACTATATCAAGGACATGCTGAAATTCGAAGGACACGAAGTCAGGAAGAACCCCCATCTTGTTCTGGACGGAATCAAAAAAGCCTTCGGTATCAAAGTACAAGAAGACGAAAGAAAGGAAACAAGGAAATGAAAGAGAATTACACCCCGATGACCATGGCAAAAAGCGACTATCGGAAAATGGTCGAGCCATACAAAGAAGAAGCATTGAAGACACTGAAAGAATACGTGGACATCGACTCAGTCTATGACGAAAGCACCATCACGGAGGAACACCCCTTCGGACAAGGCGTCGAAAACGCACTCAGCTATGTCGCCAAGCTCGGAGAGAAGCTCGGATTCCATGTCGACAGATGCGACAACTACGTCACCGAACTCACCTATGGAGAAGGAGACAAGACCTTCGACATCTATGCCCACAGCGATGTCGTTCCGGTCATCAAGAAGAACTGGACGAAGAAACCTTTCGAACTCATCGAAGAAGACGGAGTGCTCTACGGAAGAGGAACCTGCGACGACAAAGGACCTGGTCTTGCCTGCCTCTATGCCGTAAAGGCTTTGATGGACAACAACAGACTTGGCGGATACAAGATGAGATTCCTCTTCGGCGGAAACGAAGAAAGAGACTCCCTTTGCCTCGAACACTACTTCCACACCATGAAAAAAGGATATCCGACCTTGGGAATCTCTCCCGATGCCGACTATCCTCTCATCTACGCGGAAAAAAGCATCTATGCCTACAATGCCGACTATGAAGTCATGATCCCCAACGTCAAGGATTTCCACCTCGGCGATGCCCTGAATATCGTCCTCAGCGAAGTCGAAGTCGAGCTTGACGAAGGCGAAAAGAAAGTGGACGAAAGTCTCAAAGAATACCTCAAGGAATATCCAAAACTCCAGGCCAGATTCGAAAGCGGAAGACTCTGGATGAAAGGAATCCCTGCCCATGGTTCCATGCCGTATCTGGGAATCAATGCCGGACTCCATCTGATCGACTTCTTAGGAAGACTCTATCATATCGATCTCCTTTCCAGAACCGCCGAAATGTACTTCGACGGACTCGGAAAGAAATTCCACGGTGACTTCACGGACGAATACTTCAAAGAAACAAGCTACAACGTGGGAAGAATCGGCTATGAAAAAGGGCATTTGACTCTCAGCGTCAATTTCCGCTTCCCGGCCTCCATGGACATCAAGACTCTTTTAGAGAAAGTCAGCAAGCTCACCTCCTCAAAACTCACCCTTCTCGGCGGAAGCCAAGGCTTTGTCAGCGACCCGAAGAGCGACTTTGTCCAAATCCTCCTCCATTCCTACCAGAAAGAGACAAACGACTATGAATCCAAGCCTCTGGCTATCGGTGGCGGAACCTATGCCCGAGAAAGCAAGAACTCCGTTGCCTTCGGTGCAGCATTCCCCGGAAGAGACTACAGAATGCATGGAGACGACGAATACTTCCCGATTTCGGATTTCTTCGACAACATGCAGATCTATGCCCATGCCATCGACGATATTTCTGAATATCTGAGAAGCGGAAAGAAACCTTTCTGATATGCGTCTCAGACATCGGAAATGGACCGACAGGGTCTTAAATGAAAACACCGACATCGGAAAGAACCTCAATGACCTGGATGCTTCCAAGGAAGTGCTGAAAGAATACAAGAACCTGGAAATCGGCTGCGGACTTGCCGGATTCATCCTCGAACTATCGAGAAGACATCCCGAAACAAACTACCTCGGCGTCGAAATCAACAAGAACGCCTTTGCTACTGCCGTGAAGAAAGGGAGTGCCGTCAAAGACACGCAGAAGAACTTCCTTCTTGTCAATGCACCCATCGAAAGACTGTTCCCGCTCTTCGACGAAAACCAGTTCGACAACCTCTATCTCAATTTCTCCGATCCCTGGCCGAAGAAACACCAGCATCATAGAAGACTCACCTATCCGACCTTCCAGAAAGAATACCTGAGAATCCTCAAAGACGGCGGAACGCTCTATTTCCGCACCGACAACAGCGAACTCTTCCAGGATTCCGTCGGATATTTCAAGGAAGCCGGACTCTTCGACTTCGAAGTCATCGAACCGTTCTACTCCGAAAACGTCGATTATCTTCCCCCTACGGAATATGAGACCAAATTCCGCGAAAAGGGATTCGATATCCACCTGCTCATCGCCCACAAGAAAACGAAATAGCCTCAGCCCGCCAAAAGCGGGCTTTTTCCATCCTTATTTTATATTAGGGTAAACAAAAACAAAGAAAAATCAAAATTTAGCACTCTTTACTTGAATTTGCTAATTTTCGTTCTATAATACTTATAGCACTTGAGAAGAAGAGTGCTAGTGGGAGGCAAACGATGAATCAGACACGCAAATTCCAGATACTGAAATTGATCGTCGAAGAGTATATTCGTACCTCGCAGCCTGTCGGAAGCAAAACCCTGCTTGACAAATACCAGCTTGATTGCTCCAGTGCAACCATCCGGAATTCCATGGCAGAGCTTGAAAAAGAAAACTATCTCGAAAAGACACATGTCTCTTCCGGTAGGATTCCCTCTTCCAAAGGCTATCAATACTATCTTGACCACCTCGACAACAACTCCATGAGTTCCTCGATCGATCTTGACTTCCAGAAGGAGTTCCAGAACATTCTGGATTCCAAAACCTCCTCGATGGAAGACAGTCTCAAGAAATCCTGCGAGATGCTGAGTGAAATGACCAAGATGGCTATCGTCGTCTTAGGTCCGAAGGCAGACCAGGAAAGCCTGGTCAGCATCCAGCTGATTCCGCTAGGTCAGGCCCAGGCACTTGGAATCCTCATCACGGATTCCGGATATGTGGAAAAGAAGACGTTCATGATTCCCGATGAAGCCAAAGGCAGTTTCCAGGCAATGGAAAATGCCGTAAAGGTACTCAACGAGAAGCTGACCGGAACCAAACTTACCGAAGTCGAAGAGAAGGCGAAGCTTCTCGCCCCCATCATCATCAAGACATTCGGGAATTCGGGTCAGTTCGTCATGAGGGCTTTCTTCGAAGCCATGCTGGGATTCGCAAAGAAGAGATTCAAAGTATACGGAGAGAAAAACCTCCTGTCCTTACCGGAATATTCCCAGGACAGCGAAGCCTTCCTCAATGCCGTCGATGCCCTGACCGATCCTTTGGGACTTGAGCACGACCTATCCAACAATGATGATCTCGGAGATGTGAAGATCGGATTCACAAACGACAAGGCCGGTGACTTAGCCATCGTATCCAAGTCGCTGAACGGAAAAGACAGCATCGCCGTCGTCGGACCAAAAAGAATGGACTACAAGCAGGTGCTGAGCGTGCTCGACTATGTCATCTACATGCTTGGCAAACGCTTCTCCACAGCACCGAAGCAGAATGCCTTGGTTCCCATCACAGCAGCAAAAGAAATCAAAGAAACGAAAAAGACTGGCAGCAAAAAAGCCCAGGCTAAGAAAGGAGGCAAAAAGAAATGAGCGAAGAAGAAAAGAAAAAAGATGAGGCTGTAAAAGAAAAAGACAACGAAAAGAAAGAAGAAAAGCCTCAGCCGAAACCGGAAGAGAAGCCGGAAGAAACCATTGCCCAGCTCAAGAAGGAAAACGAAGCGCTGAAAGAGAAATTCCAAAACGCCGAGAAGAACTTCGAAAATGCGGACAAGGAAGTCGAAAAATACAAGAACAAGTACTTGGAAGCCTATGCCGACATGCAGAATGTCAGGCGGATGGTCGAAAAGGAAGCAAACGACTTCAAGGAACACGCCATCGAAAACTTCGTCAAAGAACTTATCCCATCTCTGGATGCCTTCGATATGGCACTGAAGAAGAAGCCGGAGGATGAAGCCGTCAAGAAATACATCGAAGGATTCGAAATGATCCACAGGAAGTTGCTCAACTCCCTCAGACAGTGCCAGGTGGAAATCGTCGAACCCCAGATCGGAGAGGAATACAATCCCCAGCACATGAATGCCTTCTCTACCATTCCTGGCAAGGAAGACAACAAAGTCGTGGACGTCTTCGTCAAAGGCTACAAACTAAAAGGCCATCTTCTCAGACCTGCCGGAGTCATCATCTCCGCCAAACAGGAAGAAGAGAAGAAAGATGAAGATGTGAAAAAAGACGAGAAGAAAGAAGAAAACAAATAAATCGTTTATAAAATAGGAGGATTTATATTATGGCAAAAGAAGTAATCTTAGGAATTGATTTAGGTACTACAAACTCTGTCGTCAGCTACATGCAGGAAGACGGAACCGTCAAGGTCATCCCTTCTCCGGAAGGAACAAACACCTGTCCGTCTGTCGTCTCCTTCAAGGCTGATGGCGAAGAAATCGTCGGCAACGCCGCAAAGCGTATGCTTTTGACGAACCCCGATACGGTCTCATCCATCAAGAGAAAGATGGGAACCCGTGAAAAGGTCCATATCAACTGCCTCAACAAGGATTTCACTCCGGAAGAGATTTCCGCAAAGATCCTTTCCTATATGAAGAGCTATGCCGAAAAGTATCTCGGTTTCCCGGTCAAGAAAGCCGTTATCACCTGCCCGGCATACTTCAACGATGATCAGAGACAGGCAACAAAGAATGCCGGTACCATTGCCGGTCTTGATGTCGTCCGTGTCATCTCCGAACCGACAGCAGCAGCCCTTGCCTATGGTATGGATTCCAAGAAATCCGGTAAGGTCCTTGTCTTCGATTTAGGCGGCGGAACCCTTGATGTCTCCATCCTCGATATCGGCGATGGAACCTTCGAAGTCCTCTCTACCAGCGGCGATACCTTCCTCGGCGGCGATGACTGGGATCATCATATCGTCGATTGGCTCACCAGCGAGATCTACAACCAGACCGGTCTGAAATTCGATTTCAACAACGCCAAGGACCGTCCGACCTTCCAGAGACTCCGTGACGAAGCCGAAAAGGCCAAGATCAACCTTTCCAGCCAGACTGAAACCATCATCTCCTTGCCTTACATCGGGTTCAAGGATGGTGCTCCGGTCAACTTCGAAACCACTCTCTCCAGAGCAAAGTTCCAGTCTTTGACTGCCGATTTGATTTCCCGCTGCGAGACTCCGTTCAACAAGGCTTTAAGCGATGCCAAGCTTTCTGTCAGTGATCTTAGCGATGTCATCCTCGTCGGTGGCTCTACCAGAATGCCGGCCGTCGTCGAATTGGTCACCAGACTCAACAACGGCAAGAAGCCGAATCAGTCCGTCAACCCGGATGAAGCCGTCTCCGTCGGTGCCGCTATCCAGGGCGGTGTCATCAGAGGCGATGTCAAGGATGTCGTTCTTCTCGATGTCACTCCTCTTACCCTTGGTATCGAGACTCTCGGCGGCGTCATGACTCCGCTCATTCCTAGAAATACCACCATTCCGACTACCCGTCAGCAGATCTTCTCCACAGCTGAAGACAATCAGCCCGGCGTCGAGATCCAGGTCTATCAGGGAGAACGTCCGATGGCTCAGGACAACAAGTTCCTCGGAAGATTCAAGCTCGAGGGAATCCGTCCTGCACGTCGCGGCGAACCGAGAATCCAGGTTACATTCTCTATCGATGTAAACGGTATTGTCTCTGTCTCTGCCAAGGATCTTGATTCCAATCAGGAACAGCATATCACCATCTCCAATTCTTCTGGTCTCAGCAAGGACGAAATCGACCGTATGGTCAAAGAAGCTGAAGCCAACAAGGATGCCGATGACAAGAGAAAGAAAGATGCCGATACGAGAAACGAAGCTCAGGGACTCATCGATCAGATCGATCGTATGACCAATGACACAGACCATCCGGTCGACGAAAAGACCAAGGATGCTGCCTTGAAGATCAGAGATGAAATCAAGGCTGACCTCGACAAGAACGATCTCGAGGCTGTCAGAGCCAAGATTGCCCAGCTTCAGCAGGCTGCCAACCAGATGTATCAGGCTTCCAGCCAGGCCAATGCAAGCCAGTCTTCTTCCAATGCCGGCGGCAATGCCCAGGAAAACAATCAGACCAGTTCTTCTGATCCGCATGTCGTAGACGCCACTTTCGAAGAAAAGAAAGACAAGTAAAGAACAAATGTAAGCCCGGTAGGAAATCTTACCGGGCTTACTTGGTATGGAAAGGAGGCTAAATATGGCCGACCAAAAGAAAGACTACTACGAAGTATTAGGTATCGACAAGACAGCCAGTGCCGACGATATCAAACACGCCTATCGAACCTTGGCAAAGAAATACCATCCGGACTTGAACCACGATCCGGATGCTCCGGAAAAATTCAAGGAAGTCCAGGAAGCCTATGAAGTGCTCTCCGACCCCAAGAAGAAAGCCATGTATGACCAATACGGATCGGCCGCCTTCGATCAGAACGGTCAGGCTGGATTCGGAGGTGCCGGTGCCAACTTCCAGGAAGCCGATTTCGGTGATTTGGGGGATATCTTCTCCCAGTTCTTCGGAGGAGGAGCTTCCACAGGCGGGAGAAGAAGGGACAACCTTCCCCACAAAGGAAGAGATACCGTCATGCGCATCAATCTCAGCTTCGACCAGGCGGTCCATGGATGCAAGATCGATGTGCCGGTCCATTATGTGACAAACTGTCCTGATTGCCACGGAACCGGTGCGAGAAGTCCGTCCGATTACCAGACCTGCCGTACCTGCGGCGGAAGAGGAGTCGTCAGACAAAGAAGGACGACACTCTTCGGTGTCATGGAAACGGAAGATGTCTGTCCGGACTGCCATGGTAGCGGAAAGACCATCAAGAACAAATGCGACCATTGCCACGGCAGCGGAAGAATCGAAGTCAACGACACGATTACCGTCAACATTCCCCATGGCGTAGATACCGGAGACAACATCCGCATCAAGGAAAAGGGAGACATCGGCGTAAACGGTGGTCCCAACGGCGATTTGATTTTGGAAATCAATGTCTCGCCTTCGAAATTCTTCACCAGAAAAGGAGCCGACGTCTATACCAACATCCCGATTTCCGTCCAGGATGCCCTCTTAGGCAGTACGGTAACCGTCAATACCGTCAACGGAACCTTCGATCTCAATATCCCAAGCTGTACAGAGCCCAACACCATCCTGAAGATGCAGGGACAGGGAATCACGCTTCCAAACGGAAAAGTCGGAGACCAGTATTGTACCGTCTCCATCAAATTCCCGAAGAAGCTCAACAAAAAACAGCAGGACCTTATCACCCAGTTTGCCGAAGAAGAAGACAGCAAAGGCGGAATCTTCAACTGGCTTAAGGGAAGAAGGAAAACCAACTGAGAAAAAAGTCCGGATATTCCGGACTTTTTTTGTTTCCAAATTTTTCAGGCTAAAAAAAGGATGGTCAAACGACCATCCTGAAAAATCATCACTCGATGTAGAATTCCATCGGATAGGGAAGATAACTGAGCGTATCCAATTCATCGCAGGGGATATAACCGCTGGGAGCATTGATCAAAGTCGGAATGCGATTGACGATGGTCGCACAGGTATGAGCAACCGTGTTCGGTTTCACGACATGATATTCGATATCCGGCTCGCCTTCGATCTTCCAGTCGCACATATCGCCGTCTCCTTTGTCATAGACCTTGCCGATGGTCTCCTCTTCGATGGTGATGCCCTGAAGAGTCTCGGCAGTGACGACAGCCGACATACCGATGACCTTTCCAGCCTTGATGGTCTTTCCCATCGTCTCGGAATAGATGTCGTGATCAAGAACGCAGGGAACATGCTTCTGGGTGATCTTGGTGATGGTAAGATGAAGCTTATGGGCAAGAGCTTCGACGGAATTATAGGCATAGCTTGCCTCGAAGACTTCCGGATGGGCAATCTGCTTCTCGAATTCCTCTGTGGTCAGATCGACGCCGTGGGCTTTGGCAAGAGCCATACCGTATTCGTCGACATTGTAGGAATAGGCGCCCTTAACTTTTCTGACCTTATTGGCACCGGCCATAGCCAGACTGACCATGTTGATCCAGAAAATATCCTGCATTCCGGCACCGGTAATGGTGCATCCGTTTTCCTTGGCCAGTTTATCAAGCTGATAAGTCTCGGCTGCAGCCGTGGTGAAGGGATAGATAGCCTCTTCGCAGGTCGTAATGACATTGATTCCTCTCGTCACGCACTTCTCGACCATCGGATAGATATCCTTCACAAAGGAGAAAAGAGTGACGATGGCAACATCGGCATCCACACTGTCGAGGACCTTGTCCGCATCGGAGGATATGACGACGCCGGTCTTCACCCCGAGTTCGGCAAAATCTCCGATATCCATACCGACAACCTTCGGATTGACATCGATGGCACCAACGATCTCCGCACCATGCTCATACGCATAACGGATGGTGTACTTTGCCATCTTACCGCAACCATACTGAACGATTCTGACTTTAGCCATAATAGAATTTTCCTTTCTTTTTATACCCTTATTTTAAAGTCTACGGCAAGATGAGAGTCAAGCGAATTAGGGATTAAATTCGACGGGAACCTGAAGACGAAGAAACATTCCCCTTCTGTTTTCCGTAAAAACGTTGAACTCCGTTATCACCTCACAGAGGTAATCCCCGGAGATATGGTATCCGTTATCGTTCACATAGGAAAGAAGTTTAGGAATAAAAGAAAGCTCGTCCTCAAAGGAAGAAGCATAGATGGTAGCAAACATGCTGGCTTTCATCTTGGACATCGATAACCCCTCAACCTTATGGTCCGAAAAGACGAAGATATCCTTGCAGTTCAGTTTCCCACTAACAAAATCCTCCTTGCAGATTGAGGTTCCTATGTTATAGGAATACACCTGTTCTATATTTTTCTCAAGAAGATGGTTTCTTAAGGAAAGCAGATCCTTCTCGTATTCGGAAATCCCATTTTCATAGAAATCATATTGACAGGGAATACCATAATAGTAGCGTTGGGAAATATACTCCAGAGAACAGATACCGGTGCGCGGGGAATTACGATACTGTTCGATTTTCTTGATGGAATCATCGATGGACTGAAGCCGATCCTTCAGTTTTCTCATCTCCTGAAAAATCTGTTCCTTTTTTCTGGATAAAATCTCCTCGATTTCATCGATGTTCTCTTTGGCCAGTATTTTCTGAATCTCCTTAAGACTCATTCCCAGATCCTTCATATAAGCAATCAGGTCCAGACGTGAGTTCTGTTCGATCCGATAGTAGCGATAATTCGTTTCCGGATCGATATAGAAAGGTTTCAGCAGATTCATCTCGTCATAAAGCCTAAGAGTAGCAATCGAAACATGATTCAATTCGGCCATTTTTCCGATGCTGATTCTACAATCCTCCATCTTCTGCCTCCTTTGAAAGTCTCAACCAAGATTAGACTTTTCCTTAGTTTAACGGATTCAGAGTGAAACATAAAGAGGTTTTCAGACAAAACAGGGAATGAATCAAAAAACAAAGATCCGTTTCCCAATTCAAGAAGATTTTCATCAAAACGGAACCCTGAAACCGGTTTGAAAGCCAAAATTGCAGAAGGATAGACTATAATAATTCCAGTATGAACAACACAGAACAGAAACCAGGAACACGGATTCCATTAGAAGGAACCATCAATACCAGAGACCTCGGCGGGTATCCGACCAGGGACGGAAGAAAAGTACGATTCGGAAGAGTCATCCGTACAGACAATCTCTCCAGAATCACGCAAAAAGACATCGATTTCCTCGTCAAAACCTATCATCCAACCTATGACATCGATCTAAGAAGCCCATCGGAATGCCGTGGAAAAGAAGACAAACCCATCCCGGGATGCAATCTTGTCTATCTTCCCGTAAACGAAGACCTCGATTCCCTCGGAATCGAACATCCCCACGAAGAATTCATCACCGAAAGCCATGACCTGGACGGAATCATCCACTTCATCTATACGCTCTCGGCAGACGGAGATATCACCAAAGCGATGGAAAACAGCTACATCGCCTTTGTCTCGACGGACTGTGGGAAAAGAAACTACCGCAGATTCTTCGAAATCCTGATCAAGAACCAAGGAACAACCCTCTTCCACTGCGCAGACGGAAAAGACAGGGCCGGTATCGCAGCAGCCATGTTCCTTCTGCTCCTCGGTGTCGATGAAGAAACCGTCAAGAAAGAATACCTATTGACAAACGACAATACCTGGGATAAGGCAACAAGCCGCTACAATTACCTCAAATACGACTGCAAGATCGACAACGAAAAGCTCATCAATTCCGTCAAAATGCTGGCCGGAGTCCGAATCAACTGGCTGAATGCCGCCCTGGATCAGATCAACCTGCGGTTCGGAGGAATGGAGAACTACTTCACCGAACAGCTCGGATTATCCAGAGAAGACCTTACCAGACTGAAAGACAATTACCTTGAATAAAAACAAGCTAGCCTGAACAAAGGCTAGCTTTTCTTCTGTCTGGTGTTTTCCACAAGAAGCGAAATCTCCGCATAGACGTTGGAATGCTCGAACGTCCGGAAACAGGACGATACCATATCGACAAACTCCGTCCTGTCCTTGATTCCGTTTTGAAGAACCATAAGGACAAAAAGATCGAAAAGATAAAGGAATGCAAACACGCTGTCCTTCCTTGGAAGATTGGGCATGCAGGGAACCTGCATATAGAGAATATGGTTCACCATCATCTTCTTAAGGACCGACAAAGAGCCGGAAACCCTGTTTTCCATCTCCATGAGTTCCTTCTTCCCGACAGGCTCATACTCGATATTGCTAAGATAGGGGAAAAGAGAACTGCGCCGATAAAGAGTTTTCAGCCTGGAAAGAAGATAACTCTCCCTTTCCTTATCGGAAGAAAGATCAAAATCCTTGCGTACGTCTAAAAGGATGTCAAAGAGGTCTCTTGAAGAATTGAACCGACGGACAAAAGAGAGAAGTTCCTCCTTTGAGGTTTCGTCCTCCTTTTTTTCATCATCCTGGAAGAAAAAGGAAAGTTCCTTCTTCTGGAATCCAAGAACTTCCTGATCGGACTGAAAGAAAAATTCGCTCACCCATTCACAGGCTAAGGAAAGACAGACATAGGGAAACGGATAAAGACGGGGAGCACGGGGAAAATACCGGCAAACCGAGGGAATCCTCTCTTCTCCGACTTCCATCTGCAGTCCGCAATAGCCATTGGAAAGGCGAAGCGGGCATTCCCCATAGAAATTCGGATAGATCCGTCCGTATTCCTCCTCGTTTCCTTTCTGGACAAGACCGACAAATGCATCGATCTTATCCTTCAGTTCCTTGGAAACATCGAGATTGTGGAGGGAAAAATACTCCTTCTCGTTCAATGTGACCACAAAACCGTCGCAACAGCATTTCCGGCATTTCTTACCCTTGCAGGAAAAGGAAAGATAATATTCCGGAACAAGAAATTCACCATGGAACATAAGATACTCCTTTTAAAAAAGCATCCATTTCAGGATGCTTATTGATTCGCTTGAACAAGCTTAGGAAGAACGAAGAAATAAGGAGAGCCCATCGAAAGACAGGCCGTGGAACTGACCTCAAGGATGTTTCCATCCGACAAAGTCTTCCGGAAGACATGATATCCGTATTGAGTGTCGATGACCGGATCACCGAATCCAGCCGTCTTCATGATGATATCATAGTCGAAGACCATGGCCTTGACCTCATAAAGAGAGACACCATGATACTGGAATTCCAGATCATCGATATCCGTATCCAAGTACAAAGAGTACTTGCTGTGGTTGTCCTCAGTCGTCGGTATCAAATCGAAATTGCTCTTTCCGCCAAGATAATCATAGGCAGCCTGAAGATCGGACGACTTTGCAAAAATGTCGGACCAGGTAAGTCCCCTGATGTTGTTCTTCACCATCGGATAGCTGATCGGACTGTCCGTCACTTTCCCGATATCGTAAAAACGTTCGACCACTTTCTCTGAAACCGTATGGGCTCCGGCAGCGACAAAGCTTTCGAAACCGATGGAACCATCCTCAGCAATGGTAATGGTCAGATCATTGACATAGGATGAATTCAGAATGGAGAAGATGGAATGGCAAGTGTCATAGCCGGAAAAATAACGTTCCCGGTTAAGGACATACTTTCCATTCTCCTTCTTATCGAAGAACAGAGTACTGATATTCTCAAACGAAGGAACAATCTCCCCGGAAATCGGATAATCCAGAAGATCGCCGTTCTTGTAATAATAGTCTTTGATATGGCAGACCTCCTGTGTCTTGCCGTTTTCCGGAGTATAATAGCCGCCATCGAAATTGACTGACCCATCCTTCAAGTATGTGACCAGAGAAAGAGAATCGTTCCGATAAACTGCTTCTGCCGAAGTATAGAGATTCATTCCCCCATCATCCGGGAAATTGCCTTGGAACTTTTTGTATTCATAACGGAAATTCTTCTGTGAAAGAGATTCAATAGCAGATTCCAGTTCAGCATCTTCTTTTCCAACCAAAGGTTTGTATCCCTTTATGACATCATATGAATTACAAGAAAGAATATCCCCTTCCACGGAAACGGATGTAACGACCTGCTGACCGGCAATGGTCTCAATGAGGTTTTCATAGACACCCTTGAATCCGATTGGTGTATCTCCATCCACTTTGATCTCAAACGAAGTGAGCGGATTGAAGTCATATCCGTAGAACTGAGTGGAAAGGCAGTTTTTGAAATTCTGATCCGCATTACTCAGATTGATGGAATACGTATTTTCGTCTACACGGACAAGATCCTCGCCTCTAGAATAAAGAAAGGCATTGCTGAAAAAAGAATCCTCCCACAGAACAGGATTATCAAAATCATTCACAAGAGGCTCATAATGGACCTCATTGTCCAGATCGAGATGGAAAACGTTGACATAATCGATTCCGTCATCGAGTTGGTGGGTAAAATCAGCTCCATAGGCTAGAGACGTCTTGACAGGCTTCCCGTTTTCCTCTTTGGTATCAAACTGCCTGTACTGATAATAATCGGGATTCACGGCAAATTCGAATTCCGAAATGGTAACGACCGACGGAGAAGACCCCCACTTTTCCTCATAATGGATGGTCTCCCTGGCAGAATACCCGTTTCTCAGCTTATCCAGTATTCTTTCTTCCCTAGTAGAAGAAATATTGGAAGTACCCGTTTTGCTTACGTCAGAATCAAAGGAAACAGAGGAATCAGAACCCGTATTGGTTGCCGACTTCTCCGATTCAGGGGATGCAAATGAGGAACTTGGACTGCAGCCGACAAGTCCAAACAACAGTACCGATGATAAACACAATCTGCTTTTTACACTCATAACCGCTCCCTAACCCACAAGGAAATGTTCCCTTACCTCGTCATCATCTCCGAGAGCAAGAATGGTAGCAGTATAAGTATGATGATAAACATAACGAAGATTCCCATAGGAGAAGGAAGTATCCTCCGTCGTGACAACGAATTCACTCACATGCCGTCCGTTTGTCTTGACTTCAAGTTTCACAAGAGAAGAAAACGGATCTCCGCCAGTCATGGCATTGGACACCCTTCTGCAAAAACTTTCATTCTCAAGTATATCATCATCCAAGACAAAAGTATATAAGACATTTGTCTTTTTAAACATGTCGCTGGAAAGATCAGCAAAGAAATCATAGAGTCCAGCAACCATAAAGTCTTCGCTCAGTCTCTTCTCTCCACGCATCGGAGCAGAATAAACAACCCTGCCTTTATCATCTATTGTCTTCATCTTGAGCTTTGAAGCATCATCCGGATCCCTGACATAGTTTCCCTCAAGCTGAATCTCGTTCTTGGTAGGAGTATATAAGTCAGGATCCTTGTTCAGACCCACCTCACAGTCCTCGTAAAGCTGGAAACTGTATTCATCCGGTGTGAACTGGATATCAATCCAGTTCTTGCTCCCCGAAATGAAATCCTTCATCTTTCCGTCATCATCCATCTGCGACCAGCAGGTCTGATGGAAAACCTCGCAGACAAAACTGGCTCCCAAAGATATCTCCTTCAGCATATCGTCGGTAAACTCGTCGGTTTTCTCAGGCCGGGTAAGGCAAGTAGAAGAAGACGACTTTCCAGACGATGTCGTAGAATCCTTAGAAGAGAGAGACAAAGCAGAATCACTTTCCGAAGCGGAAGAATCCGATTTCACGGAAATCCGATCCTGACAGGAAGAAAGAAGAACACAGAGAAGACAAGGAAAAAATCTCTTTTTCATCAGTAGCTGAACGCGGAACCGAGAAGAGGTTCACCGGTCGAAGAATCCGTCTCCTGTCCATAATAATAGGACTGGTCGACAGAATAGTAGAGATCGAAATCGAATTGATTGCAGTTGGAATTCATATCGCGGAACTGGAACGTGGAGACAGACCAGGCCTGATCGGAAATCGTGACGGAAATCTGTTTGTTCTCGACCTTGAAGGAAGATGTCGCATAGTACTTCTTGTTGTTGTCGGACTCGGCAAGGATCGAAACCGTTCCGGAAACACCATCCTCGTCCAATGTGAACTGGAAAGGCTCCGGGAACAAAGACTGATTCATCGCGTAGATGGTTTCCTTGGAAAGCATGGTCGCAATGCCCTTATCGGTATTAGGATAGACCGTGACTTCCTTAGTCAGAGGTTTGCTTTCGCCAAGAACTTCCTCGACAAGCGTGACCGTTGCCTTCTTCACCTCAGTCACTTCCTTGGCACTCACCGTGAAATAAGAGCCATCATCAGCCTTCTTGACATCCAGAACAGAAGTATCGGAACTAGAAACCGACTTGATGACAGGAGTCGAAAGCGGCTTTGAATAGATCGTGGATTCATACTGAGGAAGAGAAGCAATCTCGATCTTCTTCGAGCATCCACCGATCAGATAATCGGCCAAATATGTCTTCTTATAATATTTTCCCCAGTTGATATCCGTGACAACCGGATCCTTGACTGTGAAAGTATACTTCTTCTCTACCTGATTGACGGAAGTCTTCACCGTCACAACAACTGTACCAGCCTTGAGGAAAGAAAGCTGATTTCCGTAACTGTTGACGGAGCAGATCGTCGGATCGGAGACACCGACAATCGAAATCTCATCCAATCTGTCGCTTGCCGTGGAAGGAGAAGAAGACTTCAGCTTTAAATAGGCTGTCTCTCCGACATAGTATTCCAGCCTTGGAAGAATGGAAACTTCATAGGTCGGACTGCCGGTGAAATAGGACTCGAAATCCGTGAAGAAATATTTCGAAAAGTCAAACGTTGAGGCAGTATCCGCTTCCCTTTCCCCATAATGCTGCTCACCCATGACATCCAAAGTCCCGACAAGAGTCTTGGTTGCATCATCCCCGTCATAATAGCCACCATGGATTTCCACCTGTTCGAGTCTACCTTCCGTATCGAACATCAGTTCCATCGTCTCGGTGGTGCCTATCTTACCCTCATCATCGCTCAGGATATAATCATAGCTAAGAGAATAATCGGTATCATTCAGTTGCGTGATATCCATATAAGTCCTGGCCAAACTCGAACCGAAGGACTCATAATGCTCCAGATACTCATTGATGAGGAATCCCTCAAGCCCGTTATAGCCTTCGATGGAAATCGACGCAACCTTGTTCTTGGCATCATCCAGGGTCGTCTCATAGCGGTTCTTGGGTTCATTTACGATGCTAAGCGAATCGAAGCTGTTCGTGTTGGCAACCCACTCATTTCCGCTCTTGGTCGCGTTGGCCTTCATATAACGTGAACCCTTGATCAGCCTGGAAGAAACCGTCTCTGTCGTGGCATTATCCTCGAACACGGAAGAAACGACCTCGGAGTGAAGACCTCCCTCGAAAATCTTGTAGTCGTAGTCGCCGGTCTGAGTGATCTTCCCATCCTCCTCCACATCGACGGAAAGAGTACCATCGGAAAGAGAAGCAGTGCCGAGTTTCTGCGAATTCTGAAGTTTTTCAACAATCTTTTCGATTTTCTCCTGATTGATGGAATCAGATGAAATCGTAAAGCGGATCACGTTCTCAAGATCGTTACCAGTCGATGCGACAAGACTGACCTTCTTTCCAAGCGGTGTCTTCTTGATGGCACGTATTTTGTTGCCGTCCAGAATTTCGATATAGTCGGAATCGTCCGTAGAAAGAGTGAAATCCTTTTTGGCATTAGATGGTTCGAAAGAACATTCAATTTGGACGACTTCGCCAAGCTTCAATGATTTGATGGAATTGGTGATCTTGATTGAAGTCGGTTCCACCTCTTCTATGGAACTAGATATAGAAGGAGTTTCCGAAGCAGAGGACTTATGACTCTCTTGGCTCTCCTTTCCGGTAGAATCGTTCTTGGAAACAACAGAAGATTTAGAAGACGCACTTAAAGAATCGGATTTTACGCTATTGCTGTTCTGAGAGCAGGAAAAAAGGAGGAAGGAAAGAGAAAGCAAAGACAAAAACTTAGATTTGTTTTTCATGAAATGATTACCTTTCTGATTTACACGCATAAAAGATAGAACCCGGAAGGGTTCTATCTTGAAGACAGACTTATTTAATTGTATCGAAATCAACCTTGGTTTCAAAGGAACCAGAACCCTCGTAGGAACTTCCGGAGGAGGAACTCTCCGTAGAATACCTATTCGGAACAAAGGATCCACTACTGCTGGATTTCATCGTAATGGAAGAAATATCGTAATAAGAATCCGAATATGAAATAGCAGAATCATATAACTTGAATCTCGTCACAGCACTTTCCGTATCATCCTTAGTGATGGTGAAGGCAAGAGTATTGGCATCCAACGTCCATTTGAATGTCATGACCGTAGAAACGCCATGGTATCCATTGGTATTATCCACAGCACCTTTAGCCTGAGCTATACCGCTAAGACCGGTGGCATCCGGATTGAAGTTGATGTATGCCGTATAGGTATTACTGGCCGAAGCATAAGGTTTCCAGGTACCCACAAATGTCTTCGTCATCAGATTGTCCTTGAGCGTATCCAATTTCAGTTCGCCATAGACTTCAAATGTCTCCGTCTTGGTGATTTCCGCATTTTCATTGGATGTGATGACGATTTCGCAAGTTCCCTCTTGGGCAAAGTTCAGAGTGAAGCTTCCATCCTTGTTATCCACGAATGTGGTACCGGCGGTATCGTTGCTACCGACAGCAAGAGTGACGCTCTGATCCGCCTTAGCCGGCATGACCTTCGCATTAAGGACGATAGGTGTTCCGACATGGGCAACCCCGTCCGGACGTGTGGTTGTGATCATATGGGCGGACGGCTTTACGGATGTGACCTCGAACGTCTTCTTTTCTCCGAACCCGTTGTCGAAGATCAGATGGAAAGTTCCGACCTTATCGATATAGGTTCCACTCGTATCCGTCTTGATGAAATCTTCCTCACCTGGATTGACGCCGACAAAAGTCGGTTTCAGGACACCATGGATGTCCGTGGAAAGAACATTGTTCTGGAAGAAGAAGCTTTCGAGCTTGGCTCCATCATAGACCTTATGGGACATAGAATATTTCTCATCAAAGGACAAGTCAGCCCCATCCAAGGTCATATAGATACCCATATCATAATCGGTCATAGCCATTTTCTTCAGATCCTCAAGACCATCGTCGTACTTGTATCCGGAAACCGTGGAAATGTCGAAATAGGTATGAGAGTACATGACAGCATCGTCATTGACCTTTCCGGCTGTGGCATCATAGTCAGCTGCCTTGTAGACAATATTGTCCATCTTGGCCTTTTTCATGAATCCATTGCCATCAAAGGAAAATTCGAAGTTCTTGTACGTCGCATAGCTCGTGGAAAGATTGAACAAAGTGAAAGAATAATCGAAGGACTTGTTATCGGAAGCCTTAGTGACCTTCATGTCACGGACCTGATAATAGTAATGTTCTTCGACAGAATCCGTAGCCGGTACAAGATAATCGCATTTGTTCCTCTCGCCGGTAAAATACGAAGAAAGGATCATGGATCCGAACCCGCAGGCTGAGGACTGATATTCCGCCTTGCTTTGGTTGATCTGGCCAGAAGCCGGTTTTTCGACGGAATCACCGACAATCGAATAGGTCTTCAGCGTTTCGGATTCGGAAATATATTTCTTCGAAGTACTGTCATAATACCCATCCCTTCCATTCTTCTCATAGTAGAAATTACCCTGCATCCCGCGCTCGAAACGGTAGTCATAATAATTCTTTCCGTTGCTGGAATAGGAAGTCAGAACCTTGACACCTTTTGCCTCATCGTTCTCGACTGCCTTGATGAAAGCATTGGACTGAGTTCCGGTTGCCGTAGGAAGATTCAAGGACAGGAAAGAAGAACCTTCACCATAAGTAGACAATGTCGCCTCTTTCAGATAATCGCCCTCGACTACATCGCTGGCCTGAAGTCTGGACTTCAGATCCTGAAAGAAGGCAGTTTCCTTGGCTGTGTTTTCTCCCTCTTCATTGGTCAGAACAGAGGGAAGATCATCGACATCCTCTACAGAGAAATCGACATCGCTTTTGTTGTTACCATCAACGACAATCGTAACATCATGGTTTGGCATCACGAAGGAATACATGCCTTGGGCAAAAGAAGGAGTCTTGCCATCGACGAGAACCGAGGAAATCCGGTAGTTGTCATCAACAGTTTCCACAAAGAAGGAAACCGTTGATCCGGCAATATGTTTCCCGTCGGACGAAGGGTCCTTGAACGAAACGACAACATTCTTGTTCAATGCGACATCGACAGCATAGGATTTATCCACCACACGGTAGATGACTTTGTCAAAATCTCCGTTTTCCTTCTTGGCTGCATTAGCCTGAACAGAAATATCACTGCATCCAGAAAGAGAAAGGATAGAAACAACTGCAAACAACAGACCAATATTATTTTTTTTCATGTTCATAATCCTTTCCTTAGAGATCGACATGATCACCGAATGTATAGGTGGAAGTAATCGCATCGCCAGAATATTTGAAATTCAAGACCATCATGTCGGAAGAAATGACAAGGATGGATTTGAAATCCATATACCAAAGGGTAGGAGCATTGCTGATGGTGATGGCAAACGTATTCGGATCCAATGTCCAATCAAAAGTCTTCTTTTGATTCGAATAAGTGCTTTCCATCTTGAACGTAGCAGTTCCCTTAAGTCCACTATCATCCGGATTGAAATTGATGCTTCCGTCATAATCCGTATCATAACCCCAGGAAGAAGTACGTGTGGTCACACCGGATAAGGTCTTGTCTTTCAGGTTGTTCTTCAGCGTATCGATATTCGGCATTTCATAGCTCTTGAACTTGATTTCCTTCTTGACAGTAGGATCAACCGTCGAAGAGATTTCAAGAGTTCCCTCACCGATAGCTGTAGGTGTCAACGCGAAAACTCCGTTGCCTTTGTCTACGATCGTACTAGCTGTAGTATCACCATCGAGTAACTTGCAAGTGACCGACTGAGTCGCACCACTAGGAGAAACAGAGGCGTTGAACGTCATTTCCTTGTTCACATAGCAGAATCCGCCGAAATCCGTCTCAATGGAATAAGGATTCGGTTTGACGGAAGTGACTTCGAAAGTCTTCTTAGAACCGAAGCGATTATCGAAGACAAGATGGAACGTTCCTTCCTTCTTGACGACGTAATTACCATCCTCCGTCTGTTGCAGGAAATCCTCTTCGCCGGCCTGGGTTCCGACAAGAACAGGAGAGATCATTCCCATCGGAGACTTATAAAGTTCGCCGCTCTTCGGAACCGCATAGCAGCCCTGGATCGTAGTGGAATTCTCAAGTTTGTAGTCACTGACCATCTTGGAAGACTGCCCATCGAGCTTCGTTTCGAAGTTAACATCATAATCCGTCATGGCGTATTGGGAAATATCCGTCTTCTCTTCCTGGATCTTGAATCCGCGGTTGACGACAAGATGGAAATCGCTGTCCAATTCGCCTTTTGCACCAGGAACAAGAAGACCGGTTTCGGCATCGAAATCCGTTTTCTCGTACTTGTTGCAGATATAATCAGCCTTGATAACCATTCCGTTTCCGTCTACGACAAACTTATAGTCGAATTCCTTTCCGAAACTCTTGTTGACATAGTTGATATCGAATTCCACGCTCTTCTTGTCCGCACTGACTGTTGTAGAGACATTGCTGATGGTGTTGTATAGCTTTCCACCATAACTCGTGTAATCCAAAGAATAGGAAGACGACGGCTTCAGGAAAGTATTGCAGAGCTTGCTTCCGAAACCGACAGCATTGGAACGGAAAGCACTGTCTGACTGCTTAACCATCGTCTTGTCGCTGAAACCTTCCGTGTCATCATCCACGACATCATAGAAATAGGTTTCCTGGTTCTTGCTTGTTCCACTGGAAGAAATGGACTGATACCTTTCAAAATATCCGTTCTGATAAAGTCCTCTTTCAAAAGAGGCGAAATTCGTGGATTCCTGATAAGAGCCCCTCTTGTTGCAGGTGAACCGCACCGCATCGTCTTTCAGGCAGTCGATTCTCAGATCCACATTGGTGGAGGCGAAATTGGTCGAGGAAATAGAAGAATCACTGGAAGAGAAAAGATTACCGATCAGATCAACGCCGCCATAGGATTTGTAGGTAGCATAGGACATATGGTCCATCTCGCTCATATCACCAGCCTTCAGATATGTGCGAAGACTATCGCTAAAAGTCTTGATGGAATCGACATCCGTATACTTGTCTGCATCCAAAGTCGGGATATCCTCTTCGACGATATCATCCACATCGAGCACATCCATCTCGCCGATTTGTTTGGTCGTGACCTTAAGGACAGAATCCTGATTCGGCATGTTGAACGTATAGACAAGCGGACTATCCTGATAAATCTCGACATCGTTAAGAACAACCTTGTCGATCACAAGATTTGCGGCAGCTAGACTAACCGTTGCCGTGACAGAAGAACCAGCCTCATACTTTCCGTCCTCGCCAGATGCAGAAAGGCTTACAGTACAACCACTAACATCAAGCGTCAATGCATACGATTTGGCAACATCGATGATCGTAGTCTTATCTGTCGAGACAGAAGGAGTCGAAGGAGTATTGCTAACCGTAGAAGAACTGCCAGTAGAAGGCTTAGAAGATGCTGAACCGGTATTGGCGGAAGCAGATACCTTATCGGAAACCACGGAATCAGGCTTCGAAACGGAATTTGAATGTTGAGAACAGGAAGCCAAAGACAAAAGAGCAACCAAAGGAAGATACGTCAGTTTTTTTCTCATAATTGAAAACCTTTCATAACAAGGTTCTTTTACTCAAAAAAAGAGTGGAAAGTTTCCTCTATTACAATAGTACGTTAAAATAACATATAAAAGCGCTTTCACGGTTTCGGAACCAATCTTTTTTCCTCAAGTATCCGCGCCTTTCCGGATTCTTTCCATTTGAACTCCCGTCCCTTTTCTTTCCCAATCAAAAGACAAAGGAAAACTTACGAAAAAATAAAAAATGTGATTGTCTTACTTGCCTTTCTATCACTCCGTTTGCTACTTGTAGAAACAAACCCAAAACATCCTGAAGATCTGCTAGATTCACTAAAAGCAAGACGATACAAATTCCGTTCTTATACCCCCCAATAATCTCTACCGATGCACTTATCCATCCAATACAGCCACCAAATAAATCCCAGAGGACCATTGCAAATATCAAAAAACGAATTGTTTACTCCCTTATAGGAATCGGAGCTTTCAATTCCAAAAATGGCGTTCTTAACATAACAGGAGATTTTTTCCAACCTTGTGTCATAAACCAAAGACGTTTTTTGTTCCAATAACAACTAAAGACATTTCACAAAAATACAGTACGAATTATGGATTGACACGATCATAAAGAACATACGAGACAAACACAAAAAAAACCACCCAGGAGCCAATTTGACCTATCAGGTACAGTCAGTTCACTGGATGGTTTTTGTTAACTTTTATCGGCTGATTTTGGATGTCTTAGAAGCATCCCAAGCAAACACTAGCGTATCGAAATCAGTATTCGACGACGTTGATGTTCCTCATGAGCTTCTCTCTGAGTTCCTTGTCTTCCGTAGAGACAAGCTTTGTCGCAGAGACGACCGAGACCCATTCCTGGACATACTGGGAAGCAATATCGCACTTCCTGCAGAATTCCTTCAGATACATCTCGGCAAGCTTCTCGTTTCCGTCGAGAAGGAAGGAGAGATAGGTATTGGCGGCATCACCGGAAGCATTTCCTCTGGTGGCATGAGCCCAGTCGAGGACATAGAGTTCACCATCCTCACGGACGATGACATTGTGAAGAGTCAGATCGCCATGGCAGAACTTGTAGTGGTTCGGCATCTTCTCAAGTCTGACATGAAGATCATAACGGGTCGTCGCATCGAGTCCGGAAGCAGAGATATAGCTGTTGAGCTTATCCTTGAGCTTCGGAAGCTTGAGATTGTCGCTGAGATGGGAAAGAAGGTGAATCTGAACCTTGACAAGCTCGGTGATGTACTTCTTGGCGTGGGAAGGATCTTCCTTGACAAGCTCGGCCAAGGTCTTGCCTTTGATTTCCTCGCTGGAAATCGCCCAATCCTCGCCGATGGGGAAGACGTCATAGACCATCGGAGCATTGAATCCACACTCCACGGCATAAGCCTGATTCATCGCTTCCTTCAAGACACTGCTGGCAGAATACTTCGTATGGTCGAAGACCTTCGTGATGACACCGTCCTTCGCATAGATCTTCTTGTTGTGACGGTCCATCAACAGTTCGCCTAATTCGGAAATTTCTTTGCTGGCCATGGGTTTTACACCTCCTTATTTGCCCTGCTTCTTCTTATTATACTCTTTTTCTCCGTAATATGCTTTCAAATAGAGTTCTTTAATTTCGGAAATGAGAGGATAACGCGGATTGGCACCCGTGCACTGATCGTTGAAGGCGTTCTCGCTCATCTCATCAAGAGAGGCAAGGAACTTCTGTTCATCGACACCGGCTTCCTTGATGGTCATCGGAAGTTCAATATCCATCTTGAGCTCATCGATCTTCTTGATGAGCTTGTTGAACTTCTCGGTATCGCTCTTTCCGGTAATGCCAAGCATCTCGGCAATCTCACAGTATCTTCTGAGAGTATGCGGATACTTGTACTGAGGGAAGGTACCCATCTTGGTCGGCTGTTCGCCGGCATTGAACTTCATGACTTCGTCCAACATCAAAGAGACGCAGATACCATGCGGAAGATGATGATAGGCACCAAGCTTATGACCGCAGGAATGGTCAATACCGAGGAAGGCATTGGCAAAGGCAATACCAGCCATAGTAGCAGCATGAGCCATATGCTCTCTGGCTTCCGGATCGCTGGCACCATTATGATAGGCTCTAGGAAGATATTTGAAGATTTCGGCAATACCTTCCTTAGCCATGGAATCGGTAAACGGAGTGGCATACATAGAAGCATAGGCCTCCATGCAGTGAGTCAAGGCATCGATACCGGAAGCTCTGGTAAGACCCTTAGGAATATTGAGCATGAGGTCGGAATCGATGATAGCCATAGAAGGAAGAAGCTCATAATCGGTAATCGGATACTTCGTTCCGTCCTTCTGATCGGTGATGATGGCAAACGGAGTGACCTCAGATCCGGTACCGGCCGTAGTCGGGACGCAGATCAACATGGCCTTGTTGCCCATCTTCGGGAACTCGACGACTCTCTTACGGATATCCATGAAATCCATGGCCATATCCGGGAAGCTGACTTCCGGATGTTCATACATGACCCAGGCAATCTTGGCAGCATCCATCGGAGAACCGCCGCCTAAGGCAATGATGGCATCAGGCTGATAGTATTTGCAAAGACCGTTGATCTCTTCGGTGCAGGCAAGAGTCGGATCCGGGGCAACGTTGGAATAGATTTCCGTCTGGATTCCCAAAGCCTGGAGAGGCTCAACAATGCGGTTAGCCATTCCGGAAGTGAAAAGGAAGTGGTCAGTGACGATAAGGACTCTCTTGCGGTCATAGACGCGCTTGAGTTCCTGAAGAGCTGTACGAAGGCAGCCCGGCTTGAAGAAGATCTTACTCGGAGTTCTGAACCAAAGCATATTTTCTCTCCTTATTGCTAAAGTCTTGTAATTCAAAAGGCTGTCGATACCGACCTGACCGGAAACAGAGTTCCCGCCCCAGCTGCCGCAACCCAAAGTCAGAGAAGGCTTGATGCGGAAGTTGTAGATGTCACCGATGCCGCCCAAAGAAGACGGAGTGTTGACCAGAAGTCTGCAAGCCTGCATGCGGTTCTTGAACTGATCGATGAGTTCCGGATGATTGAGTTCGTCGACATAAAGATCGGCAGTATGTCCCCAACCCTGCTTCAGAAGCTCTTCGGCTTTGTCAAGGGCATTGTTAAAATCACTGGCATGATACATGGCAATGACCGGGCAGAGCTTCTCGTGGGAGAACTCTTCGCTGCGGTCGGTCTTTTCGACTTCGCCGACAAGAAGCTTGGTCTCGCTAGGAACTTCAAAGCCAGCCATATGGGCAATGAAAGCTGCGGATTTGCCGACAACCTTGGCATTGCTGGAACCATGGATGATGACAGTCTGACGGACCTTGTCAAGTTCATCGCCTTTGAGGAAATAGCATCCTCTGTACTTCATCTCTTCCTTGACGGCATCATAGATATCGTCAAGAGCGATGATGGAGTTCTCGGAAGCGCAGATCATACCATTATCGAAGGTCTTGCTGTGGATGATGGAGCTGACAGCCATCTTGATATCGGCAGAGCTGTCGATGATGGTCGGAGCATTTCCCGGACCGACACCGATTGCCGGCTTACCGCTGGAATAGGCAGCCGTAACCATACCCGGACCGCCAGTAGCCAAAATGCAGTCTGCGGATTTCATAAGGATAGAAGAAGCTTCGATGCTCGGAACGGAGATCCAGCTGATGATGTTCTCCGGAGCGCCGGCCTTCACAGCGGCATCCAAAATAATCTGAGCGGCATGAATGGTGCAGCTCTTGGCTCTCGGATGCGGGGAAAAGACGATACCGTTTCTTGTCTTCAGCGCAAGAAGAGATTTGAAGATGACCGTAGCAGTCGGGTTGGTCGTCGGAACGATACCGGCAAGAACACCCAAAGGTTCGGCAATCTTCTGATAGCCCATATCATCGTTTCTTTCGATGACGTCGCAGGTCTTGCTGTAGCGATAAGCATTATAAATATATTCGGCAGCAAAATGGTTCTTCATGACCTTGTCTTCGACAACACCCATACCTGTCTCGGCAAAAGCTTCCTTTGCAAGCGGAATACGTGCCTTGTTGGCAGCAATGGCAGCAGCCTGGAAAATCTTGTCTACCTGTTCCTGTGTGAACGTTCCATAGATCTTCTGGGCAGCCTTCGTCTTCTGAATGAGCTCTTCGACTTCCTTTGTCTCCTGAGCTTTCTGATCCAATTCTTCCATAGAGTTGTACCCTCCTTTAGAGTCGAATAGATTTTAGCAAAATGCGCTTTGATAGTAAAGAAAAAACACGCAAAACGATTACTTTTATTATTCAGTTGCGCATTTAATGCTTGAAATTAGGAAAAAGCAAGCCATTTCGATGCTCATTTGCCACCGATTCTCGAAATGCAGACCAAAAACATGCTCATTTCCGGTCATCTTCCTTTCCAAGCAGACGGAAAAAACATCTCCAACTCCTAAACCAGCAACCATATCGAAGATAATTATCAAGTTTTTATTGAAAAGGCCACTGGATTGTGGTATCTTTAATAAGCGCGCTTTTTGGCGCCTACAAGATTTGCCTATGTTAGGAGGATACTGATATGTCAAGAAAATGCCCGATTACCGGAAAGAGTCCGATGTATGGAAACAATGTCTCTCACTCTATGAGACACACCAGAAGAAGATGGGATGTCAATCTTCAGACAACCACCATCGTCGTCGACGGTAAGAAGCAGAAGATCAGAGTCTCTACCAGCGCTTTGAGAACCATGAGAAAGAATGCCAAAAAGGCTTCTGAAGCCAAAGCCAAGGTCGAAACTGCTCCGGTCTCTACCGAAGAAGCAAAATAAATCGTATTCTCTTTTTGATTTTTCACTACCCCGAACAGGGTAGTTTTTTCTTTTTCCTGAATCCAGAGTCGAAAAAGGCTTCCCTCAACCGAAGGAAGCCTTTTTCTGTTCAGACTTATTCGACGAATTCGCCAAGCGTCACATTCTCATAAGAGAAGGTCATCTTGTCCTTGCAAGTCATGGAATAGGAAGAAGAAAGGACATAGTCGGCACTCATCTCCTTGATTCTACCGTTCTCCAAAACGATTTCCACATTCGGATAGTAGTTCGTCAGAACCTCGCCGAAATAGAAATAATCCGTCGGATTGCAGAAAAGTTCCGATTCATAGACATTGTCGGTGCTCTTTCTGAAGACCTTGCTGGAACCGGTGATCGGGAAATAGGCTTCGATAGAATCATCGTCCGTATACCCGGAAGAAAGGATATCGTATTTTCCGTCCTCCCTGTCCTTTGTGGAAAGATTGTAGAAATAAAGCACGTTTCCATCCATCCTGTAACCGCGTCTGGATTCCAGGACATTCTGGTACGTATCGGAATCAAACGTATACTGCTCGACAAGAAGGCGCTTCTCGGCCGCATCATAGATATAGTCCGCTCTCCTTCTCTGGGTAAGCTTGCCAAGAGAAGAATCGATGTCTCCGACACCCTTGATGGAGAAAGAAGTGGTTTTCAGGCTGTCCATGGCGCTCTGAAGAAGAGGATTGCTGTTATCAAACGGTTTGAACTTTGTATCCTCCGGGGCACTGACGGCTTTGGAAGAGCAGACAAGAGTAACGGCATTGCCGTCATTGTCCGAAAGACCGGTGAAGTAGAAATCCAAGGAAGAGACGCTTCCGTCATCCTTCAAGGACACATCCATATAATCCACATAACCGAAGTTGGAAGGATTGTTGAAAGTCAAGGCCAGGAAGATATCATCCGCATGGACGCCAAGATAACGATACGTGCCGTCCTTGACCTCCCTTACCTGTTCCGTATCCAGATAGACGCTCGGACTCAGGATATACTCGTCAAAGGCATAGGCCTTGCCATCCTGAGTGACCAAGGATTCCTCGAGTTCGTTTTTCCCGTTGATGTAGGAATAATACGTCTCGTTGTTCTTGTCCAGATAATGATAGTAACCGGTCGGATCCTGATTTTGGCCGTAGACTACGGCATAGAAATCATCACCGTCGAAACTGACGTCGACAGAAGAGGAAACCGTCGAATTCCCTTTGTCGTCGATAAGGGAAAACTCCGATTCAAAGGCATAGGTGGACTGAACATAACCGGAAAGCTTGGAAGAATCAAGTTTTTCCTCCGGAAGCTTCATTTCCGTAAGATCGACATCCAAATCCTCGGACAGAGCCACATCCCCATCAAAGACATGACAGGTAAGAAGGGCGAATTCCTCTCCGGTGGACTTGGCATAGCAGGTCAGTGTGAGACCTTCCATATCCTCGTCAAGATCGATGGTGAAGCGGGTAATATACTTCTTGACACTGGTAGCAGAACACAAAGAAGCAAACAGGGAGATGAAGGAAACATCGTTGACCTGATAGCCATTTCCCTTCTTCTTGATCTTCTCGACCGGATAACTGGATTTGTTGTAATCCCCGTTGGACAAAGTCAGGCCGGAAAGAGCATCATAGCTTTTCTGGTCCATATAGGGAACGTTCTTGGATGTATTCATAACCGCACCCTTAAGGACAAGGTTTCCGGTAAGATCATCCTCCTCGAAGGAATACAGCACCTTGTCTCCTCCGGTCGTCTCCTTGGAATAGGAATCAAGAAGAACCACACCGGAATGGGTGTTTTCGTTGACCATATAGTTTTCCGTATAATCGTAAAGATAGCTTTCCGTATCATTGCGAATCTGCATGAGAAGCCTATAATTGTGGCTTCTACCCAAAGCCGTAAGATAATCGACGACTCCCTGAGCGGAATCCTCGCCGATCTTCCTAGCCTCGATAGCAGGAGTCACGCTTCCGGTATTGGAGGAAACAGAAGAAGAACTGCTGGTAGAATCCGATTTCACGGAAGGTTTTTCCACAGAAGGAGTCTTAGATGCCGAACCTGCGGAAGAAACCGAATCCGGTTTCGAAACACCACCGTTGCATCCGCTTAGGAGCATAGAAAGGCTTAACGCCAGAAGAAATTTCTTTTTCATTTCATTACCGCCTATTTGATCAAATTGATGGGAAGAGTGTATTCCCCATAATCGACTTCCGTATAAAGAAGGCTGGACGAATAGATATGAACCCTTCTAAGTTTCTGAGAAACAGTACCACCGATCGGAGAGATGACAATATCCTGTGTCGCATAATCCAACTTATAACGGAAGGATACAGTCACGGTCTCATCGCCCGAATATCCCTTTCCTGTTATGGAAATGCTTCCTGTCTTATCGCTATTGAAAACATAGGTAAACTTGATACCGTAGAACTGATAAAGATTATCGCAGTGATAAGTTCCGACGATATATTCCGGAGTCAAAGCAGAAAGAATCTCGACCGGAACCTGACGGGAAACCGTCTTACCATCCTTGTCTTTCCCACCGGAAGTAATCGTAAAGGAACCGGTTCCGGCTTTCACGCCCTTGATGACAATCTGGCCCTCGACATTCTTTCTGACCGTGAAGATGTCCGGATTGTTGGATACGACAGTGTAATCCTGAATGGCACAATACGGATTCACGCTCGGAGAAAGCGTGACTTCGGAATTCAGATAACCAGTCACCGTGGAAAGAGTCGTATTGTAAGGATAGCCTAAAGATATCGAAGTGACATCCGCATAACGGACAATGACTTCCACTTCCATGTTGACATACGGATTGAAGGTAGAACCGACTTTGAGTTTTGCCTTTCCAGGCTTCAAAGCCGTGAACTTGCCCGCATCGCTTCCGGTAAGAGGCTTAAGGACGCTCTCATCGGAAGAAGAAAGGAAGCTGATATCATATTCATCGACGGCAGAATCCGGATAATACTTGAACATCGTAGCACCGATCAATCCCTTATAATAGGGCTGAAGCTGAATGGTATCCCCGACAGAGATCGTATTCTTCTCCTCATCCGGAATCCACACATCGTCGAAAGTGATTTCAGAGATTCCCTGAACAAAATAATCCTGTGGATTATAAAGATCGAGGATAGTATCGTTAGCGAAATATTCCCCGTATTCGATGTCCAGGTTCTGCTCGACAACAGCACTCGTTCCAAGAGAATAGGTCTGAACGAATCCGATCTTGGAGAAAGAGCCATCCTTGGAAACACTGCCATCGATCTGATAGTAGACGGTATAGTCCGTACCAAGAAGGGAAGTATCCTTGCTGGCAATCACACGGATCAAGGTCGTCTCGCCCTCGGTCTTGGTTCCTACCTTGACCGTATCCAAATCAGCATATTCCGAATTGGATTTCAGGATATCATAAGTATCCGCAACGAAGTTCGAGAAATTGTTCTCGTAGTTATCAAGCTTGGCAAGTGCATCCTGATAAGTAATCTCGTTTTCCTTGTTGGCCTTGCCGCTGAAAAGAACATTGTAAGCTTTGGCATGTTCGGCAACCGGATCGGCACGCAGGACGTCATAGAACATATCGATGGAGCCGTCCTTCGGGAAGCCGACGACACCGCTGGCCGAAAAGGCGTCATAGGCATCCAGATAAGAATCCATGGTACCATTCAAAGTATAAAGCCCGTCATATCTCTTGTAGGTGACATCATCATCACGGTCATTTCCCTTCTGGGTAAAATGGATCTTGTTGTAGTTCTTGAAGGTCTTTCCTTTTTCGAAAATCTTGTCCGCACTGAGAGTATCGATTTCGGAATAGCCATCCAGTGTCGGAGCCTGAGAATAGCTAGGCTGTTCTTCGGAAGAAGAATCAGAAGCCTTTTGGGCAAGAAGGGGATTGACAAAACGTTTGGTCTCTGAAACCTCACCCTTCTCCTCCGGAAGAGAAGAAGGAGCCGAAGAAACACCAGAACTGCAGGAAGCAAGGAAAGGAAGAAGCAGAAGAAGACTAATTTTCTTTTTCATTTCAGGATCCTTTCAATCAGTCAACAGTTTTGACAAAACAACTTGTACCATAATAAGCATAGACACTTCCAATCGAAGTTTTGAAGGAAGCATAAAGGGTGACACTGTTCTTCTGAAGTTCGAACGTGCTGAAGGAAGTGATTCCCTCAAGATCGGAAGTGACGATTTTGAATCCGTTCAGCGTATAGGAGAACGTGCCGATGCTGGAATATTCAGTCTCCGTGCTCTTCTTATAGTAAAGAGTTCCCGTCGTTTCAGTGAAGACAAACTTATAGGTGTTCTTGTTGTAATCACTATAAGTAAACGAAGCCCCATTCAAGGCAGCAGGAACATCCTCGGAAGCAATATCTTCGCCGACAATCCAAAGCTCTTTTTCGAGGGTAAAACCATTACTCTCTGCCTTGATCTTGATTCCTCCGGCTTTGACACCGGTAAGAGTATAAGTATCAGCGTCCTCGTTCTTGACCAACGTAGCATAGTCCTTGTACTTTTCATCCAAGGATAACGTGTACTGAGGGTTGGCACCGACATTGACATCCGCTTTCAGCTCGACGGAGCTTCCGACCTTCAGAGAAGAATCCGTATATCTATTATAGAAACCTCCATAGCTTGACTTGTTTTTCAAAGTGATTTCCGTAGTCTCGGCATAGCTGACATTCAAAGAAATGGACTTTTCGATTCCCTTGGAGGACTCCGTCTTCAAGGTCGTGCTTCCGACTCCCTTGGCAGAAACCTGCAAAGAGTTCTTCGGAACAGGGATGACGGAAGAATCGGAAGATTCCGTGACGACAATCGGATCGATCTGAGTCGTCGCCGTCTTAGGCTGGGCATCCTCAACACTGATGTTGATGGTATCCATATAGTTGAAGTCAGTCTTGAAATCGCCTTTATAGCCAACTTGTGCCTTGAGCGTATAGGAAGTGAAATAACACTCGCTTGGCTGGATCAGTTTCTCGCTCTCTTCCGGAGCCTTACGTTCTCCCGTACTCTGAGAGAAGGAATAATCGTAGATCTGAGCCGGAGTCGCATTATCCAGAAGCTTCTTGTTGGTGAAATCATATCCGGTCTTGTCATAGACATTGGAGGTAGCAGAAAAGCTCTTGATCATGCCATCCAGAGCAAACTCGACGGAAAGAGAGACATCGACGTAATTCTGAACCTTGTAGAAACCATATCCGGATTCTTTGGTATAGTTTCCCTTGAACTCGACCTTGTTTCCGACATAGCTATACGTGATGCCATCGTTCCAGGTAGACGTTCCGCCAAGGAAATAGGAATCCGAAAGTACCTTGTTCTCAAGGATGTTTCCGGCCCCATAATAAGAGCCATAGGAAGCGACGGAGGACCGCTTCTTCGCATCTTCCTCTTCGATATCCCCTTCTCCATCTTCTGTCTTGATGGTCTTTGCCTCAGCATAATCGTAGCTGTTGTCTTTCGTGTTTCTCTTCAGGTGATAGTACTTACCGCCATCGATACCGTCATAAGTGACATAATCGTCTTCGTTGTCAGTCGTCTGGGTATTGTCGATCTTCTTGATGGAAGAAATCGTGGAATCATTGTCATAGACATAAAACGAAGCCGATTCCGTATTATCCGAATAAGTGCTGGATTTCTTGCGGAACGAATACGTACCATCCTTGACCTGATCCTTTTCCAGATCATAGGAGGCATTTGCCTTGTTCTCAAGAAGAGTCTTCACATAGTTCGGAGTCGAAGCGATGTAGATGGAAACCGAATCATTGAAGGTATTGAGCGTAGATTTCACCGTCACCTTGACCTTGACAGAGCCCACCTTCAAAGCATGGAAGGTGCCATCCGGATCGATGGTGGCATATTCGCTAACCTCCCCAAAATCCTTTTCGACGGAATACTCGACGCTCTTGACGACACAATCTTCCGGTTCAGTCACAACAGAGAACTTGGACTGGCTTCCCACCTGAAGCGTATATTCGGAAGAATTGCGGACCAGGGCATCGGAAGGAAGAACAAGAGAAACACCGGAAAGATGCTCGCCGGTAACATTTACCGTGCAGGTATCGGAAAACTTTCCGTCTGCCGTAGAAGCCGTAATGATAGCCGTTCCGGAAGAAAGAGCAGAAAGGTTGCCTTCGGAATCGACACTGCAGACCTCATCATCGGAAGAAGCAAACGTATATTCGGCCGTTGCCGTAAGTGGAAAACAGACGACTTCGACTTTGGCCGTTTCCTCGACCTTCAGATTGAAGGTCTTATGGGTGATCCTGATGGAAGTAACGACACTCGGATCCGGTTCAGGTTCCGGAGTAACAGAAGGAGTGCTCGGGCTTGTAGAAGGAGTGCTCGGACTTGTAGAAGGAGTACTCGGATGAGAAGACGGAGAAGAAGTGGATGCAGAGCCGGAGGAAGAAGCAGAAGACGAGCTATCCTTGTTGCTTGTCACCGAACTCGGTTTGCTGGATGCAGAACCTTTGTCGGAAACAGTGCTGTTCTGGCTCAAAGACGGCTTAGAGACGCTATCGGAATTGCCAGAGCAGCCAAAAAGAAGGGAAGAAAGAAGCAGAATCGAAAAAACGGATTTTTTCTTCATAATGTAAACCTCACTGAAAATCAATAAATTATACCCTATTTTCCAAAAGTTTTCGAACCCGGAAAAAGAAGGCTTTATCCAAAAAATGGACTTTCACTGAAAATATGCCGAAAAAACATATTATTGAAAATTTGCGCATTTTAAAGAAACCGCTTACATATTTATTCCGACTCAATAAGAAAAACTCCCGGAAAGACCCGGGAGCCCATTCAGTACTGGATTCCGTTTGCAAAAAGAATCGCGGCAGCAAACGTCTCGAAGAACAAAGCACCCCACTCATAAAGAGCAAGATAATTGACTTTCGGCTTCAGATAATACGTCGTACCATCCACCTCGCTTTTTTCCATCTTGGCCCAATCCGTAAGCTTCGGATTGAAAAGAAGAAGGAAGAAAAGACCGCCGATAAGACCAAGCGCAATCTGGCAGACCACATTGATGCTGCCCTGATAAAGGACGGCACCGGGAACAAGCGTGGAGAAGGCAAACAGCAGACAGGAAAGGGAGAAAAAGACGAATCCCATCATGCTGAAGAGGATATGCAGTTTGTATTTCGAAAGAGGAATGACATTGCCGGCAGTAAGGAAAAGAAGAGACAGCGGAAACAAAAACGAAAGGACCAGGAAGAAATAGCTTCTCATGGAAGAGAAATACAAGGCCTCGGATACGCCGATCAGAAGACTGGAAGCAAAAAGAAGAAGATAGAGGACGATCCGCAAAGAAAACGGCTGAGAAGAATAGAACTGATATCCGAACGAATTCAGAAGGGAGTTCTTCTCCTTCTGCTTCAGATTGAAGAAGAGAAGAAGGAAAAGATAAAGGTAGAAGACAAAGATGCCGATGACCATCAGAAAAAGCGAAACCTTGGCCATATCAGAACCCTCCGATGGAATTACGGAACTCAGAGAGAAGCTTCTTCTTGTCCTCGGCTTTGAAATAATAAGAACCGCAGACCATCCAGTCCACATGGCTATGATAGACCAAAGACGAGGTTTCCTTGTTGATTCCGCCATCGACGCCGATAAGGTAGGGAAGGACATTCTTCTTCCGGTATTCGTCCAGAACGGCGATCTTATCCTCGCTGTGGGGAATATAGGACTGTCCGCCTTTACCGGGAACCACGCTCATCACAAGGACAAAAGAGAAAAGATGAAGATAAGGAAGGACATCGTGTACATCACTCTCAGGAGAGAAGGCAATCCCAAGCCTAAGGCCGGGCATCTGTTCCTTCATCTTGAGGATGGAAGAAGTATCCTTTGAGAATGTCTCATAATGGAAGCAGATCTCCCTGGCTCCGCAGTCATAGAAAAGGCGGATCTGCTTTTCCGGGTTGAGAGTCATGAGATGGACATCGAAATCGATCTTATCCTTGTATTTAGAAACCAGGGAGCGGAAAACAGGTTCGCCAAAAGAAATCTCGTCCACAAAACTTCCATCCATTACATCAAAATGGCAGTCCTTGATTCCCAGCTTTACCATCTCGTCGATTTCCTTTTCCAGACACGTAAAGTCAGCACTCAACAAAGACGGTCTCAGTACTCTTTCTTCTTTTTCCATACGTCGTTTGCTTTCACCTCCTCGTAGATTTTCAGATAATTCTTATAGGAATCCTGGGAAAGACATCCGGATTTGATTTCCTCTTTCACCATGCATCCCTTGGTCGATTCCAGATGAAGACAGTCATTGAAATAGCACTTCTTGACAAATCCCTCATAGCCGGGAAAACAGATGGCAAGATCACTAGGTCTCATCTTCACAAGATCCAGGGAAGAGAAGCCGGGAGTATCGAAAAGAAACCCGCCTTCGTAAGGAAGAAGGATCACTTCCTTTGTCGTATGTCTTCCTCTGCCCAGTGAAATCCTCAGGTCGTCGATCTTCCGTCTCAACGTCGGATCGATGAGATTGATGAGGGAGGACTTTCCGACACCCGTCTGTCCCATCAAGGCCACGCATTTGTGAAGCAGGAATTCCCTAAGAAGAGGGAAATCGAAGGCTTTGTCGTCCCTGTTGGAGAGGAAGAAGACCGGAAAAGAAAGCCGGACATAATCCTCCATCCTCTTTCTGAGAGTCAGAAGTTCCTTCTTCTTCAGCATGTCGCACTTGGTAAGGACGATGGCAGGCTTGAGGGAGTAGAATTTCACCATGGTAAGGAACTTGTCCAGAAGATATGACGAAAAGTCAGGTTCCTTTGCCGACACCAGGACAAGAACGACATCGGCGTTGCTCAATCTCGGTCTGGCCAGGAAATTCTTCCTTTCCAGAACCGTATCGATGAAACCATCCTTATCCAACGTCACCAAGTCACCGACCAGAATGCCGGAGGCATTCCTGAGCCTGCCTCGCTTAGGATGAAGGCTGACGCATCCGGATTGTTCATCGTAAAGACGATATCCCAAGGAGGTACTCGAAAGAACACGATAGTCTGTCACTGGCGTTCCCTCTTTGCTTCCTTGGCTGCGCTCTTGAGAGACTTGCGATGCATCTTCTCCTTCTTCATTATCTCCTTGTCCTTGCTGTTTCCCCGATGGAAGAAATCATAGAAGAAGGAATGCTTCTCCTCAAGAAGGATCGGATTCTTCAGGATCTTCTCGATATCCTTCCTCATGTATTCCACGTTCGGATAACGGTCGAAAGGATCCTTCTTGACCGCCTTGTAGATGATCTGTTCGATACAATAGGGAGTATGGGGATTGAACTTGCGGATATTGGGAAACTTCATCTTGATATGCATCAGGGCAATCGTAACGGAAGCATCGGAATCAAACGGGACCTTTCCGGTGATCAGTTCGAAGAAAGTGATGCCCATGGAATAAATGTCGCTTCTCTCCGAAGCCTGGGCACCGGCTGTGATCTCCGGAGCCATGTAATGGGCAGAGCCGACCAGGGTATCGCTTCTTGTGATCTGGGTGGCATTCTGGAAGGTCGCGATTCCGAAATCGGACAGTTTGATGGTTCCGTCGCTGGTCAGGAATATGTTCTGGGGTTTGATGTCGCGATGGATGACACCATGCTGATGGGCATACATCACCGCAGAGCAGAGCTGATACATGATATCGCTGGCTTCGAGAAAAGAGAACTTTCCCCGAATATCGAGAACCTCCTTCAGAGTCTTCCCGATAATGAACTCGTTTACCATATAGGGAAGGCCTTTGTGGGTGCCGACGTTGAGGACCTTGACGATGTTGGGATGATTGAGGCTGGCCGCCGCACGGGTTTCCCTCTCGAAACGGGAGAAATTCGTCTTGTTGTTGGCCTGGTCGGGTTTCATCATCTTGATGGCCACATCCTTGTCGGTGATCAGGTCATGGGCCTTATAGACAACTGCCATTCCGCCCTGTCCCGCCTCGGAAATGATCTTGTAGCGGTCATCGATGATGTCGTTGATTTTCTCTTCTTCCATCTTAGTTCTCCCACAAAGCTACGGCAATGTTGTCGTTGCCGCCGTGTTCAAGGGCCCTGTCCACAAGGACACGGACCTTTTCCGAAGTAGAAAGAGAGGAATCCTGAAGGATCGACGCGATCTCGCTGTCGCTGACCATGTTGTATAAACCGTCGGAACAAAGCAAAAGGGACTCATAGGCATCATTGGGCAGATAGAATTCCTGAAGATGCGTCATCTCGGGAAGGATGCCTACCGCATTGACGAGAAGGTTCTTCTGCGGATGGTTTATCATCTCGGCGCGGGTGATTTTGCCCTCTTCGAAAAGGACCTGGACATACGTCTGGTCCGTCGTCCGCTGGACAAGACCGTCATCCTTGGAAAAGGTATAGCACCTGGAATCTCCGGCAGAGACAATATAGGTCCCGCCGTCGAAGATAAGAGCAGAGACCACCGTGGATCCCATTTCCTTGACTTCGCTTCCTTCCATGGACATCTTATAGATTTCCTTGTTGGCAATCTTGAGATTCTTCCGGAAGAAATGCTTCACCCTGCGGACGTTGAACTTCTTGCGGTTCTTCTCGAAAGCGATGATCAGACTGTCCTTGATCATCGTCGAGGCGACCTCGCCCTTCCTATGTCCGCCCATACCGTCGCAGACAATCAGGATGGTACCGAAAGGACCCGAATTCCCTTCGGCGATATCCTCGTTGTTCTTTCTTTTCTTTCCGATGTCGGTCAACGTACAGAGACGGATATTATTTACCTCGTTTTGCATATTTTGCCCTCAGTTGTCCACATGCAGCATCGATGTCGCTGCCGAATTCCTTACGTATCGTCGATTTGATGTGCTTGGAAAGCAGATACTCGTGGAACAGCTCGACCTGCCCGTCCAGAGAACGCTCGAAACCATTCTCCATGACCGGATTGTAGGGAATCAGGTTCACATATCCGAAAGTCGGGGAAATCAGCTTGTAAAGTTCCTTGGCGCAGTCGATGGAATCGTTGACGCCCTTGATCAGGATATATTCGTAGGTCACCCTTCTCCCGCCGGAATCCTTGCCGTACTGGATGATAGCCGGAATCAGTTCCTCGAGAGGATAGGCACGGTTGATCGGCATCAGCATATCCCTCAGTTCATCGTTGGGTGCATGAAGAGAAATGGCAAGATTGACCTGAAGTCCCTCTTTCCCGAAACGGAGGATTCCGGGAACGACACCGCAGGTAGAGACGGTGATATGCCTGGCTCCGATGTTGAGTCCGAAAGGAGAGTTCAAAGTGCGGATGAAACTAAGCACGTTGTCATAGTTGTCGAAAGGCTCTCCCGTACCCATGATGACGACATGAGTGACACCCAGGGAAGAATCCTTTTCCTTCAGATAGCGGCCGAAAGCCATCACCTGTCCAAGCATCTCGTTGGCAAGAAGCTTTCTTTTCACCTTGAGAAGACCAGAAGCGCAGAATCTGCATCCCATGTTGCATCCGACCTCGGAACTCACGCAGACGCTGTAACCGTAGACATAATGCATCAGGACGCTTTCCACTTCCTCGCCGTCGGACATCTTGAACAGGCACTTCACCGTTCCGTCCCTGCTCTCCTGCATGACGCTGGGAGAAGGAAGAGAAAAATCGTATCTTTCCTTGAGAACCTCCCGGAAAGACTTGGAGATATCCGTCATCTCGTCGAAAGAAGTCGCATGCTTCTGATAGAGCCAAAGGAAAATCTGCTTGCTCCTGTACTTGCTTTGACCAAGATTCACCATCTCGTCGGTCAGTTGTTCCAAAGACATTGAATAAATGGATTTCATCAGACGATCCTCCTGAAAATCATGAAATAACCGGCCCTGGATCCAACCTCAGAAGGAAGGGAGAACCGTGAACGTACCGACTCGAATTCCTTTTCGTGTTCCTCGAAGAAGGCATTGCGTACCAAGAGAGTCTCATAGGAAGAGACAGACTCTGAGACATAGACAAGATATCCGCCCTTCTTCACGAATCCGCAATAGGAACGAAGAGAAGAAAGAACAGACTGCTTTGAAGAAGAAAGCCGTTCCTCTGTCAGCCTGGGAAGAAGGAACTGGCTTTCATTATAGGAAAGCCTGTTGTCCTTGCCCATCAGAAGGACAAGGTCATAGTCCCGAGGAGAGAAGCGACAGACAAGGCTTTTCTCATCCAAAGAGGCAGGGTCATCCTCCAAGCCCCTGGCTTTATCCAGGACAGGAAGCGAAGAAGAAAGCCGGCTTGAAAGACTGAAGAAGGCATAGTCGGGACAGGAAGAGGAGAGAAGGACCTTCGGCTGAAGGCGCGGCAAGGACAAAGAGGAAAGCGCGATTTCGAAAGGATAGAACGTCCGGATGTCGTTTTCCTCCTTCTTCGTGGAAAGAAGAAAACCATCCTCAAGCCGCACAAGGCCTTCCTTCTTCCGAGAAGGAAGATAGAAATCCACCGGCTTATGCCAGTAGGAAGAAAGGATATCCTTCCTTTCCGAAACGGAAAGGAAGCTTCCGTAGTCCCGGATCAGAAACCTAGGGACCTCAAGAAGAAGGGAAAGGTAGACATCCTCAAACTCCCTGACCTTTTCGGGAATCGCAAACGGAGAAGAGGAAGCCCGGGAAAGAGCCGAGAAGTTCTTTTCCTTCACGCTCAGGGAAAACGAGCCGGAGAACTTCCGGAAATAGAATTCCCTCAGTTGGGAAGAAGGGATTTCCCCTTTCCTCAGCTGGAACAGCGTGACCACATTCAGGAAGAAGGCCTCGAAAGAAGAAGAACAGGAAAGGGAAAGGTCTTTGACCTCAAACGAAAGCTTCTGGAAATTCCTCAGAATCCTCCTAGTATCCAAAATAAGTGTTTTCTTTTCTTTCTCCTGGAGGATATACTCCCTGAAAAGAATGCAAAACACATCGTGCAAAGGCGTTGGACGAAGAAAAAGCTTTTCCAGAATCTCCGGTTCGAGATACAAATAGGACATAGTTAACCGCCTATTAGAATTATATCAAAAAGACGGCCTGATGACTACTTCTGGTAAAGTGCGTAAAGCTTGTCGGATTCCTTCGAAAGCCTTCCGATCAGAACAGAAGCATCCTTGCAAAGATCCTCAAGCTCCTGGATCTTGGATTCATAGACCATGACATCCTCCTTGGAAAGCCCGTAGGCATTCTCGATGAAGAAGTAGTTCATGACATACTCCCGCTTCCTGAGGATTCTCACGATTGCCTTGTAGTCTCTGTCGGAAAGACCCTTGCCGAGAAAATAGTCCTCGAGTTCCTTTCCGGTAAGAAGAGAGCTCTCCTTGCAGAGCCTCTTGGCGTTTTCCTCGCTCTGGACGATCATCTCCGAACCCCTGGTGTAGCAGTCAAGTCCCTTGGAGTTCTCATAGAGAGCAGCAACCCGATAGGCATTCTTCAGGACATACTGGCTGAGTTCGATGAAATTTCCGACCAAATACGTGATTCTTTCAAGATACGTCATACAAATGACCTCCTAGAACAAAAAAACCCACCGAAGTGGGTTTCCATTTACAGAAAAGAAGATTAGTTCTCTTCCTTGACGTCGAGAACTTTCTTGCCGTTATAATATCCGCATTTCGGGCAAACGCGATGTGGTTTGATCATTGCGCCGCAATTCGAGCAAGCATAGACGTTGCAAGCCTTGAGGGCTAAATGCTGTCTTCTGACTCTCTTTCTCATTACGCCAGTTCTTCTAGTTGGTGTTGCCATAATATCCGCCTCCGTTTCTTCATTCAATTTTCATAAACAGCATAGTAAATTATATGCTATGTCAATAAAAAAGGCAAACTTTTTTTATCGAATCTAAATCCAAAGTCCGGAAAAGCTCATTTCCAGGTGATGGAACGATAAAGATCGAGATACTTTTTTGCCGACTTCGACCATCCGTATTCGCCGAGCATGCCGTTTCTCTGGACGGCAAGAAGGCGGGGCTGGGAATCGTAGAAGAACCTGCAGGCCGATTCGAAGCAGGAATAGAACGCCTGAGGATCCTGGTTGTTGAACTTGAATCCGTCAGCCTTGTCCCCTTCCCCAAGGTCGTGGACCGTATCGTTGAGGCCTCCCACATTGGAGACAATCGGAAGCGTTCCGTATCTCATGGAGATCATCTGGCTAGTCCCGCAGGGTTCGAAGTAGCTGGGCATGAGGAAGAAATCGGAACCCGCATAAAGAAGATGGGCAAGATTCTCGTCGTATCTTCTCACGAAATAGACTTCCGGATACTTCAAGGACTCATAGAGGAACTGGTTCTCGAGTTCCCCGGTTCCGATGACGATCATCCTGGCATCGTATTTCTTCAGAAGAGGCATGACGGAAATCACCCGGTCGACGCCTTTCTGGGCAGAAAGCCTGGTGACCATGGAAAACAGCGGGCCTTTGAAGAAGGTATCCATATCCAGAAGATGGAGAATCGCATCGCGGTTCATCTTCTTGCCGGAAATCACGCTCTCCACATCATAGTTCTCTCCGATCTTCTTGTCCGTGGCCGGATTCCAGATTTCCGTATCCAGGCCATTGACGATGCCGGAAAAGTCATTGTGCCTGCACCAGTCGAGGATGCAGCCGATTCCGCCGAAGGAATTGTGATCGTTCATCAGTTCCCTGGCGTGAGTGACGGAGACGGTGTTGATCTTGTCGCTGGCCATAATACCCGTCTTGAGGAAATTGAAGGAATCCCCCATCCGGCAATAGCCGGAATCATAGTAGTCGGTGGACAGATTGAAGAAATAGGGAAGATCGCCGCGAAGAGCCCAGCCCTGGAAGGCAGGATTGTGGATGGTCAGAACCGTCTTGATCTTTCTCGGATTATAGGTAAGCAGAAGAGGAAGGACGGCAGTCTGCCAGTCATTGCAATGGACGACATCGAAATTGTTATGTCTGGTGATAAACGTATTGACAGCCATCATGAACGTGGCGAATCTCTCATTGTCATCGCCATAACCATAAAGCTGCAGGCGGTCGAATTTCTCGTCCATGGCCGTAAAATAGAAATTCACGCCCTTGTTGACAATAGAATAGACACCGCATCCCTGGGTCCTCCAGCTCATGCGGAAATCAAACGTATCGAAAATCTTACTGATTTCGGGATGTTTTTCCTTGATGGTCCTGTAATAAGGAAGGATGACAGAGACATTCTGTCCCTCCTTGACCAAAGCCTTGGCATAGGACCAGACAAAATCGCCCAATCCTCCCGACTTGCAATAAGGCAAGGCTTCCGGTGCAACAAGAAGTATATTCATCAGACAATATCTCCTCTGGCAACATAGAGAGGATCATCCAGGGAACCGACGACTTCGGAGATGTGCATCACCTGAGCATCCTTGTCGACGACGGCATTTTCGATTCTCGTATTCTCGTCGATGACGGCATTGCTGCCGATCACGGCATTCTTGATGACAGAACCCTTCTTGATCCTGACACCGCGGCCCACGATGGAATTGATGACCGTTCCTTCGATGATGGAGCCGTTTGCGATATAGGAATTGGCCACTTTGCAGCCGCTCTTATAAAGGACAGGCGGCGTATCATAGGAGCGGGTGAAGATCGGCCAGTCCTGCTTGAACAGTTCGGAGAAGACATCCTCGTCGAGAAGTTCGAGGGAATACTGGAGATAGTGGCTCAGGGAGTCGAACTGTCTCACATAGCCGTCGATCTTCTTTCCTTTGACAAGTACGCTTGTGGAAGTATATTTCAGGACATCCGTCAGATTGAAGAAGGCGGAAGTGTTCTTTCCGAATTCCACAAGGGACAAGAGCGTATCATAGGACATGATCCAGGTAGCCAAGGAGATGTCTCCCTCATCGGAATTCCCTTTGTTGGTTTCCAAGGACATGACTCTTCCTCTGTCTCCGAGGACGACCTTGTCGGCATTGATGAAGTGGTTCCTGAGTCCGGTCTGGTGCGAATAAAGAAGCGTGATCTTGTTCTTGGAAGCGATATGCTCTTCGACAAGCTGGCGGAAATCGCAGTGGTAGATGATATGGCTCGGTGCGATGACCACATAGTCCGGATGGACCGCATTCAAAAACCAGTGGTTCTCGGTCAGATTCGCGATATCGGTATTGTAGGCAGGAATCCTGACATTGGGTTCATCATAGAGGATCGAGAAGTCCCCGATCTTCGTATTGCCGGTCCAGACTCTTCCGTTTGTGACATGTCTGGAAAGAGAACGGATATGGTTTTTGCAGAGAATCCCCATGGATTCGATTCCGGAGTTGGTGAAATTGGAAAGGGGGAAATCCACGAAGGCATAACGGCCAAGGAAAGAAGTGGAGGCGATGGCCCTATGTTTGCTCATCGGTCCAAAGTCGGCGCTGGTGTAGTTGTCTACGAGACCTAAGATTTTGATGTTCATGCTGCTCTCCTTTATTCTTGTCCGTTGACAAGTTCGACATCATCGGCATTGCCGACGATGTCATGATCGACGACGATCTTGCTTCCGACCAGGGCATTCTCGACGCGGACTCCCTTGAGTACTCTTGCACCCGGCATGATGAAGCAGTTCTTGACGACGGCACCTTTTTCGACGACGACCTCATTGGAAATGACCGAATGCTTTACGGTTCCGAAGATATTGGCACCCTGGTTGATGATGGAATCATCCACGACGGCATCGCTGGCGATGTACTGCGGACGGGAGAAGGTATCGGCCGAATAGATCTTGAAATCGGAAGAGAACAGCCTCAGCGTGCAGTCCGGGTCCAGAAGGTCCATGTTGGCCTGCCAGAGAGAATGGATGGTTCCCACATCCTTCCAATAGCCCTCGAACGGATAGGCAAAAAGCCTCTGCCCGGCGGAAAGCATCTTGGGAAGAATGTCCTTTCCGAAATCATGCGAAGACTTCTTGTCCTCGGCATCCTTGATCAAGGCCTCGCGGAGAAGGGAATACGTGAAGATATAGATACCCATGCTGGCCAGGTCGGATTTCGGAGCCTTGGGCTTTTCCTGGAACTCCGTGATGCGGTTTTCCTCGTCGGTGATCATGATGCCGAACCGGCTAGCCTCCTCAAGCGGGACACGGATGCAGGCAATGGTACAATCCGCCTGGTTCTTCTTATGATAGCCAAGCATCTTGGCATAATCCATCTTGTAGATATGGTCTCCGGAAAGAATGACGACATATTCGCAGTGCGTCTTGTCCAGCCAGTCGATGTTCTGATAGATGGCATCGGCAGTACCGGCATACCAGTTGGCACCTTTCGGAGTCTCTCTCGGAGGAAGGATGCTCGTCAAGGCACCCTGACCATTGAGACCCCAGTTTCTGCCCGATCCGATATAGTTGTTCAGGGCTGTAGATTCATACTGCGTCGCCACACCGACGCTCTTGATACCCGAATTGGCGACATTGGACAGGACAAAATCGATGATACGGTATTTGCCACCGAAGAAAACTGCTGGTTTTGCGATTTTGCTGGTGAGAGATTTCAGACGGCTTCCTCTGCCTCCGGCAAGAATCATTGCTACTAGTTCTTGATTCATATAGGCCCCTTTCATGATAGCTGTTTGTCAAAGCTGGAAACGCTTTCAACACAATAATATTATAAACCTACTCAGATAGAATTAGAAAGACATAATCGTAAAAAAGGGGCATGCACAAGCCCCTTTTTCCTTTACAATTGTCCTTCAGCAGGAGGGATTTCGGCTTTTTGTGTTCTTCTCTTGTCCTGATAGACATCAAGTCCGGACTTCTTCCTCTTATCATCATGGATCGTGACCAGGATCAGATCGACATAATTGACCAGATCACGGAGCTTTTCGCTCGGCGTAGAGAGAATTGCCTGAAGACCGAACTGCCTGAGAAGATCGGTGGATTTCATGATACGCGCGGCATCCATCTTGGAGAAAGCCTCGTCGAAGATGACAAAGCGGAGCGTATTGTTGTCGGACGCGTTGTTGGCTCTGGTAAGGGAGGCAAAGGAAGCGAGGATGGCGATATAGAACGGAGTCTGCGTCTCACCTCCGGACTGGCTCTTGAAGGAACGGCCAAGAGAGATGACGTTCTTCTCCTCTCCGGTACCTCTGGTGACCAGAAGATCGAAGTTGATATAGGTCGTGTAGGATGTGAAAAGCTGGATGTTCTTCAGAACCTGCTCCTTCTGGGCTCCGCTTGCGGAAGTGGAAGAAGAGATGAGAGTGAAAAGATTGTCCATGGTCGTCTTGTACTTCTCCATGAACAGCGATTCGGCATCGCCGGCCTTGAGAAGAAGCGGATCCATGATCATATCATAATATTCGCGATAGTCCCTGCTCGGAGTGACCTTGAACTGGTAGGAATCCCTTCCGAAATGACAGTCCTCGAGAGCCTGGTTAAGCTCGTCGATCTGGGCATAGACCGTCTGGATGGCCGTCCTGAGTTTGTAGATGAAGTCATCCTTGAATTCGCGGATGGACTGCTCATGGGCTCTCTGGATCTTGTTCTCGTAGTCCGGAAGCATGACTTTGGAGATATTCTCCAGTTCCTTGTCGAATTCATCATTGTCAAGAACATTGTAGGCATCATAGGAAACATGATACCTGGTGACATAGTCGTTTCTCAGCTTGTCGAGATTGCTCTTGGCATTTTTCTGCTTGTTGAAGGCCTGGAGGTATTCCTTCTGGGCCATATTGCGGATCTGGGGCAAGGAAAGCTTCTGCTCATCCAGAAGCTTGTTATAGAAAGGTTCGTATTCCTCGTTGACCTTCTTCTGGTCGAATTTGTCGACTTCCTTCCTGTAGTTCTCAAGAAGGTTGTTTCCGGTAGGAATATCGACGGAATTGAGTCGTTCGATCTCACCAAGAAGGGTTCCTCTCTCCGTAAGAAGATCCTCGCGCTGCTTGGAAAGAGTATGGATCTGGGAATCGATTTCCCCGAGTTTCTTCTCGACTTCGCTCATATCGCCGGTCGAAGCTTCCTTCATATCCTGATCGAGTCTATCAAGGCTGGACTGAAGCGTCTGGATCTCACCGTTGCGGTCCACATCGTTATGATAGGTATCCATTTCGCCTTTGGACATCTGGGGAAGAGAAAGAAGGGAAGAAAGCTTGGTGGAGACCTCATTGAGAAGCGAATATTCCTGGTTGACCTTCTGATAGTCGCTGGCACTCAAGGCCTTGGTATCGTTGGAAACCTGGGTTCCGAGGAAGTAGATTCTCGCATTGTCCTTGTTCAGATACCAGGTGGCAAAACCCCTGTAGCCCGTGCAGTCGGAAAGAAGACCGTTTCCGCTGTCTCTGGCCTCCTGGAAAGAAGAACATTTCTTCGTCCTTCCGAGAAGATAATCGGTATAGGCCCTTGCTCCCTCATGGCTGGTATCGATGAGTTCGCTGATGGAGTTGTCGATGACCTTGATATTGGCCTTAAGAAGCCTGTCGGTATCGACCAAAGAGACACGGTAGAAATGATAGGTATCGCAAAGCTCCTTGAGGATGCGGTTTGCTTCCTCATAGTAGCGGGGATTGACGAAGAAATTGAATTTCTGGGAGAAAAGGACAGCCTCGAGAGCCATGCACCATTCCGGATCGTTGACGTCAACAAGGTCGCAGTAGATGTCCACCTTGGCATCGCTGTGTCTGGCCTTCAGGGCATTTTCAAGGCTCTTCTTGATCTGGATGTAGTTGGGGCCTAAGGATTCGAACGGTTTCTTGCCGGAATTGACGGCATTCATGTCGTTTTCCAAAGAAAGAAGCTCGTCGCTCAGCTTGTAGAGACTGTCATCGATCATCGACTTCAGGGAAATGACCTTGGTATGAAGCGTCTCGATATCATCGCGGAACAAGGAAAGATTGTCGAAATCAAGGCTGTTGGAATCCGTCTCGGAGATGATCTCCTTTGCCTGAGTCGTGATATCGGAGCAAAGCTCGACAACCTCGTCGAAGCCGCTCTTCAGCTTGGCACCCAGTCGATTGGAATCGAATTTGGAGAAATAGAGGGCAAAATCGCCGCAGACCTTGCTGTATTCGTTTGCGAAATTGACCATTTTGTTCATCACCGAAGAAATAGCCATCTGGATGGCAGTGATGGACTTGGAGATGCTCTCCTTCTTCATGGAGATCTTCTCCGTAAGGGAATAGTTGCTGGACTGAAGCTTCTTGGCCTGATAGGAATTGTAGTCCGAACGCAAATCGTCGATCTGCGAATCCAGACGGGCGATCAGGTCGCCGATTTCCGTGATGCGTCCGTTGTCCTTCTTCAGCTTTTCGAGAAGGACATCCACCTTCTTGCGGTTCTCATCGTAGCTGACGCGGCTGTTGACATAGTTGAGAAGTTCCAAGGACTTCTGATAATGGCTGTAATCATCGAACGTATTGTGGATGGAGGTAAGAAGATCGACCTTGTCATGAAGCCTCTTGGCCTCGATTTCCAGAATCTTGTACTGCTCGATGTTCTTCTGCATCGGGGAAATATCGACGTTGATGTCCGAATCGCAGATATATTCGGTGATGAAAGTGGAAATATCGCTGATCGGGGCAAAAGAGACGGCTTTCTTGAACAGGCTGAAATACTTGTCCGGAAGATTTCCGAAAGCCTCCTTGATGAAAGTCTGGTAATCGTTATCCGTATCGAAGAAGCGGAAATGGTTGACCTTATAGTTGTTTCTCACATAGGTGGCAAATTCCCGATAGATCAGCGGGCGGATCTTCTTCTTGTCGGTTTCGACATCCTTGTTGGAGAAATCGCACTCCGGGAACGGGGAATCCAGATAGAAATAATGCTTGTCGAATCCCTCGGCAGAATCCACATCGAAGACAACACCGAGCGTAAAGACGCAGTCCTTGACCGTATCCTTGATTTCGATGGCAAGATAACTGGTGAAAGCACCCGTCCTCAGATTGATGACGTTTCCATTGTCATCGACGCCGGTCTGTCCCTTCAAGTAGGAAAGAAGGTTTCTTCCGCTCTTTCCTTTCTCGTTGGCTGCCTTGTTGAAGTTCTCCGGTCTTGTCGTACCGAGAATCAGAATCTGAAGAGCATCGATGATGGTGGATTTACCCGTGCCGTTGGGGCCGGTAAGAAAGGTGATGTTCTTGATATCCGTCGTCGTATTGGAGAAATAATGCCAATTGATCAAACGAAGTTTCTGAATGATTTTCATAATCTGCCTCCTAGTTTCCGGCGCCGGTCACATTTGCCTGAGAGAAGATATCGCCGTCATCCTCCTCGTTCTCTCCGCTCACTTCCCGGTACAGGGCGTTCATCTTCTCGTTGGAAATGACAAAGCGGATGGTCGGAAGGATGTAGAACGAATAATAAAGGTCGGAATAGGTCTTGTCGCAGCGGTTGACGATATTGTAGGAATCCAAAGTCCTCATGCAGGAAGCAATCGTAGTCTGGGAAAGCTTCTTGGTCAGATTGCTGAGGCCCAGGTTGTTGATATGGACATTCAAAGTCTTCGAATCCATAAGGACAGCCACATTCTGAGGTGCCTTGCTGATCTGATCCTCATAGTAGTCCCTGAGGGCATACACCACAAGAGTCGTGACAGAATCCAGCCTCATATGGTTGTATTCCTCATCGGAAATCACAAAATAGATTCCCTCGTCGTCCGCCTTGCTAAGAGAAATCGAAGCAAAGGAAAGATACTGTTCGAACAAAGACTCATGTCTTTCGATGAACAGATAATCCGGATTGGCGATGAACATCTTGCTTTTCATATTGTAGACACGTCTGACGATATAGCATTCATAGAGAAGATTGCTCAGAGTCTTGGCAAACTGATTCTTGTCTCCTCTGGTAAGCTGATTGTATTCTTCTTCGAACATAGCTTATTTTCTCCTTGATTTCTTGTTTCTCGTAAACTGATAGCACGGCATATAGTATCCGGCATAGTCGATTCTGTCCTCAAGCTTCTTGGCCGAAAACGGAATCAGACCCATCAGAGACTTCAGAACGCCCAGAATATAGAGGACAAGTTCATCGGAATCCTTGATGGAGAACTGGTTCGTCAAAAGCGTATCCTGTTCCTTCATATTCGATTCGATATATCCGATGATGGCCTCATCCGAATACTTGTCAAGCTCGCGGTCAAGATAAGCCGTCACATCCAGAGCGCTCTCGCTGTCGAAATCGAAGACATCATCCATCGGCATCGGCTCGACGTTCTCGTCGATAAGCCCTCTTTTGAAAGGCATCGTCATCGAACGGGAATCGACAAAGCCCTGGCGCGGAAGATTCAAGGTGTCGCTTGCCTTGTTCAGGATAGGAAGCTCCTCATATTTCAGAGCCGGATTGTTCTTGATCTCGTTTGCCATGGTCAGAATGATCTTCTTGATCTTTCCCTGAACGGTCTTGTCGCTGGAAGAAAGATAATTGACCTTTCTCTGGACAGCCTCCGTATAGTTGGCATTGGCCTTATCGATTTCCGTGAAGGCAGACGCCAGACGGGAGAAGATGTCGATGACTTCCTGAATTGTCTTGATAACAAAGACGACCATATCCTGATCACTCTTAAGCTGGTTGCTCGGTTCCGTCTTGGCTTCCTTGACGATCAGCGTAATGATACGTTCGCTCTTGAGCCATTTCTTGAGAATATAGATCGTCGGCTGCGCATAAAGGCCGAGAGAATCGAAAGTCTTCATCGGATGATAGTATTTTTCCGAGATATCGGTACGATACTGGTCAAAATGCTGTTTCAAAGCCTCGTTCGGGTCAAGAACATTGGTAAGACGGTTTCCGAACACGCAGATCTGCTGACGCAGAAGGGTGACATTCATCTCGAGATTCTCCGCATTGTTCCTGGCATTCATCAGGGAGCGGTACATGTAGTCGTCTTCCTTCTCGTCTTCCATCTTCAGTTCCGCATACGTCTGATGGACAAGCGGAAGATAGCTGGAAGCATCGCTGGTCAATTCATCGATCAGTTTCATGAACTGAATCGAATAAGCAGGAATATAGATATATTCCACGCTGTTCTTCGGATCCTTGGAAATGATGAACCATCCGCATTTGCTCAGTTTGCGGATGACATAGGAGACCTTTTCGCCGATCAGAATGTCATCATCGCCGGTCTTGGTCTCAAAGGAAATCCTCTCGGTATCCCCTTTGTCGTCAAGTTTATCCTCTTCCACATCAAAAAGCTTGAAGAAATCATCCCCCTGAGAACGAAGAAGAGCGACATACTCGCTTCTTCTGATATCCTTCTTCCTACTCTTCAGAAGGTGATAAAGACAGATAAGAGCATACGAATATACGGTCTTATATTTTCTACTTAGCGGAGAGAAGAATTCCTCCGGAATTTTATCAAATAACTTAGCCAAAGCTGTGTCCCACCTTTTATTAAACTCAACTACATAAATTATAGATGGTAGACAAAAATAAAACAATAAAATAGAAAAGAATTATCAAAGGAGCAAGACAAAAGAATACATGAAAACCAACTTTATTTTATGCATGGAACACCTTTATCGTCTGCCAGAAAAGACACAAGAAAAATCCGTTCATGGAACGATAAGCTAAATGTGTTTGAAAAGAGCAGAAAATGATATAATAGGCACGGAAAACCACCGCAGAATATGAAACAGAAAACAAAAGAAAAGAAAGAACGGATCTTCGAAATCGACCTGTTGAGATGCCTGCCCATTTTCGTCGTCATGCTCTATCACCTCTGCTACGACTTTTCCCTCATACCGACCATCGTAAACAATTATCAGGAAGTGATATGGAATTATCCCAATCTGGACAGTTTCCTGAACTTTGCCTACCAAACGGCAAACAGCAGCATCATCCTAGACGTCATCGCACCCCTTGTCGGCTCGATATTCCTCTTCATCTCCGGAATCTCGACCGTCTTCTCCAAGAACAACGTCAAAAGAGGCTTCCTCCTTCTTTGCGGAAGTCTACTTGTCTCCCTAACCACCTGGCTTATCGATTTCATCCTCCAGCAGTTCGGTTCCGCCGATGACGTCTTCATCGGCTTCGGAATCCTTCACGTCATGGCCGTATCCATCCTTCTATATGGGATCTTCGAATGGATCGTCCACAGACTCTTCCACAAGGAAATACCTTCCATCATCATGCTGATTGTCGGAACGCTTATCCTCTTCATGGGAATCACACTCAGAAACGGAGTGATCATCGGCGGAAAAGAAGTCATCTGGCCCCTAGACTACAGCTACGGCGATCCCCTTACTCAGGTGAATCACTTCTCCTATACCGTCTTCTTTGATTCCGCCATCGGCAGAATCGGAAACGTGGTCGACTGGTGGCCGATACTTCCTTACTCCGGAGTCATCTACATCGGCATGGCCTTTGGCAAAGTATTATATAAGGATAAGAAATCCCTCGTTCCCAAACTCAATCTCAAAGTCTTCAAACCATTATGCTTCATCGGAAGACATACCATCTACTTCTATCTCCTCCATCAACCCATCTTCATCCTGATTCTAGCCATCGTCTTCTTCGCCCTCGGCTTCCGCATCTGAAATAAAAGCGGACTCTCCATGTACAGAGTTTCCACCGAATCGGACCTATCATCCTAAAAATAGATCCGAAATCCAAGGAACCAGCAAGAAGAGGCCGTTTTTTCATTGTATTTGCTTATATACACTATTATATTATGCTTCCCCTAATAAAACGCCGATATAAGTATTGAACCGGATAAAGAGAAGAACATCATAGCATAAAAACCAAGATAATCGGCTGACGCATTAACTGACTTCCTACAAATACAGAACGGCCGACATAAAATGAAAGAAAGTAACAGCCGTCACTTTTCATCATTAAACGGAGGTCTGATTTCCTCACACAAGAAAGGCCAGACAATCGAAAAAAGGTTGAGGATTTCCTTTTAATATAATGCCTCATATCTTCTTAAAACACTAGGAAAAGACACCCTTTCGAATTTGTCTTCGTACAGTTTTCCCATCATATTTTTGAGATATCCAAGATTGATCTTGGCTCACCCCCTCCGTTCAAATACATAAACCTGATTTATTCCAATTCCTATAGCTGAATAATAATACCTAATCTTTCTCTATCTACCTAGACCTTTGTGTTGAACCAGAAGGGTTCGGATAGGAGAAGCCCAGATTCGACATATAGAACGGACAATGTCATCGATGACCTAAAGAAACAAAAACACTATTCGATGAGTACACTAACACATGCGATGACAAAAAAGGAAAAGCATGACGATGTCTACAAAACATGATGGAAAAAACTTTCAGAACATATATACCTATATTTTCGTTGATGCAACACCTACAAATTAATAAGCAGTAACGATAGCAATTCCACTATTATAAGTAATCATCCCGGAATAGATTGTGTCAAAATTATAGCTATAGGAACGATTCGTATGATCATAATACCCACCAAAAACAACTTCGGTTGCATTAGGTTCTTTAAATTTGCAAGCAATTGTATCAGTGATTGTTCCATCATTACTGACAACAATAGACGCTATGGACTGATTCATCTTGAATGTACAATAACCATTACCGAATGCTGTATTGTTCGTGCCAATTTCATACTTTCCTGTATGAGTCAGAGGTGAATTGACATCACAATTTGTTATTTTTCCGAAATTATAGATTGCCAAACAAGAAAAATTTTCATTCATAGTCACATAAAGATGACCTTTTTGCTCTATATCATAAGGAAGAAAATTCAAAAATCTCCCCTTTAGATAATTATGAGAATTCGTATCACTGTGCATCTCTATTTTTCCTTCGGTTTTACAATTAATGATTTTTCCGTTTTCTTCGTTAGTGTAGACAAGTTCGCCAATTTCAAAAGTGTTATTTTTTTCAGATCTGATAATTGTCTCCGCAGGCAGATTATATTCGGTTTTGAACCGATAGATTCTATCTCCGATAATAGAACAATTAGAAATAATACCAGAATTGTACAATGTAATAAAACCAGCCTTACAATCAACATTCGTCACAGAAAAGTTTCCCGGATTAATTCGAAGCGAATCAATGCGTCCCTTAATACGATGGAAAATACCACAACTGCTAATATTATTATATCCCTTAAATGAAATAGAGTGACCATTGCCATAGAAAATGCCATCAAAAGTATGGCTTTGATCACCAATTGGGACAAAACCATTTAATTCAATATCAGCATCCAATACATAATTGACATTAGCGTCATTCAAACGAACATTCGTCAATTGTTGTGCCGAAGTTATTTTAATTGCTGTATCTATTTTCAAAAATTCTCCACAATTGTCGCAGAAGGAATCATTATCACTATCAACATGAGCTTTTGCCTCCAGAGTAATGTTTTTTCTCTCTCCACAACGAGTACATTGCTTAGTGATAACGCCACCATTTGTACAACTTGATTCAACTTGATCTATAACTTCAAAATTATGTCCCAAAGCTTTGACACTGGTGTGCTCCTGAAGAACTTTATTGCAATATGAGCAAATAATTTTTGCTGTTTCACCACCAGCAATGCATGTTGGTTTTACCTCTTCGGAAAGAACCTGAGCAGTATGTTCAGCCAAAGGCAATTCTTCAGAGTAATCTAGATTACATCGTTTACAATGATAATTGATTTTACCTTTTTCAATACAAGTCGACGGAATGACTCCATAAGCTGTTCCATCATGCGATAATGGATCAATTTTCATACTTACAGTTTGCTTTGAAAAAACCTTATTTTTGAAAAAAGCCTCATACAATATCTCACCGCTATCAATACAAGTTGGTTGAATTACAATTGTTTTCTTGACCTCAATTCTTTCTTCAATGATTTCAGCCTCATTATTTTGACATACCGCTCTACCAAAACAGGTTGTTCCATCTTCAGACCATTTATATTCTATTGAATAACGATGTCCACGTGCTGGAATAGTTTTCGATTTTTTCAACACTTCATTACAACGAGAACACTTGACTTCTTCCGTATTGCCATCAATTTCACAAGTAGGCTCCTTAGCTTTTTGGGAGACATATTCTACATGGCCAAGTTTTGTCAAAAGCACTTGGTCCACATCTCCACAGGTAGAGCAACTCCTTTTTTTCAATCCATCTGTTACACATGTAGGTTCTGCAACTATGATAAATTCAGAATAGTGATGGCCAAACGCCTCGACCTTACGTTCTTCATTCTTCAAAATGCAACGAGTACAATGCCTTTCCTCTATACCGGATTTCGTACAAGTCGGTTCAACCTTATAGACCCAATTTGACAAATCATGTCCCAAAGATGGAATCGACTTAGTTTCTTCTTTTCCACATATTGAACAAATCGCTCTTTCTTCGCCTTTATCTAAACAGGTAGGCTCTTTTGAGACAACCCAATTACTATATTCATGCGAATGTGCTTCCTTTGGTCCACAAGCCCCAAGTCCGAAAGATAACGATAAGATAATCATTGCTTTTAAAATTTTGTTCTTTTTCATAAACTATCATCCTTATTCAGAATAAACGGAATTATAAAACATCTTTACTGTTGAATAATTATCATTATTATCAGATGAAATTTTCACCTTCTTCCAATCTTCTTCGCTCCCTTCATAATGAACCTCAATCGTTTTTCCATAATTCTCTACTCCAAAGAAACGATCGCAAATATTCGTAATCGTCTTCGGAAGATAAATAATATCAGCAAACGGGAGATAGTATTTACGTTCTTCTATAATCGAGCCTGTAAAAAATTGCCTCTTTTGATAATGATAGGTATTTCTGCAATAAAACTCATCCGAAAAATCATATCCGTCTTCAAAAACAGCAATCTTATTTTCAATGTGGTTATTTTCAAAATAATCCTCTTCATCTAAAACAACGCTTTCAACAATACTGTTTTTCTTAATCTTCATAACACCAAAAGGAGTTCCACTATAAAGATGTCCTCCTTCCATATTCAGTTCGATTGATCGACTAGAGGTCAACCTGCATTCCAAAGTCGCGCCATAGAGATTAACTTTCTTAAGATTCTCACATTTAGAAGTGATAGTAAAATTGCCGTTATCCGGAAATGTCATATCAAGCAGATTGGAAAAGACAAAACTTGCCTCAAATTTTTTTGACGATTCAAACGATAGATGTTTAACACCATCGGTTGATTTCTCGTTCGATTTGAAATTCGAAGAATATCCATTTACAGAATAGTTCTCAATTGTACCTTGAAAGGTCAAATTTTCCGGTAAATCATCGATGTATTCGGACATAACGAAATAATCATCATCATTATCTTTGATATATCGAATTCCATTTTTCACATCATCATATTTCATTTCCGTACAAGAATTCATCACAAGCAAAGAAGTTAATAAACAGACTGTTGATAATATTTTGTTTTGCCTCATTTTAATTTTTACCTTTTATATTTTTTTATAACATCGAAACTAAATCAACGAAATTCCAAAAATATATGATCTGCATATTTATCATCAAAGCCATAAGTAGTCAGCTTAAGAAACTTTACACAATCAATAATCTTATTTTTGATATCTTTCTTTAATTCCTCAAAATATTCATCTCTGTATTTCTTTACAAGATAATCAACGCGGTATCCATTATCTGCGATAAGACGCATATCAGCTTCATTCACGCAGGAGACTGCTATATGAAAATCCTCAAAAACAATTGTTATTTCTCTGTCATTAGTTCTCGAGGAATCAACGATAACTTTTTGATATATTCCGTCATAACTTGGCCTTACTTCATGGCTTCTATTAAACACAAAAATCTTCCTCATTTCATAACATTGTTTTTCTAAAGTTAAAGCATGAGCCTGTTTATAAAAACCATAATAAAAAGGGGAATGTTTGTCGAAGCATTCAAAATATCTTTTCCCATATAAATCATCCATATAATCCTGAAGATATTCAATATAAGTTTCACCAATAACTTTACGTGTATCACCTAAAGCTGATGCTTCTTCCTGAAGTCTTTTTTTCCTCTCATACTTTGCACGATATCCTGATCCTAAATCAATACAGGCCGCTTCTTCATATGCTTCGCTTCCTATAGGATACTGGCCACAATTCTCACAATAATAAGAAAAATCCTTTTTATATACTCTACCACCACATCGAGAACACCTCATATCAAGATATTTTTTCTTTTTAAAAATCGACATAATCATCCTCCTTTATTAAGAAATAATCCATCAAAAAACATAGAAGCAAGCAAAAGAAATAAATGAGATTGATCTAAAGGTTCCAAATTCAGGGTCCTTGTATCCACTCATCCATCATTAAAATTTTCTTCTTCCTTCTCGTCTTCAAAGTCAACGACTCATACTTCTTTGCAATCGACTTCTCGGTCTTAAGAAAACCGATAAGAAAATTGCAACCCGTTTCTTTGAATAAGGACCTTTTTGTCCTTTGGTTCCTGAATAGATTTCATTAAGCCACTCCCTTATGTTTTTTGACGTCGGCATTCATTATAAGCACGTCAAAATTCAAGGAAAAGACAATCACAAGAAAGAATATTTGAATTCTTCACTAACATTTTTTCGGCTCAAAAAAAGCAGAAAAAACCCTTTAAAAGCAGAAAAATCCTTGGAAATCAATGAATTTTCATCATTACCATGTTTAAGTCGAGACCTTTTTCCAAGTAAGAAAAAAAAGAGGACACAAAAAGCCTGGCATCCAGAAAAAGGACACCAGGCAGTTGGATTCAGCAGAAATTCGGATCAGTCGAGATGCGGACCGGCCTTAACCAAAGCCTTACCAGCATCGTTGGTCTCATATTTGTGGAAGTTGGTGATGAAGCGGCCGGCAAGATCCTTGGCCTTCTCATCCCAGACCTTCGGATCAGAATACGTATCTCTTGGATCAAGAATGGAGGTTGCAACACCATCGAGAAGAGTCGGAACCTCGAAGTCGAAGTACGGAATCTTCTTGGTCGGAGCCTTCAGAATGGCACCGTCGAGAATAGCATCGATGATACCTCTTGTATCCTTGATGGAAATACGCTTTCCGCTTCCGTTCCATCCTGTATTGACAAGATAAGCCTTGGCACCGGATTTCGCCATATGTCTGACAAGTTCCTCGGCATACTTTGTCGGATGAAGTTCGAGGAAGGCCTGACCGAAGCAGGCAGAGAAAGTCGGAGTCGGTTCAGTGATTCCGCGTTCCGTACCGGCAAGCTTGGCCGTGAAACCGCTCAGGAAATAGTATTTGGTCTGTTCCGGAGTGAGGATGGAAACCGGAGGAAGAACACCGAAGGCATCGGCAGAAAGGAAGATGACGTTCTTGGCAGCCGGACCATGGCTGATCGGTTTGACGATGTTGTGGATATGATAAATCGGATAGGAAACACGGGTGTTTTCGGTAACACTCTTGTCATGGAAATCGATGTTCCCTTCCTTGTCGACGGTGACATTCTCAAGAAGGGCATCCCTCTTGATGGCACCATAGATGTCCGGCTCTGCATCCTTGTCAAGATCGATGACCTTGGCATAGCAGCCGCCTTCAAGATTGAAGACGCCGTTATCATCCCAGCCGTGTTCATCATCGCCGATCAGAAGTCTCTTCGGATCGGTAGAAAGAGTGGTCTTTCCGGTTCCGGAAAGTCCGAAGAAGACAGCTGTATTCTCGCCGTTCATATCCGTGTTGGCGGAAGAATGCATGCTGGCAATACCCTTGAGAGGCAGATAGTAGTTCATCATGGAGAACATACCCTTCTTCATCTCTCCGCCATACCAAGTATTGACAATAACCTGCTCATGGGAAGTGATGTTGAACATGACGCAGGTCTCAGAATGAAGTCCAAGTTCCTTCCAGTTTTCTACCTTGGCCTTGGAAGCATTGTAGACGACAAAGTCCGGCTTGAAGTTCTTCTCTTCCTCTTCGGTCGGACGGATGAACATATTGCGAACGAAATGAGCCTGCCAGGCGACTTCCATGATGAAACGGACAGCCATTCTGGTGTCCTTGTTTGCACCGCAGAAACCATCGACGACGTAAAGCTTCTTTCCGGAAAGTTCTTTCTTTGCGATATCCTTGACGGCCTTCCAGGCTTCCTGAGTAGCCGGATGGTTGTCATTGGGATATTCCTTGGAAGTCCACCAGACCGTATCCTTGGAATTGTCATCGACGACGATGAACTTATCTTTCGGAGAACGTCCAGTATAGATACCGGTCATGACATTGACGGCACCAAGCTTGGTAACCTGTCCCTTCTCATAACCTTCCAGGCTAGGATCCGTCTCAGCCTTGAAAAGATCGTCATAAGATGGATTGTAGACAACTTCCTTCACATCACGAATACCATACTCAGCCAAGTCGATGTTTTTCATAATTTCAATCCTTTCTTTTAAAAAACTGACTTTATACGACAATTATCAACCCAACGGATGATAGTTCGAATGAAGTGTGGCTTCACCCGAGAAAACGGAATACACTTTGTCCTTCTCTTTAACTTTCAGAGAACCATCATCATTGATTCCAAGAACAAGGCAGTTACGATTCTCGCCGTAGTAATCAAGAAGAACCATCTTACCATCAAGATACGAATGTTTCTTAAGGACATCCAAGAACCCATCATCCCCATTCTGATACTTACGATAGGAAGAAAAGAAACAGTCAAGATAATCAAGAAGAAATCTATCCTGATCGAACTTCCTACCGGTAGACAGAAAGAGGGAAGTCGCTTTCTTTTTCAGATCACCATCGAAGGATAAAGAGTTCACATTGACACCGATTCCAACGACAAGTGCCTCAAGCTTCTTCTCGAAGACGGATTCTAGGAGGATTCCGGCACATTTCTTTCCATCGATGAGAACGTCATTGGGCCACTTGATGGAAGAAGAGATACCATATCGTCTAAGAACCTCATAAAGACAGGTCCCGCAAAGAAGAGGCAAAAGGTGAATACGTTCCTCATCCAGGTTCTCTTTAAGAAGAACAGAGAATACCACAGAACCGGAATCATCCTCCCAGGTCCTTCCAAGCCTACCCTTTCCGGCTGTCTGATGATGGCTTGTGACAACCGAAGAATCTTCAAGATGCTCCCATTCTCTTTTCAGATAGGAGCTTGTAGAGTCAATCGTATCGAACCGGATAATATTCATATCAGCCAAGCAGCTGGATCAGAAGACCAGCAGCCACTGCACTTCCGATGACACCAGCAACATTCGGTCCCATGGCCTGCATGAGAAGGAAGTTGGAAGGATCTTCCCTTTGGGCTTCCTTCTGAACGACACGTGCCGCCATAGGAACCGCAGACACACCGGCTGCACCGATCATCGGATTGATCTTGCCGTGGGTAAGTTTGCACATCAGTTTGCCAATCAGGACGCCGCCAGCCGTAGCAGAGATGAAGGCGATGATACCGAGCATGAAGATCCAAAGCGTCTGTACCGTAAGGAACGTAGAACCCTTGGCAGTAGCACCGACACAAAGACCGAGAAGAATCGTAATGATGTAAAGAAGAGAGTTGGAAATCGTTTCCGTAAGCTTTTTGACAACACCGCATTCCTTGACGAGATTGCCGAACATGAAGCAACCGATAAGCGGAGCACAGCTAGGAACAAGAAGAACCGTAACCAGAGTGACAAGAATCGGGAAGATGATCTTCTTGACCTTGGAGACCGGTTTAAGATCATCCATGCGGATGAGCCTTTCCTTCTTCGTCGTCAGAGCGCGGATGATCGGAGGTTGGATGAACGGAACAAGAGCCATATAGGAATAAGCGGCAATAGCAATATTGGCAAGAAGTTCCGGAGCCAGCTTAGTCGTCGTCAGAATGGCAGTCGGACCATCAGCTCCGCCGATGATACCGATACTGGCAGCCTGCTGGGGAGTGAAGTGGACCCAGCCGCTAGCACTCGGAAACGGAACAAGGATGGCAAGGAGGAAAGTCAAAAAGATACCGATCTGGGCAGCTGCCCCGAGAATCAAAGTCTTCGGATTCGAGATAAGCGGACCGAAATCCGTCGTCGCACCGATTCCCATGAAGATGAGGCAAGGATAGATTTCATATTTGACGCCAAGATAGAGGACACCAAGAAGACCGGAGTAACCGGAAGCACTATTTGGATCCACATCCATGATTCCCGTAAACGGCAGGTTGGAAAGAAGCATGCCAATACCCATCGGAATCAGAAGATAAGGCTCGGCCTCCTTGAAGATGGCAAGATAGAGAAGAAGGACAGCAATCAGGATCATGACGATGCTCTGCCAGTCAAAGCCAGAACTCGGAGCAAAGCCGTAGAAACCTGTACTTTCCCAAATTCCCTTCAGAACCTCACCGAAATCAGTAAAGATAAGGTTCATAGACTACCCCAGAATGATAAGCGGATCCTTGGCATTGACAGTCTGGCCTTTGTTTGCCTTAATTTCAAGCACCTTACCGCCGCAATTTGCCTTGATTTCGTTCTCAAGCTTCATTGCTTCAAGAATGCAGACCGTATCACCGGCCTTTACAACATCGCCGACTTTTACCTTCACATCCAGAATGGTGCCCTGCATCGGAGCAACGATGCTGTTTGCAGAAGCCGGAGCAGAAGAAGGCTGAGCGGAAACAGGTTTAGCCTCTTCCTTAGGAGCACTCACCTGGCCTTTCACGGTCTTGACTTCCACAGGTTCGACTTCCGTGATTCCCATCACCTTGACTTCGAATGTCTTTCCGTTCACCTTGATTTTATAGATTCTCATATATATACCTCATGAAGCCTATTTCTTTTTGGCTTTTTCGTCTTCGACAAGTCTACAGCTGATGACCTTCACATCTTCCTTACGTTCCTTACGATAATCAATCGTAGCAACAAGCACGGCAGCCATGGCATCCTCATCAAGTTGAGTGCCATCCTTCATTTTCACCTTTTCCTTGACATCAAGAGCGCGAATCTTGTTCACCAATGTCAGGATCAATGTGATGATGAGAAGAATCAGGAAGACAACGGCAATACAGAAGAGAGAAAGAAGAAGAGCCTGGACAAAATCGCCGGATTCAATCTCCCATACAGCAAGAACATGGATCAGTGAATTCATAATTCTACATTGAACTCCTCGGCTTCAAGCCCATACTTCCTTTTCAAGAACTTGATGGCAACCTGATCGAAGAGAGCGATGGAAAGGACATCCTCGTCGCACCTGGCAATCTTATGATATTCCTTCTTGAGCTTCTCGAATTCCGGTTGAAGTCTGTCGGCCGGACGATAGGTGATGACTTCATCGTCTCCGATGATCTTATGCTGGATTTCCGGATCGACCTGGCTAGGAGCCTTGCCATAAAGTCCGTGCAGATAATCCTTGATTTCCTTAGGGACCATCTTGTATCTCTCACCGGTAAGGACATTCATGACAGCCTGGGTTCCCACCATCTGAGAAAGAGGAGTGACAAGAGGCGGATATCCGAGATCCTTCCTGACGCGGGGAACCTCCTTAAGAACCTCTTCGAACTTATCCATGGCACCCTGCTTATCCAGCTGACTCATCAGGTTGGAAAGCATGCCACCCGGAACCTGGTATTTAAGAATGTTCGGATTGACGCACAAAGCCTTGACCTTCAAAGTACCGTTCTTCAGATACTTCTGCTTGATCTTATCAAGCTTGGCAGCTGCCTCATTGAGCTTCTCGGCATCCAGATGCGGATCATATTCCGTATCCTTGAGTGCATAGTTGAACGATTCCGTACAAGGCTGGGAAGTTCCGCCGGAAAGCGGAGAAAGTGCCGTATCGATAATATCGACACCCGCTTCGATAGCCTTCAGATACGTCATCTGGCAGATACCGCCGGTACAATGGGAATGAAGCTCGATCGGAAGCTTGGTTTCCTTCTTAAGACGAGAAACAAGTTCATAGGCATCCTTAGGAAGAAGAACGCCGGCCATATCCTTGATGCAAAGAGAATCCGCACCCATCTTTTCGACTTCCTTGGCAAGGGAGACATAATAATCGACCGTATGGACAGGGGAAGTGGTATAACTCAAGGCAATCTGGCATTGGGCATTCGGAAACCTTGACTTGAATTTGTTGCAGGCATCCACAGCACTTCTCAGATTGCGGACATCGTTCAAAGCGTCGAACACACGGATGATGTCTATACCGTTTTCCAAGGATTTCTCGACGAATTTTTCGACGATATCATCCGGATAATGATGGTAGCCAAGAATGTTCTGACCCCTGAAAAGCATCTGAAGTTTTGTGTTCGGACAGGCTTTCCGGATCAGCCTCAATCTTTCCCAAGGATCCTCGTCGAGGAATCTAAGACAGCTATCAAACGTCGCTCCGCCCCAGACTTCCAAGGCATAGAATCCGGCCTTGTCCAGAATCGGCGCAACCTGAAGAATCTCGTCGGTCGTAAGCCTGGTAGCTATCAACGACTGAGAGCCGTCACGAAGAGCAGTATCAACGATTTTCACTCCCATATTAATAAACCTTTCCGGGAATCGCAAATTCCCTCGTATACTATTTTACGGATACTTGACATCAATTGAAAGGGGTTTTAACACAGAAAATCAAGTTTATTTTTCGTATTTAAATATTCGTGCGTCATTTTTGCGCACTTTTTCAAATAAAGGAGGAAATCCGTGCAAAAAACGAAAATTCAAAGAAAACTGCCCCTTGATTTATCCGCAGAGGCTAAGATATAATCCTAACGAAATGAAACTTAGAGATATCTGTTACATCGCCATTGCAACAGCCTTGATGTGCGCCCTTTCACCCATCAGCATTCCCATCGGAATCGTCCCCATTTCCTTAGCCACCTTTGTCGTCTATATGATCGGGTGCCTCTACAAACCCCTGCATGCGACAATCAGCGTTATGCTTTATATCCTGCTTGGAATCCTGGGATTGCCCGTCTTTTCCAAATACCAGGGAGGATTCCAGGTCATATTAGGACCTACCGGAGGATTCATCCTAGGATACCTGCCAGCCATCCTCATCCAGTCATTCATCGTCACTTCGAAAAAAGACAGAAAGGCAGCCTACATCCTATCCATTCTGATAGCGACTCTCATCATCTATGCCTTCGGACTCGTGTGGTTCCTCATCGTGACCAACGGAAAATACACGTTCCACCAGGCCATGCTGAGCTGCGTCTATCCCTTCCTTATCGGAGACCTAGTCAAACTCATCATCAGCGTCAGCGTATCTTATAAGCTTAGACCCACTATCGACAACCTGATGGATTTACGCCATTATAGAAAATCGCACTACTGAAAACATCGGAACCGACAAATGGTTCCGATGTTTTTTGATCCAAAATCCTATTTTTTCTTTATTCCATTGAGCTTTATCACATAATCCATATCCCGACTCTTGAGAAGCTCAAGTTCCTCCTTCATCCTAGCGAATACAAGATTGGAGACCTGAGCCGTGGAAAGATTCTCATATTCCTGAGGGAGGATCGGTTTCAAAAAGCTGATCTGCACCGGATATTTCTTGTAATGGACGTCCTGGTCAAGGATTCTTTCCGTAAGATAGATGCAGACAGGAACAATCGGAAGCTCGCGCTTCATTGCCGGCTTGAAAGATCCAGGATGGAAAGGTAGAAGTTCGAAACCGTTCTCCTTCTTTGAACGGGTTCCTTCCGGGAAAATGACATAAGAAAGATTCTTCTTTTCCTCCATCTCGAGAAGAACTTCCTTGAAAACCTTCAACTCAGATCTCAGATCCTGACGATCAATGAACTTTCCATCAATGGATTTGAGGATGTTTCCTACGAAAGGGTAGGTAGAAACCTCTTTTTTCGCAATAAAAGAAATCGGTCTTTCCAAGACATCCATAAGAACAACAGGATCCATAACGGACTGATGGTTCGGAGTGAAGAAACATTGACCTTCCGGAATGTTCTCCGCCCCTTGGATCAAAGGAACATAATGAAACGACCGGTTCATCTTCCGGACGAAACGATGCGTATAGGAATACCTCTCTTCGATCGGAAACAAAGATGGGTTTCTGCTATATTTCCGGAAGCGGAAGTAAGAGAACAGAATCCGATATCCACCTGTAAGACCAAGCCTTAAATATTTCAGCATCCAGAATCCTCCTTTTTCTTCAAGAACACATCGACACTCAGCGCATTGATGATGGCCATCCGGACAAAGACATCGCTCTCGTCCACATTTCCGGATTCATTGAAGATCAGCTTGACGTAGTCGTCGAAGCTGTAGAAAACCTTCTCCTTCATCGGATTATAGATGACATGGATGGAAAAAGAAGAGAACTCATAACTGACATGGAGAGCACCTTGCTCGAGGTCTTCGAAGCGGATGTGGTCCTCCAGATGGGAACACTCCCTTCCGCAGAGCCCGAGAAGCAGATTTCTGAGCCTGATAGCCTCACGGAAGAAGTCGACCATCTCCTTTCTCTTTTCAAGAAGGGAATAATCGAACCCATTGTACCTGTCACCCATATTGTAGGTGTTTCCCTGACCATTTTTGCTCTGTCCGAATTCCTGGCCGGCATGGAAGAAGGGAATTCCGCAGGAAAGCAAAAGACAGACGTCCATCATCTTGATCCTTTTCAGGATCTCCGTTTGAGTATCATCAGGGCAGGCCTTGCTGATCTTGTCGAAAAGCGTATGATTGTCATGACATTCCACATAGTTGATAGACTGATAGGGAGACAGGAAGAGAGGAGCAAAAGCGAAAGGTCTAGAAGAACCCATGAGAACATGCTTGAACCCATCGATATAATTCCCATCTCCCAGAAGATAACCGCGGACGGCAAGATCGTACTCCCCGCTTTTCCCTTTCACGATATCGCGGAAACGGTCGTTGAAAAAGCCAAAGCCGGAAAGCTTGCTGCTATTGGAAATGCTGGCTTTCTCTTGGGAAGAAAGAGCCGTCCAAAGATCCCAGCCTTCCCCATAGAAGACAAGACCTTTTTTCTTCTCGTCGCATTTTCTCTTCGCCTCGTTGAGAGTATCCACATCCAGGATTCCCATGAGATCGAAGCGGAAACCATCGATATCGTAGAAATCAAGATAATGAAGCATGGAATCCAGAATCAGCTTCCGGACCATGAACTGCCTGGATTCGAGATCATTTCCGCACCCCGATCCATTGGAAAGCGTGCCATCCAGATTCTTTCTCAGGTAATATCCTGGAACAAGAAGGACAAGAGCGTTGTATTTCGTCGAATAAAGGTGATTGTATACGACATCCTGAACCACCTTAAGTCCGCGCCGATGAAACGAAGCGACAAGTTCCCGGAATTCGATCATCCTGGAATAAGGATCCGAGGGGTTCAAAGCATAGCTTCCTTCCGGAGAGAAATAGGAATTCGGATCATAGCCCCAGTTGTATTCCTTAAGCGGGTGATCTTCGTCCACCGTCTGGAAATCCATCGTAGGCAGAAGTTGAACATGGCTCACTCCCAGGGAAGCGATATAGTCGATTCCCAGAGACTTCCCCATATACGGAACCATGGTCTTGGATAAAGCATCGAACGTGCCACGATGACGGATATCACTAAGGGAGGTCATGTCTCTCACATCACATTCATAGACGATCATCTTGGACAAATCCGTATCCGGTTTGACCATCTCCGAAAAAGTCGGAATCCGTTTTACCTTATCCTCATCGATGACAAAACTATGTCTGGCATTGCTGTCCAAAGAAAAGGAATAAGGATCGATGACTTCACTAGTCTTGGAAAAATTGGTAACCGAATAAGTATACTTTGCACCCTCATAATCTCCCTCAAGGACAGTGGAACAAACACCCGAATTGAAATCATGGGAAAGAAGGTGAACTTCCTTTTTTCCTCCCCTTTTCTGAATGTTGAGGATGACACGGGTAGCAAAAGGAGCAAACACAGCAAAGGAAGTCCGGTCTTTACGATACTCAGAGCCAAGCCTTCCTTCGTAGCGGTATTTCCGGTCAAATTCATCCGTATAAGCCATATAGGAAAAATCAATGGAGAAGAAATAGTTGTCCTTCGTTGCAATCTGGAACTCGATTCCCGGCTTATAAAGGATAGGTTTCGTCTTGATGGTCACAACAAAAGAGGAGCCGCTTTCGGAAATGTTCTCCGAAACCAGGTTCCGGACAAACTCACCATCCTCATAAAGGCGGAACTCCTTTTTGCTGACCAGATAGAACTCCTTGTTGACCGTAAGAATGATGGTGGAAGCATCGACGGCCTTTACCTCGATTGGATTGCGGACTGACATTTAGTCCACCTTCTTCATCAGATAGAAAGCCGCTTTCGGAAAATGATCCATCTTCGCCAGGAAATTGCGGTATGTATTGAAAGACATCTTCATGATGGAACTGACGATTCCCGTATAAGCCAGATTATTGGCATAGACACGTCCGAATTCATCCAGAGCCGTATTCGGGGAAGAAAGTATCTCGATCGAGGAAGCATAATAATCGTTCAGGAACGACTTGAATTCCTTGGACGAGATTCTTTTCTCGAGTTTCGAGCAGTAATCCGTAAGGAAACGGATCAGCTGACTGGATTCGAGCGTCTTGAAAGTCAAAGAGACATAGCCGTCTTCGCCGGCCTGTTCAAGCGTGCTGTCCACCAGTCTCGAACCGGTCTTGCTCACTCCGTTGAGGAAAGAAGAATTGGCAGAAAAAAGAGTCGGAACAAGAATCTCGTAGAATTCGAAAAGAAGCTGGCCGAAAGCCTCGTAAAGTTCCTTTCTCTTGGGAAACTTTATGCCGAAGGACAAGTAAGAACCATCAGCTGAGTCTCTCGATGCTTCCATATAGGGATGGTTGACGCGGTCATAGGGTTCCTCTTCGATATTCGGACTGACGCTCATAGTAACATGAGAAGGAACCTTGAGGGATTCGATTCTCTTGGAAACATCCTCAACCTTCATGTTCCCGGAGATAAAAAGCGTCATCATATTGGCCTGAGCATACTTCTCCACGTAGTTGCGGAGAGTGGAACGATGGATCAGGTTCACATCCTTGAAACTCGGATAGATTCCCTTCTTGATGGAAGAAGAAACATAAAGATTATCAAGAAGGCCTTGCTTAGCCTGATGCAACGAAGAGGCTTCCATGGATAACAGGGATTCCTGGTTTTCCTTCTTGAATTCCTCGATTTCCTCTTCGGTAAAATCCTGCTTCAGGAAAACATCCAAAAGTTTCTGGACAGACGGAAAGATATCATCCAAAGTATCGAGATGGAAAAGAGTATAGGAATAATCCAGGGAAGAAGTGGCCTTAGTGGACATCTTGGCGAATTCTTTCCTTCTTTTCTCGTTGAGGACGAGATTCTGAAAAACATAGGCGCTTCCATAAGGAGTCTTGACACCGTTGATGGATTCCTCATGACGGTAACTGCCGCTCGGGACATAGAGAAGTGCCGAATTCAGTCGGCTTTCCCGCGGAAGGAAAATGACGCTGAGACCATTGTCGAGCTTCTGCTGATAGAAAGGGGCAGAAAATCTGCCGTATTCCGTCTTAATCATGAATAAGTTCTCCTTTATCATAGACACACTTAAAGAAAGATGCCTTACGGATATCCGTTGCCTTCTTGACAAATTCCTCCCTGGTGAAGGTCACAGGCTGTTCAAAAGAAACATTTCCGCTCAGCTGGAAATCAAAGACGCGGATCATCCGATTCAAGGCCAAACGGAAATTACCGGCCAGGGAAATGTTCTCCATGCGGATTTCCTCGATGGCTTCCTCATAATAGTCAAGACTCTTTCTGATCCACACATCCGAAAGGAAAGAATCGAGAATCGGGGATATCATCGCCTGTTTGCCTCTCGGGCAGATCAGGGAAAAGACGGCACGGTAATTGCTGATGCAGTCGAAACGTACATCGCACTTCACATGATATTTCTCGAAAATATCCTTTCTGGCTTTGAAGGAGAATGCGTAAAAGGCAGCGCGCAGAAGAAGATATTCGTCCAAAGTCGTGATCTTCGTAAATTCGACAATAAAATTCATCGTATCCGAAAGGAAGGAGGAATCAAAACAGCCATGGCTTGAGATCAAATAATCCAAAGGAAGTCCGCTGAAGTCCTTTTCAAAGGATGAAACATTGCCAAGCGCATCCTTTTTCGGTTTACGTCCGACAAAAAGGATTTGTCCGCATCGTGAGGATTTGACCTTCTCAAAAGCGTTGTTCAGATCATCCAAAGTCATGCTCTGGATAAGATTGGGATTCACAATAGGTTTCGAATAGACGATTTCCATCCTGCTCATGGAATAGGAGTAAGCATCACGTTTGAGTTCTGCCTGTTCATCAAGCACTCTTTCCTTCAAAAGGGAAAGCGTCTTTTCATCCATGGACAAATCGGACTTGAAAATTCCCTCAAAAACATTCGTTGCTTCCTGATAGGGATCCTTGAAAAGATAACTGAGATGGCGGCTCTCCGCCTGAGTCAAAGTCCCCTTCAGGACAAATCCCCCGGCAAAAGAGTATCCCTCGAAACGGATTCTGGCTCCGGCAAGATTGGCAATCGGTTTCTTCAGAGAAAGCTGCCTTTCGTTGAGAGCCTGGACAAGAAGCATCAGCTTGTCGCAAGAGATATCCTCCTTTGTAAGGAAAATTCTTTTGACGATGGCTCTGGAAGCATAGTCGTCAGTATAAATTTCATTCTTCACCATAATCAGTTCTCCATTTTCTTTCGGACGACAACAACATTCTTTCCACCCTGCATCGGTTTGATGATGCCGACGTTCCTAAGTCTGGCAAGCATCTGATCAGCCTTACTATAGGACAAAGAGAAATTCCTCATGATCGACGATCGGGAACAGATGCCGGTATACATGACAAACTCCTTCACATCGTCGAAAAGATCGTCCAAAGTCATCTGAGTCTGGCTGTCCTCCTCTTCGGATTTCACTTCCAGATCCAAAAAGTCCTTGTTGTAACTAGGGTCTCCGGCCTTTCCCTTCAAATAATCCAAGACACGGTCCATCTCCGAATCGGAAATAAAAGCACTCTGACAGCGGAGCAAAGAGCGTCTTCCCGGACTCTTGAAAAGAAGGTCTCCCTTTCCGACAAGGGTCTCACATCCGTTCTCATCCAAGATAACCCTTGAATCAACCTGGGATGAGCAGGAAAGACCGACTCGCACCGTAATGTTCCCCTTAACCGTCATCGGAATATTGTCCTTGCTCGGTCTTTGAGTCGCAATGACAAGATAAATACCGCTTGCCCTCGATTTGGCGGTAAGGGTTTTGACATAGTCGGCAATCAAAGCACCTCCCGAACTCATGAGATCGGCAAACTCATCGATGAAGACGGCAATATCCGGAAGTTCCTCCATGGAATCCGGATGAAGTTGCTGGATCTTGCGGTATTCGGAAATCTTGACCACATTGTTTTCCTTGAGAATCGTATAACGCCGTTCCATCTCATCCACCAATTTCTTAAGGGCAACGATTGCCGAGTCGCTATCCTGAATAACCGGACAGAGAAGGTGGGGTTCCATATTGTACTTGGCAAATTCCACCTGTTTCGGATCAATCAGCATCAGCTTCAGCTGACTAGGATAGTTCCTCATGATCAAGGTCATGATCATGCAGTTGATGAGGACGGATTTTCCAGAACCTGTCGTTCCGGCAACAAGAAGATGGGGCATTTCGTTGAGAGGATACGTGACGATGTTCCCGGAGATATCCTTTCCGATCGGAAGAAGAAGATTGTCCTTGGTATTCTTTTCGATTTCCATGAACATGGATTTGAAACTTACCGGCATCTGCTTTGCATTTCCGACTTCGATTCCGGAAGTCGACCTGCCTTCAACGACTGTCTGAATTCTTACGGACTGATCTCCCTTCAGAGCTCTCTGTAGTTCGCTAAGAAGACTCTCCATCTTATCCGCCTTGACGCCGGGTTCTGTCTGAATATTGAATCTCGTGACAGAGGCACCGATAGTGAAGCTTACAGCCTTGGCCGGGAAGTGGAAATCCTCGAAGACCTTGTTGATGACTTTGGCCTTCTCCAGGGCGGCATCCTTGTTCAGCTGCATCTTGTCGCCGCTGTCGCTGTCTTCCAGAAGAGAGTCGTTAGGAAGAGAATAAAGATATTCCTTGGGTTTGTCATCCACATATCTGAGAAGAAGAGACATCTTCTTTTTCTTTTCAGCTTCGATTTCGTTTTTCTTGATATTGGCTCTCTTCTCCTTCATTTCGAAGAACAAAGCCTCCAAAGCTTCCTCGCTGCTGGTTTCGTCCTCCTCTTTTATGGCCTCAGAGCTTTCCGCTTTAGCTTTTTCCTCCTTCGGGTCATCCAAAGAAACCTCATTGGAAACCGGGGCTTGTTCCGCTTTAAAGGAAACATTCCGAGCCTGTTCGACAAGAGGATTTACCGCTTCCCTATTTACCGTGAACTTCTCTTCTAGAGCTTTAACGACAACGGACGGCTTTTTCTTGACAGGCTCCGCTACAGAAGGCTTAGCCTCTTCCTTGACATAGACAGAGTGCTTGAAAACCGAATCATCGCCGACAGATTTCTTGACTTCCGTTTTTTCCGTCTCCTTTTTCTCATCCGCCTTTTCCTCTTCGGAATCATCATGGTAGGATTTCGTGGTAAACAGGGCCTGGGAATTGTTTTTCTGATCATCGAAACGGTCCTTCTCGACCAAAGGATCGACAACATGCATCTCCATAGAAGGATGCTTGTAGTCATCCTTATTCTCCATCACTTTATTTTCCGTATCGAGAGTTTCCGACTTCAGAGGAGAAGAAAACGCCCCTTGCTTGACGAATTCCTTGGAATCGGAATTCTTGGATTTGAAATCGGCATGAAGATCGATGTCATCGAAAACCTCATCATTGCGGATGGTAGGACGCAAAAGCGTGCGATCGACAGCTCCGTTCTGATTTCCGGAGCTGTAAACGACCCTGTTCTCCTTTTTGATCCGGATGTGTTCGAAAAGAGAAACAAGCGGATAAAGGACAATCAGAAAGAGAGCGACAAAAAGGAGTGCCGAATAAACCACGCATCCAACTGTCCTAGACCAGGCATTGGAAAAAAGGGAAAGGAAGAAAAGACCAAGGTATCCGCCCCCCAAATTGGAAAGAAGGGAAAAATCATCCACCTTGTAGGGATAGCGACAAAAACCGATGAACCGGTCATTATAGACGCTGACGGCATCAATCACCTTTGCATTCGGCTTGGACAGAAGAATCGGATAGGAACAAAGAGCAAGACAGGAAACAACAAGAAGGAGTACGCCGAAAACGGAAAGGAGGTATTCCTTTCTGAACCGGATTTTCCTGTTAAAGGCAAGAACAAGTCCGCCCAGGGAAATCAAAGCAAAGACAAAGGGGTAGAACATTCCGAAAACATACGAAAAAGAATAGGTAAGAACCTCTCCGACTAGAGTATAGTTGCTGCCGCCGACAATACCGAACGATAGAAGGAAAACGCCAAGAAGAATCCTTAAAATATCAAAACGGCTTCTGCTCTTTTCCTTTGAAGAAACGTCTGTCTTTTCTTGTTCCATAAATAGCCTCGTTTTCTATCGGATAATCCATAGGATTATACCATAAAAGAAAGTCAGTTCAGCCTAGGAAGAAAGGATTCGGCCCAAAAGAAAACCCCAGGAATATCCTGGGGCAGAAATCAGATGGAAAGAATCTGCGGCGCTTCTATCATTGCATAATAGAATACACCCGTAGCTTGAAGGAAGAAAGAGGCAAACAGGAAGAATTCACCCATCGTCCTGAAGCCGGCATTTTTCTTCTGATAAAGGAAGAAGAAGAACGCGATGAACGAAGAAATCGCACCGAAGATAACCGTCCACATAGCCTGTGGAATCGAGAAGATATCGTTGTTGAGGACCGGGAAATTGCAGACCGGAACCCAGAAGACAAGAAGCAGTAGAGCAAGATTATAGCCTCTGACAAGACCCGGATTGCTTGAGGATTTAGCAAAATTAAGATACAAACCTAAGGCACAGACCACAAAAGCGAAGCAGAGAAGGATAATGCCAAGTCCGGAGAAATAGCCGGCGCGGTACATAGCATTAGGACGCATCCAGATGGAACTATAGCCACAGGCCAAGAAGAACAAGGAAAGATAGAAACCGAGCAGAACGAGATTCTTCCTGCTTTTTTCCTCTTCCACCCATTTGGTATGGTAAAGCATCTCTACGACGCCGAAGAAGATGAGGCTTAGATAAAAAAGAACCATCGAAGCAAGACCAAAGAACCCATATCCTCCATCACCAGTGAAATTGTTCGTTTCCTGTTTGTTTCCTATAAGGATAACGACAAGAAGTGCAACCATACTGACAAAAGCATAGAGGCAGAAAGAAGAAGAAAGAACCTTGACAAAACGATTCTCTCCCTTGGACAATTCGGGAAGCTCTCTTTTTTTCAGCTCCTCTTCCCTGTCCTTGAACGTTTCGAATCCCATATGCTGGCTGGGATCAAAATCCTGGGTGAAATTGTTATTGGGCATATAAAACCTCCGAATTTTCGATAAAAAAACTTTATATATTATATAAAAAGAACAACCGGTTTGTACTATACTCTACGCAAAATATTGCATTTCTTTCATGAAAGGGGTTACTTGACAGGCTTATCCTTGTCCAGAGGAAGAGGTTTGTAGAAAACGCTGTTGTCCATCCACGGAACTCTTGGGGTAAAGCCTCCGTCTTCCGTAGCATCCATGCTGCCTCTCAGGCATTCCATTTTAGCATCGAGATCATCGAGGACATGAAGAACATAGGCTTCTCTTGTCATCGGCTTCTTCGGAGAACCGAACTCATATTCGCCATGATGGGCAAGAATCATATGGATAAGAACAGTCAGCTTCTCTTCATCCATCTTTTCCTTTCTTCCCTCTTCATAAACCATCATGGAACCCAGGGAAATATGTCCGATAAGGTTTCCCTGAAGGGTATAATTGACGACGGTGAACCCGCTCAGCTCCTTGACTTTTCCGATATCGTGAAGAAGACTGGCGCTGACAAGATAATCCAATGAAAGGACCGGATACCGTTTCTGGACCTGGATAGCCATAGAGCAGATGCTGAGAGAATGATACATCAGCCCACCTAAATAGGCATGATGGACCGTGACAGCCGCCGGATATCTCGTATAGGAATCATAGAAGTTGTAAATGAGAGTATGGGTCAAACGATGAAGCTGTTCATCCTTGATTAGGGAAATATACTCATCCAGCCTTTTCTTCATCTGGTCCAAATCGCAGGGAGCCTTCGGTATGAATTTTTCCAGATCGGTCTGGTTCAGATCGACGGTGTCCACTTCGTTGATTCTCAACTGCGGATGCCCCTTGTAATTCTGCATCTGTCCGTAGATGCGGATGATAGAACCAGGTTGAGTAACCTGGATATCACTGTCGGTTATCGCCCACATCTTTCCGTCCAACGTGCCGGAATTATCCTGCAAAGTAAGAGAAAGATAATAACTTCCGTTCGTACTGCAGGCCTTGGTCTGCTGTTTGACCATAAAAAGTCCGTCAACCGGACATTCACCAGCTTCAATCAAATCTTTGATCATAATCAAAATCCTTCCTTATCCATTTCCTTCACAACAGAATCGTACGCAAATCCCTTCGAAACAAGACGCTGAATCATCTTTTCCCTGAGATCGTGGGAAGAAAGTCCACGGTTCCTCAAAGAATTATAACATTCTTTGACCCTTTTCTTTAAGAGCATGAGCTCATTTTCCCTATCCTTTTCTTTTTCGTCCTCTCCCTTAGAGGAATAGAAGTTTTCAATGAGTTCCCGGCAAAGAGAGGAATCGAAGCCCCTCTCAAGTAACAGAGACATAATATCTGCCTTCCGCTTCCGAAGCGGAAACTGCTTTTTTCTTTTGTCCAAAAGAGAAATCCTATTCAGAATCGATTCCTCCTGATCGACATCGAACCGGCTTTCATCCAAGGCAGAAAGAAGTTCCCTGTGAATGCCTTTTTCGATAAGTTTCTGCTTCAAATAAGGAAAATAATAGCCTTCCTCAAGCCCCAGCTGAATATAATCCAGGGCATATTTCTCGTCGTCAAGGATTCCGGATTGAGTATATGGAAAAAGGATTTCATGGATATCCTCTTCCTTCAGTTGGAATTTCATCCGTACTTTATCGAAGAGCTGTTTGTAAGTATATCTTCTATTGCAAAGAAGCTTGGAAACATAGTGAATGGCAGACCTTCTTTCTGAAAGTGAAACAACATGATGAAATTCCTCTTCATCCAGTTCCTTTCCTGGATAAAGAAAAAGGTCCGTATAGGAAGAAGTGTCCAGAACCAATTCCCTATCAGAAAACAAAATATGGACTCCATCCTTCGAAGCCTCCACATTTTGAACCGTAAACGTATCAGATGTTCTGCATTCTAGCTCGCTCATACAATTCCATTAACTCCTGTTTAGACGAAAAAAGACCTATGGATTCCGTGAATCCGAAATCTCTGAATTCATCATAGGATTCATTTCCCAAGCAGGAAAGAATTCCCTGATTTTCCAACACCGAATGGATAAAATAGAAGAAGTAGTGATGCTGGGCATCATATAGAAATGCATGCGACTTCTTCATCCCTTCCATTTCATAGGGATTCACAGTCAGAAGAAGGGGAAGGTTCCTCTTAATCGAATAATTCAACATGAGTTTGGAAAGAGCGGACTGATCAAGAAGATGAATCATGTCAAGTCTCATCCCATCCAGAATCTCAAAGAATCCCTTAACCCGCAAAGGAAAAAGAAAGGGAAAAAAAGAATTCGAACAGGCAACATAGTCAAGCTGGGCTCCCCGCTGTGTTTTGGACGTCCGGTTTCCGAGAGTAAGTAGGAAAACATCGTTTTTTCCATCCGAAAGTGTCGTCAGAAGCTCTTTTAAGGAATCATAAAATTTCTTTCCATCCGGGTGGTTCAGATCCACTACAATTCCGATTCTCATATTCCGCCTTTCTTGTCATCGCCATCTAGAGAATGGTCAATTTCGCTTTCATCATAACTGGTGTGCGACTGGGAGACAATGAAAGCGTCCTTCCCTAAATCGATACCATATTTATCATCGAAAGTGATGGTCGTCTTGACAGGTTGAAGTTTTTCCAGGATTCTCTTCTCCTTGGCAAGTTTCCTCTGGGTCATCATCGACTTCCGCTTTGCTTTCTTCGCTTCACGTTTCTGCTTTTGAAGGGAGAGAAGATCCTCTTCCTTCTCGATTTCTTTCTGGATTTCAGAAAAATTCTCATGATTCATCTTTTCCAGAAGCTCGGTTTCCCTCAGCACTTCCCTCAGTTGCTGTTTCTGAATCGTAAGAGTGATCGTCCGATCATAATAAGTTTCCGGTTTCTTCTTTTTGATCCGGGAAAGATATCGTTTCATTTTGAAGACACTCCTCTCGATTTCCTTATCGCTTAAGAATTCATCCTTTTGGGAAATACCGTTTTTCATTATCGTGGTATTCTCATAATTACAAACCTGAAGATCATACATGGTAAGATCATCCGCAGGAAGAAGAGAAGATTCTTTTTGCGGTTTCCGGATAAAGAAGACAAATCCTCCCACAAGGACAGGCATGTAAAAAGTCAGAAAACGCCATAGCAAGTTCGAAGACGAAACAAAAGAAGCATCACTTTGAACCGGATTCACAAGATAAGAAAAAATAGACTGGAAACAAACCTCGGGAGCGCCTGCGGGAATGACCGTAGTGATTAGATTCAGGTAACTCGCTCCAGAAAGAAGGCTAAGATAGCCGACGCGGAAGACATCTACGCCCATACACCAAAGGCAGAAAAAAGGAATCGAATTCGTAACAATCTGTCTCAAAACGGATACAAGGAAAAGCAGAAATACAAGTTTCTTATGCTCCAACAATCTCTTGAATTCAATTCGATACGTCGTGATTTTCATCACCCATTCCTTTCTAGCCATTTCCGGATCCTTTTTCAGATGAAGCAAGTGGATGAAAAAAACTCCGACTTGGACCACGAAACGATGGAAAACTTTCGAACCGGAAAGGAAAATCAGGAAAAGAAGGAAAACAAAATCAAAGAGTAGTGCCAGAAGAGAAAGGTAGAAAACCGGAAAATCACCAAGAAGATGCAACGGAGTGTCTTTAACATAGGGATATCCAACAAAGACCATGAACAAGGAATAAATGGTAAGAGTCAACTGATACATTAGAAAATTCATCGTGACGATGCTAGCCGCATGATATCCTTCCACATCCTGCCTGACAAGAGTTATCGCCTGAAACAAATGCCCGCCTGCTTTGTTGAAAGAAGAAAAGCAGGCAAAAATCAAAGAACATTTGAATCCATCGGAAAAAGAATAGTTCTTCCGATAGATTCTTGCTAATAAAGTAATGGCAAAACCATCAAGAACATTAAGAAAGAGAACCAAAGAAACGCAAAGGAGGAACGGCAAAAGATTGATGGAAAGAAGTTTGGAAAAAGTTTCGCCCGGATGGTCCTTAAGTACATAAAACAAAGCCAGAAAAGTAAGGGAGACCAAAAGCAAAAACCTTAAAGCTGTCCCAAGGAATTTGCTTTTCTGCTTTGTCTTCAATGAATTTGCTTCATTCATTTAAACTCAGATTAGAGCAAGCACCTCTTCCACTCTGCGAACCACTTCATCTTTACCGAGAATCTTCAGGACATCATAAAGTTTAGGAGCCTGAGTCGAACCAGAAACGGCAATACGGATCAAAGAAATAGCATCCGCATACCAGCCTTGGTATTGAGACGGGTTCTTCTTATAGACCTTTCTGTCATCGGCAAATCCGTGTTTGACACCAAGAGCCTTGATGGAAGAAAACCATGAAGATTCATCTTCCTTGAGGTCAAAAGTATCCGCAAAATCCTTCAAAAATGCCTTGATAACATCCTTAGAAATGAACTCGTTGAAAGGAAGTTTCCCTTCATGGATGATTTTTTCATATTTTTCGTTATAGAAGAAAGCAATCTTCACAGGAACATCAGAAAATTTCTCATAATCCTTTCTCGGCTTTTCCTGTTCACGTTCGATATTGATGATGGATTCGAACTTGTTTCTATTCTCATCGATCTCCGCTTTCAACTCCGGACAATAGTCCTTAGCCCAGTTATATGCCTCATCGGTGAATTCTTCCTTAGTCATCAGGCTAAGAACTTCCTTAGAAATATTGGCAAGTTTAGGCATATCAAACAAGGCGCCATCCAAGGAAAACTTATCAAATGTCAATTTAAAATCATCGATATTGCCTTTCGGGTTAGCCATCATCCATGCTTCGAAATCAGAATTGGCAATGGTCATCAAATATTTGATGATGCCCATCTTCGGGTAACCTTCCTGAAGGAAGAAACTGACCGCAGCTTCCGGATCCTTTCTTTTGGAAAGCTTTCTCTTATTTCCTGTATCCTTGTCTGTAACCATGATAACAGGAAGATGAGCATATTTCGGTGCCTTCCATCCCATCGCTTCAAACAATTCCAAATGGATCGGAAGAGAGGAAATCCACTCTTCTCCACGGGTTACTAAGGTAGTGCCCATATAGTGATCATCGACAAGGTGGGCGAAATGATAGGTCGGAAGCCCATCACTCTTCAGAATGACAATATCCTGATCGTTTTCAGTCAAATCCATATCTCCGCGGATTTCATCATGTGCCTTGATATGATTCAGATGATTTCCCTTGGATTTAAAGCGGATAACATAAGGCTTGCCCTGCTTGATCATATCCATAGCCTCATCAATCGAAAGATGGCGGCATCTGGCATAGGGACCATAATATCCAGGAATCACCTTGTTGGCTTCCTGAACCTGACGCAGCTCATCAAGATCCTCTTTCGTACAGAAACACGGATAAGCCCTTCCCTTCTTGATCAGTTCCTTGATGACGATTTTATAAATGTCTGCACGCTTGCTTTGGACATAAGGACCATACTGGCCTTCTTCATGGTCGCCAAAATAACCTTCATCAGAAACAATATCGAACCTCTTAAGCTGGTTGACTAAATCAAGTCCCGTTCCTGCGATTTCACGTTTCTGATCGGTGTCCTCAAGACGAAAAAAATAAATACCACCGCTCTGCTTAGCAAATTTATGTGCAATCATTGCGGTGAACAGTGATCCTGTATGAAGAAAACCGGTCGGTGAAGGGGCAAAACGTGTCACCTCAGCCCCCTCTTTGAGGACTCGTGCCGGATATCTCTTATCCAGATCCGCAACCGTCTCCTTCACATCAGGGAAAATCAATTCCGCCAACTGTCTGTTTGTAGCCATATTTCTATATCCTTTCCTATTAATAATGGGTTATAAGTTCCTGAATTGTCAACTAAAGATCTAACGGCTTCATATGGAACCTTCCATAGACCTGAGAAAGTTCGAGTGTCGTAAAGAATGCCTTGGGATCGGCCTTCTTAATCAATTTTGCAGCTTTCTTTTCCTCAGACTTGGACAAGACCATATAGACCATATAATTCTTTTTCCCGGAAAAAGCACCTTTACTTTCCACTGTCGTAGCACTATGAGGAAATGCCCGGACAAGAATCAAAGGAAGATTGTCATCCGAAGTGAAAATCTGCATTTCGACTTTTTTGTTCTTTTGGTTGATGAAATCCAAAGTCTTGGAAGTCACAAACGAATAGACAACCGTATATAAAGCAAGGGTGATCACCGAAGCATTGTCCTGAGTATTCCACTCAGGATGGAGGGAATGTCCGATGACGGAGAAAAAAACATAAAGAAGAACAATCGTCATGTTGAATACCAAAAAGAATTTTCCCACCGAAGTCGACTTTTTTTCCGAGAAATAAATGCTGAGGATATCAGAACCTCCGCCGCAGCTTCCGACAAGCATGGCAAGTCCTGAAGCAATTCCTGTTGTAAGTCCGCCGAACATAGACCTAGCAAGAGCATCGGAATAAAGATTAACCATCATGCCGATGAATTCGTCCGGTATGATTTGAATAAAAAGAGAAGTAAAGAGAACATTAAGAAACGTGAAGAATGTGAATTGCTTGGTTATTTTAAACCAAGAGAAGACAAAAAGAGGAATGTTCACGCAGAAATAAAGAAGCGAAATCAAAAGGCTTTCCAGATCGATCGAAGGAGAAACTGCGCTCAGGTTCACGAAAATCGATATGAATTTTACGATAACCTGAGAAAAGCCTGACGCTCCACCAGAAATAAGATGATTTGGGGAAAGCACATCATATTGAGTGATTTTCGGATAAATAGTGATTCCCTTGTCCATCGCATTCTTGATTTTCAACGCCTCCTGTTCCATCCAGATTTCGACTGTTCCAGAAGGTGGATTGATAAAGGCTTTAAATCCGAAAGCAAAAATAAATCCGGAAATCATTTCAACAAGAGTAATTCCTATCCAAAGCAACCATTTTTTCAATTTAGGATGGTCGACAAGGAACTCTTTTGCGTTTTGAGTTTGTTTCTGTATTTGATTCATATATCTTTTCCATTCGAACTTGTTCCCTAATATTCTAATGATTTGTCTGGCAAGTGCAAACAAAAAAGAAGAATTCACTTATTTACCCAATAAATAGGATATAATAAACGCGTCAATTTGGAGGTATAACATGACCATCGAAGAAAATCTCTTGAAAGGATTCAAAGAAGTTTACGGAGACGAAGGTGAAATCCGCGGATACATGGCTCCGGGACGTGTCAATCTTATTGGAGAACACATCGATTATAACGGAGGACATGTCTTTCCTTGTGCCTTGACCGTAGGAAATTATGCCATCGTGCGCAAAAGAAATGATGACAAAATCCGTTTCTACAGTGCAAACTACAAAAAGGGCGGAATTTACAATACCAGTTTAAGCGATTTGGTTTATTCCCAAAAAGCCTTCTGGACCAATTATCCAAAAGGAGTCATGTGGACATTTGAAAAATACGGATACAAAATCACACATGGCTTTGATATTTACATTTGGGGAAACATTCCTGGGTCCGGTCTTTCTTCCTCTGCCGCAATGGAAGTCGTCATGGCAGTTATGCTAAAAGATTATTTCCATTTTGATGTAGATGGAATCAAAATTGCTCAAATGACCCAATATTCCGAAAACAATTTCAATAATATGAATTGTGGAATCATGGACCAGTTTGCCTCCAGCATGGGAAAGAAAGACATGGCCATATATCTTGATTGTGCCACATTGAAATACGATTATATTCCCCTTGTTCTCAAAGGATACAAAATCATCGTCATCAATTCCAACAAGCCTCATTCCTTAGCCTCCTCTCATTACAATGATAGAAGAAAGGAATGCGAATATGCTTTAAAATGCCTACAAAAATCTGTCAAAATCGATAGTCTCTGCCAATTGACTCCAGAAGAGTTTTCCTTCTATCAGTCCAATATTCCCGATTCCACGGCAAGAAGTCGAGCCTATTTTGCAGTAAATGAGGAAAACAGAACAAAACTGGCCGTCAAAGCCCTGAAAGCAAACGACATCGAAACATTCGGTTCTCTTATTAGCGAGAGCGGCGATGGCCTTCGTTTTGATTATGATGCGACCTGTAAAGAAATTGACATCCTTGTTGATGCCGCCAAAAAACAAAAAGGCTGTGTCGGAAGCAGGGAAACTGGTGGCGGATGGGGTGGAAATACAATTTCCATTGTCAAAGAAGAAGATGTGGAGGCCTTCATCAATAACGTCAAAGAAGAATACAAGTCAAAAACCGGCTTGGAAGCAGGAATCCATGAATTGGATGTCGGTGATGGCGGAAGGAGACTATTCTGATGAACATCAACCAAGAAATCAAGAAGCTTTGTCAATATGCACTATCCAAAGGACTTATCGAAGAATATGACAAGGACTTCGCTATCAATCAGATTTTAGCCATACTTCAATTAGATGATTACAAAGACGAAGAGATCAGCAAGGAATCAGATTCCTTAGAAGACATTTTGAAAAATATTCTTGATTGGGCCGTTGCAAATCATCGCATCGAAGACTCTATTGTCTATCGGGATTTACTCGATACGAAAATAATGGGTGTCTTTGTAGACAAACCTAGCATCATCAATCATCATTTCTATGAACTCTATCAGAATGTAGGAAGCAACTCAGCAACAAATTGGTTCTATCAATATTGTAAGGATATAGATTACATTCGCGACTACCGCGTAAAAAAAGATCTGTTTTGGAAAGCGGAATCAGTATATGGGGATATCGATATCACTATCAACTTAAGCAAACCGGAAAAAGATCCAAAAGCGATTGCCGCATTGAAGAATGCAACACAATCCGCTTATCCAAAATGCCAATTATGCAAAGAGAATGTGGGTTACCAAGGAAGAATCAACCATCCTGCCAGAGAAAATCTTCGCATAATACCTGTAAATCTTGATGGCGACGCCTTCTTCTTCCAGTATTCTCCTTATAGTTATTACAACGAGCATTGCATCGTCTTCAACTCCAAACACGTTCCGATGGCCATCAACAATAAATGTTTTAGACATTTGCTTGATTTTGTCTCTCAATTTCCGAATTATATGCTTGGCTCGAATGCCGACCTACCGATTGTGGGCGGAAGCATCTTGACTCATGACCATTATCAGGGAGGAAACTACACCTTCCCAATGTTCCGAGCCAAGGAAAATCTTCAATTTACCTTTAAGGGATTTGGGGATGTGAAAGCCTCCTCCCTTTATTGGCCTCTCTCCGTCATCCGCTTAAAAAGCGAAAACAAGGAATCACTCATTGAACTTGCATACAAAATACTATCCTGTTGGAGAAATTATACGGATGAAAGATGTTTCATTTTCGCTAACACAGAAAACACTCCCCACAATACCATCACGCCCATTTGCCACAAGGAGGGAAAAGAGTTTGTTTTAGATCTCACATTAAGAAATAACATCACTACAAAAGAACATCCGTTAGGCCTATATCACCCACACGAACAATATTGGAACATCAAAAAAGAAAACATCGGATTAATCGAAGTAATGGGTCGTGCTGTCCTCCCTTCAAGGCTGAAAAAAGAATTAAAAGCCATTGAAGAAGCTGTTTTAAATGGAAACGATCTTTCTTTGAATTCGGAAACGGCCAAACACAAGGCTTGGTTTGAATCATTCAAAAACGACTATTCCTTTACCCGTGCAAATACAGCCTCAATTCTTGAAAAGGAAGTTGGAAAGGTATTCGTCAAGGTTCTCGAATGTGCGGGGGTTTATAAGCAAACAAAAAATGGGATGGATGGTCTAATCCGATTTATATCTTACGTGAATAAAAATTAAGCAGGGCAACCTGCTTTTTTATTTTTCCCTTTTGCCTCGAAAATTTCTATGTTTTTTTGAACTAAGAATCTTTGAAATACTACTAAATAAAATGGATTTTTGGTATAATTTTCTAGAATTGAAATAGGAGAAAATAAAATGGAAGAAGAAAACAAAAATATCGTAAACAACGATTTCAATAATAGCGAAAAAAAGGAAGAAAGTTCTTTGAACGAAAACAATTCTACACAAGAAGTTGTTTCTTCCGAAAGCAAAGAAGAAAAGCCTCTAGATGCGGTCAATGGAGATTACAACTCAAAAAAAGCAACTCCAACTGTCGAAGACGCATTTTTCAAAAGTGCAACCTATGTGAATGATGGGACAAGGACTTTCGATGAAGACATCGAGAGAATCCGAAAAACTAACCTTTCCAAAATGAATTCATCCAAAGTCTTTGATTACGTTTTTCTTGGCTTGATGATTTTGGCTTTTGCAGGAGTCATATTAGTCACTTTCTTGAACAAAAATGGCAGCAAAGCTATTACCTACACGGTTGTAGGCATCGCATTTGCCATCATTCTTGCAGGATTCATTCTTTCAAGTATTTTTAACAAGAAAAAAGCAAAAATCGTCAATGAATATCTTGACCAATACGAAGATGCCACTTATAGCTACGTTCTTTCCAATCTTGAAGTCCGTGATCTCAAATATTGCATCTCAGCCAAAATAAGCGACCAGGATGTCATTCAGTCACATTATTTCCGTACCATTAATGCCATCCAGTCTAGAGCTGCCATCACCGGAAAAAGGAACGGACTTGATATCCATGGCGCTGAAGTTGCAGTTTCCATTCCGCCCATTCCTTTCACGGTAGCAAACGCCAAGCCGACCGATTTGATTAATCTTGATGGTTCAAAATACGATCCGCAGACTAGCGAAACAATGACCGGAACCCAAGAATTTGCAACCAAAGACATGACTTTAATTGACCTTAATGTGGCATCGGAGGCATCCGGTTCTTCCAAAATTCAGGATAAAAGAAGAAAAGATGCCTATAAAGCCAGTCAGAAAGCTGGCCAAACCAACGAGACATCAACAGGATTCTTTGGAAAATTTTTCTCCTATGATATGAAAGTCCATTCTTCTGAAGCTATGATTATCTCCTTCATGGGTGACAAAGAAAACACTGTCCTTCCCGATTATATCAGTGGTTATCAAGCCATCAAGGTTCCTGGGCTTCGATCCAATATTGTCGTATACGCAACGGATATTTCTCAAAGCAAGATTTTCTTCAGCGATGATGCTATACGCAATTTAAATGAAATTGTCACAGGCCTTTATGTCCAATCCGCTTTTATCAGTATCAATTCATACGGAACTAAAATCGGGTTAACACTAAGCGATGATATTATGTCTCTTCCGACCAAACCATTAAAGCACATTGGAATCTTCGATTCTTTCAAAACAGCTCTTGAACATATCTTCATCTTTGTAGACAACGTGGATGAAAAGAGAATGAAATAATGAAAACATACGAATATTTCTCAAATTCAAGCGAAGACACAAAACAAATTGCTGAAAAGCTGTCAAAAACGCTAAAAGGGGGTGAAGTCCTTCTCGCTATCGGCCCGATGGGCGCTGGAAAGACCGCTTTTTGTCAAGGACTAGGAAAAGGACTGGGTGTAAACAAGGTTATCAATTCCCCAACATTCAACCTAATAAAAATATACAAAGGCAATCCTCTTATCCTTTATCACGTGGATTGCTACCGACTTGAAAATGCTGACTCAGAAAGAAAAGATCTTGGACTGGATGAAGTCCTTGGAGACAAAAACGTCATCACATATATTGAGTGGCCGATGTTTGCAGATTCTTCTGTTTTAAATTATCATCCGGTTATCAAAATCAATATCACATACGTAGATGAATTCAAAAGAAAGCTGGTTATCGAAGATGAAAGACAATAAAACTCTATCTTTGTTTATTGATACTGCTACAAAAGTTCTTGCTGTTGGTGCCCTATTCGGAGACAAAACATTGGTTTCCAAACCCATGGATAGCAAAAAGGCTTTAGAACAGACGAATTTGGCAATCGAAGAATTAGGTAAGGAGCTTGGTTTCAGCTTCAGAGATGTAGATAATTTCTACTGCTTACTTGGGCCTGGAAGCAACACAGGAATACGCTTGGGGCTTACTATTCCGAAAACAGTTTTGGCTTTCAATCCCGCCATACATCTTTATGGAATCGAAACATTGAAATTGTTCTTGGCAAAAGATAAGAACAATCTTGCTGCACTCAGTGACAGAAGCGGAAATCTTTTTGTTGGCTACTATAAAGATGGACAATATACCTTTGACAAAATCAATAAATCGAACCTTGATTCATTAGATAAGACTAGAAAGATTTATATTGAGGAAGGTGATACATTCGCCGAAGAAGAATTATCCGATTTCAATGTACAACGGATTTCTGTAATAAATCAAATGATTGATAATAGGGATCAATTTGAGGATTTTACAGACAACGATGACAATTATCTGCCGATTTATAGTCAGGCGATATGACCTTTGAGATTGCTAAAAAAGAAGATTTGGGTTTCGTCCTTGCTATAGGAAAAGACAGAATCCTCCATTGGCCATTGACCTATAAAGATTTATGTTTCTACCTCCAAGATAACGACATTGGTCTATTCAAACTCGTTTTAGATAATTCGATTATTGGTTATATCATTCTGCGCTACGAATTGGATGAAGCGGAAATCGATGAAATTGCCATATCCAGGCAACACGAAGGAAAAGGCATAGGAACATATCTTTTAGAAAAAGCCTTACAGAATCTAAAGACAAGAAATTTCAAGAAAATCTATTTAGAAGTGAGAAAAAAGAACCTCAGAGCAATACGACTATATGAAAAAAACGGATTCAAGCCGTATCGTATCAGGAAAAACTATTATGGAGATGATGATGCTATTTGTTATCTCAAGGAGTTATAAATATGAAGGATGAAGTAATACTGGCAATCGAAAGCAGCTGCGATGAAACTGCTGTAGCGATTTTGAAGAACGGTACCGAACTACTTGCAAATTCAGTCAATACGCAGATCAAAGATCATCAGCGTTTTGGTGGAGTTTATCCAGAGCTAGCAAGCCGTTTACACCTTAAAAATATCACAAAAGTACTTTCTTATACACTTTCATTGAAAGGATTCGATTACAATACCATCACACATGTTGCAGTAACCGGCGGACCTGGGCTTCCTGGAGCACTGCAGATTGGAAACATGGCTGCCAAAACAATAGCCTCATACCTAAATGTACCTTTAGTTTCTGTGCATCATCTTGCTGGACACATTTATGCAAATGAATACGTTTCCGAATTCCACTATCCATTGATTGCACTTGTTGCCAGTGGCGGAAACAGTGAAATCGTTTTATTAAAAAATGAATTAGAATTTGAAATAATCGGTGAAACAGAAGATGATGCCATCGGAGAAGCCTTCGATAAAGTAGCTCGAGAATTAGGACTTCCTTATCCAGGTGGGGTCATGATCGATAAAGTATCCCAAGATTCCAATATTAAAACCTTCAAACTTCCTTACCCAAAGGTTTCCGGATACAATTTGAGCTATTCAGGACTAAAATCCCACCTTTGTCGATTGATTGAAAAAGAACCAAAGAACAAAGAAGGAAAATTAAGTGAAGAAACAATAAAAACATATGCAAGAAGTACTGAAGAAGCATTTGTAAATCAATTACTGGATAAGGTTGAAAAAGCGGCACTCGACTATAAAGTGAAACAAGTTGTAGTTGGTGGGGGCGTCTCTGCGAATTCCTACTTGCGAAGCGAAGTCAAACGCAGATTCGAAAATCGAAAAGATCTTGATGTTGTAATCCCTCCTCTTTGGTGTACAACAGATAATGCAGCAATGATTGCAAAAGTAGCTCATCATATGATCAAAAAAGGACTCCTCTCTCCGTTAAGTGTAACAACTGAACCGAATCGAGAACTTGAAAATGAAGGCAAACAATTATAAGGAGAAGAAAAATGGACTTAACAGAAAAATTCGATGCCAAATACATTTATGAACATTTAAATCAGTTTTCCAGTTTGGAAGGAACGGAATTAACGTTAGGTGGCTATGTCAAAACCAATCGTTTCATGGGTCAAATTGGTTTTTTAAGTATAAATGATGGCTCATGTTTCAAAAATATACAAGTAGTATATACAGATAAAAAATTTGATGCCATACGATTAGGATGCACAATTAAAGCGACAGGAACCCTTCACTTCACACCAGAAGCAAAACAACCTTTTGAATTGGATGCGACTTCTATCGAATTAATTGGAGATGTATCAGATTCCTACCCTCTTCAAAAGAAGAAAACAAGTTTTGAATACCTGAGAACTATCCCTGAATGGAGAATGAAAACCAATACATTCAATGCTGTGTTCAGAGTGCGTTCGACTTTAGCTTACTATATTCATCAGTATTTTCACGAAAAAGGTTATATGTGGATTCATACCCCTTTAATAACGGCAAACGACTGTGAAGGAGAAGGACAGGTTTTTGATGTAGTTGCTGATTGGAAACATCCAGAAGAATATTTTGGAAAGAAAAATGTCCATTTAACCGTTTCAGGACAACTTCACGTAGAACCGTTTGCTCTTACCTATGGTAAAGTCTATACGTTTGGTCCGACATTCCGTGCAGAAAAATCAAACACAACAAGACACGCGGCTGAATTTTGGATGATTGAACCAGAAATAGCTTGGGCACATTTAGAAGATCTGTGCAATATCGAAGAAGAATTCCTGAAATATGTTGTTTCACATACTATAAAAGAATGCAATCAAGATATGGATTTCTTCAATGCTTGGGTCGATAAAAATTTAAAATCACGCCTTGATGAATTTATTAATAAACCATTCCGAAGAGTCAAGTATGAAGAAGCTATCGACATTTTACAGAAAGCAGTAAAGAACGGCCATAAATTTGAAGTTTCAGACATCAAATTCGGTCTTGATTTGGGCAGTGAACATGAACGATACTTGACAGAAGAAGTATTTAAAGGACCCATTTTCCTTACCGATTATCCCAAAGAAATAAAAGCATTTTATATGAAGCAAAATGCGGATGAAAAGACCGTCGGCGCCGTTGATCTTCTTGTGCCCGGTATTGGAGAATTGTGTGGTGGCAGTGAAAGAGAAGCGGATTATAACAAACTTCTTAATCGTATGAAAGAGCTCAATATGAACGTTGATCTCTATCAATGGTATTTGGATTTAAGAAAAAATGGATCAATTCCGCACTCAGGCTTCGGATTAGGATTTGAAAGACTTGTCATGTTGGTCACTGGAATGCAGAATATTCGTGACACTCTTCCCTATCCTCGTTGTTACCATGATATGGAATTTTAATTATTGACCATTATGTTTAAAAAGAAGAACAAATCTAATATCGACACTTCCAATCAAAACCAAAATGAAGATTCAACAAATAGTCGCTCATTTTCTGCCGAAAATATAAATATCAATATCTCAACTTCATCACCAAGCAAAGAAAAAGAAGGCACAAAAAAAAGCAAGCTTTTTGGTTTGGAGATTTTTACTGGAATCGTATCCGCTTCCTTGATTGTTTATTCAATTTTCTGTATTTCGATGGCAATAAGTTCCAAGTCCTTCCACAAGCAAGATGCAAACAGCTATATTTTGTTAACAAACACCAATTATTCCAATTCAAGAATTACTTATGAAGCCTTCGGAAAAAACAACCAGAATAAATTAAAGGATTATGCTGTTATCGGTAATAAGCTTTTTCTTTCTGAGCATAAAATAACCAATACAATGCTTGAAAATCCATCCGAAAATGGATGGATTTCAAGTAATAACAATTTTTCATTACTAAATCTAAGTACGACTGCGAGTGAATACCACAAAACCAATTTTGCAAATCATTTGAATTATATCGATTTATCAAAATGTGAAGAAGGGGATTATCTAATTTATTCGCAAAGTTCGACAAACAATCCAGCCAAGGATTATTCTTCTATCAATCCTTATTCAATCGATAACGATGAAGCAATCTCCTTAACTTTTTATACAACACCAAATAATGAGAAACAACGGAAAAAAATAACACTGAAAAATAACAAATTATCTCCTTTTACTGTTATCACAGTTGTTAATTGTGGATCTGTTTTACCATCTGATTACTACGATTGTGTACTTTCATATCAACTATATGATACGGAAAACTTAACCAGTAAATCATCTCCTAGTGATTTAGAGAAGAATACCTTAAAAACAATAGTTGACTTCATCAATAAAAATACAAATTACCATTTTGATTTTCAAACATCTATGACAACTATAAACAAAACCAAAGCAACATTCTCTTTTTCTTTGAGTACAAATTTGACCAAGGATTATATCGGATCAATATTTATTTGCCCTGATAATGCATCCGTTTTTCTAGATGGGGAATTAAAAGGTTATGATAAAAATCCTGAAATTCGCGAAAATACTGGATATCTTGACAAGGCGGGGGAAGCTTATTTTGGTGTAGTTGGAAACGATTTGGGCTTAAACGACACCTATCATCTTGGTAAAGAAAGTTATTTAATCAATGCAAATGACAAAGATATTACTTCCAGTATCATTAACTTAGTTGAAAAATTCACAAAATAAGATCAAAAATCAAAGGAAATCATATGTTGAACGAAGAAAAAAAAACCAATTTATCCATAAAATTTAAAAAGCACTTTCCTAAGAAAAAGAAAATTTCACAAAATGAAATTTCAGATTTTCTCAAAGAACAAAAAATTAATTATAAAAAATTAGGATATTCAAAATTAAAAAATTTCCTAAAAGATATACCAATGCTTAAAATTGCCGAAGAGAATAATAATATAAAAATCGAAATCATCTCTGATCAGAAAAAGATGAAAAACTTAAAATCCATAAACGAAGAAAATAATAAAATAAAAAAAACAAGGAATAACAATATTTCTAAAACAAATTCTCAAGAAATCATAAATATAAACAGGAAAAGTATATCTGCCAAAAATCAAACTAAGCAAAATAAAGCCCCAAAAATTTTAGATGAAAAAATTTTTATTCCAAAAAACATTTTTCAGTGTCTTCAAATTTTTTCAATATCAGAATACAATGAATCTTTTTTTCAAAAAATGATTTTAACCGCAATACAAAATTCAATACAAAATAATCCAACAGTATTGGACTATATTATTTCTCCCTTGCCCATAAAAAACTATAACGGAGAAACACTTTATGTAGGTGTAAAAAAATCATCTGTTAAAAACTACAAATATTTTGTTTATTATGTTGGAACTACACCCAAAAAACCTGGGGATGTACTAATGAGCTTAGTTCATTTTGATGATTATGATAAATGCATGAATGAATTAGCAAATTTATGTATAAAAGAACCTTGGTGTTTCAAGGATTCAAAAGATCCATATCTTATTTTAAAAATCTATTTTCAATATACATTTTATTCCATTAAACATCAAAATAAACTTTTTGTTGATAAAAAACATCAGATTGCAATATTTAATACAGGTTTGATGGACGTAAATCTAGATGATATTTATTGTATTTTAAAAATCAAAAACCAGGAATTTCATTTTTTTGGATTTTCGACAGCTGGAAGTGATTCAATGGGGAAAATGATTGTTTGCCTTTTTCCAGACTTACCAGAAAAAGCATCATACATTGAAAAAAACTCTTCTTCTTTTTTATTAGATACAGATTTATCTCTTCATATAGATTACCAACATATATTGATTGATAATTTAAATCGATTTCCTTTAGATTTTATAGAGACTATTTTTTCATCTTTTGAAGAATTATCTGATTTAATCCTTCAAATTAAAGCCGAAACAAACACGTACAAAAGAAACTATATCTATCAAAATTTGAAGAAAAAAATATGTCAAAATAATATTGCTTTCAGTCTTCTAAAATCATATTTTGATGGTGCGGTAAAAAATGCCTGGAAAATAGCTTCTCACGATTATCGATATGTCATACCTTCTTATTTTAGCACTAATAACACTCTCTCTTTAATGCTTCCAATTATTTTGGATGAAAATAAGGGTCCACAAATTCTTTTATTGTTAGAAAAAGTCTCCTCCAAAAGTTACCAAGGACAGACAATATTGGATTTAAAACAATGTTATGTAAATGCTAGATTAATTGGACCTACAGATTACACATTCTTAAAAGCCAATCTCATTGAGGATTAAACCCAAATTTTTCATGGTTTATACTACCGTCATTTTCCGAGACCGGAATTCTATGATTTAACCACGTCTTCTATCGACTGTCTGTCCACAACAAGTTCATTCAATATTCCCTTCTTCAGCGAAGTATAGGCATACTAGGGAATAGTGTCCGTTACCCTATACATGATGTTCTTGTCCAATGCCAGAAGTATTTCTCGATGCCGTCCCTTTTCCTGTAGACCTTAAGCATCTCCTCCGGTTCCATCTTCATCGTGAAGACAATCTAGAAATACCGGGCATCCCTGAGCATGGCATTTACACTCTGGCTGTTGACGGATTCTTTTCTAATCGTATTTTTTCCTTTGGTTTCAATCGTAAGATATTTTCCGTATGTCCTCTATCCAATAGGAAATCATATCTGACATTCCACGTTTTCATGTTGAGATTGTCGAAGAATGCCCAGATACCGGTTATGCAGTGGCTGAGATTAATCATCGAACCATAGAAGGAGTCGTAGAAGATAGGTATTCCGCTTTTCCAGTCGTGGAAATAGGCCATGTTGATCTGCGCCTTGGTTTTTTCGTATTCTTCCGACTGGCAGCCGGATGAGGATACGTTGACATTGGTCGAATCGATGTCGGTATTAATCCTCTTCTTTCCTTTCGTATCGGAAGAGGGAAAAGCAGTGCCTCAAGAAGGCAAAACGGAAGGAATCCACCTTTTCCCTTGTCGTGGAGGAATCGAACAGCCTGCTGATGGAAGATTTCGAAGCAATACTATCTTCTTTCCCGTAATGGCTGAACATGAAATCGGAGTAGAGTATGGCTGTGGAAGCGAGGACTATCACATAGTAGTTTGCCAAAGACAGAATCAGCGATGAATCTTTTCCGAAGTCTAGGTCAAGACAGGATTTCAGTACAGTCGCTTCCGCAATCCTGTAAATGGTCGTTACAACATCTATCTTCGATTGGGTATCAAAGAAAGGAAGAGGAGACTGTTCGATCAAACTCCTGTCCTTCCGGTGATGAGATAGACGAATTTTGACCTGTTCTGCTTCTTAATTCTGATATGCTTGGGAATCGGCACTTCCGTCTCTATACAGCTCATGGATGGGTCATTTGTATACGATAGGATTATGGTATCATCACAAAGAAAAAGTCATAATCGATAGAGAGTGAGAAACCATGGCTTCCTTGCTCCCTCCCACACCATCGTACGTACGTTCTTCCGCATACGGCGGTTTGAACAAACATCCATGC